>Ga0265292_1000147_pt1 | contig 134677 bp, 124 predicted proteins | sample Munlanlewell296A_FD_189080 | JGI IMG/M metagenome (GOLD analysis project Ga0265292, IMG submission 189080) | Leachate microbial communities from a municipal landfill in Southern Ontario, Canada - Leachate well 296A | ecosystem: Engineered > Solid waste > Landfill > Unclassified | place... | reverse complement strand
TTATCGTCTCGGAAAAGATACATAAGACAGTCATTGCAATTTTCGGCGCCGGGTTGATGCTCGTCCTGAAAATCCTTGAACAGCACGAGGCGTTTCATGTTGAGGAGTTAGGTATTGACTGGAACGTCATATTCCTTCTCATCTCGATGATGGTGATTATCAATCTGATGAGACCAACAGGTGTGTTCGAGTATATTGCCATAAAGAGCGCCAAATTGGGAAAGGGTGAGCCATTTAGAATAATGGTTATTTTTGCCATTGTCACCGCTGTGCTGAGCGCATTGCTCGATAATGTCACCACAGTGCTTTTAATTGTCCCGGTTACTATACTTATTGCAGATGCATTGCAGGTGGATCCCCTTCCGTATCTTATTTCCTGTGCCCTTGCATCGAATATCGGGGGGACCGCAACGCTTATCGGCGATCCGCCGAATATCATGATCGCATCGAAAGCGCAACTGAACTTCATGGATTTCATATACCATCTCTCGCCGGTCGTTATTGTAACCATGGTTTTTTACATCTTCGCAATAAAACTCATCTGGGGCAAGAAGCTCAAGACAAAAGAAGAGCTGAAACAGAGGATAATGGCGATGAATGAAAATGAGGCGATCAAAGACCCGGTGATGCTTAAGAAATCTCTTTTCGTTCTCGCGATGGTGTTGACGGGATTTGTCTTCCACGGCGCACTCCACTTTCAGCCGGCAACGGTCGCGTTATTTGGCGCCGGCCTCCTGCTCCTCCTCTCCAAAACCCATGAACCACATCATATACTCGCAGAGGTAGAATGGCCTACGATCTTCTTCTTCATGGGCCTCTTTATCATAATCGGCGGAGTAGTAAAAGTTGGCCTTATAAAATGGATGTCCGTACAAGTCCTTGCGATTACACAGGGCAATATGTTTGCAACTTCGATGGTTGTCATGTGGTTTTCTGCCTTTGCATCTGCCTTTATCGACAACATCCCCTACGTTGCAACCATGAACCCTTTGATTGTAGACATGGCAAAACAACTCTGGCCGGACCTCTCGGGATTAAGCCTGCTGCATCATGCAGATTTGATGCCTGTATGGTGGTCGCTGGCGCTCGGTGCCTGCCTCGGTGGTAACGGAACGGCGATAGGCGCATCGGCAAACGTTATTGTCGTAGGCATGTCAGAGAAATTGGGCAGGAGGATTTCCTTCGGAAAGTTCATGCTCTACGGAATGCCGATGATGGTAATGACGGTTATTATAGCAACAGTGTATGTCTGGCTTAGATATTATGTCCTGAAGATATAGGGGAAAAAGCGCTCATATGTACTCTCCCCTTCAATCCCCCTCTACGGAGGGGGATCTTTTATCTTTTATGCAATTTATTGGTTAACCCAAAAACTGCGGATTTACAAAATAAATTTATTTAGGACATCCGTAATTTATATGACGGTTTAATTACATTAAAAGTCTTTATCAAGTTATTTATGCACTTGCGCGATCATCCAACTGTGATTATACAGAGTATCCATGTCTGGCTTAGATATTATGTAATAAAATATAGGACTAAACTGATGGATGTTGATCTGAAAAAGATCTTGGTCCCAAGATCCGGCGATAGTACCGTTCACTTCACGCTCAAACAAGGTTACCTAATTATGTTTACCGATATAGAGAGAACATGAATACCGCCTTGAACTACTTCAGGGAGAAAACGCGATGATCTTCTGGTTTGAATTTATAATCTGTACTCTTGTAATTGTCTATTCAGGCACGAAGCTCGCGAAGTATGGTGATATCATTGCCGAAAAGACGGGCCTTGGGAGAGCCTGGGTAGGGTTGGTGCTGATGGCATCTGTAACTTCGCTTCCCGAACTGATAACCGGAATAAGCTCGGTGACCTTTGCTGGTGCCCCGGATATTGCAGTAGGCGATGTGCTCGGCAGCTGTGTCTTCAACATGCTGATAATTTCCCTGCTTGATGCAAACAACAAGATTATGCCTATATCAACGAGGGCACACCAGGGGAATATTCTCTCGGCAGCTTTTGGCATACTGCTCTTGGCTATTGTAACTATCAGCCTTCATATGGGAAAAACCATAACGCCCCTTGGATGGATAGGACCTTACAGTATAATATTCACCATTATTTATCTGGTTGCAATGAGACTGGTTTATTTCTTTGAAAAAAGGCAAATTGCCGAGGCCATGAAGGAGAAAGCAATCGAGTTAAAGTATAAAGATGTTTCAATAAAGACGGCATTTATCAATTACGGCATTAATGCATTTGTCGTCATTATAGCAGCACTCTTCTTGCCTGAGATCGGCAAGGGGATTGCGGAAAAGACAGGGCTCGGTCAGACTTTTGTAGGAAATATCTTCATAGCAATATCTACTTCACTGCCCGAGGTAGTAGTTTCACTATCCGCAATGAGGATAGACGCCGTAGACCTCGCTATCGGAAACCTTTTCGGGAGCAACATATTTAATGTTTTCATCCTTGCTATTGATGATATTCTTTTCTTTCAAGGCCCTATCCTTTCTTTTGTAAACCCGACACATATTATCTCGGCGCAGTCCGCAATCGCTATGATGACGTTAGCGGTTATCGGACTGACTTATCGTGCCGCAAAGAAGCCGCTTTTCCTGGCATGGGATTCCATCGGCATTGTCCTGATCTATGTAATGAACCTGCTTCTTCTGTATACCCTGAAATAGCTGATGATACAATTCTTCGAAATCGTGTAACATTAAATAGAGTCTGTGTATAAACTCAGATTTTGTCATCCCCCGGTCAAGCTGTGGAATGACAGACTATTCTCTTTGCGTTCCGGGGTTTGAAAATAGCTCAATTTAGGTGTAATATATATAGCGCATAAATTTAAGGGCTTATAAGAGAGGATCGGCAGGGTTTTTTATGAAGGGACCAATGACGGAACAGGAAATTATCGATACCATCCATAACGTATTTGAAGAATCCTTTGAGATACAAAGGGAACGTTTGCAGCCGCAGGCGCATATCTTCAACGATTTAGGACTCGACAGTCTCGATATCGTCGATCTGGTAGTCGCCCTGCAAAACAGTTTCGGCATCAGGATACGTAATGAGGAAAATATCAGAAACATTCGGACGCTGCAGGATCTCTACGAGTTTATTTTCTCTATCAAAAATGAAGAGATCAGGAAGTCTTCATGATTAACTTAAACGGTGCAGAAGATGTTCTCAATTTCATTTTATGCAACTAATGGATTAAGATGAAGCGCTTTATGCTGGTTTGTATGAATGTATATTTTTATGTCCTTTTTCTCCTGTCTTCAATGCTGGTAATTCCGGTTTTGACGCTTCATGTCGCTTTCTTGTCTTTATTTGTATCGCATCGGACCGCGATGAAACGCTTTCGCCGGGCGATAAGCTGGTATGGCCGCGTTATAACATCGGTCCCTTTCCCGTTTATAAAACTCCGTTACGAAGACCATTCAGAAAACGGTCCTACCGAGCCGTATGTTTTTGTCTGTAATCACAGAGCGGCATCGGATGCGTTTCTGATGTGCGTACTGCCTCACGAGGCGGTCCAGGTGGTAAATATATGGCCTTTCCGTATTCCGGTTATAGGCTTTTATGCCAGATGGGCGGGTTATTTGAACATCAACATGGTGGCGCCGGAACTGTTTTTTGAGAATGCCATGCAATTATTGAGGGACGGAGTTTCCATTATTTTTTTCCCGGAGGGCACACGTTCCGCGGGCAGAGAAATGGGCCATTTTCACGGGGCCGCTTTCAAGCTCGCGCTGCAGGCCAGGGCGCCTATTGTCCCTCTCTGCATCTCGGGAAATGAAAACATCCCTCCAAGGGGGTCTTTGCTCCTGAATCCCGGAACTATCAGGGTGCGCAGACTTCCTGCCATTCCCTGGATTGACTATAAGGATTTGAATACATTTTTATTAAAGAACAAGGTGCGTGAGATTATCGGTAAAGAATTAGACCTCATGGAGAACGCGATATGAAAGAGTATGCCAAATACAGGGGCATAGAGTTTTCCCGGCCCGAGGCAACCGTAAAAGTCAGGGAGGAACTATTAGCCGGTCATCTGGATTATCTTGTACATAATTCTCCGTATTACCGGAGGACTCTTAATAGCATGGATATTGATTTGAAGCATATAAACCTTGAAAATTTTCACAAACTCCCGTTTACGGACAAATCCGCCATTGCGGAACATAACGAAGAGTTTCTAAGTGTGCCCGTATCTAAAATCGTTGATATCGTTTTATCCTCCGGGACGACGGGCGCGCCGGTAAAGGTGATGTATACGGAGGATGATTTAAATCGGCTGGCCTATAACGAGGAGATCTCTTTCAATAGTTGCGGCCTGACGTCGGAGGATATCGTCCTGCTTACCTGTACGATAGACAGATGTTTTATTGCGGGCCTGGCATACTTTTTAGGCATAAGGAAACTGGGTGCGGCGGCTATCAGAAACGGTTTCAGCAATCTTGCGAGCCATATGGAAATAATTAAATTGATGGACCCCACTGTTATCGTCGGAGTCCCGACCTTCCTGCGCAAGTTAGGTTTTTATTTGCAAGCCAATAATATCGATCCCGAAAAAACATCGGTCAAAAAGTTAGTGTGTATCGGCGAGCCTGTCAGAGACGATAAATTATCTCTGCTGAAGGTGGGGAAAGACCTGGAGGATATCTGGGGCGCAAGGGTATTTTCCACCTATGCTTCTTCCGAAACAATCACGACATTTTGTGAATGCACGGCCCGGAAGGGGGGACATCTTCATCCGGAACTGGCGATTGTCGAAATCGTTAATGACAAAGGAGAGGTACTGCCTCCCGGAGAGACAGGCGAGGTGGTGGTTACGCCTCTCTGTATAGAAGGAATGCCTTTGCTCAGGTTTAAAACCGGAGACATGAGTTTTCTTGTCGATGGACCCTGTGAATGCGGAAGGTTTTCCCCGCGCCTCGGGCCTATAGTAGGTAGAAAGAAACAGATGATTAAATACCGTGGAACAACCTTATATCCCCAGGCTATATACTCGGTGCTCGATGAGATTCCCGAAGTCGGCGAATATTATATTACCGTTTCAAGCTGCGCCGATCTGGCGGACGATGTCAAAGTGTATGTGTCCGTCAAGAACGGTTCTTCTTCCGATAACATTATGGATAAACTGCAGGCGCGTTTACGTGTAAAGCCCGAGGTCATCATCTCCGACGAAGAAAGTATCATGAAACAGGTTTACGCCGGGAACTCACGGAAATTCATTCGTTTTATCGATAAAAGGGAGAAAAAATGAAGGGATGTCAGAAGCGTATTTACGGAACGGAATTTTCACATGAAGAGATAGAAGTCGCCGTTAAAAACGGCAGACTACTTTCCATGGAGATAGAATTCAGCCGCAGGTGTAATTTCAATTGTATCTATTGCTATGTGCAGAATGATTCGGATTATGAAAATGAGTTGACTATAGAGGAAATTCAGGACGTAATACTTCAGGCAAAGGATTTAGGCGCAAAAAAGATTATTATTCTCGGCGGAGAACCGATGATCTATCCGTATATTTTGGATATGGTGCGATTCATTAAAAGTAGTGATATGGAGATAGAGCTTTTTACCAATGGTTCCCATATAACCCCGCCCACCGCGCGGATATTGTTTGAGCATGGCGTGAGAGTCGTCCTGAAAATGAATACCTTTGATGAAAAACTTCAGGATATGCTTTCCGGGAAAAAAGGGGCCTATCAGCATATACGGGAAGCCTTTGATAACCTGAAACTGGCAGGTTATCCTTCATCAGGCCGGCCCATGGGAATAAGCACTATCATCTGCCGTCACAATATTAAAGAGCTTGTAACCATGTGGGAGTGGCTGAGAGACCAGGGCATTACTCCTTATTTTGAGATGATAACCCCTCAGGGAGAAGCCGTAAAGAATGATTCCCTTGCAGTTGATACCATGCAGGTCAGGGAACTTTTTTATCGTATCGCGGATATTGACAGGGAAAAATACGGGCACATCTGGGACCCTCAGCCGCCCCTGGTAGGAGAGGTGTGCCTGAGACACCAATTCTCATGTACGGTGAATTCCGGGGGATATGTCCAGCCATGCGTCGGCGTTACCATACCCGTCGGTAATATCAGGGAAAAAAGACTGGGCGATATTATCAGAGAGAGCGAGGTTGTTCAGGACCTGAAAAATTATAAACAGACAATAAAGGGTCCGTGCCGTGAGTGCATACGGTTGGATACCTGTTACGGCTGCCGCGGAGCGGCGTACCAGTTGACGGGTGATTACCTGGCTTCGGACCCTTTGTGCTGGAGGAATTCAGACAGGCTGGAGGATATCGTAAGCCTGCCGGTTGACGCCGCCAAAGTGGTCCCTCACCAACCGCCTATGCTCCTGATCGATAAAATAATCGAGATTAAAGAAAGGTCGTCCGTGTCCGAGATGGAGATTTCGGATGATATGATATTCATCGGAGAGAAAGGGATTCTTGACAGGGAGTCATACGCCGAGATCATTTCGCAGGCAATAGCGGCCCAGGACGGTTTCAAGCATTTTGGGAATAACCGTACCCGGTCTGAAGGCCTTCTGCTGGGTATAAAAAATCTGGAGGTTTTCGGGGATGCAAGGGTCGGCGATAAACTTTCCATACATGTATATAAGGTTGCTAAATATGGCGATTTCGGTATTATTCAGGGGGAAGTCTTTAAAGGAAACGACGTCATTGCCAGAGGCGAGATAAAACTCTGGCAGAATGATAACTCGCCGGCACAATGACGATACGTCCGACGGAAAGAAGGTTTTTTGCGGTCTCTTTGCTGTTTTGCTGCCTGATACTTTCATTATACTATATTCCTTTTTCTGAGGCGCAGGAAAATAAAACGGACGGGGTCACGGACGTGTCCGTGCTGTTGCGCAGGCTGGGGCGGCAGGTTTCCGACTTCAAAAGTTTGAAAACGGATTTTGTCCAGGAAAAAGACCTGGCAATATTTCAGAATAAAATTATCCTGAAAGGCCGGATATACCTGCAAAAACCCGGCAGGATAGCATGGCATGTCGACAAGCCCGTTAAGTATTCCGTTCTGATCACCGATACGATGATCCGGCAGTGGGATGAAGATACCGATCAGGTCCAGGAAATATCGTTGTCTAAAAATCCGGTTTTTAAAGTCGCCATCGGGCAGTTGACGACATGGTTCAACGGAGATTATATTTCGCTCCTGGATGATTATACCGTGCGTATCAGACGGCAGAACCCTTTTGTACTGGAGTTTTTTCCGAAAGAAACAAATGCGGCAAAAAAGTTTATCAAAACCGTTACGATCACATTCAGGGAAGATGAAAAATATCTGAAACAGATAAAAATTCAGGAGCCGAGCGGGGACAGTACGACCCTTTCTTTTGAAGGCACTGTTTTGAATGCGCCTCTTGAAGAACGCTTTTTCAAAGTAAACCGTCATGTTAGATAAATATTTCGACCTTCTTTACGACTTTATAAAAAATCGGAAATGGCCGATATTTTTTATCCTGTTGCTGTTGATTGCTACATCGCTTGCCGGACTCCCTTTGCTTAAATTCAGCAGCGATATAGAAGCAATGCTTCCCGGAGACCCGGAAATATCCCGCAGCATGAATTTTCTGAAAAACTCCAATATCACAAACAAGGTCATTATTTCTCTGGCTCTTACTTCTCCTGAAAAAGACAAAGAAGCGCTCCTGCATGCCGCCGATCAGCTCGCCGGCTCGCTCAAACCGCCCTTGTTCACCAGGGTCACTGTCGGACTGACCGACTCCGGTATGACGAACGACATGGAATTCCTTTTCCGCAATATCCCGCAGATATTTTCTGAAAGAGATCTGGCCTCTATAGACGCGCAGATAACTCCTGAAAAAGTTTCCGCAAAAATGCGGGGAAATTATCTGCAACTATTGAAGCCGGAAGGTATTTTCATGAATTCCATGCTGCGTTCCGACCCGCTTGGTTTCAACCTTCTCATGCTCAATAAGCTGAAGGTGTTGTCCGGTTCCTTTGGTTACAATATCAGCATGGAGAAGGGGCATTTTATAAGCGCCGACGGACGGCATGCCATGATAATAGCTCAAACCTCGGTGCCGGTGACGGATTCCCGAGGCGCTGGAGAACTCTTTCGTAATCTGGAAGAACAGTTGAGGAAACTGCCGGACTATATTTCCAGTGACGTTGTAAGCGGACATGCCCACAGTCTCAGCAATGAAAGAGTTATGAAGAAAGACGTCAATCTGACCACTGTCATCGCTGCCGTGGTTTTTGTCCTTCTCTTTTTGTTTGTCTTCCGTGACGCCGGCGCGACGCTTATATTTCTGATCCCGCTCTTTTCGATTTTTCAGGCGGTTTATCTCTGTTACTTTTTTTTCGGCCGGCTTTCTTATGCGGTAGTCGGTTTATCCACGGTGCTTGCGGGCATTTCAGTCGACTACGGCATTCAGGTATATATCGCGGCGAGGAATTCCAAAGACACTCTTCACGATATAAAACGAATAGCAGTACCTGTTTTAATCGGCGCTCTGACGACCGGCGTCGTCTTTTTTTCGTTCCTGTTTTCCGGCATTGAAGGATATCGTCAATTAGGCTGGTTGTCCATATTCGGTCTTGCTTTTTCTCTTGTCTACTGTATTTTCATCCTGCCTCATTTTACGGCAAAAAGAAATACCGATATATTGTTTGGAGAAAGACTCGAAAATTACAACTGGTCAAATAAGTATATTGTCATGCTCTGGGCAATGGTAACGGCGGTTTTGTTGTTCTTTGCTTTTAACGTCAGGTTTGACGGTAATATCTACAAAATAGACGGCACGGAATCCGGGATATTGCAGGCCGAAAAGCGGTTTCAGGAGGTCTGGGGCCGTCATAAAACAGCCATGCTGGTAGCCGGCGGAGAAAGTTTTGAGAAGGTCCTTGAGGAGAATGACGCTATATATAAAGAGGCGGCAGCCGCGCTCGGCGCGGAGAAGTTTGCCGGCTTTTCGATGTTGTGGCCTGCGGAGAAAACAAGAAAGGAAAATGCGGCCCGCTGGAAACTTTTCTGGGAGCAGGGGAGAGAAGAAAAGCTGAAAAAACTTATAGAGGCGGAAGGGGTGGAATATGGTTTCAGCAGACAGGCTTTTGCCCCTTTTTTCGATAATTTATACAAAACGCCGGAGGATAATGATATCGCAGGTTCCGGCTTTATCTCCGGTCTGCAAGAGCGGTTTCTCCAAAAAACCCGGGACGGATATCAGATAGTGTCGTTTTTCCCGGACGAGAAGGAGAGTGTCGAGGCCGTTAAACGGATAATCACCCGGCATCCCGGGGCGTTTCTGGTATCGGAAAGCGCTTTGTCTCAAAAAATTTCCGGCGCCGTTTATGCGGATATAGCCAAAATGGCGGTCATTACCGCGGTCCTGGTGGCGCTGTTCACATTCCTGTATTTCAGGAATGTCAGGGAAGTTATCATATCGTTCGTGCCGGTGGTGACGGGCATTGTATGGCTCTTCGGGATAATGTCTTTATCCGGCATCTCATTTAATCTGTCTACTCTGATAACCGGTATTACCCTGATGAGTATCTGCGTCGACTATGGGATATTTATGGTGTACAGATGCCGGCACAATTTAAAAACAGGCATAGTCATGGGAATAGCATTGTCCGCTCTTACTACTATTATCGGCACCGGGGTGCTGATCTTTGCCAAACACCCGGCGCTGTTTTATGTGGGCTTGACCATGACTATAGGCGTAGGGTCGGGGTATCTTTCTTCATTGCTTGTTGTCCCGTATTTCTACCGCATTACAATGCCGTCAACAAAGGAAAAAGAGCGGACGTGAGACGGAGGCTTGCAGGATGGTTATGCGTGGTTTTGCTGGCAGGGTGCAGCGGCATCCCTTTTCAGAAGACCGATTATGTCCCGTTAAAAACGGAAGATCCGCTGACCGTGGTCGGGCGGTTTAAAATGAATTCCCCCGACAGCTTCCAGTTGCTCAATACGATCGTTTTTCAGTATAATTGGATGAAATTTTCGGGCCTCGGTTATATCAGGGTCAATACGCCGGAAAAGACATTTGCCGTTGTCTGCATCAACCATATGGGCGTGAAGTTGTTTGAATTGTCCGGAGATGAAAAAGGCACGGTTTCAGGTTTTGCGCTTGATGAATTCACAAGGAAAGGTGATTTTCCTGCAATAGTCGGAGAGGACATAAAACGGATTTATTTCGACCAGGTCCCCTCCTCTGAAGCAGCCATGGTGAAGGAAAAATACCGGATTATTTTCAGGCAACCGTCAGGGGCCGGTATTACGGAATATATTTTTGCGGGCGCAGAGGTCAATCTGACCGAAAAAAGCTATTATGAAGACGACGCCTTGGTCTGGCGGGTCTCTTATTATGAGTATCAGTTGGATGAAGGGAAACTCTATCCCCGGGGCATTATCCTGAAAAACTATAAATACGGATACAGCTTTATGGTGAAACTGAAGGAAATTCAACATTGATGGTCTCGAAAAAAGTCTCTTTTCAGGCCGTCATTCCCGAAGTCCTTAATCGGGAATCCATTCTTTTCAAACAGTTGTATCGTCCATGGATACCCGCCTTCGCGGGTATGACGACTTTTTTCGAAGGTGTAAACATTGAGAAATATTAAAAGAGAGATCGCGCAATGTATGGCTGATTTAAAAGTTACGGACCGTGCGCTTACGGCCTGTTTTGTGTTTCCCGCAGACTTTATAGGATTTCAGGGACATTTCCCTCAAAAAAAGCTTCTGCCGGGCGTCTGTCAGATACAATGCATAATCTCTATGCTTGAAAAATGGAAAAAGAATAAGGTCGCACTCATGGAGATTGTCTCGGCAAAGTTTCTGTCTCCGGTTTTGCCGTTGGAAGAAATAACATGTGAATGCAGGGAGATTCAGGACAACGACGGAGAATTTATTGTAAAGGCATTTATCAGCAAGGCCGGCGGGAGAGTTGCAGAGATGAAATTAAGGGTCCGTCTTGCAACTTTAGGATAATATGAAATTACGGAAGAAGAAATCTTATTTTGAAAAGGTCCATGGCGCGCCGGAACCTGTTGTTGTCGAAATCAAAAGACGGGTCCGTTTCAGCGAGGCCGATGCCATGAGGGTTGTCTGGTATGGGAGGTATTCGCTCTATTTTGAAGAGGCGGCGGAGGAAATCGGCAGACGCTGCGGGCTTTCATATAAGGATTTCATGGAGGCGGGATTACGCACCCCTATTGTTCAATTCCATATAGATTATTTCAAGCCTCTCTTCCTTGATGAAGAGTTTACGATCAGGGCGGCCCTGATCTGGCATGAGGGCGCCCGCCTGAATACGGAATACCACCTGCTAAAACAGGACGGAAGTCTTGCCGCAAGCGGGTATACCGTCCAATTGTTTGTAGACCATAATTCATGGGGGGTTAGCATAGTCTCTCCAGAATTGCTGGAAACATGCCGCAGAAGATGGAAGGCGGGAGAGTTATATTGACGACAGTGAAAGCGGTTGTTGTTGCTTCGGATATGATAACCCCTTATGGGAAGGGCGCCGATGTATGCCGGGAAGGTCTTTTCTCCGGCAGGACCGCAATTTCCGGATTAAAAAGGTTTAACACAAAGTCGTTCCAGTCCGATCAGGCTGCAACTATCGACGGCCTGACATACCATCAGCAGGATTCATTGGTTATACAGATGGTCCGGTCTCTGTTTGACGGGACTTCCGCAGCTATCCCTGAAAATGCGAATCTGATACTGGCTTCAACAAAGGGAGAGATTGACCTGCTGGAAAAGAATATTCTTGAAGGAACGGGTGACGTATCCCTCTGTAACCTTCGCAGTCTTCTTGAAAAGGTTTCCACGCTTACAGGCGTTAAAGACCCCGGAACGGCAGTTTCGGCTGCCTGCGCTTCCTCGGCAACGGCGGTTGCAAGGGCCTCAGCGATGATACGCAGCGGCCGCAGTGATTGCGTGCTTGTGGTTGCGTGTGACAGTGTTACGGAATTTGTCTATTCCGGGTTTTCATCTTTAATGGCCATAGACAAATCAACCGCTAAACCTTTTGATAAGAACAGAAACGGATTGAGTCTGGGGGAGGCTGCGGCCTTTGTTTTGATGATGAGCGAGACCCGGGCAAAGCGGGAAGAAAGAGAGATTATGGGTGAGATAACCGGTTGGGGATTGAGCTGCGACGCCAACCACATGACCGGACCGTCCCGACATGCCGAAGGTCTTGTCCTGTCAATAAAAAAGGCTCTGCAATCCGCGCGTATTAATGAAAGGGACATCGGCTTTATAGCCGCACATGGAACAGGGACCGTTTATAACGACGCTATGGAAATGAAAGCCTTTCATGCAATATTTAAAGACGGGAAAAGGCCCGTTTATTCAATAAAAGGCGCAATAGGCCATACCATGGGAGCAACGGGTCTTGTTGAAATCATCATAGCTCTCAGGGCGTTAAAGGAGAAGATGGTCCCTCCTACCGTTAATTTGCAGGAGGCCGATGAAGCCGCACATGGGTGGGTTTCTTCAGAGCAATGCCCGGTGGAAAAAAACAAAAAGGCCCTAATGACGAATGCAGGTTTTGGCGGAATAAATGCGGCCCTGATTTTAACCTGAACGGTATTCTATGAATAGTTCTTTCTCAAACTGAGTGGCTAAAGTTCCTCTCCCTTGAGGGGAGAGGGTTGGGAGAGGGTGATTAAATCAATGGCAAAAGGGTTAACGCACCTTGCAAAAGGCATCAGAAAAAGATCAACTTATATTCGTTTTTGGGATAATGAGTTGCTGACGAATACAAGTGGAGTTATTGAAGCAATAAGGGAGAGGCTTCATAGAACACCCTCCCCTCAATCCCCTCCCCTCAAGGGAGGGGGTGTAATTCAACACACAAAATGAGAAAGAATTCTATGAATATTTCCATACACGGCATAGGCTGGATACACAAAGAGGAATACGGATGCATAATGAAGGAGAAACGGTCCTCTTATACTGACGGCGAGTCGGTAAACGCCCGGTCCGGGAAAGACATATTCCACTATCCGTTTAAGAATTTCGGGAGGCTTGATACGCTTTCTAAAATGACCTGCCGCGCCGTTGCGCTTGCATTAGATGACGCCGGGATCGGCTATTCTCCAGACAGGAAACAGGATATCGGAATTATCGGCACGAATACCGCCGGCTCTCTTCACTCGGATGTCCAATATTTTAAGGACTATTTGGAGAGCGGCAGGACGTTGTCCAGAGCGAATCTTTTTATTTATACTCTGCCGTCAAGCCCCCTGGGAGAGGCGGCCATATATTTCGGGCTGCAAGGCCCTTTGCTTTATGCGACAGGACGGGATAAAGCTTTAGCGGCAATAATGGCAATGGCGGCTGATATGACTTTTCATGATGAGGCGTCCGCAATGCTTGTGGGAACGGCCGGGGAAGATGAGGCTGTTTTTTTTGTCGTCATGAAGGAGTCCGATTCCGGTCGGAGCGTCTTATGCAATGTTGACAGCGCCATAGAAATATTGAACAATACAGGGACCGTTCCCTGCATAATAAAAGAGTTTTCAAATATAAAGAAAGGCAAAAGTCCCCGGTGAAAATAATCATTATTTATCCCAAATGGCCGAAACTAAGCAGGCAGACGGAATTCCATCTCCCGCCTCACGGTCCGGTTTGTTTTGCGGCGGCAATCCCCGATGATATAGAGGTCGTTTTTTACGACGAAAATGTTCAGGATATTGATTTCAGCCAAAAGCCCGATCTGGTGGCTATTTCCGCCATGCTTACCTGCCAGATACCGAGGGGATGGCAGATTGCCGACCACTACCGTGCCGAGAACGTTCCGGTCATCTTCGGCGGCATCGCAACAATGTTGCATTCCGAAGAGACTATGCAACATGCGGATTCGGTTTTCCTCGGCGAAGTAGAAGGACGTTTTCAGGACGTCATTAACGACTTCCGGCAGGGAAGGCTGCAAAAGGTTTACAACTATCTTCATGTTTTTCCCGACACAAAGTTGATCGGTCCGGCCAGACGGAGTATTCTCAATCGCGACCTGTATAACTATAGAGGGGTGCAGATGGTTGATCTCATCCACGCTTCGAGGGGCTGCAAATTCAATTGTTTCCCCTGCTGCACGCCTTTTTTAGGCGGGCGACAATTCAGACCGAGGGACATGGAATCCGTCATAAAAGAAATAGAAGGCATAAACAATAACCGCCTGTTTTTCGTGGATAACTCGCTTGCACAGGATGATGACTGGGAAAAAGAGTTATTTAAGGCGCTGATCCCGCTCAAGAAGAAATGGATTTCTCATCCCATTAAAGATAACGATGAAATACTGGACCTGGCAGCGGAAGCCGGCTGCTGGTATGTGTATCAGGCGGTTTTTGACACCTCCGACGTTATAAGGAAACGAATACAACGGCTGCACGAGCGCGGTATCGGGGTTGAGGGAACGATCATCCTCGGCATGGACGACCATGATGAAGATTATATTAAGCGCCTTGTAGATTTCCTTCTCGAAATCAAACTGGATCTGGCCGAGTTTACCATACTGACGCCTTTCCCTCATACCCCTATCAGGGAAACCCTTGAGAAAGAAAACAGGATTTTGCACAACGACTGGCTCAGATATACCGGAGGCGAGGTCGTTTTTAAGCCTGCAAAGATGAGCATGGATAAATTGCAGGAGCTTTATTATTATGCCTGGGACACTTTTTACGGTGATTGCAGTCAGGGGATCAAGATGGCAAAACTCTTTCTGAAGGTTATAGAAAAAGAAAGGGCTGAAGGGACGTATAATAAGACACAACTCAGGAGCAGGAAGTGGAACAAGGGAAAGGATATGGAAGGGCCTCGATGAAGATATTGCTGATTTCATCCAATATAGCCGTTTCACCCTATCCCATTTATCCGCTAGGCCTCAGCATGATCGCCGGCGCCCTGGAGGCTGCCGGACATGAGGTAAGGCAATTTGATTTTCTGGAGCGAAAGAATTCCTTAGAAGCCCTTCGTCAGGAGATTGAAAACTTCAAGCCGGAATTGTTCGGCATTTCAGTCCGCAATATAGATAATGTAAATCTTATGAACGAACAATATTATATAGACGTCGTAAAGGATATTGTAATAAAAGTCAAAGAAGCCTCCGGCAGCAAGGTGATTTTGGGCGGAGCGGGTTTTTCCCTTGTCCCGGATTTGATTTTACGGGAAACAGGGGCCGATTACGGCATTATCGGGGAAGGCGAACGGTTGATGGTAGATTTTGCAAATAATGCGGCACGTGGAATCTATTCCGTGGAACGTCTCATAGGGCCGGATATAAGGCTTTCAGGCGCCGGCATTAATTCGGCAAAATACGATGAACAACTGATGAGCTATTATCTGCATAGCGGAAACATAGCGTCAGTGCAAACAAAACGCGGCTGCACGTACAAGTGCGTCTACTGTTCATATCCAGTGCTGGAAGGTCCCAGGATAAGGAAAAGGGACCCCGTTTCGGTTGTTGATGATATCGAACTGCTGCGTGACAAGCATAAAGTGAAATATATCTTTTTTATAGATTCGGTTTTTAACGACTCCGAGGGGGCTTACCTCGAGGTTTTACGGGAAATGAACAGGCGCAACGTCAATATACCCTGGACGGGTTTTTTCAAACCGGACGGCTTAAACGATGAAATAGTCGGCCTTATGAAACAGTCGGGACTCATTGCGGCTGAGATCGGTTCGGATGGCGCCTGTGATACTGCCTTGCAGAAATTAGGCAAGAGATTTTCTTTTCAGGATATTATCGAATGCAGCGAACTCTTTAATGAATTCGGGATTGCCGTCTCGCATTATTTTATGTTCGGCGGTCCGGGAGAGACAAAAGAGACCGTTATCGAGGGGATTGAGAATATTAAAAGTTTAAAAAAATGCGTAGTATTTATTTTTATGGGTATCAGGATATTGCCCAAAACAATTCTTGCCGGTATCGCATTACGGGAGAATATAATATCCCCGGATGACGGAATGCTAAAGCCGGTTTATTATATTTCACCGTTAGTCGATAAAAGCTGGCTGGAGGAAACTTTAACAAAGGCTTTTGCAGATATCAGGCATTGCGTGTTCCCTCCCGATTCATTAGATAACAGCCTGAGGATTCTTCATAAGCTCGGATATTCCGGCACCCTTTGGGACATGCTTGTGCCCGGTAAAAAACCTCAATTAAAGGCCCGGCATGCAAGATAGTTCTATCAAAACGGACCGGATATGGTGCGCGATCCCGGTTTTCAACAACAAAAATACCGTTAAGGAAATCGTTGCGGAGTGTTTTTCCATTATAAAAAATGTCGTAGTCGTTGATGACGGCAGCAGCGATACGGAGATCGAAGCTTTGCTCTCTGATATGGACGTCGTCGTGCTGAAACATGAAAGGAATCTCGGTAAAGGCCGGGCGATCCTCACGGCCTCGCGGTATATTGAAGCGCAAGGCGGTCTTTACATGATAACCCTAGATGCGGACGGGCAGCACTACCCACGGGATATTAAAAAGTTTTTGCCTCTGATGCAGGAAAACGATTCGAACATAGTCATAGGCTGTAGAAATTTCAATTCTGAAAATATTCCGGCCAAAAGCCGGTTTGGAAGAAAATTTGCCAATCTCTGGATGCGTATTGAAACCGGGATTCATATCGATGACTGTCAGAGCGGATTTCGCTCCTATCCCGTTAAATATCTCAACCGGATGAAGTTTAAGGGCTCACATTATGATTTTGAAGCCGAGGTCCTTGCAAAGGCGGCCTGGGCCGGTTTGAATTTAATGACCGTTGAAATCGACGTCCGTTATCCCAAACCCTGGGACCGCGTTTCCGGTTTCAAGCCGTTTTTGGACAATTTACGCATTTCACTCATCCACTCAATGCTTGTCGGGAGGCGGCTTCTGCCTCTGAAACACAAGCGTCTGCTCGAGGGCAAAAAAAAAGACTTAACGATATTACGGCATCCGGGCAAATTTATCATGATGCTATTAAAGGAAAATGCAACCCCTGAAGGCCTGGCAATGGCGGCTGCTGCCGGCGCTTTTTTTGCCATACTTCCACTGCTGTTTTCCCACACAATTGTCATACTTTACGTGGCGGCCCGACTGAATCTGAATAAAGTAGTGGCGGTCAATGTACAGCATTTTTTTATGCCGCCTTTTGTTCCGGCCCTGTGCATCGAGGCAGGTTACTTTATGAGACATGGACGCTGGCTGACGGATATTTCCTTTGCCACCGTCTTCTCACAGTTTCCAGACCGTTTGCTCGAATGGTTCCTTGGCTCGCTGATTATCGCCCCGCTTGGCGCCGCCCTTATGGGAACGATATTTTTCAGCGCGGCAACCCTTATAAGAAAAGCAAGGAGCTGCTCATGAATCAGGGCAAGGTTGTCGAGAGGAAAAGAGGGAATAAATCAGGCTTCCGTTTCTTTCAGGCTTCGGTAAAAATCTTCGGTCTGTCGGGGGCCTACGGCTTTTTGTACTTTGTCTGTCTTTATTACCTTCTCCTCGACCGTCCCGCCGTTTCTTCAAGCATGGCTTATATCAGAAGGCGCTTTAAAAACCGCAATTTTCTGCAAAGGGTCCTGGGTGTTTACAGAATATTCATCAATCAGGGTAAAATTCTTATCGACCGTTACTATGAGATCTCGGGGCAAGGCGAGTTTGAAATGGAAATACACGGATATGAAAAACTGCGAAGATTGCTGGACACCTCCGGTAAAGGGTTTATTTTGCTGACGGCCCATGTAGGAAGCTGGCAGGTTGTCATGACGTCGTTGAGAAGACTTGAAAGGACGGTCTATCTGATGATGAGGCCCGAAGACAATTCCGCGATAAAAGAAGCTTTGGATATCCGCAGTGAAAAGGACAATGTTAAAATTATTTTATCGGATAATTTTCTGAGCGGGGTCATAGAGGCAGTGCAGGCAGTCAGGCAGGGCAATATTGTTTCGATAATGGGAGACCGCAGTTATGGATACAAAGCCGCGGAGGTTTCCTTTCTGGGCGGAAAAGTGAAGCTGCCTTACGGGGCCTTCAGCATTGCAGCCGCGGTCCAATGCCCTTTGGTCGTGCTCTTGTCGGCTAAGGTTTCTACGCGGAAATATATTTTGGACGCCTCTAATATCATGAACCCGCTCTACAGTTCAAGAGGCAAAAAGCACGAGGAGATAACGGGTTATGTCCGGAAATTTGCCGGTATCCTGGAAGATTATGTCGCCCGTTACCCCTATCAATGGTTTGTGTTTCATGATATCTGGGAAGAAAAAGATTAGAGTTATAGATAAAATCAATGGAGGAGCTTTGGAATGCAAGAAAGTAAACAGGAAGAAATTGCGCGGATAAGGAAAGATTTAAAGGAAATGCTTGTGAAGGAACTTTCGCTGGAAGATATCAAGCCGGAGGATATCAGGGATGACGAAGTATTATTCGGCGAGGGACTCGGTCTGGATTCACTGGATGCCGTTGAAATCGTCGTTCTCCTGCAGCGCAACTTCGGCATCGAGGTCAATGATATGGCCAAGGGGAAGGAGATATTTTATTCTCTCGAGACGCTCGTAAATTATATCTATGAGAACACGAAAAGAGTTTAGTCCTGAATCCGGCGATAAACAGTAAGAGGCCTTTGGTTATTTGTCATGGCGATGCACTAAAAGGCGTGCGGCAATTCCGCATCAAAAGGCGGGATTGTTTGGTTTCGTTCGCGATGACGATTCTTGTCGTTGCTTTCGGTTTATTTTTGCTCTCATCATGCCGTGGCGTGTATAAGGAAAATCCCGCTTTAGCGAATAATGCGAAACCTCTTTTTACCTTTGTTTTTGATGACGGGAATGAAACGGATTATCTGGTTGCAAAGGATATTTTCAAGACACGGGGCGAGGTTGCCTGCTCCGCAGTCGTTACCGACTGGATCAATACTGAAAATTATCTGACCGGTTCCCAAATATTAGAACTGCAAAATGACGGCTGGGAAATATTAAGCCATACAAAGTCACATCCGAATCTCAGAGAGCTATCAGGAGACCGGATTGAAAACGAAATGTTACAATCGAAAGCGACTCTTGAAAAATTGGGGATAAAAGTGAAAAATCTCGTTTATCCTTTCAATATGAATAATGACCTTGTCAGGAATATTGCCGCTAAATATTACAGGTCTGCAAGAGGCGGACGAAGTATGCCAAATCCGTACGTCATAGACAGATACGAATTGAAATCATATTCGGTAAAACATAATGTGGATAAGATGAAGGCTTACATTGACAAAGCATATTCCGAAAAGAAATGGCTGATTTTCCACCATCACGGCATTGAAGGCAAAATAAAAATTTCAAATAAAAAAGGCGCCTTTATCCCCGGAGAAATATTAAATATAACTCCTTCGGGAGCAAAGGCCGGCTATATTAAAGATAACGATTCCTCAATGCTTTTTGTGCCTTTGTCCGGAACGCCGCGGGTGAATGATACTATTATCGGCCAATCAAGCGGCGCTGCCTGTAATTTGTCCAAAGTGCTGTACAACGAGAGAGAAAACATCATTGAAATAATCGAATACATCCATAATAAATATCCCGACATGCATATCGTGACAATTGACGAGGGATTGAACAGGACGGGTCTTTTCTGAATGGTTAGATTCTATAGGTCCTCAGAGTGAAAAATGTTTTAATAACAGGGTTGGGTGTAATCTCCGCGGCAGGCCGCGATCTTGACGAAACGCTCAATTCCTTTGCATATGAAAAGAGAAATGCCGGAAGGGTATCTCTCTTTGAGACGGCCCTTAACTATCCGGTCTTTGAAGTCCGGGAAATCCCCGAAGAATTTACCCTGAAAGGACAAAGAACGTTAAGTCTTGCGCTTTGCGCCGTTTACGAAGCGCTCGGAGAAGCAGACCTTGAAGCCGGACTGACAAAATATCGTGTAGGCGTATGCATGGGTACGACGGTCGCAAGCCAGTTGAATGACCTGGAGTTCTACAAATCCTATCGCCGCGACGGATCCGCTCCGATGACTGCCGTCGACCGTTATTTAAAGGGAAACCTTGCCCAATGCATATCCCGTAAAATCGGAGCACAGGGGCCTTCGCTTACCGTAGTGAATGCATGTTCTTCAGGGACCGATGCAATCGGAGCAGCGCTGTCCTGGCTGAAGAACGGTCTGTGCGATATAGCTGTTGCAGGCGGCGCGGATGAACTGAGCCGCATCCCTTACTGCGGGTTCGGCTCTCTCGGCATTGTAAGTCCTGATTTGTGCGCGCCTTTTGACAGAGACCGCAAAGGGCTCAATTTGGGTGAAGGAGCAGGGGTATTAGTTATGGAGACGGCGAATTCCGCCCGACAAAGGGGAAAGACTTCCGATTTGTATCTTGGCGGTTATGGTTCCGGCTGTGATGCATATCATCTTACATCTCCCAGTCCGGACGGGACCGGGTTAAAAGCGTCAATCCATAAGGCCCTGACTGATTCAGGCGTAGCGCCCCAACAGGTGAGTTTTGTAAATGCCCACGGAACGGCGACGATTGAAAACGATATAGTTGAAGGCAAGGTTTTGAAATACATGTTCGGGGCCGACCTTAAAATGCTGTCTACAAAAGGGTTTACCGGACATGCCCTGGGCGCGGCAGGCGGGATGGAAGCCGTGTTCACCGCTCTATGCCTTCGGAAGGGATGGATACCTGCAAGCGCCGGCTTTAAAAATATGGATGAAGCCATTTCAATAGCCCCTGTAAAAGAGAAAACGGCTGTTAACGGTTGTTATGCAGTTTCCACTTCGCTGGCCTTCGGCGGCAATAATGCAGCCCTTGTTTTTAGACGGGATGAAAAAATATGAATATTCTTGGGATGGGCATTATCTTCACCGGGGGCAGGGGTATTGATTGTTTTGAAGACTCATTGAAAAGCGGATGGAGGAAACCATCGGAAGTATCCGGCCCCACGGACAAAAAATATTCCGTTTACCGGGTTGATCCGGAAACGTTAACCGACAGGGCAATTCTGAAAAAGATGCGGCGTTCGGATAAGTTGAGCAGGATGGCAGTCCTGGCTGCAGCAGACGCGATAGAAAGCAGCGGTATAAAAAACATCAATAAGGAACGGATCGGAATTATTGTGGCGTCGGCTTTTGGAGCACATGCAACAACCTTCAAATTTCTTGATGACATCCTTGACTTTGGCGAGGCCAATGTTTCTCCGACCGTTTTTTCCAATTCGGTCCATAACGCCGCTTGTTCATATATATCTTCCGCTTTAGACATTCATGGCCCGACCCTGACGGTAACACAGTTTTATTTTTCTTTCCAATATGCCTTGCAGTTAGCTCAGGCATGGATAAACGAAGAACGCTGTGATTATGTCCTCGCAGGCGCGGTTGATCAATGCGGCGCCGTACTCGAATATGTTTACAATTGCAAGCTGATACAGGCGCATGACGGCAGAATAAAACCTTTTCATTTTGAGCCGACCTTTCAGGTCCCCGGAGAAGGCGCGGCTTTTTTTCTCGTAAGTAAAAGGGATTCGCGAAATGTTTTCTGTGCGGTTGAGAATATCCGCTTTGGAAAAGACCCTGACGGGCATATGCCTGCGGATTTAAATATCATTGATACCGACGGTTTGCTTCCCGACGAGTCCGTGTATATCCCTTCACTCTCTCCCGATATTCCGGCGGCGGCTTATTCACCCTTATTCGGCAGCATGATGATCGGAAGCGCCTTTAATTGTGCGGCCGGAGCGCTGACTCTGAAGAATCAAACGTGCTATGCTAATCCTGTCGCTGAAAACCCGCGCGGCATTCATCTTCTCAATGATACCGGGCATTCAAATGTTGAATTAATACGGTGCATTCGATATAATTGTCATGGCGAAAAAGCGGCTATCTATCTTAAAAAATATAAAGAGCCGGCTTCTTGAAAAACAATATAAAATGTTCAGGTTTATTCATATATGACCGTAAAAGATATCGAGAATAAGTTAATAAAGGGCATCGCCGCTATAACGTCCAAGGCCGAATCCTCAATTAAAGCGGATGTGCCTTTTCATGAATTAGGCATTGATTCCCTCGGTTTTGTTGAGATACTGGTTTTCATAGAGAAGACGTTTAAACTACGGCTGATCGAAACGGATTTGACAAAGAAAGATTTTGAGACGATTAATTCCCTGGCCTCTTTTATCGGTAAAAAACTCTAATTATGAGGTTTGCTATACCATCGTCCTCAAAAAAACGTTATCTTTCGGGTTTTGACTGGGTGATGGGAGTTGTCGATTATATTTTAAAAAGAACGACCTGTGCCGGGAATATTTTCCAGCTTGTTTTTAAGCTGGATTCTACGGTTGACCCGGAAACCGTTCAAAGTTGCCTGTGCCGCTTTATAAAAGAGTTTCCCGTGTTAGATGGCAGAGTGGCCCGCGATTATAATCTGGCGCCCTACTGGCAAGTCCCCAAAAAGGACAAGGGGAATAGCCTGAATTTCAATAGCCGGCGTTTGGAAAACTCCCCGCTACATGGGAATGCATGGTCTTTGATGGAAGAATGGGTCAATACGCCATTTAAAAATGAAAATGAGCATTCGGCGTTTCATCTCCTGAATACGAACAGCGGAGAAAGCTATTTTGCCATGACATTCGATCATCGTCTGTTTGACGCCAGGGGCGCCGAATCGTTTGCGCACCTGTTTCAGCAGTATCTAACCGGGGATTGCAATTCCCATATCGGGGATGTCCGATTGACCGCCTCTGCAGAGTTGTCCCAATGGGCGGATAAATTTTATGCCGGTAAAAATGTTAATCGTAAAATAATCGCTCTCTCCAAAACCTCCCTGAGAGCTCTGCCTGTAACACAACATTGTGAAGCAAAGAAAGGCTTCAAGTTCAGTCTGATCGGCTTTGACCGTCAGAAAACCTGTGAAATTTATGAAAACGCCTATGAAGAGGCGGGATATTTAATGGTGATGCCTTATTTATTGTCTGTTGCGATACGGGCGATGCATGGACTTTTTGAAAGCAGGGGTTTGTCTGCCGACAGTTATATCATTCCGGTTTCGGTGGATATGCGGTCTTCTCAGGATATCAAACAGGAATTATTTTTCAATTATGCTTCCATGTTTCTGTTTCAGATTCATGTCGATATGCTGAATGACAAACAAGCATTGATAAATGAAATTAAAAGTCAGATGTATGAGCAGGTGCAATCATCCCTTCCAAAAAATCTTTTAAAGGCTTCCCTGCTGCTTCGTATTGCGCCCCTGTTTTTATTAAGGAAAATTTTCCTTTTGCCGTTTGGCGGAAAATTCGCGTCGTTTTATTTCTCTCATATAGGCAAATGTTCTTATCAGTATCCCGAGTTTATGGGAGCAAAAATAAACAATATATTTCATATGCCCTGCGTGCCGACGCCTCCGGGAATAGGAATTTTTTTCAACTCTTTCAACGGTCAACTGAACGCGGTCATCTCATGGTTAGACGGATTGGTATCTGATGATGAGATTCTTGCGTTGGAAAATAGTTTGAGAAGCGGATTATGAAGGCGGCAAGTAAAGAGAAGATTATCTGTGATATTCTTGTTGCAGGCGGAGGCGTTTCCGGAACAGCCGCTGCTTTAGCGGCGGCGCGCGGAGGGGCGGATACCGTATTGATAGAAAAAGAAAATGTTTTGGGCGGAGCAGGTTATTTCGGGTTGTTACATTTTATCTGCGGTTTATACCTGAACGGCGATACCTTGCCGGCCGAAACGCTGAACCATGGGATTGTTCGTGAAATAGTCGCTCTGTTATGCGATATATCTCCTCATAGGACGATAAGAAAAATAGGACAGGTCTATGTTCTGCCCTATTCCAGAGAGGATCTCCGGTCCGTTTTTACTTCCTTATGCGGGAAGGAACCGAAACTGTCCGTTCATTACAATACAAAGGCAATTTCAGTCGAAAAGAAAGACGGGATGATAATTAAAGTAATAGTCGACCATTTAGGGTCCGGACGCGATATTTTTCCAAAAGCGGTTATTGATTGCTCCGGGAACGGCGACATTTCGGCAATGGCCGGAGCTTCCTTTGAATTATCCTCTTCCGAAAAACTTCAACTGGCCGGGTATACTATTCTCTTGAAAGGTTTGAAAGACGCGGACGACACCCTTTCAATCAAAGTGCCTTATTATTTGGCCGCTGCCGTAAGGGAAAAAATATTGTCCCCCTGTTTGCGGTTTACTACCTTTACTCCCGGCGATGCGCCTGATGAAGGATATTGTAAAATGAGTATTGATGGCATTGACGGGACCGAACGTGAACGGAGCGCAAGAAAGGATGCCGTAGCGGTGCACGATTATCTGAAAAATATACTGCCTTCATTCAGGGACTCCTATATCGCCGGCTCTTCCAGCCATGTTATGGACAGAGAAGGCAGGAGGGTATCCGGAGAGTATACCCTTACGGAAGAAGATGTTCTTAACGCCAGGAAATTTCATGACGGTGTTGTGAAGAATTCATGGCCAATAGAAATCTGGGATAAAAATAAGGGAACAATATATAAGTATATTAAGCATGGCGATTACTATGAAATCCCGTTTCGCTGCCTGAAGGTCAAAGATATTGCCAATCTCTTCTGCGCGGGCCGCTGTATCTCCGTTTCATCCGGGGCGCTCGGCTCGACAAGGGTAATGGGGGCCTGTATTGCATTAGGCGAGCAGGCCGGCATGGGAGCGGCTTCAATGGTCAAAGAAGGCAATCGTTCAATATCGGGAAATGATAAAAACATGGAGGCAGAATGTCCGCTTCAAAGAACGGCAATACGAGAGTAATAATAAAATCTGATTATGCAAAAAGCGACGGGCCTCTGAGGGTACTCCTTGTCAAGCCGCAGCCTTATCTTCTTTCGGCCAAAAGGCTGAAATATTTTTTGAATCTTGAACCGCTGGAATTGGAGATCGTCGCCGGAGCGGTCCCGGATGAAGATGTTGTAGCCATCTGCGATTTGTCCATAGAAGAACAGCCCGCGAAAGTTTTTCATGAACAATTTCGGGGAATGAAGCCCCATATCGTCGGATTTACAGGATATAGCACTAACGCGTCGCAGATCAAGGAATTAGCGCATACCGTTAAAACACTTGACCCTTCCGTCCTCGTCGTCGTTGGCGGAATTCATGCAACTATCGCCCCCGCGGACTATGCCTTGGATGATATTGACATTATCGTCCGCGGTGAAGGTGGCACTGCCTTTAAGGAGATAATAAGAAGGTTCAAAGCGGGACTGCCTCTTTCTTTCGGACAGGTTTCGCTTTCTCCAATGGACCCTGATTTTGCCGGGAAGGCCGGGGAGTTGCCGCCCGAATTTCCCGATATAAAAGATATACCACTCCCCCGCAGGGATATAGTCCGGAGGTCGCGTTATTTCTCCGTCTGGACGTCGGCTCCTGAAAACAAACTTGACACCATGTTTCCGAACATTGCGAGCGTGCGAACATCTTACGGATGCAAGTTCAACTGTTCGTTTTGTGTAGTGCACTTTATAATGAGAAGAAAATATTTTGAGCGTGAGCCCGAAGACGTCGTAAATGAAATTGAAAATATTCGGGAGGATCATATTTATTTTGTCGATGACGAAACCTTTTTGAATGAGAAAAGGATGACCGAAGTCGCAAACTTGCTCATACAGAGAGGAATAAAAAAGAAATATGTGAGCTGGGCCAGGGCCGATACGATCACAAAGCATCCCGACCTGTTCCGTCTCTGGAAAAAGGCCGGGCTTGCTATATTGTATGTCGGCATCGAGGCGATGGACGACTCACAACTGAAAGGATACAATAAGCATACTTCAAAAGAGACCAACATGAAGGCAATAGCTCTCCTCCGGGAAATCGGGATAACCCTCCATGCAAGCCTTATGGTTAACCCGGATTTTACCGATGAGGATTTTAAGAAATTACATAAAGTGGTCAGAAGTATAAGCCCTGCCGAGGTGTCTTTTACCGTGTTTTCTCCTTCGCCGGGGACTGAATTATGGCACCAATATAGAGAAGCATTTATTTGTAAAGACCCATATCTGTTTTATGATTGTATGCATACTCTGTTGCCGACCAGGCTCGGTATGAACAGGTTTTATGCTCATTTCTCGCGTCTCTACAGAATTGCATGGAGCGCAAATCCCTTGCGGGTGAATAAGGTACGGGTTCCTTTTAAGGAAATCCTCAGAGCAATCCATTACGGCACAAAATATATTTTCGCTTTGCGCAATATTTACAAGGATTACAGATAAGGAAGCATAATATGAATGTTTATCGGATAATTAAACAGGAAACCGAGGGGTTTGCCGGCAAGACCGCAGTTGTTGACGGAGACTGCGAGCTTTCTTACGGGCAACTGATTTCCTCTGCGGACGGCATTGCCGCCGCTCTCCATGAAAACGGCGTAAGACCGTTCCACCGGGTCGGAATTCTCCTTGAGGACGGCATTGACTATATAACTATAAGTCTGGCTGTTTTATCTTTATCCGCAGTAGTTGTCCCTGTTTCGCAGGAACAGAGTCCTGATGAAATCAAGACTATTCTCGACAGAATTGCCGTGGACATATTGATATTCGCGAAAGGATTATACGGCCTTGACGACGCCCGCAGCCTTCAATCAAAAGGGTTTCAAAAGGCCGGGTATTATATTCAAAAAAGAGACGTAAAAGAAAAGCCGTGCAAAGAATATTACGAAATCAATCCGGCGTTCATCCGCTTCAGTTCAGGCACAACGGGCGCAAGCAAAGGAGTCGTTTTATCTCATGAGGGAATTATTGAAAGGACCGGGGCGGCGGATAAAGGCCTGAGAATAACATCAGCGGACACAATCCTGTGGGTCCTTTCAATGAGTTTTCATTTTGTAGTGTCCATTCTTCTTTTCCTTCGCCGCGCGGCAACCATAGTCCTTTGCAGTCGTTATTTCCCGGAATCCCTTATAGAAGGAATAACGAAGCAAAAGGGTACTTTTATCTATGCCTCGCCTTTCCATTACAGCGTATTGACGCACTCGGAACTGCTGTCTCCGGAATCCCTGAATAATGTCCGCCTGGCTGTTTCAACCGCCATAAAACTTACCGATACTATCGCTGACGGCTTTTTTGCAAAGTTCGGTTTTGAATTGACTGAAGCTTACGGAATTATCGAGGTGGGGTTGCCTTTTATCAATCTTTCCGCCGATAAGAGTAAACGGGGCGCCGTAGGCAGAGCATTGCCCGACTATGAGGTCGCTATCTCCGATAAGGATAAAGAGGGGGTCGGCGAGATATACATCAAGGGTAAAGGGCTGCTCGAAGCCTATTTCTCGCCGTGGCAAAACCGTCAAAGTATTCTGGAGGACGGCTGGTTCAAGACCGGAGATTTTGGAAAGGTTGATGAAGACGGATGCCTGACCATTGTCGGGCGCAGGAAAAACGTTATTAATTTTTTAGGGATGAAGATATTCCCTGATGAAGTGGAAGCGGTAATCAATCAGTATCCCGTCGTCGCAGAGTCCGTAGTTTATGGCGCCGCGCATCCGGTATACGGCTGGTTGCCCTTGGCAAGAATTGTTTTAAAGGAAGGAACGGCAGGGGAGGTTGATCTGGAGGATTTGAGGCGATTTTGTTATCGGAGGCTGGCAAAATATAAAGTTCCGAAAGAATTCGAATGCACGGACCGCATACCCAAAACGCCAAGCGGAAAAATTAAGCGATGAAAATACTTCCTTCTTAAACTGAGTGGGTAAAGTCCCTCTCCCTTGAGGGGAGAGGGTTGGGAGAGGGTGATTAAATCAATGGCAAAAGGGTTAACGCACCTTGCAAAAGGCGCCAGAAAAAGATCAACTTATATTCGTTTTTGGGATAATGAGTTGTTGACGAATACCAGCGGAGTTATTGAAGCAATAAGGGAGAGGCTTCATCGGACACCCTCCCCTCAATCCCCTCCCCTCAAGGGAGGGGAAGTAATTAACTGCACAAAATGAGAAAGAACCAAATACTCCTTATTAATCCTTTCGGTTCAAACTGGCTTGAAGGTCGGAAAGATAAAACAATGGCCGCCGTCCGAATGGCGCCTACCGGTATACTATTGATATGAGGAATAGATTTATTTTTGCTTTGCTGTTTTTAATGGTCTTCTTTAGTTCCGCCTTTGCTCAGGACAAAGAAATTGAAGGGGTCCTGAATGCGAAAAGCCAGTGGAGCTTATTCGGAGGTTATGGCGTCACGCACCCCGGGCTTGGCGCTACCAAAACAAAAATCCAAACCGTTGATTTTATATTGAGATACGGTTACTTTTTAACCGAAGAAGCCGGTAAATCCTGGTATCGCGGGCGCCACGAACTGCTCATCGAAATGCCGGTTAACTATGTCGTCAGTCCGGAGACGACCCCGATGGTGGGGATCACCTTTCTCGCCTGCTGGAATTTCACCGCATTAGGGAAAATAGTTCCGTATATCTTCGGGGGCGGCGGACTCGTTTATACGGACCTTCATGTCCCCGAACTCGGGAGAAGACTTAACGGAACATATCAGGCGGGCTTAGGTTCGCATTATTTCATTAAGAAGAACACCAGCATAGACTTCAACTACCGCTTCCACCATATTTCAAATGCAAATACGGCTGAGCCCAACGGACCGTTAAACTCAAGCAAGATACTCATAGGCTTATCGTTTTTTATGTAATTACTAAGGAGTTCATAAGTAAGGACACATTTAAACACCCTCCCCTTTATCCCCTCCCCTCAAGGGAGGGGCGATTCTTAAGTCCCCTCTCCCTTGAGGGGAGAGGGCAAGGGTGAGGGTGTATAGCTCTTCTTATGAAATCCTTAGTATATACGGACACTGAATGTATGATTGATAGGGATGGCGGTTGAGATATGGCGGTTCCAATTTACAGTTCAATTGCCGCTTCGCTATACTGTCGGTGATTCCTCCATAACCGGAAGGCCGGCGGACCGGCCCTCACGGGCTTGCCTTGGATCGTTTACAAATCGCACTTGCTATTATCTATCAGCAGCAATATAATGTAATTGAAATTAAACTTCAATAACATGGGAGAGTAAATGGATTTACAGAGCTTTAATCCCTGGTGGAAGACCGGAAATGTATCCACGGAGTTTACCGGAAGAAAAAGAAAGATATTCGATGAGATCGTCACATATGTAGACAAGCGTCAGATCGTGCTGTTCACCGGGTTAAGAAGGGTCGGCAAGACAACCCTTATGTACCAGATCATCGACGGACTTCTCAGAAAAGACGTGAAGCCCTATAATATCATGTATTTCTCGTTCGACGAAATGAGGTATGACCTCGAAGAGATCATCAAACAGTATGAGACGGACGTGCTCCAGGAGGATATCTCAAAGAAGAAGATCTATATTTTCCTCGATGAGATACAGAAACTCGATGGCTGGCCTTCAAAGGTAAAACTCCTCTACGACGCAAATCCAAAATTGAAAATCTTTCTCACAGGCTCGGCACAGATAACTATGTGGCAGGGCACGAGGGAAAGCCTGGCAGGGAGGTTCTTTGATTTTATGATCAAGCCTCTGGATTTTGAGGAGTACCTTGATTTCAAGGAGGTGAGTATTGACAAACACAGGGAAAAGATCTTCGAGAAAGACCTGAAGAGGCATATGGCTGTATTCCTGAAAACCGGAGGTTTTATCGAGGCCCTTGATATGGACGAGCCTGTGCTCAGGAAGTACCTAAAAGAAAGTCTTCTTGAGAGGGTCATCTTTGTGGATATACCGCAAACCTTCAAGCTCGATCTTCCGGAGTTGCTCATGAAACTGTTAACCATCACTGCCGCACGACCCGGCTTTTATCTTGATTACAAGAACCTGAGCAATGACCTCAACGTTGACCAGCGGACTATTGCGAATTACATCTCGTACCTTGAATATGCCCTGTTCCTGCAGAAGCTTTACAACTATTCCCGGAATCTTCTTACCAGCGAGAAGAAGGTAAAAAGGCTCTATCCCTGCAATACGGCCTTTACACTGGCACTGAACCCTCAGGCCGAGCTGCCCGCTGTTCTCGAACAGTTCTTTGTAAACAGCCTTGATGCGAAGTTCTTTTTGAAGACCCCGCAGAAAGAGGAAATCGACATCATCCATGCCCATGACAAGGTTGTTCTGCCCGTGGAGATCAAGATCAAGGAAAAGATAGGAAGGGATGACGTTAAGACGCTCTTCAAATTCCTTGAGAGGAACAAACTCAAAAAGGGACTACTTGTCACTCTTGATACTGAAACGAAATTCGAGAAGGAGAGCCTTTTGATCGAGGCTATCCCTTATTGGAAACATTGGAGTATTAGAGCGAGGATAAGTTGAATTCATTAGTAATTGAACACTACGGACAAATAGAGGTATGGATTGTCAATTCGACATTTAGAAAAGAAATAAGGATTAATCAGACCGTCGTAAGGTTCATCCCGTTCGTTGAATTTTTATGACCGACTGATTTACTGGTGCGATTTTAGAGAAAGAGGGAGGGGTAAGAAGTAAAGAAGAGATGCATATCAGATTCTGTCAGCTTTCAAGGGCAGACCCCCATGTCACATGTCACAATTGCATAATCTGATAATTCTGTTTGTTTCTTCAGGTTATTAATAAGATCATTCTTTCCGCTTAGATAGATTCGGCTGATTAGTCTGCCTTAATGTCATTCCTGTATTTTGCCTTAGTATTACTATCAACTTAATATAGGAATGAATCATGGTCTAAATTGAAATATTGGGAATTCTTAATATATACTCATCGAGAGGAGAAATGCTTGACAAAGAATTAAGACCGGAACATATCCAGTCAATCTCGAATGCTTCTGAGGTTGTCAGTTTCTTCTCTTATCTTGGGTATAATACTTCAGAACACATTACACAATCTCCTGCCAACCTCGGCATAACAAACGAAAACCTTCTCAAGGAAATCAAAAAGATTGAATTAATAGCTAACCAGGAGAACCTCCTACAGATTTATCTGTTCGAACTTTCTTCTGTTACTGTTGCGAATACTCAGGCGCTTGTTAGGGTATTCCGAAATCGTGTCGGCAACTATCTCCTCGTTTTAACAAGCGATTATGACCGAATAGACTTCGTTCTCATTGAGAGGCTCCTGCCAAATGAAAAGGATGAAGGAATAGGAACAAAGCAGGCTTCGATCAGGCCAAGAATTCTCACTGTTGACAGGCTGAAGCTAACAAGGATTGACCAGAGAGTATTAAGGCGATTTAGTTACACAGAAGCCGATCCTATTGCCCAGTATGAGAAACTTCAGGCTGCATATATTGTTGCCGACTGGTCAGAAGAGTTTTTTAATAACAGGGCTCTCTTCAGTGATTATTATCTCCTTGAACGTCTGAGAGATGAGCCTGAGTGGAAAGAAAATATAAAACCTATATATAGCCGCTTCAGAGAGATGTATCAGGATGCTAAATCCCTATGGTCAGGAAAATCTGAACAAGAATTCCGGAAGGGATTTCTTAATCAAGTTTTTGAAACCCTCGGTTATTCTTTAAAGGAAAGTAAAAGAGCAGACGACGATAGCAAAGAGCCGGATTATATTTTTTATGATAACCCCTCCTCAATCCTCCCCTTAGATAAGGGGAGGCAAGGTGGGGTTAAGCCTCTCTGTTTCTGCCTCACCTATCCGTGGGGAAGATCGCTTGACGGAAAGGATTATACCAGAGATATAAATACTCCTGATGAAAACCCTGGAGCGGTTGTTGTCTCTCTTCTCGACAGGGGGGATACAGATTGGGTCATTGTCACGAACGGCAAGCTCTGGAGGCTTTATTCCTCAAAAGCCCATTCAAGAGCAACAAACTACTATGAAATAGATCTCGAAGAGGTTCTGGCAAGACTCGACCCTGAAGAATCTTTCAGATACTTTTATCTTTTTTTCAGAAAAGAAGCATTCGTCTTGGGTTCTGATGAAGAACAAAAGAAAATAACTTTTCTCGACAGGCTTCTTAAGGGCAGCGAAGAATATGCGAAGAGACTCGGTGAGCGTTTAAAGAAGAGAATCTTTGAGGAGATATTCCCTTATTTTGCCAAGGGGTTTATATCGTATATCCAGGATGTAAAAGGTAGCCCGTCGCTTTCCCAAAGCGAGCTTGACAGGATCTTTCAGGGGACATTGACCTTTCTCTACCGTATCCTCTTTCTCCTTTATTCTGAATCCAGAAATCTCCTCCCTGTAAGGGAGATGAGGGGATACCACGGAATAAGCCTCTCAGCGATAAAATCAGAAATCGCTCACAAGCTGGGAGATGCCTCATTCAATAACAAAGAGCTGCATCCCCTGAATGTCCCGTTTGATTCCAGTTCAACCGTTTTCTATGACCGGCTCCGGACGCTCTTCAAAGCAATTGATACAGGTGATATCACCCTGAATGTCCCTGCTTATAACGGCGGTCTGTTTATGACGATCATAAATCCGGAAGACGATAGCCAGGAGGCAGTTAATGCAAGGCTTCTCATGGAAAACAAGGTGCCAGACAAATTCTTTGCCATGGGACTGGATCGCCTTACAAGAGATGAGGATGAGAAGACATTTAAGCGGGTATTCATCGATTACAAATCCCTTGGCGTCCGTCATCTCGGAAGCATTTATGAAGGGCTCCTTGAGTTCCACCTCCGCATCGCGCCCGAAAAGATGGCGATCTGTGAGGGCAAGAAGACAGAGGAGATTATTCCTTATACGGAGGCTTTAAAACAGAAGAAAAAGATATTGAAGACAGGCCGGGGTAAAGATGCCGAGGAACGCATTCTGCCAAAAGGTGCAGTCTATCTCGAAAACACAAAGCACGAGAGAAAGGCAACAGGTTCTTACTATACTCCGGATTACATAGTGAAATATATCGTCGAAAACACTGTCGGTCCTGTTCTTAAAGAGAGATTCGAAACACTTACCCCAAAATTCAGAGAAGCACAATGGGCTTATCGGGAAGCGGTTTCCAGAGCAAATGCATTTGAGAAAAAAAATATGAAGGGAGACGACCCGGAAAAGACAGCCTTTACGTTTATGTGGCTTGTTGATGAGCTATTTGATATCAAAGTGCTCGACCCTGCAATGGGAAGCGGTCATTTCCTTGTCGAGGCAGTTGATTTCATCACAGACAAAATGATCGATTTCCTGAACGGCTTTCCCTGGAATCCAGTCATGGCGACGCTCAGAGATACGAGAGAGACAATATTAAAAGAGATGGAGAAACAGAACATCACTATCGATGAAACCCGCCTGAACGATCTTAATCTACTCAAGCGCCATGTGCTGAAACGGTGCATCTACGGCGTTGATCTAAATCCTATGGCGGTCGAGCTTGCAAAGGTGTCACTCTGGCTGGATTGTTTTACCCTCGGGGCACCGCTTTCATTCCTTGACCATCACTTGAAATGCGGGAACTCATTGATAGGGGCTTCGGTTGCTGAGGTTAAAGAAGCTGTCGAGCCTGTCTCTCGCCAGATTAGCAAGTCGAAGGTTGCAGCTTCTGCAAAAGAATGGAAGGAGGTTGAGACCGTCAATCATCAGGCTGTTCTTTTCGGAAGCCGTTTTGCCGGGCTTATGCTCGCAACGGATCTAATGAGGCATGTTGGAGAATTATCCGATGTCACTGCAACACAGGTCAAAGAATCCCGCGCTGAATACAGAAAGGCAAGCGATACTCTTGCTCCATTTAAGCGGATACTGAATATTTATGTCAGCCAGTGGTTTGGAAATGATGGTGACAGCAAGAATAAGAAGAAAAAGACAGCAGTTTCACCTGCCATCGATTTTTTAAGGAGTAAAGAAGCAGAAACGTTTATAAGCACCAAAGAAATCAATAAGGTTTTAGACAAGCTCTCTGAAGGTGATAGAAAAATAGCAGAGAATGCATTAAATACAGCCAGAGAAAAAAGGTTCTTTCATTGGGAACTCGAATTCCCAGAAGTTTTTTATGATAAAGGGAGAGAGAAAGAGAAACCGGGATTTGATGCTGTGATCGGTAATCCGCCATATATAAGAATACAAACGACTTCAAAGAACGAGTCACAATATTTTTCGGATTGTTATGAAAGTGCCATAAGCAATTACGATATTTATGTGCTTTTTGTTGAACGTGGCGCACAGTTCTTTAAAAAACAAGGCAATCTCGGATTTATATTGCCAAAGAAGTTCTTTACAGCAACTTATGGCGAAGGGCTGCGGGATGTTATCTCGAAGCTACATGCCATGAATGAAATAATTGACTTCGGACATGATCAGGTTTTTGAGGGAGCTACCACATATACCTGCCTGCTTTTCTTAAGGAATGACAATAATGAGACATTTGAGTGTGGAACCATAAAGAATTTTGGACGAATTCTATCCTCTGAGAGAATAAACAGAAATTCTGTTGATTATGTTTCCGTTAAGGCCCAGACGCTTGACAATAGGACTTGGTTCTTTCCTGGAAGTGCAGAGGCATCTATTCTTGAAAAGCTCGGAAGTATGCTCAAACTTGAAGTTTATGCGGATAACGTGTTTGTTGGGTTACAGACGAGTGCTGACAGTGTTTACATCATGGACTATGTCGATGCATCGGACGACAAACTATGCCTCTATTCAAAATCATTAAAGAAAGAGGTTATCGTTGAACCGCTATTATTCAAGCCAATAATCAGCGGTGTTGATGTAAAAAGATATATCAGACCTGAAAAACGACAATATATTTTATTCCCTTACAGGATAATAAACAATAAAGCAGAGCTGATTAAAGAGACTGAGCTAAAAAGTCTTGTTCCAAAAACATATGAATATCTGAAGGCAAATAAAAGCCTGCTGAGAGATAGAGAAAAAGGTAAATTTAATGATGAAGAATGGTACAGATTTGGAAGGTCTCAAAATATTTCCATTCAAGAACTGATCAAAATTTGTGTGCCACGTCTTGTATCCAGAATTCAGGCAGTTTTTGACGAAAAGGGTGAATTTTATCTCGACAATGTTGATGTCGGTGGTTTAACGATAAAGAATGGTACGAAAGATGATTACCTTTATATTTTAGCTTTGCTTAACAGCCGACTGCTTAGTTTTTATCTGACTAAAATAAGCACGCCATTTAGGGGAAGGTTTTATTCCTGCAACAAACAATATCTATCACAGCTTCCCATTAAACATTTTGATTCATCCGATCCTAAAGAGAAACTAAAATATGACCAGCTGATTTCGCTTTCTGATAAAATGGTTTATTTAAATAAGACACTTCAGCTAAAAACTGAGGACACTGAAGCGAAACAGCCCATTATAGAGGATTTGGAGAAGACTGATAGGCTTATAGACCAGATTGTTTATAAGTTTTATGGACTGACAGATGAGGAGATAAAGATTGTGAAGGGGAAAGAGTAATATAATTTACTAATACTTTTGTATAATTAAGATACGATGGCGAGTGCGGAACAGATTAAGGCTCTTTTAAAGAGCCATGTAGATGGCGACGATCCCCGATTTTTTGCCGTGGCAATGCAAGTTGCGGCGCATGAGGCAAAGATGGGGCATGGGAAGCTTGCGCAAGAATTACGCGCATTAATTGATGAGGCTAAGGCTCATCAGAAAAGTGCCCAATTTTCGAAACCAATTCCGATAACACGTCCGAAAGGTGATCTTTCCGCTCTTTTATCTGTTTCTTATCCAAAAATTCGTCTATCAGATATGATCCTTAATAAAAATATCTCCTCCCGTTTGATTCGTATAATCAGAGAACAACGGCAACTTTCCAAATTGCAAGCACATGGACTGACTCCGAGGCGTAAGCTGCTCTTGATCGGTCCTCCTGGAACAGGGAAAACGATGTCTGCATCGGCATTAGCTGGAGAATTCAGTCTGCCCTTATTTGTTATTAGGTTAGACGGCTTAATCACGAAGTTTATGGGAGAGACAGCAGCAAAATTGCGACTTGTTTTTGATGCCATTTCAGAAACCCGTGGGGTATATCTATTTGACGAATTCGATTCAATTGGTTCACAACGCGGTATGATAAATGATGTTGGAGAAATTCGACGAGTGCTGAATAGTTTTTTGCAATTTATAGAGCAGGATGAATCTGATAGCCTAATATTGGCTGCAACAAACCATCCGGAATTGCTGGATTATGCTCTTTTCAGGCGCTTTGATGACGTAATTCAATATTCCTTACCGGACCACAAACAAATCGCTGAGACCATTAAGTCAAGGCTGGTGTCCTATGTTCATAGGAAAATTAATTGGGTTAAGCTATCTGAGGCGGCGGCTGGGCTCAACTATGCCGAAATTACTCGTGCCTGTGAAGAAGCAGTGAAACATATGATTATTAACGACCTTGATAACCTTGCCATCGACGACATAATGAAAGCCCTTTCTGAACGCAAAACAATAATGGAGAAGTAACCTGACATATGGAAGATAAGAATAGGAACAATCTCCCCCACCTGTTCTTGAAAGGCACATCTAAAACTGAAAGATACACGTCACCACTCAGTATTCGAGATTCAAGAAGATTTCCGGATGTAAATAGACAAAGTCATGCGGCCTTCCTAATAGGGAAGATTGAGAGCGTCCAAAAAGAAGACGAGTTGCTCAAAAAAGAAAAAATAGCATATGGTGTTGATGCAGGTAATGGCTTATGCCTGCAATTCGAAAGCGCACCTGAATTCCCGCTCAAAATTGAAAGCTTGGAGTCATTAAGTCAAGGTATTGAACTACTCGCTGTAAAAGAAGTGGGCGGAAAAACATATGCTACAGTCTTGGTACCTGAAGGAAAGCTGGCTCATTTTGTTGGACAAATTGAAAAGTATCAAACCGAACAAACGAAGAAAGGTAATCCAAGATATCAGCCCTTGGTGAGTAGCATTTCCGATATTCACCGTGCCGCAATAGAAGCGCTTTGGACCGATGACCGCTCCGAATTTCCGGTTGATCAAGCATATATCTGGTGGGAAGTTTGGCTCAGAGCAGGTAAAAATAGGGAAGCTACGCTCAATATGTTCAAGCGTCATGCTTCACAGTTGGGGCTGCGTGTCGGTAATGGATATGTATCATTTCCCGATCGCACGATTGTGTTGGTTTATGCGAATAAAGAGCAGATGAGTAAATCTGTTGATTTGCTAAACTGTATAGCGGAGCTGAGAAAAGCGAAGGAGACAGCGGACCCCTTCGTTCAAATGCCTCCAGCGGAGCAATTTGAATGGGTAAAAGAGACATTGTCTCGCTTGTCGGCGCCTGATAATACTTCTTCTTCAGTTTGTATTCTTGATACTGGTATTAATAATGGACATCCATTGATCTCGCCTGCGTTAAGTTCAGCCGATATGCATGCATATGATCCGTCATGGAATGTATATGATGAAAAGGGACATGGCACCGAGATGGCAGGTCTGGCGTTATACGGGGATCTTATACCTGTATTACTTTCGAGAGATTTTTTAGTTATCCCTCATGTCCTTGAATCAGTAAAGATACTGCCTCCGAGAGGACAGAATGATCCTAAACTCTATGGACACGTTACTGCAGAGTCAATAGCGCGAGCTGAAATATCAGCTCCCCAGCGAAAGCGTTGTATATGTCTGGCCGTTACGACAACCGACTTCAGAGATCGTGGCAAACCATCATCGTGGTCTGCTGCTATAGATAGCTTATGTTCCGGCGCTGACGACGGGGAGCAACGTCTTATCATTATATCGGGAGGTAATACAAATCCTGCATTGCGCGCCAATTTCCCCGACTGCAACCTGACTGATGAAGTTCATGATCCTGGCCAGGCATGGAATGCTCTGACCGTTGGCGCTTATACCGAAAAAACTAACCTCGATCAGTCCCAATATCCGGGTTGGTCGATTATTTCGCCATCAGGCGATTTGAGCCCTTCGAGTTGCACGTCAATGACATGGGCCAAACAATGGCCGGCCAAGCCTGATATCGTTCTTGAGGGCGGCAATATGGCTGTCAATCATGCTTCCCAGGTAGATAATGCTGACAGTCTTCAATTGCTGTCAACATACTTTCAGCCGCTCTCAAAGATGTTCGTGACAACGGGAGAAACGAGTGCCGCTGCCGCACTCGCATCAAGAATGGCAGCAATACTTCATGCGGCATATCCTGATCTATGGCCTGAAACAACGCGCGCTCTGCTTGTGCATTCAGCCGACTGGACGAATGCTATGAAAGCACGCTTTGGCACTAATTCTCGCGCTGACATCAAGAAGTTATTGAGATACTGCGGATTTGGGGTTCCTGATTTGAAGAAGGCAATGTGGAGTGCATCAAACTCTTTAACACTGATAGTTCAGGATTTGCTTCAACCATTTGAGAAATATAAAGATGGCGTCAAGACCTGCGATATGCATCTTCATGAGCTCCCCTGGCCTATCGAGGTTCTACACGAATTGGGAGAAACTACCGTAGAAATGAGGGTGACTTTATCTTATTTCATTGAACCCAATCCGGCAAGACGAGGCTGGATTCGTCGGCATAGATATGCGTCTCACGGACTACGGTTTGATGTGAAGACACCCACTGAATCTAATGATGACTTTCGACGCCGAATCAATAAGGCTGCACGGGATGAGGATGTTGGAAAAACTTCAGACAGTGACTCGTCAGAGTGGCTTCTGGGACGAGATATTAGAGGGCAAGGCTCTATTCACTCTGATAGATGGAAAGGAACCGCAGCCGATCTTGCATCACGGGGGGTTATTGGAGTATATCCTGTTATCGGTTGGTGGCGTGAACGGCATCAATTAGGCAGATGGAATAGAAAAGCTCGCTACGCACTTGTTGTAACAATACAGACTCCTGAATCAGAGGTTGATATTTATACGCCAGTTGCGAATACAATAAAGACGCCAATAAGCATAAAGATATAACTTTGCTTCTTCTATTGGATTAGTTGTTCGCAACATGCATACAAGTAACTTATCTCCAGCTGAGTGTACTTCCCCTGTGTCAGTATCCGGTGAAACCTTTATGGATCAGTTTGATTTTGATATTCAGACTGATGAGTTCACAATCATAAATGTCTTGATTTATTAAGGCATCTACTATAATGTTATATCATGAGCGCCGAAACCGGTCATAATAAGCCCATTAAAGGCATACAAAATATAACACGTGGATCATTGGGTAAGTCTGAAGCCAGATTCCTGGCCAGGGTGAGCGGAAAGGCTGCATTCACGACAGAAGAGGCTCAGGGCATACTGAAATACAAGGGTGAGGACTCGACCCAGAAGTTTCTTGAACGTCTTCAGACTAAAGGGTGGATCAGACGTATAAAGCGTGGCAGGTTTGCCGTCATTCCCCTTTCGTCAGGAGAAAACCGTTCCCCTCAACTGCATGAATTTATCGTTGCCATGGAACTGGTGTCTCCCGCAGCAATTGCGTACTGGTCTGCGCTTAACCATCATGGTATGACCGAACAACTTCCCGGACTGTGTTTGTGGTAACCGATCACCCCGTGCGTAGGCCTCCCGGTGACGTACTTGGAGTGAGTTACAAAATAATCTCGCTACGTCCTGAAAAGTTTTTTGGCATTATGAAAGACTGGATCGATGAGATGCCCTTTATGGTTACGGACAGAGAGAAGACTATAATTGATGGATTGGATTTACCACAATATGTCGGTGGAGTAGCAGAAATTGTCAAAGCATTGTCCATCGGTTGGACACAAGTAAATGAATCCAAACTCCGCAAATATGCAGTTAAAATAGGAAACAGTGCTGTTGCCAAGCGACTCGGCTTTTTGATGGAGACATTAGGATTGGGAAATGTTGAAGCGCTCCGAAAGGCCGTTACCCTTGCCCCCGGCTTTTCTCCGCTCGATCCTACACTTCCGCGTCATGGGAAATACAACCGCAGGTGGGGGTTATTGGTTAACACGGAGATTAAGGCATGATTACGACTGCCGAGCTACATCGAATAGCGGAACAAGAAGGTCTCCGCTTCGACCAGGCAGAAAAGGATTATGTCATCTTGTGGATTTTATCAGGACTTGCACATTCCGGACTAACACGGCATGGATGGGTCTTCAAGGGCGGGACATGTCTCAGGCATTGTTATTACGAAGGTTACAGATTCTCAGAGGACATAGACTTCAGCTGCAAGCCCGGTGGCGACAATCTGGATAAATCTTTGCAATTGCTGCAAAAGAGTGCCGACAAGGTTCAAAGCGAATCAGGGATCAGGATAGCGGTTAAAGAGCCGCATACTATTCCGGGAGATTTTCAGATAGAGATTCCTGTTGAGTATAACCGGGGTGGTGCGAGAAGGCAGGGGCTGCCCCAAGTAAAGGTCCACCTGACCTTTGATGAACCGATTCTTGAAACCTCGGTTGTTTGTTCTATTAAATCGGGATATTCCGACCTCTCCCCTTTCAAGATACGCTCATACTCGAAAAAAGAAATTGTCGCCGAAAAACTGCGTTCTCTTCTCCAGCAGCAAAAGAAATGGCCACGCCCCCGAGATTTATATGACCTCTGGTATATGCTCTGTCACTCTGCGGAACATTACGAATGGAATGTGTTGTTGCCCATGTTTGAGGAGAAATGCCGAGTCAGGGACATAAAGCCGGATATAAAAGGATTGACATCCGATAACCTTAAGACTTTGAATAAAAAAGCGTGGGAAGATCGTTTGGGTCCCATGTTGAAAGAGCTTCCGGACTTTGATATTGTATGGAGGGATTGGACAGAGACGTTCAACAAGATGACAGGAAAAAAGAAATGAAAATCCCTTATGTCATAGACAACCAGAAGTACAAGCTTTCGGATATCCTGAATGCGATTCTTGAGAATCATCAGGGCCAGTCCATGGATGTTGTGACAGCATACTTCAATGTCCAGGGGTATAACCTGCTGAAAGAGGGTCTGTCAGCGCTTGGGAGTTTCAGACTTCTCTTAGGTGAAGAACCAACCAGCGGGGAAAGGATTGGACTGAAACCGGACACGTCAAAACTGAATCTATCCATACGAACGGACCTGGAAACCGAACCATTTAATGAAGAGACCCTGAAACTTGTTGAAGATCTGATCCGATTCTTGAGACGTGAAAATGTAGAACTGAAACGCCATGCGAAAGGCTTCCTCCATGCCAAGTGCTTTCTCTTCTATTCAGACAAACCTGGTCAGCAGATGCTTTTTGAGAGGTTCAAGCCTGTTGTAGCTATAGTCGGTTCAAGTAATTTTACATTCCCCGGACTTACCAGTAATCGTGAATTGAACCTCGCCCATAAGGTGCTCCTCGATGTTCAGGAGGCTGAAGACAAAGAAGCGCAGGGAGCTGTAGCCTGGCTGAGCGAGCAGAAACCGAGCGAGAACATCAAGCCTCAGAACAGGCAACTCATTAAAAGTGAAGTCGGCGCCAGAGCGATCATCGAACTTGAGCAATGGTTCGAGCAACAATGGCAGGATGCCGAAGATTACAAGGAAAAATTCATTGAGCTGCTCGATGCATCAAAATTTGGATCAAAAGAATACACACCCTATCAAGTCTATATGAAAGCACTCTATGAATACTTTAAGGATGATCTTGAAACCGTTCCTGAACAGATTGGGCGTTCTGCTGTGGAGCTTGCCGAGTTCCAGGAAGACGCGGTGAAAAAGGCACGGAGGATATTGCTCAGGTACGACGGCGTCATGGTAGCCGATTCCGTTGGTCTCGGAAAAACCTGGATAGGGAAAAAGCTACTTGAAGACTATGCATATCATATGAGACAAAAGGCCCTTGTCATCTGCCCTGCTTCGTTACGCGACATGTGGGACGGTGAACTGAAAAAAGCATCGATTGCAGCAACTATCCTTTCCCAGGAAGAAGTCGGCCAGGCTGATTTCTCTGCAGAGGAATATGGAAATGCGGATGTTGTCCTCATTGACGAGTCTCACAATTTCAGGAACAGGAATGCCCAGCGTTATGAAAGTCTTGAACGCATCATCAGTCTGAATGCAGGCAAAGGACAGGCAGGCGAGAGAAAGAAGCTTATTCTCCTGACCGCCACTCCTATCAACAATGACCTTTTTGATCTCTACAACCAGATTATCCTGTTCACACGGGGCGACAGGAGCTACTTTTCATCTGCCGGAATAGGAGATCTGTACAGATATTTCCTTGCCGCAAGGCGCAACTCCGATGACAGCCATGGTATCACAGCACTGTTCAACCTCCTTGAGGAAATCGTTATCAGAAGAACTCGTCAGTTTATCAAGAGGGTTTATCCGGATGCAACAATCGAAGGCAAGAAAATACACTTCCCGGAGAGAAAACTGAAAACGGAATACTATAACCTTGAAAAAACATACAGCGGAATCTATGAACAAATTGTGACCGGGACAGGGACACTCAAACTCGCTCCGTATAATCTTGAGTCATACAAAAAGGCAGGCGTTAAGAAAGACGAGTTTGAAGAGGGCAGAGAACAGGCTTTGGTGGGAATCTTCAAGAGCAGGTATCTGAAGAGATTTGAGTCAAGCATTGCAGCTTTCAGGATCAGCATCAAGAGGGCTCTGGAATTTCAAAAAACTTTTGAGTCGTTCATACTTGACGGGAAGCTCATAAAATCCAGCGATTTCCATAAATCACTCAGATACCTTGAAAGAGAAGAGGAAGAGGATGATGCCACGCCTAAATCAAGGGCCGAAGAGATTGATGCAAGCGAGGAAGCTAAGGCAATAATGGAGTCCATGGAAACGGTTGATACAGCCCAGTATAACTTGAGGAAACTGCATGAGGCTGTGCAGCATGATATAGATATCCTTACCGGTATCTGGCAGCAGGTGAAGCAGATTGACCCTGGAAAAGATGCAAAACTTCAAAAACTCAAGGACATTCTTTCAGGGCCTTTGAAAGGGAAAAAGACACTGATTTTTACCTATTATAAAGATACCGCGCGCTATGTATTCGGTGAACTTGGTAGTGAGAAAGGAGCTGACTTCAGGAAAGTTATTGGTAGTCCTTTAATAAAGCGCATGGATAGTGGAGCAGATCCCAAGGACCGGCGGAGATTGATAAGGGCTTTTGCGCCAAAAGCAAATAACAAACCAGAATGGATAGGCACAGAAAATGAAATCGATATACTAATATCTACCGATGTTTTATCAGAAGGGCAGAACCTACAAGATTGTGCCTATCTCATCAATTATGACCTCCACTGGAATCCGACAAGAATGGTGCAGCGTGCCGGCAGGATAGACCGCATCGGAACGGAATTCGATACATTGTTTATTAGGAATATGTTCCCTGATGAAGGGCTGGAAAGACTGCTGAAGCTCGTCGAGAGCCTTCAGCGAAAGATATCGGATATAGACAGAGTCGGCTTTCTTGATTCAAGTGTCCTCGGCGAGATGGTTCATCCAAAGACATTCAATACCTTAAAGAGGATTGAAGAAGAGGACACGAGTGTCGTTGACGAAGAAGAACAGTTTATAGAGCTTGCAAGCAGTGAGTTTCTCTTAAAACAGATTCAGGAACTGCTGGCAAGAGAGGGTAAAAAATGGATAGAGGATTTGCCACATGGAATCCATTCAGGGTTAATGAAGAAAGGATCCAAAGGGTTATTTTTTTATTTTCAGGCCGAGAAAGAGAAAGGTAAACTTCATTTCTGGAATTACTATGACCTTCAAACAGGCCGTATGGTAGATAACCGTTACCTTATAGCTCACCTCATATCTTGTGTGCCTGAGACAGAACGGGTAATCGGGGATTATAATGTTTTTGAGATACAGGAAAAAATAATTGACCATATTCTTAAGACACATCATGAAAAGGTGGCTCTTGAGTCTGTACCCAAAGTTATCGACCCGGTTCAACAGACTTTAGCGACGCTGATTCAGGGATATCTCAATCACCCTGATGTGGATAGAAAAGACGCCATAGAAGTTCTTAAATACTTGAATCAACCAATGGCCGGGACACAGGTCAAAGAACTCCGCAAAATTGATAAAGAATTCCGAGGAAACATGATGCCCGGGACCCTTATTGAAAAAATAAGTAGGATGCGTGAAAAATATGGGACGACTTCACCTGAAAGTGGTTCAACTGAAAGAATTGATCTGAAACGGGAAGATCTGCAGTTGATATGCTTTGATTATTTGTGTAGTTAAGAGTTAAAGCAAGTACAATATACCGCTACTGATGCATGTTTCGAATAATAATCATTATTTCTGATAGTATGCCGAGCCTGTTTAGTAGCAGGTGAAGCGGTTAAGCAAGTTCATCAAATCATTCACTGATCTGGCTTGAGCTTTGTCTTTGTAATCAATGACACCCTGAGAAAGAGAAGATTATCCATATCCTTCACGGAAATGGAATCGGACAGTTTTACCTCTATCCCCGCAATTTTGTTGTCTTTTTCAAATATAAAATCAACTTCCTTTTCTTTGCCGCCCTGGGTTCTGAAATAATAAACCTGCCCGTCCTGAAGAGCAGCCCTTGCAATAAGATTGAGGCAGGCAAAAAATTCAAGCAGGGAGCTTTTAAAAGGATTACAACGGGAATATCCTCGGCATTTATCTCAAGGCATTATTCCGTTATAATAACAGGGAAGGAGAATAAATATGGAACGTGAAGTAATAGAGTTCGATGTTATTTTTGTGGGCGGCGGGCCCGCCAATCTAAGCAGTGCAATTCACCTGACAAACCTTATTGGTAAACATAATAAAGATATTGAAGACGGCAAACTGCAAGGCGGAAAAATCGATATCGAAGATAAAATTGCCGTTCTCGAAAAAGGCGCATATTTCGGCGCGCACAATATTTCCGGTGCGGTGCTCATTCCCGGCGTTCTTTCGGAACTATTGCCCGACCATAAAGAGTTTGGCTGCCCCATTGATGCGGAGGTAAACAAAGAATCCATTTATTTTTTGACCAAAAAGGGAAAGATCGAAGTTCCATTTACTCCGTCGTTTTTGAATAATCACGGCAATTATTTTATTTCGCTCTCCAAATTTGCCGGATGGCTCTCCAAAATTGCCGAGAAGAACAAAGTGATGATGCTTGAGGGAACGTCCGCAGTTGAAATTCTATATGAAGGGAACAAAGTAGTCGGCGTCCGAACGGACGACAAACGTCTTCTGGAGAACGGCGAATATGAGACTCCCGGTTATATTCTAAACTCAAAGGTCGTCGTTCTTGGAGAGGGTAGCAACGGTACTTTGCGTAAAAGCTTAGTTGAAAAACTGCATCTTGATAAAGGCAAGGCCCCTTCCATCTATGAACTCGGCGTAAAAGAGATATATGAACTGAAGAGTAATCCTCTCAAAAAGGGGGAATGTATCCATACACTCGGTTATCCGTTCCGTAAAGGACTTTCCGGCGGCGGATTTATATATTGTATTTCCGAAACCAGGGTCGTCATCGGGCTTATCGCTCATCTCAGTTCCGAAGACCCGCAGTTCGATCCGCACAAGGAACTGCAAAAATACAAACAGCATCCGTTGATTACCGGTATCATCAAAGACGGAAAACCGACGCATTACGGCGCCCGGACTCTTCCCTGCGGCGGGTATTTCTCCATACCCAAACTTACATCAGACGGCGTTATGATAATCGGCGACTCCGCGAACCTTGTCGATTCGCGAAAACTGAAAGGACTGCATACGGCCATAAAATCGGGAATGCTTGCGGCTGAAGTTCTCTTTGAAGCGTTCAGGAGCAATGATTTTTCAGCGGACCAATTGGCAAAATATGAAGAGAAATTGAAAAACGGCTGGATATACTCCGATCTCAGGGCGGGCCGCAATTTCACTCCCGCGGTTGCTATGGGAGTTCCTTTCCCGGGCGGGCCGCTCCTCGCATTTCAAATCGTTACCGGCGGCGTCGCACCAATGGGTGATCTTAAAACAAAACCCGATTACTCGACCACCGAGGATATGAAGAGTTTTTACGGCGGCAGATCACCCGAACTGATGCCGAAGGCGGATGACAAAATCATTGTCGACAAATTAACGGATGTTTATTTCTCCGGCACGGCGCATGACGAAAGACAGAAAAGCCATATCCTGTTGAAGGATGAAACCGTATGCAAGAAATGCATTTCAGATTATAAAGCGCCCTGCACGGTATTCTGCCCTGCGGGCGTCTATGAGCTGCAACACGACAAAATAAAAGTGAACTTCAGTAATTGCCTGCACTGCAAGACATGCGATTTGAAGTGCCCTTTTCAGAATATCGTCTGGAACCTGCCGGAGGGCGGTGGCGGGCCGCGGTATAGCCTGCAATAAGAGCGACGCATAAGCCATGAAATTATCCGTCAGTTGCATAAAATGAAAGACTGACATGATAATAAAACATTTAGAACGCGATAAAAGATAATCCATATTCACCTGACGGCACTTTTAACCTAATGTGTGTTTTAGATAAATGCATATCGAACAGTGTTAATAGTGCATTATGGAGTCGCCTAAAAGCTTTTTTATCATGTCTTCCTTTCAAATTGAGGACTTGTTTTGCAACGTTTAACCCGGATTATTCATAAATTTTTCTGATTGAACTGAGGATAGGGTATTTTCGCTCATTCTCGGTCGTTCCTCCCTGCGAGGCTTTTGCCTCTCTATTTCCAAATACCGTATTTGACTATCGGCAAAAAAAACCGCTCAAATATTCTATCCTCAGTTGCTGTTGCCAATTTTATGAATAACCCGGGTTAGGTTAATACAGTGTTTAAGCCTTTGGCAGGCGCAGGACTTTTTCTCCATTCTCAAGGATCGAATCAGAAAAGCCGTGGGCGCGTTTTATTTTTATGTCCCTGTCGAGGGGGTTCTTTGTTTTACAGATATTTATATACTCTTCAGGGGTTACGTCATGGGTCACCAACGGCAGGTGTGTCCAGCCGTCGATTGGGATAGGGAAATCGGAACCGTTTACAAGCCAATCGGGATTGAAGGTTTCCACAATTTCCCGTATATAGGGAAGCCTTGTGGTTAAAGACAGCGCCGAGGTGTCCGCCCATAACCTTATCTTTCCATCCGAGTTGCAGTCCGACATAAATTTATAGAAATCCTTTATCACATTCTTATCGACGACGGGAAATACCGGCGAGGCGCAATGGGCGGCAATAACCATGACGCCGCATTCAAGCGGTCTTTCAAGCTGTTTATAATGGTCGAGCTGCATGTTCCGGATTCCTTCGGGAAAAGAATATTCAGGGCCCACATGGCAGAGCAGCGGCATGTGATGGGCGGCGAGCGCCCTGTAAAAGTCCGTATGTCTTATATCTTGCAGATGTATATGCTGTGTCGAGGGTATTAGTTTAATGAGGACCGCTTCCGTCTGGTTGATGACGTAATTGAGTTCCGCGTCCCAGTCTTTCCGGTTGGGACTGACCGAGGCGCCGAAAAAGAATCGTTTATTTCTCTTTTCCGGCTCGGGTTCATTCTGCAACCGGCTGTTTAGCTCTTTGACCTTTTGAGACAGGAATCTGTTGGACGCCCACAGGTCCGTCTTTATTTCATCCAGTTCTCCCGTCCTGCGGGAATAAACGGCGTCGAGCGCAAGGAGGACAACGCCGTCGATTTCAACGGACCCGGCGAGCAGCCTGTATATCAGTTCAAAGTATTCGTTTGTTGAGATTATGCCGTCACGGTTCAGATCGGCTTCAAGCTCTTTGAGGTCTTTATCAAGGAGATTGTAGAGTATCCTCGTAAACCAGTGCTGGTTGTCCTCGGCATACAGGTAAACATCGGCGTCGGCATTGTGGATATCCCTGCCGTTGCCGACCACATGGCAATGCATATCGATTCTCATAAGAGACCCCTTTCTTTTATAACTTACAAATCTACGGTCTTATCGCCTATATTCTCGACCGCGTTGTTTTTCCATCGGTTCAAACGCACATGATGAACTCTTTCTTCATTGTCCTTTTGCGTTTCAACAAAAGTGCACGGCTCTTCTTCATCGCACCATGAACCGCAATTGGCATATACCCTGTCCTTTACAAACCAGCTGTCTTTATCAAGGTCGCTCTTATGCGAATGTCCGAAGATGATGATATTCGTGTCTCCTTTTTTGCTCAGCATATCGGCAAAATCATCGAGGTACCCTATCTCCGCCATAACGGCTTTAAAGGCAACGCCTTTGCCGTAGTATACTTTCCACTGCTCATAGAGGTCCGCGTATTTTGATTTTACCTCCTTCACTTTGATGCATGAGGCCCCGTACATTTTTATATCATCATCTTCGCAAATGTTTGCTTCCTCCAGAATTGCTTCAAAAACGGAGGCAGGCAGTTTCTGAGGCCCAAGTAATTCAAGCAGGTCGTCGGCATATGTCCAGTAATGACGGTCAGCGCTGCCTGTCCGCGCATGTTTTGTTGCGGCAACACGGGAGATGAAATATCCGAGAGGCAGGCGGTTCCCCGGATTGTTTATAGGATCCGGGGCATTGAACATTGCATAGGCGCTTCCGTGCTCAGCCCGAAGACGGCTGGTCCTGTACACGCTTTTATATGCAGCGCTCCCTCCGAAAATTATCCCCGGGAAATAATTCTCAAGGATCTCTTTTGTAATCAGCATGTCATGATTGCCCGGCATATAAATGAGTTTTTTCTCCTTATGTGTTGCAAGGGCTTTAAGGTTCTTTACAACGTCCTTGTTGACGGGCGCATTGATTATTTCGTCAAAAGTGGGCGGCGTATCATAAATCGGGCATACCCAATTGTCCATGGTATCCCCCAGAAGTATGATTTCCCCGACTTCCGCATCGTCAATTAAAAACTTCAGAAAATCGGCAAAGACTTTGGCTTCGTCAGCGCCGAGCCAATCGTAATCAAAACTCTTCTTGACGGGCTTCCGCCCGGCGGCCATGTGAACGTCGCTGATATAAATACGTTTTTTCTCAGGCATATTACGCCTCCTTACTTTTAGCAATTGTGATGTAAACAAGCCGTTGAAATTTCCGTCCGAGGACAACTGGTTATCCTGGCATCCCGAGATAAGCAATACGGATGCCTTTACCTTATCCTGTGCGCTTTTGATCCCTTTGTTAGCCAGTATTGCCTCTGTCACCCTGCCTTAATTCCCTGTTAGTCCGAGATCGATCTTGCAATCTCGATATAATCTTCAAGGGATTCTTTCTTCCAGATATTGAGAAGTCATTTGCGCGCCGATTACTCCGGAAAACATAGCAACGACAATCAATAACATAAGTTTCTCACTAATTCCGACATATAACGCCTTCGCACGTAATAGTAATTGTCTGCATAGGAATTCCAAAAAAAGAGAAGGTTTGAAGAACTGCATGATAATTTTGCTGAAAAGGTGTGGGCCCTTTAGGACATGTGACGACAGTTTCTAACTTCTCCAATCTAACTTTTTGGTTCAACAATCTCGCAACAGGATGATCAAGACATCCGATTTCTGCGGCGATCATTGCTTCCATGGCAGCTTTACGCTCATCCCCTTTAAAACTGTCCAAATTATCAGAGATAAATAGCTTGGTGCTGATAGCGCCAATAACGCCAATAATGAGCACTATGCATACAGAAAAAAGTATTTTTAGAATATTTTTTTTTTGCGAATCATTCTGACCCACTCATTTTCTGATGAAGTGCTGGCGGGCAGTATAGACACCAAGCACAACTATGAAGACCATCAACCACGAAAGGAAAAAAGCTGGCCATGATATGGCGCATGGGTCCTCCAGAGAGGGGCCACAGCCATAAAATTGGGGAAAAGACGGAGGATCGAGACGGGAGAAATCCTGTGTTATGAAAGCCACAGGGTAGCCACAGCGAACAACTGAGAGACCAGTCTGATCATCAACTCTTTGTGGAATAAACATCGCCGTTGCTACAGTAAGTACCGCAGCAATTACCGCTAACATGCTGTAGCGAAGGATTCTCCTCATGGTTAATCTTTCCTTTAAAATTTAGATCGAGGCGTGAACCTTTTAAAAAGGTTCACGCCTCTCTTGCTTTTAGCACATTTGCACTATTCTATAAAAGCGGGATAAATCATTTATCTGGTTATCTGGTCCAATAGACCGTACCCGGCACAGTCGAATTCCAAGCAGGCACCAGGTTCAAGATATAGTCACCAAAGCTGCACCAAGTAGTGTAACACGAACTCGGACTGCGGTAGCCACGCTGGGCCTGTAATTTGAACCGGTCGGAGGAAGCGTTGCCATTGGCAGTAATGATGTAATTGTAGTGCCACACCCCTCCCGGAATAGCGCTGGCCTGAGCTGCTCCGATCGTATAAGCCAGTTCGTTAACCTCGCAACCTGTGTAGTTGAACCTTGTGTCCAAGTAGGGATAAGAGCCTGCAGGCCAAGTGGTTGCAGCATACTGAACCACGGGGAAGCAGCCAGGATAGGCCGTACTGCCACCATTCAGATAAGTGGCACGATCATAGTTATATAGAAAATAGTCATGCTCATAAGTCTGGGTCCATGTAAACGCCGGGGCATACCAACCCATATACTGGAGGGTATAGCGCTGGGTAGACGAGTATGGATATGTGTAAGAATAGCCAACATTTGGCCACCACGTGCTCGATGAAGTTGTTGACATCACATCGAGTTCAGATTCGGTGGTCTCTTGCCTCATGGCCTTACGGTTCAGCTTTTCCTGATAGCGCACAGCATCTTCGACCTCTATGTTTTGAATCAAATCAGCGCTGTGCTCCATCAGTTGGCTGATGTCTGTTCGATTTGCAAGGATTACGGCCTTAGACACAAGTACAGGTCCAGTGTCAGCGGTAGCAACGGCATGACGCATGGAAGTAAGCATCGTGTCGCTTTGGACAAAGAAATCGTTCTCAAGATTACCAGCACTCGCCAGAACAGACTGCATAAGCGCAAAGCGTTTTTCCTGATAATCCCTCTGTAAGGCAGATAGATCGGCAGATGCTAAGTTCATTCCTGGTTGTACGGTATAGAACTCATAGTGAGTAACACCTCCAAATTCGAACTCTCCTTCCAGCATAGCAATCTCGAATAGGTTTCTGTCAGCAAGCCGCTTAACTTTGGCCAGACTCAAAGGTTCACTGAAAGAGACCTTCACAATCAAATTTTTGTTACGTTTTTCGGTCTGCTGTGCTTCTGCATATGTGCTAATGGCTATGGTGCAGCACATGACTAAAAAAAATACAATTAAACGTTTCATGAGAAACCTCCTCTATAAGTTACTATCCAACTCTCACGTTTCCGCAATAAAACTCGCTCCAGCAGATTATACTAGAGCCTTCCTCTGAAAACTGTTTCTCTCAAAAAACTCAACGTTGAACATTTTGAGCCTAATCCTCTCTCACAATTGGCCCAATTAGATCACCTCCTCTCAAACGTGTTTTTCAGACGAAGCCTGTCGCCTGCACGCCGTTGAACTTCACGGTGTTGCTTGTCGTGGTTGCGCTGAAGCCCTTGCCGTAGATCGAGACAAGAGTGCCAGACCTCCGCATAGTTATAAATGAACTCATTCCTTGCGGCATCTATGACTGCCCTAAGCCTGCCCGCATCGTCAATTAAAAACTTCAGAAAATCGGCAAAGACTTTGGCTTCTGCAGCGCCGAGCCAATCGTAATCAAAACTTTTCTTAACAGGTTTCCGCCCGGCGCGCATATGAACGTCGCTGACATAAATACGTTTCTTCTCCGGCATATTACGCCTCCTTTTCTTATTACGGGTTAAACCGTAAACGGCGACTGTGATTCAAACTGCGGGTTTATCTTTCCCGCGCGGAAGTATTTGGGCGTCTGGTCCGGGGGCATACGACTGGTAATCTCTTTATGGAATTTCCGGTAATCACCTTTAAAGGCCCCATTTTTCCATACTTTTAACAATTGTGATGTAAACAAGCCGTTGAAATTTCCGTCCGAAGACAACTGGTTATCCTGGCATCCCGAGATAAGCAATACCGATGCCTTTACCTTATCCTGTGCGCTTTTAATCCCTTTGTTGGCCAGTATTGAGTCGTAAAAACTCCTGTTGTTGCGGTATGTCCTTAGGGCAATGTCCGGCGGCATGAAACGGTATTTAACGTCCGGAGCGCCGATGCCTGCATTCCTGGCGCTTGAGGTCCCCTGATAGTAGGCCATTTTAACAACCGTGCCGCTGTGGCAACTATCGGAAAAAACCAGAATGCGGACATCGGGTTTAAATTTGCCGAGTTCGGCGTATATTTCATCATCCACCAGCTCGCCGTCATACAGACACCAGGTCTCATCCTGTCCGTCAGGCTCGTCATTATTCATATCGGGCAGTTGTCCTCCGTGGCCTGAATAGCTGAGCATAAAGATGTCTCCGGCCTTTAACGTTTTTGCCGCTTTGTTCATCTCCGCGATAATGTTTTTACGGACGGCAGCCTTTGTCAGCAGCATTTTTACCTTGAAAAGTTTTGATTTGGCGATGTCCGCCATATCCTGCGCATCCGCTTCACAGGCGTTAAGATCACCCGACCAGCCGCCGTAGTGTTTTGGATCTACAGAATTAAGACCGATTGTTAAAGCTAATCCCTTTGACATGAAAACCTCCTTTTTGGGGTTATTAATCTTGCACCGATAGTTTCAGTACAGCCGTTTCATGAGGTATGAGATAAAAATTGAGGTAACAGACAATGCATTTTTTTACTACTTATATTGTCTGTGCTTGGAGCTTTACATTAAATGTTTGTCGATAATCTGAATGAACTCCCTCAATTTTATCGGCTTTGGGATATAGTCGTCAAAACCGTACTCGATGAAACCGTCTCTTCCGCCTCTGATTTGTTCTGCCGTCAGTGCAATGGAGGGAATGTCTCTGGTAGACACCTCGGATTTTAAAATTCTTATGGCGTCGAACCCGTCCATTACCGGCATTTTAATATCCATGAGAATCAGATGAGGTTTTTGTTCCATCGCCATTTTTACGCCTTCCATGCCGTTTTTGGCCTGCAACGGTTCATATCCGCCGCATTTAAGGACTGTACAGAAAAGACTCAGATTCTCCTCATTGTCTTCGACTACAAGTACTTTTTTAACCATAAAGTCTCCCCAAAAACTATACGTTATTAATAAGAAATACCTTGGCTATGCCCTATAATTACATAATTTATCATATGCTTAATAAAAAGTCACTCAAATATTTTAAGCAAATGATATTCATTGAAATTACATTATTATAAATGATTGATAAATAGTATATTTAAATGGAGTGACAGCGCGGGACATTTCATTAACAACCGATAGCGCTACTTAATAATTAAGCAGAGGACTTAAGAATAAATAAAAAATACAGCGGGTATCATGGAGCTTTTTCCGAGGATAATACTGAAAACCCGCCTTTGCCGAATCCGTCTTCAACAGACTCCGGTTCGGTAATTTCATGAGGGTTTTTGAATATGGTCTGACATGTTTGTATATGGATGAATCCCGTTCTTTTCAGCATATCAATAACTTCAGGCACATTTTGAAGGGCACCTTGTTAATCCACAATCCGCAAGGCTATAATAAACGTCATGCTTATATCATATGAATGGCTGAAAGAACTGGTAGGAATATCCGCTACACCCGAAGAGGTTTCCAAAACTCTTACAATGATCGGGCTTGAGGTCGAGGGAGAGACGTCCGTAGAAGGCGATACCGTTTTTGAAGTGAATGTAACGCCGAACAGGCCGGATTGCCTCAGCAGCATCGGTATTGCAAGAGAATTATCCGCCGCATTTAAAACACCTTTAAAATTGCCTTTGCATGAAATAAAAAACGGGCAGCCTGTTCCCGATTTCTCCGTTGAAATCTTAAATCCGGATCTCTGCAACAGATATACAGGCAGGGTGATAACAGGCGTAAAGATTTCGGATTCTCCGGAATGGATGAAATCACGTCTTGAAAAATGCGGCATACGGTCTATCAATAATGTCGTAGATATTACGAATTATGTGCTGCTGGAATTCGGACACCCGCTTCATGCATTCGACGCCGATACGCTTACCGGCAAAAAAATAATAGTGAGCACTCCGGATTCTTTCAATAATTTACGCGGAAAGCTACCCCCCCTTATCCCCCCCTTGCCAAGGGGGGGCGCTGGGGGGGTGAAATTCAAGACCCTTGACGGAGTCGAACGCGAAATCCCCGGCGGCTCTCTTTTAATATGGGACGCCGAAAGACCCGTGGCGGTCGCGGGAGTTATGGGCGGGGCCAATACGGAAGTTAATGAAAAGACCGGGAATATTTTTCTTGAAAGCGCTTATTTTGAACCCTCATCCATAAGGAAGACCTCAAAGAGACTCGGTCTTTCAAGTGAATCTTCGTACAGGTTTGAAAGAGGCACGGATATAGAGTTTCTCGAAAAGGCCGTAGACAGGGCGGCGCTCTTGATAAAAGAAATCGCAGGCGGGACGGTCCATAAGATCATTGATGTCTATCCCGTTAAATATGTTTCGGAACCGGTCACGGCAAAGTACGGAAAAATAAATAAGCTCCTTGGCATATCTGCAACAAATGCCGAAATATTTAAAATACTCGGTCTCCTCGGTATTCCGGCGGAAAATAAGGGTGACATGTTTATTGCCTGTCCTCCGGCACACAGGCGGGACATCAAACGGGACAGCGATATTGCCGAAGAGATAGCCCGGATTTACGGCTATAACAATATTCCAATAACAAATCCGCAAAGTTCGCTTTCCTCGGGCCGGTTGAATCAAAGGAGAATAAATCTTAACAAGGTCCGGGATGCTATAAGAAAATGCGGGTTTACCGAAGTGATAAACTTCAGTTTTATGAGCGTGTCGGCTCTCGACATGATAGAAATCCCGGATTCGGACAGGAGAAGAAAAACCATTACCCTCAGTAATCCGCTTAATCAGGATGAATGCAGGTTAAGGACTTCTCTGGTTCCCGCGTTAATCGGAAATCTGAAATACAATCTCGACAGGGGTATGAAAGACATCCGGCTGTTTGAAACGGCGAGGACATTTGAAAATATCGGTGATCCACTCCCGTTAGAGGAACTGCGACTCGGAGGTATTTTCTACAAAGAAAAAGCCCCGTCTCTCTGGAAAGAAGACGCCCGTGGATTTTATGTTGCCAAGGGTGCGCTGGAATCCCTATTTGAAGAGCTTATGATAAGCGGTTATTCATTCTCTCCGTCTTCAGAGCCTTTTTTGCACGGAGGCCAGTCAGCCGATATTTATATATCAAATAGCCGTATCGGATATGTCGGGGTCATGGGGCCGGAAATAGTCGAAAAACTCGACCTTAAGAAACAGAAACCGGAGATCGTTCTGTTCGAGCTTAACCTCGATCTGCTTTTATCACTGACGCCTGATTCCATACAATATATTTCAATACCCAAATTCCCGGCCGTCGAACGTGACATAGCTCTTACAGTTGATGAGGCCCTTCCTTCCGCCCGGATAAAAGAAATAATCAATTCCTACCCTTCGGAACTTATTGAAGAGGTTTCAGTGTTCGATTATTTCAAAGGCGGAAATATACCGCAAGGCAAGAAGAGCCTCGCGTTCAATATCATTTACCGGTCAAAAGAGAGGACCCTGACGGATGAGGAAATAGAAGTGCTTCACTCATCCCTTGTCGGATATATCGCCGAAAAGACCGGCGGGGAGTTGAGGAAGTAATCCTGCCGAACAATTGACTTAAAGTCATTTAAGTGATATACATAAAATAGGAGGTGATGATAGATGTGCTGCCATAACAAAGATAATCATGAGCACGAACATGAGCACAAAGAAACGACTCATTCTCACGATGGTCACGAGCATAAACATTTAGTAGAGAAACATAGCCATGAGCATAAGCATGATGACGACCATCACAAACATGAGCATAAGTGCTGTCATTAAAGGGAAGCCATAATTTCTGAAGAAACAAGCCACGAAGGCTGAGACTGGGTCAGAAGACTCGGGCGGTATTCGTGGCTTCCCTTTTTTCTATGGATAGTTTTACACAGTGAAAATCTTTCACTACAACTTCGATCCAACAAACGTCTATATCAGTCCGGAAAGGAATTTCCCGGCAGAAATTATCCTCGCGTCTTTCTCGATTCTGTCTACTCCAGGTTTTTTTACTATCTGGTAAATATATGGAATCGAAAGTCTTTCTTTGAAATAAATGAGGTGTGGTGACAGGCCGGTTTCATTAAGCTTAACCTCGACCGCAAACCAGGGTTTCCCATTTATGGTAACCATGAAATCTACCTCACGCTTGTCAACGTCACGTAAAAAATACAGTTCCGCCCTATATCCTTCATAATCAGTTAAAAAATGCACTAATTTAAGCAAATGGGATGCTATGAGATTCTCAAAACGGGCAGATTCATCCTCAACTTCTGACCAGTCCCATAAGTAAAGCTTCGGTTCTTTTTTGAGAGCTCTAATTTTTTTGCCGGAAAATGGGTAAATCCGGAAGATATAATAAAATGCTTCTAATATCTCCATCCAGGATGAAACAGCGCGAAAGCTTACCTCTATATCTTCCCTGATAGAGTTGAGCGATAACAAAAAGCCGACTTTTGACGGTAAAATGTCACTCAGCAATTTCATATTGCTGATGTCCCGTATTATCCGGACATCAAGAATATCTTCACGGAACATCCTTTCTATTTTTTCATTGTGCCAGCGCCTCAGGTGTCTAAGACTTTGTTTAATGAATGGTTCGGGGAACCCGCCGAAGGTGTCCAGCTTGTCCAGAGTTTCCTTATAAAAATCTTTACCCATTATCAATTTGCCGTGTACAGTTATCTTATTGCTGATGCCTTCCGCCTCAGCCAGTGTAAAGGGATGCAGGCGGTAATAATGATATCTTCCCTGTAAAGAATCCCCGCCGCGTCTATAAATATCAAGCCGTGCACTGCCGGTAACAAGGAACTTATATGTCTCTTTCAGTTTGTCATATTCTCCCTTGATGAAACTCTTCCACTGTCTGAATTTATGCAGTTCATCAAAGATAAGAAGTTCTGCATCACCCGGCCATGAAGACGCTGCAACGGCTTTCCTGTCTGCTCTGTTATCCCAGTTGAAATATGCATGGTTTTTAAAATGGGTAGCGATTAGCTTCCGGCAGAGTGTTGTTTTACCGACCTGACGCGGCCCTCCAACAAAAACCATTTTGTCATTCAGGTCTTTTACGATAAAAGGTGTCAGATACCTTTCCTTCAGCATGAACTTATTATATAATAAATTTGCCTAAAAGCAAATTTATTAGCTTGAAAATTTGCTTTTAGGATAAATTTTAAGAGTAAACAATACTATTCAGAGGTTGCCACACTCATGCATACCAAATAGTTTTAAAAAATATTGGCTCTCAAATACAAACTTACATCTGTTTGACTATCCTGACAAAAATTACAGATAGAACATGTTTTGTAACGTTCAGGTTTATGCAATTGACTATGCAGAAGAGACGGCAAGGCTTGCAAATTTGCATTTAAAATGCAATAATGTAGAAAGAGAATATTATGCCTGTTCGATATTTTCAGCGCACTTTAGAGCCCGTCATCAGACAGGCGGCAAAAGAGTTCCCTGCCGTGGTGCTTGTTGGTCCGCGCCAATCGGGCAAGACCACGCTCCTGAAGCATCTCTTTGCTGAGAGATGCCGATATGTTTCGCTTGAGCCTCCGGATGTCAGGATGTCTGCCACTGAAGACCCCCGCGGTTTCATTGAAATGTATCCGCCGCCGGTGATATTTGATGAGGTTCAGTATGCCCCGGATCTCCTTCCATACATTAAGGAAAAAATAGATTCGAAAAGGGCAAGTTACGGGCAGTATTTTATTACAGGTTCACAGAACCTGTTAGTGATGGAGCGTATTACAGAGTCCCTTGCAGGGCGCGCTGCGATTCTTAAGCTTCTTCCCCTTACCCGACCGGAGGTTGAAGGACAGCCTCATAAACATCTTCCATGGGAGTCGGAAAAAAATAAGACTGAAAATAAAAAAGTGTTCCCCGAATCCCTCTGGAAGGAGTTTCTGAGAGGAAGCTATCCCGAGCTTGCTGCAAATCCGAAGCGGGATATAACTCTATGGCATTCGTCTTACATACAGACCTATCTGGAACGAGACGTACGTATGCTACGCCAGATCGGCGATCTCGCGCAGTTCCAGAGTTTTATCAGAGCGCTGGCTGCACGGAGCGCTCAGCTATTGCATCTTTCGGATCTCTCCCGCGATCTCGGAGTTGCGCTTAATACTGTCAAGGCATGGATTTCAGTGCTGGAGGCTACATATCAGATAATAGTTCTGCGTCCATACTTCGCAAATGTGGGAAAACGGCTTGTTAAGACCCCGAAGGTATATTTCACTGATGTTGGGACACTTTGTTATCTCGCAGGACTCAGAGACCCTGAGCATTCGGCTTCAGGCCCTATGGGAGGGGCTATATTTGAGACGGCAGTGGTAACAGAGGTATATAAAAGAATCATGCATTGCGGTATTGAACCCCGAATGTATTTTTGGAGGACTTCCGCAGGCATAGAGGTGGATATAGTGGTAGAGTTCGGCGATCGGCTTGTTCCATTGGAAGTCAAACTTTCCTCAACCCCACGATCTGCGATGGCATCAGGCATCAGGACATTTCAGAAAGACCTCGGAGATAAGGCAGCACAGGGATATATAATCCACACCGGAGATATTCGGCTTCCATTTGGCCCCGGAGTTACTGCATTACCAGTTGCAGAGTTGTGACTCATCAGGCCGGCATTTGTTTTTTCCGGGAATAAATGGAAGAAGGCACAAATCCATAAATAGCGTTTGTTTCAGACTGTACTACGCTGGTCTCTCGGTTGAAGCAAACAAAGCAGGGCTGATGAGAGGCGTTTCCTTCTAATTCAAGGAAACATCGAGTGAGTCCTGCAAGACATGATGTGATTTTATTATCAAAGTGCAACAATATCGGTTTATAGGAGAAAGTTGCTTCGAGTCAATGAAATTTCCATCCCCGACTTAAGTAGGATTGACTATGTAAATCATCACTTTTTTAGGCTTAGAGATTTTGTTTGTAAGTGGATACATCCAACAAAAACCCGCTCTTGATTACTATGTAATCCTTTGAATATTTTAATTTTGTTTCACATACACAGTTCAGTTGAAATAAATAAGACAGAGCTGCTATTTGAGGATTTACATTTAAAAATTATATTATATGTCCTAACTGGATAGATTCAGCTTTTCGACAAAAAAGAAAAGTGGTGCTTTATAAAATATTATGCCGATAAAATCTAAATTACTCCTCAAGCTTCTGAGTATCATGGTCTTTTTACTTTTTACTTTTGAACCTTTCACCTTTAGCACTTTTGCTGCACAGAAGAACCAATGTTTGAAATGCCATAAGAACTTCACCATGCATACAAAAAATATCCGTTCTGCATCAAAAATAGGCTGTGGTGCATGTCACTTGGCAGAACAAGGTAAGAAGCATCCAAAGCAAAAAAATAGCATAAAACTTAAGTACGATATCCCTGGACTTTGTTACGATTGCCACAGAGAATCTAAGTTTATAGGCCAATATATACATGCCCCTGTGGCAGAAGGCAGGTGTACTGTTTGCCACAATGTCCACCAATCACAGTTCGAAAGTCTTCTTATCAGTAAAACTCCTGACCTTTGTTATAAATGCCATGACAAAGCAAAATTCACAAAAAAGTATACCCACAAAGTGGCATTGAATTCATGCGGAAGAAGATGCCATAACCCACATGCAAGTGAGAAACCATATCTCCTTTCTCTATCTATAAATGACTACTGCGCAGTTTGTCATAAAGCTCAGGAAACAGGCAGGCATATAGTATCGCTTCCTGCAGGACATATTCATCCAATCAAGGGAGTGCCTAACCCCAAAAACCCGACGAAAGAAATGGGCTGTACAAGTTGTCATAATCCTCATAGCTCAAACTTTGCAAAACTTTTTTTGTCAGGGCAAAAATGCAAGAGATGCCACAAGTATTACTGAATAAGGTTAGACAATATAGGTTTTGAAAGTGAAACCAATAGACAACAGTTATGAAAGATTTAAGTAGTAAGATTCTTATTTTGGTTTCACCCATTTTTTTTGTATTATTGGGTTTGTTAATTTATGCAGCTGAAGTGACTATAAAAGCTGGTACACCTATCCCGGAAAATTACTTGATGATTTCTATGGGAAATTTACAATTTCTTGCACATCGTAATGCTCACTCTTTGTAGGTGCATGCCGCATCCCTGTCAGATCGTAGAGCATGCTAATTTTCTGAGGAAACAAGCGGAATAATCTGATAACGTAAAAACGTGACTTCTGTGAGACATATGGATTGTCTTAGAAAAAAATAGAAAAGATCTTGCAAGGTAACATGATGTTTCCTTTTAACCCCTATCACTTCGGTGGTAGGGGTTATCTTTTGGGTAAATGATTGTGACCAAATTGTGTCCAAATTGTGACAGAAAATATCGGAAAGCACAGAAAACAGGCAATCACACAGAAAATGCAGAATTTTGGAAAGCCATTTAAAAACAATCTGTTAAGCGTAAAACCAAGCTGGAGGCCATTTTACAAAAATTAGTCAAATATCTCTCTCAAGGCTAAAACACGGGTTCGAATCCCGTTGGGACCGCCAATAAATCCTTTCTATGAAAATGATTTACGTTAAATGCTGTGGACGAGGTATATGATCAGGAAGATCCCGATAGCAAAGAGTGATAAGGTAAGCAGGATATCGAGGATTAACGACGGCTGATATGTGTCTGCATCGATCTGACATTCGACCTTTCTGTACCGTATAAAGGCAAGGACGCCCATCACAGCGCCGAGACCGATAAGACATATTCCCAATACAGACGAGTAACCAGGGCTCGGGGGGTGACCGAATGTAATCCTCTGACCGGGCTCCTTACTTATGAAATAGGAAAACTGTTTGATAAAAATGCCAAACTTCTCAACAACAAAACCAAATGCCATGATTCCGATACTCGTCCTAATCCAGGATAGGAATGTCCTTTCATTCGCCATGTGCACCCGGCGGTTCCGGACCCTTGCTATCCTGTTGTCTTCCGAGATCTTCGGCGAACACTTTGCCAAATATTGGCTTATTGTAGAAAAGAAGCCCATATACCTACATAGCTTAGCAGTCACACTCTTGTTAATCAATCATCTCATATAACTTTTTCCGTAGCACTTGAAGATGTTCGAGTTTTCAGTCCATAATAGGTTCTATGTATAAGGAACATTTTGGTCTCAGGGAATTGCCGTTTTCGATTGCGCCGGACCCCCGGTTTCTTTATCTGGGCGATCAGCACAGGGAGGCGCTTGCGCACCTTATCTATGGGATCAACAGTGAAGGCGGTTTCGTCCTGCTTACCGGCGAGGTAGGAACAGGCAAAACAACCGTTTGCAGATGCCTTCTGGAGCAGCTGCCTGAACAAACCGACATAGCTTTTATCTATAATCCGAAACTTACTGTCGAGGAATTACTGGCCTCCATTTGTGACGAACTCCGCATCTCCTATCCCGAGGGTACAAAGAGCATTAAGGTCTTTATAGACACGATAAATTCATATCTCCTTGAGAATTTTTCAAAAGGCCGCAAGACAGTCATCATTCTTGAGGAAGCCCAGAACCTTAGTCCCGAAGTCCTTGAAGAGATAAGGCTGCTCACCAACCTTGAAACAAACCGGCAGAAGCTTCTTCAGGTTATTATGGTAGGACAGCCGGAACTGAGAGATATGCTCTTAAAGCCCGAACTCAGGCAACTGTCACAGAGGATAACCGCGCGCTACCATCTGGAGCCTTTAAAGAAAAATGAAGTCGGCCCCTATGTGAATTACCGTCTTGAAACGGCAGGCGCAAACAGCATACTTTTCCCCGGGTCCCTCATGGATCATATCTATCGCTTTAGTAAAGGAATCCCGCGGTTGATTAACCTTATATGCGACAGGTCTCTCCTCGGCGCTTATGTTCAGGGAAAAGACTGTGTTGATAAGAAAACTCTGCTAAAGGCAGTCAGGGAGGTATTCGGAGAGCACGACATACGGATACGCGACCGGAAATCATTAAAATGGGCTGCGCTCATACTCCTGTTGATAGTATGCGGAGCCGGTCTTGCAGCAGTTTATTACAACCGGGAACCTAAGCTGATAAACACTCGGCAGGCGGTTGCTTCAAAGCCTAAAGAAGCCGCTCCGGCAATCGTGCAGTTTGATACTATAGAATGGCCGTCAACCCTTCCCGTTGAAAGGAGCAAGTCTATGGCCTATGACGCCCTTTTAAAGGAATGGGGCCTCACTTCCCAAAACAAGAGCGGCGGTACTGCTTGCGAGCAGGTTGTTGCCAAAGGTCTTCGTTGCCTGGAAGGAAAAATGAGCTTCGACAAACTAATTCGCCTGAACAGACCTGCCGTGATAAAACTCGGGGATGAAAATGGAAGGGCATATTATGCCGCCCTGAAAACAATAAACGGCGCTAGCGCTCAATGCATAGTAGGCGGCGAACTAAGAAACGTTGATCTTCAGGAGATTAAAAAACGCCGGCATGATGATTATTTAATCCTGTGGCAGATACCCCCGGATTACAAAGGTATTCTGTATCCCGGTGACCGAAGCCCGGTCATTGCGTGGCTTGAAAATAAATTGGCGGCAATTCAGGGCCGAAAACCGCTTGATACTAAAAACCCGGTCTATAATGAAATACTTGTTAATCAGATAAAAAAATTCCAGCAGGATGAAGGTATTCCGTCCTTCGGTTTTGTAGGCCCAAGGACGATTATTTATTTAAACAATAAAGCGGGTAGCGACGAACCGAAGCTGATGAAAAAAAGGGAGGCTTAATAGCCATGTCTTATATCCTTGACGCCCTGAAAAAGTCGGAAAAAGAGAGACAGCGCGGCACGGCACCGGACCTCCTTACGGTGCAGGAACCCGTATTACGGGAAAAGAAGACGAGACGGGTGTGGCCTTATATTATTTTTGCCGTATTAATTTTTGGTATGGGTCTTGCTGCATACCGGCTGATACCATGGCAGTCAAAGAATGAAAAGACAGTCACAATTACCGTTGACTTGCAAAAGAGTGAACCTAAACCCGCAGAATCTTTGCAACCGGAGGTTTCACGGACTATAACTACTCAGGCTGAGATAAAGAAACGGGAAGTTCCTCCGCTGACAAATACGACTCTGGAAAAGTCACTCAAGACGCCTCTTGCTCTGACAAAGAAAGAAGAAAAGCCGGTAGTGCAAAAAGCGATTGTTCAAAGCAAAATCCAGGAACAGCCCGCAGTAAAAAAAGCGGCTCAACCTGTTCAAACATCACAACAGGCATTAAAACCTGAGATTCCGGCAAGTGCGCCTTCTACCGTCTCCCCTGATGTAAAACCCGTCCAAAATGATCCGGCGCCGGTACCGGGGAAGATTTATCATTCGGGTGATCTGCCTGCATCAGTACAGCAGAATCTGCCTGCCGTCACTATGTCTATATTCATGTATTCTGAAGATCCCGCTTCGAGGATGGTAAGGATCAACGGTCAAACGCTCCGCGAAGGCCAGTATATTTCAGAGGGCCTGAAAGTGGAAGAGATCAAGCCTGACGGCGTTATCCTGAATTATAAGAATTACCGGTTACATATCGGACAGAAACAATAAACGCAATTACTACTAATGAGTGCATAAGAAGTAAGACTACATTACACCCTCACCCTTGCCCTCTCCCCTCTCCGCACTCAGTCCCGAAAGCCTTCGGGACGGGGAGAAAAGGGAGAGGGGACTTAAGAATCGCCCCTCCCTTGAGGGGAGGGGATAAAGGGGAGGGTGTTAGAATATGTCTCCCTTTCAAACCGAGTGCTTCTTTTGCAATGGTCGGCAAATGCTGCAAAAGATAAAAAATATAAGATGATCCATTTCTTTACATCAATAAAATCAACATCGTATAATAACAAACCGGGTAGCCCGGATTATTCATAAAAAGGGCAACAGCAACCGAGGATAGAGTATTTGAGCGGTTTTTTTTGCCGATAGTCAAATACAGTATTAGAAAATAGAGAGGCAAAAGCCTCGCAGGGAGGAACGACCGAGAATGTCCGCCTCAGGCAGATTCGCCGAGGAGAAAGCGAAAATACTCTATCCTTGGTTCAATCGGGAAAATTTGAGAATAATCCGGGTTAGTTTAGACGGTTATGCAGGGATCATTCCGTTATCCTGAATTCATTTCAGGATCTCGCCGCGGGTTTTCGAGATGCTGAAACGAGTTCAGCATGACAAATTAGTTATTGGAGAGGATAGTTCATATGAAAATAGTTGTCTGCATCAAGCAGGTGCCGGATACTGCAGAGGTAAGGATTAATCCGGAGACCGGAACTCTTATCAGGGAAGGAGTGCCGAGCATTATCAACCCGTTTGACATGCATGCCATTGAAGCGGGGCTAAATATAAGGGAAAAGACGGGGGGGAAGGTTACCGTGATTACAATGGGACCTCTACAGGCAGAGTCTGCTCTAAGAGATGCAATATCAATGGGCGCCGACGATAGTTTGCTCCTCTGCGACAGGGCCTTTGCAGGTTCCGATACGTGGGCGACGTCATTTACACTCTCAAAGGCAATCGGGAAACTCGGGGCGGATATCATCATTTGCGGCAAACAGGCGATTGACGGAGATACGGCCCAGGTCGGTCCGGAAACGGCAGAGTTCCTGAATATACCTCATATATCTTATGTCAGAAAAATAGAGGATGTTAATGAAAGTTCTATCCGGGTGCAGAGAATGATGGACGAAGGATATGATGTTGTCGAGTCGCCGTTCCCCGTGCTTTTGACCGTGGTAAAGGAGCTGAATGAGCCGAGACTTCCGTCCCTGAAAGGAAAGATGGCTGCGAAAAAGGCGGTCATTCAAAAGTGGGGCGCCTCCGATATCTTAGCGGATGAGAACGATATAGGCTTGAAAGGCTCGCCGACACAGGTGAAAAATATATTTACGCCTGAAGCAAGATCAGGAAGAAAGATGCTCGAAGGCGCGCCGGAAGAACAGATCGACGCCCTGTTTCAGGAACTCAGAGAATTGAAATGCCTGTAAAAGTAAACACGGATAAATGCACCGGATGCAAAGAGTGTGTTGCTTCATGCCCTTTTGAAGCAATTGAAATAAAGGATGAAAAGGCATTTATCAACGAATACTGCCAGTCCTGTATGGCCTGCATCACCGTCTGTCCCGAAGGCGCTATTGTCGAAACGGAGACGGACAAAGCGAAACCGGAAAAGGCGGAGGGACATAAAGGCGTATGGATATTTGCCGAACAGAGAAACGGTAAAGTCGGTTCAGTTGCATATGAGCTTTTGGGCGTCGGGAGAAAGCTTGCCCTTGATTTAAATACGGAACTCTCGGCAATTCTTTTTGGAGCAACCGACGCCGATGCACAAGAGCTTATCAAATGGGGCGCCGATAAAGTTTATCACTCTAAAGACCGGATCTTCGAGAATTTCAATGATGAACCATACTCGCAAATGCTGACCAGACTGATCAATGAGTATCGTCCTGAAATAGTGCTTGCAGGTGCAACCCCGATAGGCCGTTCATTTATACCGAGAGTTGCCGCGCGGATCAGGACGGGGTTGACGGCGGACTGCACCTCGCTTGAAATCGAAAAGGATACGGGGAATCTTTTGCAGATCAGACCCGCTTTCGGCGGCAACATCATGGCAACAATTCTTTGTCCGAACACGAGACCTCAGATGTCTACAGTCAGACCCAGAGTAATGAAGAGAGGCGGGTATGATGCAAACAGGTCCGGAGAGATTGTCGATGTCAGGGCGGAGGGGATATCATCAAGGACAAAGGTTTTGGAATCGGTAAAAGAGGTTTCCGATATTACCGTGAATCTCCAGGAAGCCGAGATTATCGTTTCCGGAGGAAGAGGCCTTGGCGATCCAAAGGGGTTCAAAATTATCGAAGAACTTGCCGAACTCCTCGGCGCTGCAGTCGGCTCCTCGAGGGCGGCAGTGGATGAAGGCTGGATCCCTTACAGGCATCAGGTCGGCCAAACAGGAAAGACGGTCTGCCCGAAGATATATTTCGCCTGCGGCATATCCGGCGCAGTGCAGCATCTTGTGGGAATGCAGTCATCCGATATTATCATCGCAATAAATAGAAACCCTGAAGCTCCGATATTCAATGTCGCAAGTTACGGCATCGTCGGCGATCTGTATGAAATTGTTCCCTTGTTGATTAAAAAGATAAAAGAAGCTAAAGGAATATAAATGAAAATTGCATTCGTTTTCCCCGGTCAGGGTTCTCAATATGTCGGGATGGGCAAAGACATTTATGAGCATTATCCGGTTGCAAAAGAGGTTTTCCAACAAGCATCCGATGCTCTTGGCTATGATGTTGCAAATCTTTGTTTTAACGGACCTGTTGAGGAGTTGAACCGGACCTTCAGAACCCAGCCGTGCATCCTTACGGTCAGCAGCGCGCTCAATAGCGTTTTAAAGGAAAAAGGCATTCAACCGTCCGTAGTTGCGGGCCACAGCCTCGGCGAATATTCCGCGCTGGTTGCGGCAGAAGTTATATCATTAAGAGATTCAGTCAGCCTTACGGAGAAAAGAGGGCGGTTCATGCAGGAGGCCGTGCCGGAGGGCAAAGGGCTTATGGCCGCAATTCTCGGGTTAGAGAGAGAAAAAGTTGACGAAATCTGCAATTCTTTAATATCAGGTTATGCCGCCGCCGCCAATTACAACTGTCCCGGACAGATCGTCATTGCAGGAGAAAAAACTGCCGTAGAAGAAGCGATAGAACTCTGCAAAAGCGCGGGAGCAAAAAGGGCAATTGCACTTGCCGTCAGTGTTCCATCTCACTGCAAGTTAATGAACGGCGCATCTAAAAGACTTGGCGAGCTGCTTGGAACCATAGAATTAAAAGACCCCTTCATACCTCTGGTCAATAATGCAGACGCAAAGTTCCTTAAAACTGCGGAAGAAATAAAACCGTCCCTCATTCGTCAACTCAACAGCCCGTTGTTATGGGAAGATTCCATAAAAGCAATATACGCTTCCGGAATTGATTTATTTATAGAAGTCGGACCCGGGAAGGTCCTGACGGGATTAATAAAGAGGATTGTTCCTGAAGCAAAGATATTGAATTTTGAGGATACAAAGACTTTACCCGTCAGTTGCATAAAATGAAAGACAGACATGATAAAAAACCTTTTACTAATAATAGACTACCTTAAACTAATTCATGGCGCTTTCAATACGCTTGTGATGTTACTCTTAATCTATCAGGGATGGGTTGGGTTAAGAATAAGAAAGATAAGGAGGGCGGGAAAACCTCCGGATTTCAGGATGATAAAAAGACACAGAAAGAATGGTCCCTTTTTCACTATATTAGGATGCCTGGGATTTATTGCCGGTATAATAATTATTTACCTTGACGAAGGCAGGATTTTCGAATATCCCCTCCATTTTATTGTGGGGTTAGTCATAACATTTTCACTTATTGCAACTTATCTGATTTCAAAAAGAATCAGCGGCGCTGAATCACCTTTAAGGACCCCGCATTTCATCCTCGGCATTGGGATCCTGGGTCTTTACCTTATTCAGGTATTTCTTGGACTAGGGATACTTTTTTAACGAGCGGTTTTCAGTTATGAATGACTATATCGAAGAATTCTTGCGGTATCTTGAATTGGAGAAAGGCGTGTCAGCGCATACTCTCAGAGCATACAGGAAGGACCTGACGGATTTTATCGCCCATGTGAATACGGAACCTGAAAAAATAGACATGCTTGATGTGCGGGGGTTTATTGCGGAACAGATCAGAAAAGGACTGAATAAAACAACCGTCAGCAGGAGGTTATCAAGTGTAAGGTCTTTTTTCAAGTTTCTTTACAGAGAGGGGTACATGAAATCAAACCCTGCGAAATTGGTATCCAGCCCCAGGCTTCCCAAACTTCTGCCCAAATACCTCTCTGTTGACGACGCTTTTGCCCTTGTGGAAAAACCCGAAGGGATCGGCTTTGCCCCGGCACGGGACAGGGCCATATTAGAACTACTTTACTCAAGCGGATTGAGGGTGGGAGAACTTGCCGGTCTGAATGTGGAAGATATAAATGTAAGGGAAGCTCTGGTAAAGGCACGGGGGAAAGGGAAAAAGGAGAGGATTGTGCCGATAGGGTCTAAGGCTTTGGATGCCATTAAAACATATCTGGTTGAAAGGATATTGTTAAAGAGTAAGGAGAAAGCCGTATTTCTTAACAGACTCGGCACGCGGTTGACTGACAGGGGTGTAAGACGGATTGTCGTAAAATACGCAAGGGCTATAGCTATAAACGGCAGTATAGGTCCGCATACCCTGAGACATTCTTTTGCAAGCCATTTGCTTCAGGGCGGCGCCGACCTCAGGGTTATCCAGGAGCTTCTGGGGCACGCTTCGCTTTCAACGACTCAGAAGTATACCCATCTGGATGTAGCCCATCTGATGGATATATACGATAAAGCGCATCCAATGGCAAAGGACAAATGACTCTCTAAAATTATTTCATCAGTTGTATAAAATGAAAGGCAGTCATGATTAAAAACCTTTTGAATGCGACAGAAAATAATCCATATTCACCTGACGGCACTTTTAACCTAAAGTGCATTTTAGATGAACGTGTGCTGCCATGTGTAAATAGTACATTATGGAGTCGCCAAAAGATTTTTAATCATGTCTGCCTTTCAAGTTGAGAATGTCTTTTTGCAATGTTCAGGTTATGAATTATGAAGGATGAATAAAAAGAGAAGATCAACAAAAAATATCCTTAATATTTTAGAATACTACATGTCCATTTGCTTAATCTTTGAGAGGTGAGAATGATTAAAAGTACGACCATTTTATGTGTAAGACGCAACGGTAAGGTGGCAATCGGGGGAGACGGTCAGGTTACCCTGGGCAATACGGTCTTAAAGCATAATGCGAAAAAGATCAGAAAGACATATAACGATAAAGTTCTGACAGGCTTTGCAGGGGCTACCGCGGATGCGCTTACCCTGTTTGAGAAATTCGAGGGAAAACTGGAATCCTACAGAGGGAACATTACAAGGGCTTCCGTGGAACTTGCAAAGGACTGGAGGACCGACAAGATATTGCGGAGGCTTGAGGCCCTTTTGATCGTGGCCGATCTTGAGCATACTTTTATCATATCCGGCACCGGTGACGTCATTGAGCCGGAGGACGGAGTGGCGGCTATCGGCTCGGGAGGTCCTTATGCGCAGGCTGCTGCAAGGGCGCTTACCGGAAATACGGAGTTTTCTGCAAGGGACATTGTGGAAAAAGCGATGAAGATCGCCGCCGATATTTGCATATACACTAATGAAAATACCGTGATAGAGGAACTTGTATAATGGATGATTTAACGCCGAGAAAAATTGTTGAAGAACTTGACAACTATATTATAGGTCAGAATAAGGCAAAGAAGGCTGTAGCTATCGCCATGAGGAACAGATGGAGAAGACAGAGGCTTTCTCCGGAGCTGAAGGACGAGGTCCTTCCCAAGAATATTATCATGATAGGCCCTACGGGAGTTGGAAAGACGGAGATTGCAAGAAGACTTTCGAGGCTGGCAAACGCCCCTTTTGTAAAAGTCGAGGCGTCAAAGTTTACCGAAGTAGGGTATGTGGGACGTGATGTAGAGTCTATGGTGCGAGACCTGACAGAAATATCCATCAGCATGGTTAAAGCGGAACATATCGAGAAAATCCAGGAAAAGGCGAAAACGCTTGCAGAGGAGCGGCTTCTTGACCTGCTCCTGCCGCCTCCGAGGACTACGAAGGGCGCGGGTCTTGAGGAAGAAGAGCGGGAAAATCACAAGGATACAAGAGAGAGACTGCGCGCGCAACTGAGAGCCGGAAAGCTCGATAACAGATATGTTGATATAGAGGTGAAGGAAAAGGTTATTCCTTTCGGAGTAGTCTCGAATGTCGGACTTGAAGAGCTTGAAATAAACCTTAAAGAGATGCTTGGTAGTTTCATGCCGGAAAAATCAAAGAGACGAAAGGTGAAAGTTCCGGAAGCATTGAATATTATCATGCAGGAAGAGGCGAATAAGCTTATCGATATAGAGAAGGTGACGAAGGAGGCTATTGAAAGGGCCGAGCAGTCAGGGATTGTGTTTGTTGACGAGATCGACAAGATTGCAAGCAGAGGTCATGCCCACGGCCCTGACATCTCCCGTGAAGGCGTACAGAGAGATCTCCTGCCTATCGTTGAAGGCACGACAGTATCAACAAAGCATGGTCCGGTCAAGACGGAGCATATCCTTTTTATTGCTGCAGGCGCATTTCATATGTCGAAACCTTCCGACCTCATCCCGGAGCTTCAGGGGCGTTTCCCGATAAGAGTCGAGCTTGACCACCTTGGAAAAGCTGAATTTATCAGGATCCTTACCGAACCGTATAATGCATTGATAAAGCAATATACGGCCCTTCTTGCCACGGAAGAAGTTGCCCTCGACTTTACCGAAGATTCTATAGAAGAGATTGCGGATATCGCGGCTTATGTCAATGAGAAGACTGAAAACATTGGCGCACGCAGGCTCCATACGGTCCTCGAAAAACTGCTCGAAGACATATCCTTTGAGGCACCTGAGAAAAAGAACTGCAAACTGTTGATCGATGAAAAATATGTAAAAGACAAGCTGAGCGAGATTGTCAAGGATGAGGATCTGAGCCGGTATATTCTTTAACCCAAAAACTGCGGATGTCCAAAATAAATTTATTTAACTCGATAATTTTATATAAAAAGATAGTTCATGGTAATTGCATAAAAATATTTTGGTAACACATCTATATAAGTACATTATGGTATCGAAAAATAAATTTATTTTAGACATCCGCAGTTTCTCCGAATATCTGCCTTTCAAATTCGTTAACTTTATTTTATTAATAATTTTTATTGCGTCTTGTTCTACGCCCTATAAACCGCCATCCGGTTATGCCATAGCCTCCTGGTATGGCTCTGAATTTCACGGGAAACCGACAGCCTCCGGTGAAATATTCGATATGTACGGATATACCTGCGCCCATAGGGAATACCCATTCGGAACAAAGCTGAAGGTCACAAACACCATTAATGATAAAAGCATTTCTTGTGTAGTCAACGACAGAGGGCCCTTTGTACAGGGAAGGGATGTTGATTTATCTTATGCCGCTGCAAAGGATATAGAGCTGATAGAAAGCGGTACCGCAACCGTCAGAATAGATAAATTAGGCAGGGATACTTCTTATATCCGGGAGGTAAAATACCTGTCGGATTCCGGACCTTTTACCATACAGGTCGGTTCATTCAGGGATGCATCGAATGCCTCAAGACTCAAGACGGGTCTCGAACTGAAGTATGGCAAGGTCTATATTACCGAGGCTGAAATAAACGGTGAGAGATTTTACCGCGTCAGAATCGGGAAATTTCAGGTGAAAAGCGAAGTGCAAAAACTCGGCAGGACGCTTGCAGACGAAGGATACAATGTTTTTATAACCAAGAATGAAGAGAAGATTTAATGATGAATAATTGAACATGATTTGACAACCAGCCCCGGATTAACGCAAGTATTCTAATTTTAAGAGAAAAATGTTACATTACAAGGAAACAAAGGAGCAGGCCTATGATTACCGGTAAACCCCTTTTTTCGACGGAACGGATACAAGCAAAGGTTAAAGAACTTGCCGCGAGGATATCGGAAGATTACAGCGGCAAGGAATTACTCGCCGTAGGAATTCTTAAAGGCGCCTTCATGTTTTTTTCAGACATCGTAAGGAATATTGAAATCCCTATGACTCTTGATTTTGTTATTGCTTCGAGCTATGTGAAGACCGAGACGTCCGGCGAGATTAAGATACATTACGATATAAAGGGGGATATCTCCGATAAGCATGTGCTGCTGATCGAGGATATCGTGGATACCGGCGTTACGCTTAATCATATAAGGGAGCGCATTCTTTCAAGAACTCCGCTGAGCCTGAAGATTTGTACATTCCTGGACAAAAAAGAGAGAAGGCTGGTGGACGTACCGCTTGATTATGTAGGTTTTATCATCCCAAACGAGTTTGTTGTCGGCTACGGTCTTGACTACGACAATAAATTCAGAAACCTGCCGTATATATCCATTTTCAAAAAGAAGATGTACTAAAATATGTTTGAATTAATGATAGAAACGAATTTTGCGTCGGCCCACCAACTGCGCGGATATAAAGGCGAATGTGAAAAGCTTCACGGGCACAGCTGGAAGGTCCAGGTCTATGTGCTTGCAGATAGGCTGAACGACATAGATATTGCCCTGGATTTCCGGGACCTTAAAAAGATGACGGAGGAAGTGGTGGCGCCGCTTGACCACAGTTATTTAAACGATATTTTCCCCTTTACCGAGAAGAACCCGTCATCGGAAAACATCGCCAAATGGATTTTTGATTCCCTTAAGAAGAAGATCAACGACGATTACATCCACCTTTCCGGCGTAACGGTCTGGGAGTCTGAAACAGCCTCTGCCACCTATTTTGAGGAATGAAGATACGGATTGTCATAGGCTGCCACAGCTATCTGCTTGGAGAGGGAATAAAAAAACTCCTGAAGGATGACGAAGGCGTTGAAATTATCGGCATTTTTGATGAAGGCGCCGACATCGAGGAAATCCTGAAGCTTGAACCCGACCTGGCGCTCGTTGACCATAAAATATTCCGCACCTTTCCCGAAGCATCCCTGAACAACAGGGTTAAGTTTCTCCTGATCGGCGATAGTTCCTGGACGCCCGAGTCGGAACGGAAGATACCGGACCTGATCTTAAAAGGGGTATACGGCATCCTTTCTTCTGATGCGGATTCCGTGATATTAAAAGAGGCGATAAGGGTTGCACATTCCGGAGAACTATGGCTGGACCGGAAGATTATCAAGAACATCCTCTGTCGCATAAACCACGAGGAAAAGAGCATAGACCTTACCAAAAGGGAAAGAGAGATAGTAAGCCTTATCTGCCTTGGGTACAGAAACAAGGAAATCGCCCAGAAGCTTGACATCAGCGAGCAGACTGTAAAGTCCCATTGCAACCGTATATATAAGAAAGTCGGCGTTACGGACAGACTACAGCTTGCCCTCTACACCCACCGGCTGTGGCCGGGCTCCTTCTGATATTACAACAAAAGTATCAGGCCTGTTTAAAACCTTTTGTGCTTTAGCTCAAACCTTTAATCAGTTGCAAAATGTATTTGTATTTAGTATTTATATATGTGTTAGGTACATCTGACGGTTAAATTATAAAAATTCCCCGAGGGGAGAAGAATTGATTTTAAGACTTTCATGTCCGTCTTGCCGGAAGGACTCCTACAGTGCTTCGGCAGAGGCCTTTAAACCCTGTCCATATTGCGGGATAGTTTACAGCGGAAAACATGGTATGGAAAGAAGGGATGAAGACCGTTTAGTCAAGCCCGTCGATATGGCCTTTTCTTATAAAGGCGCAAACCTTCAGGCAACCCCTTTGAATGTTTCCAGAAACGGCCTTACCGTTAAAATATCGTCCCCTCCCGTCTTGCCGATCGGAGATCTCATGGATATCCAATGGAGGAATTCCAATCTAAGTGCCCGGATCATGTGGGTCATGAAAGAACCCTATTCATCTTTAACTGGGCTGAAGATATTGAACGAAGGAATAAGTTTAGTTGATTAGCGCAAGGTGAACTCTGTTCCAACCATCGGTCATATCGGACCTGATATTTGCATACATACCTTAACCTATTAATAACATTTTAAAATCCTTTCCTTTTCTGTTAAAATTCATGCTCGACGACTTTATCACATACATTTGAGTCTTGCACATGAGATTGAGATCAAAAATTGTAAGCGGAGGACTGAGAATGGACTATTTTTTGAATGAAGAGCAGATTATGATAAGAGACCTCGCCAGGCAAATAGCGGAGGAGAAAATCGTTCCTGTCAGGGCGGAACTTGATGAAACGGAAGAATTCCCATGGGAGATAATGCAGGCGCTTGCGCAATCCGACATGTTCGGGCTTTTTATACCCGAGGAATACGGAGGTATTGGAAAGGGATGCCTTGAATTGTGTCTTACAGTGGAAGAACTGTCACGGGCGTGTCTTGGCGTTGCAACGACCTATGCCGCAAACGCCCTCGGCACTTTTCCGATGCTGCTTTTCGGCGCTGATGAACAGAAAAAGAGGTTTCTGCCCGATATTGCCTCCGGTAAGAGACTTGTCGCTTTCGGACTGACCGAAGCAAACGCAGGCAGCGACGCTGCAGGCATACAGACAACAGCAAAGCGTGACGGCAATGAATATGTTCTGAACGGAACAAAACAGTGGATTACAAACGGCGGTGAAGCCGAGATATATACCATTATCGCCATTACAGACAAATCAAAAGGGGCCCGGGGCGCCTCGGCTTTTGTTATAGAAAAAGGGACGCCGGGCTTTACTTTCGGCAAAAAAGAAAAGAAGATGGGGATAAGGACGTCATCAACCAGAGAACTGATTTTCGATAATTGCCGGATCCCGAAAGAGAATATCATCGGAAAGGAAGGCATGGGTTTTATCATTGCGATGAAGACATTGGACAACGCAAGAGCCGGCGTGGGCGCACAGGGAGTGGGTGTTGCACAGGGAGCTTTTGAGGAGGCATTGAAGTTTTCACGGCAGCGTGTCCAGTTCGGGCACCCTATCATAACTTTTCAGGCGGTCCAGCATATGCTTGCAGACATGGCCATAGAAATTGAAGCTGCAAGGGCGCTCGTCTATTCGGTTGCGAGATATATGGACAGCGGCGCAAAGGATGTGACAAAGGAATCGGCTATGGCGAAAGTCTATGCAACTGATCTGGCTATGAGGGTGACAACCAATGCCGTCCAGGTCATGGGCGGGTCAGGTTATATGAGGGAATACCCTGTTGAAAAGATGATGAGAGACGCCAAGATACTCCAGATATACGAAGGCACAAACCAGATACAGAGGAATGTAATAGGACAGGCGCTCATTAAAGAAGCGGCAAAAAAATGAAAGATATCCTTAGATAAGAAATCAGACAGGATATACCGGTTACGATTAGCATCGGGGTATCTTACGTAGTTATCAAAGACGATATTAAAAAAGATGTTGAAGATATTATCAAAAGCGCCGATGAATGTCTTTACAGAGCCAAAAATACCGGCAGGAACAAAGTCGTTTAATCTGAGCCTCTTGCAAAAGTCCTTTTTGTCACCCTGAGCTTGTCGAAGGGTGATGTAAGTAGTTGAATTATAGACATGGTTCGACAGGCTCACCATGACATTTTGATCTTTTCAAGACTTTTGCAAGAGCCTCAATCTGATAAATAATATATGGTAATTAAAGAAACAATAACCATTAACTCAACATTAGAAAAAGTCTGGGATACTTTTACCGATCTTGCGTGCTGGGTCAACTGGAATACGGTTTTAAAAGATGTGCGCACGAAAGGCCGGAGCTTAACGGACGGTAAATCGCTGAAATGCACCCTGCGGCCGTTTTTTTTACCTATCCATGTAAAACTTCAGATAGAGGAAATAGTCCCGCAGGAGCGTATCGTCTGGATTGCGAGAAAGAAAGGACTTGAAGCGAGGCATGAATTCCTTTTTGAAAGAAATGAAAAGGGAACCCATGTTATCAGCAGGGAGACCTTTACTGGTATGTTGACCGTCGGTTCAGGTTTGCTTCTTCCCGTGAAAAGGATGAAGACTCTTACCGGGATTTTTTTAAAGGACCTTAAAAAGGCGGCAGAGCAGTGAGCAATTCCTTTACCTTCTTAATAATTGCATCCCCGGAAATTTCCTCATAATCGAGAAGCTCCCGTGTCTTTCCGCTTTTCGGCATTTTCCGAACCGCAAGGGAGTGGACAGGGACAGGCTGATTGCGGAGCGCGCTTCCGACGGCTTCTCCGATGCCGCCTTCGGCGAAATGGTCTTCTACGGTAATAATTGCTTTTGTATTCCGGGCCGCTTCACAAAGTGTTTTTATGTCAGCCGGCTTTACGCTGTAAAGATCGATAACACGAATAAATATGCCTTCTTTAATCAGCTCATCATAGGCTTTGAGAGCTTCGTAGAGAGTAATGCCTGCAGCGATAACCGTAACATGGTCATCCCCGCTTGATCTCAGGACTTTGCACCCTCCGATATAAAAGGCTTCATCGCTTCCGTAAAGAACGGGAGTATCGTTTCTCGTAGTGCGTATATAGACAATACCGTAATGTTTTGCAGCCTCTTCAACGAGCTTTTCAGCCGACACTGCATCAGAGGGATAGAGGACAACGCTGTTCAGCACCGCCCTGAACATCGCAATATCTTCAAGTCCCATTTGTGAAGAGCCGTCCTCTCCAATAGACACGCCGGCGTGTGATCCGCAGAATTTTATATTTGCCTCCGAGTATTGACTCATCCTTATCTGGTCGAAAGCCCTTGTAAAAAATGCCGCGAAGGTTGAGATAAAAGGAATCTTTCCCCTCCTGCTCAGACCTAAAGCCGTACCGACCATGTTCTGTTCGGTTATAAACATTTCAAAAAAACGCCAGGGAAATTGTTCCTTAAACATTTCGGAAAATGTGGAATTGCTTACCTCGGCGTCCAAAACCACTATGCCGGGATATTTCGGAAATATGCGGACAAGGGCTTTACCGTATGCCTTGCGTGTAGCTACGGGTTTGTCGGAGGGATAATTTATTTCCAGTATTTTTTTCGGGGCCTCGGTCGCCGGCTTTAGATCATCCGGTTTTGTAATTTTTCCTTTGGTCGAGGTATCGACAGTTCCCAATTCATGTAAAGCCTTATCCAAATCTTCTTTTTTAGGAGGTTTTCCGTGCCACCCGTTTTTGTCCTCAATAAAAGAGATTCCTTTTCCTTTTATAGTTTTTGCAATTATCATGACCGGTTTATAATTAACCTGAACGGCTTTCTCATAGGCTGAGAGGATCTCCGGGAAAGAGTGGCCGTCAATCAGTATTGTTTCCCAGCCGAAGGAGGAGACCCTTTGCTCATAAGCATGGAGGTCATGACCATACATTGTTTCGCCGCGCTGTCCGAGACGGTTGACGTCGATAATCCCGATAAGGTTATTTAATTTGTAATAGGCGGCAACCTGTATCGCTTCCCATTGAGATCCCTCGGACATTTCACTGTCTCCGAGAAGCACATAGGTCCTGTAAGGCAGCTTATCGATATATTTTGCATTTAGAGCCATCCCTAATCCGATAGAGAGACCTTGTCCAAGTGAACCGGTTGCGGCTTCAGTATATTTAAAGGCAGTCGTCGGATGACCTTCGAGGGGACTTCCGAATTTTCTCAACGTCATAAGTTCCGCTTCGGACACTTTTCCTGCGGCGGCCCATAATGCATAGAAAAGGGGCGACGCATGGCCTTTGGAAAAGATCAGGCGGTCATTATTCGGCTGCTCCGGATTGTCCGCATCAAATCTGAAGACGCCGCCGAATAAAAGACCCGTCATCAGGTCTGTTGCAGACAAAGAGGATGAGGGATGCCCTGAACCGGCCTCTATGGTTGAAGTGATAATATAATAGCGGATTGATTTTGAGATTTTTTCCAGTTGTGCTATATCTGACATTCGATTCCTCCTTAAACCAAATAATACGATTTTCGGTTTGACCTTTTTAATATACTTAAATTATATCGAAAACCGCGGAAAAGGGTTATCCTTTGAGTTTATTGATATTTTTTTACGGCTATTGTAATATTTAATTTACAAATGAGGTCATTTTTATTTATAATGATTCTGAACTTTTGAAGTTAGGGCAATCCCGGGTACTTTAGAAGCCCCCGGGGTTTTTTATTATTGATAGAAACAGGAGAGCGGGAATGGAAAAGAAGATTTACGTGGGCAACTTACCTTTTCAGGCAACAGAAGAAGACATCAGGAAGCTTTTTTCGGAGCACGGAGAAGTTGAATCGGTAAAGATAATAACCGACCTCAATACCGGAGTTCCCCGGGGTTTCGGGTTTGTCGAGATGGCAACGTCTGAAGATGCCCAGAAGGCAATAGGAGCCCTTAACGAAACACTGTTTATGGAAAGGAAACTTACCGTAAGCGAGGCAAAACCGAGACCGCCGAAGGAAAGACACGGCGGGCCGGGAGGCAGACCAGGCGGAGGCGGGGGATTTGGAAAGAAAAAGGAAACAGGGAGAGGATGGAGATAAAATATCTTGGAGATTAGAGTATTTGGCAACGATATAGAAAAAGCATTAAAAACACTTAAGAACAAGCTCCAGAAAGAAGGGCTCTTCAGGGAGATAAAAAAGCGCAGTTATTTTGAGAAACCTTCTACCAAGGAGAAACGCAAACAGAGAGAAGCGCGGAAGAAGAGGATGAAATCCTTCAGGACCAAGAGAAAAGAATAACCGTGGACCAAGCAAAAAGCGGCGATACCGTAAAGGTTCATTATACCGGCAAATTGCATGACGGTAAGATCTGTTACCTTTGATGCGAATCATCCTCTGGCCGGTAAAGATCTTGCCTTTGATATCCAGTTCGTAGAGATTGCTTAAGTTTTTTTAAATCAATAGTCTGCCCCCCTTTTTGCAAGGGGGGAAAGTTTCTATTTATCAACCTCATGATGTTCAAACACTTCACTTTTTTACCTATGGCGTAGAAGCGCTCAATTTGGGTATAATGATTCAGCTAAACTCAACTTTAAAGGAGTAATATATGGCGGATGAACATTCTTTTGATATTGTGAGCAGGGTGGATTTGCAGGAGGTCTCAAATGCGGTCCAGCAGGCGGTAAAGGAAATAGGACAAAGGTTTGATTTCAAGGGAAGTAAAACAAGCCTTGAACTTGATAAGGACAAGTCGGAGATTGGAATCATTTCGGATGATGAATATAAACTCAAGAGCGTAATTGAAATCCTGAAAAATAAACTGGTAAAACGTAATGTGCCTCTGAAAACCTTGCTTTTCGGCAAAATCGAAAAAGCAGCCGGTGAAACGCTCAGGCAGACGCTTACTCTCCAGCAGGGAATTTCCACTGAGAGGGCAAAGGAAATCGTAAAACTCATTAAAGACACCAAGATCAAGGCCCAGGCGGAAATACAGAAAGATCAGGTGAGGGTAAGAGCAAAAAAGATAGACGACCTTCAGTCTGTCATAGCAATGCTGAAAAGCAAAGAGTTTGATTTTAATATCGAATTTATAAACTACAGATAGACCCGTTCCAATTATAAAGGCTTTTCGGAGGTTATTGTGTCGCCCCCGAAAAGCCTTTATGTCAAATCAGTTATAAGATAGAAAAATAGGCTTACTTAGAGAGTACGAGTATTTCAGCTCTCCTGTTTGCGGCCCTTCCTTCCGCCGTATCGTTTAATGTGACGGGTTTTGATTCGCCATAACCGATAGTTGATACAGAAAATTAACGTTATTGCAAAACTCTTGGAACCAACACCGATTCATTCGGACAAACATGTAAAACCTGACATGACTATCTTTAACTATAGAAGCATTATTAGGATGTAAAAAGCGACCTGTCAATAGGAATTTTAAAAAACATTTAACAATATCTGCCTTATTAGGGGTAAAATACCTCTATGCGCAATGTGCTCGTTATTTCCGGCGAATCGAAAAAAATAGCCGCATTATTTAAATCCGTAAGGATTACGGCCGGCAAGCAGGACATGAAACAAAAAGGCATTCCGGTCGGCACCGATCCCGTGAATTTGCTGCAATATGATTTAGCCCTCCTCGACCTTGACGTCAAGGAATGGAAACAGAGTTTATTAGACCTGCGGCAGCAGATCCCCGTCATCACCTTTTCAACTCCTGATGTAAAAAAGGCCGTAGAAGCAATGAGGCTCGGCGCAACGGATTACATCGAAAAACCCCTTACCGCTGAAATCTTAAGCGACATCATCAAGGGACACAAAAAGAAGATACTCAATACGGAATATGGTTTTGATGAAACTATAGGAACGAGCGCGCTGATGCAGGGGGTCTTCGGTCTTATCAAAAAGGCTGCCGTAAGCGAGAGCAACGTATTGATTACGGGAGAAAGCGGTACAGGAAAGGAGCTTGTCGCACGCGCGATTCATAAATGGAGCCCGAGGAACGAAAGGTCTTTTGCCGTCATCAACTGCAGCGCCATCCCCGATACCCTGCTTGAATCGGAACTTTTCGGTTTCGAAAAGGGGGCCTTCACCGGCGCCAATTATACAAAAAAAGGTCTGCTTGAGATTGCCGACGGAGGTACCGTATTCTTTGACGAGATCGGAGACGTATCTCCACTCTTCCAGGTAAAAATCCTGAGGGTATTGCAGGAAGGCGATGTTATGAGAATAGGCGGTTCCCGGCAAAAGAAAGTGAATCTGAGGATCATTTCCGCAACCAACATAGACCTTGATATGGCCTGCAAAAAGGGCGTTTTCAGGGAAGACCTGTTTTACAGGCTGAATGTTATAAACATCCATCTGCCGCCTTTAAGAAACAGGATTGAAGATATTTCCGTTTTAGTGAATCATTTTATCGAAAAACATGCCCACAAGAGGAAGGACCTGCTGATCAAAAACATAAGCGAAGAAGCCATGAGCATTCTGACAAACTATTCCTATCCCGGTAATATCAGGGAACTTGAGAATATTATAGAACGCGCCGTATCTTTTGCAAACAGTCCCGATATACTCCCTGCGGACCTGCCTGCAAGTTTGCAGCAATTCCCGTCGCAAAAGATAAGCCCTTCTCTAAAGCTGAAAGAGACTATTAAAAATGTCGAGAAAGAATTAATCTGGTCTTCCCTGCAAAAGTCAGGCGGTAATATCTCAAAGGCAGCCTTTGAACTCGGCATACACCGGCAGCAGCTCCAAAGAAAACTCAGAAAACTAAAAATAGAAACATAATGTTTCTCCGCAACATTAAATTGCACATCTAAAAAAGCCACAAAACAGTGTTTATTGCAAGGTAATTGCAACAATAAGTTGCAATTTATTCTTCAATAATTAAAATATAGCTTTAGTATCGGCATGTTACGCGTATGGCACATTCATTGCTTTATTTATGATTAGTTATAAAGACATGAATTAATAAGCATATGAAGATTGAAAAAACAGTAGACAGAGGAAGCAAGGAAAAACTTTATGTCCAGATATATTCGATCTTTCTGGAAAAGATCGAAAACGGAGAATGGCCTGCAGGGGCGCAGATCCCTCCCGAAGACGAACTCTGCAGAATCTATCATGTAAGCAAGGTGACGGTCCGTGAAGCCATTCAGGAATTAGTAAGGGAAGGTTATCTTAAGAGACTACAAGGAAAGGGAACCTTTGTAACATTGTCGGAGCCGCATCAGGGGATTATCATGAGGGCAAGATTATCGGAAGACGTCTTTGGAGAGGAGGTGAAAACGGAAAAAGAAATTTTAGACAGGGGGTTAAGGGGAGTGACGGAAGAGATAAGAAAGATTTTTATGAATGAGGGTGAAATATACTACATTCTTTATAAAAAAACCGTTAACGATGAATCTTACAGAGAAGAATTATTTATTCCGCTTTTTATCCTCCCTGATATTGACAGTGAGAATCTGTCCGGCAGATCAATTTATGACTTGATAGAGGATAAAGGCGTCAAAAAGATATTCAAGGTTATACAGTCTGTTGAGGTGACAAAGACTACCGATAATGTGCCTTCAGCGGTAAAGGGCAGGGACGGGGATTGGGCATTGCTTATAAGCAGGACCATTATCAGCTCGGATGGAATCCCTATTGCTTTTTCAAGATTGACAGGTTGCGGGACAAGACAAAAGTTACAGATGGAATTTGATAGAATTAAGTGACAAAAGTAAATATGCCTAAAAAGGAGGTTTTGAGATGAGTTTTCCGAGACAGATGTATGAATTTCTGAAAGCAGCCAGTATAGCCCATGCGAAGTGGGATTATGAAGTTTCGATGAGCATCATTAAAAATCGAAAGAAACTTCTTATCCTTTTTATTCTTTTAATGCCGATACTGGCTATAACACTCTTGCAGGCAGCTGATATGATAGGCGGTAAGACCGCATATGCCCCTGCACACTATTCGAACATGATATTCATGGTTTCGATAGCAGTGGGGCTGGCAGCGGGTCTTATAACCGGTTGTATCGGTGCAGGAGGAGGGTTTATTATCACTCCGGCACTTATGGCAGCAGGCGTTAAAGGTATCCTTGCCGTTGGAACAGATGTTTTCCATATCTTTGCGAAAGCTATTATGGGGACGACAGTTCACAAGAAGCTCGGTAACGTATCGGTAAAATTAGCAATCGCATTTCTTATCGGTTCGAGCGGTGGCACCTTTATTGGCGGCTGGCTCAATAAAACAATCTACAACAAAGACCCCTTGTTAAGTGAAGCATTTATCAGTACGGTCTATGCAGTATTGTTAGGCTTCCTCGGTACATATGCCATGATAGATTTTATCAAATCAACGAGGAAACCGGCAGGCGGAGGCGGTGGCGGACACGACGCCCATGGCGGGCCATCAGGGATGACTCCCCTGTCAATAAGCATACAAAAGATCAATATCCCTCCTATGATAACCTTTGATGAAGACTTCGGCGGAAGAAGGATCTCCTGGCTCTTTGTTGCAATAGGCGGATTGATCGTGGGTGCTTTAGCCGCAATCATGGGTGTCGGCGGCGGCTTTGTCACTTTCCCGATGTTTGTTTACATCTTCGGCGTTTCAACAGCCACGACAGTCGGCACTGACATCCTCCAGATCATCTTCACCGCAGGTCTTGCATCGATATTCCAGTATGCGATTTACGGCTATGTGTTCTATACGCTCGCGATGGGAATGCTTATCGGTTCGCTGATCGGAATCCAGGTCGGCGCGCTCACGACAAAAGTCGTGAAGGGAATCCACATCAGGGGATTCTATGCTATGTCTATCATAGCAGGTTTTATCAACAGGGCCTCAACCCTGCCGAAAAAACTGACCGAACTTGAATATATCAACATATCGCCGTCTATTACTTCGAAAATAGAATATGCCGGGAATATCATCTTCTGGATCGTTGTCGGATTCTTCGGCTTCTGGGTCATCAGCAAGTTCTTTGCAAACATCGGAAAATTAAGAGAGGAGGGATAGAAATGGCACAGGCAAAAAAACATTTGGGTTTCGGGATAGTCATGGCCCTCTCCTTTTGGGTAGTATTATTTCTGATATTTTCGCCAATTTTCCCGAAAACTCCAGAGGGACAACCTCAGAATGGATTAGACTGGGCTGATGAGTTGTTCAACCAGCTTGCGAAGGGTTCGTCATATTTCATTCCCAAGGTACAAAAGAGCAATGAGAAGTTTATGGGCAAAATGTTTTCAGCTACTATCAATGTGAGTAAGCCTGAGGACAAGCCGGGTGACGCTGAGAAAAGGGCTGAACGGGCATCCAAGCTGTTTATGATTAATCCGGGCGCCAAGGTTGTAGTCAACGGCGCTCAACTAAAGATCGAAGGAGACCTTGGTGTTGTGCTGAAGGCAGCTTTAGAGGATGCAGATATGATGTTTAAGAATGAAGGTGACAAGATCAAGGCCAAATATGCAGAGGCAATGGGCACTGACGATATGAAGCAGCTGTTCAGGCAGTGGAATAATGTATTGCCCAAGATAGACAAGGCCTTCAAGAAAGAAGGAAAGATCGAGGAAGCGAAGATCGTCTCTGATGTGACCAAGAAGGCGGTTGAGGCCTCATACAACTTCTACGGAGTTGATGCAAAAAAGGTCAAGGATGAGGTTTTTCTGATGACGTTCCTGCTGGTATTCTATGTTTTCTATACTTTGTGGTGGGGCTTTGCGATATTCTTCATCTTCGGGGGAATAGGACTGACGATGTCAAAGGCCAAAGTAAAGAAGGAAGTCTAAGGAGGATAAAATGAAAATACTGGTTCCTGTAGACGGTTCTAAATATTCGACGGAAGGCGTTAAGGTGGCGCTGGACTATGCAAAGACAAAGGGGGCTGATATTACCTTAATGACAGTCTCTCCTTTTGTCGCAGGTCTTGACCTCGAGATCTCTGCCAAAGAGATGTCCAGTCTGAATGAGTCTATGAAGAGACGCGGCGAGGAAGTGCTTGAGAATGCGCAGAACATCTTAAAGGCGGAAGGGGTGAGCTCAAAGACGATCCTTTCTTCGGCCATCTCCGCTGCTGACGAGATTCTTGGCACGGCTGAGAAAGACAAGACTAACCTGATTATCATAGGGAATCGCGGACTTGGAGGGGCTGCCTCAAGGTTCCTTATGGGGAGTGTAGCCTCAAAGGTGGCAGCACATGCGCCCTGTTCGGTTTATATAGTTAAAGCGGCATAAGAACGTAAGACTCATCCAACCCCTCTTTCAATACAGATTCAGGGCCTCCTTACGGAGGCCCCCTTTTTTTCCTGCCTGGGCCTGTCTTCATATAATAAAATTCAATAACATTTATATGCTTGATTTGTACGGAATAATTTATAGATTTATTACTATAAAATATCTCTTATTTCCGTTAATTAAGCAGTGATAAAGAAAAATCTTGACATTCCACCCGTTATCAATTTATATTGCAGATGCTTATTACTTTAATGTCATAAAGATATGAAATAATGATGATTAATAAGTGTCTGTGTATAAACTCAGGTTTTGTCATCCTCCGGCTTGACCGGGGGATCTATAGCCCATTGAAAAGACTGGATTCCCCGATCGAGTCGGAGAATGACGGACTGCTTGAATCGCAGTTTATACACAGACTCTAATAAGTGGTTGGATTCGCGGTTGTGATATTCATCAAATCCATCTTAGCGGCGTTAAAAAATATTCATTGAGAGGAGGGGGATAACGGGAGATCGATATTAATAGCTACCGGAGAAATTCCAATAATCAAAAGGAGGATTTTCCATGAGTTTTCCAAGAAAGATATATGAGTTCCTTAAGATGGCGTCCATAGCTCACGCGAAGTGGGATTACGAGGTTTCAATGAGCATCATTAAAAGCAGGAAGAAACTTTTAATCCTGGGTCTCATGCTGCTGCCGATACTGGGGATATCATTCCTGCAGGCAGCAGATATGATAGGAGGTAAGACCGCGTATGCCCCTGCGCACTATTCGAACATGATTTTCATGGTTTCGATAGCTGTAGGTCTGGCAGCGGGTCTGATAACAGGCTGCATCGGCGCTGGAGGCGGATTCATCATCACTCCGGCATTGATGGCAGCCGGAGTAAAAGGCATCCTTGCTGTTGGAACGGACGTTTTCCATATCTTTGCAAAAGCTATTATGGGAACTACTGTTCATAAGAAACTCGGTAACGTTTCTGTGAAGCTCGCGATAGCGTTTCTTGTAGGGTCCAGCGGTGGCACCTTTATCGGCGGCTGGATCAATAAAACAATTTACAACAAAGACCCGTTGCTGAGCGAGGCATTTATTAGTACAGTCTATGCCATATTGCTCGGGTTCCTCGGGTTCTATGCAATGGCTGACTTTATCAAGTCCACGAGGAAACCGGCAGGTGGAGGCGGTGGTGGACACGATGCACACGGCGGTCCTTCAGGCATGACAGGACTATCAATAAACATACAGAAGATCAATATCCCTCCTATGATAACCTTCGATGAGGACATAGGCGGAAGAAGAATCTCCTGGCTGTTTGTAGCAATTGGCGGAGTTATCGTGGGTGCTTTAGCCGCAATCATGGGCGTGGGCGGCGGCTTTGTCACCTTCCCGATGTTCGTCTACATCTTCGGCGTCTCAACGGCAACCACAGTCGGCACCGACATCCTGCAGATCATCTTCACGGCGGGTCTTGCATCAATATTCCAGTATGCGATTTACGGGTATGTCTTCTATACACTTGCCATGGGTATGCTTATCGGATCGCTGATAGGGATTCAGGTTGGTGCGCTCACGACAAAGGTTGTTAAGGGCATCCAAATCAGAGGATTCTATGCCATGTCAATCATAGCCGGTTTTATCAATAGGGCTTCAACCCTGCCGAAAAAGTTGACCGAGCTTGAATATATCAATATGGACAAATCTCTTACTACGAACATAGAATTTGCAGGGAATATCATCTTCTGGATAGTTGTCGCATTCTTCGGCTTCTGGGTCATCAGCAAGTTTGTCACTAACATCGGAAAGTTAAGAGAGGAGGGCTAACATGGCAGGTTCGGCAAAAAAACATTTAGGTTATGGGATAGTCCTCGCGCTATCGTTCTGGGTGGTGTTGTTTCTTATTTTCTCACCCATTTTTCCTAAGACTGTAGACGGACAGCCTCAAAACGGATTACAGTGGGCTGATGAAATGTTTAACACACTTGCGAAGGGCTCATCATATTTTATCCCGAAGGTTGTAAAGAGCAATGAAAAGTTCATCGGTAAAAATTTCATGCTTAGCATTAATCTTGATAAGCCGGAGACGGTTGAAAACACGGCAAAACTATTTATTACGGCAGGCGCTAAAGTGGAAGTTACGGGAACCGAATTGAAGATAGAAGGGGACCTCGGGAAGACTATGACTGCAGTGCTTAACGATGCGGACGCCATGTATCATAATGACGGCGCCAAAGTTACCGCTCTCTACGGATATAATGAAAAAGATGTTCTGAAAAACTGGCATGCCGCCCTTACAAAGATGGATAAGGCATTTAAAAAAGAGAAAATGGTAGAGGAAGCGAAGCTTGTCTCTGACGTTATGAAAAAAGCGGTTGAGGCGGCATATAATTTTTATAAGGTAGACGCCGTACAGGTAAAAGATAAAGCCGGACTGATGACGGGCCTGCTGGTATTTTATGTTTTTTATACTTTGTGGTGGGGCTTTGCCATATTCTTCATCTTTGAGGGAATAGGACTGACGATGTCAAAGGCCAAAGTAAAGAAGGAAGTCTAAGGAGGATAAAATGAAAATACTGGTTCCTGTAGACGGTTCAAAATATTCGACGGAAGGCGTTAAGGTGGCACTGGATTATGCAAAGACAAAGGGAGCTGATATCACCTTAATGACAGTCTCTCCTTTTGTCGCAGGTCTTGACCTCGAGATCTCTGCCAAAGAGATGGCCAGTCTGAATGAGTCTATGAAGAGACGTGGCGAGGAAGTGCTTGAGAATGCGCAGAACATCTTAAAGGCGGAAGGAGTTAGTTCAAAGACGATCCTTTCTTCAGCCATCTCTGCTGCCGACGAGATTCTTGGCACGGCTGAGAAAGACAAGACTAACCTGATTATCATAGGGAATCGCGGACTTGGAGGGGCTGCCTCAAGGTTCCTTATGGGGAGTGTAGCCTCAAAGGTGGCAGCACATGCGCCCTGTTCGGTTTATATCGTAAGAACGGCGTAAAAATATTATAATTCCGCAAAATTCTGAAAGGGTCTCTATAAAGAGGCCCTTTTGTTTGGTAATGGAATATAATAAAGATACATAAACTAACCTATATTATTCATAAAATTGGCAACAGCAACTGCGGATAGAGTATTTGAGCGGTTTTTTTTGCCGATAGTCAAATACGGTATATGAAAATAAAGAGGCAAAAGCCTCGCAGGGAGGAACGACCGAGAATGAGCGAAAGTACTCTATCTGCAGTTCAATCAGAAAAATCTACAAATAATCCGGGTTAAATGAAAAAATTTCCCTTTTTGCATCTAATCCTGTTTCTCCTGACAATGCTTTCGACCCTGACAGTCGGCGCATTGCAGACAGGCGCGGATATTCTCGGTGAGCCGGGCAGCATTTCTAAAGGAATTCCCTTTGCCGCAAGTTTGATGACGATTCTCCTGAGCCATGAATTTTCGCATTATTATGCTTCAAAGAAACACGGAGTAAACGCCTCGCTTCCTTATTTTATCCCGGCGCCGAATTTTATAGGTACCTTCGGTGCGTTCATAAAAATGAAGTCGCCCATTGCGACAAGGAAATCCCTTATAGATATCGGGGCGTCAGGTCCTGTAGCCGGATTTATCATATCGGTTATAGCCTCTGTGATCGGCCTCAATATGTCGGCAGTGGCGCCGTTAACTTCTACGAAAGCCGACTTTTTCCTTGGGGACTCTCTCCTCTTTTCTTTTCTTACCCGTGTAACTATGGGAGTTGCGCCTGCAGGCTATGATATCCTATTGCATCCGGTTGCCTTTGCAGGGTGGATCGGACTTTTTGTGACTTCAATGAACCTTATCCCTGTGGGACAGCTCGACGGCGGCCATATTGCCTATGCGCTCCTTGGGGAAAAACACAAAAGGCTTTCATTCCTGCTTGTTGTGTTGATGGCGCTCCTGGGGATATTCTTATGGGAAGGCTGGATCGTATGGTCGCTTCTGCTGCTCGTTCTCGGTCTCCGGCATCCCCCTATAATTTACTGGGAGGTCCCCCTGGACCGTAAGAGAACTTTTATAGGATGGCTGTCCCTGTTCATATTCATCCTAACCTTTATCCCTGTCCCATTCAAGGTGGTGTAAACCAAAACATATTTAGCGATTTCCTGCAACGATTATCGGAGTCCTGCAGGTGTCACGAATAGGGCTGTTCTTTATGGTATAATAGGTGTGTTGTAGCAGGGCAAAATCTTTTTGCAATATCTTTCAATTACAATAAATTAAATAATTTTTTTGAAAAGGAGATACCGGATGAAGGTTATACTGAAAGAAGACGTTAAGAATTTAGGCGCCATGGGGCAGATTATCGATGTATCCGTCGGATATGTAAGGAATTTTCTGTCGCCGAGGGGGCTTGCCGTTGAGGCGAATGTAAAGAATATCAAATCCCTTGAGCATCAAAAAAGGATTATCCAGGAAAAGGCAAAGAAGATTAAAAACCAGGCGCACGACCTTTCGGCCAAAATTTCGGCCATGACCCTGGTTATAAAGACCAAGTCAGGGGAAGAAGGAAAACTCTTCGGTTCCGTCACTTCCATGGATATTGCCGAGGCCCTGAAAAATGAGGGTATAGAGATCGACAAGAAGAAGATAGACATTGAAGAGCCGATCAAAAGACTGGGCGTCTATAAGGTAAACCTCAAGCTGCATTCCGAAATACCGACACAGGTGAATGTGCAGGTTGTTGAGGAATAACTCATCTAAAGGTATTATTAAGAATGAAAGAAGTTGATGTTCAATTAGACAGGCTCCCTCCACAAAATGTAGAAGCGGAACAATCTATCGTCGGCGCCATTCTTATCGACAATGACGCCTTGCCCAAGGCCCTTGAGATCATTGACGCAGGAGATTTTTACAAGCTGTCCCACCGTAAGATCTTCAACGCTATGACGGAGCTTTTTGAAAAGAACGAGCCCATCGATATTATCACCCTTACCGATGAACTGAAAAAGCGGGAAGAGCTGGATGCTATCGGAGGGATTTCGTATCTTTCCGCGCTTGTCAACATGATCCCGACTGCGGCAAATGTCAGATATCATTGCCATATTGTTCGTGAAAAAGCGCTTCTCAGGGGTCTTCTACACTCTGCCAACGATATTGCTGGCAAGGTCTATGAGGAAAATCTTGATGCGGAAGATCTTGTTGATTATGCGGAAAAATCTATCTTTGATATCTCGGAGAAAAGGGTCAAGGCGTCCTTTTCGACCCTGAAAAGTGTTATAAAAGACAGCTTCGAGATGATAGAGCACCTGTATAATAAGAAGGAGACCGTGACCGGAGTCCCTTCAGGCTTCAGGGACCTTGATGATCTGACAACAGGCTTTCAGAAAGGCGATCTCATCATAATCGGCGGCAGGCCGTCGATGGGCAAAACCGCATTTGCCCTCAATATTGCACAATATGTCGGCCTTGAATTAAAAGAGCCTGTCGCCATATTCAGTCTTGAAATGTCAAAAGAACAGCTTGCCCTCAGGATGCTCTGTTCCGAAGCGATGGTGAATTCAAACAGCATCAGAAAGGGTTTCATTAAAAAAGAAGACTGGCACAAACTGACCGGCGCAGCCGGCAATCTTACGGGGGCGCCGATCTTTATTGATGATTCATCGGCAATCACCGCCCTTGAGGTTAGGGCCAAGGCGAGGCGTCTGAAAATGGAGCACGGCCTCAGCCTTGTAATAGTCGACTATCTGCAGTTAATGCGGGGGAAGGGCAGCTTTGAAAGACGCGAACAGGAGATATCCGATATCTCCCGTTCTTTGAAGGCCCTGGCAAAAGAATTAAGCATCCCTGTTATTGCAGTAAGCCAGCTCAACAGGAGCGTGGAATCCCGGAAACCCCCGAAACCTATGTTAGCCGACCTGAGGGAATCAGGCGCTATTGAGCAGGACGCGGACGTTATACTGTTTCTTTACAGGGACGAAGTTTACAATAAAGATAACCCGGCGGTTAAGGGAAAAGCGGAAGTGGATATCGCCAAACAAAGGAACGGTCCCGCAGGAGTAGCGATTAATCTATCTTTCATTTCTCAATGCACGAGGTTTATGAACAGGTCGGACAGGGATTATCAGGATTATGAAGGGGAGGATGTATTTTGAAGAGGTCTCCGGCGGTAGCAGGCCAGTTTTATTACGGATCAGCCTCCAAGCTGGCAGAGCAGGTCGAGCAATACATAGACAGAAATGCCGGTAAGGAAAAGGCGATCGGTATTGTTTCTCCCCATGCAGGCCTCATATATTCCGGTTCCGTAGCAGGCGCCGTTTTCTCCGCCATCGAGTTTCCTGAAACCTTTGTGCTTTTGGGGCCTAATCATACGGGACTCGGGTCGCAGATATCAATAATGGAATCGGGGCAATGGGAAATACCGACCGGGACCTTTGAGATAGATGAAAAGATCGCCTATAAAATCGCCATGAATGTACCTTTTGTCACAAAAGACGGCAGGGGCCATATGTTTGAGCATTCCCTTGAAGTCCAGTTGCCTTTTATTTCCTGTTTCTCCGGGAATGCCAAAATTGTGCCCATTTCAATCCTTACGGCGACTCTCGAGGAATGCAGGCTGCTTGGAGAGGGAATTGCGAAAGCGGTGAAAGGCGCGGGATATTCCGTTGTCCTTGTGGCAAGCTCTGATATGAGTCATTACGTGCCGGATAGCGTTGCGAGAAAAAAAGACGATAAAGCCATAAAGAGGATATTGGATCTCGATCCTGTAGGGCTTTATGAAACCGTAACAAAAGAGAAGATTTCCATGTGCGGTTATCTGCCGGTCACGACGATGCTTTTTGCGGCAAAAGCGCTTGGAGCGCAGTCCGCAAAACTTGTAAAATACACAACCTCCGGAGAAGTAAGCGGAGATTATGAGCGCGTCGTCGGCTATGCGGGAATAGCGGTACGGTGAACAACTAAACAGGCAAAACGTATGAAAGAAAAAGACGGCGATAACAGACGAAACAAGAGGCATGTCGTAGAAGGCATTGAAGGGAACGTCCTTTACACCTCCGACATAGAAGTGCTCAATCTCAGCATTGACGGGGCCGCGATAGAGACTGCAAAACGGCTTGAATTAAATCGTGAATATACCTTCAAGATAAAATATCATGATTCTTTTATAAGTTTAAGAGGCCGCGTTGTCTGGGCAATACTCGTATCAAAAGTAGACAAGAATAACGGAGCCGTTACCCCTGTTTACAGGGCCGGCATCAGATTCACCGATACCCTGAGCGAAAAAGCCAATATGCTCCTGCAATTCATTGAGGACAACAGAATAAAAAAACGCGAAAACAGACTCGGAGGGGTGAGGTTTAATATCTTCTCCAAAGAGCATATGAAAGTCGACCTGCCGCATGAATATAAAGTAATAAAAATCAGCTTTTCCGGAATGCTTGTAGAGACGGAATATCCTCTTGATATCGAAGCGCACTATAATATTGAATTGATTATTAATGACCGTAATCTGAACATTGTCGGAAGAGTCGCCTATAGCAAGGAAGTCGTAGTCGATAATATTGCCAAATACGAAATCGGCATCGAGTTCTTTGAAATATCGGAAGACGATGAACGGATATTACAGGAATTTCTGGATACGATGGAAGAGATGTAGTCTCATTAGTTGTGTGCAAAAAGGGTTCCGAAAGCTTCCGGGCTCCTTGACGTCGAAAAAGGCATTGAAATGTTGCAATATTTTGTGCGGGTTGTTTTTTAAACCTTTTTTATGTTATTTTATTTATTCGGAGGTGTTAAGAAATGTACGCAATAATAGAGACCGGTGGAAAACAGTACAAAGTTTCACAGGGTGAGATGATAAAAGTGGAAAAACTCCCTCAGGAAACAGGTATGGATGTCACTATCGACAAGGTGTTGATGGTGACAAAAGATGACGGGAGCATTTATGGCGCTCCTTATGTCCGGGGCGCAAAGGTTATCGCTTCCGTTGAGGGTATCGGTAAAACGCGCAAGGTCCTTGTGCACAAACAGAGACCCCGTAAAGTTTACAGAAAGACAAACGGACACAGGCAGTTCTATACTTCTCTGAAAATAAAAGAGATTATTCTGGAGGCCTAGATATGGCGCATAAAAAAGGTGTTGGAAGTTCAAGGAACGGGCGTGACAGCGAGTCAAAACGCCTTGGAATAAAAAGATACGGCGGTCAGCTTGTCCGCGCAGGCAGCATTCTCGTCAGGCAGCGGGGCACCAAATTCCATCCAGGCATGAATGTCGGCAAGGGTTCGGATGACACCCTCTTCGCAAAGGTCGACGGCGTCGTCACTTTCGAACGCAAAGACCGTACAAGACTGCAGATCAGCATCTATCCGGCAGCCCCGGCGCTGTAGAATATCTTTAAAAAGAAAAGCAAAAGGCGGGCTTAAGTCCCGCCTTTTTTGTTGTCGCTAACGGTCCTCCCGGAAATATCCTTCCCGTTTATCTGATACAATATAAGTAATTCAAAAATAGAAAGGTTTCAATGAATTTTGTCGATTACGTAAAGATATTTGTAAAAGCCGGTGACGGCGGCAGGGGGTGTGTCAGTTTTCGCAGGGAGAAGTATGTGCCGAGAGGCGGCCCTAACGGCGGCGACGGCGGCAGGGGAGGCCATGTCATTTTCAAAGCTACCGATGAATTGAACACCCTCATTGATCTCCGCTATCACCGGGAGAACAGGGCACAAAGAGGTCAGCACGGTATGGGCAAGAATATGCATGGCAGGAACGGAGAAGACCTTGTTATCCCGGTGCCTGTCGGCACGCTTATAAAGGACGCCGAAACTCAGGAGATACTATCGGACCTTGACAAGAATGACATGGAGGTTATTATAGTAAAGGCGGGAAGGGGTGGTTTGGGCAATTCTCATTTTGCAACTTCGGTCAGGCAGGCGCCGCGTTATGCCCAGCCAGGGGAAGAAGGCAAAGAAAGATGGCTGGTTCTCGAACTGAAACTTCTTGCCGATATCGGGCTTATAGGCCTTCCAAATGCCGGGAAATCCACGCTTATATCAACGCTTACATCCGCAAAACCCAAAATTGCAGAGTATCCGTTTACTACGCTCAGGCCGGTATTAGGGGTTGTGAAGCGCGAGGATTTTAAGAGCTTTGTAATAGCCGATATTCCAGGACTGATAGAAGGCGCCCATAAAGGCGCGGGCCTCGGCTTTCAGTTTCTGAGGCATGTAGAACGGACAACAAGGCTGCTGCATCTTGTCGATATTTCGGAAATGGGCGAGGGCGACCCTGTTGAGAATTATGAAAAGATCAACAGGGAACTCGAACTGTACAGCCCGGAACTCATCAGTAAACCTCAGACGGTCGTCGGAACAAAGTCGGACATCGCCGGCAACGGAGAACGGCTTGACAGGCTGGAAAGTTATTGCAAGAATAACAAGAGAGATTTTTTTACGGTCTCAGCCGCAACCGGAACCGGGATTAGACTACTACTTTCCTACATATCCGTGAAGATGGAGGAGATTTGGGACAGAAAGAAAATGAAAACGTAAACATAAAAGTAGATGTGCGATTGCTGAGTGACGCCGTCATTGAGTTGAACATTTCACGCCGGAACGTATCCATTTATCCTGAAGACCATCCTTCGGTAGAAAATTCGTTGAACCGTTCCTTCGAGCTGTTGCAGAAAATATTCCAATTAAGGCCGGAGATTACCCTCGCAGTGGCGAAGGATGCCCTGATTATCGATGATTCCTATCTCGACAGAAAAAATACGAGCTACAGAGAATTTGCCCTTTACCTTAACAGAATAAATATCGCCTTCATAACATTTATGAAGGGCATAACCAAAGAGGAGCTTTACAAGTTCCATCGGATCATATCAGAGAAGATAACGGATGCCTCTCCTGAACGGATGCAGCAACTATTTCATGAACATCCGTTAGACCATATCAAAGCAGGGTTTATTGACTATGGAGCCTTTTCTTTCGAGGAGGACGGGACTGAAACTGGATCGCTAAACGCTCCCCTCTGGGAGCGTTATATTTACGGACTTCTTAAAGGCGATATACGGACAAGCGATGCCCCTTTCGAGTTTAAGGAAGTACCGCCGGATATCATGGCGAACTTTTTCAACAACATTGCCGATAGCCGTATTAAGGATGAGACGTATGATAAAGTTATCGCCTCATATTTTAAAAGGTCCCAGGAGAAAGGATTTTTGAGCGGGGAGATTAACAGGCTGCTTGATTTCATAAATGACCTCAGCCCCGAATTAAAAAAGCAATTCCTCTCTTCGGCTGCCAGGGTTTTTGTGAAAGATATTGAAACCGCCTGTAAGGAACCCGGCAGTCCGTCTAAAGAAGAAATTGTTGGACTTTTACATGCTATGAATGAGCATCATGCGGCGATGCCTGAAGCGCTGAAAAACCTCCTTGATAAATTATCAACGTTACCACACGACGGTTTTTCTTTTGTGTCCTATAAAGGCAATCTCCTTGCAGATGATATTGTCCTTTCTCAGGATATCGTCAACCTTTTTAATACGAATTCCGCGAGCTTGGTGACGGAGTCATATCGGGAAGAGCTAAGGAGACTGCAGGAATATAACGCGTCAGGCCTTGCAACATTTAAGTACAAGGAATTCGAAAAAGAATACAGCGATGATTATATAGAAAACGATTTCCATGATATAGTTCTGGAACTGCTCCTGTCGGATACTATTTCCGGTGATGATTACGGTTCTTTTATGAACATATTGCAGGAACAGGTCGACCGCCTGATATGGACGGGTCAATACGACGGAGTCCGGAAAACCCTTAAGGTATTAGCATTGAACTCTGAAAAGAGCCGTTTTCCCGATATGACCGAACAGACACTTCAATATTTCCATTCAGGAGACTTTATTTCAAAGCTTATTGAATCTTTCAGGATTGTGGGCAGACAAGCACGGGAGGAAGCACGGTTGCTTTCAGAGCAATATGGAGAAGAAATCATCAACCCTATGCTTGACGCCCTTGTTCAGGAGGAATCGTCGACAGTAAGGAAATTTTTTTTAGGTTTGCTCACGCAACTCGGCGATAAAGTTATTCCTGAAGCGATAAAAAGGCTTGGTGACGGCAGATGGTTTGTGAAGAGGAACATGCTCTATCTTATGAGCGAAATCAACAGTGAGGAGGCCCTCCCTCATATAAGGCCATATTCCCGTCACGAAAACCGTAAGGTAAGCTTTGAGGCGATGAAGTATCTGCTGAATGCCGGTGATAGTTATGGGACGGAAGCAATCAGGTATTTTCTCCGTTCCGAAATACCGGAGAATGTCGAGCGGGCCATTAATTTTGCAGGTTCTTTCAAGGTCAAAGACATTGTCCCTGATCTGCTTCAGCTGCTCAAAAAGCGAGTGGTAAGCGGCGCCGATCTCTACAACAAGATACCTATTGTAAAAGTGCTTGGTGAGATAGGAGACCCCGGTTCTCTCAAAACCCTGAAAGACGTCGTCTCCGGCAAGAGCATCCTTTTTAAAAATGCTCTGGACAGACTGAAGGAAGAGATATATAGATCGTTGAAGAACTATCCTCCCGAGGATATCAAGGAATTTATTGAAACCGGGTTGAAGTCAAGGAATGATATTATCAGGGGGGAATCTTTACGGTTAAGCAGGATAAAGGGGAAGAGCGTTTAAATGAAAGACGTTAAGACATATCTTTCAACGCTTATGTCGGCCGTATCTATTTGTATGCTCTATGATAAAGGCCATTCTTCGGTTGACGATTTCACCCGGAGGGCTCTCGATTTGTTACGGGGCATTCATGAGGAATCAGAGGTTCTTGAAATCATGGTTGTGGACGAAGATATTATCGTGAATAAAAAACCTTTTAGAAAGATCGGGGTACAGGGTAAGAGTTTTATCAAGAACCTGAAACGGAAAGGCATTTCCCGCGTGGATTTTTTAAAGGATATTAACTTTGAAGAAATGAAACAAATGATTCTTGCTCTGTCTGATGCAAAAGCGGATCTCAAGTCGTCACCGCATATCAGGATAGGCGTCGTCGACGTAAAAACAGGAGGATCAAAGACGGATATTCATATCAACCTTGAAAATCTTCCGGCCTTTTCTTTGGAACAAGTTCAAAAAGTTCGGGAAGTTTTCTCCGAGATATCTTCTTCTAAAACGATGAATATCGCCGGCCTTGAGGAGATTGTGTCCAATTTCATCATAAGCTGCAAGAAGGGAGTTAATATCTTAAAAGTTATAAGTCCCATAAAAACATACAGTGAATATACCTTTACCCATGCAACAAATGTTGCGGTCCTCTCCATATTCCAGGCGGAGTCACTGGGTATCGGGAATGATCTGCTCCGTGAAATCGGTATCGCAGGGCTTCTGCATGATATCGGCAAGTTATTCATCGCTCAGGAAGTGCTTGAAAAAAAAGGATCTCTTGACCCGACAGAGTGGCAACAGATCGAGCTTCATCCTCTGTATGGGGCCGTATATCTCGCAAGGCTTGATGGTATTACGCGGCTTGCAGCTATAGCGGCTTTTGAACATCACATGAGATATGATGGAAAAGGATACCCTGCACTACGGTTGAACGGCAAGAAGCAGCATCTCTGCGCGCAGATTATAGCAATTGCAGATTTCTTCGATGCCTTGAGGAGCCGGAGACCCTATCGGGAGGCTTCAGAGTTTAAGGAAGTCGTCTATATCATAAAAAACAAGTCTGAAGGCATGTTTAACCCCCGTTTGGCGGACAACTTTGTGAGAATAATACATAAGGCTTTCACTGAGTAGTACCGATATGAAAAAAAAGAAGGAACCAAGTGTCCCTGTTGAACGGCGCGAAACCATCCGCCGGGAGATATTGTCCCTGCTTAAGGCCAATGAACTTTCAGCAAAGGCAATATCCGCAGAGGTTGGCATCTCTGAAAAAGAAGTATATGAACATCTCGAGCATATCCGGAAAAGCATCGGCAAGGGCGAACGCGGATTTATTATTAAGCCTGCCGTCTGCAGGAAATGCGGATTTCTTTTCAGAAAAAGGGACAGACTTAGAAAACCTGGCAGATGTCCTGTCTGCCGCAGTGAAACAATAGAGGAGCCGTTCTTTTCAATCTCTTTGGCGTTTTCCGGGTGATATTAATTCAAAAACTGCAAATGTCTAAAATAAATTTATTTTAGTCCGACGTAGTTTCTCCGAATTATTAGTAAAAATGGCAACAGGAACTGAGGATAGAGTATTTGAGCGGTTTTTTTTGCCGATAGTCAAATAAGGTATATAAAAATAAAGAGGCAAAAGCCTCGCAGGGAGGAACGACCGAGAATGAGCGAAAATACTCTATCCTCAGTTCAATCATATAGTTCATTTACATTCCGGGTTTTAATAAAGGCCGTCATTTAACTTATTGCTTCTCTGGTAAGTTTTTCCGCGACCTCAAAGACGGCCTTTTTGTCTTCTTCGGTCCGCGCTTCGATATAGAACCTGACCTTGGGTTCGGTTCCCGAAGGCCTTATCATCAGCCATGAACCGTCGTCGAAAACGAGTTTAGTACCGTCAACCGTTATGACGTCCCGGACCGTTCTTTTTTTATTGCCGATAACAATCCCGGTACCTTTCCCATAGCTCTGTTGAATTGTCGAAAGCCTTTTGACGAGGGTCTCGCCGACAAGCGAAGGGTCTACCGATATGCCGGAACGGTCCGGATAATAGTAGCCGAATTCATCCATGATGTCCTTCAGATACGCGCCCGGATTCTTTCCCGTGACGGACATCATTTCGACGGCGAGGAGAAGTCCGAAGAGCGCGTCTTTCTCAAGGGTATGATTAAATCCGGAGATGCCGTCTGATTCCTCGAACGCGACGACGGCTTTCTCGGATGCTTCCTGAACCATAAAGGGCCTGAAGTTTTTGAATCCGACCTTTGTTTCCCTGACCGTTACGCCGAGTTTTTCAGCAACGGCATTGACAAGATTGCTTGTGCCGACCGACTTTGCAACAACTCCTGAAAAACCTTTATGGACATGAAGGAAATGGAATGCCATTGCGCCGAAGTAGTTCATCGGTATCTGCATGGAACCGTCGGAATATCTTATCCGGTCTCCGTCGGGGTCCATAATGACTCCCAGTTTAAATCGGGACCTGCTTTCAGCCAAAACCTTTTCCACCCGCTGCATATTTTTTTCAGAAGGCTCCGGAGCCACGCCTCCGAAAAGATAATCATCCTCCGTTCTGAGATAGACGATCTTGGCGCTTTTGCCGAGGATCTTTTCGATGCAGCCCCTTGTCGAACCGTGCACATTATCGATGCAGATCAGGCAGTCTTCCCTGTCGATAAAGGAACGGATATTTTCCAAAGCAATTGTCTTTCTTTCGTTTATGAAACGGATATAAAGCTCATTAAGGTCTATCGGCTCGACGTGCCCGGGTTTAAACGGCTGTATGACTGCCGATTTTTTCATCATGGCGTTTGCGATTTCTTCAATCTTCATGGTTATCTCGCTGCCTGCCGGGCCGCCGTCGGATGGGTTGAATTTAAACCCGGCATAATTTGCCGGATTATGGGAGGGAGTGAGGTTGATGGAGCACGCAGCCTTCAGCATTTCTATGCCTGTCGAGAATTGAGGTGTGGGCGCTTCGCCTGCGTACCATGTCTTGATACCCGCTTTCTGAAGAAGTCCTATGACCTCCATGGCAAAATCCCGTCCAAGAAAACGGTTGTCATGACCGACTATGACCCCGCGATTTTTTATTTCATCAAATCCCGGGACGCCCAGCGCTTTAAGGACGGCAGGGTCTTTACTCCTGAACATTTCAATAATCGCTGCAGTTACAATCCTGATGTTGTTGAATGTGAAATCGGTTCCTATCTCTCCCCGCCAGCCGGATGTGCCGAAGATGATCGGCGCCGGCCTCGGGTTATCCCGCGCAAATTTTTCGATAACCTGCAGCAACTGCCTGTTTTCAACGACATTTGAAAGGATAGCTTTCCAGCAGGACGCCGCGTCCTGAAATGCCTGTGCCATTGGTCCCTCCTGAATGAAATACCCCGCAACGGATCTGCAAGGTAACATGTATATTTAAATATTGTGTATCCCGACATAAACCTTTGTTTGCCGGTATATCAGAAAATAACCTTAAGAACCTCATCTATATCCTTCAGGCTTTTAATAATTTCCGACGCCTCTGCAGGGTTTAGTCCGTCAACCTTTATCCCGGATATTATTTCACAAAAGCCGTCAAAGGCGTCTTTTACATTTAAGTCGTTATCCATATGTTTGATAAAAATTCTTTTCAGTTGGTTATCCGAATGTCCGCTTTTTCCCGAAAGCGAAGAGGACGGTTTTTTCTTTAAAGCTTTCTCTATCTGTTTAACCGTCTTCTGTAAACCCCTCAGTTTATTCGCGGATGCCCGCATGTTTTCATCCGAATAATTCATCCTTTTGCGGTAGTTCCCGTAGATCAGGAAGAACCGTATTTCAGACCGGTTATACCCCCGTTTTTTGAGGTCATCGATATGCAGTATATTCCCTTTGCTTTTCGACATCTTCCGGCCGTCCACATAAAGATGATTGCAGTGCAGCCAGTATCTTGCCATAGGATAAGGTCTGAAGGATTCAAGAATCGCCAGGTTATAGTCGTGATGCCTGTAAAGGTTGTCTATCCCGCCGCAATAAATAGACAGGGTCTCATCGAAATATCTGACGACCATTCCGGGGTCCTGGACATTCCAGGACGGCCTTCCTCTTCCGATACCCGTATCCCAGTAATAGCGCTCGCCCGGCTTATACCCATGCCATAAGATGAAGTCTCCAAGATTCCATTGAACGCCCGGATACGTATCCTTGTGGAAACGCTTTTTACGGGCAGGCCAGCGCGACATGTCGAGGCCGTAGAGTTTTCCGAACCCCTGAAATTTTAACGGATCAAAATAGATATTTCCCTTGTGCCGGTATGCAATCCCCTCTTCGAGCAGCTTTTCTATGATCTTCACCGACTCATGGACGCTTTCCGACGCCTTGGGCAGGTAATCAGGAATCTTCATGCGTAGCAGTTTCATTTCGTGGAGAAAATGTTTGATGTTTTTCCCCGTAAGATGAGACAGCGTCAGCTTTCTCTGTTCAGCTTCCTTAATCGCCTTATCCTCAATATCCGTAAAGTTCATCCCCCTCCTGACGGAAAACCCTGAATATTCGAGGTACCGTTCGAGTATATCTTCAAAAAGAAAGGTCCTGAAATTCCCTATATGGGCCCTTTGGTAAACCGATGGACCGCAGGTGAAGATCGTTACGACTTTTTTGTTTACAGGATGAAAGACCTCCGTCTTCCTGCCCAGCGTGTTGTAAAACTTTAACATATAATTTCTCCTCGTCTATTACTATAAACGTTGCATAAGATATTCTCAAAATGAAAGGCAGGCATGATGAAAGAGCTTTTGGCGACTCCATAATGTACTATTTACACATGGCAGCTTGCATTTATCTAAAATGCACTTTAGGTTAAAAGTGCCTTCAGGTGAATATGGCTCAATTTTTGTCGCATTCAAAAGGTTTTTTGTCATGCCTGCCTTTCATTTTATGCAACTGAAGAGTTACTTCAGCTTCAGATATTTCCAGTGTCCCTTATGGAATCTCCATGTCATGAGCAGACCCTGTGCGGTCATCGAGGTTATCATCGCAACCCAGACACCGGATGCTCCATAATCCATTATAACAGCAAGGAAGTACGCAAGGGGAAGCCTGATGAACCACATAGCCGTGATTATGATCCACATAGCGCCCCTTGTGTCGCCCGCTCCCTGAAGCGCGCCTGCCAGAATAACGCTCAAGGCCATAAAAGGCTCCGACAACATATTGATCCTGAGATACCTTGTTGTTTCCTCAAGAACGGCATGGTCTTGTGTGAGGACTGAGGCGACTGTTCCGGCATAGATAAAAAGTATGCAAGCCATAGAACTCATAAGCATTACTCCCGTCATGGCTATCTTCCATCCTAAATTTTCCGCGCGCTCAAAGTTTTTTGCGCCAAGGTTTTGCCCTATCAATACGGACGCCGACATATTAAGGGCAAAGGCTGGAAGATAAACTATCGCCTCTATCCTCAATCCGTTGGTAAGAGAGGCAAGGGCCGTAATACTTGCGTCTCCCAATCTGCCAAGAATGTTATAAAGGACGATGCTCCCGGCATTCCAGGCTATCTGGAGCAGGGCTGAAGGCCAACCGATGCGGACAATCTTTTTTATAGTGGACGCCGCGATACCCCATCTGCTCAGATAAAAGTCTTTCCACTTCGCTGTTGAAAAAAACAGGAGATTAATCATCATCCCGACCGTTACCGACGAGGCTGTAGAGACGGCAATGCCGATGTAGCCCATTTTTGGAAACGAGAGCATACCGAAGACAAGAAGAAAGTCTCCTATAATATTTATGATGGCGACAAGAAACATGGTGAACAACGGTTTTTTCACCTCGCCGCTTGCACGGAATATTGCATTAGAAACGATCAGGATATAGTTGGGTCCCAGAGCCAGGGCAAAGACCTTGAAAAATTTTTCTGAAATATCTCTGATTGTTGGCGGAAACCCGGACAGGGAGAGTATTTCATGATTAAATACGAGTCCGGTTGCCGTTAATCCGAGGGCAATTACGATGCTGAAGATCAGAGACTGTTTTGACACATTTACAGCTTCACGCCTGTTCCCCGAGCCGGTTGCCCGTGAAACCAGAGCTATAGTCCCAATGCTGACTGCATTTGCAATTATGATGATAAAGAAGTAGATCTGGCTTATAAAACCGACCGCTGCCTGCACCTCGGGATTAATAAGCCCTGCCACATAAACATCGGCAAAGCCGACAAAAAAATTGAATACCATGATGAGAAACATAGGCCAGGAAATATGCCAGATGTTCGACCAGAGGTTTCCTATAGTGAGATTCGATGGTTGGTTTTCAAGGGTTTTAAGCATATCTTTTATTTTACAATAAACTAAAACCCCTGTGTCTGAGGCGGATCAAGGGAGAAAAGAAATTGTTCTTAAAATCTTATAGCGGTTTGCCCGATTCCCGGAAGATAAGTGCTTTTGTGTTCTCTTTTGACATGATAGTCTTTGCCAGGGCGTCGGCTTCCTTTTTGTTGTCGAAACTTCCGATGAGGACCCTGTAAAGGGCTTTCTTATTTTTTCCGATGGTCTTGTAAGAAAAGGTTTTGTAGTTGAGTTTGGTAAAGTGTTTTACAAGTGCGGAGGCATTTGTCTCCTTTTTAAATATCCCGAGCTGAACGGAATAAAAAGGTTTCTTTTTTTCCGCAGACGCTATCTCCTTCTTAGCTTCCTGCTGTTCACGCGTCGGCTCGACTTTTTGCGCTTCCTGTATGATGGGCTGAGGAGATTTTACAGGCGCAGGTTGCAGTGTCTCCGGCTTCCCGGATGAATCGGTATAGAAATAAAACCCTGCTCCGGCTGCAGTAATGACAAGGATAATAAAGAGAACAAGGGTCATGTTTCTACGTCCGGGTTTGCTCCCGACAGTCTCTGATATATTCTCATAGATTTCTTCATCAGGCAGGGCAACCTCGGGTTCCGTCGAATGGATATCCGATCCACTTTTTCCCGCAGGTTCTTCGCTCTCAACCGCTTCCGGCTCCCGAATGTATTCCGGCACAGGCTTTTCCGAAAGACCTTCGTGCGCGGCTTCTTTTTGATGTTCAGGTATAATTTCCGTCGTTGTCTTTTCAGAAATATCTGAAAAAGCATCTTTTCCCGCGACTTGAAGAGGGACTATTCCCGTGGCAGGTATTTCTTCCGCCTGAAGCTTTTTAAAAACCGGCTCTTCATAAGGCGGAAGCGCGGCGGCTTCCTGTTCATGCGCCTGTACGGGAAGTATTTCTCCGACTGCCGGTTGATCCGGAGATTTCATTTCAACGACGTCTATGGTTTTGGAGATAAGTTCTTCCGGACTGAAGGCTTTTTTGATGAAATCAACAATGCCGTACATGGCTGTGTAGCGCGGCTCTATTGTGCCGCCGTGAGGGGTGATGATAATTATAGGGACGTCTTTCAGAGATTCCGTTTCGTGTATGCCCTTGGCTATTTCCAGCCCGCTGGTGTCCCGCATGGCGATATTGATGAATATCAGGGAAGGCTTTATTTTTACGGCTGCGGAAATACTGTCGTTTCTGCCGGCTGAGTTATGGACGGTATAGCCTTCGGATTCAAGGATTGATTTGACCCGCTGAGAAGTCTCGGCGTCAGTATCGATTACTAATATTGTTTTCTCAGTCATAATCATTCAATTTACCAGTAACCGGCGGATATGTCAACGATGATTTGGATAATTAACTCATCAGTCGCATAGCATGAAAGGCAGATATGATAAAAAAACATTTAGAACGCGACAAAAGATAATCCATATTCACCTGACGGCACTTTTAACATAATGTGTATTTTAGATAAATGCATATCGAACAGTGTTAATAGTGCATTAAGGAGTCGCCTAAAAGCTTTTTTTATCATATCTGCCTTTCATTTTGAGAAGTTATTTTAGTTTAATCCGAAAAATTCAATTAAACTGTCTGAAAAACTGCGGATGTCCAAAATAAATTTAGTTTTCGATACCATAGTGTACTTATATAGATGTGTTACCAAATTATTTTTATGCAATTACCATGGAATATCTTTTTAAATAAATTTATCGAGTTAAATAGATTTATTTTGGACATTCGCAGTTTTTGATATACCCCTCTACGAGTATATCTTCCCCGAGTTTTTTTACCGTTACATCCTTTATGGCATGGGCTTCTTCGAGTCTTCTGAAGGTTTTTCCTCCCACGACTGGAAACGAGTCTTTTCCGCCGATGATTTTGGGGGCAATGAAGAACATGACTTTGTCGACGATCCCGTCTTCGAGGGCATGGGCGTTTAAGGACGAACCTCCTTCTGTCAGCACTGATGTAATCTGCCGTTCCCCGAGTTTTGCGAGCAGCCAATGCAAATCAAGTTTATTTTTGAAATAGATTATGTGAATGCCCGGTATTTCAGAATACCGTTGTCTATTGCTGTTTTCGTTTGCGACAAAAATTGTTTCCGGAGGAGTCTGCAGGATTTTTGAGTTGAGAGGTGTTTCGAGGTTTGGATCTATAACGATCCGTATTGGATTTTTGCCGCCTTTAATCCTTGCTGTTAGACCGGGGTCATCGGCTTTTACCGTACCGATAGCAGTCATAACGGCGTCCACACTACTTCTCAAACGGTGCACGGTCCTTCGCGCCTTTTCACCTGTAATCCATTTTGACCGGCCTTCCGGAGTGGCGATTTTGCCGTCAAGGGTCATGGCTGCTTTCAGAATTACAAAGGGTTTCCCTGTGGTTATATATTTGATGTAGAATTCGTTCAGGCGCATGGCTTCTTGTTCAAGGATGCCTGACGTAACCTCTATCCCTGCCTTTGCAAGCTCCCTAAGCCCCATGCCCGACACCCTGGGATTCGGATCAGTCATTGCAGCTACCACCCTCCTGACGCCTGCATTGATGATGGCCTTTGTACACGGCGGGGTCCTTTTGTCGGTATGGCAGCAGGGTTCGAGATTCACATACAATGTTGCGCCGGCAGCCTTTCCGCCGGATTTTGATAGAACAAGGGCTTCGGCATGGGGCGTTCCGGGTTTCCTGTGAAAATCCGCGGCTATTATCTCCCCGTCTTTAACAAGTACGGCGCCGACCATCGGATTGGGGCTCGTCATCCCCACGGCCTTTTTTGCAAGACTGAGGGTCCGCTTTATATAAAAAGCGTCATTCATGAGTTATTAGGATACCATAAAATATAATTTGCTTCTAACTCATTATTTATTCTGGTATAATATCATCATGGATTGGAACAACATTTGGCTGGGAATAATTGCAATAGCCGCAGTTGCACTTGCCGGTTATATTATATCCCTTATTATCGAACTGAAGAAGACTGTCCGCTCGGTCAATGAATTATTGAAAACGACAGAGGACAATCTTAACCCGACCCTTGAGGAATTGCAGCAGACCTTAAGGAGTTTGAGAAATGTAACCGACGATATAAATGAGGTAACGTCGGACGTAAAGGTTTTGTCAAAATCGGTCAGAGATGTAGGCGAAAACGTCAGTCATGTAAGCGGCCTCATAAGCACTGTAACGTCATTGGCGGCGATGAAGGCTTCCGGTCTCAGGGCCGGCGTGAAAGCAGGCATGGGAGTTTTAATGAGTAATCTTTTTTCAAGGATAGGAGGCGGAAAATGAGAGATGAATGCGGATATGGCACAGGTAGTATCTTTCTTTCCTTTATACTCGGAGGAGTCGTAGGCGCGGGCTTTGCGCTGCTTTTAGCGCCCCAGTCGGGCCGTGAAACACGTCAGAAGATAAGACAGTTCACCGAAGACGTCAAAGAGAAAGCCGTGGATTATGTGGAAGATGTGAAAGAGAAAGTAACAAGCGGCATCGACAAGGGTAAAGAGCTTTACGAAGAGAAAAAAACCATACTATCTTCGGCTATCGAAGCGGGGAAAGAGGCATACGAAAAAGAGAAAGAGAGGTTTTCAAAAGAAGAGAATGCATGAAGTCGGTATAACCCAGGGTATTCTCGATATAGCTATAGAGAACTGTAAGAAGCGAGGTTATACAGGCATTGAATCAATAAAAGTGAAGATAGGAAAGGCTGCCGGTGTAATGCCGGATTCCCTCCTTTTTGCTTTTGAAGCCATGAAGGTCGGCACCATAGCCGAGAAAGCTGTTCTGATTATCGATGAAATCCCTGTAAGCGGTTACTGCAACGGATGCAGCAGTGATTTCTCCGTTGATGATGCGTACGTCATAACATGTCCGAAATGCGGCCACCTGTCTCTGCGGATAGATACGGGACGGGAACTAAATATTGATGAGATGGAGGTTTTTTAATGAAGGTTAAGGTTGTAACGAATATCCTTGAGGCGAATGAGAGGCTTGCCGCCGAAAACAGAGACATTTTCCGGGAAGCAGGTGTTTATGTCATCAATCTTATGAGCGCTCCGGGTGCCGGCAAGACGTCTGTTTTAGAGAGGACGATAAAGGAGATAAACGGCAGACTCAGGCTTGGCGTTATAGAAGGCGACATTGCCGGAACCGATGACGCGCAGAGGATTGAAAACCTCGGCATACCTGTTGTTCAGATAAACACCGGCGGAGCGTGCCACCTGGATGCAAACATGATCAGAGAGGTGATGAATGATCTGCCTCTCAGGGATATTGATATACTTTTCATCGAGAATGTAGGCAATCTCGTCTGTCCTGCCGAGTTCAAGGTCGGCGAAGACATAAAGGTCATGCTACTCAGCATAGCCGAGGGCCATGACAAACCTCTTAAATATCCTTTGATGTTCCAGGAATCAACAGCATTACTTTTAAATAAAATTGATCTCCTCCCGTATACCAATGCCGATCTGGAAAAAATGAGGAAAGACTCCCTGTCCCTCAACCCGAAATTGAAGATATTTGATGTGTCCTGCAGGACTGGCGAAGGGATCGGCGATTGGGTGAACTGGTTGTTAACAATTGTGAAGAAATAAAAAACTCAAAAGGCTAAGGTTTCAGATACATTGTGATTCGGGTTCAGGTTTAAAAACAACATCTGAACCCGTTTTTTTTTGAAGGGATTGTTGTATTGTTCGCTATTGTATTATCCTGGTTAGCGGAATATAACATCGACCCTGAAGAAAAATGAAAAGGACCGGAACACGGCTATCAGTTAAAGGCATTGTACAGGGAGTGGGTTTCAGGCCCTTTGTGTACAACCTCGCCAACGCGCTGAATCTTAAAGGCTTTGTCATAAACTCGTCAAAAGGCGTTATGATCGAGATAGAAGGCAAGGAAAGCGGCGCCTTTATTGACCGGCTCACCAGAGACGCTCCGCCTTTGTCGCAGATAATGAGCGTAGAGGTCGTCTCAATCCCCTATCAAGGCTATAAGGATTTCGAGATAAGAGAAAGCAGGGACGAGGGCAGCTTCACCCTTGTTTCTCCGGATGTGTCCATATGCAAAGACTGCTTCCGGGAGATGCTCGATGAACATGACAGGCGATATCTGTATCCGTTTATAAACTGTACCAACTGCGGGCCGAGATATACAATAACAAAATCGGTCCCATATGACAGACCAAATACCACGATGTCGGTTTTTAAATTGTGCTCTGATTGCAGCAGAGAATACCATGACCCGCAGGACAGGAGATTTCATGCTCAGCCTAATGCATGCCCTGTATGCGGGCCGAAGGTTGAATTGAAATATAAAATTCAGAAATCTCACCTCAGCGAGTCGCCTGGGGCGACAAAATTAAAAATTAAAAATCAGAAAGTCAAAAGTCCAAACAAAATACAAAACCCGATAGAAGAAACAATTATGCTTCTCAAGCAGGGAGCTATCCTTGCCGTGAAAGGTCTCGGCGGTTTTCATATCGCCTGTGACGCTACAAACAAAGAGGCCGTTGAGAAACTGCGGCTGAAAAAGAGAAAGAGCAATAAGCCTTTTGCGCTCATGTGCCCTGATATCGAGACCATCAGAAAGTTTTGTGAAGTTTCCAGGGAAGAAGAGGAAGTTTTAACTTCAAACAGAAGGCCGATCGTCCTGCTGAAAAAATTGCCGAATAACCTTCCGGATGCAGTATCTCCGAACAACCCCTGCATCGGCTTTATGCTGCCGTATACACCTTTGCATTATTTGCTGTTTTATTATTCCTCTTCATCCCTTGTACCTAATTTTGATGCTTTGGTTATGACAAGCGGAAATATTTCCGAGGAGCCGATTGTTATCGACAACGATGAGGCTGTATCAAAACTTTCCGATATTGCCGAGGCTTTTCTTGTTCACAACAGGGACATCTTTATGCGGGTGGATGACTCGGTCGTCAAAGTCATCAGTCAACAGTCGATAGTCAATAGCCAAAAATCACAATTGACAACCCGCGTACCACAATCGCTGACATACTTTGTCCGTCGTTCAAGGGGATATGTCCCTGATCCGATTCAGCTTCATGAAGATGGGCCGGAGGTATTGGGTTGCGGCGCTGACATGAAAAATATATTCACGCTCACAAAAGGGAGTTTTGCCATACCAAGCCAGCATATCGGGGACATGGAAAACTATGAGACACTACAATTCTTTGAAGAAAGTCTCAGGAACCTGAAAGACGTCTACAGGGTGAATCCTGTAGCGCTTGTATATGATCTTCACCCCATGTATCTTTCTACTCAATGGGCATTAAGACAGGAAGGCATAAAGAAGATCCCTGTCCAGCATCACTATGCCCATGTCGGCTCAATTATGGCTGAAAAGGGCCTCAAGGACAAGATCATAGGGGTTGCCTTCGACGGCACTGGATACGGCACGGACGGGAACCTCTGGGGCGGGGAATTTCTAATCGCCGATATAAAGGGTTTTAAAAGGGCAGGACATCTGAAAAATATTCCGCTGCCGGGCGGAGAAGGAGCTTTAAAAGAACCCTGGAGGATAGCGGTAAGTTATATCAAAGACTGCGCCGGAGACAAGACCGGAGAATATCTCGAATCCACAGGTTTTATCAAAAGATACGGTGAGCATAAAATAAAGGATATTCTGAATATTATAGATAAAAAACAGTTCTCGCCTCTTTCATCCGGCGCGGGAAGGTTATTCGACGCCGTATCCGCCCTGATGGGCATATGTGATAAGAGCACCTTTGAGGGAGAGGCTGCAATCGCACTTGAAGCCGCAGCAAGACCTGATATTGCCGATGACTACCCTGTTGATATAAAATCCTGGGATACAATGGAGGTCGATTTTTCTCCGGCTCTGCTGAGCATCATTGAGGATATGCAAAAGGGAGTGGATAAAGGTATTATATCATCAAAGTTCCATAACTCTGTCGTGACTGCTATCACAAGGGTAGTTGAAAAACTTTCATCCTTGTATAATCTGAAAGATGTGGCCCTGTGCGGAGGGGTTTTCCAGAATATGTATCTTCTTGAAAGGACGGTTGACAGACTCCTGTCAAAAGGCATGAAAGTTCATATACATGATAAGGTCCCAACTAATGATGCGGGAATATCTCTCGGCCAGGCGTATATAATAAGGGAGAGGATAAAGGCAGGGATTGAGTAGGGGAATTAGAATATTTCTATAGAAGGAGTCGACAATGCAAAAGATAATCGAGAGGATACACAGCCTTACAAAAGCTATCGGCAGACCCGTTAAGTTGATGGAGGTTTGCGGGACGCATACCGTTGCCATATTCAGACACGGTATCAGAGGAGTCATACCAAAAGAGATAAGCCTTCTCAGCGGGCCCGGATGCCCTGTCTGTGTAACTCCCATCAAAGATGTAGATATTGCTATGGCAATTTCTAAAACAGACGGTTTTGTGCTTACCACATTTGGCGACATGATGAGGGTGCCTGGCAGCAAAAGGCAATCACTCTTTCACGCACAGGCCGAAGGCGCCAATATCCATATTGTCTATTCACCTATGGATGCCCTTGATCTTGCATTGAAGCATAAAGACAAGAAAGTAGTTTTCTTTGCAACCGGATTTGAAACGACATCGCCGTCCATTGCCGGGACCCTTTTTGAGGCAGAAAGGGCAGGAGCGAAGAATTTCTATATATACTCCGCGCATAAAGTTGTGCCGCCTGCACTCAAGGCATTGCTTAGTTCTCCGGATTTAAAGATCGACGGCTTTATTCTTCCCGGACATGTAAGCGCCATTATAGGGACCGCTCCCTATGAATTTCTTGCGTCCGATTACAAAATACCGTCGGTTGTAACCGGGTTTGATGCGGAAGATATCCTGACCTCTATTATGATGCTTATGACCCAGACGGTTGAGGGCAGGGCGGCAGTTGAGATCCAGTACACGAGGGTTGTGAAACCCGAAGGCAACAGGAAGGCCGTGACCCTGATCAATGAATACTTTGAACCCTGTGACGCAAACTGGAGGGGTATCGGCGTGATACCGGGAAGCGGTCTGGCTTTAAAAGCGAGTAAAGCTCGTTTGGACATTAACCGCATACTGAATATTCAAGTCCCTGACTCACAGGAACCGAAAGGCTGTCAGTGCGGCCAGGTGCTCAGAGGCATAAAGATACCCACAGACTGCAAACTATTTGGAAAGACATGCACTCCCGAACACCCTGTCGGCGCCTGTATGGTAAGCACCGAAGGCAGCTGCGCGGCGTATTACAAGTATTCAGGAGTGGTGAAATAGTAGAAAAGATTAATTATCAATGGACAATTAACAATGCAAAATGAATGGCAAAACCTATAATTTGACCCTATGCAATCATATACCCTAATCATAATACCTGCATATAATGAAGAAAAAGTATTAAGCAGGTGGCCTTATTGCCAAAAGCAGATTTATATATAGACAAAATAGATTTTCAAAGATATCTGAATCAAAATGACTGCGTTCAATGCGGGTTCTCCTCCTGTGATTCATTTATCGATGCAATAAAAAGAGGGGAAAAACTCCCGCAGGAATGTCCTTTTATCGGCAGGAATAAAGCTTATGCTTTTGAAGCGGTCAGAAAGATTGAAGAGTCATGGCCCGAGGTGCCATTGCTTACGCATCCACGCCCGGCATTTACCGGACTTGTAGAGCTCAATCAGCCTGATGAAAGGTCTCTGACGATTATATCCGGGAACAATGAATACACGGAACAGGTCCTTCTGACTGTCCTTAGCACAACAGTTTGCCCCTTCTATGTCTTGTTTGTTGATACGGATGGGAACACAGTGGATATGTCTATGGTTTATAAAACCCTGACGGCCGATAGAATATATAATTCTCTGACAAAGACAGGCATGGATAACAAGGTTACCGCAAAAGATTTTATAATACCCGGCCTTGCATCATCCTTGAAGAATGAGATAGAAACCCTGACTGGATGGAACGCAAGGGTAGGGCCGGTATGCGCAGCCGAGCTGCCGTTGTTTCTTTCAGATATCTGGATACCGCCGTAAAAGACAGGGTTCAAGGAACATAAAAAAGGGTTCAAGGATTCGGGGGAGTAGGCAAACGAAAAATATATAATACCAATCATAACCGCACTTTTGTAAAGCGGAGCCATGGTTCGACAGGCTCACCATGACACATGTCATTCCAATCGTGTCATCCTGAGCTTGTCGAAGGAAGGCAAATTAGCAGGGAGTGGTATAGTCAATGTCTGTTCAATTCTGAGACCATAAATATGTTAAAATAGCATTTAACATTATTTGATTATATAATCGAGCTTATTGCAAAAGTCCTTTTTGTCACCCTGAGCTTGTCGAAGGGTGCTGTAAGAAGTTGAATTATTGCCATGGTTCGACAGGCTCACCATGACATTTTGATCTTTTCAAGACATTTGCAAGAGCCTCAATCATTAATGGATTTTGTAAATATAGAGAATTTTAAACGGAGGGATTAACTCATGGAGCGTATTCTGCTTGGTCATGGCAGCGGGGGAAAATTAATGTATCAACTAATCAGGGAGCATTTTGTCCCTGAATTTGAACTCAAAGCACTCAATGATTCTGCAATACTAAAAGCAATTAACAAAGGGAAAATGGCTTTTACAACCGATTCCTATGTCGTATCACCCGTATTTTTCCCCGGGGGCAACATCGGAGAGCTTGCCGTCTACGGAACGGTAAATGATCTTTCCATGGTAGGAGCAAAACCACTATATATTTCATCAGGCCTTATTCTTGAGGAAGGGTTCCCCCTTAAAGATCTAAAAAAGATACTTTCATCCATGTCCGAGGCGGCGCAAAAGGCAGGAGTAAAAATAGTAGCCGGCGATACAAAAGTAGTCAACAAAGGAAAAGGCGACGGTATCTTTATTAATACTTCAGGTATCGGAGTGATTGATGAAGGTGTTGACGTATCTCCTTTAAGAGTTAAGCCGACTGACAAGGTTATCCTGAGCGGTCCTATCGGAAACCACGGTATCTCGATTATCGCGGAAAGAAACGGACTTACCTTTAATCCTCCAGTTTTAAGCGATACAGCGCCTCTGAACGGTCTTGTCCGTGAGATGCTGAGAAAAACAAAGAAAATACACGCCATGAGGGACCCTACCAGAGGAGGTCTTGCAACAACCCTTAAGGAGATCGCAGTAGATTCAGGGTATTGTATTACTATTCATGAAAATGCCATACCGGTGCCATCCGGTGTTAAAGGCGCCTGTGAACTACTTGGCCTTGACCCTCTTTACGTTGCCAATGAAGGAATACTGATTGCAATAGTAAGCAGTGACGTAGCAGAGCCGCTTGTCAAAACCATGAGGAAGAATCCATTGGCACGGGAAGCCTGCATCATCGGAGAGGTTGAGAAAAAACCCAAAGGCATGATTCTATTAAAGACAGTAATCGGCGGCACAAGGATGATAGATATGCTCTCCGGAGACCAATTGCCGAGAATCTGTTAACTCGTAGAGGTGTTTATGTTATTGGGTGTTAACATAGATCATGTCGCAACCCTGAGACAGTCGCGGCTGGGTGTTGAGCCTGATCCTGTTATGGCTGCAACCTTTGCTATCCTTGGTGGCGCAGATGGCATCACAGTCCACCTTAGAGAAGACAGACGTCATATTCAGGACCGGGATTTGAAGATATTGAGGGAATTTGTTCCGGTGGAACTCAACCTCGAAATGGCAGCAACCAAAGAAATGATAGACATTGCATCCAAAATAAAGCCCGATATGGTTACTCTGGTCCCTGAAAAAAGACAGGAATTGACAACAGAAGGCGGACTGGATGTGAAGTCCCATAAAAAAGCTGTCAGCGAAGCAATAAAGAAAATCCATGACTCCGGAATCCCTGTCAGTCTGTTTATTAATCCTGAGGCAAAGGATATTGAAATAACAAGAGAGATAGGCGCTGATATGGTCGAGATCCATACGGGCATGTATGCCAATGCAAGAGGGAAAAAAGCGGAAAAGGAATTCATCCGTATTGTAAGCGCAATTAAGCACGCCCTGGATTCGGGTCTTCTGGTCAATGCCGGCCACGGATTAAATTATTTTAATGTTCAAAAAATAGCCTCAATACAGGGGTTGAGGGGTCTTTACATCGGACACAGCATCATATCAAGGGCTGTGCTAGTTGGGATGGAACGGGCTGTCGGGGAAATGAAGACTCTGATACAGCGAATCTAAATTCGGTTGGAGAATCTGTCGTCCTGAGCTTGTCGAAGGGCTACCGGCGATTTAGCAAATGTCATGGTTCGACAAGCTCAGGATGAAAATATATTGCCCACCTATACTATTTTTTCTTTTTGGAAGAAGACGTCTGTGCTGCCGGTTTTGATGAACCTTTCGGGTAGACTTCCGGATTATGGTCTTTATCGTGACAGGTTAGATAGCATTGTCCGGTATTCGGTCCCATTGATGTATAAGCCATCCTCCCGCTTGTTGACGGCCTGATAACAAAGGTGGATTCAAAGTCAATCAGATGCTGGTTCTTTGTGCTGCCATGGGGATTGTGGCATGTCCTGCAAGAAGTCCCCACATCTGAAATATGCAGATTGTGATAAGAGAAGCTTTCGTTGTTCAATATACTATTTCTTCTGTGACAACTGTAGCAGAGTTCGTATTGTGTAATATTCTCAGGCCCATCAGAATCGGAAAAGTTCTTCGACAGTATATACTTGTATTGTGAACCATGAGGACCTCTCGGTCCGGTCGGATCGTCGCTGCCATGGCAGTCTGTGCATTTGATCTGACTTGATACTGTCAACGGCGCAATAAGACTTGTCATTGAAATGTTTTTCCCCGTACCGACAACGGGATGAAAGGATGGATTCAATATGTTAAACAATTCTGCCTTGTTTGTTTGATATAACGGAAGATTGGCGCTGTAAGAATGGCAGTTAAAGCAGAGTTCATATTCAGCCGATACGGCGACTTTCACTCTTTGTGATGTTGTGCCCCTTATCCCCAGCATTTTATTTTCTTTTGACACAAAATGATGATGGTGGCAGTCACCGCATGACACGTGCCTCGGCATGGAAGAATCGATTTCAGGGAGAATTTCATCGTATGTGTGCAAACCGGTATTTTGTTCTATGGGATGGTGGTTGGGTTTCTCAAACTCTTTCTTGATATTATTTTCTCTGACACTCTTTGCAATGCGACCCTCTTTTTGCGCTTTGTCGAGGGCATAGCTATCTCCATGGCATATGAAACAGAACTGGTCTCTCCTTTCGGGCAGCATGGGGGTGCGGATTCTACCATGACCTATATGGCAACTTCCGCATCCCATAGGGACTTTTGTTTTATCAAAATGCGTTTTCTCGATAAGAGACTTTGAATGGGCTGAAGAAAAAAAAGTCAACGGAATGCTTAAAGAGATAATAAACAAGGACAACCGGAAAAACTTTACCATGGCCATATCTCTGTTGGTTCACCGCAGTCAACTTTGTGGCAGACATAGCAGACATCATTGTAGGAAGGCTTTTGCCACAAAGGCGGCCATAACTGGCCGTCTTTGAGTTCTGCCGACTTATTTGTGTGCGGGTCATGACAGCTCGTGCACTGCACACCCCGCTGACCTCCCTGTGTCGGATAAAGTTTCACATCGGGATCACTGCTCGGAGGGGGATTAAGCTGGCATAAGTTGGTTTTTTCATTTCTCTTGTCGACCAGAAACTGGTTGTAAACAATGGATATCGGATGTCCTCCCGAAAGATCGGTCCCGATGTATCCGCTGCACTCTCCGCCGACGATGAGTTTCCCTGAACCATCGACACACTCGCCGGCCTCCATGAGTATTTCCAGCGATCTGCTTTGCACTGAGCCGACTGCAACCGTTCCGTCATGGCAACTGAGGCACAGTTTGGAGTAGCCGTCAATGGGTGGGGCCTCAGCCTCTGAAGAATAGGATGCAAGGGTATTGCTCCAGTAATTGATATAGTTTGTGACCCCGCTTAAGTCATGGTTCCAAAGGGGTTGGGCCGGCGACGCATTATGAGGAGTATGGCAAAAAATGCATATTTCCGGTTCATCAACTGCCTTGACTGTAAATTTTCCCTGCCATTTGCTGAGTGATCCGGAAAGGTTATGCTTTGTATCCCTGATACCGCCTGCGAGGGCAATTACGGGAATTGAGAGAAGAAAAAAAATAGCGAACCCAACAAGTTGGTATGTCAAACCACTTGAACTATAAATCTTGTTATTCTTCGGCCTGATCGTGGAAACCGGATTTCCCGGTTGAGTTGAGGAATGACGATATATGGTATTATTTGGGAACATCCCGATAAATGACCTGCAAAAATATTTTCTTTCAGAACACATTTACTTCCTCTCTTTTATATACTGAAATATCTGAATCCTGTGGTTGTAAGAGTCGGCTACATAAACCCTGTCGTACTCGTCGATAAAAACGCCCGCCGGCAGGATCATCTGCCCAATATTGTTTCCTGTTTTCCCGACCCCCAGTAAAAGCTTGCCTTCACTGTTGAATATCTGTACGTTGTCGAATTGAGCATCGGCAACATATATATGGCCGTCGGAGTCGACTGCTATGCCTTTGGGTTTTGAGAGGTCGCCCGAACCGTCGCCGGGTTTGCCGAAGGCGGATACAAATTTGCCGTCTCTGTCAAAAATCTGGACCCGGAAGTTCATGGAATCAGTGATATAGAGCAGACCGTCTTTGCCTTTGAAAATATTAGTTGGATAGTTGAATTCGCCTTTTTTTGCTCCGTTGCCGCCAAAACTGAAGAGGTGCTCGCCTTTTTTGTTGAATACTAACACATGATGGGCATGTGTATCAATTATATAAATTCTTTCATGATCGAGAGCAATACCCGTGGGTCGAAGAAATGCATCTGAGGAACCAATTTGCCTTATGTGCTTCCCTTCTCTGTTGAATACGAACACCTTTTTCAGAATGGAATCGGTCATATAGATATCTCCATTCCCGTCTGCAGCCACACCGATAGGAGACTGAAACTCTTCAGTATCTGCATCCATGATGCGTGAATACCTCCCCGCTCCAGGATCAAAGATATGAAGAATCCTTGTGCCGGGGTCTGTAACATAAATTTTTCCATCTGTCGCAAAAATACCATAGGGCCGAAGCAGTACATCCCGAACTTCTTCCTCTCCAAAGACCGTTTCTATTGTCTTTTTGAACCATGATTTTCTAATGCCAAGCTCGGAAGATGTGGAAAAGCCCGTCAGATATTTTATGCGTGGCTGCTGGGGAGGGGCCGGCCAGACCGGCACAACCTTCTGTTCTGCAAACCTGTCGTTCTGATTGAAAAGCCCGGAAGCAGCACACCCGGAAAGAGTCACAACTGCGAATAGAAAGCAAAGGGCAAGAAGCTTGTTTAAGCAATTTATTGACTTCATTATAATATCTAAATAGCTATGATATTTTTGGAAATTGTCCCTGGTATTTGATAAATTTGCACGATCATCAGTATGTGTCAAAATGGTCTGCTTACCCTTAAATACATACGTTTTGCATCTGTTTCAATTGTTCCTTCTTCAAATTTGGTCCATGCGTATTCCATCGAAAAAAAGAGTTTTCTCCAGGCATAATCAAGGTTGAATTGATAATCCGTTGTTTTCGTATCATTGTAAAACTGCCTGTCGACATTTTGCAAGTTGCCGTTACTCCACCATCCTGCACTTCGCCATTCAACTCTCCACCAGCCGGAAAAGCGGAGGTCTCTGAAAATGTTGTAATGCAACCGTGATTCATAATCATACTTCCTGATCGGTTGGGAATTCGTCTCACCCATGGTATAGCTTCCGGCGAGTGACAAAGTACCTTTTCTTCCGATAGGGTAGCGGAGATCCGCCTTCGCGGAATAATGCCTGATCTTCTGCGCCCATTGATTTTCACCTATCCACACACTCTTCCATGCACCTGCATTTTTTTCAGAGGAATCAAGGTATCTGGCTTCCAGTTCGACGGACCATGAAGCCCTTAAAGGTCCTTTGACTTTTGCTCCAAGTCTGAATCTATGCTGTATTTCGTCAGTATCCTTTGATGTGGGCTTGCCGGGGTCTGTTGAGTTGAATTTAAAATTAAAGATATTGTATCTGATGTCATAAGTCGTATATATTTTCCCCCATCGGTATTTCCTCGTCGCCAGAGAAAGGTAAAGTCTATTTTCCAGAAAAGTGAAATTATTGTCGTTTGTTTCCTGTCCGATAAAAAAGTTATACTGGGTGATTAAATCGAATACTTTTAACGGTCTGCCGTGGTTAATGGAAGCATCGAATTTTATGGCTGTCTCGTCGTCTCCGGAATTTGAACCGAGCCTGTAATGGAAATCCACTTTGGCATTGGTCTTGGGAGAAAACCGGTAGCGCCATAGGCTGCCAAATATATAGGCATTTGATTTAGTATCCGGTGTTTCCGATTTCATATACTCAAAGCTGTAGCTATGATGTATGTTTTTGATGGGGACCGGCTTGTAATCAAATGAAATGTTTAGAAGCTTTGATGTGTCAATCTTCCTATACTGAAAAGAACTCCAGAGAGAATGGTTACTTTTAAATTGCGTATAGAAACTGGTCCTGATATAAAACGTATCGAAATCCCGGTTCAGAGTCGAAAATTTTACAAAGCCGGAACTGAATGAATATCGTGTTTTTAGGGACTTCCAAAAGCCGTTTGCATAGATATCGAATCTGTCGCTGATTGTCTCGTATTTGACCTTTTGTTTCACAATTATGGACTTCCCCTCCCATTCGTCGTAAAACCTCGTGCCGCCCATTCGTTCGGCATGATAATCCCAATGGGAATATTCCATACGTATTACAGGCAATGGTTTTTTTACCGAGACCAAACGGATGCCATATGATGTGGAGACAGAATCATCAGTCAAGTTGGAGCCGCCGCCGGCATAAAGTGTTCTCGAAGCATAAAGGTCCAGAGTAACCGGCCTCGTGTTAAAAAAAATCAACCCCAGATCATAGGTTATTTGTTTTGAATTGACAGAACCTGTCTCATTGTCATTTTTTGTTTTGTCCGAGTTAAAGCCTACGTTTACGTAATATTTAAGCAGCTTGTGGTGATAAATGAAACCATGCCCGCCAAGTTTGTACCGCTGTCCGAAAGAAGTCCAGCCGGTTTTTTGTCTTATACCATTGTACGATGTCAATATTGTAGAGTCTCGGTAAGTCAATTCAACCAGGCCATCAAATCTGAAGGAATATCTTGCCTTAGTTTTGCCTCCGTAAAGTTGAGAGTAAGAGATTCCTGTTTCCGGTCCGGTTCCTCCCATTCCTCCCTGATTTGTTGACATGGCTAAGGATTTATAGGGTAATGTGAAGATTGCCGAAAAAAAAAACAGCGCAAATACAAATATTACAATGCGCCCGGAAGAGAGAACCCTATTTTTTTCCCCCAGCCAAGAAAAGATGATGCATGGAATCAACGTAAAAATATTCTTTCGTTCTTTCAATGTCATGCATGGAATTTTGACGGATCGGCGCTGCAATATTTTTCATCCAGTTTATCGTACATTTATTTATTTTCCTTCAAATACTGAAATACCTGAATTCGTCTGGTAAATGTGTCTGAAACATAAATCATGTCTTTTCCGTCAATATACATCCCCGTAGGAAGGGAGAATTCCCCCGGTTTTCCGCCTCCCTGTCCGACCCACAACAGGAGTTTTCCATCCTCGCTGAAAATCTGGAAGTTATTAAAAGACGTATCAACCACATAGACATGTCCTTCAGAATCGACTCCTATTCCTGCGGGTCGGGAGAAAGATCCGGAGGAGTCACCCAATTTGCCGAATTTCTTGATAAACCGGCCTTCGCGGTCAAATATCTGTACCCTGAAATTCAAAGAGTCAACAACATAAAGCCTGCCGGACTTGTCCAGAGCCAGGAAGCTTGGATAACTGAATTCTCCATCTTCATTTCCCTTCTTTCCGACTGTCAGTAAAGACTTGCCGTTTTCATCAAAAACTCTTACCACATGGTTTTTGGTATCGGACGCATAGAGCCGATCGTTGGTTTCATCATAGACCAACCCGGATGGATTCTTGAACTGGCCTGGAGTACCCAAATCCATTAAAACCTTGCCGCTATTTTTGTCAATACCGAAAACCTTGTCAAGTCTTGAGTCGGATACAAACAATATCCCTTTCTTGTTATTTATTGCAAGACCGATAGGGGCGGACAGCAATCCTTCACCCAGAAAGCGAAGGACTTTCTTCTCCTGGTCAAAGACGAATATAACCCCGTGTTCTGAATCCGCCACGTAAACATTGCCTGCCAAATCCGATACTACGCCGGCCGGTCTCCGGAGACGTATGCCGCGTTCCTCACCGATTAATAGATTGAGAAATTTGTTTGGTTTTCCGAAATCATATTTGTGATACCACTGTCTTACGAACTTGATCCTGGGAGTCTCAGGCGGAGTCGGCCAAACGTATTCACCCATGGCTTGATCACTCTGACTTGATGCGGTAACGCAGCCTGCAATCATAATAACAAGTATCAGTAAGACGAATATCCTGTTGAGAACTGCTGATTGATATTTATTAGGCAATAGTCGGCCCCCTGGTTTCAGTATTTGTGGCATCTAAGGCAGATCCTTTGCTGTAGGAAGAGTTTTGGATAATCCGAACTATGCGGGTTATGACAGCTTGCGCAGCTTAATTCCTTGCCGGGAACGTTGGGGTCCGGTATTTCAACTTGTACCTTTGGATTTTTAGGGTCCGGAACTTTGATCATTTTGAGGGTGCTGATATCCTTGACGCCTTTAATCGGATGAACCTGTCTTGCAGGAAGTGAGACAATATGCAACCCTGATGACTGGGCCTTGTGACAGGTCACACAGACTTCATTAACAGGGTTGGACAGAAGCGATGGGTTGTTGCTCGCATGGGGATTATGGCATGTCACACAGCCAATCACATTGATCACTTTGTGATTGTATTTTTTTGTGAATTTCCCTTTGTCATGACAAAAATAACAAAGCTCCGGTAATTCACTTCTAAGGAGGTTTTTAAAATTCGAGCTATGGGGATTATGACATGCTTTACAGATACCAATGGATATGGGCTTATGGATTGAACTTCCTTTGAATTTTGATTCGTCATGACAACTGTAACAAAGAGCCGGCATTCCCTGTATGAGAACCATGCTGCCCTTTTCAGGATGGTTTTTGCCTTCTACCGCCTTGTGGCATGCTTCACAACCCATAGCAAGTGGTTGATGAATGGTTTTCTGTGCCTTAAGATCACCATGACATGTAAGGCACGGATTCCCCTCTGCTGCGAGTGCTTGAAGATTCAGCAAAAAATACAAAGCAGGAACCAAAATTGCAAGAATATAATTTCTCGCCGTCTTTGTCATTAAATGCATTTCTTTTCCTTATCTATTCCGTATTGTGCAATTTTATATATTTTATACAGTTAACAATTAATTTTAACTTCTCTACATCCCTTTGTCAATAAATTTCCGTGATAATTCAGCAATTTTCACAATTTCTTCACAATGCTCCAAATATGTTCGCGCTCGTTTGCGAAGAAGGGCTGGTGTAGTTTTTATTTTATCAATAAAACTCCCCCCTCTCTTTTTTCAAAGGAGGATTACCGGTTAATCCCCTTACAAAGACATTTTTTCAAATGATTACCGCGCGGCGTAAGAATATAGATGTAAGTTCTCCTTAATCTATTATTATAGAGCCTCTTGCAAAAGTCCTAATTTGTCACCCTGAGCTTGTCGAAGGGTGACATAACTTATTGCTTAGTCATGATTCTTTCCGCCCCGGCGGATTCGCTGAGGAGAACGACAAGCTCAGAATGACAGAAGGGCCCTTTATCAGACTTTTGCAAGAGGCTCTATAGACAAAAAACCCCGGGGGAGAATTCCCCCGGGGTTTAAAGGAAAGCTCTTTTATTTTGCGACCGACTTCGATGGAATTTCGTGTGCGCTCACATGACAAGCTGAACAGTTCGGGAACTTCTTGAGCATTGCTTCGCCATGAGGTTTGCTGTGGCAACCATCACATTTAGGGATAAATCTATGTTTTGTGTGACATGCTGCACAGGTCAATGTCGAGTGTTTACTGGTATTGGCTTTGAGTTTACCATACACTGCGCTGTGGCAAGCTCCACAGACATCAGTAGGAGTTGAAATGGCATAGCTGATTTTTAGAGGAGAATGTACCGGGTGGCACGCCAGACAATCCTTAACTGTCTGATTTGCTGAATGCGGTTTATGACATTCCATGCAGGATGGGATGTAGCCATGCTTGTCGTGATGGCATGCCGCGCATGCAACCTTGGTATGTTTGCTTGGATTGTTCTGAAGTACCGGTGCTACTTTTACGTGACAATCGCCGCACACCTTTGACATTTCCGCGCTCATGGTCATTTGTGTTTTGGGAGCATGCGGATTTGAGTGACATGTCGCACATACTGCGAATTTCTCACCATGGATAAGGCCATGACAAGTTTTACATTGAGGCATGATATCGTTCCAGTTCTGTTTCACCGGATTGTACGCATGAAACTTGGTATGACATTTTGTACAGTCGATCTTATGCTTGCCGCCTTCAGCTTTGATCTGATTAAAGACACTCGCATGGCAGCGGCCACAATCAGCAGGAGTAAGGGGTGTCAGTTCAACATCATAGGTAGAGAGCGGTTTCGGTGCGGGTTTCGGCGCCTCCACTGCAGTCTCTGCAGGCTGTGCAGTTGCCTCTGGTACAGGCTGTGCTGTTACCGGGGCTATCTCTTCTGTTGCACAGGCTACGATGATGAGCAATACTATCGATAACCCGATTGTAATTAAGACTGATTTTTTCCTTTGATTCATCACTTCTGAGCCTCCTTTCCTAAACTATGTGCACTGGTATGGCACATGTTACATTTGGGGAATTTTGCCGTCATTCCAGCAGGATGTGGATTTCCGTGACAGGTTTCACAGGCTGGAACATTTCTATGTTTATCCTTATGACAATAAACGCATGCCAGTTTGGAATGCTTCGTTTCGGTACCGGTCAGCAGGGTATCGAAAATAGTCTTATGGCAGGCTGCGCAGGATTTTGATGGCATATCAGCACCGTACGTAATAGTGAGCGGCTGATGCGCTGGATGACAGATCAGGCAATCTTTTTCGACCATATCTGCTGAATGTGCCTGATGGCATTTCAGACAGGAAGGAATCTCCTTATGAGCCTTGTGACAGGTTGTGCAGAACAATTTCGAATGGCGGGTTTGATGTGTCTTAAGCTCGTCCCCCTGTTTTTCGTGACAGGAAAGGCAGGGGCCGGTGAGATTTGCAGCCAATTTCATATCAAGGGGTGCATGGGGATTTGAATGGCATGTATTACAACCGCCTATTTCATAGTGTTTCTTACCTGCATGACAATCGCTGCAAACAGGTATTATTTTCTCTTTGCTCACCATTGGAGGGTGTCCCTTATGGCACCCCATGCAGTTAATAGCGGTCTTATGCTTGCCTCCCTTGCTGTCCACCATTTCCTGAACAGTAAGGTGGCACTTGACGCAGTCATCATTTGAAAGCTGAGAGGCCGCAATGCTTTTGTTCTGGTTACTTACCAAAAGTCCCGCAGTCAAAAAACACGCCAAGAGAAGTATCAGCAGCGGCCGGAACACATGAATCTTTTCCCTATTCCCATGGGCTAACTTCATTTTCAAACCCCCTTTTTAGAAAATTTATAAAACTTAATAGTTCTTAAAGCCGATTTTGACGCTCTTGCAAAAAATCTTTTTTGTCACCCTGAGCCTGTCGAAGGGTGCAGTAACCGGCTAATTTTAAAGTTTTGTATCAGCGTTTTATACCATCTTTCTCATTTTTCTGTCAAGGAAAAAATAAACTTGTTTGCAGTCCTGGTATTACCAGAAAACTCTTGTTAAATCTGAAGAAGGAGTTCGAAGATTCAAGGGCTTGCGGGTCCAGGCGCCCGACCTGTTTTCTGCATCATATTTAATTTTTCTCTGATAATAATGTTATCCGGAGCTTTTTGTTGGGCTTTGAGATATGCAGTCAGAGCATCGCGGTAGTTTTCTCTGGCGACAAGAGCGTCGCCCATTGTTATATAATAATTCGCATTCCCCCTAAAATCGGCCGCTTTCTTTGCAGCCTCTGTCAAGACTTCGTTCCAGACCCAGTTCTTAGGCATGTCGAATTTATCAATTATTCCCCGGTTCTCCGGGCTATTTTTGACAAAGATTAACGAATAATTGTCCATGTAGACAAGATGCCACTCAGGGTCATAGTTGAGCTCCGGGATAAGGGGAATGAGTTTTCCGGTGAAATCCGAGACGCTGAATGTTACTATAAAGTTTATGTTATATGCATCTATTATAGCTTTCCATTCCGGAACACCGGCAAACTGCAGGGACGATGCACCCATGATTCTGTCCGACTGAAAGAAAACCTCTTCAATCAGCCCTCTTCCGTCAATGAAGACTTTGTAATCGGGATAGAGGGCCCAGAGCAGATATCCGCCCCAGACATAAGGGTTGTACATATTTCCGTAAATCCTGTTCTCCTTAAGGAATTTGACCGCACCCTCGGGATACCGGCCCTTCCGAATGCCGCTCTGAAAATAATTGCCGTTATTCAGCATAACGATAATCAGAACAGAGCAGACTATGGCAAGGAAACTCTCCGAAAATGCGGGACCGGCAAGAGAACGAAGCTTCACCATCCTCTCTTTAATTCTTGACATCAGTGTCGAGGAACTCCATATCTGAACGCTCTTCTTCCAATATCGTGCAAGCATAAAGATCGATACCGGTGTGAAAAATGGAATGACCCTCGCCGCGGACAAACTAAGAGCCGCAAGACCGGAAAAGATGACGACATCCGTTAGGTCTGCTCTCTTCAAATTGATCAGGAACAGCAGAAAACCGGCAGCCAGAAGGAAAAAGAATACATAAAGCTCCTGCGTGTAGTACCCGTACTGAATGAAAACAAGGGGTGACTTTGCCTCCACGATTGATGTCATATACTGACTCTTGTTTAACTCGATCAGTAAAGGGATGACATTGTATCCGTTTGGATTGATGAGGGAAAACATAATTGATGCGACGCATGCGCCGATTAAATATTTCAACGAGCGGAGTTGAAGATGTGGACCGGCCTTTTTTGTCAGATACTTGAGAATTTCACAGCATATGTACCCAAGGAGAACAGCGATTCCAATGATGAACCCGCCGTGCATATTTGCCCAAAGCATCATCACAAAAGGCAAAGGCAACAGGTAAGTCAACACGGCTTTTTTGTGCGATGTCATGGCTTCAGATTGTGACGCCTTTTTATAACCCTCCAGCAGGAAAACAAGCAGGAACGTGAAAAGGAAAGAAAAGAGCTGAGGCCTTTCTCCCGTAAAGTTGACAAGAATTGTGACGGCAGGCAGAAGAAAGAGCAGGGCGGAGAAAAAACCGACCCTATCCCTTCTTATGCTTCTGTAAAGCAGGAAGATCAGAAGGGTGAGGATGAGGGCCCGCATGTATATGATCCCCTGGAGAGAGAACGTCTCATATACCCAATAGAAGATAAGCTGTGCTATCCAATATTGACCCAGAATGAATTTTATTCTCTTGGACTCGGGATGGATCGGATCTTGCGGCAGCGAGGTAAAAGCAAATGGATCGGTGGAAGGAATCGATTTCGTCTGAGCTATGTATTCACCGGTTTTCAGGTGCCACCAGAGATCCGGGTCCCAGATTTTTGCATTAAAAGAGGCAAAAATGAAAAAGAAGACGAGAAGTAACAGAATAAGGCGTGAAATTTTTGCAAATAGTTCTTTATTCAATATTTATTTTCCGATACAATACATCGAAAGCCCAGTTCATTTGATCGAAACAGGCTTTTGCCTGTGCGATTGTGCCGTCGTATGAATATTCCGTATTACCCATCAAGATGTTGAGTTCATTCAGTGATCTTTCATCAGGATCGTAAGCAGTGAAGTCAAAATTCTCGTCGAGGTGAACTATGATCGTTTCATAGAGATTCATCCCGAACTTAATCGGAAGTTGAAATGTGGGGACTGACTCTGCCAAAACGAGAGCGTTAATTTTGATAATGTCCGAACCAAAAGTGACGATTGCCGAGGGGTCTACAGGACCGTGATATTCGCTGTGACCGAAATGGAACGAATCAACATTATTCACAATAATATCCGTCAATTTCTCAAACTGATTTTTCATGTCGATCAGCATGATTCCTCCCTGTATTATTATAAAATGGATTCAAGGATTCGAGGATTCAAGGGGTCATGTGTTATTCAATGTTCTCTTTCCTTGAGTTAACCTATTTTCGTATTATTTTATTATACAACCGATAGGTAACCTTATGTCTACTCCAATGTTGAGGAATTCGGTGTCACCCTGAGCTTGTCGAAGGGCCGTGGTTCGACAAGTTCACCATGACATGCTTGGATTATCGACGGCACGAACCCTCGATTTCTGTCGTTGTTGTGCCTCTATCTTGCCCCTGTTTTGTTTTTGTCCTTGAATCCTCGACCCCTTGAACCCTGCAGTTTGTTAATTCCTTGGACCTTTTTATCTGTGTTTGTTGCGCTTGATACTTTTTCATAAAACGTTTTATGATTTATCTATGATTACACTTTATGAGCCACTTGGTCTGGCGGAGGGCCATAAATTGCTTGAGATAGGCCTTGGAAGCGGCTACAGCGCAGTAACTGCATGTGAGACAGTCGGAGAAGAGGGGCTTGTCGCATGCATTGAAATCGATCCGGTTGTCTTTGAGCAAGGCAAGAGATTTGTTGAGCAATCGGGCCTTAATAATATCATCCTTGTGCTGGGTGATGGTGGACAAGGATATCCGGCAATGGCCCTCTACGACAGAATATGCATAACAGCAGCCTGCACCGAAGTGCCTCCTCTTCTTTTCGCACAGCTTAAGACCGGAGGAAAGCTTATCGCACCTGTACTTAAGGACGGCGTACAGCGTATCGTTCTGTATGAGAAAAAAGATACCGGCATCGAAGAAAAAGTTATCGATGACATATTGTTGAGTATTCCTTACGTTCGGATGAGAGGGGAATATGGGAATGAGACAGAAGGAGACTCGTAGACCGGTCAAGTTTACCCGCCTTTCGACAAGCCGGAGGGTGACAAACCATGACTTTATACCCAGACACTACTTATCTCCAGTATCTTGTTTTAACTCCTTCATCACCAGTTCAATAACCTGAGGGATCTTTTCCTCCAGCACAGGAGTCAGTCCGACACCCGGTTCGATTTCCCGGGGTGTTATGCCGATGAAGACAACTTCGTCCGGAATAGTGCCAAGCTGTTCAGCCATTTTCAGAATGTATGCAAAATCGATCTCATGGGCCGAACGCAACATTTCCTTGTGGTATTCGATATTCTTATCGGTGAACCTGTAGAGTGTCCCCGGCGGGCTGCCTGCGTCGACTACGTCGATAACAACCACCTTTTTCCTCCCTTCAATATAGTAAAGGAGATCGATGCCCATGGTGCCCCCATCCATAAGCTCAACATTATCAGGCAGGGGGATATCCGCCATCTGCCGGACTACATGTACTCCAAACCCCTCGTCCTTCAAGATAAGGTTGCCGATGCCGAGGATCAGTACGGGTTTCTTATTTGTCATATCCACTCCTCATAATAAACTATTAAAGGGTTCAAGTGTATAAACAAAGGGTTCAAGGATCCAAGGATTCGAGGATTCAAGTGACAGAGTTGAAAAGAAGAAACAAGGGTTCTAATCATTTCTTTTCCAGGCTTCTGATAAGAGATTTCAGCATCCTTTCGATATCTCCGAGATTGCTTTGCGATTCCATTAGTTGTTCGGAACCGAGATACTTTAAATCGCCTGATAAAAGAATCTGTGTTTCCAGTTCGCAGAGAGAACCTTAAGCAATATATAAAAATTGAATATACTCTTTTGTAGTTTTTCTGCCGTAGCCCTCGGCAATATTCGAAGGAACCGAAATAGCCGCTCTTCTCATTTGAGACACCATGCAAAAGTTCTCTTCTTTCGGGAATTTTCCGGTGAAACGATACACATCCAAACAAAAATTATATGCCTTTTGCCAAACGTTTAGATCTTTGTAATTTCTTAACATCTGTCTTTGTTTCCTTGCCCATGTATTTGTCGTTTCATTTTCCCTCGATCCCTGTTTTATCAGTGTTCCCTTGAATCCTTGAATCCTCGTATCCTTAGTCCCCTTATCTTTAATTGTTTTCCCTTGAATCCTTGAATCCTCGTATCCTTAGTCCCCTTATCTTTAATTGTTTTCCCTTGAATCCTTGAATCCTCGTATCCTTAGTCCCCTTGTCTTTAATTGTTTTCCCTTGAATCCTTGAATCCTGGTATCCTTGACCCCTTGTCTTTAATTGTTTTCCCTTGACCCCTGGTATCCTTGTCCCCTTGTCTTTAATTGTTTTCTCTTGAATCCTCGACCCCTTGAATCCTTGATCCCTTATCTTTAATTGTTCCTTGTCTCATTTTATTTCCTTCATCACCATCTCAATAATTTCGGGTATCCTCGTTTCGAGGGAAGGGGAGAGTCCGATTTCGCACTTGTGCGCCTCTTCACCTGTTTCTTCCGGTTCAATGCCGATTACGACAAGCTCTTTAGGTTGAGTCTTCGTCAGGATGGCCGTTCTGTATGCGTCTTCGAATTCCGACTCCTGTGTTGTCCGCCAACCTTTTCTCGTCTCAAGAAATTCCTTTTCAGCAAGGCGATATATCGTTCCCGGACTGCCTCCCCCCTTCATGGCATCGATTAGAATAACTTTTTCTCTATTTTCGATGATGTACAGAAAGATATTAGATGCCGTTCCGCCGTCGACTAATTCAACATCGGAGGGAAGATCCACGGTCTGCAACTTTTCGATAACATGAATGCCGATTCCCTCATCTTTAAAAAGGATGTTGCCGATTCCCATCACAAGAATTTTCTTTTGATTTTCCATAATCAGAATGTCCTTTCAAACATTATGTCGATAACAGCTATTTATTTTACCATGAGCCGCAGTTAAAAGTGGCAAGAACATAATCTGTCCATGGTGAGCGCAGATGTCATGGTGAGCTTGTCGAACCATGATGCCTGACCTCACCCTTCGACAGGCTCAGGGTGACATTGGTGTTCTTGTCATGGTGAGCTTGTCGAACCATGATGCCTGACCTCACCCTTCGACAAGCTCAGGGTGACAACTTAATACTTTTGCAAGAGGCTCGGCATATTAATATTTTCCACCTGACAAATAAGCCGCTAATATGATATCATTGAACTATGTTGAGCAAAGAGCAGACTTGGGAGCTTCTCAAAAAATCGGGCGCAGTGAAAGGGTCTATGCCTGATGATCCTACATGGGACCTGTTTCAGATGGACCTTGCCGGAGCGGACCTCACAGGCGCTGATCTCAGCGAGGCTGATCTCACCGAGACAAATTTGAGCGGCGCAATACTGAGCGAAGGGCTTCTTTGCGATGCAAATCTCGGCGGCTGCAATCTTCAGAAGGCGATATTGGTCAAATGTGATCTGAACGGAGCCCATCTCATGGATGCCGATTTCAGCGAAGCTGATCTTACTGATGCAAATCTGACTGAGGCCAACCTCAGCGGCGCTAATCTCACACTGGCAAATCTCACTAATGCAAATCTGAGCGAGTCTTTTATGAATAATGTAAATCTCAGTAACGCGAATCTGTTGAGGGCCAATCTCAGTATGGTCAGCCTTGCCGGAGCAAATCTCACCGGGGCTGATCTTGGTTCGGCGAATATGAATGCGACCGATTTCAGCGACGCGGATTTGTCGGCTGCCAATCTCACCAGTGCCGACCTGAAAGAAGCGAATTTCTACAAAAGCAAACTTATCGGCGCCAAACTTAATGGGGCTAATTGCGAAAATGTGAATTTCTACGGAGCTGATGGAAGCGGGGCGAATCTGAGCGCTGCCGATCTCACAAATGCCAGTTTCTTCGAAGCTAACCTCAGCGGAGCGGATCTGAGCGGCGCCAACCTTAGCGGAGCGAACCTGACTTCCGCTAACCTAAGCAACACTATTCTTAAGGCTGCCAATCTCGCAGGGGCCGATCTCACCGGCGCAAATCTTGAAGGTGCGGACTTGAGTGAAGCCATCCTCGAAGCAAAATCGACTGAATTTCCTACCGAAACAAAACAGTCATAATCCTAAATTAACTTTCAAATAAGCCTCTTACAAAAGTCCTCAAAACAGCTTTTATGTCATTCCGAGCTTATCGTTCTCCTCAGCGAATCCGCCGGGGCGGAAAGAATCATGACTAATCAACAAGTTATGTAACCCTTCGACAAGCTCAGGGTGACATTGGTGTTCTTGTCATGGTTAGCGCAGATGTCATGGTGAGCTTGTCGAACCATGATGCCTGACCTCACCCTTCGACAGGCTCAGGGTGACAACTTAATACTTTTGCAAGAGGCTCCCTGGATTTTTTATGCTTTTCAGGGTTGCGGACTGTTAATGGGACACCTGCAAAAAAAAAGAGGCGCCCGGAGGCGCCTCTTTGAAAGACAGGTTGTACTACTTACAAGAGGAAAATCCATTCGGTATTACTTCGAATTTAGAGATCGTCTTCTTGTCTCCCGAAACGATATGGACCGCACAGGCGATACATGGGTCAAAGGAGCGGATGATTCTGCCGATCTTTGTCCTGCCTGTTGCGTCATCGGTAAGGGCGGTTCCCATAATGGCCTGCTCGATAGTTCCGTTCTGGCCATAGCTATCTTTCGGGCTCGCGTTCCATGTTGTCGGAACGACAGCCTGATAGTTGGAGACCTTGGAGCCGTCTACACGGATCCAATGGCCCAACGCACCCCTCGGCGCCTCTGTTAGGCCGTAGCCTGTTGAGGACACTGTCGGGATGTTCCTGTGTTTGTATGACTGGCCGGTTGCAGTTGTTGTCCCGAGAGCGGCAATCCAGCTCGGCATTGTATCGGCAATACCTTTGCACTCGAGGGCCCTTGCAGCGTGCCTTCCGAGAACACTCGGCAGGTTAGCAAGGCCTGTTGTGAGAGGAAGGCCTAATGTGCTGGTGATGAAATTGGTGACTGTGGAGGCCCACGGCTCTACGCCGGCCAAAGTGTTGACGATCATACGGGCGAGAGGTCCGACTTCGCAGACGTGGGTGTTTGCAGAGCCTGCGGCTGTCTGGTACCTCGGCGCCTTCAACCATGAATAGGCGCCTGCCTTGCCGAACAAAGGCTTGGTCATGCCTACCGACGGATGAAGCTTGTCGTAGATGTTGAGAGTTCCCGGATCATAATAGGAGTACGTGACGTGCTCCTCGATGAAAGCGGGATTCAGCGGAGCTACTGTCCATGCGCTGACTGCAGCGGCCGTGCAATTGGCGAAGCCGCCTGTAAGAACCTGAGTGCCTGAAGAGGTCGGGAAGGTACCATATGCAAGGTACTTCTTGCAGCCTCTTCCAACACCCTGAGCATCTGAGCCGACGAGAAGTGAACCACTCAATGCCTTGGCAGCGACAACGACGGTAGGTATGTAAGTGTTGTCGATGAAGCTTCTGATGCCTGTGAGAATAGTCGTCATATCAGCAGCTGCTGTGCTTCCTGCCGGTACTGTCTTTGTAACACCGCCGGGTATCAGGGCAGGTGTGCACGGCTGTTTGCCGCTTACGTAAGCGCCCATTCTGTGCGCCTCACGCCTGATGTCAAGGGCTGTTACATACTGAAGAACAAGCGCTGTTGCGAGTGTGCCCGCTATCATGTCGGCCGTGTTGTCTTTCGGCGACCACGGGGCCTGCCCGTCAACAGGTGTGTTTGTTGTGTTGATATAGTCCAACGCTGCCAGGTGGTAGAAATGAAGTATGTGAGACATGACAAGGTCAGCGCCTTCTATTATGTTCCTGAGATTGTTGCCCTGAACAGGTATCTGACGATCGCCTGTTCCAACAGCAGCCATTCCTTCAATTGTTCCTGTGAATCCTAATGCACCATCTACGCATCTCACGGATGCCATCCCATGTCCAGTGGGTCAAACTCCTCATATTCTCTGGGCAAGGAGGACGGTATCTCTGGGATTCCTGTTGGCCATGATAAGCTCAAAGCCGCGGAACATTTTGCCCTGGCATTCTACACCAGAGGCGACATTGGTAGTTGCGTTGGTTGTGATTTCAACAGCCAGATGTCCTTCTATCCTGGTTATAGGATCTAAAATTATTGTGTTTGCCATTTATTGTTACACCTCCTTTCTTACTTAATGTAGTGAAATGGCGACATCCCGTCAGGGAAGAAATTCTGGGTGCAACCCTGACAAGGCGCTCCGGCGCCTACGCACCAGTTTACACCTACCTGCCCGAAGCCAGGTGAGTTCCATTTCCTTAATGAACAGTCTGATTTTGTTCTTGAGCCTTTGCAGCCGGCCTTTTTCAGGCAGAGACCGCCCGGAATATTCTGGAGCGGATCACCGATCTTATCGGGTTGGGTAACCCTCATAGGACTCAAGGCTGACACGCCTAAAAAGCCGCCTACCTGACCACCGGATTTGCTGATCGCAAACCTGTCGCATGTATTACAGATTCTCTGACCGAAATATGTCCTCGGCCTGCGGAGTGAATCGAGCGCCGGCATTTTAAGGCCATTGGCCAAGAGGTATGCGACTGTACCCACGATCCAGTTGGGGTTCGGAGGACAGCCAGGTATGTTGATGATTTTCTTTCTGTAAGGCAATCCAAGGTGTGCAAGGACACCCTTAGCACCTGTTATGTTTCCGGCTGCTGCAGGGATTCCTCCAAAAGCTGCGCATGTGCCTACAGCGAGGATAGCTGCGCAGTTTGCATGACCTGCGAGTGCTGTTACTACATCAGACATATTTTCTGAACCAGCGCCTGCGTATGAGCCGATCTGGCAGTATCCATTTGTTGGAGTAATTGCGCCTTCTACTACGAGTGCAAACGGGGCATTTGTGATTGCCGGTGTCTGTTGTGTGGCCTCATTGCTCATAGCGGCCATCAACGTCTCGTGGACCTTGAGCTCAAGGGTGTTTGAAGCCTGGCCTAACAGCAGGAGTTCCTGTATCGTCTGGTAATACACAGAGTTTGCCAGTGACGTTGTACATCCTGTGCAAGCCTGTCCTGCGATCCAGAGAACCGGTAATCCGCCGGTGGCTGCAGTGGCCTTCTCAATCTTCATGAGGTCCGTGGCATTCAGTCCGAGTGCACCCGCAGCAATTGAACAATACTTAATAAATTGTCTACGGGAGATATTCATCATCTTTTATCCCTCCTTTCGTATGTTTTCAAAAAATTTTCTGGAACATTCTTGATTTGTTTTCCCGAGGCTACGCGCCGCATCGTCGCAGGAAGCGAATTTTTTCACTTCACTCTGAGCTTCAGTTAACTCATGGTATGCGCCGAAAGCGTTCTTAAGCGTATCCTTGCTGAAAACTTTAAACAACAACTCTCGTCTTGTGAGATTCTTCAAAAAGTCCCTCCTTAACCGCTATCTTGCTGCGTGACAATCAAGACACATCTGGGAGCCTGTGTTGTCGGCTCTCAGGAAGTAAACCTGATATTCGCCTTTACCCGGATAAATTGCCAGGTCGTGGACGGAATGACATGTTGCACATTCAAAATAATTGTACTCAGCGGCAGGAACACTACCATACAGCCAGTAATTCGTACCACTGATGGAGCCGGGAATTGCGAATCTTGGAGACGGTATTGTTCTAATTTGAGAAGCTGCAGGGAACTGGTTATTGTCCCAATCCAGAGTCGCATTAAAGTTGAAGCTGATCGGATGCTCGTTTGAGAGATCCAACCCGAGGTCCGCGCAACCCGCCACTTCGATATCATAAGCAGGGTCAGGATTGGAACACGGTCCCGGATAGTTCACGAGTTCGCTTGCTATGCCATTATGGCATACCAAACAAAGAGAAGAGGGGGCACGGGGTTGAACTGCCGGACCCATATCGAAAGATATAGAGTTGTACAGAGTGTAAGTCTGTGATGCCTGGCTTCTGTTCCATAATGGATATGCTCCCGTTCCACTGTGAGGAGTGTGGCACATCGCACATGGCTCAGGCGCCAAATCGTGGGGTGTCCCGATTACCGTAGCCCAAACTGTAGCAACACCAGCCAAAAGGCTAAGCATTAGGACGGCCAATAAAATCTTTTTCATTATTTTCACCTCCATTTCTTGATTAAACAGAAAACATCTCATCTTTTTGCCACCGCCGCTGCAGGGCAATAACTAAAAAATTAACCTTTATCTACCTCCTTTCTCTTTGAATTTGTTGAAAGGCTTTTCCTGAAAAAAAAGCAGGAAGCCGTATTAAAAAGAACGAATTGAGAAGAGAAGTTTTTAATACAGGAGACGGTGGTGAAAAGACTTTCAACTAAGTTCTTAATAGTGACCCCTCCTTCCTTAGTAGCTGTGGCGGTTCATGCCCCATCTGTTTTTTACTAATTTTTTTTGGTGAAGTCCAGTCGATGCTTAATTGTATTCTCTTGAACAGTATGTTTGCAATTAGAAAAAGGTTGTAGCGCAATGATATAATGGTATGAGATGAGACTAAAACTATAGTTCAATGCTATTGAACTATAGTTTTAGTAAACGGGTAAATTCTATGGGCATGCAGGGCAAGTTGAAGCCTGTCGGAGACGCCGAGTTTTTTGTAAATCCTGTTACAATGTGATTTTACAGTCTGCTCACTGATATTCAGCTTCTGGGCAATCTCTTTATTCCTGTAACCCTGGCAGATGTGTGAGATTATCTCCTGTTCTCTTTTTGCAAGAGTCACATTTTTATCGGGTTTATTAATTGAGGCGAAGAGCTTCATCAGGGTAGTACGATCCAGCCACAGTTCGCCGGAGGAAACAGCTTTCAGAGCTTTCTTAAGAAGGCTGGAATCAGCGCTGGGGGGAAGGATGCCGATAACTCCCTTTGAGACAAGGTCCTTGAGTTCTCTATCCGTAAGAAAACCGGAGTTACTGTTACCGATTAGCAGTATTTTAAGTTTGTTGCCACCTGATAGATCTTCAGGAATAGAGTAGAGGATATCGAAGTTGGCATCAAAATCCAAAATAACAACATCGGGACTGATCTTTAATATCTCCTTAAAATCATACATGAAGGTGTTTCCCCCGGTGAATATCCCTACAACTTTAAAATCATTATCATCCTCGATCAGCTTTTTCAATCCCTCGCCGAAGATATAGTTGGAGCACCCTATTGCAAGACTTAAAGACATACTACAACAGGGTCCGATACAGAGGATATTCAGACGTATCGAGACGTAAGGGAATACAATGGAAGCCGGGAAACAACGGTTTAAAGCTCATGATTATTTATAAGCTAATTACTATAACAATGTCAACTATAATAGAGACAGGGTCCAAGGGAAAACAATTAAAGACAAGGGTTCAAGGATTCGAGGATTCAAGGGAAAAAATAAAAACAGGGGTCGAGGATTCAAGAGGTCTAGGATTCATGGGAACAGATGAGGAAGGAGATCGCGTTAGTCTCTATATAGAGTCTGTGTATAAACACTAACTCCTCAACAGATAAAAGAAAATGGTAAAATTGCAGAGAAATCAAAAAGGAGGAGGAAGAATTGAAACTGCTGAATGATTTAAAACTGCAATTTGAGAA
>Ga0265292_1000146_pt1 | contig 134753 bp, 131 predicted proteins | sample Munlanlewell296A_FD_189080 | JGI IMG/M metagenome (GOLD analysis project Ga0265292, IMG submission 189080) | Leachate microbial communities from a municipal landfill in Southern Ontario, Canada - Leachate well 296A | ecosystem: Engineered > Solid waste > Landfill > Unclassified | place... | reverse complement strand
GATGCTTGCTATGCTTAAATCAGGTCAGCCGTATAACCCCGCAAGGGTCTTTGTTAATGCCTGACTTGTTTTTCAAAGAGCGTTATTTTTCTTTATTTTTTACTTGACTCCTTATAGGATGTCTTAACCCTATTTTTGCTCGTATTTTAGCGTAATTGTTGTTATGTCTGTCACCGAATAGGGGCCGAAATACTGAATGGGTCCCGGATAGAGATAATTTTCCGCCACCGCCCACGTATCTCTATTTTCAAGCAATGTTTTGTACGGCAGTCCGTTAAGATTTACTAATGCTTTTTTAATTACCGGTTTTTCTTTGCCTTTTCTTCTTTCAATGTTCATCATCATAGTAAGAGGTACTCCGCCGCATTCCCAAAGGTCTGCTTTTTTTACAAGTTTTCTTACGGATGATAAATATCCGGTTAGATTATTAAGAACCAATACCGCCGAATTATATCCGAGTGCATAACAATAATTTGCATCAAAATTTGACGGCGCGCCGCAGCGTCCTTCGTAGCCGAAGAAATGAGTTATCGTAGAAAACTTTCCGCCGTATTTTCTGTCTTTTTTCAATTCTGATAATTTTTTCTTTACCATTTCTATCAGAAGCTTTTCCGTCTCAATTTGTGAAACTTGAACATTGCCGTGAGGGTCTCTGTCAATCAGAAGTTGAGATGAAATAATGTTCGGCAGTGATTTCATAAGCGATGCGATCTTTTCTGGAAGTTTTTCACAAACGAAATTCTTTTTCTCTTCAAGAGTGTTCATGGAATTAAGTGCTGTCTCATTTTCCGCCAAAACATCATTTAATGCGGAGATAAGTTCTTTCATTTCAGGTATAAATTCAATTAAGCCCTCCGGGACAAGCACAACACCGAAATTTTTTTTCATCTCGGCCCGTTTCACAATTACATCAATAATACCGTCAACAATCTGTAAAAGAGTCATTTTTTTTGCAAGAACCTCTTCACCGATAAGCACGATATTCGGCTGTGTCTTTAAGCCCACTTCAAGTGTGATATGAGATGCGCTTCTGCCCATTAACCGTATGAAATGCCAGTATTTCCGTGCAGAATTGACATCACGGCAGATATTTCCTACTAACTCCGAATATATTTTTGTTGCAGTGTCAAAACCGAAAGACGCCTCAATCTGTTCATTTTTTAAATCGCCGTCAATTGTCTTGGGAACGCCCACAACATTTATATTTACCTTTTCTTTTTTAAAATACTCCGTAATAAATGCCGCATTGGTATTTGAATCATCTCCGCCGATAACAACCAACGCATCAATTTTGTTATCAAGTAAGTTTTTTTTCGTTTGCTCAAACTGTTCAGGCGTTTCTATTTTTGTTCTACCCGACTGGATAATATCAAACCCGCCGGTATTCCTGTATTCACTTAAAAATGGAGCCGTTATTTCTATCGTCTTATTTTCAAGTATTCCCGAAGGTCCTCCGAGAAAACCAATAAGTTTGTTTTTGGAATTCGCTTTTTTTAAGCCATCAAAAAGTCCTGCGATGACATTGTGCCCGCCCGGCGCCTGCCCGCCGGAAAGAACCGCCCCGACTTTTACAATTTTTTTTGAGATTTCAGAATTTTTACCTTTAACGAAATTCACCATTGGCATTCCATAAGTGTTTGGAAAAAGTTTTTGTACCGTTTCATAATCGGAAACGCTCTTTGTCGGTGTTCCAAATTTCGGTATAACCTTTGCAGGACTATTTTTAATTATTGCCGGCAGAACAGGTTTAAACTTCGCCCTTTCCGCCTGTAATTCTGATATTTTTTGTTTTGACATAAAACTATCTCCTTAAATATTTTTTGATAGTGAACAGATTGAAAATTACTAAGAATATAACGAGTATTACTAATACAACCAATACTATATCAGAATAATTTTTTTTCTTTGGTTCTTCTTTTTTACTTTGTTGTGATTGGGACATATCACCTTGATAATCAAACGAACCTGTTTCTCCTATCGTAACGGAAATATTGGCGACATTCAAATTCGCTTTCTGTGAATTAACCTGATTGGTGAGATTTTGAATTTCCCTATCAATTAATTCAATTATTAAAGGTACTGATTTTATGGAAGATGATAATTTTTCTTTTTCTTTTTTAAGGTTTGAGAGTTTTGTTTCTGATTGGCTATAATAATCATAGTTGGGATTATCATTATAATTCTGGCTTTTTATATTTCCCAATGAAGAAAGTTCCGACATAAATACTGCTGAACTTGTTATGCTTAATTTATAGGTTGCCGTAATTCTCTGTTTTTTTGTTCTTAAATCGGTGTATGTATTGTAATTAGTGGTTTGTACTCCATATCTAACTGCGATTTTTTGCACTTCTTTATAAAAATTTGCAAGGTTATCCGTTTCAAAACTTATATTGCCGTTTGCCGAATTATAACCATAGGCAGCCATTTTTTCACTATTTAACATCCCTGAAATTAAAAAAACAAAAAATACTGATGTGATATAGAACATCTTTTTAGACATAATTACCTCCGGATAAATTTATTTATGATTATAATTTTTTTTGCTGGCCGCGGTTTTGTTAATCCGCACCTTCAAACTTTTCGGCTCCGGCGATTTCCGGTTTTTTTATATCAACATTAACAACTTTGATGTATTTTTTTATTATTTTTTCCGTATTGACGACATTCAGTTTTTCAAAAAGAAAGACAAACTTCTTTTCAAGTTCGGACATAATCTGACTTTTGATGTTTTCGTCAATTGACCATGTCTCCTTCTTGAACTGTCCCCACGCTTTTTTTCTGGTTTTGTAGAAAAATTGCGAATCCGATTCTCCCTCTTTTCTTTCGTTAGCGGTGTTTGCTTTAAGCCACTCGTAGATTTTGTTTTTCAAATCCGACGGGAACGAAGGGTGGTCAAAAATCATGTTTTGGAATTCCGTCGCAAGATGAATTTCGGCGGTGCCTGTCTTGGGAAATTTATCAAAAAGTTCCGACGGCAGAGTTGATGCGCCGTGTTGAACACATCCGGCAAGTCCGTAGTCTTTTTTGGAAATTGATGAAAGTTTTTCAAGCGTTTCAAAATCAAGTTTTACCTTTGCGATTTTGCCGTCGGCAGTCGGAATACCTCCGTGAACAGTTCCAGTTTGAACCGCAATTTTTGAAATGCCAGTTTTTCCCTTCCCAAGTGTTTCATTGTAGCCCTCCATATACGCACGGAGTTCTTCCTCGTTAGAATTTTTTCCGCCTATCTCTCCGATTTCTCCGCCGAGCATAACCGTTACACCCTTTGGTTCAATTGAGCGGATATAATTTGTAAGTTCAACCGCTAACCCATAATTTGGTTTCTGTTGCTCTTTTACCGTCGGCTTTGACAAATCAACAAGTGTTGAGGTATCAAGGTCAATAGAATAAAAGCCCGCATCAATTGCTTCCGCAATCAATTTTTTTATTCCGTCAAGTTCTTTTATCGGGTCTGTTTTGTAGCCCTTCTCTTTTACCTGAAAATGGTCTCCTTGAATAAAAACGGGATATTTATAATCTTCTTTGAGTGCAGCAGCAAGAACTGCCGAAACAAATTCCGATGGTTTCTGTTCACAGTATCCCATTTCGCTTCTTGCAATTTCAAAAATAATTGCCGCTGAATTTGTTTTTTTTGCTGCGCGAAATGCTGCCCGCGCCATATCGTAAGCCATCCCGCGAAGATTCATAGCAGGCACACTAATTCCGGAAACTTCCCCCTTGCCCATTGCTTTGTAAAGTTCACAAAGAGAGGCAGGTCCCATTCCTTTTTCCTGTGCCTTTTTGCAAATAAGGTATCTGCAGTATTTTTTCGTCTCATCATCCCCAAACACCGCGTCGTTAATCAAAACATCAACATCATTGTACTTTTCCATTTGTTCCTCCGTTTTAACTTTTAACTTTTAACTTTTTACCTTGTTTATATTCACCGATTTTCCTGTATTTTTTATACCGTTCTTCAAGCAATTTTTCTGTTGATAATTTTTTAAGTTCCGAGAGATGTTTTTTTATTGAAGTTGAAACTGTTTTTGCGGTTTCTTCGGCATTTCTGTGAGCTCCGCCCAACGGTTCTTTTACTATTTCATCTATAATTTCAAATTTTTTTAAATCCTGTGCGGTAAGTTTTAATGATTCCGCGACCTCAGAAATTTTTTCAGCATCGGTGTCTTTGAATAAAATTGCGGAACAGCCCTCGGGGGAAATTACGGAGTAGACGGCATTTTCAAGCATTAAAATCCGGTCACCGACGGAAATCGCCAGAGCCCCGCCGCTTCCCCCCTCTCCGATAACACAAACAACAATCGGAATCTTTAACCGTGACATCTCAAATAGATTTCTTGCGATGGCTTCCGATTGACCTCTTTCCTCGGCGCCGATTCCCGGATACGCCCCGGGAGTATCAATAAAAGTAATGACGGGTCTGTTGAATTTTTCGGCAAGTTTAAATATACGGAGCGCTTTTCTGTAACCCTCGGGATTGGGCATACCAAAATTTCGCGACATATTTTCATCCGTATTTGAACCTTTCTGGTGACCTACTATTGCAACCGCCTCGCCATTGAATTTCGCAAAGCCGCAGACAATTGCCTTATCATCTGCAAAGTGTCTGTCGCCGTGAAGTTCTATGAAGTCCGTCATAATAATATTTATAAATTCAAGTGTGTGAGGTCTGTTGGGATGTCTTGCAATTTGTACTTTTTGCCATGGTTTAAGAGACGAGAAAATATCCGTTTTCAGTTTCTCACATTTTTCGGTCAGAGTTTTTATCTCTCCGGAAAGGTCCTGTTTCTGCTCGGCGGAATATTTTTTTAACTCTGCAATTTTGTTTTCAAGTTCCGCTATGGGTTTTTCAAAATCAAGATATGTAATTTCTGGCATATAATAGCGATGCTTTCATTTGTTTAACTCGCCTGCATTAAAATTTTCCCCGGTAATTTATTATTACGGTTCTTTCAGACTGGGTTCCCTTAAAAAGATTTCTTCCGGCGACTTCCACATCAACATTATCGGTAATAAAAAGTTTCATGCCGAGATTGGCGCGGTTTTGCGGCATCTTTTTGATGTTGTCATATTCGGATAGTATCAGCACCTTATTTTCAATTCCGAAAGCGGCACCAAGAAAACCGTAGACACCGTCGCTGTCAAAATCAAAAATGTTGCCGCCGCACGACATCTCAAGTCCGGGAACGAGATATTCCCGTGTGAAAACCAGATAAACGCCTTTTTCACGGTATTGATATTTATCGGTATCACTGTTGTATGTGCCGTAGCCCTGTCCGTCGTAACCGAGAGAAATTGCGGGAAGTTTCAGCCCACCGCCGAAAACTTGCGCCTTGAACAAAATTGCGGGCGGGCGGGTATCTATTTTCTGACTGCCTGTGCCGATAAGTTTATCCACATCCCAAGAAATTCCGATATTTATCGGCTTAAACACGCCGAAAGTCATTTTTGAAAGAACCCCGCCGGCACCGTGCAGACGAAAACTCAAATCGTAATTTGAGTACTCAACTACCTCTGCCGTCGGAATATCAATTATTGACGATGGTTTGGGAGTTTCGGAATAAAGACAATTGACAATTGAAAATTGACAATTGAAAATTAAAATCAAAAACAAACCATAATTCTTAATTCTTAATTTGTAATTCTTAATTGTCATTTCTTCATCTCCTTCTTTACCGGTTTGGGAAGTGGTGGTTTCCATCCGAGTTTGTAAAGCGCGGTTCTGGCGGATTCTTTTATGTTATTATTCGTTTCGGTATTAAACATTTTTTCAAGAACCGGTATTGCAGACGTATCACCGATGTTTCCGAGCGCCTCAACTGCCTGCATCCGTATCATATCATCTTTATCGTTAGCAAGTTCTTTGGCAACGGAAATGCCGGATTTGTTGCCCAATTTTCCGAGAGAAGAAGCAGCGGAAAGTTTTACCGATTTTTCATCATTTTTAAGTAGTTCTTCAATTTTTCCCTCGGACGATTTATCTTTCAGGTCACCCAATGATTTGACCAATTCTGAAATTAATCTGTTATACTGTCCCTGACGGTAAGGTTCTTTTAGCGAAGCGTCATTTTTAATTTCTTCAACCGAAACCGACAGAGCGTCTTTTATTGCCGGCGCCGCTTTCACATCGCCGATCTTACCCAACGCCTGGGCCGACATAAGCCGCATGTCAGGATTTTTTTCTTTTAATAAAGGGATAAGCGGGTCAACAGCACCGGAAGAACGCATATTCCCCAAAATCAAAATTGCCTGCATTTTTACCGAGTTGTCGGGGTCATTTTTAACCCTCTCAATAAGTCCCGCCTGTGCTTTCGGGTCGCCGATATATCCCAACGCCACGCATGCACTTTGTCTGACCTGCGGGTCTTTATCGTTAAGAAGTGAAATTATTTTATCCGTTGCCTGCTGTGCTCTCATAAGTCCGAGAGAATCGCAGGCGGCAATTTTTACCCCGGGGTCGGTATCGCTTAAAGCGTTAATTAAGACCGAAATATCATTCTGGTTTCTTTGTCTGCCGATGTTGTCAACAGCAATTCTTCTTTTTACCGCTTCCGTTGATTTTAGCATCTGATAGTAATCAACGGGTTTGGGAGACGGCTGCGAGACGGCTGGCACCGGAGCAGAAGCAGGTTTTGATACGGTTGCCGGTTTTTTCTGAGAAGCCGCTACACCCGTTTGCTGCGCGACCAAACCTTGTGAAACAAAAACTGCAAAAACCACAAAAACCACAAAACTTTTACGCATAAAATACCCTCCCTAAAATCAGAACAAAGAGCGTAGAGCAGAGAGCGTAGTTTCTGTCCTCTGTCCTCTATCCTCTGCCTTTTTATTTTACTTTTTTTCCGGAAAATGTCAACCCTGTTAGAAATGTTACACAGCGATACGGTATTTTTAACAGGGTTAAGAAAAATTAACTACTCCTTTGCCGAGTATTTTTTCAATTCCGGATATCACGGTGTCATTCGGTTCTATCTCAAAATCGGTCATAATTTTTGTGCTATTTTTGCCGGTGTGGTCGGAAACGGAAAACTCCACTCTGGCTATACCCCTGTGCAGTTTTAAAAAATCTTTCAACTTTTCAAGTGTTGCTTTTTCAAGCGCTACTTCGCTTATATTGATTGAAATGAATCTTACAAGTTTTTTTCTTGCCTCTTTGAAAGTAACAACTTCATCGGCAATTATCTCCGGCGGCTCAGCATCTATATTTAATCTTCCAGCCACAACAACCATCTCGTCCATTTTCAGTGTATCTTTAGCAAGACCGTTAAAAAGTTTAGGGAAAACCAGCACATCAATTTCGTCTTCCAAATCCTCCAACTTAAATCTCGCGTACTGTTCTTTTTTTTTGGAAATCAGCCGTCTTAAATTGGCGACAATGCCGGCTACCCGCACCGTTTCCGTCGGTTTTTGCTTGATGTCAGAAATACCGGTTTTGGCATATATCTTCATTTCGTTTGAATGTTTTGCCAAAGGATGCCCCGAGAGATAAAATCCCAAGACCTCTTTTTCAAAAGCAAGAAGTTGATGCTCGTGCCACTGTTTTTCCTTCGTCACAATATAATTTTCCTGTTCTTTATTTTTTTGTGAAGCGGTTATATCAAACAAAAGCGGCTGGTTTTTTACATTTTCAATAATCTTTTTTGAATTTGCAGCAATTATTTCCTCAACATTCTCTACGAATGTATCACGGGCGGGCATAATTCCTCTTTTTGAAAGTATTATATCAAACGCACCCGCCTTGCACAGCGATTCCAGAACCTTTTTATTGACGCAATGGAAATCAACGCGGGCAATGAAATCATTTATTGACTTATAATTCCCGACTTTAACTCTTTCTGCTATTATTGATTCAACGGCGCCTTCTCCTACATTTTTAACAGCAACCAATCCGAACCTTATGCCTTTTTCCTCAATTGTAAATAATGAAAATGACCTGTTTATATCCGGCGGAAAAATTTTAATCGCGAACTCTTCCGCATCTTTAATATATACGACGATTTTATTTTCTTCCTCTTTGCTTACTTTTGTATGCCCGATTTCAGACGACAATAATGCCGTAAAAAACTCCAGGGGATAATTCGCCTTCAGATATGCTGTCCGGTATGTTAAAAATCCGTAGGCGGTTGCGTGTGATTTATTAAACCCGTATTCGCCGAAACTTTTTATGTTGTTGAAAATTTTTTCGGCAACCGTTTTGGTAAGTCCTTTCTTTTTGGCGCCGTCGAGAAAAACCTCCCTGTATTTTTCAATAAATTCCGAATCTTTTTTACTCATCGCAGAACGGAATGTGTCCGCTTCGGAAAGCGACAACCCTACGAGGTCGGTGGCAATTTTCATCACCTGTTCCTGATAGACGATTATTCCGCAGGTTTCCTTAAGTATATCTTCCATTAACGGATGCTCATATTTGAATTTTGTTTTTCCGTGATAGCGGGACACAAATTCATCAAGCATTCCGCTTCCCATCGGACCAGGACGGTAAAGCGAAATAAGTGCGGTGATATCTGAAATGTTTTTCGGTTTGAGTTTTTTAAGCAAATCTCGCATTCCGGATTTTTCAACCTGGAACACACCGGCGACTTTTGCATCCGACAACAACTGAAATGTTTTTTTATCGTCAAGCGGAATATTCTCAATTTCAAGTTTAATCTTATGTTTTTTATTTATAAGTTCTACCGCATCGCGTATAACGGCAAGCGTTCTTAAACCCAAAAAATCCATTTTGAGAAGCCCCATTTTTTCCAAAAGTTTTCCTTCATACTGAGTTGTTACAATATCCGCTTTTCCGACGGCCAGAGGAACATAGTTTGTAATTTCATCTTTTGCGATAACTATTCCAGCAGCGTGAACGCCGGGCTGGCGTTTAAGCCCCTCAAGTTTCAAAGCCACATCAATAAGTTTTTTTATTTTTTCATCTTTCTGATAGAGCGATTTTAATTCCGGAACTATTGATAACGACTGTGAAAGCGTTATACCAATTTGTTTGGGAATAAGAGCGGCAAGTTTGTTGACCTGGTCAAGCCCGACGGAAAGCACGCGACCGACATCCCGTATAACACCTTTGGCAAGCATTGAATTAAACGTTATAATGTGAGATACCCGGTCGGCACCGTATTTATTTCTGACATAGTCAATCACTTTGTCGCGGCCGTCATCCGCAAAATCAATATCCAGGTCAGGCATAGTCAGCCGGGAAGGGTTTAAAAATCTTTCAAAAAGAAGCCCGTATTTAAGAGGGTCAATTTCGGTAATGCCCAAAAGATAAGATACGATTGAACCGGCGCCGCTTCCCCTTCCGGGTCCGACCGGAATATGATTGCTTTTTGCATACTGAATAAAATCCCAGACGATTAAAAAATATCCGGAATAGCCCGCATCGGAAATAATTTTCAATTCGTGCTCAAGGCGATTTTTTATCTCGTCCGTCGGTTTGTCATATTTTTTTCTGTTTTTAAGACCTTCGCTGCAAAGTTTCCGCAAGTATGTATCAAGGGTGAACCCGTCGGGAACTTTGTAATCTGGAAGGTAAAGTTTGCTGAAATCCATTGAGAGATTGCATTTTTCCGAGATAACAAGCGTATTTTTGAGCGCCTCCGGAATTTCTTTAAAAGCATTCTGCATTTCCTCGGGTGATTTGTAATAAAACTCATCCGTCGCAAATTTCAGATGTTTCGGGTCGGAAAGTGTGGAGGCGGTGCCGATGCAGATAAGAATTTCGTGCGCATGTGCATCTTCTTTTTTGAGATAATGACAGTCATTTGTTGCAACAACGGGAATTGACATTTCTTTGGCAAGTGCTATAAGTTTCTCGTTCGCTGCTTTCTGCTCGGGAATGCCGTTTTCCATCAGTTCAATATAAAAATCGGCCGGGAAAATTTGCTTGTAAAAATCGGCAACGCTTTTGGCCTCATCGTATTTGTCCATTGACAAAAGCATAGCAATTTCACCGTGAAGACAGCCCGACATTACAACAAGCCCTTCGGAATATTTTTGAAGAAGTTCTTTGTCTATTCTCGGCTTGTAATAAAATCCGTCAAGATAGGCAATTGAGGAAAGTTTAGTAAGATTTTTGTAGCCGGGTTCGTCTTTTGCAAGCAGTGTCAGATGATAATTTTTTTCACCGTGAATTTTATTTTTGTGAGAGCGTTCCGCGATATACGTTTCCAGCCCGATAATGGGTTTTATTCCCGATTTGAGACATCCGTTATAAAACTCAATCGCCCCGCACATATTCCCGTGGTCGGTAATAGCTAATGCGGGCAGCCCGAATTCTTCCATTGTCTTCAGCAGGGCTGCGGGATGTCCCTTGTCGTCTAAAATCCGGCAGGCACCGTCTAAAAAAGAGTACTCGGTATGGTTGTGAAGATGGACAAACTGTGATTGTTTTCTGGCCGGTGACATAATAAATATATTTTACTTTTTGAAACAGGATTGTCAAGTCATTTCATATGCCAGGTGACAAGGTATGGTTTTTCCGGAAGCCCCGGCGGCGGGTAAAGATTCAGGTTGGGGTCATATGAAATTGAAACCCCGCCTGAAAAACCGGAAAGTGATATGTTCTTGTTTCTTGTGCCGTAGATATAAAGTTTTTTGCCCGAAGAACCTGTTGCCTGCATATTAGATGAACTACCGTCAAAAAACACGCCACTAACATACATATCCGAACCGGTTCTGTAAAATGTAATTCCGCCCGTTGCAAGTGCAGCGAATGAATCGTCCACCGATGCGCTGTAGGTGCCGTTTGCATAAACAAGATTCCCCTGATAAACCCGTATTTTTCCTTTCCCGGAAGTTGTATAAGTTGCGCACATTGTGACCCTTCCGTGAACGGTGCCTCTTATATCAAAATTACAATTCTGCCCGTAGATAATGCAACCCGAAGATGGGATTGAATAAACGACCGTAGAGCCGACAACGGTAAATGTTTGGTCGGAGTTAAACACGATTGTTTTATCCGATGTAAATTTGTAATTGTAATGCTGACTATAATATGTTGATGAAATTGTGGGCCATTGCATTTCGGGAAGATAATTATATGTGTTGCCTGTAACGGTAACGGCGCCTTTTGATGTTTGATAATACAGGTCGCCGTAAATTGTGCATCCGCTTCCGCCGGAAATTGAGCCGGTAAAAACGGGCCCACCCATAACCTTTATATTGCTTCCTGAAATAGTCCATGTTCCGCCGATTCTCATTTTCCCCGTGTAAGTAACATTTGATGCCGAGGTTGTAAAATTACTATTGACCGATGTTCCGTAATCGGTCAAATCCGATACAAACTGGACAACTGCATACAGGTTTTTGTCAGAAAGCGGATTGTTTGCATCCTTGCCGTATTTCCCGGTTGCCTGAATGTAAAGGTAGTGCCGTATAGGGTCGGCGGTAATCGTAACGGTAGAAAAACCGACTTCATAAAACATTTCATTTCTGGCGAGGGACTCGGCATCGTAATGCCCTTCGTAAAATGATTGTGAGAATTGTCTCATTAAATCCACAAGAACATTGTTTGCAAGAGCGGTTGCCGTCTTAAATCTTCTTTCCATCCGAGTATGCGTCATTTCCGTTACGGAAACATATAAAAATGCCGCCGCTATAGGAAAAAGAAAAAGCATAAGCACCAGAACGACAATCATCGCCTGACCGTTAGAGGCAGCAAATAGCGAATAGCGAATAGCGAAGAGTTTTTTAAGGTTTTTCATTTTTAATTGCCTTTTAACGGAAGAAACGGCGGCATAATCTCCGTATCAATTTTATAGTCGGCAATGCCGTCGCGGTTTTTATCCATTTCAATATGCACTCCGATAGATACGATATATTTCATTTCAACATCCGTATCAATCCGTCCGTTCCTGTTGCCGTGACCCGTTGACGACGGCAGAACCCAATCAATTTCCCGTTCCGAAATTATACCGTCGTTTTCTCCGGCATCCGATGTCCCTGAAACGCCGTCATTTCCCAAATCAATATACCTGCCTAAATCATTTCGTTTTGCGCCAAGATATGTCAGCGTAAAACTTGTAACATTCACGGCGAGTTCATCTATCCGGTTTCCCCATGCTTCGCCGTTATAAGCGGCATCTTTATAAACTTTTTTCGCCGATGCGTCCCAGTAAAATCTCATTTTTGCATCTATCTGTCCGTCGTTATCATCATCGTCATCTTCCAGGTCATAACCAACCTTCCACTGTGCAGTCGGCGGTTCTATAAGCGATTTGTCATTATCGTCGTCAGGGTCCTGTATATTTACAATTCCATCGCCGTCTGTATCGCCGTAAAAATTATAATTTGGGTGTTTCGTATAATCGCAGATAAAGTCAATTGCCGTAGACGATGAGGCAATAATCTGGTTTGCCTCGGCTAAATCCTTTTCAATTTCAATAAGAACAACTCTCACTGCCTCCTGCGAGTCCGTTTTTCTTTGCGAGTCATAAATGCTTTTAAGCGATTTTACAAAAAAAAGGGTAAGCGGGATTGAGACGATTCCGAGTAGAACCACATATATCATCAATTCTATAATAGTAAGCCCTTTGTTTTTCATAGTAACACCACACGAATGGTCGCTAATCAAACGCAAATATTCGCGAATAATTCGCGTTACATTCGCGTGTATTCGCGGCTTTCTAATAAGACACATTGAATCCCCAACTTTCAACCGTCGTTTTTTTATCGGACGGATTATCCGCCCAGTGACTGACCGTTATCTCAACTGTGTGATATGTGCCGTTTTCAAAACCGGAAGCGGGAGACCACGAAACAAATCCTGTTCCGGAATTATAAGAATGTGATACCACTCCATCGTCCACTTTACAAATAATTGAGGATTGGTCTATTCCGGATTGATTATCATCTACCTTGCACATAATCGTCGGTAACGGTTCACCGCAGGTTCCGCTTGGACTTTTTTGAGATACCGCCGGAGCGGAATTATCCGGGTCTTGTATATCAACCGTAAATGTCCATGAAGACATAACTTTATAATATGCGTTATCGCCTGCTTCAACCTTAACCGAATAAGTGATGCCGGTTGAAAGTTGCGTAGAATAATCCCAATACAGTTCGCCGGAAGAAGAATCGTAATGATGTGTGACTTCTGCATCGTTTATTTTCATACAAATAACATCCTGACAGATTCCCGACGGTGTGCCTGTTGTAAGTATTGTATCGTTCAGATAACTACCAACCCATGGCAGTTTGTCATAAACCGTTCCCGTCGGCGCCTGCGATGAAACCGTCGGCGGATTTAAGTCAAGTATCACATCTCTCGGTGCATATGGCGAATACAAAGTATCCTTTGTTGCCATCGCCAAAATAGTGTTTTCGCCTTCGGACAAAGCATTTGTAACGGCTGCGGATTGAAAATCAAACTCGCCGGAAACATTCGCAGTTCTGCTGTCAAGTTCCGTAACAGGGATATTGAGATAAAAATGAACAAGCGCCTGCGGGTCTGTTTCGCCCCATAGCCGTATTGGATAAACGGTATCGGCTCGGTAAGCGATAACATCTTCCGGATATGATTTTGTTATTGTGAGATTAAAAGCGTTCTGACGGGCGGTAGTATTCAGGTTATAAAGAAATGTCGCATTCGCCGGCTGGGTTACAAAAAGTTTGAGCGCCGCATCGGATGACTGCGACTCAATTCCCGTGTAAAGTTCATATGAAATAAGTTGTGATTCCTGATGAATTATTTCCCCTTTTTTGTATAGTTTCAGCGTTACATATTTTATATGTGTATCCGGTTGCTCGGCAATGTTTCTGTCTGGGTCAGGGACAGTAGAAACATAACTGTCGTAATAATCACCGTCGGAGTTTTTGTCATAATACAAAACAGATGCAAGATAATCATCTTTCAAGTCGGAATTATTATCAATGAAATTTATTAAATCGCTTGTCAGTCCGTTCCCGTTGACATCGGACGAATCCCTTCTCATAAAAGTATTTTCAACCGTCCATTTGCCAAAACCATATATCCTGATTGTTGAGTTTATGGAATTTAGCGTTGCAAGATACGGATATGTCGCCGATTGAGAAGTTACCGGCCCGTAAGTCCCGGACAGTCCGTAATTTGTTAACGCTGAATCACTGTTGAAAAGAAAATAAAAATCAACCGATTTAATTTTTGAAAAAATCATCTGCGCGAGCCGCCCGGCCGACATCTGTTCTCTTGCTTTAACCGAGGCAATAACGCCATACTGGAGCATAGCAAGGATACCTATCGTAATACTGGTAATCATTGCTACAACTAACATTAACTCAACAAGCCCGATGCCTTTGTTATTATTTTTCATAAGTTTGTAGTTGCTCAATTTATTGAGCGCCGTTGTGCCTGATGAATCAGGCAACTACAATTTTTTTACGATGTTGTTTATTCCTTCCGCTACATCTTTTAAGTCGTCATCTTCATAGAGTTTTATTTCCCGTATGTTTCCGTTTTCTATATCCGACAATGTTTTTTTAATTTTGAAAATTGAGCCGGCAAGACGGTGGGTAAAAAATAAAAATAAAACGGAAACCAGCGGCAGCAAAATTGCGACGGTAATGTAAAGATTTTTGTAAGCCGTTTTTTGAGTCGCTTCAATTATGCTCAAACTGAAAGCAGGCAGAAGTTTTTCCTGCATAATAGAGTAAGAGGAATACCAGCCCGCAAAAACCGAAATAAGCGAGACAATCACCGCAAGTCCGATGTATCTGAACTGCAATCCAAAATCAACCAAAACTTTTTTTCTTTTTGTGATAATAGACATAACCCCCCTGAAAACAGTATAGCAAATTTGTTTTTTTTTGTCAATAAGAGGAAAGGACTTATTCAAATTTGTAACTTATTGAAAATATATGCGTATCTGTAAGTGATTCAAATGGAAGATAGGCGTAATCAACTGAAAGCGAATTAAAAACAATTCCAAGACCAAAAGTAAGACGTGAAGAAGACTCAAAAGCGGGGTCAAATTTGTAACCCGAACGAACCTTCAGAACATCATAAATTAAAACCTCGCATCCTAAATTTGCGGCTGGTTTTGAACTTTTTATCATTACTAAATCCGTTGACAAAAGCAGCATTTCGCCGAGCGGTTTATACGACCCGCCGACAACGAATTTAGTCGGAAGTTCTTCTTTTTTATCAATAAACTGCGGTTTAATCAGCGGGATATTTTGGACCGCACCGGCTAACGAAAAATTTTTGTGCGAGTTTATTTTTTTTCTGTAAATAGTTCCGATATCAAAAGAACCTGCCGACGATTTTTCATCATCAATTTTTTCCTCTATGTATCTGACCGCCGCGCCGGCTGAAAAGTTTTTATTAAACAGATAAGACAGCCCGCCTATTGATGAAAAATCGTAAGAATTAAAATCTCTTTGCAGGGAAAGTTGGGTGTCTTGCCCTTTAATTTTGCTAACACCTAAATATTCAAATCCGGCACCGAACGAGAATTTATTTTTTAGCGGTACATTAAAAGAAACATTTTCAAAATTTATATCCTCAAGCCATTCGCTGTGTGAAAGTGTTACATTTTTTTCTTTCAAAAATCCTATTCCGGCGGAATTGTAAAAAATTGCCGTAGAATCGTCACCTCCTGAAGAAACCGCACCTGCCATTGCGGAAGCCCGGGCATCTTTGGGAATGAGTAAAAATTCGGAAGAGGTTTTTCCGGCAGCATAAGTAGTTGCTTGATTTATCAAGCATAACAGCCCAATAAATTGGGCAACTACAATTAGCCGAACAAGTTCGGCAACTACAAAACAATTTATAATTTTTAAGTTTTTCATCGCAGTCACCTGATTATAGCCAGTTTGCCTTTTTTACTGCCGGTGCCGTTTTTGTCCTCAATGTAATAGATATATACTCCTGATGCCGCATCGTCGGGATTCCAGTTATAACTGCCGGAGGTTTCGGTTTCAAATTCATCCACGAGTCGTCCGGCGACGGTATAAATTTTTATTTTGATATTTGCCGTAAGTCCGTCAAAAGTTATTTGAGTGTGTCCATATGATGGCTTAAACGGGTTAGGATATACCGAAACTGATGTGAGATTTGTTTTTGGCACCTTCGCAAAAATTCCGAATTTTGTAAAGTGATTTACTCTTGCAGAAATTGTTTTCGTCACTGATGATGAAAGTAAAACGGTTTTCTTTGAATTATTGGGGTTGTCTGTCCCGTCGTCTTTTGAATTATCCCTGCCGTCGCCCTGCCCCGGATTTGTACCGTCGCCGAGCCCCGAACGATTATCCGCTTTTTTCCATTCGTTTTTCTTTTCGTCAAGATAATAGATATCAAGCGATTCCGTTTTTTTGTCAGTTCCGTCCACAATTCCGTCATTGTTTTCATCGGGGTACGGCAGAAGTATTGTAAGGTCTTTTTCAAACTCAGATTTACCGTCGCTAAAATTATAATCGCGGAAGACATCTATGGCTTCAAGAGAAGAAGCCGTCGGTATCGGTAAATTTTCCTGCGAGAGGGTTCTTATTTCCAAAACGCTTTCTTTTTCAACGATACCTTCGGGGACGATAGCGCCCGTTCCGTCGGCAGTCATTATTTCCATCTCATTTGTTTGCTGCGAAGCAGCAGGGATTTTTTCCTGTTTTCTATGCTGATTGTTCGGGTCCACGGAAGGATTGCCGTCTTCAGAAATGTCCCAGTTGACATCGTCAACATAAACGGTTATTTGGGCGGGATTTTTAGAAGATATATTTAGTAAATCATACGCCACTGCACGAAGTTTGTATTCACCGTTTTTTACATCACTTAAATTCCAATACACTGCGTACGGCGGCTTTTTGTCAATAGTTGAAATATCTATCCATTTGTCATCTGAATTTTTATATTGAAACATAACTGCCGTTGTATCCGGTGTGGCATCCGCTATAACGGTAACAGCATTACCCCGCAGCCGTTTTCCGTCTTTCGGAATTCTTATGACAGCCTCTGCTGTCCCAATTGTTCCTATATTTATCAGCACATAATCCGTATTTTTTTCTTCCGTTCCTTCAATATCAACGACCCGAACCGCAAATTTGTAAAGTCCTTTTTCAAGCGGATTAGAAATAAATGAAGTCGCCGGATTTTGAAGTTCAGTAATAACTTTTGAGTAATCAACAGTTCCCGTCCCTCTATCCCAGTAAATGCGGTATTTTGCGGAATAAAATTTTTCAAGATAAAGATTGTTGTCATAATAAACATTATACTGCTGTGAATTTATGGAAGTTGACGGCTGCCAATTGATTTTTGCCTCAGATTTATCTGTTGACTCACCTGATAAATTTTTAACCGGAACAGGATAAATCTGAATTGTTGAATATAGGGCGTACATTCCAGCCCTGTCTGCTAATGCAAAACATTTGTTGAGTTGTGTGTCAACAGTTGTCTCAATTCCACCGACCCATTTTCTTTCAAACTCGTCGTATCTCAAAATTACAAGTGTGGCTTCTTTTATGAAAGTTCCGTCCAAAAATCCGTCTTGATTATCATCCGCATAATCAAGTACAACCGGTTGCGGCGATGGTATAACTTCAATATAGTAATAATCTGTAGGTTTTTTAGGCAATGTCGGTTCCGGTGAAGGCGGGTAGTACAGAATTGGTATCGGATCACCGATAATAGCCCGCCCGTCATTGCCATCATCGTTTCCTGAAGTAAAAACTACATCTGTTGAAATTTCAACCACCGGAATACGAATTCTTATTCTGCCTTCTCCATCGCCCCCGTCAGTGACCCGGAGTTCCTCTGCATTTGACGGTGTTCTTATAAATATGTTCGGGATATCAGAAGATTGCAGTGCATCCGTATTGTTTTCCGTCGCTTCGGTAACAGTCACGATAACGAATTTATAATCGGTTGATGGTGCTAATTTCGGGGTGCTTATTGTCTTTGTATTCTCATTTATTACTCCAAGAGAGTTTGAATAATCAACAACGCCGGTGCCTTTGTCATAATAAACCCTGTAATAAACGCCGCCAATATCGGCAAAGTTTTTAAGTCCTATGAGATATGTCAACTCTTGCCGAGCGACAACCGTTATATCCTCGGGTTTCGGAGCAGGAACATCTTTTATTGAAATTGTTTTTGTTTCCGTTGTTGATTTATTTCCCGATATATCAATTGCCTCAATTCGGTATGAAAGCGTATCGGAAGTATTGTAATCGGCAGGAATTGCGCCCGTCCATAAGTTATCCGCAGTTTTTACCATCTCCCATGAGTTTGCCCCGCTAAAAAGCGTTACCGATTTTATAGCGGAATTATCCGTTATATTTGCGGCAACAGGAATTGAAAAATATCTATATTGACCGTCAGCAACCGGTTGAAGTGCAATTGACGGTGCAATAGTGTCCGCAATAACATCAAAAACATATTTTGATGTAAGGTTTAATTTCTCAATTCCAGCCAATAAAAGATGTTGTCCTTTGGGAATTATTTGAGCAATTTTTTCTGAATATAGCGTATTCCCCGGCTTAAAATTGAATGAGGTTTTAACGGGTTCAAACGCTTTACCGTCGGAATATCTGTAAATTGAATCAACTGTAAAATCGTAAATTTTTGACGACGGCAGATCAAGAATCTGGGTGCTTTGAGATGTGTTTTCAACAGAAATTTCAACGCTAACCGGTTCGCCGTAATTGTATGTTTGTTTTGATGTTTTTGCCGATAACTTCAAAGCGGAGAGAATGTAAAAACTGTAACCGGAATTCAAACCCTCTTCAAGTCCTGCGAAATCAATCGCCTGTGATTTAACATTATAGTAATGGTTTATTTTCCATAAATTGACAGGCATTTCAAATGAGCCGGATATATTTGACATTTTCAACCAAATTTCATTCGTATTCCAGCCGCTTCCATCCCAGTAAGTTCCGTCAGTTTCATCTTTAAGCCGCACCCGCACCATAGCGACGCCGGATTTTGAATCCGCTGCCTGACCGTAAATTTTCGGCATATCCGAGTACATTTTGTTGTTGTATTCGGGAAGAGTGAAATAGGAATAAGGCGGCTTTGTATCAATAACGAATGTTATGCCGTTTGACGGCGTTTCAACATTTGCCGAAATGTCGGTCGCACGCGATTTTACATTGTATGTCAAACTTTCAGAAAAATATGTTGATATAGGATAATTCCACGAAGTTGTGTCGTTACAAAGAAGCCAGTTCGGCGTCCCGACCCAGCATTTTCCGTCCCAGTATGTCTTTGATTCAACCTGCTCAATTTGAACTTCCAACTTTTTTGAATCCTGCGATGCAGTGCCGTTTATGGGAATATATTGATAACTGTAAGCGGATTTATACGGAGAGGAAATAAAGGAAACCGGAGGAGTTGTATCTATATCAACTATGCTACCTTCCTCCACTGTATCATATGCGTCGCTCCAATTTCCGCCGATAACATAAATTTTATTGTTTACAACGCCTATTCTGGCACCACATCTTCCCGTTGGAATGGGTTTTTTTATTATCCAGATGTTTGATACAGGATCATATTCCTCAACATCAGCACGAAGCATTGTTTGATTCCCACCTATAACATATATTTTATTATTTATTATGCCAGCATCGAGATTGCATCTCGCCGTTGGCATATTTGCTTTTGTTGTCCATGTATTTGTTGCAGGGTTATATTCTTCTATCGTAGATAAATAAGGATTTTCGGAACCGCCTATTGCATATATCTTGTTATTTACTACCCCTGCAGCAAGCCATCTTCTTGCGGTAGGGACATTTGTTTTTGTCGTCCAAGTATCTGTTGCAGGGTCATATTCCTCTACGGTTCTGAGCCAAGTGTTCGCAATCTCATTCCATCCGGCAATCACATAGATTTTATTATTTGCTACTCCAATAGTATGACCATGCCTTGGTGTCGGCATACTTGTCTTTGTCGTCCAAGTATCTGTTGCAGGGTCATATTCCTCTACAGTTTTAAGGTTAACTGAAACATTGGCACCATTAGGAGCTCCGCCAATTGCATAAATTTTGTTATTTACTACCCCTGCGGCAAACATACATCTTGCAGTAGGCATACTTGCTTTTGTTGTCCATGTATCTGTTGCAGGATTATATTCTTCTACTGTAGAAAAAATAGCACCACCTGTTTTACAACCGCCGATAACATAAATTTTGTTATTTACTACTCCAACAACACTATGTCCTCTTGCCGTCGGCATACTTGTTTTGGTTGTCCATACAAAATCACTTGCAAAAAGAGATATGGAACAAGTAACAAAAATCAAAAAACCCAGAAGAATGATTTTTGTGAACGATAGTTTATATTCTTCCGGGTTTAGTTTAATACCGTCATATATCAAATAAAAAAGCCGCTCCAAAGCCGACATTTTATCGGTTTTATTATTTTTAGCGGCATTCCCTCGCCTCATGGCTCGGTCACAATTATTTCCGCTGTATGCGGATTCAACATCTTTCGGCAGTTCAGCCATCTTGATTCGCCCCAATTTATCAGGACGCCTCGTAGATTCTGTATCTTTGCGCCCCCGCCTTGGTCTCCGATATGCTTCGGAGTTGGGTCTTGCGACCGACGGGTTTGCCTTTTTCGTTGAATATCGTTGAAAATAAAAACCGAATTACCTGAAAATTGTCATTAGCCCAATAAATTGGGCAACTACAATATGACAATTAACTCGGCAACTCGGCTGACCTTACAACAATCCGGCTGTCTTTCACAACGCTCAAAAAACGGCAGCCGGACCAACCTTTAAGGTTCCGCAGCTTTGCGCCCCCCCACTTTTTCACTTCGCAAAACTACCAGGCGGGGGTTTGCCTTTTTCGCTTCTGCGGGTAAATAGATAACCTATCTACCCACCATAAGTATAAAGTATTTTTGGCATTTTGTCAAGTACTTTTTTTAGTTTCCGACGAGAAATATAAAAAAGAAAAAAGGCCGGAAAGCAATTCCGACCTTTTAACCTTTTACCTTTTACCTGCCTTTTTAATACATCCCGCCGCCCATTCCACCCATTCCGCCCGGAGGCATCATAGGTCCTTTGTCTTTTTCGGGAATGTCGGTAATAAGACATTCCGTAGTTAGAATCAGTCCGGATATTGACGACGCATTTTGTAACGCAAAACGGGTGACCTTTGCCGGGTCAATAATTCCCGCCTTTATCATATCAACATATTCGCCGGTTTCGGCATTCAGTCCGAAGTTGACATTTGACTCTTTTTTCACCCTGTCAACCACGACAGAACCCTCAATACCGGCGTTTTCGGCAATCTGTCTGATCGGGTCTTCAAGCGCCCTCTTGACTATGTTTATTCCCGTCTGCTCGTCGGGGTCCCCGCTCTTGAGTTTCTCAACTTCCGTTATCGCCCTCAAAAGCACGACTCCTCCGCCCGGTATAACTCCTTCCTCAATTGCTGCTCGGGTGGCGTGCATCGCATCTTCAACCTTAAACTTTTTTGACTTCATTTCTGTTTCTGTTGAAGCTCCGACATTTATAACCGCAACTCCGCCGACAAGTTTTGCAAGCCGTTCCTGAAGTTTTTCCTTATCGTAATCGGAAGTGGAGTCATCAATCTGCTTTCTTATTTGATTGACCCGCTTTTTGATGTCTTCTTTGTTGCCGTTTCCGCCGACAATAGTCGTGTTTTCCTTGTCAACAACAATTCTTTTTGCGGAGCCCAGCATTTCAAGTCCGATTTTCTCAATTTTCAGCCCCAACTCATCTGAAATAACCTGACCTTTCGTCAATGTTGCGATATCTTCAAGCATTTCCTTTCTTCTGTCGCCGAAACCGGGTGCTTTTACTGCGGCGCATTTAAGCGTTCCGCGAAGTTTATTTACGACCAGCGTTGCCAATGCCTCGCCGTCTATATCTTCCGCGATGATAAGAAACTGTTTGCCGGTCTGCGCGATTTTTTCCAAAAGCGGAAGAAGGTCCTGCATTGATGAAAGTTTTTTATCGGTGATAATGATGTAGGCATCTTCCAGAATCGCTTCCATTCTTTCCGCATCGGTAACAAAATACGGCGAGATGTAGCCCCTGTCAAACTGCATGCCTTCAACGGTCTCAACGATGGTTTCTGCCGTCTTGCCTTCCTCAATCGTAATTACACCGTCTTTTCCGACTTTCAATATAGCCGATGTGATTTTTTCCCCTATTTCTTTATCGTTGGCGGAAATAGTGGCAATTTGAAGGATTTCCTCTTTTGCTTTTTCAAGATTGTCCTGCGGAATTTTTTTTGCGACTTTTTTTATGTAATTTACCGCCGCTTCAACCGCTTTGTCAATTCCTCTTTTTACATGAATTGCATTCGCACCGGCTGTGATGTTTCTTAACCCCTCTGTGATTATGGACTGTGCCAGAAGTGTAGCGGTAGTCGTGCCGTCGCCCGCAACATCGTTTGTTTTTGATGCAACCTCTTTTACCAGTTCCGCGCCCATATTTTCAAACGGGTCTTCAAGTTCAATGTCTTTAGCGATAGTCACACCGTCGTTAGTTACCGTCGGTGAACCGAACTTTTTATCAAGCACTACATATCTGCCTTTTGGTCCCAGAGTTACCTTTACTGCATTTGCGAGTTTATCAACGCCTGATTTAATGGCTCGCATTGCCTCGTCAGAAAACTTCAACTGTTTTGCCATTTTTAATTACCCCCGAATTATTTTTCAACTATTCCCAAAATATCTTCCTGGTGCATAATGAGATATTCTTTGTCGTCAATTTTTATTTCCGTTCCGGAATATTTTCCGTAGAGAATTTTATCGCCTGCTTTGACATCCATCGGAATTTTTTTACCGGTTTCGTCAACTTTTCCGGGTCCTACCGCGATAACATCGCCTTCCTGCGGTTTTTCCTTCGCAGTATCCGGAATTATAATCCCGCCTTTCTTTATCTCTTTTTCCTCTGCCGGCTTGACTATTACTCTATCGCCGAGCGGTCTAATCTTCATAATAAATCACCTCCCTTTCAATTTTTATTTAGATGCAGTTTTATGAAACAAGTTTCAAAAAGTTTCAGAATAAGTTATTATACTTAAAATAATTCAGGATGTCAAGTTAAAACTTTAGTCCGAGTCCGAAATCAACGCCGAGATGGTCCACAAGATATGTTCCGGCAACGTTTATATATGTAAACGGCAGCGGTGAAAGATTAAACCCTACTATATATCTCGGGACGGTCGTCGTAACGTCAAGGTTTGCTCTGATACCGAGATCCTGCGCCGACAATTCGGTTTTTAGCGACGTCCTGTCTATTGCAATTCCCACATACGGCTCAACAACCGGAATTTTTACGGAAAACATTGTTGTCAACGAATTAACGTTTGATTTGAACGTTGCAAATTCCAGAGAGTTATAGGAATACATCACAGACCACCCGAGTTTAACAACGGCAAGTTCCTCTTCAACTATGCAGTATTTTACACCAACGCCGAAAAGGTTTATGTCGTTCGTTTTTGGAAACCCGCGGACGATAACGTCAATTTTTTTTGGAAGCCCTATTGATGCCTGAATAAAAGGCAGCCCGAACATAACGTCTTTCGGATTATTCTGGGTACCGAAACTCTCTCTTAAAATTTTATTGTCTTTGTTCGGCTTCGTGGAAAGTGCAAGCCCGAATCCTATATCAAAACCCGGAAAACCGAGATTCCTTCCGGAATGAAACATATTTCCCGCAAGCACTGAACCTATGTCTTTTGCCATCGGTTCCAGATAAGTGTCTTCAAGATATGTATTCAACTGGTCAAAATTGAGCGCTTCCGAAAACGAAAAACTAACGACAGAAAAACAAACTGCAAATACCGTAAAAACTTTTTTCATATCATCTCCTTTTTCTCTAACATTTGTTATATACCAATTGGTATATATTACCGACGAGCATCATTGTTTTTTTGCGACCGCAGCGACCAAAGGAAGTCCCCGTGGGAGAAGTCCCTTTAGGGACAACTTTTCAAAAATTATTTTAAGTCCTTTTAATGTAATGTCTCCGTCAACTATGAAATCCGGAAAATGTTTTGAGAAAAATGTTGCATATCCGCCAGTCAAAATAATCTTTTTCACATTTAACCTTTCACCTTTAACCTTTTTTATCACCTCCTTTATTAGTCCGAGATGGCCGTAAAATATGCCGGACATTATAGCTTCTTTCGTATTTTTACCGATGATATTTTTTGGAACTTCTAATTTTATTTTAGGCAGTTTCGCTGTCTTTTCATAAAGTGATTCCGCCGAAATTTTAATTCCGGGCGCAATTACGCCACCGATATACTCTCCGTTTTTTGATACGACGTCAAAAGTCGTAGCCGTTCCTAAATCAACAACTACCGACGGGACACCGTAAAGTTCTTTTGCGGCGAAAGCGTTAACCAGTCGGTCTGGACCGACTTTTTGCGGATTTTTAACCTTAATCTTTATAGGAATATTTTTACTGTCAAGAATTATCGGCTTAATTTTTAGCAGTCGGATTATTTTTTTTGTTGCATAAGGAACGACGGATGCAATTATCCCATTGTCATAATCGCCGAAAGGAATTTTTTTGAACTTTTCGGTAAATACTGTCGCTTTTTCTAACTTTTCATTTTCAAAGAGCCCGAAATTTATAGTTGTATTCCCGATATCAATCGCAAGAAGTTTCATGGAAGCGGTTCAACTTTCAGAACGGATGCTTTGCCGGTTTTAAGATGAACCGTTTTTCTGTTATTGGGGTCGTTTATTCTTTTACCGTCAACAAGATAAACATATTTGTATTCGCCGGGAGTCAACATCAAAACCGTTTCCCATATAAAATTTTGTCCCAGTTTCATCGGATTGGCTTTTTTATTCCATTTATTGAAATCACCGACGAGAAATACCGTTTTCGGTTTGGAACTTCTGTATCTGAAAGCAATTTTTCTTTTTTGGGATTTTGAAGATTGTAACTTTCCTGCGGATGCGGAAGATTTGGAAACTGACGGGGCCGGCATCTGTGGTTTTACCGACGCTGTCGACTGAGATGATATTACTACTTCAACCTTTTTCGGATTTTTTACGACGACCTTTTTAACACTTTTTTCTTTCAGATACAAAAGTCCGCCGCCCAAAAAAATCAACACGACCCCGGCGGCCAGTCCTATGTATGAAATGAGTTTTTTATCCATTATGTTTATGTAATTCCAAATCTATACGCGACTCAACCTGTTCCAATTTTTCCTGAACGGCATCAATTTTTTTGGAAATTCCCTCAATATGCTCGGTGAGATTGGAAATAACCGGAATAAGTGCGTCTATTTTTCCCGCCTGTTTCTGTTCAGCTGAAGGATTTGGGGATGTCTTCAAATCGTCAATTTTTGAGGTAATTTTGTTGAAAACTGTCTGTGTCGCAGAATCCATATCTTCTTTGAAAAGGTCAAATTTCGCGGTAAGTTCGTCAATCCTTTCTTCCACAAGTCCGACGATAAGCTCTCTGTCTTTTTCCGAAAAATCTTCGGCAGTTGCGCGTTTTGCCTTTTCAAGAAGCAAAAGAACAACTGATATGGTTATAAAACATAATCCCATCGCAATTATGATAACAAGCCACAAGGCGTTAAGATTGCTAAGTCCGTTCAAAATACCCATAAAATTTCTCCCCAAACTATTGTATCAAAATTTCTCGGAAAAATCAAGTACGGTTTGTTTTTACGAATTTTTTTACTATTTCCTTGAAAATTTTTTTGACATTCCCATTTTTTTTTGTAATTTCTTTTAATGAAACCGCAATCTTTTTGAGTTCTTTTGGAATTTTATTGTTGATATTCACACCGACACCGACGACAATCCAATCAATTTTATTACAAGTGACGGAACTTTCCGTCAGAATTCCCGCTACCTTTTTATTCTTCCATCTTCCGTCTTCCATCTTCCATCTTACCATAATATCGTTCGGCGGCTTAATAAAAATTTTCGGCTTTTCAATTTTTATCGTATCAATTATTGCAGCAGCCATTTTCAGGGTTAATGCCGGAATTTTATCGGGCTGGCACTTTATGTCAATTTTCGGTTTAAGAATTATTGAGAAATAAAGTCCGCCTTTTGATGAACTCCAGCCCCTTTCAAATTGACCGCGGCCGTTTGTCTGTTTCTGGGCGAGAACAATCGTTTCCGAGACAGATTTTTCAGCGATTTTTTTTGCATAATTTTGGGTTGAACCAATTTTTTTGAATCGGATTATACGCATTAGAATTCCAAACTTATATCAAGGGCGGGTGCCGAATGGGTAATTTTGCCGACGGAGATTCTGTCCGGTTTTAGAGATGCGGTTTTCTTGACCGTTTTTAAATTGATATTTCCGGAAATTTCAATCTCGCATTTTGAATGTTTGCGGATATATTTTATGCACTTTTTCATCAACTCAAAATCAATGTTGTCAAGCATAATTATATCCGGTTTCAATTTTACAAATTTTTTAACCTGACCGAAATTCTGTGCTTCAATTTCTACAGGTATTCCACTATTTATAAATTTATAAATTGTTAAATTGTTAAATTCTGAAATTTTTAAATGATTATCTTTTATCAAAACCATATCCGAAAGATTAAGCCGGTGATTGTACCCGCCACCGCAACGGACAGCGTATTTTTCCAGTTCTCTTAAAAGCGGTGTTGTTTTGCGAGTATCATAAATTTTCGCGTTTCCTTCGGTTTTATCCACGAACATTTTTGTTACGGTTGCCACTCCAGATAAGTGCTGCAAAAAATTCAGGGCGGTCCTTTCGCCGGTTAGAATCGCCCTTGCGTTTCCGGTAACTTTTGCAATCACTTGACCGTTTTTGACTTTTTTGCCGTCTATGCTTTTTTTAACAAATTCTATTTTTTGGTCAAGATGCCGGAAGACCATTCCGGCGATATCCAGTCCGCAGACGACACCCGGTGCCTTTGCAACAAATCTTGCCGAGATAATTTTATTTTTTGGTATCAAAGCATTCGTGGTGATGTCACCTTTCGGCGCATCTTCTTTTAATGCCAGTTTGATAATTGTTTTTGTGTCCATAAATTTATTCTATCAAATTTTTGTTTTTTTTGCAACTTGCATTTCTTTCAGTTCAAAGATTTTATCCCGCAGAACCGCGGCAAGTTCAAAGTTCAAATTCTCGGCGGCATCATTCATATCTTTTTCAAGTTGAGAAATATTCTTCGTCGTATATTTTGAAATATCCTCTTTAATCAAAAGCATTGAGTCCTGTTTTGCTTTATACTGAAACTCTTCAAGGTCGTTAATTGCTTTAACAATTGTCTTCGGCGTGATTTTATGTTTTTTGTTATATTCCAACTGCTTTTTCCGGCGGCGGTCCATCTCGGACAAAGCCCTTTTCATTGAACCGGTGATGTTGTCTGCATAAAGAATTACGAAACCGTTTATATTTCTTGCGGCGCGACCGGAAACCTGAATTAACGATGTCTCGCTTCTTAAAAAACCTTCTTTATCGGCATCCAAAACTGCAACAAGCGAGACCTCCGGCAAATCCAAGCCCTCGCGTAAAAGATTTACGCCGACCAAAACATCAAAATTACCTTTCCGCAGGTCATTCAAAATCTCTATTCTTTCAAGTGCTTTAATATCGCTGTGGAGATATTTTACTTTTATCTTTTTTTCATAGAGATACTCCGCGAGGTCTTCCGCCATTTTTTTTGTGAGAGTTGTAACCAAAACCCGCTCTTTATTTTTTACCCGCTTTCCTATTTCTGCAATCAAATCGTCAATCTGATTTTTTATCGGTTTAACAACAACTTCCGGGTCAATAAGACCGGTAGGACGGACAATCTGCTCAACAATCACCCCTTTAGATTTTTTCAGTTCATATTCCGACGGAGTTGCAGAAAGATAGATAATATTTCCGACCAGCGATTCAAACTCGTCCAGTTTTTGAGGACGGTTATCAAGTGCGGAAGGCAGACGAAAACCGAAATCAATAAGTGTTTCCTTCCTTGCTTTGTCGCCTTTATACATCCCGTAAATTTGAGGAATTGTGACATGGGATTCGTCAATAATTGTCAGAAAATCCTTCGGAAAATAATCAATTAAACACGGTGGACGAGACCCTGCGGGTCTTCCTGATAAATGGCGAGAGTAATTTTCAATACCGTGGCAATAACCCATCTCCGACATCATTTCAATATCGTAATTTGTCCGTTGTTCAATTCTCTGTGCTTCCAACAATTTGCCCTGATTTGTAAAAAATTGTACCTGTCCCTTTAATTCGCGGCGGATTTCGGAAACGGCTTTTTCCAATTTTTGGCGTGATGTAACAAAATGTTTGGCGGGATAGATGAGATACTGTGAACTGTGAGATGTGAGATGCGAGATGGAATGCCCGGTCAGCGGATTTATTTCGGTAATTTTTTCTATTTCATCACCGGAAAATTCCAGCCGTACGGCCGTCTCGGAATTGGCGGGGAAAATTTCAACGTTATCACCCCTGACACGGAATTTCCCTCTGATAAATTCAACATCATTTCTTTCGTAATGTATGCCTATAAGTTCGGAAAGTAAAAAATCACGGTTTATCGTCTTGCCTTTTTCCAAGACGACGCACATCTGTTTGAAATCAGACGGGCTTCCAAGATTATAGATTGATGAAACGGAGGCAACTACAATAACATCGTTGCGGGATAAAATTGATGATGTCGCTTTCAGGCGAAGTCGGTCAATGTGGTCGTTGATTGATGCGTCTTTTTCAATGTAGGTGTCCGTCTGGGGAATGTACGCTTCCGGCTGATAATAGTCGTAATATGAAATGAAATATTCAACGGCATTTTCAGGAAAAAAACTTTTGAATTCGGCGTAGGTTTGTGCTGCAAGCGTTTTGTTGTGCGAGATGACAAGCGTAGGTCTATTTATCTGTGCGATGACATTTGCGACGGTAAATGTTTTTCCGCTTCCTGTAACACCGAGTAACACCTGATGTCTCTGATTTTTACTTAAACCATCAACAAGCTGTTTGATGGCTTCCGGCTGGTCGCCCGCGGGTTTGAATTTTGATACAAGTTTGAATTTATTCATAAAAAAGCGACCTTGAAAGGTCGCACTTCCATAATTTAATTACCTCCGTCCCCATTATTTTCCTCCGTCCCCATTATTTTATTATTTCCACCCATTTTTTACGGCATAGGATCCCATTGAGGGGGGAGTTCTTTCCAACTTTGTCTGGTGGGTCTTCCGGTTGAAGTTACTTCTATATTTTCAGCACAGGTTTTATCATAATATATTACAGGCGAACCTGTTCCTGCAACACTACCGGCACAAATTACAGATCCATATATTGAAGGACTAGAACCGCAATCAGCAATTCCGCCGACATATATGAAACCCCTCATAGCAGTGTTCCCCATGTTAAATGATGTGCTTGATGAATGTAATCCGCTATCGCCGGGGTATTCTCCGGTATCAGTACTATCCGGTCCACCCCAGCCGCTGGCTTCTGCAGTATTATTCCAGTACTCCTTCCATGCATCTGCATGTGGAGTTGCCGACCGTGCAGTTCCTTTATTACTTGTCCCAAAGGTCATATTACCTTTACATATAATAACACCTTTTAGATTGCATTGTGTTAATGTAGCGGCGTTTTCAATGTAATAAGTGGTAAAGGTATCAGCGATATCATCATAAATGCCAGAACTTCCACCGCCGACATATGCACCGCTAAAAGTAGTTGTTGCAACTGAGGTATCTCTATAAACATCGTAACCGCTGGCTGTTTCATATGCTTGAGCATCCGCTTTATATTTATCAAAATCAATTTCCGGGAGAGTGATATCCTCACGCTGATCATGCCATTCTTGATATTCGTCATTAACTCCTGTAGGACCTGATGTGGGTGCTCCGGCGGTAGGATCATCGTGGTCATGACCTCCGCCGCCGACACAGGTAATTTGACCTGCAGCATATTTTCTTGGGAAACCATTATCCGCTGAACCTGATAAGACAATGGCTCCAATTGAATATACAGGACCCCAGTGAATTTTAAAATTACCGCCTGCTGTAATACCCGACGCATTTAAGGCGCCTGTTACTCCCGGCGATTTATAATAAACCGCCTGAATTGTTCTGCACTCGGCGGTCGCACTGTCTTTTCCGGAAGCAGTAATTATTACTTCGTCTTCTTCCGCGCCTGTAGATAATTTTATTTTGTAAGAACCGCCTTCAATATCTGAATATTCTTTATCGCCGTAGTAATTTGTAATATGCGTTCCTTCAATAACATCATCCCATATCCCAGTTTCATTCAATTTATAAACGCCCCTGTCAAGTCCTGCCTCCGCGAGATGAAAAGCCCTTGTGGATTTTACCTCTTTCACCGTCCATTTCGCTTCGTGCTGGGTTAGAAAAACAAGTCCGGGTATAACGATGCCGATAATCATCGCAATTATAAGCATGATAACCACTACTTGACCTTTTTTAATATTCATAATCTCTCCCGTTTAATTCATGATACGAACTTTTGCCACCGAAAGTTGAAGCGCTTTTGTCTGCGATGAATACGTCTTTTTCTCAAAAGTAATTGACATCGCTATAATTGAGTCGTCGGCTGTTTCCGGATAGATAAACTGAACCGCCCTTACCGATTTCGCAAGACATCTTGTTGAGTTTATCACCTCATACAGTTCCTGACCTTTTTGATAATAGTAAAACGGTTGCCCGTCTTTTGTAAAATATATTCTTGAATAAGGCGGCTGGTTGGAATCATATCTGTCAATAACAACTGATGACGCAGTCGCCTGCCTTAAATGTTTGTCAACCGCCGAAACGCAGGTTCTTCCGTCCCGCTGAATTTCGGCTTTGGTGGATGAAAGATACCACAGTTGTATCCACTTGAAAAACAGTGAGGAAAGCGCCCCCGCTATGATGGAAATGGTTACCACATTTATCAAAAGTTCAACAATTGTAAAACCTTTTTTTTTCATAATTTTTTAGCCACGAATTAGCACTAATTTGCACGAATAAATTCGTGCCTACAATCTTTATTATTTGCGTTTATTCGCGTCCATCCCGCTAAAGCGGGACAAGTTTCGTGGTTCCGTTTTTTTCATTTACGGCCAGGGAAACGAAACCGTCGCCGATGAATCGGAAACGCCGAATATGACTGTTCCGGTTTTTGTCGGTTGAACCACTACGGTGGCGCCTGAAATTTTTGTGTACCACGACTTTAAGTTATATGTCCAGCCCTTCCTTACAGAAACGCTATAATTACCGCTGGAGTCCGAAATTGTCCCGTAGTAAATTGTGTTGGTGCCTCCAACACTTCCGCCTGATATTGCCGGCGGTGAATCGGCAGGCATAGCATCCGTAGTTGCAATTATCAAAACACCGGTTTTGATATTGCCTCCGATGGCAGTATCGGAAACAGAACCTTGAATTTTTCCCCAAGCGGATGTAATTCTAAAATCTTTGCCTGTTTCTTCTTCACCTTGTGAAAGATCAACCGAATAACCCTCGGTAGACGATACCCACGCTGAACCGTTCCAAATTAAAAATGAATCCGCATCGTCCAAAACGGGATATAAATCATAATCGGTTGCAGTTTTTGCGCCTTTTATCATATAAGTACCGTCCGTTCCCGAAACCACATCCGTTGAAAAATTGCTTGTTGGACTTGTAGTTCTTATTGTAATATAAGGCAGGTCTCCGCCGGAAGCGTTGTAAGTATGTCCGGAAATCCATCCGGCTGCATATATTTTTAAGTCACCGGCAGAAACCGACGCACCATAATTCACCTCTACCGTTTTGTTTGCTTCTGCCTGCGAAGTCCCTGATGTCCATTTCGCACCGTCCGGGACGGAGGTGTAATCCGGGTTGGCGATAACGGTATAAGAGCCGACATCTACGGAAAAACTAAAATTACCGCTTGTGTCCGTGACAGCGCTGTAAACACCGGCTGAAACGGTTATATCGGCAACTCCGGCAAGAGTATCCCCTCTTATAACCCTGCCTGAAATAAATCCGCCTTCGGATGTTGATGAAAGTATTATGTCGCACTTTGTTTTTCCGCCGGTCGTTATGTTGTTATTCGGCACAAGTCCCATAAGCGTTAGTGATGAACCGTAAATAGTGACTACTGTTCCGGTTGCAATTCCCGTAAGATAATAATAGCCGGTTGAAGAAGCATTTACCGCCGATGAAAGCCCGTCGTTTGCCGAAACAACCGCATAGCCGACGGGTGTTCCCAAAACAGGCGTTTCGGCGGTACTTGTAGTATTTTGAGGTTTTACTTGATTATCATGAAAAACCCAATTTTCTTCATTTTTGTCGTTGTCATATGCATTGCCGTTTGAATTGTCCCACATCAACACGGAAGTAGTATATGATGAATAAGAAATCCGCTCTATGCTGTCATTTGTTGAAAAATTCCCCGCCGCAATTGCAAAACCGCTTCCCTCTTTTGCGTTATCGGGTATTGACCCGGCAGGTCCCCAGGCAATACTGTCTATCCAGACATCAGCAGTAGTCAACAAACCCACGCCGCCGGTGTTTGAGGCATTAGGCATTTTGGCAGAGAGATAAGTTGCATCTGCTTGAATACCGGTTACCGACGGATAACTCGCTATAAGAAAATATTTATGCGAATCAACGGTATTATTCTCACATGTAAACAAAAAATCGGAATTATCAACATATTTAAGTATATAGTTATTTTCAACGGTTATGGTGTATGTCGTCGGATTATAAAGTTCAACATATTCCGTTGCATCTTCTGTAAGAGCAATGCAGATTTCCGAAATTACCAGATGGTCTCTTTTATAGACAAAACCGTAAGCGTTTCCCTTCTCTTTCGCCGTCAGTTGAAGATTGACTGCGGCGGAAACGGCGGTGGCGGCGGAGACCTTTGAAAAATAGCCGTCTTTTGAAACACTTATCTGAACGGTTGCAGGTGAGGTTGTTTTTATAATATAATAGCCGGTGGTGGATGTCGTATCGCTCCTGTTTATATCCTGAACTACCTCAACCCTTGCTGCGGAAATTCCGACGCTGTTCGTGGTGGTTATGATACCGTATATTTTGCCGCTCATTGTTGTTCTGTTCGGGTCATCCCTTAAATTATACAAAACAAGTGATTTTTGCTCATTATTTTCCGTCCATTTTACTTCTATTTTTATTTTTTTTATACCCTGATCCGTTGCGGTCGGCGACATCGTGGAAATTTCCGTACCTGATTCCTCCGCTTTCCAGACGGTTGTGTATCTGGTATAATTGGCATCGCCGACATTTAATGATTCCGGAATGTAATCGGTGTTCGTATTGTCATAACCGGGAGATATGAGGTCATCTTCGGAAGTAGTAAGTAGACGCGCATAAGAAATGTTCTTTAATATCTCAATTTTTTCCTGCGCGAGATTATTTGCTATGGTTCTGGTTTTACCGGTTATAAGACCCTTACCGATAGTTGAGAAAGTGGTAATTATACCCAGAATAACAATGCTGATGACAAGAATTGTAACCACTATCTCAACCTGACTGAACCCAGTTGAATTAGTAAGTAGCGAGTAGTAGTTGCCAACCTTGGTTGGCTTATTTGCAGTTGCCAACCTTGGTTGGCTTATTTTATTTTTCTTGTTTTTCATATTGAGTTCCCGGTATGTTTTATAACACAAATTACCTAAAATGTCAAGGTGTTTTTTGACACTACCGCCACGGATACCATTTTCTTTCTCTTTCCGATTCTGCTGTATCCGATTTGTAACTAAGATTCGATTTTATCCTGATATTAAACCAAAACTCGTAAAAATTTCTTTCACCGGCTTTGAGAGGCACTCTGTCAAGATATGAAAAGTTTGCTTCCCAGCAGTGAAGGTCGCGATAAATATTTACAGACCGCTCGTAATATCTGTAATCCTTAAAATTGTTTCTGTGTTCCGTAAAATCATAACTGAAAGATGACTGCATTTTGTAAGCGACCTGCCAGTTTGCCGTCGGTCTTAACCCTACCTCCCCGGTAAATGTCAGATGATTTGGTGTGGAGCGGTTATATGAAACACCGTTTTTCAGATAAGCTTTTTCCTTGCTTTTGTCGAAACGGTCTGGTCCGAGACGCAGTTCGGAATTTAACTGGACGGAGTTAGGTTTTTCGTAAAAAACATTGTAATCATTCCTGTAATAAATGTTCAGGAAATTATAAATGGAGTAATCAAATTCAGATGTGATGCCGTCAAGCCGTTGTTTGAAATCAAATGATTGTGTGGATGATGATGACTTCCGGACATCAAGCCCCGTCCAAACCCGCACCGTTAAATTATCAATATAAGCCGAGTGCTTTGTTCTTAGTTTATCCGCTATAACGCCGCGGTAGTCATCATGTCTTTTGTCCGGCTCCTGCTCAAAATAGTAACCGAACTGATGGTCAAGAAAATTTAACGAGCGGATGTCTAAATTGAGGTCGGTATTGTATGTCCATCGATCAATATCTTTGATATCCTCTTTATTGAGCCGGTCCTGCCAGTAAGTTTTTACTCCCGCTGCCGAGGTGAGAGTAATTTTTCTGGTAAGACGAAGCGGGTTCGTGAATTTTAACGAACTGTTTGCGTTTGTTCTGTAAAAATCTTCCTCTCTAATCCATGTTTTCTCGCCATTAGCCGAAAATTCGTAATAAAGAGGAAGTTTTCTTATTTTTATCTGATTGGTTATGTAAGATACGGACGGAACGGTCATTCCGGTTAAAAGATATTTATTGTCGTCTGTGTTGAAAACATCACGGCGGGAAAATAAAATACGACCTGTTGACATACCCGTGTTTCTCGTGAAAGCAACCGATGAATTGACATCTCGGTAAATCCTTATCCAATCGCGCGTATAAAAATTATTAAAGGACTCGTCACTGGCGAGGTTTGAATTTATTTGCGTTGACCATGTGTCCGTAAAATTCTGTTGATGATAAATACGGGCATTCCATCGCCTTATTCTGGTATCATGTTCCCATATGTGATAACCATATACACTGCCTTGCATTTTAGAGCCGACATTATAAATTTCCTCAATCCCGTATCCCCACCCCTTATAAGAATAATAATCCAGATAAATTTTGCTGAAAAACTGTTCTGAAAATTTATATCCGATAAAACCTCTTGAGAAATAATCTTCGCTCTGGTTGTACCCGTGCTTGAAATCTATTTTCAGTTTTTTCTCACGAAGCGATTTGTAATAATACGGGAGAGCACCCGACGGGATATCGTCAACGTAAAAAACCACATTTTTTGCAGTTATTTCTTTTTCTAAAATTAAGTGAACCCTTTTTGCGTAATGCTGATAGTGCGGGTTTTCAAGATTGCACGATGTAAAAAAAACTTTTTCAAGATAGATGTCTTTCTTAATTATATCCATTTCGGCAGTATCGCAACTTAACGAGACATCGCCAGCTTTTAATTTTACATTACCTGTAAAAACAGATTTACTGTTCACCTTATCATACTCCATTTTGTCGGAGGTGATATTGATTTCCTGTTCGCAGTAAAGATGAGTAAGAAGTAATAAGTAAGAAGTAATAAGTAAGGAAAAGCCGTAAAATTTAGTATTCATTTGTATACTTTCCAGTCGGTAAAATTAAAACTACTTGCGTACTTTCGCAACTACGGAAGTAGTTGAATAGCACAAAAAATATGACTTATTTTTTTGATAAAAATGCAGCCCCGATTGCTCCGAGATTTTCGGGATTTTTAGATTTTATTATTTTTACATGTTCAAGCGGGGTTTTGAATGCCCGTTTTTTAAGTTCATCTAAAAATCTTTTTTCAATTAAGTCCCAGTTGTTTGAAACACCGCCGGAAAATGTTATCATATCAGGATTAAAAATATTGATTAAACTGCCGATGCCGACGGCCAGATATTCGGAAAATTTTTTATAAACTTTAAGTGCCTGCCTGTTGCCTTTCCTTGCTTTATATGCGATTATTGCCGGCGTTATATTTTTTAATCCCAGTTTGGTTGCCGTTTTAATTATGCCTTTTGTTCCGATATACGTTTCAAGGCAGCCGCGATTTCCACAGCTGCATTTCGGGCCATCGGGATTTATGGTTATGTGTCCGATTTCTCCGGCAGAGCCGGTTGAACCCCTGTAAAGTTTGCCGTCAATTATTATTCCGCCGCCGACACCCGTGCCGAGCGTTACGGTAATAAAATTTTTATATTTTCTTTCTCCGTCAATAGTATAAGAACCGTAAGCGGCACAGTTAGCGTCATTATCAACAACTGTCGAGACATTTAATTCCTTTTCAAAGTATTTTTTTAATTTGACATTTTTCCATTTAGGAAGATTGGGCGAGTATCTTAAAATACCGTTTTTACTGTCAACATCACCCGCGATGCTAATACCGGCAGCAGAAATATTTCCAATTTTTTTTACTCCGGTAATTATTTTTTCTAAAACTTTTTTATAATTACCGTCTGACATCGGAAGCATAATACTTCTTTTCAAAATCCCGGTTTTGGAAATTTTCGTAATAAGAATTTTTGTTCCGCCGATATCTATCCCGCAAACAAAATCTTTTTTTATCTGACCGTTAAACATTTCATTGCCTCCGCTACCGTATAAACCGACCCCGTTACGCAAAAATCTTCAGATTTTTTTATTGCAGATTTAACCGCATTTTTTATATCGTCAAAAACAAATATATTTTTACAAGATACGTGTTTTGCAAATTCTTTTTTTGTGATTTCAACGCTTAACGCTCTTTCGTTCTTCGGTGCTGAAATAAAAACATTTTTAGCGACAGATGATATTATTTTTATCATTTCTTTATAGTCCTTATCTGATAAAACCCCGAATACAAAATTTATATTCTTCTTAAAATACTTTTCAACCGAATTTTTAAGCGCCGCTATTCCTGTCGGATTATGGGCACAATCTGAAATAACTGTAATCTGTGAACCGTAAGATGTAAGATGTTTAATCTCAAATCTTGCCGGCCAGACGGTATTTTGTAAGCCGTCAATAATATATTTTTCGGGAATGTCTAACAACCGGCAAACTCCCATAGCCAGATTGGCATTTTGTTTCTGATGAATGCCAAAAAGTGATGTCTCGTAATTCTTTTGCTTTTTGCTAACTATAACCCGTGCTTTCTTTATTTTTGCGATTTTTTCTATTGTTTGCAATGCAATTCCGGATGTGCCCGTTACAACAAAACCGTTACTTTTTATAATTCCCGCTTTTTCTCTTGCAATTTTTGAGACGGTATTTCCAAGATATTGAGTGTGCTCCAAAGATATATTTGTAATTACGGAAACCAACGGGTTTTTTATAACATTTGTTGCATCCAACCGCCCGCCCAAACCAACCTCAATTACCGCAAAATCAACTCTTTCCCTCTCAAAATACCAGAAAGCCATCGCTGTTAAAAGTTCGAAGTAAGTAAGTGAATAGCGGTTAATTAGTGCTGAGTAATTGGTAACGAATTCGGTAAAATATTTTCTGGGAATTTTTTTGCGGTTTATCTGAAGCCGTTCTCGTATATCCAAAAGATGAGGTGATGTGTAAAGCCCGACCTTATAGCCCGCTTTTTGTAAAACTGTTGAAATATACGCACAGACGGAGCCCTTGCCGTTCGTGCCGGCAACGTGTATAATTTTAATTTTATCCTGCGGATTTCCCAATTTTTCCAAAAAATTTCTGATGCGTGTCAAGTCAAAATCATATGAGAACTCGCCAAGATTTTCTACATACTTCAATGCTTGTTCGTATTTCATACCAACAAATCAACGATTTCTGAAATCGTATTTTTCAGTTCTTTTCTTTCGGTGATTATGTCAATCTGACCGTGTGATAAAAGAAATTCCGATAACTGAAAATCGTCGGGAAGTTTTTGTTTGATTGTTTGCTCAATAACGCGCGGACCCGCAAAACCGATAAGTGCTTTCGGTTCGGCGATAATTACATCACCCAACATTGCAAAAGAAGCCGCAACACCGCCCGTTACAGGATGGGTTAAAACGGAAATAAATGGAAGTTTTACTTCTGATAGTTTTGCAATCGCCGCGGCTGTTTTTGCCATCTGCATCAGAGAAAACATCCCTTCCTGCATTCTTGCACCGCCGGAAGATGAAACAATTATAAGCGGTAGTTTTTTTTCAACTGCCGTTTCAACCGACCGGGTTATTTTTTCACCGACTACGCTTCCCATGCTACCGCCCATAAAATCAAAATCCATAATACATATTATAGCATCTTTGCCGTCTATTTTACCAAAACCTGTAATAACCGCATCGTTAAGTTTTGTTTTGTTTTTAGCATGTTTTATTTTTGAAGAATACTTTTGAGTATCACTAAATGATAACGGGTCGGTTGACTGTAAATCAGCGGACATTTCATTAAAACTGTTTTCATCCAAAATCTGTTTTATCCGTTCTTTTGATGTAAGACGAAAATAATAACCGCATTTCGGACATACAAAAAAATTTTTTTCAAGTTCTTTATTGTAAATTATATTATGACAACTGTCACATTTTTTCCAGAGACCGTCGGGAACTGACACTTTGCCATTCGGCTCTTCCACCGGCATAAATACCTCCAATAAGAGCAATTAAAAATGTAAAATTAAAAATTATTGATGGATTTTTTTAACTGCTTTATAAAACTTTCAACTGATTTTTTTTGTCGGATTAGTTCAATTACAGCGCTTCCGACGATAAAACCATCACAGTAATTTTTTAATTTCTTTATATGTTCCGGCTTAGATATTCCAAAACCAACCAATAGCGGCGTTTTTGTTTCTTTACGCATCATTGTTAAATATGGAATTAAATCATTAGATACATCTTTTCTTGCACCGGTTATGCCTGTAACCGCCGTTATATATACAAATCCGGTTGATGATTCAGCGATTTTTTTTGCACGGTGGTTTTCCGTAGTAAGTGCAATAAACGGAATGAAAGCGATATTGTAAGTTTTTGCCAACTTTTTTATCCCGCCTCGCGGGATGCCGCTGTCCTCGTTTGATAAATCCGGGATTATTACACCGTCTACGCCTGTTTTCTCTGCGATATTATAAAACCTTTCCAAACCGAAATTGTAAATCGGATTTAAGTAGCCCATCAGAACAATCGGGATATCCGTTTTTTTTCTTATATTTTTTACAATTGAAAATATTTTTTTGAGATTTATTTTTTTTTCAAGCGATTTTTGCGATGAGTATTGAATTGTCGCTCCGTCGGCAATCGGATCGGAAAACGGAATCCCCAGTTCAATTATATCGGCATACTTTTCGATGTCTAAAATAATTTTTTCGGTCGTTTTTATATCCGGGTAACCGGCCGTTAAAAAAACAACCAGAGCTTTTTTGTTTTTTCTTTTTAATTCAGTAAGCAGTTTTTCTATTCTTGTCATTTATGTGTTATGTCAATGTCCTTATCGCCTCGACCTGAAAGACAGACGATAACAATTTTATTTTTAAGTTTCATTGCCATCTTTGTAAGATAAGCGATTGCATGCGCCGATTCCAATGCGGGAATAATTCCTTCACTCTCGGATAACAACTTAAATCCGTCAATCGCCTCACAATCTGTAACCGAAACATAACTTGCCCTGCCCGTTTGTTTGTAAAATGAATGCTCGGGGCCGACACCGGGATAATCAAGTCCTGCCGAGACGGAATGCGTCGGTAAAATCTGGCCGTTTTTATCCTGCAAAATAAAAGTTTTTGTTCCGTGGAGAACTCCGATTTTTCCGCATTCTATAGATGCCGAATGTTTTCCCGACAATAAACCCAGACCGCCCGCTTCAACCCCGATGAATTTCACACTTTTATCATTATAAAACGGATGGAAAAGTCCGATTGAGTTGCTTCCTCCTCCGACGCAGGCGACTAAATAATCCGGTAGTTTTTTTTCAACTTCTAAAATTTGTTTTCGTGCTTCTTTACCGATTACCGACTGAAAATCACGGACAATGAGCGGATAAGGATGGGGTCCGACACAGGAGCCAATAAGATAATATGTCGTTTTTACATTCGTCACCCAATCACGCATTGCCTCGTTTATGGCATCCTTAAGGGTGCAACTACCCGAGTGAACAGGTATTACATTCGCACCCAAAAGTTTCATTCTGAAAACATTTAATGACTGCCTTTTTATGTCCGCATCACCCATATAAACATCGCATTTTATCCCGAAAAGTGCGCAGACGGTTGCAACTGCCACGCCGTGCTGTCCGGCACCTGTTTCAGCAATAATTCTGGTTTTTCCCATTTTTTTAGCAAGCAGCGCCTGGCCGAGTGCGTTGTTAATTTTATGCGAACCGGTATGACATAAATCCTCTCTTTTGAGATAAATTTTTGAGCCGAATTTCCGGGAAAGATTTTTTGCGAAGTAAAGCGGCGTAGGTCTGCCGGCGTAATTTGTGAGATAAAAAGAAAATTCCCGCTTGAAATTTTTATCTAATTTTACTTTTTTATAAAAATTTTCTAATTCAAAAATAGCCGACATCAATGTCTCGGGAACGAACCTTCCGCCGAACTGTCCGTAATATCCGTTTTTATCAGGTAACATAATAGTTATATTTTACTAAAAAACTAAAAAATTGCAATAAAAAAAGCGGCCTGTTGATAACAAGCCCTGTTAGAAGTATCGTATCACGATGTGCTACTTCTAACAGGGCAAGCCGCTTTTTAGACAGTGTAGGGCAACCCTTCAGGGTTGCTTGATTATCGCAAGTCATATATTGCAGGGCTAAAGCCCTGCCCTACAAAGCCCTGCAACTACAAATATCCGTTAAGGATTTATGAACATACCGGAAATATCACCGGCAGCGACCATAGGAAGTCCCTTCAGGGAAAACCAAAACCATCCCCGATTTATTACTGAAAATCCCATTCAACTTCTATCTGTCTCCGGAATGAATCGTCTACTGAAATCTCAAAATGTGCCCCCACAGGCGTCCATGCTGGCGCTCCGTTAATTATACTTGCCGAGGTCTGATTAAGCAATAGATCCTTCCTATACTCGGCTCGGTTACCTGAACCATCATAATAAGATAATCCGGAATACATCTCGGCTGTTGTGTAAGATGCTGTCGGCTTTGCATAACTAAATGTGAGCGTGCCTCCGATGTTCGCCGCAGAAAGTGCATGGGATGTTATGCCAAATGTCGGAAAGTGTGCGGCTGTAAGTTCAGTACTCATAAACGGCCTCTTAGGAAGTGTTACAGTCCTCGTCTCAACAAGAGTTCCGGATGAGTCATAAACCTTTATTGTATAAAGGGCATTGTCAGGGATTGCGGATATGACCGCATCGGACATCACATATAATTCACTGTTCACCCCGGTTGTCTGGTATGCGGGGTCAAGAGACAAATCCGTCGGTTCATTTTGCGGCTTGCGGATGATTATTCCGTCTGCAGGAAGTCCGGGACCTGTGATGGTGGCTGATTGAATATTAAAATTCCCGTCATCTTCGGCCCAGCAATTTATCCCGCTATAAATCTGTACAGAACCATCCGCCTTGAGCCGTTTGTGGGTTTCAAAGTCTATATCTAAGTCCAATTTAAACCCGTTACCCTTCGTCTTCCAGGAGTTATTTTCTTTAGTGACCCAGAAACCATCGTCCGGAGCACCAAAAGAACCATCCGAGAAATGGAAAAGAGCGGCTATTTTATAATCACCGCCTATTTTTTCTTCAATATTCAGATTAGTTATAGAAGTGATACTGTTCCCCCTTGATGTCGGACTATTTGATACCGATTCATTTATATCTTGAGTTCTATTCCATCCATCATTAAGTCCATATATTGATGTTGATGCATAAAACGGCTCCAAATCAGCGGCAGTTAAATTAAGCCCTTTGTTTATAACAGTGACAAAATTAGAAAGCATTACCGCTATTGCATCAAGGTCTGTTATAATTGTAGTTGCAGGAACCTCTCCTGTTGTAAGAGTGTCGGTCGGAGTTGTTAGAGCCGTTGTGAGCGCCGAAGCGATCTGCGTGTTGGTTGTTTTATCCGTGACCGTTACCGCACCTGTGCCCGTACTGAGCGTCACTTTTACCACATCAAAAACAGCGTCAAGCCCTGTACGATTGGCTGCATAGGCGCCCGTAATCGGATTGATATTGGCATTGTAAGCGTCAAGTAAGGGTTTTAGCATGTTCTGAATATCCGCTATCGCCTTATCAAGGTTGGTCTGCGTTATGGGAGTGAGGGATGAATTGGCATACACGCTTGCAGGGTTGGTGACGCCTGCTGCGGCTGCAACAGCCACACTTGACAGCGGGTTGATATTGGCGGTGCCGGCGCCTGTGGCACAGGAATACAGGTCGTAACTGTTACCGCCCACTGCACCATCTGCACGAAGATAAAACGGAGGGGTTAAGCCCGTAACATCAAAGGAAAATTTACCGTCAATGGCTATTGCAGTCGGTCCCTTTGTAATAGCAGGATACGGTGAACTGTCTTTTAAGTAGGCATACCCTATTATCGGAGCACCTGCTGCTGCAAAGCCCGTGACAAATGCCGGAACAAGCGAGGTTCTCGTGGAAGCGACATTTGAATAGGCGGAATTACCGTCGCTGTTATACGCTCTTACTCTATACCAGTATGTCGTAGCGGCGGTTAATCCGGTGTCGCTGTAACTTTTTGGTGTAACTGATGCTATCTGGGTAAAAGTTGTATTATCAGGGCTTCTTTCTATCTTGAACCCGGTTACGACAACACTTTCTGTCCATGACAAGTTTATCTGGACCGAAGAAACAACTACTGCGGTAAGGTCTGCCGGTGCGAATGATGCCGATGTTGCCGCCTTTTTCTCTCTCACTTTTTCATCCAGTTCCTTTACCTTTTCCTTTACCGCGCCGGTCATTCCAAGCCGCAGTCCTGCGGCGTAAAGAAATACCGACGATACAAGAATTAAACCGAGCAAAAAAAACTTTTTCATAATTTGCCCACCTCCATAGATTCAACCACGAATTAACACGAATAAATATCAGCCACGAATACACACGAATTGACACGAATATAAAATTAGTGTTCATTAGTGTTCATTCGTGGTTAATTCTTTTAGTGTCCATTCGTGGTTCCATTTTCATTTTCCTAAATAATAATTTATTCCGAAATTGACTACATACTCCAAACCGCTTACCGACTCCGATGTGTCTTTCGTATCTTTAAGCGAAACGAATGCGGGTCCTAAATCCAACTGGAACGAAAAACTTTTCGCAAAAAAATACTCACCGCCGACGAAGACCTCCCCCGCAATTCCGTTGCCTTTACTGTCATCTCCCTTGAATGTTACAAAATCACCTTCCAATCCGGCGAATAAAAGATATTTCGCTTCGGGTGAAAAATAATAATAACCCCTCAACCCGCCGACGACAATGTCCGTTTCAAGTTGACCTTTCAGTTCAACGGAAATTTTATCGCTGAAAAAATACCTCGCACCTAACCCCGGAAAATTTACCCCGATACCTAAATCGCCTTTTGCGACTTCTCCATAGAGACAGGACGAAGTAAGCAAACAAAACAAAAACAACTTCAATACAAATTTTCTACTCATCTAAATCACCTCCGTTTTTGTAATTGTTGTAGTTGCCCAATTCATTGGGCTAATGCGCCTGATAAATCAGGCAACTACATAGCCGAGCAAGCTCGGCAACTACACAGGCAGGGACAAACCCTGCAACTACAAGGCATCTGCCTTGAACTCAAAGGCATTTACCCGGAACTCAAAGGCACTTGCCCCGGAGTTAAAGGCAGTCGCCTTAAGGGTTAAGGCGATTACCTCTCATCCCATTCAACTTACTTTTTTTGTTGACTTTATCTCGCCTTCAACCTGAGGGATAAACTCGCGCAGTTTGGCTGCCTTCGGACCGTATTTTCCCTTCACATATCTTGTATATGAGGCATAACTTTTTTGCAAACCATCCAATAAAGTATTTACCGCCTCGGTCTGCGCCTTCAAGTCCGCTTTCAACTTCTCCTGCTTGCTGTTTTCCGTTTCAAGTTTCGCGATATTTGTCTCTGTTGTTTTCAGTTCATCCTTCAGAAACGAAAAATCAGCGGAATTGTTTTTCAGCCCGCCCAACATAACTTTGAACCTTGAGACCTCATCGCCGATTGACCTGGATTTTCTTGCCATTTTTTATCACCCCATTTTTAATGTTAGAGAATTAGTTTATACGACAGAGAATTAGAGAATTAAAATCCTGTTAATCCTGTCAAAAATAAAAAGCGACCTTAAAAGGTCGCACTACAAAAACATTAAAGAAAAAAGCACGAATGAATTCGTGCCTACAAAAAATATTTTGCTAATCTCTAATTCTCTATTCTCTAATCTCTGTCTGTTTCTACCCCCCCCCCCCGAAAATTTTACCGACGGGGATATTCACAACGGGATTCTGAATGATATCAATGTTAAACATAATTTTTTCTCAATGACTTGCCTTAGAATGTTTTTCTTTATAGTCCTGACTAATAACAATTCCGGCAATAATTACACCAAATATTAACAACACAAGAAAAGCAATGCCTATTTCATTCATAATTTTTATTCTCCTTTATCTAATACAATACCAATTATTAAAAAGATGATAACTAAAATCAATCCTGTAATAAATGATACTATAGGAACTTTTTCAGATGAAATAATCCTTCCAACAATTGTAGCAGCAAAAACAATTTGACTAAAATTAAACAATACTTTCGCAATATTTTCTCTCTGCTTTTTAGTTAATCTCATTTACATTTTCAGTATAACAAAAAGTCTAACATTTGTCAAGCGATTCTTTTCTTTTTTCGTTTTTTAAGGTCGCTGACAACTCTAAGGCGGGCGACGGCGAGCTGAATTTGTGCTTCAATTTGAGCAGTATCAATTTTTTCCTTTGTTTTCAATTTTTCTTTTGCACGCTGTTTTAAAAGTTCCGCGTGTGCAATATCAATTTCTTCCGCCGACTCCGCCGTTTCGCAGAGTATTACGACATTTTTCTGATGGATTTCCGCAAACCCGCCGGATACGGCAAAAAGTTTCAGTTCATCATCTTTTTTTATTCTGATTTCTCCGGGATTAAGCATCGCTAAATAATCAATATGTCCGGGTAAAACACCCATCTCTCCCTCAAAAGCGGGAATTGAAATTTGTTCAACTTCTTCTTTATATGCCACTTTTTCAGGTGTTATAATTTCAAGCGAAAAAGTTTTCATTATTCGGTACCGTTGTTGGATTGTCTTTTTTCCACCTCGTCTATGGTTCCCGTCATATAAAATGTCTGCTCGGGCAAGGCGTCATGTTTACCTTCTATAATCTCCTTAAATCCCTTAATCGTTTCGGATAGTGAAACATATTTTCCGGGTATGCCGGTAAATTTTTCGGCAACAAAAAATGGCTGTGATAAAAATTTCTGTACTTTTCTGGCGCGGGATACGATAATTTTGTCGTCTTCCGAAAGTTCGTCCATTCCCAAAATCGCGATTATGTCCTGCAAATCCTTGTATCTTTGTAAAATTTTCTGGACATTTCTGGCAACGGTGTAGTGTTCAACTCCTACAATTTTCGGGTCAAGTATTTTTGATGAAGAATCCAACGGGTCCACAGCGGGATAAATTCCCAACTCCACAATCTGGCGGGAAAGCACCGTTGAGACATCCAAATGAGAAAATGTAGCGGCAACTCCCGGGTCTGTCAAATCATCCGCAGGCACATAGATTGCCTGAATTGAAGTAATAGAACCGTCCTTTGTAGATGTAATTCTCTCTTGAAGTTGCGCCATTTCCGTCTGTAATGTCGGCTGATAACCGACGGCGGAAGGCATTCTTCCCAAAAGCGCCGAAACCTCGCAGCCCGCTAAAACATATCTGAAAATGTTGTCTATGAAAAGAAGAACATCCTGTCTTTCCGTATCGCGAAAATATTCAGCCTGTGTTAACGCCGAAAGTGCGACGCGAAATCTTGCGCCCGGCGCCTCGTTCATCTGCCCAAAGACAAGCACCGCTTTATCTATAACTTTTGAATTTTTCATTTGAAGCCACAAATCATTTCCTTCACGGCTTCTTTCTCCGACCCCGCCGAAAACTGAAACACCGCTGTGGTGAACGGCAACATTGCGTATCAATTCCATTACGATAACCGTCTTGCCCACACCGGCGCCGCCGAACAGTCCGATTTTTCCGCCTTTTTGATAAGGACAAAGAAGGTCAATAACTTTTATACCCGTCTCAAAAATTTCAGGCGTGGTTTTTTGCTGAACAATCGTAGGCGGCAAAGCGTGAATGGTTCTGAATGTTTCGGATTTTATAACACCTTGATGGTCAATCGGATTACCGAATAAATCCATCACCCTGCCGAGACATTTGCGTCCAACAGGAATTTTTATCGGCTCACCGGTATCTATTGCTTCCATACCCCGTGACAGACCGGAGGTTTCCGTCAAAGAAATGCATCTAACAGTATTGTCACCGATGTGCGCCGCTACCTCAAAAGTCGCCGTAAGAGTCGCATCCGCTGCACAGGTTATAGCATTATATATTTTAGGAAGATTTTCCTTCGGAAACTCGCAATCAACGACTGGACCTATTATCGCAACAATTTTGCCTTTGTTCATAATTATCCGCTTGCTCCCACTATTTCCGTAAGTTCCGTAGTTATCTGCTGCTGCCTTAATTTATTCATAACAAGTGAAAGATCAGAAATTATTTCCATTGAATTTTTATTGGCGTTTTCCATTGAGTTTCTTCTGGATGCAATTTCAGAAGTATATGCCTCCGTAAGAATCTTAAAAACCTCCGATTTCAGATATCTGTTTAAAAGTTTATCGACGATAATTTTTCTGGACGGTTCGTAGATGTACTCAAAACTGAACCGGGTTCCATCTTGCATTGGCGGGATTATCGGTAGAAGTTGCTTTATGACTATCGGCTGATAAAAAAGGGATATATACTCGGCATACATTATGCTGAACTTCTTAAGTTTATTTTCCAAAAATGCTTTTATTATTTCATCCGCGATTATTTCCGCTTTGACGGAAGAAAAATTTTTAAAAATATCAAAGTATTCATGTTTGATAACGAGACCGTTCCGCTTAAAATAATCCCGCCCTTTTTTTCCGATGACGAAAATCTCCAAATCGGTTATATTTTTTGACTTCATATACTCAAAAGCATTTTTCATAATATTGGTATTATATGCCCCGCAGAGTCCTTTTTCAGATGTGATGACAAGAATTCCTTCCCTAATTGATGTCCCGCCGAATAAAAACGGATGGATTATTGGCAGCGACGCAGTTTTTTTAAGCATATCGGATAAAAGATGCTGAATTTTGAGAGCATATGGACGCGAAGATGTTATTTGATGCTGTGCTTTCTGAAATCGCGCCGAAGCAATCATCTGCATCGCCTTTGTCGTTTTTTGTATTGACTTTGTCGTTTTTATTTTTTTTCTGATTTCTTTTAAGGTCGCCATATGAACCTCGTTACACTCGGAAGTTAAAGGTATAAATTAAAGGTTAAAATTTAAACCTTAAACCTTAAACCTTTAACCTGCCCTCTTTGTATTCCTTTATTACATTTTCAAGTTTTACATTCAGTTCAGAGGATATTTCACCTCTTTGTTTTATTTCATCCAATATTTCCGGATATTTCTTTTCTATAAATTCATAGAGTTCTTTTTCAAATTTTTTGATGTCGGAAAGCAGTACATCATCAAGATACCCGGAACTTCCGGCAAAAATTATGACAACCTGTTTTTCAACCGGAAGCGGCTCATACTGGTCCTGCTTTAATATCTCTACTAACCGTTCCCCGCGGGTAATTTGCGCTTTTGTTGAGTCACCAAGTTCCGACGAAAACTGGGCGAATGAAGAGAGTTCGTTGAACTGTGCGATATTAAGACGCAACCGACCGGCTACGTTTTTCATCGCTTTAATCTGGGCAGAGCCGCCGACTCTGGATACGGACAATCCGACATTTACGGCGGGTCTTATACCCGAATAAAAAAGTCCGCTTTCAAGGTAAATCTGACCGTCCGTTATTGATATCACATTCGTCGGGATATATGCGGAAATATCGCCGGCCTGTGTTTCTATTATCGGTAATGCGGTAATTGAACCGCCGCCGTTTTCATCTGAAAGTTTGCAGGCTCGCTCCAATAGACGGGAATGCAAATAAAAAACATCGCCCGGATACGCTTCTCTACCCGGAGGGCGTCTTAACAAAAGAGAAATTTGCCTGTATGCCTGGGCATGTTTTGACAGGTCATCGTAAATAATGAGAACATCTTTTTTCTGCCACATAAAATACTCCGCAATGGCACAACCCGAATACGGTGCAATATATAAAAGCGGGGCGGGGTCTGCCGCGGAGGCCGACACAATAATCGTATATTCGTCCGCCTTATATTTTTTCAGCGTTTCAAAGACACTTGCCACCGTTGACTGTTTCTGCCCTATTGCCACATATATGCAGACGGGTCTATTTTTAACATTTCGCTGATTTATGATGGTATCAATCGCTATTGCGGTTTTACCCGTCTGACGGTCGCCGATAATAAGTTCTCTTTGTCCGCGGCCGATAGGTATCATTGAATCAATTGCCTTAATGCCCGTCTGAAGCGGAACTTCTACCGGTTGCCTTTCGGCGATACCGGGCGCAATAATTCCGATAGCTCTTTTATTTGAACATTTTAGATTTTCCTTGCCGTCCAGGATATTTCCCAGAGGATCTATAATTCTTCCGATAAGTTCGTCTCCGACGGGAACTTCCATTATTCTTTTTGTTCTTTTGGCGATATCTCCCTGCGATAAGAGTTTTTCATCCCCGAACAAAACGCAGCCGACTTCTTCATCGGTTAGATTTAATGCCATGCCCATAACACCGTTCGGAAATTCTATCAACTCATTAACAAAAGCGTTTGCCAAACCATGAACCCTCGCAATCCCGTCAACAATAGAAATTACAACTCCCCTTTCAGAAATTTTCGGAAAAGTATCTTGTTTGAAAGAAGCAATTTTTGATTTCAACACATCTGTAATTTCTTCAGGATTCATTCCATTAACTCCAGCCGAACTTTTTCAAATTTCCCTCGGAGCGTACCGTCCATAACCAAATTATCCGTTTCTATTATAATTCCGCCGATAAGTGATTTATCAATTGATTCTTCAAGTATAATATTTTTATTGGTAAGTTTCCCCAATATCTTTTTAATTTTTGATAGCGACGATTCATCGATTTTTTCAACCGAAATAACTTTTGCCTCAACGATATTCTGAAAGTCCAGGACAAGTTTACTGTATTTTTCTATTATTTCGGGTAGAATTTTCATTTCATTTTTTTTGATAAGCAGGGCAAAAAAACCATACATTATCTCCGGCATTGCAGGGAAAGTATCTTTTAATAGTTTAAGTTTCATGTCTTCATCCACAAACGGATTTAAAAAAAAATCCATTACTTCTTCTTTCATGACCGGCTCCAATATATCAAACATTTTTTTTACTTTATCCGTTTGATTTTCATTTTTTGCATCAAGAAAAAGTAATCTGGCATACTTTATAGCAGCGACATTATTTTTTTTCATTGTTTTAAAATATCTTGTAAGAATTTTTCAATCAACTCTTTTTTCGTATTTTTGTCTATTAGTTTTTCGGTGACTTTCTCAGCAATGCTTATCGCAATAGGAACGATTTCTCTTCTTAAATCCATCTTCACAGCTTCCCGCTCATATTCTATCTGTTTTTTTGCTGAATCAAGAATTTTTTTTGCCTCGAGCTGCGATTCTGTTATTATTTTTTGTCTATTCTCGTCACCGATACTGTTTGCTTTTTGAATAAGTTCCTGCGCCTTTCTGTCTATATCCTTTATCATCTGTTCATAGTCATTTTTGAGTTTCTCCGTATCCAGTTTAAGATTATGGGCATCGGAAATATTTTTTGAAATGTCATTTTTTCTTTTGGCAAGAATTTCAACAAGCGGCTTCCATGCTATTTTCCAAAGCACAAAAACTCCTATTAAAAATGTCACAATCTGCGCAAGAATAATTTTAAGGTCAATTTCTAACATAAAAAAATCAATTAAGAATTGAGAATTAAGAGTTGAGAATTAAAATGTCAAAATCCATAATTCTTAATTTTCAATTTTCAATTTGTAATTGCCTTTATTGGACAAAATACTTCGTGAACGGATTTGCAAACAAAAGTATAATGCTGATAAAAAGCACATACAGAACCAGCGATTCAATAAATGCAAGACCGATAATCATTGAGAGCTGCAACTGCCCGCCGGCTTCCGGCTGTCTCGCCATTCCTTCAAGCGCCTTTCTGATAGCAAACATCTGCATCACTGCACCGACTATTCCCATTGCCACAAGTCCAAGTGCAGCAACCATAACCGATTTTGTAAAAAATTCGGCAGCGCCGGGATTAAGCACAACTGCCGCAGCAGCAGCAACTTTGTCCTCAGCAAGAATTACACCGCACAAAAACATAAGAACAAATGAACAAATGAACATAAGAACAAACGAACGCTTTCTCATCTTCCCCTCCTCCTTTTTAATGTTCAGATTTTACTGCACCGCCGACATAAATTATGCTTAAAATTAAAAATATCATCGCCTGAACAAAACCAACTAGAATTGCCAAAAGAATTATGACAGGTCTTAAAAACAGCGGCATTATAAGAATTGTTTTGGAAATCCCCGGCAACAAAAAAAATGTAATAACAAGAACTCCCAAAACACTCAAAAGTGTTTCTTTTGCAAAAACATTACAGAATAAACGCAATGATAGTGAAAACGGCCTGACAAACTGGCTAATCAATTCAATAAAAAATATCAGGATATTTACAGGCATCATCCATAAAGGCAATCCGGGTACGGTAAACTTTTTAATATAACCAAGTTTATGTTTTACAATACCTTGGATATTATAATAAATAAAAACGATCAGTGCAAGTGCAATCGGGATATTTAAGTTTGCTGTTGGCGAAATCATTCCCGGGATAACACCCAAAATATTGGAAACAAAAATGAAAAGAAAAATTCCCAAAAAAAGCGGGTAAAATCTTTTCGCTTCAGAACCAATAATGGTATCCGCTAAATTAAAGACCCATTCAAAAACCATTTCCAAAAAATTCTGAAACCCTTTTGGAACGATGGATATTTTTTTAGCAGCAAAAACGGATAAAACCAAAATTACACCCCATACAATCAAAACCATCAAAATTGTCGTCGGAACATATGGAATATGATATTCTATTGCTTCTTTAACAATCTGCATCTTACCACCTCAAGACCCATGAAAATTAAAGGAACGGTAAATCCGCCCAATATCGCAATCACATTAGCATTGAGTTTTAACAAAATATAAAACAGCGTCATAATTACCGCAAATTTGATAATTGTCCGGATGAAATATGTTTTCAGGTTAAGTTTCTTAGTTGTAAAAAAAGTCGCAAAAATATTAAGACATCCCAAAACGGCGCCGCCTGCAATTCCGATTGATACCTGTTTATCCTTAAAAATAAACATTATCAAAACCGCTATAATTACCGTCTCAATTATTATTATCTTTTTGGAAATTTTTTATCTCCTGAAAAACGGAATATATACCGCTTGCCATTCCTATCGCCGTAAAAATTATCGTAAATACGGGATGTGTCTTAAAAATCTTATCAAGAAAAACTCCGATGCCAAGTCCGACAACAATTGACAGAAGAAAAACAAACCCAAAAGATGCGGCAGAGAAAAGATTGTAGATATTTTTCATCTAACATTTATCATCTTATAAGACGGCAGACGGCGCCGCGAACCGGTTTTGAACCTTTAATAACTTTTGCGGTGGAGCCGTTTTCTCCGAAATAATCAACTACTTCCAACTCGCCGACTTTTTCTTCGGTTCTGCCAATGACCAGTCCCGTATCCGGACTTCTTATTTCTTTTCCCTGATTAAATATAACTAATTTTGTGCCGAGTTTCAGATTTGATTCTTTTCCGGCATCCAGATAGATATTGTTTTCATCAACCTCGGCAACACGGCAGGACCAAGGACGAGCATTCACCTGATAAACAATGTTATCCACAAATTTAGCGATTGCTGCGCGGAGCGATTCGCCTTCCAGCGTTTCGTCATAACCGCCTTTGGTTCCCATTCCTAAAAATGAGCCCTTAGATGATTTTGCGATACCTTTTCCCGAATCAATATAAAGTATTTTTCCCGTCTCAACCTCAATTACCCTGATATCAACGGTGCATTCGGCGACCTGCTGTTTTGATGCAGTTATTAGATAATCGGAACCGCCTGTTTTCACGCCGAATTGCGAAACCACGCCGATAACAATTGCATCAACACCGGCAAGTTTCCCTATCTGTGAGACAGTGTTAGCATCATACATACCTGCCGACTGAAGTTTTTGTTCTTCCAAAATTTGAGCAAGTTTTGCCCGTTCAATCAAAATAAATTTCTGCGATTTGCCGAGTTCAGTTAAAAGAATATCGGAAGCAGCAGTACCGAGCCGTCTCTGTCCATATGCGGTTTTATTTTCAAACTCAACAACCGATATTTTTTTCTTCGGCGGGATGAAAACTTCTTTTGGAGTTTCAATAGTAACTGCCTGTTTTTTCTTTACGGTCGTTGAAGGAGCGCAACCGGTAAAGATAGAGCATAGAGCGTAGAGCATAGAAAAAAACAAAACCAGCCGCTTAATTCTAACTCCTGTCCTCTGTCCTCTGTCCTCTATTCTCTGTCTCATCTTCTATCTCCTCGGGAGCGTCATAATTGACAAATTAACAACCCCGTTTGATTCTTCTTTCAACGGCGACCTCAATGCTTTATCAAGCGTTTTTTCAGCGAGTTGCAATGCAAACGCTTTTCCTATTTCCCTGAATTCAAATTTGATATTTGATACCTTTCTTTCGTCTTCCCACAAAAGTTTTTCGTTTTTTGAATCAAATAATTTAAAGTTTGACTGAACCGTTCTTGCATAATAAAATCCGAGTGTCGTGTACTTAAACTCAATTACATCCCCGTAAATGAGTCCGTCAACATTAAGTTTTTCACCGAGTTCCTTCGGAGTTGTCGTCGGCAACTGCCCGCCGTCAGTTATACCCATCTCGTGAAGTTTTTCGTCAATTTCGGAAAGTGAAATTGTATTATAGCCGACAGCGGACAACCTTTTATTAAAAAGATACCTCATTATCACCGGCGCATCCAAATCCACCGACTGATTATTAAAAGGAAGCACCGCAATTTTTTCCGGAGGAGAATAATTTTCAACTAAATATTTTGCTTTTGGAGTACATCCGGTAAAGACAGTGCATAGAGCATAGAGCATAGAGCATAGAAAAAACAAAACAAACCACTTTTCTCTATATTCTGTCCTCTGTCCTCTATCCTCTATCCTCTGTCTCATTTCAACTTCCGCGAGCCATTGCAATAATACCGGTTCTTGCCATTTCTTTTATTCCGAACGGTTTCAACATATTAATAATCGCCTGTATTTTATCCTCGTCGCCGGTCATTTCAATTATGACGGTGTTTACCGAAACATCAACGATTTTCGCGCGGAAAATATCTACAATCTGCAAAATCTCGGCTCTCACCGATTTGTCGGCTCTTACCTTTATCAAAATCAAATCCCGTTCAACATGCGCAATATTTAAGAAATCGCTGACCTTAATTACATCAATCAGTTTGTTGAGTTGTTTCTTGACCTGCTCTAAAATCGCCTCATCTCCCGCGACAACGATGGTCATCCGGGAAACGGTCGGGTCATCCGTTTCGCCGACGGCAAGCGAATCAATGTTGTAACCGCGGGCGGCAAAAAGCGTAGAAATTCTTGTTAAGACACCCGGCTTATTTTCAACTAAAACAGAAATCGTGTGTTTCATTTTTCCTCCATTTAACACCAGTGAATTAGAGAATTAAAGATTAGAGAATTAGATAAAATCTTCTACCTAATTTACTAATTCTCTTATTCTCTTTCGTATAAACTAATTCTCTGCCTTTACTATGCCAGACTGGTTATTATTTCATCAAGCGCCTTGCCTGCCGGCACCATAGGAAGCACGTTTTCCTCTTCCTCAACTATGAAATCCATAACAACCGTTTTATCTATTTTTAACGCCTTAATAAGCGTATTTTCCACTTCCTCTTTTTTTGTGATTCTTAATCCCACTGCGCCGTAACTTTCCGCGAGTTTTACAAAATCCGGCACCATCCATGCGGGTCTTTTGGCGGAAGCATCGCAGGGCAGACAACCATTTGGTTTTGTAAGACACACCGCTGAATATCTCCTCTTGTAAAAAAGTTCCTGCCACTGACGGACCATACCCAAACATGCATTGTTGAGTATAACTATTTTCACATTTACATTGTTCAATACCGCTGTTGCAAGTTCCTGTATGTTCATCTGAATTGAACCGTCGCCGGCAATATCAATAACGGTCTTTTTTGGATTTGCAATTTTGGCGCCGATTGCAGCGGGAAAGCCGTAGCCCATAGTCCCGAGTCCGCCGCTGGACAAAAAATGCCTCGGAAACTTTGCCTTATAAAACTGCGCCGCCCACATCTGATTCTGTCCTACTTCCGTTACTACAATCGCCTCGCCTTTTGTTATCTCGGAGATTTTATCAATAACATACTGCGGACGGAGTTTATTATCTTTTTTATATGAAAACGGATTTGACTTCTGCCACTCGCCGATTTTTTTCAACCAGTCACGGTTATTTTTTTTCTTCACATATTTTATAAGTTCCGTGAGTATTTTTTTTGCGTCGCCGACAACAGGCACATCAACGGACACATTTTTGGAAATGGATGTCGGGTCAATATCAATATGAATAATTTTTGCCTTGGGAGCGAATGCAGAAAGTTTTCCCGTCACCCTGTCGTCAAAACGGGCGCCGATTGCAATTATCAAATCGCAATTCTGAAACGCAAGATTAGCCGCATAATTACCATGCATACCCGGCATGAAAATATTCAAAGGATGGGCAGGCGGAAAACTACCGATTGCCAGAAGTGTTGTCGTAACCGGTGTGTGAATTTTTTCCGCAAGTGATAATATCTCCGCCGAGGCATTGGAAGAAATAATCCCTCCGCCGATGTACAAAAGCGGTTGTTTTGACGAGTTTATCAAATCGGCTGCTTTTTTAATCTGTCCCGTGTGTCCTTCATAAACCGGATTATACGAGCGAATTTCTATTTTTTCGGGCCAGATGAATTCACATTCAGCCCTCTGAACATCAACGGGAATATCAACAAGCACAGGACCGGGACGGCCCGTTTTTGCAATATAAAATGCCTCGCGGATTGTTCTCGCAAGTTCCTTCACATCTTTAACGAGAAAATTATGTTTTGTTACCGAACGGGTTATTCCCGTCGTATCCGCTTCCTGAAAAGCGTCGTTTCCGATAAGGGTTGTTGCAACCTGACCTGTGAATGCAACCATCGGAATTGAATCCATATGAGCGGTTGCAAGTGCGGTTGTAAGGTTTGCCGCACCGGGACCGCTGGTTGCGATACAGGTCCCGACTTTTCCTGTTGAGCGGGCGTATCCGTCTGCCATATGTCCGGCACCTTGCTCGTGCCGTGTTAATACAAATCTGATTTTATCCCGTGCATCATAGATTTTGTCAAAAATAGGAAGCACCGAACCGCCAGGGATTCCGAACAGCACTTCCACTTTTTCCCTCAACAAACACTCAATAAAAATTTCCGAACCCGTTTTTAGCATAAGTTCTCCCAGTTATAAGGATTAAGTCGCTTCGCTTTAAGGATTAAGTTTTTTTGCTGTTTCTTAATCCTTACCACTTAATCCTTAATCCTTAATCCTTAATCCTGTTTAATAATTATACAAAAAAAAACAAAAAAAGCAAATAAAAAAACGGCCGACAATCAGCCCGGCCGTTTTTTCATCGCTCACCAATTACCGTTTGCCGGAAGGAAATTTCCTGACTCTTAAGCATTATTCCCTATCCCGGAAAGATTATTACCTGTGCACTAAAGATAAATCCCATGGTAAAAACGGTTTTTACCCGTTACCGGAACATCATTACCCTCACCGGAAACATAATTACCCGTGTCAGATTGTTTCTTACCTGTGGCGGAGACATTCTTACCAGGGTAAAAACGGATATTACCTGTGTCAGGATATCTATTACCAGGGAAATATTACTGCTGCGCCGGTCTTTTCCCTCTCAACGCCTCGTTTGATATCTCATCACGCAGGTTTCTCAACCTCTTTGAAAGAGCGTCGCCTTTTCCAAGCGCGCCGACAATCAGTTCAATTACGTCCGACGCCTTCTTGTAAACATCAACGGTCGCTTTTTGCGATACCTCGGTTGATTTTATTGCCTCCGTCTGCGATTTCAGTTGCTTTTCTTCCGCAGAAAAGGCATCGTCAACAAGTTTCTTCAACTCATCCGATTTCGCCTTGATGTCAACGCCGGTTTTTTTCAGCGCATCGGCATTTGAGTTAAGTATGTCCAGAGTCCTTTTTGCAAACTCGCGCTTCGTAGTGTCGGTTAATCCAGCCATTTTTCATCACCTCCTTTTTTTTCGTGAAGCGTAAAGCATGAAGTGTAAAACCAAAACCATTAAACTCTTCACCCTTCACCTTTCACACTTCACGGCTTTTAATCACTGGCTTATACTGATGTCGTCAACAAACATCTTTGCGCCGGGGATGGTTGAGAAGCCCTCTATCTTCAGTTTGAGTACTCCGTTCCTGTTGGGTGTGCCGGAAACCTGCAACTGTTCCCACGTATCCGCAGATGCACTCATCGTTGCATTGCTGTTCACTCCCAGATTGTAAAGCGTAAGTTTGGGTTTGCCCGCTGCTCCGTAACTTGAATTGTATCTTATGTATGCGGTTATTGTTACAAGTTGTCCTGATTTCGCAGCAACTTCCCACTCCCATAAACCGTCTCCGACAAATCCGAATGAGTTAGGCGGTGTGCGGACAACTGTCTTCTCCTGATATGTCCCGGGTTTTGTCCGCCAACTTACCGTTGTGGAGTTACTCGCCGAAGACGACCACGCTACGTTATACGGCTGAACGTACCGGCTATAAGGTTTGTTCCGGTTTAATCCGGTTTCGGTGTAATCTATCACATCGGCACTTGTAGCCGCTATCAGCCCGCCCGTTGAAGTATAAACCCTGAAACCGTTTTCCTGCGACCAGCCGGAAGAATTGTCGGACCACATCCATTTGATGCTTGAATATCCGAGTGCGGAAGCACCGGGGACGGGCGGCGACGGCAACGCACTCGTTCTTACCCGATAATTGCTTGACGAAAAACAGACCCAGCCGATGTTTTCTCCCCACGCCCAGCCGCCTAAAATCCAAGTGCCAGTAGAACCGAAAATTCCTGAAGTAGATATAGTCACGCCGCCGTGCGTAGGATTGAAATTGAGCCAGCCGGCATTTTCACTCCAGCCGTAACCGCTCAAAACGCCGGTTGCCTGATTGCGGTTAATTCCATAATCAGTTTCCGAAGTATTGGTATATGAAACCCCGTTTGTCGGAGTGCTTCCCAAACATACCCAGCCGACATTCTCCTGCCATAAGTAGCCCGAAAGATAGCCGGTAGAAACGGTTATTTCTGAATAGGTTGTCTTCCAGCCGCACCAGCCGGTGTTTTCGCCGTAAGAATATTTTGAGCCGTCGGACATAACGTCTATGTTGCCGGCAAAGAGGCAGCAAATTGAGAATAGAAAATAGAGAATAGTAATTAAAAGATTAAGTTTTTTCATATTTGCCTCCGGTTTCACTTATGTATTTTTTGGTCAAAACGCGCGGCAGGATTTTATGATTGAAACAAAAATCATTCATCTGGCTGACAACATAAACGGAGTAGCCGTTTCCCGCCGCAATACCGGCATATTTCCTCTCAAGACCTATCGGAAAACCAGCAAAACAATTTTTGTCATTGCGAGAGATTGCTTCACTTCGTTCGCAATGACTGCCTTCTACAATGTCATTGCGAGGGCGTAAGCCCGTGGCAATCTCTTTTTGCTTTAACCCGAAAACTTTGCCCGCAACTTCAGAATCTTCGCCGTAAAATTCATAAAAACACCCCGACTGAAAGAAAATCATAACCTGACTCTGCCCGGATTCACAAATCGTCCTTTTGAAAAACTCGTACTGTTTCATTTTACTTACGAAGTAATGCGGGGACACGAGACCCGAATATTTCCAGAAATCCCCGACAAATCCGAATTTCCTGCCGAGCGCTTTTATGAGATTATACGAACTCGCCAGCGCGAAATGCGCCAGATACGAGGAGAGCGAGTCCTTCGTTTTCCGCACGATATCCGGAGGAAATTCAAGAACCCCTCGCCGGAAACGGTGTCCGAGTTTTTTCTCTATTAACGCCAGTTTTGATTTACAATTGTTCACGACCCGTCTTCGGACAAGCATATACGCCGGTCTCACGATATAGCCGAGAAAATCAATCCCGTTTGAAACGGAGCCCAGTTTCTCCATTTTAGGATTTAGTTCCAAATCCAGTTTTTCCCGCAAAAACTTCTCTATCTCCGCTTTCCATAAAGTCAACTGTTCTTTATCCCCGGACAGCAGAATAAAATCGTCCACATACCGCAGATAATACTTCGCTTTCAAATTATGCTTTACGAACTGGTCTAACTCATTCAAATAAACATTGGCAAAAAACTGGCTTGTAAGATTTCCTATCGGCAGCCCTTTATGCGGCGCCGTGTTAAAAAGCGTCTTGTGCGGGGGAACCATATCAAGAAGTTTCCTGTTTCCCTTATAAACATAATTTTTCGTGCAGTCGTTGTTAAGGACTTTTCCCAGCAGCCACAAAATATCAGAATTGTCCGTTTTCCGGCTTACAATACCGGAAAGTATGTTTTTGTTTATATTTACGAAAAAACTTTTTATGTCCAACTGCAAATAAAACGCTTGCTGTGTCCCGTTGAAAGTAATTGAACGGGTGAATTTCCGCAGTCGTTTAACCGCCGCCTGAGTTCCCTTGTTCATTCGGCACGCCCAGGAGTCATAAATAAAAACCGGTTCAAAAATTTTTTCAAGATAAGATACCAGAATGTGATGAACAACCCTATCCCTGAAATCCGCCGCGAATACCTCTCTAAACTTCGGCTTTTTTGCAACAAAGCAGACAGAACGGGCCGGCTGATATTTTTTTGTTTTCAATTCCTCTTCCAGTTTGCAGATGTTGTCTTCAAGATGCGTCTCAAAACGCAGAGCGTTTGCCGTATTCCTTTTTTTTCTGCGGCATTTCAGATAACATCTGTAGATATTTTGAAATGAAAACAAGTCATTCATACACACGCGCCTCCGCGAACCGGACGGACATAATAGTTATTGGTCTTATTGTCGTTGTTCACGTTGCCGTTATTGAAGTTCACAATCATGGCGTTGGTAGTATTCGGCACATATAACCCCCGCACTTTCTCCGATAAGACATCTTTGACAGGATTAACAGGATTTTTAATTCATTGTTTTTTGCCACGAATGAACACTAATTTGCACGAATAAATTCGTGCCTACAATTTTTATTGTTCGTGTTTATTCGTGTCTATTCGTGGTTCCGGTTTTATCCTGTAAATCCTGTCGGATTATTTCGGAGTCACCGGGCAATCATCTCCGGGAAAAAAGAGTAAACAGCCCTGAATATAATACCCCGATTATTCCGGGGTGGCGAGGGTGCCCCGTGTGTTACCTGAGCACGCCCCCGTTCCTATTTAGAAACGGGATTCTGGCTCCTCAGCCAGCCCTCATTCTGTCTGCTTATATCAACTAACTCTTTCACGAGATACTCAAAGGACTTAAAACTCCCGAACGCTTTCACCTCCTTGGCGAGCCGTGCCAGAATTTTCATTTCTTCAAGTTTTTCCCTTACTTTCAGCAGCATCTCTTTTTTGTCTTTTTCGGAGTTCGCTTTTATCACCAGCACTAAAACTTCACGGGACAGATTTCTCATTTCACTGCCGATGGTATATTTATGGTATCTGCTGAAATTCTTGACAATCTGCTCTATGTAAACGGTCAGGTCAAACATCTTTTTGTATATCGGCAAGTGTTCATATTGAGCCATTTTTGACCACCTTTACCCCGTTAGATACTGTTCTTTGGTTATCTAACGGGGTGAATTTTTTCAACGACATTCCCGTTTTCTACAATCTCAACATCTTCGCCCATGCGAAGTAGTTTTCCGATATACTTGTCCAGTCCGCTATGAGGGAAACCGCAACTTAAATTGATTTTTGTTTCACCGGACGGCTCTGTAACTTTTTTCTCTATCAGTTTAAGACCGAGAACCGAAGCGAATTTTTTCGCTTCTTCTCCCTCAAGCAGATAAAATATCCCTTTTTTTCTTAATTTTGCCATTTCATTTTTTCAGGGGGATACCCCCTGAAACCCCCAAATAATCAAATAACCAAATAACCTACGGGCCTCCGCGAACCGGACGGACATAATAGAGAGTGGTCTTACCGTCGTTGGTCACGTTGCCGTTACTGAAGTTCACAATCATGGCGTAGGCAGTAGTCGGCACATATGTTGTGCTCGTCCAGTAATAATTGGATACCGTGTTTGGAAATGCGGTCTGGTTTATAAACGGTGCCGCACCTTCAAACCTCACAATGGAAAACAGTTCCTTCGCATTGGGCAAACGCCAATCGGTGCGTCCGGCAAAATTCAAGCCCTCGCAAAATGTCAAGGCCTGTTCCCATGTGATAGCAGTGCCGCTATTACAGCCCGCACCTGTTCCATTTTGCGCCCACTCCAGCCCCGTACGGTTATCAGTTGTCGTCGTAGTTCCGTTAAGCGTATAATTCATCTGAGTAGCGGCGGGCTGATAATCGTGGTCTTCACCGACAGTTGCCGTATAACTTGTTGTCTGGTCGGTATCCGGAACGGCACCGCTTGTAAGAGTGCCTGCCTTGCCGAATATATTTACACCTGTTTTGATGTTTCCTACCGCAAGGTCGGCATCCACCGCTGATAGCGTAGTCGCCGCATAATATCCCGCACTCACCGTCTCATTCGCCGCAGATAAGGTCTGGGTAGGAAGGGTTCCGGTTGAATATGACATTACGCCGGCTGCTCTTTGTATGAATGTTCTGTTGCTAAGAACATCACCCGCTGTCGCAGTCGTGGTAGATGCGGGCACAGCATCGTATATCTGTTGTAAAGTATATCCGGTTGAAGCGGGCGAGGCAGAGGGTTGAAGCGAGTGTGTTCCGGCTGCGGTGCCGCTTGATATACGGTTTCTTATGTCAGTCAGCGTTACCCCCGTCGCCGCAGGCGCACTCGGACTGTCAAGGTTGCCGGCGGTAAGCCGTAAAGGGTGAAGGGTGAATAGTAAAGAGAAAATAGCGAACAGCAAAATCTTCCCCTGAACTTGATTCAGGGTTAAATCTTCAATCTTAAACTGTTTCATAACGTACCTCCCAAAAACAGGAAATAAAAAACCAGCCCACTTACTTGTGAACCGGTTTCTTTCTTTTTTGCCGCTATTTACCTTTCCTTTTTTATCTTCACAAGGATAGATAGATAGATAGATAGATAGATAAGGAACTTAAATAACGAAATTTATGCGTTTTAATGATATTTGTCTGCGTTTTCATACTATTATTATACATAATCTATTGTAACTTTTGGGTAACTTATTTGTAACTTATTTATAACTTCTTTTCTGTCGCAAACAACGGGCAATCAAATCGGAAATCGCAGTGGGAACACCAAACATTTTCTTTAGGCGGGAATGACTCGTCAGGATGGTGGCCTCCGTCTTTAAAAAGTGCCAGGCATTTTTCTATTTCTTCAACCGTTTTATCAACTAATGCTACATTTTCGTCAATCATTTTGTTGATGTCTATATCGTCTTTTTTTAAATCGGATCCGGTTATATTCGGAAAAAATGTAACTTTTTTGTCAAATTCAAGCATAAAAAGTGAAAGTGCCGACGGCGGAACAGGCGTCAATTTTCCTTCCTTGCATGCCCACCAGTAAAGCGTGAGTTGAAGTTTGTGGTCGTCCATAATTTTTTCATCGGGCCATTTCGGTTCCGTTTTATAATCCATAATTTCGTAACTTCCGTCTTCATTTTCATCAAGACGGTCTATAAAACCGGTCATCAAGCCCTTTTTGCCGATGGGAAGTTCAAAATACTCCTCAATTTTGTATGCCTTTCTGAATTTGTTTTTTTCAACGAATGTTTTGTAATAATTTTTTATCATCTTTTCCGCTTTTTTATAATACTCCTGTTCGTTGACGCCGTCCTCTATGTACCCGTCGCTTTTCCATGATGCCTTAAGTAGTCGCAAAAGATAACCAATGCGAGGACGCTTCATAATTCCGTCGTAATCGTAGAAACTTTCAAATGCTTCGTGGATGCTTGTTCCTATTGAAAAAAACGAGTGGGGTTTTGTTCTTACTTTGTCAACATATATAAATCTGTACTGGCGGGGACAGTTTAAGAACACATTCATTTTTGAATAAGAAAGCCGGAACCTGCCGCGCTCAATTTTGAAACCAGCCCACATTGAACAGGAACTTCTGAAATTACATATAGCGCACCATGAGCCCTTATCCGGGGAAAACTCGCCTTTTACAATTCCTGTTGCAACACTTTTTACCATAATGTTAAGTTTTTCCGTAATGTCTTTTTTTATGTCGCAGACAACTTTTTTATTTTCCCGCAGGTAATAATAAGTGATTTTGTGGCGTCTAAACGGAAAAAGTTTTTTTGCGGCGGCAAGAAATAGTGCGGGTCTTAAATCCGTTCCCCACGGTCTTGACATCCTGTAAATTACGGACTCATAACTTCCGTCGGGCAAAACCATAATTCTGTTTATTCTTTCACTCATTTTTACATCACCGAATTGTACAAGGACTTTCTGGTCAAGAGCGGGAAATTTTTTATCTTTGTCCTTCCAGCTGACGGTTTGCGCAACCTTACCTTTTTCATCTTTGTTAAGTTGAAAATAATTTTCTAAAATCTTTTTTCCTTCTTCGCGGTATTTTATTTCTTCCGACGGGTCTCTGAAATCCGACGGCACCCAATATCTTTCAAAAATAGAAATTATCTGCGCAAGCGGGGCAATAGTTCCCGACTTATATGCGTCTTTGAGCGTGCGAGTTAAAACATTATAAAATACAAGTTGCGCCCCTTTTACCGTCGTTTCATCAGCAGTATCTGCAACAGCTGTCTGCAGATAACTGAATCTGTATTTTGACGGACAGGTAACATAAGTGTTGACCTGATTATAGGAAAGCGGTCTCATCTCTTTTATCTTTGAGCCGACGCCTGAATTTTTAACGCCTTCAACAATTTTTTGAAAAAGTTTTTTTGTATCAATCATAATAAAACCAAATTAAAGGTATAAATTAAAGGTTAAAATTTAAACCTTAAACCTTTAACTTTTAACCTTACTTTAGCACTGCTCCTAAATCTGCGGAAGAAACCAATTTCGCATACCGGCTAAGCCAGCCGGTTTTCACTTTCGGCTCATATGGCTTTTTCCGTGCAAGTCGCAGTTTTATTTCAACATCCGTCAGGCGAACTGAAATTGTTCTGTTGGGAATATCAATGACTATCTCTTCGCCGTCTTTAATTATTCCGATGGCTCCGCCGTTGACTGCTTCGGGTGAAATATGTCCTATGCACGGACCGCGGGTACCGCCGGAGAATCTGCCGTCGGTAATCAGTGCAACGGACTCAGAAAGTCCCATCCCGACAAGGGCTGAAGTCGGCGACAGCATTTCTCTCATTCCGGGACCGCCTTTGGGACCTTCATTTCTTATCACAATTACATCACCCTTTTTGATTTTTTTCAGAGTGATTAAATTCATCGCTGATTCTTCCGATTCGCAAATCCTTGCTTTGCCTGTAAATTTTAACGCTTTCGCAGAAACCGCCGACTGTTTTACGACGCAGCTGTTCGGTGCAAGATTTCCAAATAGAATTGCGATGCCGCCGGTTTTATTGTACGGCTTGTTTATCGGTCTTATAACATCGGAATTTTCAACCCTTCCCAATTTAATTATTTCCGAAATCCGTTTTCCTGAGACGGTAGGGTTGTCCCTGAGTTTCGTTTTTAGCGTTGACATAACCGCCGAGACACCGCCGGCATTTTCCAAATCCTCCATATAATAATCGCCGGCCGGTTCCAATTTCACTATGTTCGGTGTCTTTTGGGAAATTTCATCAAAAAGTTTAAGCGGAAGTTTTTTCCCGCATTCGTTTGCTATTGCTGGAAGGTGAAGCACGGTATTGGTAGAGCCGCCCAATGCCATATCCACGACGATTGCATTGTAAAAAGCATCGTCTGTTAAAATCCTTCTCGGTAAAATCTGCTTATTGACAAGTTCAACTATTCTCTGTCCCGATTCATATGCGATACGTCTTTTTTTGGATGATACGGCCGGGGCGGTGGCGCAGCCGACAAGCGACATTCCCATCGCTTCCGTCAAACATGCCATCGTGTTGGCGGTGTAAAGTCCCTGACAACTTCCGGCACCCGGACATGCGGATAATTCCAACTCTTCCAATTCTCTTTCATTTATTTTTTTTGCACGGTAAAGTCCGACTGCTTCAAATGTATCACGAACAAGGGAACGTCTTTTACCGTCGTAAAAACCTGTCATCATCGGACCAGCTGTAACAATTATTGAAGGAATGTTGAGGCGGCCGGCAGCCATAAGCATTCCGGGAGTGATTTTATCGCAATTAGTAAGAAACACTATTCCGTCAAGTTTATGCGCATTTGCTACCGACTCAACGCAATCGGCTATAAGTTCTCTTGAAGGAAGAGAATAGCACATACCAGAGTGTCCCATCGCTATACCGTCGCAGATAGCGGGAAGTCCGAAAATGAAAGGAGTGCCTTGTCCCGCCTCAATTCCTCTTTCTATAAATCTTTCCAAATCCCTCATACCGATATGACCGGGAACTAAATCGGAATAACTTGAAGCGATACCTATAAACGGTTTTTGCAGCGATGTTTTGGAAACACCTGTTGCGTAAATCAAGCATCTGTTCGGCGTCCTTTCAACCCCTTTTTTTACATCATCACTTCTCATTTTTTTTCCTCCACACCCAAATCAATAGTTATTACTTCCGACTCCGTTTCTGTTTTCTTAATCTTTTTGCCGGCCGGTTTTTCGTCGTATAAATTTACAGTGTTGACGGATTTTTTTTTGGTTTCGCCGAATTCAATTGTAACTGATTTTTCCGATGTTGATTTTGAATCCATTTTCTTAAAAATTTCGTCGGTGGGCGGGAGATAAATCGCATTTCGCACAGCAGTTGTTGTCGAAACCAATGCCGCCGAAGAAAAATTCGCCTCGGTTTTCGGTTTTACAGCGCGGAAAATAGCTACGATTCCGCAAAATACTAAAATAATTTCCAAAACGATTATTGATGTCTGAGTTTTAGTGAATTCCATATAATATGCGACTTCGTCGCAAAGTTAAAGGTATAAATTAAAGGTTAAAATTTAAACCTTAAACCTTTAATCTTTAACCTGTCTTTAAGAGTTTATATTCTATCGCATCAACCAATGCCTGCCAGGACGCTTCAATTATATTTTCCGAAACGCCGACGGTTGACCATTCGTCCTTACCGTCGGTTGACTGTATCAAAACCCTTACTTTTGCGCCGGTGCCGTCCGACGGATTTATTATTCTTACCTTAAAATCCGAAAGCCGGACATTTTTCAACTGCGGATAAAATCTGTCAAGCGCTTTTCTCAACGCATTATCCAGCGCATTTACCGGGCCGTCCCCTTCGGCCGCGGTAAGTTCTTCCGAACCTTCAACGTATACTTTTATAGTCGCTTCGGATTTGAGATGCCCGTGAATATCTTTTTCAACGGAAACCCTGAAGCCGCCCAAACTAAAAAAAGTTTTGTGCTTACCTATGTTCCTTTTCAATAACAGTTCAAACGAGCCCTCCGCACCTTCATAAAGATAGCCTTTTTTTTCGCGGTCTTTAATAATTTGCAAAACCTGTTTTACCTGGTCGGAATTTTTCTCAAAATCTATTTTTAACTCTTTTGATTTGAGGAGAATGTTTGCGCGGCCTGAAAGTTCTGATATTAAAATTCTTCGTTTATTGCCCACTATGGAAGGATCAATATGCTCATATGTTGATGATTTTTTTGCAACGGCAGAAGCATGAACTCCGCCTTTGTGGGCAAATGCAGAATAACCCGTATATGGTTGTTTGTCGCTTGAGATTATATTTGCAACTTCCGACAGGTAGCGGTATGTCTCCGTAAGCAATTTTAATTTTTCATCCGTTATACAGTCAACGCCTAATTTCAATTTGATATTAGGAATTACCGACGACAAATTTGCATTTCCGCATCTCTCGCCCCAGCCGTTAAGGGTGCCCTGAACGAGAACGCAACCCGACTGAACCGCGACTATTGAGTTTGCAACGGCGCAACCGGAATCATTGTGCGCATGAATTCCCAACGGTGTCGCAATATGTCTTTTTACTTCGTCAATTATTTTTCTTATTTGGTGAGGAAGCATTCCGCCGTTTGTATCGCAAAGCGTAATATTATCCGCGCCGGCAGACGCTGCCGCCGCCAAAGTTTTTAACGCATATTCACAGTTTGAAAGATAGCCGTCAAAAAAATGTTCCGCATCATAAATAACCTCCAAACCCTTTGATTTCAGGAATTTTACCGACGAAAAAATCATATCCAGATTTTTTTCCGGAGTTGTATCAAGGGCATGTTTTACATGCAAATCCCATGTTTTTCCGAATATACAGGCGGCGGCTGGTCTAACTTTTAGTATTGCTAAAAGGTTTTCATCTTTATCGGGTTTGCTGTTTTTATGTCTGGTTGAACCGAAAGCGGTAATTCTGGAATTTTTCAGTTTGAGTTTTTTTACTTTCAGAAAAAATTCAACTTCCTTCGGATTTGAATAAGGCCAGCCGCCCTCTATATAATGAACACCGAGTTTGTCAATCGCGGCCGCAATTTTCAGTTTATCGTCAACGGTTAAAGAAATCCCTTCCCCTTGCGTTCCGTCTCTTAATGAAGTATCAAGAATTTTTATCTGCATAAATTTCTCCGAAATTCGGTTCACTATCAGCCGAGCCCGAAACCTCCGTGTAAAACCCTTACCGCTTTATCGGCGTCTCTGTTTGATATAACGCAGGAAATTTTTATCTCGGAAGTTGAAATCATCTGAATATTGATATTCTCATCAGCAAGTATTTTGAACATTTTTGATGCAACACCGGGATGGCTGCGCATTCCGATTCCCACAATTGAGATTTTGGCAACGTTTTCGTCAAATATAACCGCACCGCCGCCTAATTTTTTAGAGATATTTTTTAACAACGAAACGGCAGTTTTAAGGTCGTTTCTTGAAACGGTAAATGAAATGTCGTTGTATTTTTCACTGGCAGCCGACTGGATTATCATATCAACGTTTATATTTTTCTTTGCAAGCGCACCAAAAATTTTTGCGGCAATTCCCGGTCTGTCAGGAACATCCGTAATTGAAAGTTTTGACTCATTTTTATCAAACGCTACACCCGACACAACAACATTTTCCATTTTAGGGACCTCCTTCCTAATGAGCGTGCCTTTTTCATCCGAAAAACTGGACCGGACATGAATTACAACATTATATTTTTTTGCCACTTCAATAGAGCGGGACATCATCACCTGACTTCCGACACCCGCAAGTTCCAACATCTCGTCGTAAGAGAGCATGTCAAGTCTTTTTGCATCGTTGACAACTCGCGGGTCGGCGGTATAAACACCTTTTACATCAGTATAAATCTCGCACTCTGTCGCTTTAAGCGCTGCAGCAAGGGCAACAGCCGTTAAATCGCTGCCGCCACGGCCGAGTGTCGTTATATCGTCGTTAGAATTTATTCCCTGAAACCCGGCAACGATTACAATTTTATCTTTTTTAAGTTCGTCTATGATTTTCTGAGGTTTAATTTTTTTTATTTTCGCTTTTGTGTGAACATTATCGGCAAAAATTCCCGCCTGCGGACCTGTTAAGGAAATTGCGTCAAAACCTTTTGATTTTATTGCAATTGTTAGAAGTGCTATTGACTGAATTTCGCCTGTCGCAAGAAGCATATCCATCTCTCTGAGGTCGGGTGTGTCGGCAATACTTTTGGCTTTTTCTATTAAGTCATCGGTCATATTGCCCGGGGCAGATACAACAACGACAACTCGGCTTTTTTTTGCTTTTTGCATTACGCGTTCAGCAACATTTTTTATTTTTTCCGGAGTCGCCACCGACGACCCGCCGAACTTCATTACAACGAGGTCATTCATAAATTTCTTTCTTATTTTGAAACTACTATCCCTGTATTATCAAAATCACAGACAATATATTTTGATTTAACATTATGCCTTAAAAACGCTTTTTGCATTGACTTTCCAATCCTTTCACTTTTTACTTCGCTCGTAAGAGCGATTATTGTCGGGCCGCTTCCTGAAATACAAACACCGTAAGCGCCTGATTTTTTGGCGGAGTTAAAAACATCATCCATCCCCGGTATAAGTTTTTTTCTATACGGCTGGTGAAGTTTATCCTCCATCGCAACTGAAAGCAACTCATATTTTTTCTGAATGATTGCCGACATAAAAAGCGCGACCCTACTTGAATTAAAAACGGCATCTTTATGAGAAATTGTTTCCGGCAAAATATTTCGTGCCTTGTCAGTTGACAACTCAAAATCCGGAATACACAAAACCGCTTTTAAGTCGGAAGGCATTTTTAACTTTGCGTATTTTACATTTTTTCCGTTGAAATTGCAAACGCACAACCCTCCGAAAAAGGAAGGCACGACATTATCAGGATGACCTTCCAGTTTTGAAACAATCTGAATAACCTTGTCTTGCGAAAGTTTTCTACCGCAAATTTCGTTTGCGGCAACTATTCCACCCAGACGAGCAGCGGCTGAACTTCCAAGACCCCTTGCAAGAGGAATTCTGTTCGTAAGTAGTATGCGATAAGCCGGTGAAATTTTTTTACAGATATTAAAAACGGCGTTCATTGAACGGACAACCACATTTTTTTCATTTCCGGGAAGCGTGTCTTTTCCCTCGCCGGTAATTTCAATTTTAACTTTTGACCTTTGACCTTTGACCTGTACTACTTCTATCTCGTTATAAAGTTTTAATGCCGCACCGAGCACATCAAACCCGCTGCCGAAATTCGCCGTCGTCGCCGGAATCTTAATTTTTATGGTTTTCATTTATATGCCCTATAAATATTGAATTTGAGATTATTTATTACCTCATTTTCCGATAAAGCATCATAGTTGATTATAAAATTTTTATTTTCATCGCAAACATCATAACCTTCAACATCGCCAATATAATCAATAATACCAAATGTTTTTCTTAAAAAATATTTGTCTCCGAAAATTTTTATGGATTTGTACTGATTTTTCATTTTATAAATAAGTTTTACTTATTGCAAGTTTATAATCATTTTCAACTTGTTCATATGGAACAAATTCACACCTGTTTTTTAATGGTTCAAAAGCGGTTTTGTTTATTTCTTTTTTAAATTTTTCTTCTCTATCTTTTGAGGAAATGCAACAAAACGCCGTTTTAAAATCTTGCAATTCCATAAATTTCACAAATGCATCTCTAAAATTAGTAGATTGTTCTACTTCAAATATTTTATATGGAAAACCTCTTTTATTAAACCAAATTACATCAAAAAAACGAATACTTTCATTAATAATTCGTTCATATGTAAATGATGGAATTTCTGGAATAGTTGTCAAACTTCCAAGAGTTTTCCCGTCAAAAATCCACTTTTTATCATTAGTGTAGGTGTTTTCAACTTCGTCTCTGTTATTGCCTATTTCAATTAACATTCCTTGAATTTTAGCGTGTATTCGTTCCTTCTTTTCATGTTCAGTTTTTGGTGTAGTTAGTTTTGGTAATCTGTCAAGAAATTCCGACAGTGCATAAACCCCGAGCCCCAATCTTTTGAATTTTTTATCTCTCTGAACTATTGCTTGAATCGTCATATCTGGTGTCTTGCCAATGATTTCTGATTTGTCTTTATACTTCCATATTTCTCTATAAATAAGTTTCAGTGGTGCAAAATACCCATTATGCAACATAACTTGCTCAATTGCTTCTGAATAGGTAGTATCTTTATCTTTCATTTTAGTTTTACAACCTTTTTCATAGCCCAATTGCTTTTAGGATTTTTTTCATATTCTGGTCTATTACCTTGGGCTGCGTTGCGGATTTGATTGCACGGTCTGGGTCTTTCAAACCGTGACCTGTCAGCGTACAAACGATGCAGGATTTTTTCTCAAGTTTAGTTTTATATTTTATAAGTCCTGCAACGGATGCGGCTGATGCCGGCTCTACGAAAATTCCTTCAAGCGAGGCAAGTAATTTATATGCTTTTATGATTTCAGCGTCGGTAACTATGTCTATTACGCCTTTTGATTCGTCTCTCGCCTGTTCCGCTTTTTTCCAACTCGCGGGATTGCCGATTTTTATTGCCGTTGCAATTGTTTTCGGATTTTTTATGGGTTTTCCTTTTACAATAGGTGCTGCGCCTGATGCCTGAAAACCCATCATTTTTGGACGAGTTTTCCACTCCTTATAACCTTTCCAGTAGGCAGTTATATTTCCCGCATTGCCGACCGGAATAAAATGGTAATCGGGTGCACATCCTAAAAAATCAATAATTTCAAATGCAGCGGTTTTCTGTCCTTCAATCCGATAAGGATTAAGTGAATTTACGAGCGTTATCGGATATTTTTCAGTAATTTCCAATACGATTTTCAGGGCGTCGTCAAAATTTCCCTTGAGGGCAATAACCTTTGCACCGTGCATCATCGCCTGTGAAAGTTTTCCGAGAGCGATTGAACCGTCCGGAATTATAACGGAACATTTAATCCCCGCACGTGCCGAATATGCCGCAGCAGACGCCGCAGTATTTCCGGTGGAGGCGCAGATTACCGCCCTGCTTCCGTCTTCAACCGCTTTTGAGATTGCCATTGTCATACCGCGGTCTTTGAAGGAGCCGGTCGGATTTGTACCTTCAAATTTTAAATATAATTTAATATTCCCGCCTAAGACGGATTCAAGGTTTTTTGCGTGAAGCAGCGGCGTATTGCCTTCGTAAAGCGTAATAACCGGCGTTTTATCCGTCACCGGAAGATATTTTTTATACCTTTCAATTATTCCCCTGTAAATCATTTTTTACCTTTTTTAGTCGCAGCGCGAGTGACTATTCCATTATTCTGAACATTACCGTTTTTAATTTAACTATCGGTAAATCGTCAATTATTTTCAGCGCCTTACTGATGTTGCCTTCTTTTGTCTGATGAGTAAGCATTAAAACAGGAACGGCTTGTTTCTTGTGACGCTCCTCCTGGAAACATGCGGAAATAGAAACATTGTTTTTTCCCAAAATTCCGGAAATTTTTGAAAGTACACCGGGTTTATCCGCAGTAGAAAATCTTAAGTAATATTTTGACACAATATCCTCAACCGGTCTTATATTCAACTTTATTTTTTTGTCATATAAAATGAACGGAAATTTTCCAGCAGTACCATAAAAAATATTCGTCGCAAGATAGATTATGTCGGACGCTACGGCACTTGCGGCAGACGGTCCGCCGGCGCCTTTCCCGTAAAGCATTATGTCGCCGCAGGAATCACCGTCAATATAAATTGCGTTGTACTCGTTTTCCACCGCAGCCAGCGGATGTTCAGCATCAATAAGCGTGGGACAAACTGTTGCAGAAATTTTACCGTTTTCATTTTTTACCGAAGCCAGAAGTTTTAAGACATAACCAAACTCGTTTTTGGCATATCTGATATCAATAGGACTTATATCGGAAATCCCTTCGCGGTGAATTGCATCAATTGGAAGATGATTACCAAACGCAATTGATGCCAGAATTGAAAGTTTCTGCGCGGCGTCGGAACCGTCCAAATCCAACATCGGATTCGCCTCTGCAAAACCGGATTTTTGCGCAAGTTTCAGTGCCTCATCAAAACCCATATTGTTGTCGGTCATTTTTGAAAGTATAAAATTGGTCGTACCGTTTAATATGCCTACAATTGACTGTATTTTATTTGCCGCAAGGCCTTCGTTTAATGATTGTATAACCGGGATTCCCGCTCCGACCGCTGCTTCAAAATATACGAGAAGTTTTTTCCTTAACGCAACAGAGAAAATTTCGTCCCAATATTTTGAGAGCACGGCTTTATTGGCGGTTACGATGTGCTTTCCGCGGTTCATCGCTTCAATAATTATTTTTTTTGAAATATCGCTGCCGCCGATTAATTCAACAAGAATATCCACCGACGGGTCAAGTATCACTTTGTTAACGTCGGATGTAACCTTTTCACTCGGTAAATTCAGTTGTTTCAGTTTAGACAAATCTTTATCACAAACCCATTTTATGTTGATACCGCACCCGACCCTGTTTTTTATTATGACCGAATGTTTTTCCAAAATTTTAACAACATTAACGCCGACGGTGCCGCATCCGATAATTCCTATGTTTACATTTTTCATATTCGCTCCGTGTTCTTTACAAATTTTTTAAGACGCAACAGTGCATCGTGAAATCTGTTGAAATGTGTGACTAATGCAAATCTGACATATCCTTCGCCGTATTTTCCGAAACCTGTCCCGGGCGAACAGGCAACCCCTGTTATTTTAATCAAATCTTCCGAAAATTTCAGTGACCCGGCTTTCTTAAATTTTTCGGGAAGTTTCGCCCATAAATACATTGTGGCTTTCGGTTTCTCAACGATAAACCCGAGTTTGTTCAACCCGTCGCAAAATTTATCCCTGCGCTTTTTATATTCTTCAAGCGTTTTTTTCATAACATCGTCGGAAGAATTTAGTGCCGTAACTGACGCCAACTGCAAGAATGTAGGAACACCGTAATCAACAAACGACTTGAATTTTTCTAACGGCGATATAATTTTTGAATTGCCGAGGCAAAATCCCACACGCCAACCTGCCATATTGTATGTTTTGGAAAGCGAGTAAAATTCTACTCCCACATCTTTTGCACCGGGTGTCTGCAAAAATGACGGCGCCACATATCCGTTAAAAGTAATTTCGGAATATGCGTTATCGTGGCAGACGATGATGTCATATTTTTTTGCGAACCGGACCACTTCCTTAAAAAAAGACAAATCATCTACGGTGGCACTTGTAGGATTATTAGGGTAATTCAGAAACATCAGTTTTGCCCGTCGGGCAATTTTTTCCGGAATTTTCGTTAAATCCGGCAGCCAGCGGTTTTCCGCCGTAATCGGCATATCATGAATTTTTCCGCCTGCTAAAATTACGCCGTTAAGATGAACCGGATACGCCGGATTTGCAACAAGTGCGATATCACCGGGATCCAGATACGCCATACACATATGGGCAATTCCCTCTTTGGAGCCGATTAAAACAAGTGCTTCGTTATCAGGATTCAGTTCAACATCAAATCTTTTTTTGTACCAATCGCAAACCGCATGTCTTAACTTCGGCATCCCCTTCGCCTGAGGATAACGATGTGTCCCCGGATGGTTTTTCACAGTATCAACAAGCCGGTTGATAATAAAATCCGGAGTCGGGATATCGGGATTTCCCATGCCCAAATCAATAACATCCAATTTTTTTAAATACGCCTCTTTTTTCAAAAGATTTATTTTTGAAAAAATGTAAGGCGGAAGTTTGTCAAGTTTTTTGGAATACGGTTTCATAATAACTAATCCGAAGAAGTTTCTCTCTCTATAATTTCAGGAACTTTTTTAGAAAATTCAAAAACCACAAGCCCCATCATAATGCATGCAAGTCCATAGACAACTTCAAAGCCGGCATATTTAGACCAATTTGCAAGCGGAACAAATTCTGACTCGGGAAGCCCGACGAATACATCGTACAATCCTTTTATTACAACAATCATTCCCCAAACGATAAAAATCCAGCCGCTACTCTTAAAAACAGCACGATATTTTATTTTTCGCATATTTACCATTTTGAGCGAGGGAGAAATTTTTCCAGACCCTTGAGGAGCGACCGAAGGGAGTCCCTTCAGGGGCGACTATTTCTTTTTCCAGTTTTCAGGTCTTAATGACCGTACGGCAGCGCCTGCACGCCACATCTCAGAATCTCTTATAACTTTTAATTCTTTATCCAATTTTTCCCGGTAATCAGAAGCGCCGTTTGCCTCAAGAACTCTCGTTGTTTCTTTACCGGTTTTAACTTTGTCGTACAGTTCTTTGAATACCGGTTCAACCGCTTTTCTGAATTTCGGCATCCAGTCAAGAGCGCCTCTCTGGGCGGTAGTTGAGCAGTTTGCAAACATCCAGTCCATACCGTTTTCGGCAACAAGCCGTATTAAACTCTGCGTAAGTTCTTCAACCGTTTCGTTGAACGCTTCCGACGGGCTATGTCCGTGTTTCCTCAAAAGATTATACTGCGCTTCCAATATTCCGGCTAATGCACCCATCAGAGTTCCTCTCTCTCCGGTAAGATCGCTATAAACTTCCTTTTCAAAAGTCGTCGGAAAAAGAAAACCCGAACCGACGGCGATACCGAGCGCAAGAGTTCTCTGCATTGCCTTACCCGTTGCATCCTGGAAAACGGCAAAACTTGAATTTATTCCGCTGCCGCTTAGAAAATTTCTCCTTACTGAAGTTCCTGAGCCTTTCGGTGCGACAAGTATAACATCTATATCCTTAGGCGGAATAATTTTTGTCTGGTCTTTATACACTATTGAAAACCCGTGTGAAAAATACAGCGCCTTTCCTTTTGTCAGCAACGGTTTTAATTTCGGCCAATATGCCATCTGCCCCGCGTCGGAAATCAGATATTGTATTATCGTCCCTTTTTGTACTGCTTCTTCAATATTGAAAAGTGTCTTGCCGGGCACCCAACCGTCTTTGATTGCTTTATCCCAATAAACTTTTTCTTCGGGTCGCTGACCGACGATAACATTGATTTTATTGTCTCGCATATTTAATGACTGCGCAGGTCCCTGAACGCCATATCCGATTACCGCGACAACTTCGTTTTTCAGAACTTCCTGTGCTTTAGACAGAGGAAATTCATCCCTTGTAACAACTTCTTCCACAGTTCCGCCAAAATCAATCTTCGCCATTGCTCTATCCTCCTATTTTGAAAATTTTGCGAAAAACTATTTTTGTATCTCTATCATTCTGGTTCTAAAAATTGTCCGGTTAAGAGAAAATATTTTTGCATCTGCGCTTCAAAAATATAACTGGTAAAAATTGAAATATGGAGTTATTAGATTATAACAACCGCTACCATACTTTTTATATTCGTATCATTCATTGCATATCTTGATAGCACCACTAGGAATAGCATTTTGTAATACATCCTTTAATGTTCCTTCCGTTTCTTCATACACACTGCTTACTACTTTTCCAGTTTCAACATCAATCCTTCTTAAAGTCAAAAGATAAACATTTTCGATTAAACCAATTTCGCCAATAATCATCTGCTCTACACCTACAAGTTTTCCTATTTGTACTGCGTATTCAGTATCAGTACAACCAGTCTTTTGAAATGATTGTTCTTTTAAAATATTATCCATTTTTTCTCTTTCAAGTAGTTGAAAATTTCCAGTATAATAAAGTTCTACTCGTAATTTATCAGTAAGAATTGATGCATCACTCTTTGAAATATTTTTAGGACTTAACTCTAAAAGGGCAATATAAATTTCTCTTTTATTCATTGGCATACTTTTGACTTCTTTTGCCGTGGGATTATCTCGCTTTTTAACATCTGTATAGGCAATAATTATTCCTTCGTGGCGCCAACAAGTTGAAGAAAAAGCATCTGGCAATGTTTCTTGTGTGATAAAAACTGCATCTCCACCAAGCTTACGCGCTTCTATCATTAATCTTTGTAAAGATTGTGTTCGGCTGCCAGCAGTAGTAAAACCTGTATCGTGTGTTGCTATAGTACCAATTTCAATATATTTTCTATTTCGTGGTACTTCTGCTAATATTTCTATTTTATGTGTTGCTGGTTTTGGTGGCAACGGATCATTTATCCTAACATAAGACGTTCTCAACGAACACCCTATTGTACTAATTAATAACGAAATAAGTAAAATTAATCGTTTCATTGTTCGGACTCCTTTTTACTTCTGTTTTCTTAAAATTAACTGGCCAATAATTTTTCTAAAACTTTTTGTCTTTGATTTCTCAACAATTGAGATACTTAAACCGGCCAATAATTAATATTGTAAGGTATATTTAGCAAAAACCAGTTATCCTGAAAATTGTATCAGTCATTACATACTCTCATTTATTTTCTTTTCTAATTCATTAAATAAATGATTTTCTTCATCCGTTATTTCACGTTTATCGTGAACAACTATATTTCTTAGTTCATTCAACTGATCAAATATTTTTAATGCCTCTTTATGATTAGAATAACCACTAAATATATGTGGAAATAATTCTCGATTTTTCTTTATTATTTCTTTAATATCTATAAAGTATAAGTACCGAAAACATTCTAATCTATTTGGATCTTCTTCTCTTCGTTTAGCAATTTCTGTTCGCAAATTTTGAGGGACCCCACAGACCCACCATTTTTCTCCGTCTTCTCCATATTTATCCTTTAATTTATTCCTTACAAACTCTCTTAATTTTTTTTCAATTTTAATTATTCTATCAAACAAAGATGATTGAATCCTAATGTCTGCTATGGATAAAAAATTTTCTAAGCTTTTTTCACAAAATGCCAACATTCTATAGTGAGATTTTGAAGCTAGTGGGTTGTTTTCTAAAAACTCATAAAATTTACTAAGAAGTTCAATAGCCTTTCCATATTCGCAAAATGCATTAGTTATATGTTTATTAAATTTTTCTCCGTTAAAAAATATTGTAGAGTTAGCCATTCTATCTTACTTTACTCCTGATATAAATAATATTAGATTTATTTGTCATATTTTATTTTTTTGAACTTTCTTTTACCGACCTGAATAAGAAATTCCCTAACTTTTTCGTCTTCTTCTATTCCATCTCTTAATACCTGAACTCTCGCTTCCGTTCTTTCTTTCTGGTCAAGAAATTCTCTAACTATTTTATTAACCTCATCTTTACCAATTACTTTACCGTTAATCTTAACTCCACCTTGTTTAATCAACCGCTCTGATTCTTTTTTACTTTCTGAAAGTCCCGCATCAACAAGCAGTTCTGAAATTTTTATTTCTTTTTTAAATGTAATAAATTCTTCTATTTCAGACGGCAATTCTTTTGACGCAAAAACTTTATTGAATTCTTCTTCGCAATTTTCGGCAATTTCCGACGAGTAAAATTTACCGACGATGATTTTTGCAAGTTTCTCCTTCATCTGTTTCGGATGTCCTTTTTTAACATCAGATAGATTTTCCTGAGTTAAAAGTTCAAAATACTTATACATAAGTTCATCTGAAATTGACATTATTTTGCCGAATATTTCCGACGGTATTTCTGAAATCCCGATATAATTCCCATATGACTTTGACATTTTTTGCACGCCGTCGGTACCTTCTAAAAGCGGCATAGTCATAACAACTTGCGGCGGTTGACCATAATCCTTCTGAATTTGGCGTGCCATCAGAAGATTGAATTTCTGGTCGGTACCACCGAGTTCAATATCCGAATTAACGCTTACGGAATCATAACCAGTCAATAACGGATATAAAAATTCAAGAATCGTTATATCATTTCCGCTTTTATATCTCTGATTAAAATCGGCACGGGCAAGCATCTGTGCGACGGTTGAATGTTTCGCCAACTCCAGAAGCCCGTCAAGCCCCAGCGAATAAAGCCAGTGGCTGTTAAACATAACCTCCGTTTTTTCCTTGTCTAAAATCTTAAAAACCTGTTCCTGATATGTCTTTGCGTTTTCCAAAATTTCATTCTCGTCTAAAACAGGTCTTGCCTCGCTTCTACCCGACGGGTCGCCTATGCGGGCGGTAAAATCACCTATAATAAAAACAACCTTGTGACCTAAATCCTGAAATGTTTTAAGTTTTTCTATGACAACGGTATGTCCGAGATGAATATCCGGCGAGGTCGGGTCAACACCTAATTTAACTCTTAATGGTCTATTAAGTTTCAACTTCGCGGTAAGTTCCTCTTCCGAAATTATTTCAACGGAACCGCGCTTTATTTTTGACAGTTGTTCGTTTAAGTCCATAATTTTTAATTTTACCAAAAAGAAAATAAAAAATCAAGCAAAAAATTGAAATTACGGACACGATTTTGCCGACAGCATAAAAGAAAGGTTTATACTCAAATCTGACAATGTGGTTGCCTTTTGGGATTTCAACTGCACGGAAAATATAATTCGCTTGATAAATTTTTGATTCTTTGCCGTCAACAAAAACTCTCCAACCCGGATAAAAAGTATCCGTTAGAACAAGAAACCCGCCGTTTTCAGAAATTGCTTCAATTTCAATCTCTCTTTCAGAATATTTTTTTATAGCAGCAAAACCCTTACCTGCATAATAATTCTTAAAAGGCATTTCTTCCAAAATTACCGTTTTAGACGGCACAAAATTTTTCTCAAACATAGTTTGAATTACTGAATCATTCGGCACTACAACCGCACTATTCACAAAAAACGCTCTTGCCATATAAAGTTTGTTTTCATAAACCTTTATCGTCGGCAAATTTTTATAAAATTCAAATTCCTTTTTTAATGTGAGATATTGCGGCGGTAAATTATATGTTGTTATCACATATTTTCCGCAGGCGTTACCGATAAATCTCAACGTTTCAAAACCAATTCCCCGCCTCATCATTTCATCCCAAATTTCATAAAACCTTTTTGGACGAAGCCCGCCGTGACCTTCAATAGCAGGAATATTCCTGATGATATTTGAATTGGGCTGTAAAAAATTTCTGTAATTATAAAAAGGCGTTAAATCGCCGGAAAAACCTTTTGCCGACGATATGGCAGAATTGTAAGAATTCACCGACCACACCCGGTAAAAACTTTTGTCATTTTTTAGAAAATCTATTATGGATGGCGATGACATCCATTCATCTCTTTTATAAAAAGTGTTTTGCTTGACGGTAAAATAAAATAATTCGGCGATAATTAAAGCAAAAACCAAAAATCTTAAATGGACATTTGTCCATTTATCAATGATGACACCTGCAAACAATGATAATGAAAAAACAGCAAAAATCAAAAGACGCTGATGCAGACGAAACTGCTCAAAGCCGGGGATTTTATCAAGAAAACCCGTAACCCCCAGTGATGGCGAAACCGCTATAATAAAAGTAAAGAAAACGGTTATACTGAAAAAAATATATTTTCTGAATTTTGTTAAAAATCCAAACAAACCAATTGTCAGAGCAATTTTTCCGATATAAAAAGAGTTTTCAATAAAAATTGAATGCGGTTTGTTGAAAGAATTGTCAAAAGGTGAACCGAACTTAAACGGAATTAACCATGTAATCAGGTCTGAAAAATTGTAACTCCACCACCCCCTTGCGGGGTCTTTTGTAAAACCAATTTTTCGCGCCGTAAAATTAACAAGTTCAAGAGTCGGAAGCCATTGAACCGCAGAAATCCCAAAACCGACAATAACAAAAATCAAAAAAGCAAAAACTGACTGAACAAATGTTCGGGGCGAACAGATGTTCGGGCGACATAGAAAATATAAAAAAGAAAAAATTAGAGTGTAATAAGCAAACTGCGGAAAGCCGGCAAGAATCTGAATTCCGAACGAAATGCCGGCGACGACGATATTTTTGTAATTCCCGCTTTTCAGATACTTTTCAATAAAATAAAAAATCAGCGGAAACCATATCACAGAATTGAGCATATTCAAGTGCTGGATGTGGCAGAAAAAAAATCCGGAAAAAGAAAATACGGCGGCAGAAAAAACTGCGGTTTGCTTTTTAAGTCCGATTTCAGAGAAAAATAAAAAACTGAAAAATCCGCAGAGAATAAAATTGAGAATTATGCTTAAATTAAAGCCGATATCCGACGGAAATACGGAAAAAATTAAAATATTCGGCGGATAAAAAAAACCGCCCTGACCTTCGGCGTGAAGCGGATACCCGCACCAAATTAAATCAGACCAGACAGGTAATTGAAAATTCTTTAATGATTTTGCCAGAATATGTTTATACGGAAAATTGAGGTCGGTGATATCGCTTCCGCCAAGACCCGGTGTTATCGGAAGATGAGTCATCAGAATAATTTTGGGCAGAAAAACAAAAGCCAAAAACAAAAAAAATAAAATCACAAATGCATTTTTCCGCATGTTATGATTTTACCAAATTTTTAATCACTTGACAAGTAGGTTTTTCAGAGATATAATTAAATTATGAGAAAATGGCTTCTTTTGGCGAGCGTAATCATTTTGTTTTTTGCTTTTATTGAACGGCTGACAAAATATCTCGGAGATATTCCCGACCCGACTCAACTAATAAATTACACCCCTTCTTTAACAACAAAAATTTATGATGTGAACGGAGAATTAATTGCAGAATTATTCACGGAAAAAAGAACCGTTGTTCCTCTTTCTACAATTCCTAAAGATATGATAAACGCTATTATCGCAATTGAGGACACCCGTTTTTTCAGACACTGGGGAATTGACCCGTACAGAATAGTCGGTGCCTTTGTTTCAAACATTAAAGCGGGCGGAGTGGTAGAAGGCGGTTCAACTATTACCCAGCAACTCGCAAAAGTGATTTTTTTATCACGAAGAAAAACTTTCGCCAGAAAAATAAAAGAGGTGATTCTTGCGATTCAGTTGGAACGGGATTATTCAAAATATGAAATTCTGGAGATGTACCTTAACCAGATTTATTTCGGAAACGGCGCCTACGGGGTTGCAACCGCCGCAAAAGTTTATTTCGGAAAAAATGTTTCGCAGTTGTCACTTGAAGAATGCGCACTTTTGGCGGGACTTCCGAGAGCGCCGTCCATGTATTCGCCGTTCAAAAATCCCGAAAAAACAATTCAGAGGAGGGCTGTGGTTTTAGCAAGAATGCGTGATGTGGGATTTATAACCGACGAACAAAAAAAAGAAGCGGAAGGAAAAAACATTATTATTTCGCCGCCGCACATCGCTACAAAAATAGCACCTCATTTTATTGACAATATTCGGCAGACGCTTGAGTCAAAATACGGGAGCATGTTATATCAGGGCGGGCTTGAAATTTACACAACGCTTGATAAGAAAATTCAGGAAACGGCAGAAAAAGTTTTTGAAAAACAACTGGCGGAGTTTGACTCGATTTCAAAATCAACCATTCCGGTAGAGGGCGCCATTTTATGTCTTGATGTAAAAACGGGCGGAATTCGTGCGTTGGTAGGTGGAAGAAATTTTCAGACAAGTCAGTTTAACAGGGTATTTCAGGCAAAAAGGCAGCCTGGAAGCGCATTTAAGGTTTTTGTCTACACTGCCGCGATTGAAAACGGTTTTACCCCTACTTCAATTATTGATGATTCACCCGTTACCTATTACAACACGGGCCGCGACTGGGAACTTTTGTCAAACACGACCGATTTTTCCGATGTTCAGGATAAAAATCTTCTTAATAAACTATTGGAAAAAGATAAGCAAGCAACTGAAAATAACAAACCGAATGAACGGGTTCTGTGGCAGCCGCAGAATTATTCAGAAAAATTTCACGGACCGGTTTTATTAAGAAAGGCACTGGAACATTCTCTTAACATATGCGCAATAAAAGTGACCGATAAAATCAGACCGATGACAGTTGCATATTATGCAAAACAAATCGGGATTGAATCACCTCTTACGGAAACGATTTCTCTGGCACTCGGCGCCTCGGATGTTACGCTGAAAGAAATGACATCTGCTTTCGGCAGTTTGGCAAATTCAGGAATAAAAACAACTCCCTATTCAATTGTAAAAGTTTTAGACAATAAAGGCAGGGTTTTGGAGGAATTTTTTCCGGAAGAAAAAGATGTGATATCCGTCCAGACGGCATTTTTGATGACAAATCTTTTGCATGGAGTTGTTGAACACGGAACAGGCGTTTATGCAAGACAATTGAAAAGACCGGCAGCGGGAAAAACGGGAACAACAAACGATTGTCAGGATGCATGGTTTGTCGGTTACACCCCTCAACTCGTGTGCGGCGTATGGGTTGGTTATGATGACCATAGAACTCTCGGCAAAAAAATGACCGGCGGGCGGCTGGCCTGCCCTATCTGGACCGAACTTATGCGGGCGGCTTTGAGAGGACAACCCGTTATAGATTTTGCAACGCCTTCAAATATTACATTCGCAAAAATTGACCCGCAGACAGGACTTTTAGCACTTGGAAATCCAAAAGGAACATATTTAGAGGCATTTTTAAGCGGAACAGAACCAAAAGAGTTTTCGTTCGGGAAAGGTGTCTCCATTGTCAAAAAACTGGATGATGAAACGGAACCTCAAATTTTGACCGGTCTAACGGAAGGCACAACCCGGGCGGTGCCAGTTTTACCGGCAATCCGACTTGATACCGAAGGCGGCTTTTAGAACAGAACCGTGTAACGGAGGAAAGAATGAGAATCAAATCATCTGATGCACAGAAAAACGGAATTATTGCGGTGGCGAATTTAATGTGTATTGCGGCAAGAACCGCGCCAAAAGCAAGAGGAATTGACAATATTGTAACAATAATTCTTACTGATAAAGAGATTGAAGAACTCTCGGCAAAAATGGTTGAAATTGCAAACACCGGATACAGGACAAATACATTTTTGAGGGATGCGGATTGCGTGAAAAAAGCAGCCGCGATAGTTTTAATCGGAACAAAAATTGCTACCATAGGACTTGACTGCGGCTTCTGTGGATTTGAATCATGCAAAAAATTAGAAGATTTAAAAGGCGTGTGTGTCTATAATTCAGGCGACTTGGGAATTGCAATCGGTTCTGCCGTTTCAATTGCTGCAGACAACCGTATTGACAACAGAATTATGTATACCGCCGGCTATACCGCCGTAAAAAATAAACTCATTGATAAAGATGTCAAAATCGCATTCGGAATTCCCCTCGACGCCTCCGGCAAAAACATATTTTTCGAGAGAAAATAACGGGTAATAAACTCTTTGTTTTCAGCGTTCACTCGGAAAAACAAACAAGTTTGCTTTTCGCCCGCTTGCTTGAAAATAACTAAAACTTTTTATTTAAAGTTAACTGCGGCAAAAAATCGGAACCATCAAAAAAACCGAAATCCGTTTTTATGTTACTTTCTGAAAACACCCTGTATGCCCTTGCATCCTCATTGTGATTTTCTACTGATATTAAAGTAAGTATTTGAAGCAAATAAATGTAAGACAGAAATACACCGCTTCTGGTTATGATACTCTGCCTCTCCCAACTTTCACTTTTAACACCTTTCGGCACGGGCTTAAACGTTTTGTAATAAAAAAATCCCGTCCAGCAGATATAAGAAAGCCCTGCTTCGGGATTATCGCCGAGATAAAGTTGCCCCCATCCGGGCAAAATCATTGACCTTAAAAATGTGCCTTCCACCGATTTAATTTTATAGTGTTCCTTATTGTTTCTGTTTTTTGTGTAAAGATAAACGCCTGCACTGTTTGAAATGTAAAAACTGATACTTGAGAAATCCAGAAAGTCCTTTGTAAAAGAAGCATCCGGATTTTTTTTATATTCATGCGATTGGGTTACCGCATAATTAAAACCGAGTATTGCCCATTGGGAAAAAAAATTGATTACTCCCGGTATTGGTCTATCCGTGTAAAACTGACCTAAACCCGGAAAAATCAAGGAACGTTTCAGCGCCTCAACAGGTTTTTTTTTCTCCCATTTGTCCAAAGATGACTTTTTCTCTAATCCTACAAAACTTTTTTTAAACTTTTCGGCACCTATTATTTTCCTGAAACTTTTTTCAAGTTCCTCGGTATCATTTGCAGAATTATACGTTCCGCTTGAAATAGAAGCGATTTCTTTTAAGGAATCCTCTTCTTTTTTATCAACAGCATAGCCGATAACATTTATAACAACATCAAGTCCTTCCTTTTTCAGACGCCGAACTGTCTTCACGGGGTCGCCGCCGCAACTTTCCTTACCGTCGGTTACAAGAATTATCATATTATCGCCGGCAATCGGGAAATCAAAGCCCGCCACAAGCATTGAATATGCAATAGGACTGTAACCGCCTGCTTTTAATTCTTTAAGTGCTTTTTCAAATTTCTTAATATCTATTTCCGCAATCGAAATAAGAAGCCTCGTGTCTTTTTTGTGGTCTAGTTCCCTCTCTTCCCCGAAGGTTCTTAAACCGATTTTTATCTGTGAAGTTGCATCCGACGAGAGTTCCGAGAGAATTTTAAGAATTGTTTTTTTGGCGATATCAATTTTCTTTTCCCTTTTGTCAAAAGTATCGTTCATACTCCCTGATGCATCAAGAATAATTTCTATGTTTTTTGTTTTCGTTTGACAATAAAGCGGACCAAAATAAAAAACAGCAAGGCATATAATTAAAAACATCCTGCTGTTTTTTTGCATGGGTTTTTCCTCTCCCATTTTTATTTGTTAAAATTTTCCAACTGTTTGAAAAGGTCGTCGCCAAAACCGGCATCTTCTTTTTTTGCGGGTTTTTCCGTTGGGAGTTTTCTGGAAGGAGTTTCAGTTGATTTTTCAGTCGCTTCTTTCTTTTTGGTTTCCGTTTTATACTGTCCGAGCGTTATTTTTTTGACGACAATTTTAGGCGGAAGTTTTCCTTCATTTAAGGCAACAACCCCGCCAACATTTCCGTTGTAATAAATCCTAAACGGTGCATCTTTGACTGCCGGCTGGTATGAACTGCCTTTTATTTCCAACTCCGACTCCCACTTGGGATGAATTATAAGTTTTCCATTGGCATCGGCGAGACCCTTTATGATAGGAACTGAAAATCTTATTTTGTAGACGCCGTTGACATCAGTTACCGCATTTTCAAAACCGATGCCATCAACCATAATTTGAATATTTTCTACGGGGACTCCGTCTTCACCGACAATTTCACCTCTTAAAAATCCTTCAAACCAGTCGGTATAATTGGCATTAGACATAAATAAAAACTTTTTATAACCCGCGAGTTTTTTGACGACTCCCAAATCTGTCAGGCGGTCAGGACTAAAATTTTCGCTGATAGTTGTAATTTTTCCGGTTGTTTTTTTACCGATAATCGGAAATCCGGCACAGCCTGTAAAGACAGCAAGAAGTAAGAAGTGAGAAGTAAGAAGTAAAATCTTTGTAAAAATTTCGGATTTCCGTTTTCCGTCTTCCGTCTTCCGTCTAACTTTTCTCATAATTATTCCCTCTGTTTTCTGGAAATCATTTTATCTATTTCTATATTTTTTTTTTTTGCCCATCTATTTTCTGGAAATTTAGCAATCAACATCTCCTTTATTTTTTTCACCGCATCGGGTCGTTGCGGAGATGTCCAGTACTGTTCAATTATTCTCTGATAAACCCGTATTGCTTCCCTAAAAGCGGAAATCTGCTCATGGATTTTTGCCGACTCTTCAAGTGACCAAGAAGCGTATTGACTTTTGGGAAATTTATCCGTCAGTTCCTCATATGTCGCCGCCGCTTCGTTCCACTGATTCATTCTCGTAAATGCCTCTGCGATTTTTTTTTGTGCCTCGTCGCCGTAATAGATATCGCCGAATTGGTCAATGTAATACTGGTATTCTGCAATTGCTTCATTATATTTACCGTCGTAGTAATATTTTTCTGCTCTCTGAAACTGCTGAACCGCAGCCTGATTTCCCCAGTAGTCGCTCGTCCTAACGGGTCTATTTGATGCACAGCTGTAAAAGATAGTGAAAAGTAACAGCATTGCAGAAAATTTTATTTTCTGTATTATCTCTCTCATTTCATTTTCTCCTCTACGACCACTTGGGCGGCGGCAAGTTTGGCAATCGGAACCCTGAACGGCGAACAGGAAACATAGTCCATCCCTACACGATGACAGAACTTTACCGACTCAGGATCTCCGCCGTGCTCACCGCAGATTCCCACTTCAAGATTTTTTTTAGTTTTCCTGCCCCTGGAAATTCCGATTTTAATCAACTCCCCGATTCCTTCAAAATCAATAATCGCAAACGGGTCGCAGGGAAGAATTTTTTTCTCCAGATAATCCGGCATAAATCCGCCTATGTCGTCTCTGGAAAAACCGAATCCCATTTGAGTTAAATCATTCGTTCCGAAGGAAAAAAACTCTGAAACCTCGGCGATTTTTCCCGCAGTTAAGCATGCTCTCGGAATTTCAATCATCGTGCCGAACAAATATGAAATTTTCTTCAACCCGGAATTTTTTAATACTTCCTTATAAATTTTCTCAACGATTTCTTTTTGATTTTTTAATTCGTTAACAGCGCCGACCACAGGAATCATAATTTCCGGAATAACCTTTTTGCCTTCTTTGATTAACTCAGCAGATGCCTCAAAAATCGCGCGGACCTGCATTTCGGTAATTTCAGGATATGTAATTCCCAAACGGACACCGCGGTGTCCCATCATCGGATTTGATTCATGCAGAGCATTTGCTCTATTGTTAAATTCTTCATCAGATATTCCCAGCGCCTCCGCAAGTTTTTTTCTTTCATCCTCATTTTTTGGAACGAATTCATGCAATGGCGGGTCTAAAAGACGAACCACAACAGGAAAACCTTCCATTGCGGCAAGCGTGCCTTTGATGTCATTTTTAACAAACGGGAAAAGTTCAGCAAGCGCTTTTTTTCTTTCTTCCTCGTCTTTAGAGACAATCATTTTTCTTAAAAAGAACAGCGGCTGCTCGGAGCCCTTTCCGTAAAACATATGCTCGGTCCGGAAAAGTCCGATTCCCTCGGCGCCAAAAGTTCTCGCCCTTTTTGCATCATCAGGCGTGTCGGCGTTTGTTCTCACACCTAATTTTCTGATTTTGTCGCATAACTTCATAAAGTCCATAAAATACGGATTTTCCTCGGCGGCTTTTACCATCGGAAGTTGGCCGCGATAGATATAACCCTTTGAACCGTTGAGAGTTAACCAGTCGCCTTCTTTCAGCACAATATCACTGCCGGAAATTTTCAGCGTTTTTTCTTTATAATCAACGTGAATCTCCCCTGCACCGACGATACAGCACTTGCCCCAACCGCGTGCAACAAGCGCAGCGTGAGACGTCATTCCGCCGCGAGCGGTTAAAATAGCATTCGCAGCACGCATACCCTCGACATCCTCCGGATTGGTTTCCTCACGGACTAAAATAACATCCTTCCCGCTTTTTCTCCACACAACCGCATCATTGGCGGAAAAAACAATCATTCCGGTGGCGCCGCCGGGTCCCGCAGGAAGTCCTTTTGCTATCGGCGCAGAATTCTTTTCCGAAATAGGGTCAACAATAGGATGCAGGAGTTCATCAAGTTGAGACGGCGTCACTCGCATGACTGCCGCCTCTTTTGTAATCAATTTTTCCTTCATCATATCAACCGCTATTCTGATAGCGGCAGGACCGTTTCTTTTTCCAATACGGCACTGCAGCATCCAGAGTTTTCCTTCCTGAATTGTGAACTCAATATCCTGCATATCCCGATAGTGTTTTTCAAGTTTTTTCTGGAATGAATCAAGTTGCGAGTATATTTCCGGCATTGATGTTTCAAGTGAATGAAGATTTTTGTTCCGCTCCGTTTTACCCTGCTCGTTTATCGGGTTGGGAGTTCTGGTGCCGGCGACGACATCTTCACCCTGGGCATTAACAAGCCACTCGCCGTAGAAAACTTTTTCACCGGTTGCGGGATTTCTTGTAAATGCCACGCCTGTTGCGGAAGAATTACCCATATTTCCAAAAACCATCGCCTGAACATTTACCGCCGTTCCCCACTCATCAGGAATATTTTCTATCCGACGGTAAGAAATCGCCCTTTTTCCCTGCCACGACTGAAATACGGCGCTGATTCCGCCCCACAACTGTTCCATCGGGTCTTCGGGAAAATCTTTACCCAAAACTTCTTTCACTTTTGATTTATAGGTTTCAATAAGTTCTTTTAAGTCATCTGCAGTTAAATCGGTGTCAAGTTTTACTCCTCTTTTTTCTTTCATATTGTGAAGTTCTTTTTCAAGTTGCTGACGAATACCCCGACCTTCTTCCGTCTCAATTCCGGCTGCTTTTTCCATAACAACATCGGAATACATCTGGATTAGCCGGCGGTGGGCGTCATAAACAAATCTGGAATTGCCGGTTTTTTTGATAAGTGCTTCGCGGGTTTCATTGTTGAGTCCGACATTTAAGACGGTTTCCATCATTCCCGGCATTGATTTTCTTGCACCGCTTCTTACGGATAACAAAAGCGGATTTTCTTTATCGCCGAACTTACAGCCCATCAATGTTTCAACTCTTTTTAACGCCGTTTCAACCTGTTTTTTTAACTCGGGCGGATATTTTTTTTTGTTTTTGTAATATGCCGTGCAGACCTCAGTAGAAAGCGTAAAACCTGCAGGGACAGGTAGCCCTATCTTTACCATCTCGGCAAGATTTGCGCCCTTGCCTCCCAGAAGATTTTTCATTTTCTCATTTCCGTCCGCGTGACCTAACCCGAAAAAATACACATACTTCTTTGCCATTTTATTTTGCTCCTTCTCCACCTTCCGGTGAAACTAATTTTATTAAAAATACAACTCTTCTATTTTTCGCTTTATTAACATCCGTATCGTTCGGTGCAATCGGTTTATGTTCCCCGTAACCGATTGCCGCTATTTTTTCAGGCGGGATGGAATGCTTTTGAATAAGATATTTTACAACGGTTGTCGCACGCGCGGTGGAAAGTTCCCAATTAGATGCAAACTGCGAAGTTGCTATAGGGATGTTATCCGTGTGACCCTCAATAATAAGAACAATGTTTTTAATAGCGACTCCTTTTACCAAAGCATCGGCGATTTTGTCAATGTACATCTTCATGGCAGGTAAAAGTTCAGCGCTGCCGGAAACAAAAAACGGGACGCTCTGCTGTTCTTCAAACGTAATTCTTAATCCCTCTTTCGTCATTTTCGCTTCACCTGCTATTCCTTCCTGGACCATTGTCTGTTTTACTTCTACGGCTGCTTTCTGCATCGTACCGGAAAGTGCGGCTGCCATTGCATACATCATTATAAAAAAAGCGGCTATTTCCGTCATCAAATCAGCATAATTAATAAGCCACGGAGGCGCTGCATGACCTACCTGCGAAACTCTTGCGTCAGTTTCCGCGATATACCCTCTGGGCGGTTTTAATATCATAAATTATTTTCCTGTTGATTTTATTGCCAGACGCTGCGCCGGCTCAAGATACGCTTTCAGATTTGACTCCATAATTATAGGACTCACTCCCGATTGTAAAAGTAAAACACCGCGGATAATAATCTCTTTTACGAGAAGTTCTTCCTCGGAACGGCGGCGCAATTTTCCTGCCATCGGATAAAATAAAAGATACCCTGCGGAAAGCCCGTAGAATGCGGCAGCCAGTGCCATTGCCATTCTTTTTGGAACCATAGCAACATCGTCAACACCGCTTAAGAGAAGAATCATTCCCAAAACGGTGCCGATAATTCCAAAAGCGGGGGCATATGTGCCTAATGAATTGAAAATTTCCTGTCCGACTTTGTGTCTTTCTCTGATAAATCCGATTTCCGTTTCTAACATACTGCTGATAAATTGAGAATCAAAACCGTCAATTACTAACTGCGTGCCCCGTCTCATAAAATCATTTTTTACATTTTTTACGTCACCTTCAAGCGAGAGAAGCCCTTCAGTTCTTGCTTTTTTTGTAAAATCAACAAATGAACTGACAATTTCGGTCGTATCTTCGCCGCCGCCGGTAAAAAGAACCTTTCTTAAAACCTTTAAGACACCGATAACCTGCCTTAGAGGATAATTTACAAGCAAAGCGCAAAATGTACCGCCGATGACCACTAAAAATGCTTCCATATTTATAAACGGTCCGAATCCCTTCATTCCTTCCGATAAAAATATTGAAAGGAAAACAAATCCCAAAAATACGATTATACCGGTAAGTGTTGCTATGTCCATAAATTATCCCTCCGCTTTGTTATGTATTTTTTTCTTTAATTCAACAATCCTGTTTGTAACTTCCTCCGGTGTTTCTTTAACTATCGTGCTTTTTCCCGTTGTTAAAAGAATCGTAGTATTCGGATGACATTCCATTTTTTCTATTAAGTCGGGATTGATATATATTTCTTCACCGTTAAGTTTTGTCAGTTTAATCATCGTTTAATTATATCTTTTTTGACTGAAATGTCAAGTCCTTTCTGGCGGTTGACTTCATAGAAAATTATGGATGCCGACATTGCAGCATTCAAGGAAGATATTTTTTTATCTATCGGAATTTGAACGAGAAAATCGCATTTTTCTTTTGTCAGCCGGTGAAGACCACTACCCTCACTGCCTATAACAACCGCGATTTTGCCTTTAATTTCTTTTTGTGAAATTACCTCGCCCTGCATATCCGCGCCGTAAATCCAGAAACCGATTTTTTTAAGCGACTCTATCGCTTGAACGATGTTGACCACTTTTACAATCGGGATGTGTTCAATAGCGCCTGCCGATGCTTTTGCGGTACCAGTTGAAATTCCTGCCGACATCCTGCTTTGAATGAGCACTGCGTCAACAGAGAAACATACCGCCGAACGGAGAATGCTTCCGAGATTCTGCGGGTCTTCAATTTCGTCAAGAATACAGACGACGGAGTCCTGTTTTTTTTCCGTCAATTTTACGAGACGGTCAAACTGCCAGTACTCTTTAGGTGTTACGAATGCAACTACACCCTGATGGTTGCTTGAATATCCTATCAGTTTTTTGCTGTCCTCAAACTGAACGGGAATGTTTTTTTTTCTCGCAAGGTCTATGATTTTATCTACGATATCGCCTTCATATTTTTTTGCGATTAAAATTTTTTTGAAGCTTCGCTGACCCGCCGAGAGCGCCTCAAAAACCGGATGCCTGCCGCAAATAATTTCCGTGCTCATATTTTTTTTACCCTTGGTCCGGATTTCGTATCTTCTATATCAAAACCTTCCCCTTTAATTTTTTGTCTTAGTTCATCTGATAATTTCCAATTTTTATTTTTCCTTGCATCTTCACGGGCTTTTATTAAAGTTTTTACAATTAAATTAATTGCAAAAGGTCTATAATTTCGTAATTCTAAACCAAGTGTATTACAAATCAGAATCATAGTTTTTAAGTCAGATTTTGTTTTATAATTTATTGTTTTTTCGTTTATTATTTCTTTTAATAATTTATGTATACATGCAAGTGCAATAGAGGTATTGAAATCATCCTCCATGGCATTTTCAAATTCTTCCAGAATTTTAGTATTGTATTTGATTTCTTCTTTTTCTTCCGGGTTATTTTCCGCATTATTAATTTTATTTGTTAAGCCTAAAAGTTCTTCATTTCCTTTAATTGTATTTATTAAAGCATAAGCGCTTTTTGACTGTTCCAATTTATCTTCGGAAAAGTCCAGAGGTTGTCTGTAATGCTGTGTTAAAAGCATATATCTTACAACTATCGGGTCGTATTTTTCAAAAATTTCTCTGAGTGTAAAAAAATTGCCGAGCGATTTTGACATTTTTTCCTTGTTGATTGTAACAAAACCGTTATGAATCCAGTATTTTACAAATGGTTTTCCGAGTGCTGCTTCCGACTGCGCAATCTCGTTTTCGTGATGCGGAAAAATCAAATCCTGACCGCCGCCGTGAATATCAAAAGTATTAAGACCGAACTCGTTTAACGACATTGCTGAACATTCAATATGCCACCCCGGACGACCTTTTCCCCACGGGCTTTCCCACGACGGTTCTCCTTCTTTCGCTTTTTTCCAGAGAGCAAAATCCAAAGGGTCTTTTTTTTGTTCGCCCGGTAAAACCCTTGACCCGCTTTTTAAATCGTCAACATTTCTTTTTGAAAGTTTTCCGTAGTCCTTAAATTTTCTAACTGAAAAATAAACATCGCCGGCTGCGACATACCCATAACCGTTATCTATAATTTTTTTAATAAAACTTATTATATCCGGAATCTTTTGAGTTACTCTCGGATAAAAATCGGCATCCTGTATGTTCAGTTTTCTCATCTGAGTAAAATAATCGTCAATATATTTTTGCGCCAATTCCGCAAGCGGGATTTTTGCCTCCAAACTTCTATTGATAATTTTATCGTCAATATCCGTAAAATTTTGAATATATTTTACCGTATACCCCTTGTATTTGAGATAACGGCGGATAACATCAAAAACGACATAGCACCGCGCATGTCCGAGATGCACCTCATCATAAGGTGTAATCCCGCAAACATACATATTGACATCTTTGCCGTTTTTATCTATCGGAATAAACTCTTCTTTTTTCCCAGAAAGTGTGTTGTAAATTTTTAACATTTTATTTCAAATAATTCACAAGGTTTAAACTTAAATTGAAGCATATTAGCCGTTGGTCTTCCTGCATCTCCGCCCTTTCTTTGCATACTAATTTTTCCAATATGTAGAGAACCGTTTTTAGAAACCGTTACATCACCATAACCGAAAAAATTCATAGCCATGTTAATATCTTTTAACGTCCACGTCGTAATATTCTGTAATTCATCGTATCTTGTAACCAACATCCAGTCGGCAGATAATCCTCCTCTGCCCTTTAGTATATCACTAACTATAAGAATTTTATTGTTTTTTAAGAAACCGACGATTTTATCTCTCAAATGACCGGGAAGTTCATCCAAATACAATCTTCTTTTATCCCGTATTTTTGTCCTTGAAGTTATTTCCTTGGGTGGTTTTATCTCACCAGTAAATAGTTTTAACCCTAATGCTATCTCATTATCAAAATGCCAAATTTGTTGATAGGCATCAATCCATCTTTTATCAACTTGATTAAATCCAGAATTTAATTTATTTTTTTTGATAGTTACTTTTTTCAATGATAAATTTTCAATTTTAAGAATACTACCTATTTTTATAATAATTTTGATTTGAGCATCTGCTTTTTTAAACTTTACAAACTCGCTATAATCCCGTTCAATAATACTAAATTTTTCTAAATCTTCTTTTTTTATTCTGGTCGGTATTTGTATGGCTTTTACGAAGTCAATCTTATCCGAATTATAACCCATTATTTCCAGCCATTCTTTCGCCTCTTTATCGGCAATCCAATTATTAAACTTTTTACAAATGTCCTTCTCGTTTGCAAATCCGCCTTTTGCTGTTTTTGAACCAAGTTTTGTTTTATTCATATATTCTTATATTTAACGACCACAAAATTCAAATAACGGCAAACTATCCTTTTCTGTTCTTTCTGGTTTTCTTTTAATTTCTTCGTGACGACCTTCCAATCTTTTTCTAATAACATCAATATAATTTTTTGATATTTCTGTCGTAATGTAATTTCTTTTTAATTTTTTCGCAACAGAGACAGTTGTGCCTGTCCCGCCAAAAGGGTCTAAAACAACATCGCCGGTATTTGAACTTGTTTTGATAATTCTTTCTAATAGTGCTTCCGGCATTTGACAAGGATGGTCGCCCAACCTTTCCTTAAACGAACCGCAAACCCTTGTAAACTCCCAAACGTCATCGGGCACTTTTCCATCGGGATGTGCCCTTTTATCATGATATATCTGTTGCCTTGCCGATGGTATTCTTACATCCTTATCATTAAATATAAATTTTTCTTTATCTTTTGTAAAATATAAAATATGTGTGTGAGAACGATTAAATTTTTTTCTTTGATTCTGTCCAAAAGTGTAATACCAAATTATCCAATTTCTAAAATTAAATTCTGTTTTTTTCAAAATCAAATTTATTTCAGCAGCAAATTCATCGCCTATGGCAATATATATTGTCCCGGTTTTTTTTAATATCCTGTAGGTTTCTCTTATCCAACATACCGACCAATTATAATAATCTTCATAACTTCTCTTATCATTGTAATTATCATATTTCAAACCTATATTAAAAGGCGGGTCGGCAAAAATTAAATCAATAGAATTATCAGGAATTGTTTTCATAACTTCAATACAATCGCCTTCAATTACTTTATTGATAAAATCGTTAATGGTTTTTGCTGACTGATAAATCACAGCATTATCTTTTATAGTTAATTTTCTTTTTCTCTTCTTTTTATACATTTTTTTTAATCAAACACACGGCATATGCACAAATTGCCTTGCCGTTGCCGATGGCGCCGATACCCTCGTTGGTTGTTGCTTTGATGCTTATATTTTTTGTCCCGATAACTTTTGATATTTCTTTTTTCATTTTTTTAATATACGGGGAAAATTTCGGCTCTTTTGCGACGAGCATTGTGTCAATGTTTATTATTTTATAACCGGATTTTTTTAGTAAAACAAAAGTTTTTTCAAGCAAAACCGAACTTGAAATGTTTTTGTATTTTTTATCAGTATTCGGAAAATGCTGCCCGATATCGCCGAGTCCTGCAGCGCCTAAAAGTGAATCGCAGATTGAGTGAAGCAAAACGTCGCCGTCGGAGTGTGCGAGCAGACCTTTTGAATAAGGAATTTTAATTCCGCCCAGAAAAAGCGGTCTTCCTTTTACAAGTTTATGTATATCATAACCGAAACCGATTCGGAGTTTAGAGTTCATAGTTTAGAGTTTAAAGATAAATCCTCTTTTGTGGTGATTTTGATGTTTTTGTAATCGCCTGAAATTATTTTTACTTTTTTACCTAATTTTTCAATAAGTGCAGAATCGTCAGTTGAAAAATATTTTTTCTCAAACGCTTTCTTGTATGCTCTCATTATCAGGGAATACTTAAACGTTTGCGGAGTTTGAGCAAGAAAAATGTTCCGTCTTTCCGGAGTTGAAATTACAAATCCCCCTTTACAAATTTTTACCGTGTCATTTGACGGAACTGCGACAACGCAAGCGCCATATTTTTTTGCGGAAACGATACTATCTTTTATGATTTTTTCAGATACAAATGGTCTAACGCCGTCGTGAATCAAAACTATGTCCGTGTCAGAACTCAAAGTTGAAAGTCCGTTGAAAACGGAATGCTGTCTGGTTTTCCCGCCGGGAACAATTTTGACTCTATTGGAAAAATCTAATTTCCGTTTTATGTCTTCCTTCGGTAAAACTAAAACTATATTTTTTATATCGGAAATTTTAAGAAATTTTGATATGGTTAATTCAATAATTTTTCTTTTACCTATAAATTCAAACTGCTTTTTTGAGCCGAACCTTTTACCGCTGCCGGCTGCTACTATTATCGCTGATACTTTCATATTATCTATGTTATTTTATTCCTCTTTCATCTGAGCAAAAATCATTCTGCCCGTGGAAGTTTGTAAAACATTTGTTACAGTTACTTCAACTTTTTTTCCGAGGTGACTGCGGCCGTTTTCAACGACTACCATTGTGCCGTCTTCAAGATAAGCGACCGCCTGTTTTTTTTCTTTGCCTTCTTTCATAAGGTAAATGTTCAACACCTCACCGGGGAGGAGAGCGGGTTTTATAACACCTGCGAGTTCGTTGACATTCAAAACAACGACACCGTGGACGGATGCAACTTTATTCAAATTAAAATCGGTCGTAATAATTTTTGCCTTTAAGTCCTCCGCAAGTTTCAGTATTTTTGCGTCGGTTTGAGTTATGTCGGAATAGTCCTTTTCAAAAATTTTTACCGGCACAACAAGATTTTGTCTTATTTTATTCAACAGGTCAAGTCCTCGTCTGCCCCGCTGCCTTTTGGTAGAATCAGCGGAATCGGCAAGTGTCTGAAGTTCCGAAACGACAAATTCCGGGACCACAATCACGCCGGTTACAAAATTTGTTTCAATGATATCCAGAATCCTGCCGTCTATAATCGCGGAAGTATCAAGAATTTTTAAATCCTCCTGACGTTTTTTTGATGTAAGGTGTATATCCTTGTCAAGTAATGAAAGTTCCTCTTTTTTTCTTATGGCGATTATAAATCCGAGATACGCCAAAACCATTTTTATCAAAATAGAATATGTTTTCATAAAACTGTCTAATTTGGCATCTTCCATAAGAAAAATTGAATAATCCAAAAGTTTTGCCGAAATAAGTCCGAGAATGGCACCGAGACCGCCTGCGACGATTGAATCAAGCGGAATCATTTCAATCAAAATTTCAACAAAAATTACGACCAGTGCGACGGCAACTCCTATCAATATACCCTTCGCATCTTTTGAAATCTGAAACCACCCGATAACGGGTCCCGCAATAATTATCATTGACCTTATAATCCAGATAAACACAAAAACCCCCTATAAACCAATTGAGAATTAAGAATTAAGAATTAAGAATTAAAATGTTAAAATCCATAATTTTTAATTCTTAATTGCCTCTATTGCATCAAATACCGTCTCAACGGGAACTATCTTTATTTTCAATTTCCCGTTTATTCCTTTTAAGTTCGCCTTCGGAATTATGCATTTTTCAAATCCGAGTTTCTCAAACTCTAAAAGCCGCTGCGAAATATGAGTCACTGCTCTTACCTCGCCTGTCAACCCAACCTCTCCAATAATCCCTATTTTGGATGAAACCACAAAATTTCCGACGGCAGAAGCAATCGCACAGGCAACGGATAAATCGCAGGACGGTTCTTTCGTTTTGATTCCGCCTACGATATTTATAAAAATGTCCTGGTTGACAAGCCGAAGTCCGAGCCGTTTTTCAAGAACTGCAATTATTATTACCGCCCTGTTGTAATCCAACCCGGAAAATTGCCGGCGGGGAAGTGGAAGCGGCGTTGAAGAAACTAATGCCTGAACTTCCAATAAAATCGGTCGCGCACCCTCAATAATGCAAGTCGTAACGCTCCCGGAAACATTCTTCGGTTTCTCCCCTATAAAAATCTCAGACGGATTTTTTACTTCTTTTAAACCCTCTTCCTGCATCTCAAAAATTCCTATTTCGTTTGTTGAACCGAACCTGTTTTTGAAACAACGAAGAAGCCGGTATGTGTGATGCTGTTCCGAACTGAAATATAAAACGGTATCAACGATGTGTTCCAAAATTCTGGGACCTGCAAGCGTTCCCTCTTTTGTGACATGTCCGCAGAGAAACGTGGTAAGCGGGATTGATTTACTTATTGACAAAAGTTCCGCAGTCGTTTCTCTCACCTGAGAAACTGTTCCCGGCGCCGATTCAATATCGTCGCGGTACATCGTCTGGATAGAATCAATAAAAAGAAATTTCGGCTTTACTTCATTCACCCTGTTAACGATTTCGGAAAGCAGCGTTTCCGAGACAAGAAATAATTGTCCTTTATCAATTTTAAGTCGCTGGGCTCTCATTTTCAACTGTTCAAGTGACTCCTCGCCGGAAACATACAAACAGTTAAATTGAGATGAAAGACACCCGGCAATTTGCAAAAGCAGTGTTGATTTCCCGATGCCCGGTTCCCCGCCTATTAAAATCATCTGTCCGTCAACGAGACCGCCGCCCAAAAGATTATCAAATTCGTTAATGTTAGTTTTGTATCTATTTTTATAAATTTGTGTTTCAATAATTTCATTAATTTTTTTAACTTCTGACGAAAAATTCGTTATGTGCGGACGGGTTTTTGAGGCGGCAATTTTTTTTTCTTCTACAAAAGTATTCCATTTTTCGCAGTCGGGACATTTTCCCAGCCACTTCGTGGATTCATAGCCGCACTCCTGACAGACAAACTGAATTTTATCTTTTTTGTTCATTTTATTTTATTTTTTTTCTTTTTTTTCCGATTTTTCCAACTCTTTTTTCACATCTTTTGCTTTTTTATCGTCCACAATCCATTTTGACGGCGCATCTTCCACCATCTTGCTGAAAACCCGGAAACTTTTTATCGTCTCTCTCAAATCGCTTTCAAGTTTTTTATCTGTTACAAGTTTTCCGAGAACACCGTCGCCGGTTTCTATTGATTTTGAAATTTTTTCAAGAGAGGTAAGCGTTGCATCAAGTTTTCTTGAAATGTTTGTAAGCCGCCCGGCGGAAACCGATTTTTTCAGTTCTGCTGATATAACCGTCAAATCTTCGGAAAATTTATTCAGGTTGTTAATTGTTGATTTGATATTAGTATCGCCCGTTAAACTTTTAAGTGAATCCAAAAGCGAATTTATTGCCACCTGTGTTTTATCAAACATCTTGTCAATGCTTATCGGGTCAACGCCGGTAATGGTATCGCCGTCTTTTAACAATTCACTTGCGGCACTTCCGGAGGTAAGTTGTATAAATTTTACTCCGATGATTCCCGACGAAAAAATATACACGCCGGCATCTTTATAAATTTTCACGTCTCTATCCAGCCAGACCGTTACTTTTGCCTTTCCCTCCTCCAGCGTGATATCTTTCACATAACCGATATTTACTCCCGCGACCTGCACCTTTGCCTGTTTCAAGAGTCCCTGAATATCATTGAAAAGAATGTTAATCTCATATCCTTTCTCAAAAATACGGACACCTGACAAAATCATAATAGACGTTGCAAGCACCAGAGTTCCTAAAATAATTACAATTCCAACTTTGGTTTCCTGTTTCATAATTTACCTCTCTCTTACTTTCATTTTTATGGGGCCCACCGAAGAACCCGTCGTGAATTGTTTTACATATTGATTTTCCGTTTTTTTGATTTCGTCCGGCGTTCCTATCCCTATAATTTTACCATCGTAAAGCATAGCAATTCTATTTGAAATTTTATATGCGCTGGTCATATCGTGAGTTACAACTATTGAGGTAATGTCTAATGATTTTTGAAGATATATTATAAGGTCGTTAATAACATCAGCCATAATAGGGTCTATCCCCGTCGTCGGCTCATCGTAAAAAATATATTTCGGGTCTGTTGCGATTGCCCTTGCCAGTGCCACCCGCTTTTTCATCCCGCCTGATAGTTCAGACGGTTTCATCTGTTCTATACCTTCAAGTCCTATCATTGAAAGACACTTTTTAACTTTTTGGGAAATTTTTTCCGCAGGCATTTCGGTAAGATTCCTTAACCCGAAAGCCACATTGTCGCCGACGGTTAAAGAATCAAAAAGCGCAGCGCCCTGAAAAAGAAATCCGAAATTTCTCTGAACTTCCGAAAGCGATTTTTCGTTAAGTCCGGTTATTTCCGTCTCATCAACGAATATATTGCCGGAAGCCGGCTTTAGGAGACCTACGATATGTTTTATTAAAACGGATTTCCCGCAACCGCTTCCGCCGATAATAGTAATCGTTTCCCTGTCTTTTATTTCCAGATTGACGCCGGAAAGGACATTATTCTCGCCGAACGATTTATGTAAGTCAACTATTCTTATCATTTGCTATCCAATACCAAATAACACTAAAAGCGCCGTCAGGAAATAGTCGGATACCAGAATCATAACCATAGAAATTACAACGGTCTGCGTTGTGGCACGCCCCACGCCCTCGGCACCGCCTTCACAGTTAAAACCTTTGTAACAGGCAACAGTAACAATTATCAGAGCAAAAAATACCGATTTTATAAGTCCGTGAAATAAATCCTCAACCCGCATATAATCCAGAATATCGTTTTTATAAACAGTTGCCGCAATTCCCAATTTATAAACACTGACGAAAAATCCGCCGATTATTCCTATTATATCTGCAAAAACGGTAAGGATGGGAAGCATTACCACTATTGAAATAAATCTCGGCACCGCCAGATATTTTATCGGATTGGTTCCCAGAGTGTACAACGCATCTATCTGTTCGGTAACCTTCATCGTTCCAAGTTCAGCCGCAATCGCTGCTCCGACACGGCCGGCAACGACTATTGCGGTTAATACGGGTCCCAGTTCTTTCACCATAGAAAAACCGACCACACTTCCGATATAAATCGGCTCGTTAAAAATATTTCTGGTTGAATATGCGGTTTGAAGCGCCAGCACCATTCCCGTAAAAACGGAAGTAAGCGCGGTAACCGGAACCGACATAACGCCAATTTGTATCATCTGGTTAATAATATTTTTTCTGTCCTGTTTGTAGGATATATAACTGTAAACCGTTTTTACCAACATTAGGAAAGCGTTTCCGATATCGTCGGAAGCTTTAATAAATTTTTTTCCTATAGAACCGATAATTTTCATCCGTACGCCCTCGGCACTCTTTTTGAAATTGATGTTACTATCTCGTAATTTATCGTATTGCACCTTTTCGCCACATTTTCCGCTGAAATTTTTTCTTTACCTTGTGAGCCGACAATAACAACCTCATCCCCGACAATAACATTTTTTATACCGGTAACGTCTATCATTGTCATATCCATACAAACCCTGCCGACAACAGATGCCTTTTTGCCATGAATTAAAACTTTTGCATTATTAGAGTTGCATCTTAAAAAACCGTCGGCATAACCAATTGGAATTGTGGCGATTTTTGAAATTCTTTTTGTGATGAATGTCCTGCAATAACTTATTGATGTGTTTTTAGGAACCGTTTTTAGATATACAATTTTTGTTTTTAGAGATATCGCAGGTTGAACCCGGATGGCTGAATCTGAATTTTCAAACGGTTTTAGACCGTAAATTAAAAGTCCCGGACGGACGAGATTGAAATGCGAACTTTTATATCTGATTATTGCTGCGCTTGCGGCAATATGTACAAACCTGGCGGGGATTTTCCGGGATAATTTTTCAAACTCGCGGATTTGTTTTTCGGTAAAATTTTCGTTTTCGGCGGCACAGGCAAGATGAGAATAAATCCCGTCAATATAAATATTTTTTAGATTTTTGATTTTTTCAATCAGCGAAACAAAGGTTTTCGGCGATATTCCTAACCTTGCCATCCCCGTATCAATTTTAAGATGAAAAGGAAGTTTTTTATTTTTATATTTCGCAAATTTATTAAAAAATTCAAGACCGGAAATGCTTGCAATTGTCGGAGTGAGATTGTGTTTTATTACTTCGGAAAAATTTTCAAACGGATAGGTGCTTCCTAATATAAGAATATCTTTTTTTATACCGGCAAGACGGAGTTCAATTCCTTCCTCTATTGTTGCGACTCCGAATATTTTTACAGCGGATTTTTCAAGCGTTTGCGCAACTTGAACGGCACCATGACCGTAGGCATCCGCTTTTACAACAGCGAGTATGTCAACGTATCTTCCGACAAATTTTTTTATAATTCCGACATTAAATTTTATATTTTCCAGATTTATTTCTGCACGGGTAGGTCTTAAAATTTTCATGATAAATCAAGTAGAACCCTTTGCCGCACTTTCAAATTTAGTATATTCCTTGAAAAATCTTAACATTATGTTTCCCATTCTGCCGTGCCTGTTTTTTGCGATTATAACTTCCGTGTCGCTAACCGGACTTGACGCTTCAATACCGTCGGCTTTGTACAAACTCGGATGATAAAGCATAAGAACAAGGTCTGCGTCTTGTTCAATGGCGCCCGACTCCCTTAAATCCGCAAGCCGCGGTTTGCCCGCCTGATTTCCGGTTCTTTTTTCCGGTTCTCGGGATAACTGCGAAAGCGCTATTACCGGAAGTTGCAGATCCTTCGCCATAATTTTTAATGAGCGGGATATTTCGGCGACATCTAATTGTCTGAATTCGCTGCGACCGGTTTTACCTGACATAAGTTGAAGATAATCAATTATAACAAGGTCAAGTCCTTCTTTTTTATAAAGACGACGGGCGCGGGCTTTCATTTCAAGAACGCTGAGTGCGGAAGAATCGTCGATAAATATTTTTGCCGGCTTGAATTTTCCGGCGGCGGTCGTAATTCGGGGCCAGTCATCCTTTGACATATATGCATTTTTCACACGGTCGGAAGCGACCCTCGCCTGCGAGCATATAAATCTTGTCATCAGTTCGTCGTTTGACATTTCAAGCGAAAAAATCAAAACTGATTTTTTGTGAAGTATTGCCGCATTTTCCGCTATATTCATACATAACGATGTTTTGCCTGTTCCGGGACGACCCGCTATAATAATAAAATTTGATTTTTTGAAACCGCCGGTCACACTATCCAAATCGTTAAAACCGCTCGGACATCCGGGTACATGTTCTTTTTTTAGATAAATTTCTTCAATAGCGTCAATGGTGGGGTCAATCAAATCAGAAACTGATATGGGACCTTTTATCGCTTTTTTGTCCGAGATGTTAAATATCGCCTGCGAGGCGGAGTCCACAATTTCGTCAACATCGTCAATCCGACCCGTAGCATCGCCGATGATTTTTCTGCCCGCATGTATGAGTTCCCGGAGAATCGCTTTATCTTTGACAATTTTTGCGTAATATTCCGCATTTGAAGCGGTGATAACCGTATCAATAAGAGATGCAAGATATGCGGCGCCGCCCAACTGTTCAACCTGCGGATCAGATTTTATTTTCTCAGAAATTATTAATATATCAACATCACCCTGATTTTTGTCGTAAATTTTTACTATCTCGCTAAAAATTACTTTATGAGCAGTAGCGTAAAAATCATTTTCGGAAAGCATTTCTATAGCAATCTCTATCGCATCTTTCTCAATAAGCATAGAGCCGAGAACTGCCTTTTCTGCTTCCAAACTATGAGGTACTACGAGATCAATCGGATTATTATTTGACATAATAACATCAGAGCATAGTGCATAGAAAACTATCCGCTCTCCGCTCTATTCTCTATTCTCTGCCTTTCTGACGAGCCAGACCTTTATTTTTGCGGTTACTTCCGGATGAATTTTTACGGCAACATCAAACGCCCCGAGTTCTTTTAAGGGATTATCAAGAACGATTGATTTTTTGTCAATATCAAAACCTTCTGTTTTAAGTGCTGCTGAAATATCTGCGGGACCGACGGAACCGAAAATTTTATTTTCCTCGCCGGATGCGGCGGCGACCGGTATCGTTATTGAAACTGATGAAAGTTTTTTTGCAAACTCGGCGGCTGAGGTAAGTTCGTTTTTCATAATTTCTGCAACCTTTATTTTTTCTTTCTCAATAATTTTCAGATTCCTGTCGTTTGCTTCAAGTACAAGTCCTTTTGGAAAAAGAAAATTTCTGGCGTAACCGTCTTTTACGGACTTTATATCCCCTATTTTTCCCAACCCTTTAATCTCCTGTTTTAAGATAACCTTCATTATTTACATCCTCCTTTTTCTTTCTGAAATCAAGCCATACATCCGAAACACCCAGAAATACTGCCGCCGGCGAATATAGAATAAAAACGATATATGCAAGGACAAGCATCGCTTTTGACTTGCTGAAAAAAAATTTGCCTACTGATAATCCGCCGACGAAATAAATAAAAAAAATCAGATTAAGAATGTTCTCCGAAATTTGAAAAAGAACGGTACTTTTTCCATCTTTGAAAACAATATAAAATAAAAGCGAAAATATAAGTGCGAATACAAACTTTTCGGGCAGCCGCCATTTTTCAAGAGGTTGAAGTTTTTTTATTTTTACATCAAACCTATCCGCTCCCGCAGAGAGAAAGATATAGGAAAGCGTTACCATTATAACAACAAAAATTACCGCTATTGAATAAATGTTTCTTGTAATAAGTTCCACAAACGTGGCGGCAATATCTTTCGGAATGCCGGCGGCAATTCTGGAGTTTATCCATGAAATCTGAAAGCCGTAAATTATAAACGACAAAATAACTGCAACGGATACGAACGATACTCCAATGCAGGAATCCGCAATTATCCGCCAACAACTTTTTTTTCTTTTTATTCCGGAATATAAAAACAATGAATTGAGGACAACAAATAATAAAAAAGCAAAAGAAAGGACGGCGCCGTGGGGAATAAATCCGTAAATTGCCGCGGTTGTTATAATAATCCCTATAAGCCCCGACAAAACTCCGCTTTTAACAAATAAAAGGACGAGTGATACCGAAGACAGCGGCAGGAAAAAAATTCCTATAAACGGAATTGCAAAACCCGACATAAAAAAAAGAAACGAAAAAGACGCAAATAGAAAAACTTTTTTTATTGCAGACATATCCTACAAATTAACAAACGGTATAATGGCAATGTTTCTTGCCCTTTTAATGGCTCTTGTTAAAATCCTCTGATGCTTCACACACACACCCGTAAATCTTGATGAAAAAATCTTACCTCTGTCGGAAATATAATTTTTCAGAAGTCCTACGTTCTTGTAATCTATTTCTATCTTGTCGGCGCAAAAACGGCAAAATCTTTTTTTAAACTGTTTCCTTTTCGAGAATTTTCCGAATGTTTTTTTTCCGCCTTTTTTTGTATTTTTTTTCTTATTAATCAACATCATTCCCCCTATTAACACCAGAGATTAGAGAATTAGAGAATTAGAGAATTAGATTTTTTTCTAATTCACCAATTCTCTGTTGTATAAACTAATTCTCTGTCGTATAAACTATTTCTCTGTCCCTCAAAACGGCACTTCGTCGTCTTTTTTCTTTTTTGACGGTTTCAACACCGGTTTATAATTCTCTACCGATTCCTCACTTACAATTTCCACCGCCGACTCATCCGCTTTTTCACCTCTTTTAGGCATAAGATGAAGTTTTTCGCCGATGACGACAAGTTTGCTTTTTTTCTGCCCGTCTTTTTCCCAACTATCCTGTTTCAGACGGCCTTCTATAACAATGCTGTCGCCTTTGTGAACATATTTTTCGCATATCTCCGCCGATTTACCGAAAAATGTTATGTCAACAAAACAGGTTTCCTCTTTCGGATTACCGTCTGAACCCTTGTATCTTCTGTTGATTCCCACGCTGAAACTTGCCAGAGAAGTTCCGCTCGGTAACGCCCTTATTTCCGGATCTCTTGTAACATTGCCCATCAGTATAACTTTACTGAAACTTGCCATAATTCCCCCCCCGTATTTTAGATTTTATTCAGCGACCGGTTTTTCCTGACCTTCTATTTCCGGTTTGACAATGTCGGATTTTTCCTCCTTTTTCGGTTCAGTTTTTTTCTTGAAGGATTTTTCTATCTTAATAGTTATATATTTTATAACATCATCGGTGGTTCTGAAAAAATTTTCAAGAACACCTACAACTTTGCCGTCGGCAGAAAATTGTAAGAGGAAATAAGTTCCTTCTTTATTTTTTTTAACGGGATATGCAAGCCGTCTTTTCCCCCAACTGTCCGACAAAATAACGGTGCCGTTACCGGAAGTTATAATTCCTTTTACCTTTCCCAAGACCTCTTCAACTTTTTCGTTTGATAATGTCGGTTTTAAAATAAAAACCGTTTCGTAATTAGGCATGAACGCCTCCTTTTTGGACATATGACCATCCCGCTAAAGCACAGGATAGTAAAGTGCAGGAAAACTTTTGTTATTATATCACAAAAAAATATTTTTTGCAACAACTTATTCGGCTTCAACAAATTTATATTTTATTTCTCCGGGTTGTATAAGCCCAAGTTTTTTTCTTGCCTCTCTTTCAATGTATGCCTGATTGTTTTCAAAATTGTAAAGTTTAATTCTTAAATCCCTGTTTTCCGTCTCAATCGCTTCAAGTTTTTTATTCAGTTTCGTAAGTTCTATTCGCTGGCTAATTATGCTTCTCATTCCGTCGTTGCCGAAAAGAACCAAGACCGCTAAGGTTACTGCAATCCAAAAATATATTTTTTTCTTATTTACCGAATTTAGCGGCATCGGACAATTCCTCTTCAATCCGCAATAACTGATTATATTTACAAATTCTATCGGTACGGCTGGCGGAACCGGTTTTTATCTGACCCGAATTTACAGCAACGGATAAATCCGCAATAAAACTATCCTCTGTTTCACCCGAACGATGCGAAATTACCGTCGTATAACCCGCCTTGTGCGCCATAAGAATCGTATCAATCGTCTCCGTAAGAGTTCCTATCTGGTTGAGTTTTATCAAAATAGAATTCGCGGTTTTTGTGTTTATTCCTCTTTGCAGACGCTCAACATTTGTGACGAACAGGTCATCGCCGACAATCTGGATTTTTTTTCCGAGTTTATCGGTCATCAGTTTCCAACCGTCCCAATCATCCTCGGCAAGACCGTCTTCAATTGAAACAATAGGATATTTACCTACGAGGTTTTCGTAGAAATTTACCATTTGTTCGGAAGTTTTTATTTTGTCCGATTTCTCGCCCTCCAAAATATATTTTCCGTCTTTGTAAAATTCCGACGATGCGGGGTCAAGTGCAATGAAAATATCTCTTCCGGGAACATAGCCCGCTTTTTTTATGGCTTCAATAATTACTTCAAGTGCCTCTTCGTTTGAGTTAAGATTCGGGGCAAAACCGCCCTCGTCACCGACGGAAGTATTATAATTTTTGTCTTTCAGCACTTTTTTTAAGTTATGAAATATCTCTGTCCCGTATCTCAATGCTTCACGAAAACTTTTGGCGCCTTTTGGGAAAACCATAAATTCCTGCAGGTCAACATTATTGTCGGCGTGGGAGCCGCCGTTTAAGATATTCATCATTGGGACAGGTAAAACATAATCGTTTAATTTAATATTATACGCTGAACGGATGTATTTATAAAGCGGAAGTTTTTTATCTGATGCAGATGCACGGCAGACAGCAAGCGAAACGCCCAGAATTGCATTGGCGCCTAACTTTGCTTTATTTTTTGTTCCGTCAATAGAAATCATTTTTCTGTCAATTTCAATCTGGTTTTCTGCATTCATTCCGATAATTGCCGGCGCAATGATTTTGTTGACATTTTCAACTGCTTTAAGCGTACCCTTGCCGAGGTATCTCTTTTTATCGCCGTCTCTTAATTCCACCGCTTCATGTTCTCCGGTTGAAGCGCCGGAAGGAACAGCCGCTCTGCCCAAAATCCCGTTTTCCAAAATTACGTCAACTTCCACCGTCGGGTTACCCCGTGAATCCAGAATCTCCCGTCCTACAATTCTTTTAATCTTGCTCATTTTTCTCCTCCGATTGTCTTTAGTAATCCCGATGTTTTTTTACCGAAGTAAAAGAATATCAGAAAAACCTTTCATATAATTTTCAAAATCCTGCCGGGCTAGGGCTCGAACCTAGAACGGATGCTCCAGAGGCATCTGTGTTACCATTACACCACCCGGCAACTCTCGCTCGCTCAATATTAATTTGTCCTGTGTTCCGTTTTTGAATCTTTATCAAGTTCGTCGACAAAATTTAACTGTAAATCTGAAAGTGTAGACGATAAAAATTTATTTTCTTCAGCGGAAAGATTGCCTTTTGTTTTCCCAACAAGCATTTCAATTATATCTATTGAAACTTTTGCCTGTTCAAGATTTTTTTCGATTTTGTTAGTTACCGGATTGGATATTTTTCCCATCTGTTGCATTGCCGCCGCAGAAAGTGAAAACACCAAACTCAAAAAATATTCATTTATCTTTTCCTGTTCAGCCATTTTTTCCTCCGATTACATTTCTCAACCGCGATAAAACTCTGTCTTTTCCCAAAGTTTCAATCATATCAAAAAGCGACGGGCCTTCTGTTCTTCCCGAAACCGCAACCCTCACGGGATGAAAAATTTGGGATGTTTTCAGCAAGTTAACTTCGGCGTATTTTCTTGTTTCGTTTTCAATTGCCTTCGCAGTAAAATTTTCTATTTTTGAATAAATGCCGGCAATATCCGTAAGTATTTTATTCACGCCGTCTTTTTTGAGAACTTTATTTACTGCTTTTTCGTCGTAAATAATATCATTTTTCAGGAAAAAGTCAATAAGGTGCGGGACATCGGATAAAAGTTTTATTTTGTCGTGCTCCAGTGAAATGCACTTTTTTAAAAATTCAAAATTTTTTATGTCAAATCCCGCTTTTTGTAAAAATGGACTTGACCGGCGGGCAAGTTCCTCAACCGGCATTTTTCTGATGTATTCACCGTTCATCCACAAAAGTTTTTGTGCGTCAAAAATTGCGCCGGATTTTCCGCATCTTTCCAGCGTGAACTTTTTAATTAATTCGTTAATTTCAAAAATCTGCTGGCTGTCCTCTGTTGACCAACCGAGCAATGCAATATAATTTAACAGTGCTTCATGTAAATATCCCTTCTCCCTGTAATCCTCAACGGCGACATCGGACTGTCGCTTGCTCAATTTGGACTTATCAGGATTAAGTAAAAGCGGGAGATGTGCAAATTGCGGCGGCATCCAACCGAAATACCTGTACAAAATTACATGCTTCGGAGTAGAAGAAAGCCACTCCTCGCCTCTGATAACATGACTTATTTCCATCAAATGGTCGTCCACAACATTTGCAAGATGATATGTGGGATAACCGTCCGATTTTAAAATAATTTGGTCGTCAATTAAAGAACCGTGAAATTTTATTTCGCCGCGGATAATATCAATGAATTTAATTTCTTCCTGCGGCATCTTCATTCTTACCGTAAAAGGTTTTTCTTTGGAGAGTTTTTCGGAATCATCTTTTGAAAGTTTAAGGCATAAGCCGTCGTATTTCGGCGGTTGTTTTTTAGCAATTTGCAACTTTCTCATCTCTTCAAGCCGCTCTGATGTGCAGAAACATCTATATGCCGAATCTTTTTCTAAAAGTTCTTCCACATATTTTTTGTAAACATCAAGCCGTTTGGATTGTATCACCGGCTCTTCGTCATTATTAAGACCGCACCATTTCAATATCTCAAAAAGTTTTTCAACTGCACCGGGAACCATGCGGGTTCTGTCCGTGTCTTCTATACGGATTAAAAACTTACCGTCATTATGTCTGGCAAATAAATAATTATACAACGCGGTTCTTAATCCGCCGATATGCAAAAAACCCGTCGGCGACGGGGCAAATCTAACTCTAATCATCAGTAAATCACCTTGTTAAGCGGATATTCAATAATTCCTTCGGCGCCGGCTCGCTTTAATTCCGGTATAATTTTTTTGACAGTTTTTTCCTCTATGATTACTTCAATTGCTATCCAGCCGGGAATTGTAAGCCGTGAAATCGTCGGTCTTTTAAGCGCCGGAAGTATATTCATAATTTTGGCGAGATTTTCCTCTTTAAGATTCATTTTGAGCCCGACCATACCGAATGCTGCAAGTGCACCTTTCAGAAGTATAGTGAGATTTTCAATTTTTTTCTTTTTCCAGTTATTTTTGACGGAATTTTTATTTGCAATAAGCCGGGTTGTAGATGTTAAAACTTCATCAATAATTTTTAAGTTATTAGCACGAAGCGACGAGCCGGTCTCTGTAAGTTCAACTATCGCATCTACAATGGAAGGGGTTTTCGCTTCAGTTGCTCCCCAAGAGAATTCAACATTGGCTTTCACTTTATTTTTTAATAGATATTTTTTAACGACATTTACAAGTTCCGTCGCAATTCTTTTCCCGTTTAAATCTTTTACTCTCTGAATCTTTGAATCATTTGGTACAGCAAGAACCCATTTCACAGAACGAAAACCGCTTTTTGCATAAACAAGTTCACAAACCTCTTTTACATCAGCACCCGTCTCATAAATCCAGTCATAACCGGTGATGCCTGCATCAAACGCACCATCTTCAACACATTTTGCCATTTCCTGTGACCGCACAAGTGTAATCTCAAGTTCGTCATCATCACAGGTCGGAAAGTATGACCGTTCTGATGTATAAATTTTTATCCCCGCTTTTTTGAAAAGTTCAAATGTTGATTCCTGTAAACTCCCTTTCGGCAGTCCAATTTTAAGTTTGTTCATTTTTGCCTCCAAAAATTCAAAACCTATCGCATTATTATACAAAATAATTAAAAAAATTGCAAATAAAAATGTTAGTTATATCGCAAAGTTTATGATGAAAGGGCTGAGACGATGTAAATTAAAGGCTGGTGCTCTTTATCTTAATCACAAAACCTCTAATAAAGATAAGGCGAATTTTTTATCAAACATTCTTTTAGCTTTGACATTTTTAATTTCAAAAATGACTGCTTCAACTATTAAAAACACTCCCGTTTTATTTCTTAAACAGCCCACACGGGTAATTTTTCCCCTTCCGATTGCCGAATGCAGATGAATTTTCGGCTGATTTTTCTGTCGGAAAATAGTTCCGATACCTACGATTTCAGACGGTCCCGGGAAATTCTGCCAAAAAGGTTTTGCAGGAATTACAGCTTTAAGCGGACCGCAGACGGCTTTATTTTTATGAATTGCACCGATAATGAAAACGATTCCGGATTTAATATTTTCTTTCAGCGTAATTTCTGTAAGACACCCTATCAGGTCGTCACCGTTTTCTATTTTTGCAACTATTGCTTTCCCAATATTGCCGACTGTGTATTTCATTTTAATTGTTAGGAGCGGGTTTACCCACTTTTACATTACTATCTTTTTTTTCGCAATAGGGTCCCGATTTATTTCTCCACGCTTCGGCAAATCCGGATTTTATCCAGTCAAGCGCCGCCTGTTGCCTTCCGACATCATAACCGAGTTTTTTGGAAAGAAACCATTTGTGTTTTTCAATTTCGGCTCTTTGTGCTTCAGAATCAGCTTTCATCTTCTCATCACGCCATTTTTTTGAATGATTTTGAAACCAGTCATTTAAGGCAAAATCAATTCCGACATCGTGGCAGGCCTTTTGTGACAAAAACCACTTGTGTGTCAAAACAGCATTAATCTCATCCAGCGACAATTCATCCAATCTCGGATTTTTTTCCATAAAAACTCCCCGTTAAACTTTTCCGTTGAAGACAGTAAGCAAAATAGCGCAAAACGACAAAACAAAAGTTATCACATATATCAAAAGCACTATTTCTTTGTGAGTCCAGCCGATATTCAAAAGACGATGATGAAAATGCTCTTTGTCAGCCGACATTATATTTTTTTTAGATCTAAATCTTCTTAATATTGAAAACGCTACATCCAGAACGGGTAGCGCTACGACCGTTATCGGAATAAAAAGCGCAACGACTGCCGTCGTTTTTAATGTTCCTATAACGCTTATTGCACCGAGCATAAAACCCAAAAACTGGCTGCCGCTATCACCCATAAAAATTTTTGCGGGATGGAAATTATGATATAAAAAACCGATACATGCGCCGGAAAGTGCAGCACACAGAATTGCCGCAAGTTTTAACTGTTTTGAAAAAAGAATGATTTTTGTGTCGCTCTGTAGAATTGCAACAATCATAAATGTTGATGCCGCAATTGCTACCACACCGGAAGCTAAACCGTCAAGTCCGTCAATAAGATTTATGGTATTCATAAAACCGATAAGCCAGAAAATAGTTATAATTTGGCTTAACAAAAGCGGGAAATTAAGATAATTTCTGAAAAACGGAAGATTCAATCCGGATATATTAACGCCATAACTTATGACAGACAACGCCACTATTATCTGAATTAAAAATTTTACAACCGGTGGCACGCTTTTTTTATCGTCAAAAAGACCGAGAATAAAAATAACGGTGCCGCCTATAAGAATTCCGGTAAGTTGTTTGTCAATTGATAAAATACCTTCAAGTTCGTTATTAATAAATACTTTATGCCGGAATGCAAGCAATGTTTGAAACCGCTGAAAAAAATACAGGCATACAATGCCGGTTATAAAACCGAGATATATGGATATTCCTCCCCAGCGCGGCATAATTCTTGAGTGAATCTTTCTGCCGTCGGGTTTATCTATGACATCAAACTTTTTTGCAAGCCATTTGGCAACAGGGGTCGTTGCAAAAGAAACAAATAATGCAACGACAAAGGCGGTCAAATAAATATAATTCATAAATTATCTTAACCTGTTTTTATACAATGGAAATTTTTTACAAAATGATTTCACTTTTTCTTTTATTTTTTTCAACGACGGTTCGCTATCCTTGTATTTTACCGCCTCGCTGATAAAATCCGCTATCAATTGCATTTCTTTTTCTTTCATGCCGCGGGTTGTAACGGCAGGCGTTCCGAGCCGTATTCCCGATGTAATAAACGGTTTTTGGGTGTCGTACGGGATTGTATTTTTGTTGACGGTAATTCCTGCTTTATCAAGGGCTTTTTCAACTTCAAAACCGGTAAGTTTTTTAGGACTTAAATCAATAAGTAAAAGATGCGAATCCGTGCCGCCTGATACAATTTTGAAACCATTTTCCTGTAATGCCTCAGAAAGTTTTCTTGCGTTTTTTAGAATCTGGGATTGATATTTTTTGAAAGACGGTTTTAATGCTTCGCCGAATGCGACCGCTTTTGCAGCTATTGCATGCATCAGCGGTCCGCCTTGCGTTCCCGGAAAAACGGTCCTATCTATAACGGACGCATATTTTTCTTTGCACATAATCATACCGCCGCGGGGACCTCTTAATGTCTTGTGAGTTGTTGTCGTTACAAAATCGGCAAAGGGAACAGGAGAAGGATATAAGCCGACGGCAATCATACCCGCATAATGGGCAACATCAGCCATTAAATAACAACCGGCTTCATCGCAAATATCCCTGAATTTCTTCCAGTTGATAACCCTTGAATACGCGGATGAGCCTGCGACGATAAGTTTGGGTCTGTGTTTTTTTGCAAGCCGTCTTGCTTCCACATAATCAATAAGTCCTGTTTTTTTTGAAACGCCGACCGGCACGGGCTTAAAATATTTGCCCGAGAAACTTGTGGGATGACCGTGTGAAAGATGACCGCCGTGTGAAAGATGCATACCCATAATAGTATCACCGATGTCAAGTACCGCAAAATAAACCGCCATGTTCGCCTGGGTTCCCGAATGCGGTTGAACATTTACATGCTCGCAATTGAAAAGTTTTTTTGCACGCTCTATTGCAAGTTTTTCCGCTACATCCACAAATTGGCAGCCGCCGTAATATCTTTTTCCGATATAACCCTCGGCGTATTTATTCGTTAAAACCGAGCCCTGCGCTTCTAAAACTGCCTCCGATGTAAAATTTTCAGAAGCAATAAGTTCAAGATTTTCCGACTGCCGCCTAGTTTCGTTTTGTATCACTTCCCAAATTTCGTAATCCGTTTTTTTCAGATGCATTTATAACTCCTATATTTTCATAAATTTTTCTATTTCTTTTTTTGATATACAACCTTCTCTTAACACAATATAAGGGAATTTACTGACATCCAAAACGGTTGACGGTTTTACTAAGCCCGTCTGTAAGATAGTACCTCCGTCTATAATCATATCAACATTTTTAAGAATTTTTTTTTCTAAATCCGAAACGCATCTGCAATTTTTTTTCCCGGAAACATTTGCGCTTGTTCCTATAAGCGGATAAGTCATTTCTTTTATAATTGAAAGTAAAACTTTATTATCGGGAATTCTTACCGCTATATTTTTTCTGCCCCCTGTAAGCATAGTACCAAGTTCGTTTGTTTCAAATACAAGTGTAAGTGGTCCGGGCCAGAATCTTTTTACCAGTTTTGCCGCCCCTGTCGGAATTTTTTTTACAATTTTTTTTATTTTTATAATGTCATCTACGAGAACAGGCAACGGTTTTTTATCGGTGCGGCCTTTCAGTTTATAAATTTTTTTTACACCTGACAGGCAAAATGCATTCGTTCCGATGCCGTAGATAGTATCCGTCGGATAAATCGCAATTTTTCCGTTTTTCAAATCCTGCGCAATTTCTTTTATCGCCTTTTTATCTAAATTTTTCAGTTTATAGGTTTTCATTTTTTAACTTCTGTAAGAAGCGTTGACTTTTATGTAACCGTCGCTGAAATCACATGTATAAACGGTTGCGTACTTTTTTCCGCTATTCAAGTTTATATTTATAGAGACAACTTTTTGTAATATAATTTTTTTTGCAATTTCTTCTGAAAAACTAACCGGTCTCCCTTTTTTGAAGACACAGAGATTACCGAAAGAAACATCAACTTTTTTTGAATCAACCTTTACTTCGCTTCTTCCGATTGCAGCAACAATACGTCCCCAATTTGCGTCATTTCCAAAAATTGCCGTCTTAACAAGCGGGGAATTTGCCGTCGTTTTTGCAATTTTTTTTGCATCATAGATATTTTCAGCGCCCCTGACATTCACAGCGATGAGTTTTGTCGCACCCTCACCGTCACGGGCAAGCATTTTTGTAAGTTCAATACAAACAGCAGTTAATTTATCGCAAAATAATTGAAAGTTTTTACCGTAGAAAATAAGTTTGTTTTTTGCAGCACCGTTGGCAAGAGCAAAAACTGTGTCATTAGTTGATGTATCTCCGTCAACAGTCAGACAATTAAAACTTTTTTCAACAGCAATTTTCAAGGCACGGCTTAATGCTTCTTTTGTAATTTGTGCGTCTGTCAAAATGAAAGAAAGCATTGTCGCCAAATTCGGCTCAATCATTCCTGAACCTTTTGCACAAGCCCAAATATTAATTTCAGAATTGAGAATTGAGAACTGAGAATTAATAATTTTTGAAAATGTGTCCGTTGTCATAATGCCTTCAACTGCCGCCGAGACCATTTCACTTTTCTGAAATTGTGGAACAAGTTTCTTTATGCCATTTTCAATTTTATGCATCGGTAGATACTGACCAATCACACCGGTTGAAGCAACTAAAATATTTTCCGGTTTTACATTTAATTTATCAGCAGTCAACTCACATGTTCTTTTTGCATCACTAATTCCTCTTTCACCCGTGCAAGCATTAGCACAACCTGAATTCGCCACGATTGCATAAATTTTATTTTTTATATTTTTCTGTGAAACAATCACAGGAGCAGCCTTAAAAATATTTTTTGTGAACACGCCCGCCGCAACACATGGTTTTTCAGAATAAAAAAGTGATATGTCCTTTTTTCCGTTCTTTTTTATCCCGCAATGCAACCCGTTAGCAAAAAAACCTTTCGGAAAATTCATATCAAACCTTCTTTTTCGTCAATGCCGAACATTATATTCATGTTTTGGACGGCCTGCCCCGCGGCACCTTTGACAAGATTGTCTATAGCGGATGTGATGAGTAAATTATTTGTTCTACCGTCAATATTTACCGCTATATCACAATAATTTGTATTAACAACATTTTTTGTCATCGCTGTTTCTACTATTCTGATAAACGGTTCGTTCTCATAATATTTTTTGTAAATTGCAACAACATCCGCCGAAGAAATCTCTTTTTTTAATTGCAAATAAACAGTTGAAAGCATTCCTCTTTCCTGCGGAATTATATGCGGCGTAAATGCTATCCGGCATTTTAATTCCTGCTCAATTTCCGGAATATGTCTGTGAATTCCTCCGACTTGATATGCATAACAATTCGGCTCTTTGTAATTTTTGACAAAATCCCTGCCGCCGCCCGAATATCCGCTCTTTGAATCAATAATTATTCCTTTCTTTTTGATGATTTTTTCTTTAAGTGCGGGATAACAACCTAAAATTATGCTCGTAGGATAACAACCGGGATTTGCTAAAAGTTTTGCTTTTTTTATTTTTTTTCTGTAGAGTTCGCAAAGCCCGTAGACCGCTTTTTCCAAAAGTTCGGAATTTATATGTTTTGTTTTATACCATTTTTCATAAACGGCGGGGTCTTTCAGGCGGAAATCAGCGCTTAAATCAATTACTTTTTTACCCAAAGTTATAAACTTTGAAACAATTTCCATTGAGACCACATGCGGCAGGGCGGTAAAAATAATATCTGCATTTTCGGCAATTTTTTTCTCGTCAATATCCTCGCAAAATACATCTAATTTGCCTTCTAAGTACGGATACATTTCACATATATGTTTCGGTTTCCCGTCCATTCTGCCTGATAAAGAAGTAATTTTTACTTTTGAATGTTTTAAAAGAATTTTTATAAGTTCTTCGCCTGCATAACCTTTTGCACCGACAATAGCAACATTTATCATTTTTTATTCGCTCCCCTCAGAAATTAAAACTGTAATTTCGCCTAAAATTTTCTCCGGAAGTTTTTTAATTATATCCGAAACTTTTCCGCGGATAAACTCCTCAAATTTTTTTGTAAGTTCACGACAAATAACAATATCAGAATCCTGCGGAAAAATTTCAGAAATTATTTCCAGCGTTTTTTTAATACGGTATGGTGATTCGTAAAAAATTATCGTCTTTTTAAGTCCCGCAACTTTCTCAAAAACTTTTTTAATTTTGCCTGTTTTCCTCGGTAGAAATCCCAAAAACACAAATCCATCAGTCGGCAGACCGCTTGCCGAAAGTGCCGTAACAACCGCTGAAACACCGGGAACGGGTTCAACCTTTAATCCTTGCTCAATCGCTTTTTTTACAAGAAAAAATCCGGGGTCTGAAATGCCCGGAGTTCCTGCATCCGAAACAAGTGCAACATTTTTTCCTTTTTTTAACTCATCTATCAGATAGGGTATTTTTCTGAACTGATTTTGCGAGTAAAAACTTATCTGCGGAGTTGCTATGTCATAATGCACAAGCAAAATTTTTGTCCGACGGGTATCTTCGCAGGCAATTAAATCAACCGCTTTAAGAGTTTCCAATGCCCTTAATGTGATATCTTTGAGATGACCGATTGGTGTTGCAACAACATAAAGAACCCCGCTCATAAAGGTATTTACTCTGTATTTTCAGTCGGGTTTTGAGACCGCTGAGTCCTGCTTTTTATCCGTCTTTTTTTCACCGGTTTTATTTTTTTCATTATCCAAAACCTTCAAAAAAGCATTGACGATTTTCGGGTCAAATTGCGTCCCTGAACCTTTTTTCAGTTCATCAATTGCAATCTCACAAGATAACGCTTTTCTATACGGTCTGTCTGATGTCATCGCATCATAAGAATCAATAACCGCAACAATTCTCGCACCTATCGGAATTTCCTCGCCCAGCAAACCCTCGCCGTAACCCGTACCGTCAAACCACTCGTGATGATAAAGAATCAAAGGCGCAATGGGAGCCAGAAACTCAATGGGAGCGATTATTTTTTCACCAATCAAAGGATGTTTTCTTATTTCATCCATTTCCACATCGGTAAGTTTCGACGCTTTCAGTAAAATCTCCTCTTTGATTCCTATTTTTCCCACATCATGCATCATAGCGGCATACTCAATATGTTTTACCATTGACTTAGGAAGATGCAGTTCCTCGGCAACAAGTTTCGCATAATATCCGGCGCGGTCGGCGTGTTCTCTGGTATAGGCATCTTTTGCGTCAATTGCTTTTGCAAGCGTTTGCATCGTTTCAAGATAAAGCCGCTGAAGATTCTGGTAAAGTTCAATATTTTCAATTGTAATAGCCGCCTGACCCGCGAGAAGTTGCAAGAGCCGCAGATCCCTTTCTACGAATTTTTCACCTTCTTTTTCCCTGTTGACATTCAAAACACCGATAACCTTGTTTCTTATTTTGAGAGGAACGGATATGAACGACTTTGAAGGATACTTAACATTTTCCGCCTTGAAAAATCTCGGGTCGGTTTCTATATCTTCAACGAAAATAGGAGTTCCATCGCGAGCAACAAGTCCCGCAATACCCTCGCCGATTTTAAGCCGCGTTGTTTCCATAACCTCTTTTGCAAGTCCCCTCGCGGCGACAATTACAAGTTCATTCGTTGTTTCGTCAACCAGCATTAAAGAACCGATATTTGTCTTTAAGACCTTTACCGCATAATCAACTATCATTTTGGAGAGGGTTTGCTTGTTATGACTCGGCGAAGGTTTCAATCCGAAGTTGTGAAGTTCTATAAGCATGTTGATGAGATTATCTACGGCAGCAACACTGTTTATGTACTTCTCTTTTACATCAGACATTTCTATTTTTATATTAAACAACTGACTCAACTGGGATTTGTACCTGTTGAAAAAATAAATCCCTATTAAAACCGAAAATGATATAAAAAATAATTCAAGATACATAAGATACGCCTTCGGCGAAGTTAAAAGGTTAAAGGTTAAAAATTAAATCTTAAAGCCGGAAGAAATTTTATTCAATTCCGCGATTATTCCGTTAATCTGCCCCAAAATTTCAGAAAGTTCTGAGGGTGATACATTTTTTTGGGAAAGCCGCGCGGAAATTGCCGAAAGTTTTTCACCGACGATTTTTGCCGATTCTTTATCCCCGGAAACTTTTTTCTGAATTTCCGAAACCATCCCGTTAAATTTATCCTGAAGTTCAATAAGTTCGTCGCCGCTTCTTAAATGCACTCTGTATGTCAAATCCCCTTCGGCAACCATATCGCAAGACCTTTCAAACTTAAATATGGGACCTGCAAACTTATGCGAAACAAAAATGGCAATTATGAAAACTATTACTAAAAGAACCGCAAGTTTTCCCAGCATAAGATTGTTGATTTTAACCATAATCGGATATAGACCCGGGGCTTCTAATTCCATAATTGCCCGACCTACGGTATAATAAACATCCCAGCCGACGGTAAAAGCGACCAGAATCATAGCGATAAGAACAACGGCGATATACTTGAACTGCAGCGCTCTTTTGATAATTACGATTCTCCTTTTGTATTTCGGTTTATCATCCATATAATAACCTCCCGTCCGCCTGTGGCGAAATTTTAAAATCAACGGATTATATTATACAAAAAAAAACAAGAAATGTCAAGGCAACTACTATTTTTTTGACAAGCCCTGCTATATATTAAAGATACCGGAACGAACCTCTGTTGAATACTTATCTAACGGGGCAAGTACTTTTTGTATTTTTCTGTTTCTTTTTGTTTTTTTTCAACAAGTTTTTTCAGTTCTTTTTCCTGTTGTTTCGGCGGGAGTTTGGAAATATACCCGTATTCTTTTTTATAATAGTCCTCTGCCTGTTTGATGTATGGTTTTGCGGCATCCATTTCCTTCTGCATTTTTTTGATTTTTTTTTCTTCCTGTGCAGTTATCTTATCGGCGTTTTTTTCATAATACTCCATCTGTTGTTCCGTAACATCAACTTCCGGTGGGTTAAATGTTTCAAACTTCTTTACCGGCGGATTTATAAATTTTTTCTGAACAAAAAAATAGGCGCCTGTTAAAAGCGCCAAAATAAAAATAATTAAAAAAATCTCGCGGGTTTTCATTAAAAAGCAGCCCTTCCGCAAACGGCAGATTGTGTGAATCTCTTTTCTATCTTCGGTGTTCCGCTCCAAAAAGAAAGCCGTCCTAAATCAAAAATTCTTAAACGATAATTGACGGTAACCCTGTCGCCGGCAATCAGTCCCACGCGAACATTTTGATGGGTTATGGTTATATTTGATGTATTGAATTTTGGATTACCCTGTGTAAAATATTTCATAACTTCCTCACGGGTATTTGTCCAAGTAACCCGACGGGTAGCCATCAGAAATGCACCGTGTCTTGCCGCCTGATGAAGCCGCATATTGACCATAAACATTCTCGCAATCGTGATAGTGCCTGTGATAAACAAGGGAAGCACAATTAACGCGATAATAAACTCTGCAAACGCCTGACCTTTACGTCGGGAAGTGGGAAGTGGAAAGTGGAAAGCAAAAATTTTATGTTTTTTCATTTTTTTAGTGAGCAATCATTCCGCGAGCGGGAACCAGCCGTGCATCAAATTGCGGATAACCTGCATATGGTTCTGGACCATAACCCCATAGTCCTTCTTTTTTATTTCTCGGGAAACCGCCGTTGTGTCCGATAGCATTTCCCCTCACATTTAAATAAATTTTCGCCTGTGCAATCGCCTGTGCTTTTGCAGGTCTTCTTAATCCAATCAAAGATGATGCAAATGTTTGATTTGCTTTATATGCTGTCCATATCATTTCCTGTTTCGGCTGTGCTTTTCTGTATCCGTTTTCCCAGGTTCGGCAATAATAAGCAGGATTATATGTCTTTTTTTTATATGGCGGAAGCGGAATAATATAAGGAGGATAAGGAATTATCGTAATTTTACCGGAATAAAAGGTCATTTTTCTACCCTTCAATCCTGTCCCGCGACCACCTTTAATAAATGTTCCGACGCTTCTTTCTGCACCGTTTAAGCGGGCTGCTTGATAACCCGTCAAATACGGTGCACCACCACCACCTTTATTCATGCCTTTTAATAAGCCAAGATTGAACTCATATGTGGGTCTCTGCCTTGTGTCCATCGCTCCTTTTTTAATATTGTGCCCCATCCAGATAGTACTGGCGTGTAATGTATCATGTAAAATTCCCATCGCATTGTAAAAAGCGGCGCGGCATCTTAAGGCGGATATTGCGGCGGCATCGGCGGCGGTTTGCATTTTCTGACGGTTGAACTCAAGCATTCCGAGATTCCACACAAGAAATGAAAACATAGAAAGCACAAGCACCGTCAGTGCAACAAGCGGAAGAATTTGACCCTTAGAGTGTGAATAGCAAATTTTTATTTTTTTCATTTTATTTAGTTTGATTGTGGAATCAGATTTGGAGTTTCCGTTGACATTCTGGATGAAACCCGCAGCGGAATACCCAATCTAAATGAGCCGTAAGCAAACAAAGGTCTATAAATATAATTTACCGTTGCATTAACCGCTCGGATTTCCAAATCACTGCTACTCAATGGAAAAAATGTTAACGGTGGATTTTGTGAATCAACTCTTGTTCGATTTGTTGAAACCGCACAAGGTGCGCCGAGTGTTCTCATAGTTATATAATTTGCCGCTATATTGGCGTCTTTTCCGACAACTACCGCTCTGGCTGCGGCGAAAGCGGCGCCGTGCAGATGAAACATCGTCCACGAAAGCCGTGCAATGTCCATTACTCCGAAAATAAGTGCAAGTGAAATAATTACGATTAAAACAAACTCAATCATCGTCTGCCCTTTTTTATTTTTCATTTTACCTTTTTATTCCGGAGCGAGGAAGTTGTTTTAAGGAACTTCACGGAGTTTCGCATTCGCATTCAGCGAAACGAGTGAGAGCGCCCGCCTCAAGCGGGACGCGGTTCCGCAAAACAATCTTCCGAGCGACATTTACGGCAACATTCCCTGAACACCTGCACGGGTACGAGATGCACCGCTGTAGACATTTTTCAATCGCCTCTGAAAAAAACTGGTTCCCACCCATGCTGTTATGACGCATAGCATAAGAACCAATACATACTCGGTCATTGACTGACCTTTCTTACTGAAATACTTCATAATAGAAATAAAAAAATCCTTATACTGTTTTAGATAAGTAGAACCAAAAAAAACTTAAAGATATTACTTCGTTGCCTGGTCAAGTTTTGTTCCGGCTTTATTAAATGCATTTTTCACTTTACCGCCGAACAACTGTACTGCAACAAATGCAAGAAGAGCAATAAGAAATACTACCAGAACATATTCTGTCATTCCTTGCGCTCTCTCGTCCTTCAAGAACCGTTTTAACATCGTTTTTTCACCTCCCTTTCCTACAAATTAAATGAACTTCTTTTTGATTTAGATATATTCTTCAAAATTATTTATAAATCCCCGGTGATTCGGCATTGCAAATTCCGGAAACCTTGTTCCCGGCGGAAAGAAATCCGTATCTTATTTTTTTACCGAATGTTTCAATGGCAATATAGGCGAGAAAAGCAATAAGAAAAATCACTAAGACATACTCAGTCATTCCCTGACCTTTTTTAAAACGGATTGTTTTCATTTTATTCACCTCATTTTATGTTGACAGCAATATTATTTATTGCCTGTAAAAATGCGACATTTATCGCTTTTCCGAACGTATCAACCGCCTGAAAAACGGCAAACGAAACCAAAAAAACAACAAGCAAATATTCCGTCATTGACTGGCCTTTATTTGTTATTTGCAATTTGTAATTTGTAATTTTCATTATACCGCACCTGTTATCCTTCCGGCGGCTTTAACCAAAATGGCATTCAGCACGGTTGAAAAAACTCTCAATGCTAAAATTGAAGCAAGAAGTAAAAAAATAAGCAGAGAATTTTCACTGCCCGCTTGAGCAGTTTCAGATTTAAGAAGATTTTTTATCAACCCTATCATCCCATTATAATTATACATAAAAAACCGCATTTTGTCAAGTATTTTTTTAATTTGCGGAATTTTTTTATTTTCAAGCGGGCGCGCGCTGGCAACAAAGGGTATAATACTCTTTATTCCACAGTGACCGATTTTGCAAGATTTCTCGGCTGGTCAACATCACAGCCGCGCAAAACACCTATGTGATACGCCAATAGTTGAAGCGGAATTATGCTCAACAAAGGATATAACGCCTCATCCGTTTTAGGAATGTATATCACATAATCCGATTTTGCCTTTATCAGTTCGTCGCCTTCCGTTGCAACGGCAATTACTATTCCCTCGCGGGCTTTTACTTCCTCTATATTTGAAAGAATTTTTTCGTAGACCCTGCCGGCCGTTGCGATGCATACAACAGGCATATTCTCGTCTATAAGCGCGATGGGTCCGTGTTTCATTTCGCCGGACGCATAGCCCTCCGCGTGAATATATGAAATTTCTTTTAGTTTCAACGCACCTTCCAACGCAATGGGATAATTCAGTCCGCGACCCAAATATAGAAAATGTGATTTTTTGAAAAACTTTTTTGCGATTGATTTTATTTCATTTTCTTTTTTTAAAATTTCAGAGATGTCATGCGGAATTTGTATAAGTGAGTCAATAAATTTAGATGCCAAATCCTTTGTAATTTTTCCTCTTACGATTCCGAAATAAAGCGCCAAAAGATGCAGGGCGGTAAGTTGCCCGGTAAATGCTTTTGTGGAAGCGACCCCTATTTCCGGACCGCATCTTGTATAGAAAGTGCTGGGCGATTCGCGGGTAATAGTTGAACCCATCACATTGCATATTGATAGTGTTTTCGCACCATGCTTTTTTGCTTCTCTCAACGGAGCGATTGTATCGGCTGTTTCACCCGACTGGCTTATCGCAATTATCAGCGTTTTGTCGTCAATAATCAAATCGCGGTACCTGAACTCCGAACCGATGTCCGTCTCGGTAGGAATTCCGGAAAGCGATTCAAACAGAAATTTTCCGATTAAACCGGCGTGATATGATGTTCCGCAGGCAACAATTGAAATTTTATTTATATCCCGTATTATTTGCGGATTTATATTTATCTCGCCGAAAAATTCGCTTATATCTTCAACGGCGAGGCGACCGCGGAAAGTATCCTCAATTGTCTGCGGCTGCTCCATTATTTCTTTCAGCATAAAATGTTTATAGCCGGATTTTTCCGCCATAAGAGAATCCCACTCAATAGTGTTGATTTTTCTCTCGGTGATGTTATCAGATTTGTCAAAAATTTTACAGGAATCTTTTTTTAGTTCCACGATGTCGCCGTCGGAAAGATAAATAAATTTTTTTGTGTACGAAAGAAGCGCCGGGATATCGGATGCGATAAAAAATTCGTTTTCGCCTAATCCAACTACCAGCGGGGCATCATAACGGACACCTATCAAAACATCCGGATTATCCTGTGAAATCACACCGAGGGCATATGCACCTTTGAGATGTTTCACTGCGGTTTTCACCGCCGACAAAATATCGCCGCTGTAATGCTTTTCTATAAGATGGACAATAACCTCCGTGTCAGTTTCCGAGCGAAATTTATGACCTGAAGATATTAGTTCCTTTTTCAACTGCCTGTAATTCTCAATGATTCCGTTATGGACAATGACGATTTTTCCAGAGCAGTCGGTATGCGGATGCGCATTTTCCTCGGAGGGTTTGCCGTGCGTAGCCCATCTGATATGCCCCACCCCCACCCTTCCCGAAAATTTTCGCTGGGCGTCATTTTGAATTATTACATCAAGATTTTTAATTTTTCCGACGGCGCGGGAAATTTTTATACTTTTGTTTTCAATAGTTGCGATACCTGATGAATCATATCCGCGGTATTCAAGCCGCTTAAGTCCGTTTAATATAACATCTGCCGCCGTTTTATTTCCGATATAGCCTACAATTCCGCACATAGTAACACCAGAGATTAGTGAATTAGAGAATTAGTCAAGCAATATCTAATTCTCTGTCGTATAAACTAATTCTCTGCCTCGCTATCTCACCTCTCCTGTTAATATATCATACTCCCATTTACCTTCCGGAATTCTGTCAATATATCCTGAAGATACCATTTTATCAAGCGTTTCCGGGAATTTTCCTTTTTCATATTTATAATTTCGTATGGCATCATTTAAAATTTTCAAATTTGCCGAGCGGGCGATTTCTGACGCCCTGTCCGTCGGTGTCTTTATAGTTTGCGTGACTTTTTCGGAAAGCCGTGCTTGTTTTTTAAAGTAATCCGTTGCAAAATATATTCCGACTACGGCAACAATCAAAACTATAACCGCTTTCTTTCCCATTTTTTATTCTGCCGATTTGATTATTTCTTTCATCTCTTTTACCGCCTGAAAAAGCCCGACAAAAACGGCACGGCAGATTATTGAATACCCGATATTGAGTTCATTCATCCCTCTAATTTCAGCAATACTCTGAACATTTTCATAATCCAGTCCGTGACCTGCATTAAGCCCTAACCCGAGTTTCAGAACCAAGTCGGCTGAATTTTGAATTTTTACAAGTTCTTTTAATCTTCCAATCTTATTTTTAGCATCGGCATAATTTCCGGTGTGAAGTTCAACAAAATCCGCACCTATTTTTTTCGCCGATTTTATCTGTTTAAAATCGGGGTCAATAAAAATGCTTACCGTTATTTTTTTATCTTTAAGAACGCTGACAACCTTTTCAATTTTTTTTCTATTTGATACGATGTCAAGCCCGCCCTCGGTAGTTAACTCCTGCCTTTTTTCCGGGACAAGGCAGACATAGTCGGGAACTATTTTTTTTGCAAAAGCAACTATGTCGGCAGATATGGACATTTCAAGGTTCAGTTTTGTTTTTATAATCCTTTTAAGATTTTCTACATCACTATCATTTATATGTCTTCTGTCCTCGCGAAGATGCACGGTAATTCCATCGGCTCCGGCATCTTCGGAAATTTTCGCCGCACAAACCGGATCTGGGAAAAAACCTTTTCTTAAATTTCTTATTGATGCGATATGGTCAATATTAACGCCAAGTTTTACCATTTTTAAAAATTTACCGCTGATGAAATCTCCCCGGCATATTCTTTCACCGTTTCGTCGTCAGGACCTTCAACCATAATTCTTAAAAGCGGTTCCGTACCGGAATATCTCACAAGCACCCTGCCGTTACTGTCTAATTTTCTCTCAACAGATTTTATTACATCAGACAGTTTTTTATTCTCGGCAATAGGAATCTTTTTTTCAACTTTTACATTTAATAAAATTTGAGGATATTTTTTTATGATTTTTGACAATTCAGACAATGATTTTTTACTTTTTTTTATTATGGCTGAAATTTGAATAGAGGTCAAAAGCCCGTCGCCTGTATTTAAAAAATTTCTGAAAATTATATGTCCCGACTGCTCGCCGCCCAAAATTATATCGTTTTTAATCATTTCATCGTGGACATATTTGTCACCGACGGCACTCTCTAACATTTTTATACCGCTACGTTTCATCGCGATGTTGAATCCGAAATTTGCCATTACTGTTGCGACCACGGAATTATTTTTAAGTTCTCCGTTTTTATTAAGATACTCGGCGGCAATCGCAATTAGATAATCACCGTCCCTATTTTCACCTTTTTCGTCCACAAACAAACATCTGTCGCCGTCGCCGTCAAAGGCAATCCCGAAATCGGCATTATTTTCAACAACGGCATTTTGTAAATTTTTAAGATGTAATGAGCCGCAATTTTTATTTATATTTTTACCGTCGGGTGAAACGGATAGTATTATTGTTTCCGCTTTAAGATGAGAAAAAACCTCCGGCGCAATTTTATAGTTTGCACCATTGGCACAGTCAAGAACAATTTTTAATCCGCTTAAATCAAAATCTTTATCAAGTGTGGAATATAAAAATTTCGTGTATATCTCATCCGCATAATTATCGGAAAACTTATAATTTCCAATCTTTTGATTGTCTTTCTTAACAGATTCGGTTAAAACAAACTTCTCAATTTCTATCTCTTTTGCGTCGGCTATTTTAATTCCTTCATTTGAAAAAAATTTTACACCGTTAAACTCTGCTGAATTATGGGACGCTGAAATAACGCATCCGGCTGATGAACCTCTAATTGAAGTAATGTAAGCAACAGCAGGAGTAGGAATAACCCCGCAATCAAAAACATCAACACCCGCAGCCGTTATACCGTCGCTTAATGCTTTTGAAATCCACGAGGCGGACTCGCGGGTATCACACCCTAAAATAAATTCTTTTTTTGAGGAATTGTTAGTTATTACGGCGGCGGCATAACCTAATTTTTTTATGAAATCCGGTTCAAGAGGGTACTTACCTGCAATGCCCCTGATACCGTCGGTACCGAAAAGTTTTTTCATTTTACTTACCGAGTTTCTGTTTTATAAACCACAATAGCACCGCAAGTATAACTGAGAGAATTTTTATGTCTAAGTTTTTTTTAAGCCAGTCGATTTTCACTGTCGTTTGTTCTCCTCTTAAAAAAATGTTTTTCCTGTTTGTTCCATATATTAAACAAAATCTTTTCAAGATTATTTATCTCAATGTCTTTTTCAAGTTTACCGTTATGAGAGATTGAAATGCTTCCGGTCTCTTCGGAAACAATAATTACAAAGGCATCTGAAACCTCAGTTATGCCGATTGCCGCACGGTGACGCATCCCGAGAAATTTTGATATTGCCGGATTTTCAGTTGAAGGAAGAACGCAGGCAGCAGCAACAATTTTTGAACCCGATATTATAATCGCACCGTCGTGAAGAGGCGTCCGGGGATTAAAAATTGAAATTAAAAGTTCGTGCGATATATCTGCGTTGATTTTTATCCCTTTTTCAATAATATCTTTAAGGCCTGTTTGCTGTTCAATAACAATAAGCATTCCGATTTTTTTATGCGAAGATTCTTTCACGGCAGAAACGATTTCTTTTATAGCGACAATTTCTTCTTTCATAAACAAATGGGTTAGTTCTCCGCTGCCTAATTGTGCAAGAGCCGAACGGATATCCGGCTGAAATACGACCACTAAAATAACAAGTCCTGCCGACCAGAAATTTTTAAGTAACCAGGACGTAGTTTCAAGTTTAAGATAAATTGACACCGCCGTTACAAGTCCCAAAACAACAATTCCCAGAAGCACCTGAACGGCACGGGTTCCCTTAATAAGAACTATTAAACGGTAAAAAATATAGGATAAAAGCAGAATATCAATTACATTCAGCAGAATTTCAGTCAGCATTTTGTATTGCCTCAAAAACGGTGAGCGCTCTTTTTACCGATAAGACATCATGAACTCTTAAATATTTAGCCCCGTTCAATAATGAATAAATGGATGCGGCTATTGTACCCTCTAAACGGTTTGAAACATCAACGTTCAATAAACCGTTAATAAAAGATTTTCTTGAAGGTCCGACCATAACAGGTACTCCTAATTTCCCGAATTCTGAAAGATTTTTCATTATCAGAAGATTATGCCGCAGTGTTTTCCCGAAACCGATTCCGGGGTCCAAAATTATTTTTTCTTTTTTTATGCCTTTTGATTTCGCAAATTTTAGCCGCTCTTTGAAAAATTTATAAATCTCTGAAATGACATCATTATATTCCGGATTTTTCTGCATATCCTGCGGTGTCCCTTTCATATGCATAATTATTACAGAAACTTTTTTTTCTGCGACGACATCCGCCATACTTCCGTCGCACCATCTCAAACCGTAGATATCGTTAACTATTTCTGCGCCTGAATCAACGGCATTTAATGCAACTTTCGGCTTATATGTGTCAACTGAAACAGGAATTTTCGGAAATTTTTTTTTGATTTCTTTTATAACCGGAACAACCCGCTTTATTTCCTCATCTTCTGAAATAACAACGCTTCCCGGTCTTGACGACTCACCACCGATATCAATTACATCCGCACCTTCAAATATAAGTTTTTCCGCATGTTTTAATGCATCGGTCAGATTGTAAAACTTTCCGCCGTCTGAAAACGAATCCGGTGTAACATTAAGAATTCCGACTATTTTGACCATATTATCCGATACCCTTAATCAATGAAAGTGCTTCCGCTCTTGCTTTGGCATCCTTTGAAAAAATTCCCCTTATAGCGGATGTTACAACTTTTGTTTCCGGTTTTTTTACGCCGCGCATCGTCATACATAGATGTTCCGCTTCAATTACAACCATTACCCCGTAAGGCGAAATTTTTTTCATAATAATATCCGCGAGTTGTTTTGTTATGCGCTCCTGTAATTGGAGCCGTTTAGAAAAAACATCCACGAGTCGTGCAATTTTTGAAATGCCCAATAGTTTGTCTTTTTTGGGAATATATCCTATGTGAACTTTTCCGAAAAAGGGAAGCAGATGGTGTTCGCAGACAGAATAAAAACTGATATCTTTTACAAGGACTATTTCCTCGTGTTCCTCTTCGGTATAATAAACCTCAAGTTCCTTTTCGGGATTTTTCTGCATCCCGGAAAAAATTTCCTCATACATTCTCGCAACCCTTTCAGGCGTTTTTTTAAGTCCTTCTCTTTTAGGATTTTCGCCGATCGCGAGAAGTATCTCTTTTACCGATTTTTCAATTTGTTTTTTGTTCATTTTTATTTACCATACTTGCAACAGTTTCACCGTTTAACAATCTTGCAAGTTCATCACCATCCAAAATCTCTTTTTCAACAAGTTTCTCGGCAAGACGATTCAGTTTTTCAATGTTGTTTTTTATCAATTCTGTAGCTTTAACGAATGCTTCATCAATTATTTTTTTTGTTTCTTCGTCAATCATCTGTGCCGTTTTTTCGGAATACATTTTTCCCTGGGCAAAAATATCCCGTCCCAAAAACACCTCTTCTTCCCTTTTTTTCAGGGACACATTACCCAATTTATCCGACATACCGTAAAGACAAATCATATTCTGAACCGTGGATGTGGCAACTGCCAAGTCATTTTCCGCACCGGTTGTTATTTCGTTAAAAATAATTTTTTCAGCGGCGCGACCGCCGAGTAAGACCGTGAGTTTTGAGATTATTTCAGATTTGGTTATAAGATATTTATCCTCGGTAGGAAGTTGGATTGTGTAACCCAATGCCATCCCTCTCGGAATTATAGAAATTTTATGAACCGGCTCCGTATTAGGCATGAGTTTTGCCACAAGTGCGTGTCCGGATTCATGGAAAGCAATGATTTTTTTCTCTTTTTCGGAAATTTTTCTGGAACGCCGTTCGGGACCCGCTTGAACTCTATCAATCGCTTCTTCAAGTTCCGGCATTTCAACTGCCTCTTTTTCCCGTCGGGCGGCTAAAAGCGCCGCTTCGTTAATCAAATTAGCTAAATCCGCACCTACAAAACCCGGAGTCCTTTTTGCGATAACGGATAAATCTGCCGACGGAGAAAGTTTTACATTTTTTGCGTGAACCCGCAAAATTTCTTCTCTGCCTTTTATATCCGGAATCGGGACAACGACGTGTCTGTCAAACCTTCCCGACCGGAGAAGCGCTGAATCAAGAACATCCGGACGGTTTGTAGCAGCAAGAATTATAACACCCTCTTTTGTTTCAAACCCGTCCATTTCTACGAGTAATTGGTTAAGTGTCTGCTCCCGTTCGTCGTGGCCGCCTCCGTAACCTGCGCCTCTGTGACGACCGACGGCATCAATTTCATCAATAAAAAGAACACAGGGAGCATTTTTTCTTCCCATATCAAACAAATCACGAACACGGGAAGCACCCACACCGACGAACATTTCGACGAATTCCGAACCGCTTGACGCAAAAAACGGAACGCCTGCCTCACCAGCGACCGCTTTAGCAAGAAGTGTTTTTCCTGTTCCTGCGGGTCCGACTAACAAAACGCCTTTCGGAATTTTTCCGCCTAATTTCTGAAATTTAGCGGGTTCTTTCAAAAACTGAATTATCTCTTTGAGTTCCTCTTTTGATTCCTCAACACCCGCAACGTCCGCGAATGTTGTTTTGATTTTTTTGTCCGTCTGAAGACGGGCTTTACTTCTTCCGAACGAAAAAATTTGTTTGCCGCCCATTGATGCACCGCGGAAAAACAGAAAATACCATATAGCCGCAATCAATATCCACGGCACAATACTTAAAAGAAGTTCAACAAACCAACCGCGGTTTTTCTGTCCTCTATATTTTATTTGGTTATCTTCCAAATCTTCCACAAGTTTGCTGTCTGCAACAGGGACCGCCCTAAATTTAAAACTCTTCCCTTCCTTTTCAAGATTTCCTGAAATAATATCCGGTGAAATTACAATATCTGAAACCTTTTTTTCTTTTACAAACTGCTTGAACTCCGAATATGTAAGTTCAATCTCTTTTGCTTTTTCCGACGAAATCTGCCATAAATAAATAAAACCCACGATTATCAACATCCACAGTGCCACATTTTTTAACTGTTTATTCATTTTATTTGCCTCTCTATTTTCTTCTGTATACTTCAGGTTTCAGGACTCCGATATACGGAAGATTCCTGTAAATTTCATTATAGTCCATACCGTACCCGACGACGAATTTGTCGGGCACTTCAAAACCCAGATAATCAATTTTTATTTCCTTAATTCGTCTCGACGGTTTATAAAGAAGCGAACATATCTTCAGCGATTTTGGATTTCGCGTTTTTAAATTTTCACAGAGATAGTTCATCGTAAGACCCGTGTCAATAATGTCTTCAACTATAAGAAGATTTTTATTTTCCGGTGATTCTCTTAAATCCAAAAGCATACGGACAACGCCGCTTGACTCGGTGTTTTTGTAAGACGAGACAGCCATAAAATCAATGCTCAAAGGAATTGAAAGATTTTTCATCAAATCGGCCAGAAAAATAGTTGCACCTTTTAAGACGGATACAAGCGTAATTTGTTTGCCTTCGTAATCTTTTGATATTTCCGAGCCAAGTTCTTTTACCCTTTTTTGAATCTGCTCATCAGTAAATATTATTTCTGAAATATCATTTTGCATTTTTTAACTCCATTTTCAAAATTTCTTTACTCTCTCCCGTAATTTTTGCGGCATCAGACCTTTTTACCCCGGCAACCCAGATAATTTTGTTGTCCTCGCAAACAACAGGTATTTTTTTTCTTATGTCTTTGGGGATTTTAGCGTCGGTAAAAACATCCTGCAACTTTTTTGGATTGTCCATTCCAAAAGGAATCATCCTGTCGCCGAATCGCCATTTTCTTATTTTGATTTTTTTGATGTCAATTTTTGCCGCATCAAAGAAAACAGTTTTTTCTTTCAGTAAGAAATTATTATAGCATTTTTTTTCTTTTATGTCAACTCTACTGCCCCTCAATTTTTCGGAAAGTTCAAAAATATGCCTGACCGTTTTTGGATTGATTTTTTCAAGTTGAGGAATTATATTCAAGCGGATTTTGTTTCTTGTAAATTTTTTTGAAAAATTCGTGCTGTCGGTACGGTATTTTATTTTGTTTCTTTTGAGATATGAAATAATTTCTTTTTTGGAAACGCACAGAACCGGTCTAATTATTTTTCCGCGGACCGGCGGAATTCCTTTAAGCCCCCTCGCGCCGCAACCGCGGGCAAACCACATCAAAACGGTCTCGGCATTATCGTTGAGCGTATGGGCGGTTGCAATTTTGTTGCATCTGAATTTTTTTGCAACTTCGCAAAAAATTTTATATCTCATGTCCCGCGCGTTTTCTTCCGTAAATTTTTTTAATTTAATTTTTTTTATTTCAACCGGTACAGCCGAACTGTCGCAAAACCTTTTTACGAACTGCGCATCTTTCCAACTATTTTTGCGTAACTGGTGGTCAATATGGCAGGCAAAAATCTTTATTTTGTAGAGATGCTCCACTCTTTTCAGCATAACGGTTAAAAAAACGGAATCGGGCCCGCCGGAAATGCCAATGAGCACCCTATCATTTTTCTGAAGCATTTTGTATTTATCAATAAATCGCTTGATTTTCTGAGACATATTGGAAATTGTAGCAAAAAATGCGGAAAAATACAAAAGAAAAATGAACTCAATGTTATTTTGGAGTGAAAAATCTAAGGAATATTTTATTTGCTCTGTTTCTAACTACTCTGATTTTTACAAGACAGGTCATCCCGGCAGGAATATTTTTAAATGTGTTGAAACATAAAATTACTGATAAAAAATCCTGAAAATGTGAAACATCAAACCTGACACCGTGACTTTCGTTCCCGACGCTATTTTTTATCCGGGAACTTCTCATCTGCCGGTACGCCGCCCAAACCCCAGTTTTCCTTTTCAACCTCGCTGATGACCACCTGAACGGCTTCCGGCGGACAGCCGATTGATTCAACCACAGCAGAGGTCACATTCTTAATCAATTTCTTCTTCGTTCCCTTTTCCCTGCCTTTCCACAAATCAATCCTCACAAAAGGCATATCGTGTTCTCCTTATCCGACAAAAAAATTAAAAGCGTCCTCATTGTCCACATTGTCCACCAAACCCGACAAAAATCACACTTTCCGTTTTTTGCATTGCCGTCGGTAAAACCCGACCTATTCAACTACTTTCGCAACTACGCAACTACGAAAGTAGGAAACTTATAAACAATAAATTAGAAAATACGAAACTTGATTTGCATTCCCGAAATCTTTCCCTAGTTTTCAAACCAGAACCGTCCCGGTTTTCCCTTGGATATAATCAGCGTTTTACTTTTTTTTAAGATAATTAATTTTCTCTTTTAATTTTAAACTTTTTTCATCTTCTTTACCAAATAATTGAACATTAATTTCATATGCTTTTTTAAAATTTTTACAAGATTCGTTTTTATCGCCCATATTAGAATAAAGAGTCCCAAGATTATCATACAATGCTGCAACCTCAGGATGCATTCTTCCCAAACTATTTAAGTATATTTCTAACGCCAAATTATAATATTTTAAGCTTTCGACTAAATTACCAGTCAAATGAAAGTTTTGTCCAATATTACTATATAATTTAGCAACAAGTGGATGTTTTTTATCTAATATTGAAAAAATTACATCAGAAGCTTTATTATACCAATCCATTGCTAAATCATATTTACTTAGACCTTTATAAGCATTCCCAATATTAATATATGATGAAATTATATCTGGGTGATTAGATTCAAGATAATTCATTTTAATTTCTAAGGACTTATTATAATATTTTAATGCTTCTTCATAATTTCTTTTATCAGCATATACAATTCCAAGATTATTATAAATTCTTGCAGTAGTAGGAAGGTTGATGTCTGGATAATTTTCTCGGATTATATCCATTGATTTATTATAAAATTCAATTGCTTTATCGTAAACCCCTTTATTCTCATAAACATTTGCTAAGTTATTATAGATACTAATTAAATTAGGATGTTCTCGTCCAAAATAATCAGACTTAATTTTTAATGATTTATTATAATATTCAATGGCCATGTCATACTCTCCTTTATTCTTGTAAATGTTTCCTATATTATCAAGTATTCCACTTAGTTTTTGATGATTTTTTGGGAGATGTTTTTTCCTTATATTTAATGCTTTAAAAGCAAATTTAAGTGCCCTATCATAATTACCCTTTTGGTCATAAACAGTAGCAAAATTATTATAAGAATTGCTTAAATCTAAATAATCATTCTTAAAATACTTTTTTTTAATTGTTAAAGATTCATTATAGTATTTAATAGCTAAATCATATTGTCCTTTTTGTTGATATATATTTCCAATATTATTGTATAAACTAGCCACATCATCTAATCTAATCTTTTCTTGTTTGCGAGTAATGTCTAAAGCTTTGATGTAATGTTCAAGTGCTCTATCATAATCTCCTTTACCTTCTGAATTCATTGCTATAGCATTTATAATATTTGCTGTATCCTGAGAATTCCAACCACTTAACTTTACCTGAGCATTTAGTGCTATCTGACCATAATATATTCCTAAGTCATAATATCCCATATCAGAAGCATTTTCTGATAATCTTGAATAAATTTCAGCAATTACCTTTATATCTTCTTTTTTTATTCTTTTTGTCAAATTTATTAATATTTCTTCAACCTCAATAAACTTCCCCTGTTTTTCAAAAATATCAGCTTTTTCACATTCTTGCATTATTTTATCTTCTGTAAAAACAATTTCTTCTTTTGATTCAATTAACTTATCAAAATTCTCTGATGTAAAAATCTTTGTCCTTTCTGTTAAATCAAATACAATATCTCCATTACCACTAAGCCATCCGAATTGAGGTGTTTGTTGCATCTTTGTTTCTTCAGTAACACATTTTCTACTGTAAATACCTATATCACTAGCAGTAATAATTTTATCTTTGTCTGCATCACAATCTCCACTTAATGCTTTTAAAAGAAAATATGTAAACACTCCGTGTCCATTTTTTTCTTCAGCAGTTTCATTTTTTAGTCCAGCAGCTATTAACTGAGCACTATCTAAAGATGCTAATTTATATGCATAATCAATACCCTTATCAAAACTTACAGCTTTTCTAGTAAAACCATATCCTGAGAAACAAGAATCGATTAAAAATAATATTTGTTTATTTTTTCTTAATTTAGCAATTTCAGAAAATATTTCCATGGGAATGAATTTATCTGTATCCGTACCTTTTACACAATCGTAAGGAATTAAATATCCCTTTTCATGGTAATCTTTCTCTGTGTTCGTTGTTCCATGACCTGCAAAATAAATTAATATTAAATCATTTTTGTTAGCTAAATATTTTATATCTTGAAAATACTTTAAAATATTATCTTTTGTAGCTTGTTCATTAATTAACAATTTCGTTATAAAACCATGTTTAATTAATTCTTTTTTTATCTCCAATGCATCATTAACAGCATATTTTAATTCAGGGATATCGCCAGTATATTTATTAATACCAATACATAGAGCATACTTTTTATCGTAAAATTCTTTTTCATGTGTTTTTGCATATAAATTGATGGCAATAATTAAAAAAATAAATATTATTTTTAAATATTTAATGAAATTTATTTTTTTCATATGTTTATAGTGTTGATTTCTGTTCAATTATGGAATTATCAGACGAAAATGAAGAAATACGGGGACGGTTCAGATATTCTAATCCCAAAATTATTTTTCAAGTTTTCAAATCAAAACTGAGCAAGTTAATTATTATCAACACCAAGAATTTTACGAAACTCATTTTCTAATTCTTTTCGTATTTCAGAAATTTCTTTCCCGCTTATTTTTTTCCATGCTTTCACCCACACTTCACGTTTTTGTTTACTGGTTTCAATGTCATATTCTG
>Ga0265292_1000145_pt1 | contig 136441 bp, 118 predicted proteins | sample Munlanlewell296A_FD_189080 | JGI IMG/M metagenome (GOLD analysis project Ga0265292, IMG submission 189080) | Leachate microbial communities from a municipal landfill in Southern Ontario, Canada - Leachate well 296A | ecosystem: Engineered > Solid waste > Landfill > Unclassified | place... | reverse complement strand
AATGGGGACTGAAGCAATATTTAAAGATGGATAGACTTGAGGAGGAGGTCAAAAAGATCGCAGCTTAAGGTAAGGGAAACTGGATTCAGGTCATCTGATGAAAGTGCGAAAAATACTTGACACTATCTATCATGGGTTTTATGAAATTTATTCATACGATGAAGATTTTGATGCGATTGAAGATATCAAAAGGGAAGAACCATAAAAAGTTTATGCATAGCTGCCTGCGCGAAATGCGCGGTGTAGGGGGATTTAGGGAATAGGGGAGAGGGAGCAACGATTTTTCGCAGCTTGAGATTGTCTATCGAGAATCACAATTAAATATATGCCTTCATATTAGTTGATTTTTGTTAATGCCTCTTCACTAGATAACTCACCTTTTGCAACGCTAATATATATATCTATTAATTTTTTACCATCATCTATTGGTTTAGATTGAATAAATTTTAAAAGATCACTAAAATCCCAATTGAAAAGTTTTTGTTTCCCTTGAGGCAATGCTTGTAAAAATCCTTTAAAGAATGCTTTCAGTTCGTCATATTTCTTTAATTGATAAAACTCGAGAATTTTGTAATATGTTTTTAAACCTGTCTCTCCTCCCTTGGAGTCAATAAGTAACTTGTGTTTCTCATGAAGAGCATTAAAATTCTCAAATTGTTTCAGGATTAGATACAATTCAAGTGAATTTACGATTGCAGTAGGATTATCTGACTCTAAATCCAAAATTTTCTTATATACAGCAACTGTTTTTGGTAAGTCATTCAATTTCCAGAAACAGCTCGCTTTTTTAAGCAATACGCCTGTATTTTTATGGTCTAATTCAAGGGCAATTTTAACATATTCAAGTGCCTGTTTATAGTTTGAGTCTTTTATTGCTGCAGATATTTTTTCTTGTAACTCTAAAACTTTTATTCTTTTACTCTGTTCTTCGTTTGTTTTTATAATCTGAAGATAATTTTCTTTAATTTTTTCTTGTTCATCCATGAATTTTTTAACTTCAAATTCAAAATCTTTACGTAAATTGCTTAAGTTATCGAATTCTTTTAAATAATCTTTTCTGATAGTACTTATATCTCTTATTCCTAAAACGCCTATTATTGTAAAAATACCAAGAACTATCGCCAAGACAACGTTTATTGTTTGATAATTTGATGAAAAAGTTTCCCGCAACAAATCTTTTTCAATTTTATAATTTAATTGATCTCGCCGAATCTCAGAAACATTATCTTTTAATTTTTGAAATTCAGGATTATTTACTGATATATTTTTTTCTGCAGAAAAGACAATCTCGCTTCCTGATATTGAAAGTAAAATTATTATAAAAAGCACGCAACATATTTTTTTCATTAAATGCCTCCTATTTTGAATAGTGGAGTTCCCCTATATTTTTCGTTTCACGCCTACTATAATAAAACCCCTCATCTCTGTCAATGAGATTTTGTTGTTATGAGATTTTAAAAATCCGCTTCTATAGAACTCGATATAATGTAATACTCTTGGTCGTGCAATCATCATTAAGTCTTCTTCTTACGCATCTTTCTTTTCTTTTTATTAAACAAATAGCCAATTACACCAGAACTTATAATAAAACCAATAATTTTTTCCCAATTGTGAATCACAAATATTTTTACTTTATAAGCTCGATTAACTTCAATATCAAATTCTTTAGAAAATACTTCTTCGCATATTGGTGGAATATTCTCAATGTTTTCCATTTTTATTAAGACACAGGCAGTAAGGGTCAATTTTTGTTGACCACCTCGCAATGGGACAACGTCCCATTGCCATTTGCCAATATCTTGATCTCCAATCGACTTCTCGATGTCATTTGGCGGATCGATTTTAAAAGCAGATCCATTCAGCGACATTCCCATGGATGTGCCTACTTTAATGTTTGCGCTGCTAAACCCGCGCTGACGAAGAGTCGTGGCAATGTCTTCAGTAAATCTTTTAGCTATCCATGCTTCCACTTTAGTTGATTCCCCCTCGACCATTTTCTCCTCTACCCGATATTCGACTTTCCCTACATATAGTGAATTAATAAAGTCATTGATTGCAATTCCGATTGATTTGGGTGTAGTAAATGTTTCTGATGATGGTTTGGTTTTTGGTTTTTGCTTATACGCTATCGCATGCTCAGAAATAAATCCAGGTTTTGATTTAATCAACGATTCGGGCAGCGATTTGCGCCCAGCTTCAGGTCTATATTCAGGCAGCGGTTCAGGCTTTGGCGCAGGCGGTGGTGCTGGTATAAGCATAGGCATAGGCATAGGCATAGGAACCGACTTAGTTTCAGGTGTGCTACATGAGGTTAACAAGACTACTAATAAGATAAGAATCAATATTTGAACTATATCAAATAAATAAGGTCTTTTCATGCCAACACCTCTCTAAGTTCTATTGCCTGCAATGAGCGCCTAACTACTTCATAGACGCAATGCGGACATTTCATTTTCTGGCTTACTATAATCAACCCCCTCATCTCTGTCAATGGAATTTCTTTATGTTTCTTTATGTGTTACATAACGTTTTATCGAAATGTGCTTGTGCAAATCCTCTATGCCTTGTTATTTGTTATTGGGAGGACATAAATCTTTACTATGTTTTTCCTTATACAATGATTGCAATACTTTGCCGTATTTCTTCTGAAGAGGGTTTTGCTTGAATTTTTCTTCTATAAGAGAACAACAGACCTGACGAAATGCGTTTTTTTCAAGCGCAGGAACAATCACATGTTTGTAACGCTCATCCCAAAGTTCCTTCATTTTAGAGTTTCCTATATATTCCGTGACGTACCACTCATCAAAAGACAAATACCAGTAATCTGATATTTTCTTCCATACTTTATCCTTTTTTGCCGGAGCCGGAGCATTTTCGTCATAATAAGAGTAAGGAATACTGAGTATAATACTATTGAATTCTTCCCTCAGTTTCATATAAGTATTGATTTTGGCAACTTTCTCATTGGATTGGAGTGATTGCCAAGAAAAAAAGCAGGAAACTCCAGCAATAATCGCCGCAAGTACGGATACTAAAGTTTTGATATTATCCTTACTTAACATAGTCAGCTCAGCTTGTGCTGTTCTGGAAACTTGAATCCCAAATATGTTCCAGAGCTGATACCTACCAGTGCAAGCAAGGTGTCGCTGAATTCAGGCATAGACAATTCTTGATAGACTGAACATACGAAGATGATACCCAGTATCAGCGTCCATATAACGATTTGAAAACGATGTAAACTCATTCCATTCACATCGTTGAGAATATCGGTAAAAAAGCCATTACTATTGACTTTGGTATCTACTGAATTAATGGTTGAAATGTTTTTTGTAATGTCAACATAACTTTTTTCAAGTTCCTGAATATTGGCTTGGACAATATTCGTAGATTTGGCTTCATTAAGCTGCTTTTCAATTTTTTCTTTCTCAGCACGAAGAGAACTCAATCGGCTGCTCAATTTGTTTTCGTCAATAATACGAGCTCCTAATGCAGTGCCTGCGCCAATCCCCAATAAGGTTAATGAGGATCCACTGATGTCTGGCATAACGCCAGTAATAAGCCGGAGAAATATAAATGCAATAAAAATAAGAACTAACCAAAAAGCCATTTGTACGAGTGCAAGGCTGTATGGTGACTGAGGACCGTAGTTTCTCAGAATAGATTTTTTACGCGCAAGAAAGATAAGGGCAAGAAGGATTAGGAGAGAAATTATTATCCAGAACAGAAACCCACCTTTTCGAATGATGATGAGATTAAACTTGTCAGCAGTAGTTGATATGAAGGATTCATTCTCTAGTCCGACACTGGCTAAAACGTTGCGCGTAAGCCGGTCAGGACTGCCAAGCAATGAGTCCCATGCTGCTTTCGAATCCTCTGTTCTTTTAAGTCTGAAGCGAAGCGTATTGTTAATGGTGTCTATCACTTCAGGGTCAACTTTTTTTATTGGCATTCCATCCAGAAAGAGTACAATCTTTTGTTTTTTATTTGCCGAATCTTCAACCAGGTGTGGTAAGCATTCAACGGTTATGATAATCTGGTCGCCTAATCCGGCGCTGTTTGACTCTTTTGCTTTTGGGTTTGCATTGTGCACCTCTGTGACTTTTGCTAAAGAAATGTTATCGCATTTGTTTTGTGCAGAACGCTCTTTAATTTTGCTAATGCCGGTTTTCTGCTCTTTCGCGCTTACAGGACTGGGGATAACAAAAAACACACCCAAGAGAAGAGCGAGAACGAAGGTGCTTGTAATTTTTTTCATGCCCTGTTCCATGTCATACCTCCTATTAATTGTAGATACCCACGGGCAAGCCCGTGGAACTCTGATAACGTGTTAGAATAAATTACTTTGTTTTTATCTGGAATTAATCAATATTTTTGCCGCCATTTTCTTGTTAGTGCTAATCACCTCAGCCTGCCGATACTGCCGCCGTCATAAGTTGATTCACACTCATGTTTATAACTCCTTCTTCCGCCCCTGATACAGGCGGTGATTTATACTGATTTCAGATACGCCTGACGTGTGCGGCACAATGGATGTGGGCGTTTCCATTTGCGCCGTTTTTATGTGCCAGCTGCGTAGGGACGATTCTCTTGCTTGTGTTACTTTTTTGTGCATTAAAACTTTATCGTGGGATTTGGTGACAAAGCAAACTTAAGATTTCCAAGCACAAATAGTTTGTCCCCTTTGTTATTGCCGGATTCGCTGCCGATACTAAAAACGAGCCAAAGATCTTTGGCAGCATTATATTCTGCACCGACCCCGTATCGGAACTTTTTATCATTTTTTTGGCCGTTCTTTCGGTTCTCGATAATATACATACCTTCAGCATTGAAGTTAAGATCTGGGCTCCCATATCTTACTCTACCTCCAAGTCGAAAACTGTCCTGCTCAAAAAACTTACCTTTGTTATCGGTATCCGGCACTTCTTCCTTATTGCGATATCTCGTATGTAAAATGAACTGACCGCTGTCTCCAAGCCCGAGTGCAACTGAAGTCGAAAGCCCTATACCAGAGGATTTAAGATCATCGGTCTTGCCTGTGGTGCTTGTAAAGGTCGGGGTGATACCGAATGACCAACTTGATTTATTCCAGAGATTGCTTCGATACTTCTTATCGCCTCTGCAAACCTCAATTGCCTTTTTTGATTTGTTATTAAGTTCGGCCGTCCCTTCATTTCGAAGCTTATCTATGTCTTTGTTTAATCTGTCTATTTCTGATTGAAAGGCTTTTTTTAATGTTTCATCAGTTGCAAGGTCTCTCTGCTTTTCCAGAAGATTTCGCTTACTCATAAGACCGTCTATTTCGTCCGTTTTGTTTATCTCAATATCTCCTACAGCCTTCTTTAAGCACTCTAAAAGATACTTATCCATTCTTGGGTCACCCTCATCCCAAGGCGTAAACCTTAATCCAACGGCAAGTCTCTCGGCCTTGTCTTCATCCGTTGCTCCCTTCGCTGTTGCAAATGAAAGCAGCGTTCTGCTCAGAAACCTCGTATAAAGATTTGTTTGATACTCATCTAATGTTGTGTCTTTTCCATGAAACACCATATAGGGCGCTGTCTCAATCGCTATACCCGTTTGAAAATTACCATTCGCGTCGACACCATTAAGCAGTGAAGTGGCGAACTCTCTCGGGCTGCTTGGCCTCTCAACATCATTTGGGTTCAATCCTAAGACAGCGAATGCGGGACTATCCGGAACCGCCAAGTCTATTGATGCATCCGCCACTTTTGGATTCTTGTTAGCGCTCTGTACGACAACGGGCAGTAAAAGAAAGGTTGATGCTACCAATGCTATAAGTGCTAAGAACCGTTTCATATCATCTCCTTGGATTTATGTTGTTTAGTTGCCTCGTTTATGTCAATAGAATTTCAGTGCGACTTTTCTCTCAATAAAACAATGCCGAATCAAAACACCATGCAGCATTCCCTTCGAATTTCCCTTGACTGACGATCGAATCGCAGACTGGGACGCCATCTTGTGTAAAAGATACTGCAACATAATATTTTTCATTTGCGCCACCAGTTGCACTGATAACCCTGACATCCCAAATGAAAGTCTTGTCAATCAGGTCCTCAACACTCTTAATTCCCGGAACAGTTGATAGGTCTATCTCATTGTCATTCCCCAAGCTAAGTTTGGTCCCATCAGGTGACTTCAGCCAACTTTTGTATGTTGCGGGCTGATTATATCCCACTTCGATTTTAACTTTTGGAATTCCCTTTTCACGAACCAGTTTTATTGCTGCCATGGTCTTTATCCCCCTGTCTTATTAATTTTGCAATAAATAACTTGCACTATATAAAAAAAGCTCGATATTATAAAAGCCACCACCTAAATGCGTAACTATAAAATTCTATGGTTTCATCAATAATCTTCCCCTTTCCTTGCCCGCAATGAGCGGCTAACTTGTTTGTATCCGCAACTATTGCGTATACACCCCCAAATTAGGGTGATAGGCGCAATGTAAACCGGCTTTGCAGGCTTACTATATCAATCCTCCTTTCCTTTAAAATTACTCCGGCCTATTAACAACCGCATTTTTAGGGTCATCGTACCACTGAAAATATGTCAATGTATTTTCTCTTCCTGATTGGACCAATGCCTCTTTAGTTTTATCATCAAGGTCGAACTGCGTGGTCTTCACTCCCAACGTGTCTATATAAATAGTCCTCTGCCAGTCATCGCTGTGCAGATGCTGGTTTGCCTGGGCCTCCATGATGGTTTCAATCAAGCCCCATGTGTAGTCAAAAAAATTATCAATCTTGTACACAGGCGGTTCCGAATGGTTCCTGAACATGTTGATTTCTTCCTTTGAATCAAGCCTGAATCCGAGAGTTTCCCTGTTATACACATACGGGCTGATATCTCTGTCTATAGCCTTTAGTTGAATATTTGTTGTTTCATAATATTGGGGTATTAAGGAGTTCTTGCTGATGTCCGCGTCATCAATATATTTTTTCCTGTCAAAAAGCTTTACAGGATAATTATCAAGGACTCCTCCGTCAACATAGACATCGCCCCTTACGCTTCTTACTGCTGAGAAGAATAGGGGGATTGACATTGAAATCCTGACGGCGTCAGCGACAGGCATGCGAGGTGTATGCTCACAGGAAAAAACCTCGGAAAAGCGTGTTGAAAGGTTTGTGCCGACAATGTAAATATCCCTGAAGCCTTTTTTGTCTTTCAGGTCATTGAGTTCTTTAAAGGTTGATTCTTTGTTTCCTGTTTTCTGCGCAATAAGGCCAGCTGCCCAATCTCTGAAAAACTCACCTTTATACCATCCGAACTTTTCAATCAGCCGGGCAGAGTCTCTTGCGTATCCCCATGAATCATCAAGGAACTTTTTGAAATCCAGAGCGCTGAGGATTTGTTTTACATCCTGATTTGAATAGTTCAGCCCGAATAGAAGGGCATTTATAGCTCCGGCAGAAGTCCCTCCGGCTCTTTTTATATTTTGTACTATCGCTCTCTTGTCCAGTTCCTCCATTGCTCCCACATAAGCGATTCCTTTGACCCCGCCGCCTTCAAAGATTAAATTTTTAAACGGATAATCAGGCATATTCATTCCTATTTATTAGTAATTGCTGAATCCGAAAATCCGCTTACTATAATCAACCCCATATCTTCTGTCAATTGCCCGGAAACCGTCAATTTTAAGGCGGGCAGATGAAATAATTTACTTTAGTAAAACGCCATAACTATTTAATATAAATATATTTTTTATTGATTATACCTCAAGTTATTATGCGCTGAAATCAGAGTTACTAACAATCTCTCTGCAAGAAATGTAATAAAAAAGCCAAGAAATGTAATGTTTTTCTATGGAAATAGCGATGTCTCTTTCACTTGACATCAGTATAACCCTCTCTTTATTATTAAGGCGCTCTGACATTAATGGCTCTCTCAGGATTAGGGCTGGTTATCCTGAAGCTTTATTAAAGGGGGAAGATTTGCAAAGGAAATCCATCCTTCTGGTTGAAGATGATGCAACTGTAAGGAGCACGCTAAGGGAACTTATAGAGCAGGAATATACTGTATTAGAGGCATCAAATTATATAGAGGCTGTTAATCAGTTAGAGAATCATATAGACCTTGCACTCATCGATTATGTCCTGCCCGGAGTTGACGGATTTGAACTGATAAAGACAATAAAGAAATTCAGGCCATTGCTTCCTGTAATAATCATGACGGGGTTCAGCGCTGAGAGCGTATTACTGAAGGCGATCAGGGCAGGTGTCACGGATTATCTTAAAAAACCATTAAACCTTACACTCCTGAAAAAGAGGCTTTCGGATATACTTGAAGGGAAAGAGAAAGATGCATATTCTGAAGGCGTGGAAACAAGGGAAAGATTTATTATCGAAGGCATAGTCAGGTATCTGGACGAGCATTACATGAAAGGGGTGTCGCTCACTGAGTTATCTGAAAAAGTCTGCATGAACAAATTCAAGTTATGCAAGTCATTTAAAGAAAAAACCGGCTGCGGCATCAAGTCATATTTAAACAGCGTGAGGATAAAGAATGCCTCTGAACTTTTAAAAAGCCATAATTTAAATATTACCGAGATTGCTTCTTTTGTGGGGTTTGACAATATGGTAAGTTTTTATCGGGCATTCAGAGGAATATACGGGGTGTCGCCAAGGGAATATCGGGAAAATACCAGGAAAGCAATGATGTAATATACAGGCAGCTTGCCGCAATCATAGCGATCTATCAATGACAATTGAGACTGCCGTCTCCGAGATTCGTCATGCTGGCTTGTCCAGCATCCTTCTTAGGAATGATTCTCGCCCCAGCGAGTCGCTGAGGAGACCGAACAAGTCGGAATGACAGAGAACAGAGATTGCCACGCCCGATAGGATGGGACTCGCAATGACAAACAGTGCCCGCAAAATAACAATCTATACAATGAAAATGTTACGATATATCCATGCAATTTGTTGATTATACGAAAATCTATGTAAAGGCCGGCGATGGCGGAAGGGGATGTGTTGCCTTCAGAAGAGAGAAGTATGTTCCCCATGGCGGGCCAAGCGGCGGTGACGGCGGAAGAGGAGGGCATATCATATTCAAGGCCACAAAAGACCTGAACACTCTCCTTGACCTCAGATACCAGCGTGAATACAAAGCTAAAAGAGGCCAACACGGCATGGGCAAAAAAATGCATGGCAAAAATGGCGAAGACCGTATTATTTCTGTTCCCGTCGGCACGATAATAAAAGACGCTGATACAGAAGAAATTCTTGCTGACCTTGATAGAGAAGATGCTGAAGTTATAATTGCAAAAGCGGGCAGGGGCGGGCTTGGAAACGCACACTTTGCCACTGCCGTAAAGCAGGCCCCAAGACATGCGCAGCCGGGCGAAGAAGGCGAAGAAAAGAATCTTGTCATTGAATTAAAACTTCTGGCTGATGTGGGGTTAATGGGGCTTCCGAATGCAGGCAAGTCAACGTTGATATCAGTGATATCTTCCGCAAGGCCGAAGATTGCGGATTATCCGTTTACAACGCTTGTTCCTAATCTCGGAGTTGTAAAGGTTGGCGACTACCTGAGTTTTGTTGTTGCAGATATTCCGGGCCTGATTGAAGGCGCTCATAAAGGCGCAGGGTTAGGCTTTCAGTTCCTGCGTCATGTAGAGCGCACCTCTATATTATTACATCTTGTTGATGTCTCGGATATTTTAGAGAGCGACCCCGTTGAAGATTTTAAAAAGATAAACAGGGAACTTGAACTTTACAGTCCGGAGCTTATGAAAAAGCCTCAGGCAGTTGTGGGAACAAAGATTGATATTTCAGGGGATGAAAAGAGGCTTAATAAGCTTAAAAAGCACTGCAAGTCAAAAAAGATAGATTTTTTCCCGATATCTTCTGCAACGAATAAGGGAATAAAGAAGCTTCTCTCTTACCTTGCTGTAAAGGTTGAGAGTAAGCGAAAAAGTGATGTATAATTCAGAGCTATGAAAAGGATTGTTGTAAAAATAGGGAGCAATATACTTGCCGATGAGAAAGAAGGGCTTGATACAAGGCGCATCTCATCAATAGCATCAGACATATCTGAACTCCAGAATATGGGATATGCTGTTGTGCTTGTATCTTCAGGAGCTGTTGCTGCCGGAATGAGAAAACTCGGCTTAAAGGAAAAGCCGAAGGATGTGCAGCTTAAACAGGCTGCGGCAGCAGTAGGGCAGTCAAGTCTCATGTGGGCTTACGAGAAGGGTTTTGGAGAGCACGGGAAGAAGGTTGCCCAAATACTTCTTACGCGGGATGATTTCTCTGACAGGGAAAGATATATCAATTCCAAGAACACGTTGTTTACATTGCTTCAATACGGCGTTGTGCCGATAATCAATGAAAACGATACTGTTGCAACTGACGAGATAAAATTCGGCGACAATGACCATCTTGCCTCTCTGGTTGCAGGGCTTGTTGAGGCTGAAAGGCTGGTTATACTCTCTGATGTTGAGGGCCTCTGTTCTGTTGACCCAAGGAAAAACAGTAAGGCAGTCCTCATAAAAACAGTTGATGAAATAACATCCGGCATTGAAGCCTCTGCTGGAGCCGCAGGAAGCGCTGTTGGCACAGGAGGGATGTATTCAAAGATACTCGCTGCTAAAAAGGCTGTGAACAACGGAATTACAGTAAATATAATAAGCGGCAAAAAGAGCGGATTGATTATATCCCTGTTAAAAGGGAATCCTCACGGGACAGAGTTTAGGGCCAAAAAAGAGAGGCTCTCATCAAGGCAGGGATGGATAGTTTACGGCAGCCGCGCCAAAGGAACTCTTCATCTTGATGCCGGAGCTGTTAAGGCGCTCTTGCACGGTGGAAAAAGCCTTCTGCCTTCAGGACTTGTCTCGCTTGACGGTAATTTTGAGACCGGCGATGCTGTTTATTGCGTTGATTCAGCGGAAAAACGCATTGCGAAAGGAATAACGAATTATTCTTCCGCTGATATAAATAAGATAAAAGGCAAAAAGACATCCGAGATAGAAAAGATTCTTGGTTACAGATACTCTGACGAGGTTATCCACAGGGATAATCTTGTGGTTTTGTGAACCTCTCATTAATCCCTTCGGGGATTGACCGTCTTAAAAACTTTCTGCTATAGTCCTGTAACTATCTAATAACTGGTTGGTCGAGGAAGAAGGAGGCAAGCAGTGGCCGGTATCGTAATTGAGCTCCAACGTGAGGCACTGGACAAATCAATTCGAGTCTCTGACTTACTACGAAAAGCATTGCTTGTAGCAAGAAAGCTAAATATCGTTGACCTAGAATCTTGGATTCTGTCTGAGTTGAATGGGTATTCGAATACAGATGCAGTTTCTTTTCCTCCTTACAGGTGGGTAAGTGGCGAAATCAAATCGTTCAATCCATACAACGGGATGTGGCTCCCCATTATGTTTCCAGAATCCGAGGCCAAAATCCATCAAACTTTGACAAGGAGGCCGTGTGGTCAGGCTATTGCTGAGATCGAGAATCTCATATCAAGTACAAAAGATGGCCAGTTGAGCATGTCTTACTCATCCGACGTGCAGGCAAAATTGATCAAGGCGGCAGACCTAATTTCTCCGCCAGTTCTGATGGTTCCAGGGGCTAGGTTTCATGGCATTGTGGATGCCGTCCGGACGACAATCCTTGATTGGGCGCTAAAACTTGAGGAGAATGGCATCAGCGGCGAAAACTTGTCATTCTCTGACGAGGATCGAAAAACAGCTTCGCACATGGTTTTCAATATCGGTTCCATGTCGAACTCTCAAATTCAAGCAGAGACTTTACATTCGCAACAGGTTGTTGCTAATCTTTCTTTTGACCCCAAAGCTATCCTTGATTTTGCTGTGAGGACAAGAGCATCCGTTTCGGAGCTTCAACTTGAAAAGATAGAAATCGAGGAACTGAACAGCGAATTAGACACCTTGGAAGCGCAATCAAAATCGCCAAAACCAAAAGCTCATATTCTTCACGAGTCGTTAAAGGCGGTTCGAACAATTCTGGAAGGTGCAGCGGGCAACATTGCAGCAGAGGGTTTACTTACTGCAATAAGTAAGATTTTTATGTGAGAAAACCCCCAACAAGACAATCCTTCTGACTTATTACTTGCGTCAACATAAACATAGGGACACTTACCGTATTATTATTTCTTCTTCTTGGGACGGCCTCATTTCTATTGAAAAATGCTATAATTTGAACATGATTACTGAAAGCGATAAAAAAATAATTTATGAAACTTCAAAAAAATACCGCGCAAAACGAGTTCTGCTTTTTGGGTCAAGCTTGAAACCCGAAAGAGAAAGCCGCGATATTGACATTGCAGTAGAAGGAATCTTGCCAAAAGATTTTTTCAGCTATTATGGCGACCTTATGCTTTCTTTGTCAAAACCTGTTGATATAATAGATATTTCCGGAACTTCTAAATTTATTAAATTGATACTCAAAGAGGGAGTTCTTCTCTATGGCTGATTATCAAGAAAATATTGACGCGGAATATGAAGCCATAGGAAAAACTATTTCTGCGTTTCCCACAAGAGACTTATCTCAAATTTCTGAACTCGAACTTGCCGGAGTAGCCGCTTTCCTTCATAATTTCTATAATGGTATTGAAAATATATTAAAGCAAGTATTTTTTGCCAAAAAACTCGAAATTCCAACGGGTGAATCCTGGCATCGGGATTTAATTTTAGCCGCTGTTAAAGAAAATATTATTTCTAAGTCACTTGAGGAGGAACTTAAGCGTTTTCTTGCCTTTAGGCATTTCTTCAGCCATGCTTATGCCCTCGAATTATATCCTGAACGAATGAAACCGCTTGTCGCGGATGCTCCAAAAATATTTGAAGATTTCAGAAAAGAAATTAAAAAGATAAATTTTTAACCACGCCCTTAGCTTTGGCGTTGTAATTACCTATTTCTTTGATTTCAAAAACTCCCTTGCCTTAAGAAACATATCAGTGCAATTTTTATCCAGATAATCCTGATACGTGAAGAGGTGCGGGATAACGGTCCTGTCTTTTTCCCCTTCATAATATTTATTGCTATATATAACGTTATCCGTTATAATTTATCGTAGCGATGATAATAAACCGATGAGGATGCCTGGTGATCAGATCGTTCATTGACAGGGGTACAGAGGATATTTTTGACAGGAAAAACACCAGAGAGGCTCGTAAGACCTGTCCGCAGCAAATCTGGCGAGTGGCACAACGCAAACTCGATCAACTCAACGGTGTCGTTTTCTTGGAGTCGTTGAGAATTCCTCCGGGGAACTTTCTGGAAGCCCTTAAGGATGATCGCATTGGACAACATAGCATACGGATTAACGATCAGTTCCGTATTTGTTTTGTGTGGACAGACGATGGCGTAGAAAACGTTGAAATTACCGATTACCATTGAATAAGGAGGTAGAAAAAGATGGTTCGCATACCCAGAAATGGTCCGCCGACACATCCCGGCGAAATGCTGTTGGAAGAATTTCTTAAACCACTAAAAATGACACAGAGTGAATTAGCGGAAAAACTTGGGGTTTCATATCCTCGTGTTAATGAACTGATTCATGGGAAACGGGGGATAACCCCTGATACAGCGCTTCGTCTAGAGAAACTTTTCGGCATGGAAGCCCAGTTTTGGCTTAATTTACAGTTGGCATGGGATCTATATTATGTAACCCACTCATCAACTGCGAAGGAGATAAAAAAGATAAAGAGATTACCAGGTTTAGCTCACGTCTAAACAGTCTCTCTTTAAGGCAAATGTCCCAACCAGCGGCTCGACTCTGTCAGGGCAAAGCACCCGGCGGGTCAGTCGCGCTTTGTAACTGCCTATTTCTTCAGTTTCAAAAACTCTCTTGCCTTAAGAAACATATCAGTACATTTTTTTTCCTGATAGTCTGAATAGGTAAAGATGTTCGGCACAAAGGTCCTGTCTTTTTCTCTGTACAGAAGCGAGACCTCTCCGTAGATGCCTTTGCCGAGGTAAAGCCTGTGTGAATAGCCCTTTGTTGTGGCAAGGACGACATTTGCAAGGGTAAGGTAGCCGGGGTCAATGTTTACCCTGCGTTTTCCGTCAGCAGACAGGTAGTCCTCTATGCTGTTAGTTTTAAGTTTGATATCAACGATATCTTCATGATTTACCAGGTTTCCGAAGAATATAAAAATCCTTTTTATCGGCGAACCGAGTTCTTCTTTATAATAATCTGAATGGTCCCAGTTTACCGGAGAGGTTTCCATAACGGAAGGGCCGAATAAATCCAGCAGGGTTTTCTTTGTTTTTTCAAAGTACTCATTTTCTGAATAAAGGATTCCCGTAAAAAGGAGTGCGGGTCCGGGAGAATGCGGTTTGCCCATGAAATGAACTATTCCTTAAGCAGTCTTGATATCAATTCCAATGCCTCGGGAGAGTCCCACTGATAAGGTCCTATGATTTTTTCTCTGAGTATGCCTTTTTTATCCACGATATATGTCTCGGGAACGCCTGTCAGGCCATAGGCCCTGGCTGTTTGTCCACCCATATCAAGCATCAGGGGAAAATTAAATTTATTCTGTTTAAGGTAATTAATCCCGGCTTGCGGATCGTCCCTGAAAAGGATTGTCAGCATCACGAAATCCTTGTTATCCAGGAAGCGCTTAAAGAGTCCCTCTATAGACGGTATTTCTTCCCTGCACGGCTGGCACCATGTTGCCCAGAAATTAATGAACAGTACCTTGCCTTTAAAATCAGATGAAGATAGTGTTCTGCCGGTTACCGCATCTGCAACTTCAAGGTTCGGAGCAGGCAATCCTACGTCTACTAAGGATTCTTTCTTTCCTGTATCACGCTGAGTTATAAAATAGACTATCAGGGATAGCCCTGTAAGAAGAAGCGCTGCCAGTATTAAATTTTTTTTCTTCAATGTTTAAAAAACTCCAGATGAAAATTACGAAGGCTTTTAAATGGTATTAATTTACTCCAGAAAGTATATGGGCTTCCTCAGCCTCAACAAAAGTCGGCGTTTCAGCCTCAAGAACAACCTTTATTTTATGGACGCCTTTAAATCTGCCCTTGAGAAGCTCTTCGGACAATGGGTCCTCTATCACTTTCTGCAGCGCTCTTCTCATCGGCCGTGCGCCATAATTCGGCTGATAATATTTCTTCACTATCCACTCCTTAACAGCCTGGTCTAATTCTACCAAAATCCCCTGCTCTATCAGTTGCCTGTTGGTCTCATTTACCAGTAAATCTATAATTGAGAAGAGGTGTTCTTTTTCCAGAGGATGGAAAACAACTATTTCATCTACACGGTTAAGGAATTCGGGGTTGAAGGTTTTCTTGAGCTCGATTAGCACGTTGTCTTTTATGTTCTGATAAACATCTTCCGAAGCGGTTCTCTGGAAACCCATCGGCGTTGCCTTTTCAATTATCCTTGCTCCGACATTCGAGGTCATAATTATTACTGCGTTTTTAAAATCAACCTTTCTGCCAAAGCTGTCTGTAAGTACTCCCTCGTCAAGCACCTGCAGCAGTATATTAAATATATCCGGATGCGCCTTTTCAATCTCGTCGAAGAGCACAATAGAGTACGGACGTTTCCTTATCTTTTCTGTCAGCTGCCCGCCTTCCTCGTAGCCAATATAACCAGGCGGCGCGCCTGTCAGCTTTGAAACATTAAATTTTTCCATGTATTCCGACATATCGATCTTCACGAGTGCATTTTCATCATTAAACATAAACTCTGCAAGGGCCTTTGCAAGTTCTGTTTTTCCAACGCCTGTGGGCCCCAGGAAGAAGAATGAGCCAATCGGCTTTTTCTTGTTCTTTAATCCGGCCCTTGATCTTCTGATGGCCCTTGAAATAGCCCTTATCGCTTCTTCCTGTGCAATTATTCTGTTATGGATGGCCTCTTCCATCTTCAGGAGTTTTTCGGATTCCTTTTCTTCAAGTTTCAAAAGCGGAATGCCTGTCATCTTGGAAACTGTATATGTAATATCATCTTCTTTAACAACAGGGATTTCTTTGTTCAGGTTGTCTTTCCACTGCTTCATGACCTGCTCATACAGTTTCTTAAGTTTTTCTTCCTCGTTTCGTATGGATGCAGCCTTCTCAATATCATGCAGTTTTACGTAGAGATTTTTTTCCCGTGACAGGCGTGATATGTCATGTTCTAATTCCTTTATTTCCAGGGGAGGCGTATAGCGCTTAAGCTTTACCCTCGAGCCTGTCTCATCAATAACATCAATTGCCTTATCAGGCAGGTGCCTGTCCGCAATATATCTGTCAGATAATTTCGCCGCTGCACTTATGGCGTCATCGCTCATCTTTACCCTGTGGTGTGTCTCGTATCTGCTTCTCAATCCCAGAAGAATATCCACTGTTTGCTCTACGGTTGGAGATTCAACCTGGATTGGCTGGAACCTTCTCTCCAGGGCGCCATCTTTTTCTACATATTTCCTGTACTCGGCAGGCGTTGTTGCGCCAATGCATTGAATCTCGCCACGGGACAGGGCAGGCTTGAGCATGCTTGATGCATCTACAGAGCCTTCTGCCGCTCCTGCGCCTATAAGGGTATGAAGTTCATCAATGAAAAGGATTACATTGTCAGAATGGATTATCTCCTTCATCACAATTTTCAGCCTTTCCTCAAACTGCCCTCTGTATTTTGTGCCTGCTATCAGTGCGCCCAGATCGAGAGATACGATGCGTTTTCCCATTAGGCTTTCCGGCACGTCACCCAGGATAATCTTCTGTGCGAGGCCTTCAACAATTGCTGTTTTGCCTACGCCCGGTTCTCCGATTATTACCGGATTATTTTTTATTCTTCTGCCCAGTATCTGGAGCACACGTTCGATCTCATCCTCTCTGCCGATTACTGGATCGAGCTTGCCTTCCTTTGCCATATGGGTCAGGTCTCTGCCGAACTCATCAAGGGCAGGGGTAGAGCTTCTCTCTTTTATTGTGTGCGGCTGGGCCCTCATTGAGAAGTTTATTGCAAGTTGTCTTGCAGCCAGGAGGTTCGCTCCAAAACTGCGCAGCGTCCTGCCCGCTATGCCTTCGTCTTCCCTCAGTATACCGAGCAGGAGGTGTTCGCTGCCAATGTAACTATGGCCGATAAGCCTTGCCTCTTCTACGGCAAGCTCAAGGACTTTTTTGGCGCGCGGCGTAAAAGGTATGTCGCCGAATGTAAGCACATTTGTGCCGTAAGGAAGTTTTCTTTCTATTTCCATGCGCACTTCTTCTGTTGAAATGCCCATCTTTTTAATTATTGCAGCGCTGATACCTTCTTCTTCCCTGAGAAGGGCGAGGAGAAGATGCTCTGTCCCGAGGTAATCATTCTGACGTTTTTCGGCTTCTTCCCTTGCGTAGATTATTACTTTTCTGCCGCGTTCTGTAAACTTCTCAAACATTTAAGTCTCCTTAAGAAGTTTCATTCTTCTTAATTAAATGATACTTTTTTTACGGATGAAAGTCAACATCCCCGCAAAAATTTTCAATGGACCAAATCTCCTGTTCCGTGTTTGGTTATTAGTGAAAGTTTCCTAGTCCTCTACCGTATAGTTTATGAGATATTTGGCGGCCACTGCTGCAAGAGAAGAGGCGGCAGTCAAGCCCTGTTTCAGCGAGCGCAGTGTATCAAAATCAGACTTCCAGACAACATCGCCGGGGGCAATCAGGCAAACGCTGCCGGGTTCATATTTTATATAGAGCCTGCCTTCCTTGAAATAATAATGGTCTTCTTTATTCACCTCAGTAATATATGAGCGCATGAATGGAGAAAAATCTCCGGGCCTGAACCAAAGTTTAATTTCCCGCTCAGCCTCGTCATTTGCAGCCGAAGCATGAATAAGATTATCCATCCGTTCGCCGATGTCGTTTCCCTCAGCGTCCTTCAGGGGAACAACCGTACCCAATGCGCGGATGCATCCTGGTTTTTTTTCCCGGGCAACATGCGGATTCGTAGGTCCGCAGATATCCCGCATCTTTTTCACCGCATCCTGGCCCTGATAAACAAGCGCTATTACCCTGCGCCTCTCGGGCGCATCGGGGTAATGCAGCAACCCCATGATGTATTCTATCAGTGAAGGATAAAATACCTTCCCCCTGTGTTCTGCATAGTGTTCCTCCGCGAGCATCCTGCTTACATGGACTATCTTTGCCCCGGCAAAGCGTAAACCGGTATGAAACTCTGAAAGCTGAGAAAGCACATATCCTGTCAATGAATTTTTAAGGGCATCAGGTTTGATCAATACAAGTGTCTGCTCGATTTCTTTTTTCATATAACCTCTTTAATTTTTATTTTATATTTAACTTGTAATTCCCTGTAGTCTTGCTACAGAGTTACCTTATTCTGTCATTCTGGCTTGTCCAGAATCTTTCTGAAGGATTCCCGACAAGCGGGAATGACAATAAAACAAATATCGGATTCTTTGATACCCTGCGGTCTCTGTAGCAGGGTTATTCATTTCTTTATCTATATTGAAAGTTTCTTAATAAGTTTTTTTACGGATTTGCATGACTCTCTGAGCCGGGACTTTTCATCTTTTGTGAGTTTTACCTCGACTATTTTTTCAACCCCGTCTTTGCCGAGGACTACCGGCACGCCCAGATAGATGTCTTTGATCCCATATTCGCCATTGAGATATGCTGCGCATGGCAGCATGCGTTTTTCATCAAGGAGTATTGACTTAATCATCTGAAATGCAGCGGCAGACGGGGCATAATAGGCGCTTCCTGATTTTAGCAGGCTTACTATTTCAGCGCCGCCGTTTCTTGTGCGGTGTATGAGCGCTTCGATAGTTTTTCTTTTCAGCAACTCAGTGACCGGTATCCCCTTTGCAGTAGTAAACCTTGGCAGCGGAACCATCTGGTCACCATGCCCTCCGAGCACGATTGCCTCTATATCCTCAGGCGATATATTTAGTTCCCATGCAAGAAATGTCCTTAATCTCGATGAATCGAGTATTCCGCCCATTCCCATGACACGTCTGCATGAAAACTCTGTGGTCTTCCATGCAAGCTGTGCCATTACATCCATTGGATTTGTTACGACGATTATGACGGCGTCGGGCGAGGTCTTTGCGATTGCACCGGATGCTGCCCTGATAACGTCAGCATTTGCATGAAGCAGATCGTCTCTCGACATGTTGGGCTTTCTTGGGAATCCAGCAGTGATAAGGACGATATCAGATGCTCCTGTATCAGCATAATTATTGGTTCCTTTCACCGAAGACGGCGAATTCCAGAGCGGACATGCCTCTGCGATATCGAGCGCTTTCCCCTGCGGCATTCCTTCTGTGATGTCAAAAAGCATAATATCAGCAAAGCCCGCTTGGGCAATCAACTGCGCTGTCGAAGCGCCTACGTTTCCTGCGCCAATTATGGATACTTTTTTTCTCATATTTTTTCCCGGATAATTAAGCTTTTACGAATTCTCATTTTACGAGAATATAATAGTAGTCTGAAACCCCGTTAGAAAGCATGGCATTGAACCGTGCCCTCTTCCGTTTAAAAGGGTAAACTTTTATAGCATGTAAATAAATTGTTGTCAAGAAAAATTGATAAAATAATAGATTTTCCTTTGACATAATATCATGAAATATGGTATTCATACATACATGAAAAAATCCTATTCTGCCGGGAGAAGATAATGAAAAATATTTCTGTCCCCAAAAAATTGATGTTATCCTTTTTGATTATCCTGTGTATCTTAGCTGTTTCCGGCGTAGCGTATAGCGGTAATATAATAATTAAGCCGGGCAAATTTGACCATTTTGCAATACAGATACCTGAAAAGAGCAGGGCAGGCGAAGGGGTTATGGTGAAGTTGCAGGCTTATGACGCGCATGATAACCTTATTACAGATTTCGGAGAGACAGGCAAGGATTTTAAGGTTTCAGTTTCCGGCTCTGCCCAGGTACAACCTTCAACATTAAAATCCGCCTCCTTCACGGGAGGAACCGCAGGCATAACCATAACGGACAAGAAGGCAGAGTCCGTAACCCTGTCTATTTCTGAATTCGGGAGCACAGTGCCTGTTGTGACCAAAGAGATAGCAATCTCTCCGAATAAGCTTGACCATTTTCTTGTCCAGTCACCGCAGTCTGCAGTGGCAGGAAATAATTTTGATGTAAAGGTTATCGCAAGAGACGCATTTGATAACCCTGTAGCCGATACCGAGATAGAGGGCAGAAATATAAAGATAGCATCATCAGGCGCAACGAATTTCAAGGTTATAAATACACCGGCTGTCTTCAAAAATGGCGCAGGCATAGCGACTCTCATGGGAGAAAAAGTCGGCGAGGCTGCTGTTGAGGTTCATGACATAGTAACAGGCAGCAAAGGGGTTAGTCCCGGCATAAAGGTTATGCCGGCGATGCTCAGCCATTTTAAGGTATATGCCCCAAAGGAAGCTGTTGCAGGGGAACAATTTGAGGTAACCATAGGTGCGTTTGATGCATTTAATAATACGATAGACAACTATGCCTCTTATGGCAGCGGTGTAAATATTTCCTCTACGGGACAGGCAAAGCTCTTGCCGTCTTTCGCAGGGCCATCAGAATTCAGAAACGGACAGGCCATTGTAAATCTGAGATATGAGAAGGCAGAGGAAATAAGCATAGTAGCGACTGAGAATAATAAAAGCCAGCAGGGCAAAAGCACTTCAATGAAAGTAAATCCATCTGCTCCTGATAATTTTATGGTAGCAACGCCTGATACTGCGGTTGCAGGGCAGAGGTTCAAGATTAAAATAGAGGCTTATGACAAATTTAATAATATAGTCAGGAATTATAATCTTGCAGGCAATGATGTTTATCTGAATGTTACAGGCATCGGCGCATTATCGCCCAAAATAGTCTCTGCGTCAGAATTTGTTGATGGCATTGCAACCCTTGACGTTGTGTATGACAAGGCAGAGTCTTTTGCAATCTCTGCTTCGATGGCAACAAAGAGAGACGAAAGAATTACAGTAAAAGAGCAGAAGGCAGAACCAGCCGCTCCGGCAGTAAAAACAGATGAAAAGCCATCTGTGCCCATGGCAGCTGAAAGGCCAAAGGCGGAGAAACATGAAGAAAAACCTGTCCGCAAGGCAGCAGAAAAACCCGGGAAGCCTGAAAAACAGGCATTAGCAGCAAAAGAGGAAAAGGCTGTTGCTAAAAAGGCAGAGAAAACAGAGCCCGTGAAAGAAAAGAAGGCTGACGATAAATTTTTTGAGATAAAAAAGGTCTCAATAATAGAGGCAAAGAACAAGGCGATGGTGATAATAAGCATGAAGGCGCCGAATGGAGATCTTGATTATAAAGGTGAAATAGACTCTCAAAAAGGCAAAGATTGGATAAAGATCAGCCTGAAGCCGGCGGTAAACAAGGCAAAGAAATTATGGAAGTTCAAGTCGGCATTTGTTAAAGAGGTTCTCATAGAAGACGACGCAAAAGCAGGCGGGCTGATTATAAGGGTTGAAACATTATCAAAACAGGTTACGTTTGATGTGAACAAGGTCAAAGACTCGCTTGTCATAAGCATTACGAACCCATAAAACCACTAAAGATAAAATCTTGCGTATACCATTTATTGCAGCTAACTGGAAGATGAACAAGACCATCCCTGAAACGAGGGGGTTTTTGAAGGCGCTGATCCCTTCTGTAAAGGATGCAGTTGGAGTGGATATTGTAATAGCCCCGCCATTTACCTTTCTTTTACCTGCCGCAGAGGAAGCGAAAGGCACAAACGTAAAGATTGCAGCTCAGGATGTTTTCTATGAAGAAAAGGGTGCGTTCACAGGAGAAATATCGCCTAGTATGCTTTTGGATTGTGGTTGTTCGCATGTTATTATCGGGCATTCGGAGCGAAGGCAGTATTTCAATGAGACCGACGAGATAATAAACAAGAAAATCAGGGCTTCAAAGAAGAGTGGCCTTGGAGTAATTTTCTGTGTAGGAGAGTCATTGGAGCAGAGAGAAGCAGGAATGACCTTTGATGTTTTGAGCAGAGAGATAGAAAACGGGCTTAAAGATGTTGATGGAGATAATATTGTTGTAGCATACGAGCCCATATGGGCAATAGGTACAGGCAGGACAGCTGCTCCTGAACAGGCTCAGGAGGTTCATGCCTATATCAGAAAGAAAATCAGGGTTTTGTATGGAAATTTGTATGGAAATAAGGCTGATGAAATCCGTATAATATATGGAGGGAGTGTAACTCCGGAGAATGTAGACTCTCTCATGGCTTGCGGGGATGTTGATGGAGCGCTTGTCGGTGGAGCAAGCCTGAAGGTCGAAAGTTTTGTTGGAATAGTGAAATTCAAGACGGTTTAGAACCCATATGGAGGCAAAATGGCAACGCTGCTTTTAATAGTTCATGTTTTAGTTTGTCTGTTTTTAATCTTTATTGTGCTGATACAGAGCGGAAAGGGCGCAGATCTTGGCGCTGCATTCGGCGGTTCAAGCCAGACCCTTTTTGGCAGCCGCGGGGCAGCCACATTTTTCAGCAAACTTACCACAATTGCTGCAATTGTATTTATGCTTACATCCCTGTCTCTTGCAGTTGTTTCAGTAAGAACAGGTTCGATCATAAAGAAAACAGCGCCGGTTAAGGAAAAGGGCGCTGTCCCGCCAACTCAGGGCGGTGGCGTTCAGCCTTTACAGCAGCAGATTCCTCAGTCTCCGGCGCAGCCGGCGGCAAGATAATGAGCGACTGGGTTTTGGCAATAGGCGTTCTGGCAGTATGGCTGGTTTTGCAGTTTGTAGTATTCCCGCGCCTGGGGATTCAATCCTGAGGCTCAAGCCCCAAGGAGCCGGGTGCTCCCAAGAAGAAGTGCTAACCTACAAAAAAGTTTAAGGCTTTACATTTTTGTCGCATCCCTCTAAACTATCCTCATGAGCCGCAGTTACGATAAGACGCTTGAGATTAGTGCGCTTTATGAGATAAGCAAGCTGCTCGGTTCATCTCTTAATCTTAAATCTAATCTGCGCGGAGTGATGAGAGTATTGTCAGAATACCTTGATATGAAGAGGGGAACAGTAGCTCTCAGGATAGATAATGAAGTCTCCATTATCGCTGCACATGGAATGTCAGGGGAAGAGATAAAAAGGGGAAGATACAAACTCGGCGAGGGCATCATCGGCAGGGTCGCAAAACTCGGTTCTCCCATAGTGATCCCTAATATAGGAGACGAACCCTTATTTCTGAATAAGACAGGAGCAAGGGAATCCATTAAGAAAGAAAATATTGCCTTTCTCTGTGTACCCATAAAATTCAAGAATGAGACACTCGGCGTGTTGAGTGTTGACAGGCTTTTTGGCTCCAGGCAAATCTCTTTTGAAGAAGACCTGAGACTATTAAAGATTATTGCATCACTGATTGCACAATCTGTAAAGCTTTATGAGGAAGTTGAAAAAGAGAGGGAAGCGTTTACTGAGGAAAAGGAGAGACTGAAACGCCAGCTTAAAGGCAGATACAAAATAGAAAATATAATCGGACAATCAGACAGGATGCAGGAGGTCTTTGAGGCTGTTCACAGGGTTGCGCCTTCAACGGCGAATGTGCTTTTACGAGGAGAAAGCGGCACAGGCAAGGAACTTATTGCAAAGGCAATCCATTATATGAGTCCGAGGGCCAAGGGTCCATTTATAAAATTCAACTGCGCGTCAATTCCTGAAGGGCTATTGGAATCAGAACTCTTCGGGCATGAAAAAGGCTCTTTCACAGGCGCAATGGCGATGCGAAAAGGGAAGTTTGAGCTTGCAGACAGAGGGACTATTTTTCTTGATGAAATCGGCGATCTGCCTTTAACTCTCCAGCCGAAGATACTGCGTGTCCTGCAGGAAAAGGAATTCGAAAGGGTAGGCGGAGAAAAGACAACAAAGGTTGATGTGAGGCTCATTGCTGCAACGAGCAGAAACCTTGAGGATCTTGTTTCAAAAGGGAAGTTCAGGGAAGACCTTTATTACAGGTTAAATGTTGTGCCAGTATTCCTCCCGTCCCTAAGGGAGAAAAAAGAGGATATTGCACAGCTTGCTGAATATTTACTTAAAAAATACAACAAGGAAAATAATAAATCCGTTACTATTAAGTCTGATGTGCTTGATGTTTTCATGGACTATGAATGGCCTGGAAATGTAAGGGAACTTGAAAACACAATCGAAAGGCTTGTTGTCATGTCAGAGGGCAAGGTCATAACAAAGGCTGATTTGCCCCTGAATATCAAAGACCAGTCAATCAAATCGAAGTATGGCATTCAGGCAAAAGACGCCCTTAGTTCAACAATCGAAGAAATAGAAAAGGCAAGAATAGCTGATGCGCTTAAAAATAATAACTGGAATCAGTCAAAGGCAGCAAAGGCGCTTGGGATAACTGCAAGACAGATTGGGTATAAAATACAGAAGTATGAGATAAAGCAAACGGCGTAACCGTTTGCGAACTACAAAGTTTGCCCCATTGATTTAAGTGCTTTTTTGTTTTTCTTAATTGCCTGTTTTGTGCTATATAAAATATCCCAACCACCTTTTTTGAAATCATAAATCTCCTCTCGGTATCTCTATGATGCCACAGTGAATTTAACATGACAACCCTTCACCATTCACTACAAAATAGTATTAATATAACAAAAATGTATCATTAACCTTTCCTATTTTCCTTTTAAATCACTATCTTTTCACCTGGCATGGTTCTGGCAATTATAAGAGCTAAACAAAAGCCAAAAGGAGGATAAGATGAGAAAAAGTTTTTTGAAAGCAGTCTTGATGGTGTTGATGTTGCTTACACTAACCTCTGTGCCGGGAGCAGAGGAAAAGAAGATTGGCGCCATGACTGTTGATGAGATTAAGAAAGCTCTTGGCATGAGCATCTATCTGCAGGGCGGGTATACGTATAACTTTAAAAACCCTGATTCTCAGGAAAACGAATTAAGGGTCTTCGACCACAAGTCGAACAGCTTTGGTCTTGATCTGGCACAGCTTGTCTTTGCTAAAGATGCGCCAATAGACGGCGTTGGGTTCAAGCTGAAACTATCGGCAGGCGAGACAGCAAAATGGATACATGCAAGGGGTCTCAGCGGCGCCCCTTTAAGTCAGCCGCAAGCAGGGCAGAATACGGATGCCTTTGACCTTACAGAGGCTTATATAACTTATCTTGCGCCTCTGGGCAAGGGACTTAAATTTGATTTCGGAAAGATGGTTACATATCACGGTGCAGAAGTAATAGAGGCAAAGGACAACCCGAACTATTCACGGTCCTTTCTCTTTAATTATGCGATTCCATTTACGCACACTGGTTTGAAGGCCGGATATGCGTTCTCTGATGCAGTTAACGCAAATATTCATATTGTTAACGGCTGGGATAATGCGGACGACAACAATAAATCAAAAACATTCGGGTTAAGCGTTGGCCTTACGCCGATAGAACAGCTTGCGCTGAATTTCAATCTTATGTACGGGCCGGAGAAGGACAGCAACACGCATGATAACAGATATCTCTTTGACTGGGTCGGGACAATTAAGCCTGTAAAGAACCTTGCTTTTATTCTCAATTATGATTATGCAAAAGAGAAAAATAAAGGCGCGGAGGATTCAAAATGGGATGGCCTGGCAGGTATTGTCAAATATGATTTTACTGACAAGTACAGCCTGTCTCTAAGGTCTGAATATTTCAATGACAAGCAGGGGGCCAGAACCGGCACTGTACAGAAGCTGAAGGAGATAACAGTTACTCCGGAGATCAGGCTTGCCGGAGGGCTTATCTTAAGGCCTGAATACAGGCACGACTGGTCCGGCAAAGATGTATTTGATTCAGGCAGCAGGAAGAAACAGGATACGATTGCGCTTGGTGTAATGTACACGTGGTAAAACATACAAAAATGTATTGACATACAAGATTATAATGTCGTGATTTTGTTTTTCTGTTTTAAAACAGGGAGTTAATTTTTGGCATGGTTCTGGCAAATATGTGATTAGAAAAAAGGAGGAAAAGACGATGAAAAAGTTGGTTAGTGTTTTAATCCTGCTGTTTATGCTGGCAGTTACAATGACTGTGTTCGGAGAAGAAGCCAGGACAGAGGCTCCTGTTGCGCCAGTGGCTGTCGAGGCGCAGCCTGCTCCTTCAGTGGCAGCTCCAGCGCCAAAGGTTGATACAGGCGATACAGCATGGGTCCTGATTTCTACGGCCCTTGTTATGCTGATGACACCGGGCTTGGCGCTGTTTTACGGAGGTATGGTCAGGAGAAAGAATGTGCTCGGCACTATAATGCAGAGCTTCATAGCGCTAGGGGTTATAACCATATTGTGGGTGCTATATGGTTACAGCCTCTCATTCGGCCCTGATAAGTGGCATATAATTGGAGGGCTTGAATGGGTCGGTTTACGAGGTGTGGGGCTTGAACCTAATCCTGATTATGCGGCTACTGTTCCCCATCAGGCATTCATGATATTCCAGATGATGTTTGCCGTGATTACGCCTGCGCTGATAACAGGCGCATTTGCAGAGAGATTCAAGTTCAAGACATATCTGGTATTTCTTGTTCTCTGGGCAACACTGGTCTATTTCCCCCTGGCACACTGGGTATGGGGCGTTGGCGGATGGATAAGGAATCTCGGCGCGCTTGATTTTGCAGGAGGCCTGGTTGTGCATATAAGTTCGGGTGTATCTGCATTGGCTGCTGCAATTATTGTCGGCAAAAGAAAGGGGCACAACATAGAGCCAATGGCTCCGCATAACCTTACAATGACATTGATGGGCGCTGCGCTTTTATGGTTTGGGTGGTTCGGTTTTAACGGCGGAAGCGCTGTTGCATCGGGTTCATTGGCAACATCAGCCTTTGTAGTAACTCATATTGCAACTGCGGCAGCTGCGCTCTCATGGATGATAGCTGAATGGATTTACAGGGGAAAGGCTACAGTGCTTGGTGCAGCCTCAGGCGCTGTTGCAGGCCTTGTTGCAATAACCCCTGCATCAGGTTTTGTAGGACCTATGCCTGCAATAATCATAGGGCTTGTGGCAGGAACATTGTGTTATATGGCAGTTAATTTAAAGACAAAATTGGGATACGATGATTCACTTGATGCAGTGGGTGTCCATGGAGTAGGCGGGACATGGGGTGCAATAGCAACCGGCTTGTTTGCATCAAAGGCAATTAACAGCGCTGGAAATAATGGCCTGTTTTTTGGTAACGCATCTCTGTTATGGAGCCAGATAATAAGCATTGGAGCTGTCTGGGTTTATTCATTTGTGAGCACCCTTGTAATACTTAAAGCCCTTGACTGGACCATGGGGTTGAGGGTGAGTGATGAGGAAGAGTATGACGGGCTGGACTTGAGCCAGCATGGGGAAAGCGGGTATACGTTATAGAGAAAATTGTAGGGGCAGGCCTATGTGCCTGCCCTAATGGTTTAAAAAAGGGCAACCACACAGGGTTGCCCCTACTAATAAATGGAGGAGATATGAAAAAGATAGAAGCGATAATAAAGCCGTTTAAGTTGGATGAGGTAAAAGATGCCCTAAATGAGATAGGGGTTCAGGGCATGACAGTGACAGAGGTTAAAGGTTTTGGCAGGCAGAAGGGGCATGTTGAGCTCTACAGAGGCGCTGAATACGATATATCCTTTGTCCCAAAGATAAAGATAGAAGTAGTGGTATCAGATGCTATGGTTGAAAAGGCAGTTTCAACCATCGAGATGAAGGCAAAGACAGGTAAAGTTGGAGATGGGAAAATATTCGTCTGCAAGGTTGAAAATGCGCTCAGGATAAGGACAGGAGAAAAGGGAGACGCTGCAATATAAGTTGAGACCCCTGAAAAAGTCTTTTTGAGGTGTCATTGCGAGGAGGTCAATACGACCGACGTGGCAATCTTTGACCTGTCGCTTTATATAAAGGCGAGAGTGCGGAGTTTATTCCGAGCAAAAACCGAGATTGCTTCGCCTTTGGCTCGCAATGACAATGCGCCGGGGTTTTTCAGCAGCCGCATAGAAACAAATCTGTAATTCCTACAAAAATGTAGGAAATGTATTAACTCGTTGTTTTTCAAGAAATAAAAGAATGAAATTGGAAGCAATTGCTACAAAATTGTAGGAATTGTCCTGCATTTCAATGCAAAAAATCCTTAATAAACAATAAGCTGCCTTCAGGCATGACTCTGGCATTCCTTCTGAGGACACAAATACCCCGCGAACCCTAAAAGGAGCTTTAAAATGAGAAAAAGATTGATTTCCCTGATAATCTCAGCTGGTGCTCTGTCTTTATTGCCTGTCTGCGCATATGCTCAGGAAACTGGCAAGGTTGACAGCGGTGATACCGCCTTTGTGCTTTTGTCTGCTGCTTTTGTAATGCTCATGACTCCGGGATTGGCAATGTTTTATGGGGGTATGGTAAGGAAGAAAAATGTCCTTGGCACAATCATGCACAGCTTTGTTGCCATAGCTCTTGTAAGCATTCAGTGGATACTGATAGGCTACAGTCTTTCATTCGGTCCGGATATAAAGGGAATCATAGGAGGACTTGACTGGATTGGGCTTAAAGGAGTGGGGCTTGTCCCAAATCCTGATTATGCTCCTACAATACCGCATCTGGCATTTATGATCTATCAGGCAATGTTTGCTGTCATAACCCCGGCTCTTATAAGCGGGGCCTTTGCTGAAAGAATGAAATTCTCTTCGTTTCTTTTATTTACGCTTTTGTGGACAACAATTGTATATGACCCTGTAGCCCACTGGGTATGGGGAACAGGAGGCTGGCTGAAAAATTTGGGAGTACTTGATTTTGCAGGCGGTATAGTTGTTCATATTACATCAGGGATTTCTGCGCTTGCCGCTGCCTTATTCATAGGCAGGAGAAAGGGCTTTATGCGGGAACCCATGCCTCCGCATAATCTTCCGATGACGGTTTTAGGGGCAGGACTTTTGTGGTTTGGATGGTTCGGGTTTAATGCAGGCAGCGCTCTTTCTGCAGGAGGTTTAAGCACAATGGCATTTGTTACCACGCATACCGCTGCTGTTTCGGCAACGCTTGTATGGGTTGTAATTGAATGGCTTCACAGGGGCAAGCCAACCATGTTCGGCGCTGCAACAGGTTCGATTGCCGGCCTTGCAACGATTACACCTGCTTCAGGATTTGTCGGGCCTATGCCTGCGCTTGTTATTGGTTTATTAGCAGGCAGTGTGTGTTATTTTGCTTTAAATATGAAAGGCAAGCTTGGTTATGATGATTCCCTCGACGCCTTTGGCGTACACGGTGTTGGCGGGATTTTAGGAACGCTAGGCGTAGGGTTATTTGCAGAAAAGCTCATAAACCCATCAGGCGCTGACGGATTGTTTTTTGGAAATCCGCATCAACTTGTTGTTCAGATAATGTCTATCGCTGCCGTTGTCATTTATTCCTTTGCAGTTACACTCATCCTGCTGAAATTAATAGATTTGGTTATGGGCCTCAGAGTTTCTGAAGAAGACGAGATGGTCGGGCTTGACCTTAGCCAGCACGAAGAAAGCGGGTACACGCATTAATGTGTAATTCCCTGTAGTCTTTTATTCTGTCATTCTGGCTTGTCCAGAATCTTTCTGAAGGATTCCCGACAAGCGGGAATGACAACAAAACAAATATCTGCGATCTCTGCCGCAGGTTTCTTCATTATATTATTATTCGGATTTATTGTCCGGCTCTTTTTTGCTTTTTGAAAGGGCCTTAAGGTCTGTGAATATATCATCTATACTCTGGTATCTGTCTTCCCGTACTTTCCTTATGCACCTTATGACGATTTCATCGAGCCAGTCAGGCACGTCCTCAACAGTATCAATAACCCTTGTTGAGCCGAGATCCTCCAGGTTGCCTGTCAGCATTTCATAGAGAATAACGCCTGATGCGTATATGTCAGCCCTCACGTCAGGAGAAAGTCCCCTGGAGAATTCAGGGGCAATATATGCCGAAGACAACGCCCTTCTCAAAAAAGAAATATTGTTTCTGGCATCAATAACTATATTGTCAGGACTTAACAGGCCGAATGGTTGGCCGCTGTTATAGGATTCCTGAAGACTTTTAAGTATCTGAACCCAGAGTTTAAGGCTGTACTTTGGCTCTATCCTTCCATTTTTTATAAAACTTCTAAGAGTGCTTTTTCCTTCAAGGCTTATATCTATATCTTCCTTATGGGGTGGGGCAAGTATGTGTATTTTTTCCCTGACATCCTTGAAGGCAGGGTCAGCCTTATCAATCTCCCTGAATATATCAAGGGCTTTCTGCGCTTCACCAATCTTTTCAAGCTTAAAGGCATACAGGTAGAAGTCCTCTATGTTTGACGAATCAGGTTTTTGCCCGCGAAGGGAAAACCCGAACATCTCAACAGCCTCTTTTACCAGGCCTTCTTCCTCAAGCAGGACAGATGCCCTCTTGTACTCTCCGGCCTCCCTGTATACCTTGGCAGCAGCGAGTCTTCTGCCAGCCCGTTCCATAATCAGTGCAGCTTCAATCTTTTTTCCTGCCTTGTCATAGAGCTTTGCAGCTTCCTCATATTCACCCTCCTGCATGGAAACCTCTGCAGAGGCCTCAATATTCCCTTCCTTTTCATGCAGTTCTTTTGCTTTTTGAGTCATGCCCAGAAACTCATAGAGCCTGGCAGCCTGCCGGTAGTCCTTGCCTTTTTCATAAAGCACGGCAGCCTTTTTATAATCCTTGAGCTTGTTTTCATATACACTTGCAGCTGATACGAATTTTCCTTCTTTTTCATAGGCATCAGCCTCATTTTTATAATCCTCGGTTAAGGTAGTCTTCAGCTTTTTCCCTATGGTGTTTTTATAGATAAACCTGGCAAGGAAGAATAGGGCGGCAAGCACAGGAATGAGGATAATCAGGAATATAACTAAAAGCCCGGTCTTTGCCTGGTTCGCGGGAGATGCAGCATCCATGGCTGTTTCCTCGATAAAAGGCATGTTGAAGCGCGATATCAAGTCAAACAGGATCAATACCCATTCTCTCTGCATCGCTTTATTCTACAATAAACCCGGGTTTTTCTTTTTTATTCTTCTACGAAATTTCATATATATGATAAAGTATACCAAATGAAAAATACATCTGTGTTTTGCTTGTTGATTTTTGCACTGTCAGCATCTCTGCTTTCCTGTACCCGGGAGCCAGAGGTAAAAAAACCCAACGCAGTAACAATCGGCTCACTTGCAGATGCAAAGAGACTCCTTCCCTTGCTTGCCTCTGACAGCGCATCAGGAGATATAAGCGGCTGGATATTCAACGGACTCACCAAATACGACAAAGATATAAAGATTAAGGGCGACCTTGCAGAGTCATGGGACATATCTCCGGACGGGCTTAAAATAGTTTTTCATCTGAGAAAAGGTGTCCTGTGGCATGACGGTATTGAGTTCACTGCTGACGATGTTATATTCACTTATGACACAGTTATTAACCCAAAGGTGCCGACTCCTTACAGCAGTAATTACGGCCCTGTTTTAAGTGTCGAGAAGATGGACAGATATATGGTTAAAGTTGTTTATAAGGAGCCTTACGCGCCTGCCCTGGAGTCATGGGGTATGGGAATTATACCTAAACATATACTTGATGGAAAAGACATAAGTGCTGAATATTACAATAGAAATCCAATAGGCACTGGCCCGTATAAATTAAAGGGATGGGTGACGGGTCAAAAAATAGTTCTTGAGGCTTATGAGAATTATTTTGAGGGCAGGCCCAAGATAGATAAATACATAACAAGGGTTATACCTGACAATGCTACAATGTTCCTTGAGCTTAAATTCGGGGGCATAGATTTTATGGGGCTTACACCTCCGCAGTACAAGCTTCAGGCAAATAAAGGGCTTTTTAATAAGTACTTTCAGAAATTCAGATATCCCTCTTTTGGGTACACATATTTGGGCTATAACCTTCTTGATCCAAGGTTTTCAGATAAAAGAGTAAGGCAGGCGCTGACCCATGCTATAAACAAAAAGGACATCATAGCTGGCGTGCTTCTTGGTTACGGCACGCCGTGCACCGGCCCGTTTCCTCCGGAGTCCTGGGCATATAACCCCGAAGCAAAAGACCTTGAGTACAATCCTGAAAAAGCTAAAAAACTTTTTGAGGAGGCAGGTTGGCGAGCGGGGCAAAGCGGATTATTAGAAAAAGACGGAAAACCTTTTGCATTTACTGTATTGGTAAATCAGGGGAATGATGCAAGGCTTAAGACCGCACAGATTATCAAGGAAAACCTTAAGGCAGTCGGGGTTGAGGTAAATATTAAAGTACTTGAGTGGCAGGCATTGCTTCATGAATTCATAGACAAAAAGCGTTTTGAGGTAATTATTATGGGATGGGCATTATCCCGTGACCCTGATATATATGATATCTGGCATTCGTCAAAGACAAAAGAGGGTGAATTTAATTTTATCTCCTATAAAAGTGATGAGGTAGACAGGCTGCTGCTTGAAGGGCGACGCACATTTGATATTGATAAAAGGAAAAAGATTTATCACAGGATACATGAAATCCTTTCTGAAGACCAGCCGTATACATTCCTGTATGTCCCTGATGCCCTGCCGGTGCTCCACAAGAGGTTCAAGGGAGTAGAAAAAGCGCCCATCGGCATCTGGCATGATTTTATCCACTGGTATGTGCCGAAGAACAGGGTGGATTGGTACGGGGCTTAGGGGTTAATTGTCTCTTTTAATATATATATGTGATGCTATAATACTAAAACACTTCAATCTGGAGGATAGAGATGATTCTTGGCGTTAACGTTGACCATGTTGCAACCTTAAGAGAGGCAAGGAAAGGGATTGAACCCGATCCTGTAATGGCTGCGACACTTGCAATTCTTGGAGGCGCCGATGGCATAACAATTCATCTCAGGGAAGACAGAAGGCATATACATGACAGGGATCTGAAGATATTAAGGGAGTTTGTTCCGCTTGAACTGAATCTTGAGATGGCTGCCACAAAAGAGATGATAAGCATTGCCTTAAAGGTAAAACCTGACATGGTTACCCTGGTTCCCGAAAAGCGCGAGGAGCTTACAACAGAGGGTGGACTTGATGTAAAAAGGCAGAAAGTTAATCTTAAAAAGGCCGTCAGCAGGATTCAGGGCGCAGGTATACCTGTAAGCCTTTTTATCAATCCGTCAAATGATGATATTGCCGTATCCGGAGAGATAGGCGCCAAAATGGTAGAAATACACACAGGGCTTTATGCGAATGCAAGGGCTAAAAGTCAGGAGAGGGAACTTATCAAGGTTGTCAAAGCAGTAAGGGAGGCTTCAAGCCTGGGACTTCAGTCTAATGCCGGTCATGGGCTTAATTATCCCAATGTTAAAAAGATAGCAGAGATTGAAGGCCTGAGGGGTTTATACATAGGACACAGCATTATATCAAGGGCTGTCCTTGTTGGGATAGAAAGGGCTGTAAAGGAGATGAAGGAGCTGATTAATAGCTGTAAGCTGTAAGCTGTCAGCTAAAAGCTTTTTATATGATATACGGAGTCGGCATTGACCTTGTTAAGATAGACCGCATGAAAGACGTTGTTGAGAAATGGGGCAGGAAATTTCTCGAGAGGGTCTTTACAGAGAATGAAATTCTATACTGTTATGAAAAAAAGAACCCATACCTGTCTCTTGCGGTGCGCTTTGCAGCCAAGGAAGCGCTGATAAAGGCGATAGGCTCTGAGATTGTTGTCTCTCTGACTGATATTGAAGTCATTAACTCCCTGAGCGGAAAGCCCGCTATAAAGGCCAATGGCAAATTAGGCATTTTTTTGAAAAAGAAAAAGATAAAACAGGTTGCTCTCAGTTTGAGCCACGAGAAAGAGTTCGGCATTGCCTGTGTAGTGCTTGAAAATTAAAATATACCTGACCTTTATATGACTATCAGCCTGTTGAAAAACCCGTCGCATGTCATTGCGAGGAGGTCGATACGACCGACGAAGCAATCTCTAAACCATTGATTTTATTAAAGGCGAGATTGCCACGCTTCGCTCGCAACGACAGAAGAAAGACTTTTTCAATAGCCTGCTAAATCTGCGGCACAACTATTCCGAGCTTAATAGCAGTGCATATGGCTGCTGACCTGCTTGATACGTCAAATTTCCTGTAAATATTATCAAGGTGTGCGTTAACAGTGCCTGCCCCTATCGTGAGACTTAATGCTATTTTTTTGTTGGAGAACCCCCTTACAAGGTATTTTAGAACCTTTTTTTCCATTATTGTTAATATTGAGATTTCTTTGCTTTGCTTATCTCTTAAGATTACGAGCACATCTGCTCCATGCGGGTTATGGGGCAGTTGAACCATAAGTGTGTTAAGACCGCAAAATGATGCTTCTGTTAGGTGTCTTACTCCAATCTTCAGCCAACCTAACATCTCATCTGTATTTATCTTTTTTTCTGAAAGTTTCTTGCTTGCCTTTTCGCTGATCCAAACATCTCCATTGTGTGATATGAGCATTATAGGTTCTTTTTCGATAATGGTTTCGAGGTTTTTGATACAATTTTTGATTCTGGCGGCTTTATGATTATTATTGGCCATTTTTCTAAATATAATCCCTAAAATTACAATTAGCAAGAAAATATTATAGTTAAGCCTATTCTTTTCCGGTTACTTTTGTCTTCTCCCAAATGGGATAACTCCGTAAATACATCCCAAATAGGGATTGACATAATCTAAAGATACAATTATCATATCGTCTGATTTTATAGATAGACAGGAGGCATATCTTAATGAAAAAGAATTGCTGGGAGATTAAAAACTGCGGAAGGCACAATGGCGGGGAGCATGTCAATGACCTTGGAATATGTCCTGCCACAAAAGAGAAAAGGCTTGACGGCATCCACGATGGGACTAATGCGGGAAGGTCCTGCTGGCTGATAGCCGGCACATTATGTCAGGGACAGGTTCAGGGGAATTTTGCCAAGAAGTACAAAAATTGCGAGCTATGCGATTTTTATCAGGGAGTCAGGAAAGAGGAAGGCCCAAGATTTCAGTTATCAGCCGTTCTTTTAAACAAACTCAGACATACAGGTTTTTAAATATACATTCCACTGTGAAAAAGATCCTTATTAATGACAATGGCGTTAAATATATTCTTCGAAAGCCCTACGCATTAACGCTTATAGAAGAAATAATCAATAATCATATCTCCTGAATGGGAGATTGACTTAAAAATAGCCTGAACAGTAATATTGACACATCGTGAAAAAGGTTCTTGTTGTTGACGATGACGATACCATAAGAGAAGTGCTCTCATATGCGTTGGCGCAATTCGGGCATAAGGCATACAAGGCCAGTAACGGCGCTGAGGCAATAGATGTTCTCAAGGCAAACCCTGAAATCGAGATAGTTATCCTTGACTTAAAAATGCCTGTAATGACCGGCAGGGAAGCATGTCCCCTGATTAAGAACATGCGTCCAGATGTTGAAATAATCATATCAAGCGGCTTTGTAGATGAGCTTGTGCTGAGAGAGCTCAATAACCATGGCGTTAAATATATTCTTCGAAAGCCTTATCTCTTGCCGGTTCTCGAAGAAATAATCAATAACCATTCCAGCCGTCAAGGGATGTAGCGGTGCCGAAAGATAGACATAGGACTATAACGATTTGAATTATCTGTCATTGCGAGGTCGCATCGACCGTGGCAATCTCATCGCAAAAGGCGAGATTGCGGAGCCTGTTCCGAACGAAGTGAGGAATCTCGCTCCGAGTTTGCTTCGGCTTCGCCTCGCAACTTCACTCGCAATGACAACTTTCTATGTCTATTTTTCGGGCGGTGATATGGTCAAGCTAAAAAGGTCCCTTCACGCATAAGCAATATGTTGTCAGCAAGTCTTTCTGCCTGTGAGACATCATGCGTGGCCATTATAATAGTTGTGCCCTTTTGTTTGTTTATCTTCAGTATTATTTCTTCGACAATCCCGGTATTCTTTTCGTCAATAGATGCGGTTGGTTCATCAAGAAAGATAATCTCAGGCTCTATCACCAAGGCCCTTGTAATGCCGAGTCTCTGCGTCTCGCCGCTTGACAGGGTGAGGGCATTGTGTCTTTTTTTATCTGTGAGGCCGACAAATTCGAGTATCTTTTCTACCTTTTCTTCGATATCTTTTTTTCTCAGTCCTCTTATTTTCAGGCCATAGGCCGCATTCTTAAAAACAGTTGCATTGAAAACGCCGACCTTTGGCAATACGAGAGTTATCTTCCGGCGTAGTTCCACATCTTTTTTCAAGGCATTGTTATTTGAAAAGTAATTGATTTCTCCTGCATCAGGTTCTTCAAGAAGCGCGCACAGCCTGAGAAATGTTGACTTTCCACAGCCATTTGGTCCCATCAGGGTATAGATTTTACCCGGCTCAAAGGAGTATGAGCAGTTTTTTACCGCAGTGTTTCCGTTATAGGCTTTCCATATATGAGATACCCTCAAGCCCAGTTTCATCTGCGACCCGCCATCCCGCGCCTCTGGATGAAGAAGAGCAGCGCATTGATAATCAGTGAAATCGATAACAGTATTATCCCCAATGCAAGCGCAAGTTCAAAATTGCCTTTATCTGTTTCAAGAGCAATCGTTGTTGTCATGACCCGCGTATAGCCCGCAATGTTGCCGCCGACAATGAGTATTGCACCCACTTCTGCCATTACTCTCCCCAATGCAGCAATTACTCCGGACATTATCCCATATCGCGCCTCTTTAATTATTGTCATTGTCACCTGAGAAGGTGTAGCGCCCAGTGTCACAGAAGCCTGTTTTACGATAGGGTCAACACTCACAATGGCTGAATTGGAAAGTGAGGCAACAATAGGCAATGCAAGGATTGTCTGGGCTATCACCATTGCCGATGGTGTATAGAGCAGCCCCATAAAGCCGAGCGGGCCGCTGCGTGATAGCAGAAGATAGACAAAAAGCCCTACAACTACCGGCGGGAGGCCCATGAATGTGTTCAGAAGACTGATAGCAGCGCTTCTTAACGGAAAACGTTTTAGCCCAATAAATGCTCCTGCGGGAATGCCTAATACAGAACCTATAAGAAGGGCAAAGCCTGAGACCTTGATGGATAGGAATATAATACCGATCAATTCCCTGTCCATGGCAAGTATCAGAGCAAATGCCTTTTTAAAACCTTCGATTATCGGATCCATAGTTTAATCTTATACGTTGAATACCCATCAGTTTTTGGCTGGGGTTACTTATTTGTGTCATTCTGGCTTGTCCAGAATCTTTCTGAAGGATTCCCAACGAGCGGGAATGACGAAATATTTTGATATTCCACGGTCTCTGTTGCTGGAGCTTTATTTCATTTTGCATTGGGTATAAACAACTGATTACCATTTTTATCTTTGAATGACGCAATCGCCTGCTGACCTTCTTTTGAGATAATCCAACTTATGAATTCCATCGCTTCTTTGTAGTTTACATGCTTATGCTTGCTGGGATTAACTGCCATCACGCCGTACTGATTAAACAACGAAGGATCTCCTTCAAGCACAATCACCATTTCAAGCTTGTCCTTTGTCGCAAGCCATGTTCCCCTGTCTGTAAGAGTATATGCACGTTTTTCATTTGCGATCCTCTGCGTCTTTTCCATCCCCTGTCCAACTTCAAGATACCATTTCTGTCCCTTCGGCTCTATGGCGACTTTTTTCCAGATGGACAGTTCTTTTGTGTTAGTTCCTGAGTTGTCGCCCCGCGAGACGAACTGCGATGATTCGGCAATTTTTTTAAAAGCTTCAGCGGTTGATTTTATGCCCTTTATCTTCGCAGGGTCATCAGAAGGCCCGATAATCACGAAATCGTTATACATGACATCGTGCCGGTTAACAAAGAAGCCTTCTTCAACAGCCTTCAACTCCTGCTCCTTCGCATGGACCAGGATTAAATCAGCATCACCTCGTTTTCCAATTTCAATAGCAGCCCCTGTGCCGACTGCGATAACGTCAACTTTAATGCCTGTTTTTTTCTCAAAAATTGGAAGGATATAGCCGAACAGTCCCGAATTCTGTGTGCTTGTTGTTGACGCACAGCGTATTCTTGTTTCAGCGAAAGCTGATGGAATTAAAATAAATGTCAGAAGGAATATGCTCAGCAAGATAGAGTCATAGCATCTCATCGGTAATCACTCCCCTTGTATGTCATTCTGGCCTGTCCAGAATCTTTCTGGAGAAGGATTCCGAACAAGTCGGAATGACAAAACCCAAATCCCACTTTTAAAAAATTTTTTTTAATTACATAAAAAACTGCAAAATATACTTTACAGCCAGTGAAACTATAATAATTCCGAGCATTAATTTGATAATCTTCTGAGGGACAAATTTTTGAAATCTTGCGCCAAGATACATGCCGACAAATCCGCCAATGCCAAAAAGGAATCCCAGCAGCCAATCAGGAGATGTCGCAAGACCTTCTTTTGCAGGCATAATGCTGTAAAATGTAACTCCTGCAATAGAGGTCAAAAAAGTTCCCATCAGAGCAGCTCCTGCAACCGTATATACAGGAAGATGGAATACCGCCACACAGAACGGAGCGATGATTGCGCCGCCTCCGATTCCGTAAGTCCCGCCTATAATCCCCACAACAAATGCCAGAATAAACATGCCGATTGTGCTAAAAGAGAATCGCTCTCCCCAGAACTCATATTCCACTTTTGAGAGATTGACCGAGATTGTTTTAATAACTGCCTCTTTCGGCAGTCCTGAAGCAATTCTGGCATTTTGCTGTTTTTTAAGATCTGCTGCCCTTTGCTTGAATTTTTCTTCAAGCGTCTTCATCTTAACTTTGCCTGCCCCAGCCTTGCCAGTCATCTCATAAAAAAGACGGCTTCCTATGTAAAGCAGAACACAGCCGACAAAGAGCTTGAATGTCTTCGGGTCCGGCAGATAGTGAACTCTAAGAAAATATCCGATGAATACACCCGGCAAAGTGCCTACTATTACAACCCACGTCAATGGCCATGCCATCCTGCCTTCTTTTATATAGCGGTAAACACCGCTCGGGATTGCAACTATATTAAAAACAAAATTTGTGGCGCTGACAGAAGGGCTGGTATATTTCAGAACGCTCATCTGGAACGGCAAGAGAAGAAAGGCCCCGGAGACACCGCCCATTGATGTAAAAAATGAAACTACGAGCGCAACCAGCGGCGGAATGAATATATATGTCTTGACCCCTGAGACAGGGAATATCATATATAATAAATCCATGCGATATTATATGACAAGTGCTTTACAAATGAAAGCCCTTCAACTTATTATTTATAAATGAAGATTCTGAGGCTTGCTCTTGCGCAGATTAATCCTACTGTTGGAGATATTGAGGGGAATGCCTCTAAAATATGTGATTACATTAAACTGGCAAAAAAGCAAAATGCCGCAATAGTTGTATTCCCGGAGCTTGCCGTAACAGGTTATCCGCCTGAAGACCTTCTCCTGAAGCCGCAGTTTATAAGTGACAATCTTGATGCACTTAAAAGGGTTCAGCGGGAAACAGAAGGTATTACCGCAGTTGTTGGTTTTGTTGACAGGAACGATGGGATATATAATGCTGCCGCAATATTTCATGACGGAAAGCTCGTTGATGTATATCATAAGATATATCTTCCCAATTATGGTGTTTTTGATGAATACAGATACTTTAAGGCAGGAACAAAAACTCCTGTATATTCAATAGGGGATATAAAATTCGGGGTCAATATTTGCGAAGATATCTGGTACGCTGAAGGACCGGCAAGGAGCCAGACAGCCGGGGGCGCTGAGATTATCTTAAATATTAATGCCTCGCCATATCATATGGGAAAACTTTTTTTAAGAGAGGAAATGCTGTCTAATAGAGCGCTGGAGAATAAGGCGGTAATCGCATATCTTAATGCTGTTGGCGGCCAGGATGAACTTGTTTTTGACGGAGGAAGCCTTATTGTAGACAGGGCAGGCGAGATTATTGTCAGGGGCAGACAGTTCGAAGAAGAGATGCTCATCGCAGATGTTACGATTGACGGTCCATCTCAGGCAGACAAGCGGTATCTTGCGCCAGCGGCCAGTTCATTAGGGGAGGAGGTTTATAAGGCGCTTGTTTTAGGAACCAGGGACTATGTCAATAAAAATGATTTCAGTAAGGTTGTTATAGGATTAAGCGGAGGGGTTGATTCTTCACTGGTAGCTGCAATTGCAGTTGATGCAATAGGCAAGGAAAATGTAAAAGGTGTGTTTATGCCATCTCCATTTACGTCGAAAGAAAGCAGGGAAGATTCCTCTGAACTGGCTAAAAATCTTGGAATCAGGATAATTGACGTTCCTATTAATGAAATATTTGAAAGCTATCGTAAGAATCTAAAAAAAGAATTCAAGGGATTCCATGAAGATATAACTGAAGAGAATCTTCAGGCACGAATCAGGGGCAATATCCTTATGTCATTTTCCAATAAATTCGGATGGCTCGTCTTGACGACCGGGAATAAATCCGAGATGAGTGTTGGATATGCTACTCTTTATGGGGACATGGCAGGAGGGTTTGCTGTTATAAAGGACGTGCCCAAGACACTTGTATATGAACTCTGCAAATGGAAAAATTCAAAAGAGGGCAGGGCAGTGATTCCGGAAAGGGTCTTGTGGAAGGAGCCCACAGCAGAGCTTAAACCTGACCAGAAAGACACTGATACACTGCCTCCTTATCCTGTGCTTGATCCGATCCTGAAGGCTTACATAGAAGATGACAAGAGCTTTGAAGATATATTGTCTTCAGGCTGTGAAAAAGAATGCGTGCAGAAGGTTATAAAAATGATCGATAAGAGCGAATATAAGAGAAGACAATCTCCGCCCGGCATAAAGATAACACCAAGGGCCTTTGGTAAAGACAGGAGATTCCCGATAACAAATAAATACAGGAGTTATTGAGGTTGATGCAAATACTTATTATTGAAGATGACTCTGCCATACAGCTTGCCCTCAAGGTTTTTTTTGAGAAAAAAAACTATGAGGTCCTGCTTGCTGATACAGGGGCTAAAGGGTTGGATATCGCCAGGAAGAACCTGCCGGATATAGTCCTCCTGGACCTTCGACTGCCTGATATTTATGGTTTGGAACTTCTAAAAAAAATTAAAGCTGACCGTACTGACTCAATGGTTTATATAATGACTGCCTTTGGTGAGGTTAAGGATGTAATAGACGCTATAAACCTCGGCGCAGAAAATTACTTCCAGAAACCTGTGGACCTCGAAGAACTGGGAGCAATAATTGACAGGAGCTCTGAAAAAATAAAATTAAGGCAAGAGTTGATGTTATGCAAAAGAGGGCTGTATCCCATTATAGGAAGAAGTAAGGCTGTTCAGGGACTCATTCATATAATTAATCTTATGGCTGAAAACCATTCCACTACATTGCTGATACAGGGTGAAACAGGGACAGGCAAGGAACTTGTTGCAAGGAACATCCATTCATTAAGCATGAGGGGAGAAAACCCGTTTGTAGATATAAACTGTGCCTCTATCCCGGATAATATCCTTGAAAGCGAGATGTTTGGATATGAGGCCGGGGCTTTTACAGATGCAAGGTCTGCAAAAAAAGGACTTCTTGAGATTGCTGATAAGGGCACCCTGTTTCTTGATGAAATCGCAGAAATGCCGCTTGCCACTCAGGCAAAGTTTTTAAGAGTAATAGAGACAAAAACATTCAGGCGGTTGGGTGGCACAAAGGACATAAAAGTTGACATGCGTATTATTGCTGCAACGAATAAAGATCTTGCAAATGCTGTGCATAACAATTCTTTTCGGAAAGACCTTTATTACAGGCTAAATGTTATGCCTATCACAATTCCTCCTTTAAGGGAACGCATTGAAGATATCCCCTTGCTGGCAGAGTTCTTCATAACAGAGATTGCAGAGAATATGACCAAGAAAACAAAGCCGCTTGACAGAGAAGCTGTGGAAGCTCTCTGTTCTTATAGGTGGCCGGGCAACATAAGAGAGTTGCGAAATGTGCTGGAGAGGGCCATGATTCTTTGCCATGGAGAAGTACTGACAGTCCAGAATCTGGTATTGTCTGCCGGCTCAAATAAAGAAAACGCTGCCGCGCTTACACTTAAAGATGTTGAGCTCCAGCATATCAAGGCAATCCTTTCATTAGCTGCTAACAACCGTACAAAGGCCGCAAATATACTCGGAATTGCACGTTCAACCCTTAACGAAAAAATAAAAAGTTACAAACTTGACTGATTGATTCCTAGCCGTACTGTCCGATTTTCATACGCCCGCATTACTCCTGCTTGTCTTCTATGTCATTCCCTCATAAGCGGGAATCCAGTTAAATCAATGCATTCTGGATTCCTGCCTTCGCAGGAATGACAAAGAATCTTACTGGCACTTCTCTTGCTTTCACATAGACAGCTTAAAACTTTACCCCGTTAGAAGGACAAAGGTCTTCTAATGGGGTTTACCTGGAGGTAATTTTGTGAAAAGTATTTTAATAGTTGATGATGAGCCGGCAATCTTAATGGCTCTGTCCCATCTTTTAAGCAATGAAAATACGCTGGTATTAACAAGCAGCAGAATCGAGGAGGCGGAAGAGGCTCTGGATCGTTACAAATTTGAACTGGTTATTGCAGATATAAGACTAAGCGGGATAGAAGGGATGGAGGGTCTTGAGCTTCTGAGTTATGTGAAGGGCATAAGCCCTGAAACAAAGGTAATCATTATGACTGCCTATGGTTCTGATGAGATGAAAGATTCAGCCTACAAAAGAGGGGCTTACCATTATTACGAAAAACCGATAGACATGGATGACCTGACAAAAAAAGTTGAGGATTGCGGCATCCCTGTAATGGTTAAAAAATAAAAAGGAGGAGAGATGTCCACCTTAAATTTTAATAAAGTCCTGATTGTAGACGATTCCAAATTAATACATCAGATGTACAGGCTTGTTTTGATGAGATATAAGAACTGTGCGCTTATGGATGCAATGAATGGCCTGGAAGCGCTTGATATATTGTCAAGGGAAAACGGGATTGACCTTATACTTCTTGACATAAACATGCCGGTAATGAATGGCGTGCAATTTATGGAAAAACTTAAAAAGGACAGCCTTTACAGGCATATCCCGATAGTTGTTATAAGCACGGAAGGCAAGGAAGAAGATACCATAAGGGCCATGAAACTTGGAGCATGGGGCTATATAGTGAAACCCTTTAAATCCGAGTCCCTTTATGAGCTTCTTGAAAAGGTAATTACTAAAAAATCATCGGCGCTGATGGAAACAGGAACCAGGCGTTAGGTTTAAGCCATGGATTACTCTGCTCTTATAAGGGACTATCTTGACGATGCGAACGGACATCTGAATGTCTTTGACAGTGCGTTGTTGTCTTTGGAAAAGGGCGGATATCAAAAAGATACACTTATTAATATTCTGGGCGCCCTGCATACACTTAAAGGTAATTCCGGCATGATGGGGTTCGAATCTTTAAAGACATACATACATCATGTGGAAGAGATTCTTAAAAAGGTTGACGATAACAGTATAGAGCTTGGACAGGCGATAGACACTCTATTAGATAGCGCAAATGTGCTCAGGAATGCGCTGCAGTGGATAGGGAAGAACCCAACCTTTACTCCTGATCTTATGGAAAACATCCTTGCGCTCCAGAAAAAACTGGAGGGTTCAGGCGATGCTTCTGAAAAACAACAAGTAGACCTTGCATCATACCTGGGCACAAAGACAGATACTATTAAGGTCGATTTTAAGCGGCTTGACAGCCTGCTTAATCTTGTTGGAGAACTTGTAATATTCAAAACAAGGCTTAACCAGATAGAGACGCAGGCAAAAGGCGCAATAAACGACAAGTCTTTCGCTAAAGATTTAAATGAAGGCCTCGAACTTATGGGTAAAACCATATCAGAACTCCAGGAAGGCATAATGAAGGCAAGGATGCTGCCCGTAAGTTATGTCTTTAATAAATTCCCAAGGATGATAAGAGACCTTGCAAAGTCACAGGGCAAGGAGATTCAACTGATATTTGAGGGTGAAGACACAGAACTTGACAAGACCGTGATAGACGAACTCGAAGAGCCGCTACTGCATATAATCAGAAATGCAATAGACCATGGGATAGAGGTTTCTCGCGACAGAGTGAATAAGGGAAAGAATCAAAAAGGAACGATTGTCCTGTCTGCCGCCCAGGAATCTAACTATGTAATCATAAAAATAAAGGATGACGGCAGGGGAATTGATTTTGACACGGTAAGAAGGGCAGGCATTGATAAAGGATTAATAAAATCTGAAGACTCACTTGACAAGGACAACATACTTTCTTTGATTTTTTCTGCCGGGTTCACGACAAAACAGGAGGCCACAGATGTTTCCGGAAGAGGCATAGGCCTTGATGTTGTAAACAAAAATATTTCCAAACTAAACGGACATGTTATTGTGGACAGTATTCATGAAAAAGGCACGACTTTCACATTAAAGCTTCCGTTAAATCTTGCGATAATTCCTGCCTTGATGGCAGAGACAGGCGGGGAGGTTTATGCCATACCAATGAGCGCTGTTGACGAGAGCATTAAAGTAAGGGAAGAAGATATTCACATTATAAACAATCACGAAGTAATAAGATTCAGGGAAAGGGTCATACCTGTCGTCAGGCTTGCTGAATTTTTTGGGCTCAGCCCCTCACCTGTCATTGCGAGGGACAAAGTCCCGAAGCAATCTCATTTGTTTGGAGCGGCTTCAAAAGACGAGATTGCTTCGCCTTTGGCTCGCAATGACAAGAAGGGCAAACAGAAGAAATTCTATCTTGTTATAGTTAGCAAGGCGGAAAAACGTATTGCAATTGCCGTTGACAGGCTCAGGGGACAGCAGGAGATCGTGATTAAGCCGCTTGATGATACATTTGGAAAGTCTTATGGCATAGCAGGCGCTTCCATACTCGGTGATGGAAAAATAGTGCTGATAATTGACGTTATGTCTTTTTATGAAAAAAAGGAGGTGTTGGCAGGTGTCTAAGATATCTTTACCGTCTTCAGGTCTTGCAGAAGATTTTTTAGGTGAGATAAGAGAGGAACAGGCTGAGATACAGCTTGTCACCTTTGCCCTTGGGGAGCAATATGGCGTTCCCATAAGCCAGATACAGGAAATAATAAGGGTAGGGAATATCACAATGGTTCCAAACTCGCCTTCCTATATGGAAGGGGTTATAAACCTGAGGGGAAGGGTGCTGCCTGTTTTGAATCTGAGAAAAAGGTTGCGGCTACAGGCAAAGGACATCGGCAAGATGTCGAGAATTGTTGTTACAGAGGTTAACAACAAGACGATCGGATTGCTCGTGGATTCAGTCTCGCATGTCATCAAAGTGTCATCGGATTCTGTGGAAGCTGCTCCCGAAGAAGTTCTTGAGATTGACACCGATTACATAACAGGCGTGTGCAAGATTCAAAGTAGCCTTGTAATATTAATTGATTTGGAAAAACTCTTAAAGAGAGAAAAGATTGAGCTTAAAGAGGTCGGAATAGACCTGCAACAAGGAGGAAGCGATGGAAAAGAAAATTAACTGCTGGGAATTTAAAAAATGCGGAAGGGATAAGACGGGAGACTGCCCGGCATACCCGAAAGGCGGAAGGGTCTGTTATTTGGTAGCAGGTACTATGTGCGGGGGAAAGGTGCAGGGGACATATGCCATTAAGATTGATAACTGCCGATCGTGTGATTTTTACAAGGGTGTGGTCATCGAAAAAACATTATGAATATTGACGCCTGTTTTACAGGCAGAATGAATTTAATTTATGGAGGGTGAAATGAGAAGGTTGTTTTTTGTGATGTTAATTGCAATGATGCTTTCATTGCCTCAGGTTGTTTTTAGTGATGATGAAATATCATACAGCGGCTCATCAACTATCGGGATGAGTGTTCTTGAGGCCGGGGCTGTTAAGGCATTCGAGCAAAAGACAGGCCTGAAATTTAAATCAATCGAACAACCGGGGTCAGGCAAGGGGATTAAGGCGCTGCTCGAAGGCAAGGTAACAATGGCAGGCGCGTCAAGAAAGCTCGAGGCTGGAGAAAAGAAGCAAAATCTGATTGGCACTGCAATTGGATATGATGCAATAGCGGTATTTGTCAATAAGAAAAATCCTGTGAATAATCTTACCAAAGAGCAGATCAAAGGCATATTCACAGGCAAGATTAAGAACTGGAAAGAGGTCGGCGGTAAAGACGCTCCGATTCGCGTTAATACAGAGATTGCAGGCGAGAAAAGGGCCACGATGCTTGCATTTCAGGAGATGGCAATGGATAAAGCTCCTTACGGAACAGGTTTTAAGGAGATAGATTTTCCGAGAGACCAGATAGTTGAAGTTGCTAAAGATGAAAACGGTATTTGCAGCGTGAGTTTTGGGCTTCTTGCAGCAGTAAGCCCGGAACTGCGCGATAAGGTCAAGGCAGTTACTGTAGACGGAACAGATCCTTCTGATAAGAATATCCAGTCCGGAGCATATATTATTTCAAGGCCGCTGCTTCTCGTAACAGTAGGGCTTCACAAGGGCAATGTAAAGAAGTTCATTGATTTCATGCTCTCAAAAGAAGGTCAGGATATAGTTAATAAAAACTTTGTTCCTGTCAGGAAATAGGCAGGACAACAATAACCGGGGGCGTTTTCATAACGCCCCCTAAAAGGAGAGGTAAAGATGTTGGGTTTTGTTAAAAAATTAGCCTTTTTTAAGAATCTCAAGCTGCGGCCAAAGCTCTTTTTGATAATGGCGGTTGTCCTCGTGGGTTTTGTCTCATCTTTGTTTATGGGAGCTTACATAATTAATCAGGTAAGGGTTGGGGGAGGTCTCTATAAAGAGATAAAGAACCACAAAAACACCCTCGAGGCGATTGCGCTCTTGAAATCTGACCTGAATCAGGTTCGCGGAGAATTAGCAACCCTGATAAGCGAGACAGACAAAGACAAGATGAATCAGGTACAGGCTAAAATAACTGAACTCAAAAAGGAGATTGACTCGAAATTCAGCGGTATTATTGCAATGATGGTGAGTAATGAAGAAAAGCAAATCGCAATTCAGGATGCCCAGACAACATGGACAGAATTTATCACCACGGCAGACAATGAGCTTTTACCTGCCATTAATAGCGGCAACAAGACGCAGGCTAATGCATTGGCAACCGGCATACAAAAGGCGAGATATGAGAGATTTATTGATCAGGTTGGCGGATTAGCAGACGTATTAAAACTCGAAATAGATGAGATGGAGAAAAATACAGATAAGATTATACGAAGCAAAGTTATATATGCCGGAGCTATAAGCGGGGCATTGTTTTTAATTATTCTCGGCCTTACATTTATATTGGCTAACTCAATATCAAAACGCGTACTGGTTCTCAAGGATTTTGCAAATACCCTTGCCGCCGGGGATCTTTCTGCGGCAGGCTCTCAAGGCTCAACAGAAAAGGGAGACGAGATAACAGACCTGCAAAAATCCTTAAATGACATGGCAACCAATATAAAGGGATTAATCACCAATACGATTAACTCTGCATTTCATGTAACAATATCGGCTGATAAATCCGCAAAAAATTCTAATCAAATAGCTATGTCTGCAAAAGAGGAATCGTCGGCAGTAGAGGAGACTACATCTTCAATGGAAGAGATTGCCGCCTCCATATCAGAAGTTGCAAAGAATACCGAAGAACTTGCTACAAATGTTGATGAGACATCAGCTACAATAAATGAGATGGCTGCATCAATAGAGCAGGTGGGAAAAAGCGCTGACAACATGGCAGCTTCGGTTGAAGAAACATCCGCAACAATTGAAGAAATGCTTGCCTCTACTGATCAAACTGCAAAAAATACAGGTATGATGACCGAGGCAGTAAGCGAAACATCCATGACTGTTGAGAATCTGCTCTCATCAATCGAGCAGATATCTAAAAATACAGAATCCTTAAAGAATATGGTCACGGAGACTTCAAGCACCATTGAAGAAATGACAATGACTGTCAGGGAGGTTGCGGGAAGGATTGAAGGCGCCAATAAATTAACGCAGAGGGCCTTCAGTGAGGCCGAAGACGGCGGGAAGGCCATATACCAGAGCATAGAAAGCCTCCAGAATATCGGCAAGACAACTGAAAAGACCATGGGCATAATACAGAACCTGGGCAAACGTTCGGAAGAAATAGGCTCGATTGTTGAAGTCATAGACGAAATTGCAGACCAGACAAACCTGCTGGCGCTGAACGCCGCAATAGAGGCAGCACGGGCCGGGGATGCCGGAAGGGGCTTTGCCGTAGTTGCAGAGGAAATACGAAAGCTTGCAGAGCGTTCCATGGAGGCCACAAAAGAGATTGGGGGCGTTATAAAACAGGTCCAGAGTGAAACTGAAACAGCGATAAAAGCAACAGAAGAAACTTACAGGGAAGGCAAAGGCGGTATTATGCTTGCGGGACAGAGCAGGGATGCATTCACAGAAATAATAGCCTCGATAAAAGAAAGTTCGGAAGTAATGCATGGGATAGCCAAGTCTGCATCTGAACTGAACAAGGCTATTGAGCAGAGCATGAAATATGTTGTGGATATGAATGCGTCTACTGATGATGTTACAAGCGCTGTAAAAGGGCAGGCGAATGGCGCAGGCAGCATCAGGCTTCTCCTTGATAAGATGGACAAGATGGTCCAGGAGGTAAATATAGCAGCCAGAGAACAATCCATTGGCGGGAAACAGATACGAGAGGCTGTAGAGCGCATGAAAAATATGGTCCATGAGGTTGGAATTGCAGTGAAAGAGCAGGTTGGCGGCACCAAGCAGATAGTCAAATCAACAGAGATAATGCATAGCATGGCGCAGGCTGTTGCCAACGCAACAAAAGAGCAAAAGCTCGGCGGCGAGACCGTAGTAAGGGCAATGGAGGGAATAAGTCATATTGCTGCGGAAAACCTTGAGCTGTCAAAAAAACTTACAGAAACATCAAGCGAGACCTTATTCCAGATGGAAAATCTGCAATATACTATAAGCAATTTCAAGATACACTCTAATGGAAACAGGAGATGCTGGGATATCCTGAATTGTCCAATGAGTTCGAGGGAGAAATGTCCTGCTCATAATGCTCAAGAAGACCGCTGCTGGCTTATATCGGGAACATGGTGCAAGGGCGCCCAACAGGGTGACGCGCGGTCTAAATTGCGTAACTGCATGACCTGTGAGGCATTCAAGGTGATTCAGGGAGTAGAAGCATAACAGTTCTATGCACTTTTTGTACTGTCATTCCGGCTTGTCCGGAATCTTTCTGAAGAAGGATGCTGGACAAGCCAGCATGACAAACAGGAGAAGGATGACCCGACGTCGCGGGAATGACAGAAAACGTAAAGTTATTTATGAGACATTACACTAATTACTGAAACTAAATGAAGGAATGAGATGCAGGAAATCCAGGAGATATTAAATAAGTTAAAGGACAATAACTGGTGGGTAAGAAAAAACACCATTGAAAATCTTCTTGCCTATCCCGAAGACTCGTACCTTTCTGTCCTGGAGGAATGGCTGAGAAATGGTGACGACGCCCTCTTAAGGAATGCTGCCATGGAGGCATTCAGGACCCTTGGAGGAAGGGCTGTCAGGTCCCTTATTTTATTGCTCAAAGACAAGGATCCTGATGTCAGGATTTTTGCCGCAAATGTGCTTGGAGATATAAGAGATGCAGAAGCATTATCAGCGCTTATCCCGGCTCTTGATGACCCCGATGTTAATGTTAAAATAGCATCAGCTGAAGCGCTTGGCAAGATAGGCAGCGAAAAGGCGGTAACGGCATTGGCAAAGCTCATAGGCAACACAACATGGGTTACCATGGCAGCTATTGAGGCTATTGGTGAGATAGGCGGCGATAAAGCCTTATCCGTGCTTCATAGGTGCCTTGAAAAAGAAGAATATCACGGCATGGCATTCGCTGCAATTGAAAAGGCCGGAACCCATCATTTCATAAGGCATCTTACTCCCTTTGTTGATAAGGATAATAACCTTAGGGAACTGGCGCTGAAGGCAATAGTTACTATTGCTGATAGAGAGGGAACAAAGCCAATGGCTGCATATTTTACAAGCCTCATCCCCCTGCTTGTAGACCTCCAGCGCTCTGCACAGCCCGAAATCAGGAAGGCTGCTTTTATAGCGTTATGCTGGTCGGAAGACATGAGTGGTTTTGAATATTTCATTGATGCCCTGAACGATGAATATCTTCAGGAATATGCAATAAGCGGATTGTTTTCGCTTGGGAAAAGGGCAGTGCCCGGCATAATTGACGCTCTTAAAAAAGAAGGCGCCAACAGGGTTATTCTGGCAAAGGTCCTCTCCATGCTTGGAGAAAATACCGCCCTTTTACGATTTGCAGGTGATGATGATGCCGAGGTCCGCACAGAGGTTGCTCTTGCCATTGGCAACTTGAAAACGGAGAAAGCCATTGAAACACTGCTGATGCTTGAACAGGATGCCATAGACGAGGTTAGGGCAGCAGCTCAGCTTTCGTTAAGGAATAAAAAGGACACCGGTAAGCTGGCATGACATTGTCTAAAAAAGATCTGATGTCAGAAGAGGAATTTGCTCTTCTGAAGGATCTGATAAATAGAGAGTTTGGGATACAATTAAAAGGTGACAAGAGATTAACTTTTCATACAAAAGTATCTCACAGGCTGAATATTCTTGGCCTCAAATCCTATCGGGATTACTATGAGTTTATTATTTCAGATTCTTCAAGAGAAGAATTGTTTACGCTGGCCTCTCACATAACAAATAACGAAACCTATTTTTTCAGGGAGAAAATGCAGCTCGAGGTATTTTCTAATCTGCTGAAGGGGATTAAAAAAGAGAGGCAGAAAAAGAACCAGAATATATTAAAAATCCTGTCTCTGGCCTGTTCAAGCGGAGAAGAGGCATATACTCTGAATATTCTGGTCCAGGAAAGCGGGCTTTTTATGTGGGACTGGGATATCAGGATAATAGGCATTGATATAGACAAAAATGCACTTAAAAAGGCAAAAGGGGCTTCCTATACAAAAAACTCATTCAGGCTGAACGGGAATATAGACCTTGTTAATAAATATTTTACAGCCGAGGGAGACCGGTACAGCTTAAGAAACATTTTTACAAAAAATGTTGATTTCAGGCATGGGAACCTGCTGGACATCAATTCTTTCACTGATATCAATGATATAGATATTGTCTTTTGCAGGAACGTGCTGATATACATGAATGACAGCGCTATCAGCAGGATTATAAAAAATCTTTATAACAGCCTGACGGATTCAGGTTATCTTTTTATAGGTTCGGCAGAGAGCCTTATTCAACGCACAGACCTTTTTTCTCCGGAATACAATAACGGAATAATTGTTTACAGGAAAAATGCCTGAAATCAGAGTCCTCATAGTAGACGACTCACCGTTTATTCGAAAAGCGCTTCTCAGGATTTTTGAGTCTGAACCTTCTATCGCAGTCGTGGGTGTTGCCAGAAATGGGAAAGAGGCTATAGAAAAGGTTATAGAGTTAGAGCCTGATGTTATAACCCTCGATATAATGATGCCCGAGATGGATGGCATCGAGACTCTTAAGATTATAATGGGGACAAAACCTACCCCTGTGCTGATGCTTTCCCAGTATACCCATGAAGGCACAGAACTTACCTTAAATGCCCTTGAATTTGGGGCCATGGATTTTGTCGATAAATCAACAACAGGATTGATGGATTTTTTTGGGCTTGCTAAAGAAATAATATCGAAGGTTAAGGCTATAACAGGTCAAAAACCATTAAGGATTGCTTCTTCATCAATGGCGCTTCAGGACTATAAAAGCAGGGGCCTTATAGATGCAGTTGCAATTGGAACTTCAACAGGAGGACCGCCAGCGCTCCAGGTGCTTCTGCCAAAATTTCCTAAGGATATAAGCTTCGGAGTTCTTATAGTCCAGCATATGCCCCATGGCTTTACAGGGCCGCTCGCTAAAAGACTCGATACTATGTGTCAAATCCATATTAAAGAGGCAGAGGAGGGGGATAAAATTGAGCCTGGCGTTGCCCTTATTGCGCCTTCAGGGCTGCATATGAAGGTTGACCGAAATGTTGCAAAAAATAGATTGCTTCGCTCTGCTCGCAATGACATAAAAGATAACGCACAAAACTGTCATTGCGAAGCACGAAGTGCTGAAGCAATCTCATCAAAAGGGGAAGGGAGATTAGTAAAACTCGATATTGAACCCCTGAATTCTACACACAGACCTTCGGTTGATGTTCTTTTCCAATCAGTGGCAGACAACTACGGTAGCCGCTCAATCGGTGTAATTCTCACAGGTATGGGGTCCGACGGGGCAAAAGGCATAAGGCTGATGAAAGAGCAGGGCGCTGTTACCCTTGCTCAGGATGAGGAAACATCAACAATATTCGGGATGCCAAAGGTTGCAATAGAAAGCGGGGTTATTGATAAGGTAGTGCCCATAACCTCGATGGCAGAGGAGATATTAAAAAGAGCATAGACGCTTTTATCAGCCTGTTGAAAAACCCGTCGTATGTCATTGCGAGGAGTCCCGAAAGCCTTCGGGACGACGAAGCAATCTCTAACCCATTGATTTTATTAAAGGCGAGATTGCCGCGCTTCGCTCGCAATGACAGAAGAAAGACTTTTTCAACAGCCTCCTGGATGCCTTTACGGAACTGATGCCTCAGAGAGTAATTATTACTGACGTCCCTGAACCTTCAGTACTCTGTATCTCCATGCTGCCGTTATGGTCTTCGATTATTTTTTTGCATATTGAAAGGCCAAGCCCTGTGCCTTCTTTTCTTGTTGTAAAAAACGGGTCCCATATCTTGTCTATCAGGTTTTTTCTGATCCCAATGCCATTATCCTTTATTGTTATTACCACCCTGTCTTTTTTCTGCTCAGCAGTTATATCTATATTCCTGCTCCCTGCATTCAGGGCGTTATCTGTAAGGTTCAGGAAAACCTGGGTCAGCTTATCCATATCTGCCATGATTGTAACTGAAGGGTTAATTATTAAATTCACGGCCACATCCTCTTTTTTTGCCTTAACATAATGTTTTATCTTTTCCATAAGGACATTTAAATCTACTTCGCTTATATCCAGTTTTGATGGCCTGCTGTACAGGAGAAGTTCCTCAACCAGGTTCTTCAGCCTGTATATCTCCTTAAGCATTGCTTGCAGAAGAGCACGGTGTTGTTCGGATTTAATTTCCTTCTCTAATATCTGCACTATGGAGGATATGCCAAAAAGCGGATTCCTTATTTCGTGGGCAACCCCCGCAACAACCTTTCCTATGGCCTCAAGATGCTGTCGCTTCCTTGCCTCTGCCTGAAGTTTCTTTATCTCGGTAAGATCACGGAATACCACAACAATTCCTGTCTGTTTATCATCCGTGGTGTGACTCAATGGAGAATTGTTGAAACCTACAGGAATGATATGTGTCCCGTCTGAGAGCTCTATCTCTCTGCTTAAATCCGAATTAATTATGAGAAAATCGGATAACTGCGGCAAGACGTCCATAAGTTTTTTACCGATAACATAGTCTTTGATTTTCAATGTCTCGAAACCAATAGGATTTAACTTTATGATACGGTTTTCCGAATCAAGAACCATTATTCCCGTGGCCATATTGGCAAGAATCACCTCTGAAAAATCCCTTTCGGTTATGAGATCACTGTACAGCTGTGCTGTATTAATGGCAGCGGCAGCCTGACTGGCAAAGAGCTGAATAACAGCTTTTTCAGCATCTGTCATAAAGAAATCTTTTTTCTTGAAAAGCGTCAGGCAGCCAAATATTGAATTTTTCAGCTTCAACGGGACTGAGGCCATGTACAAAAAGCCATAGCTTTGAATTAAACCGCTGAGACATTTAACGTCCTGAATTCTGATTGTCTCTATAGAGCGTTCCTCCTCAATGGACCTTCCGATAAAGGATTCCTCAACCGGAAGCGAGACAGGCAGCAGCTCTTTTTCAATATTAGATACGGCTTCAGGATGTAATTTTCTATCTCTGTCCATTAACCAGAGTATGGACGCATCCATATTTGCAAAAACCGTAGCAGATGAGACAATGGATTGCGTAAGTTTATCCAGGTTCAGGTCCCGAATTGTTTCAACTGATATATCATGAAGCCTGATAAGGCTGGCTATGTCTTCTTTTTTGCCCTCAATCAGCCTTTGGTTTTCAATGGCAGATGCAATTTCAGAGCCAAGGATTTCAATGGAATGAAGCGAGGTCTTTGTTATATCTTCTGTCTTGCCGGCTATTAAAACTCCCAAAACAGGGAAGACATTGCAGTGAAGACACCCATAGATTTTTTCTTTGCCGGCAACTGCCTGAGGGCTTCTGCAGAGAGTGCCGCTTATCAACCAGCACCTCTCATCTGCATTATTAAAGGCAGGGCAGTTTTCGTATGTGCAGAGATTGACTTCCCAGCATCTCTTCCTTTGATGAGAAAGAATAGGAATTATAACGACGTTACCAAATGCATCCGGCGCCCCAATATCCTGCGACTTTTTTATCGCAGGCCTTGCTTCCCTTATGGTTTTTATAAAGGGGTGTTCGCTGGCAAGCGATATTTCAATAGAGCAGATATCATTATCAATGCCTTTTTTGAACTCCTGCAAAAGAAGTCCTGTTTCCTTGTCTATAAGGCATAGGGCCGAATATCCATAGCCCATCTCGTCTGTTATGGCATCCAAAAACTGCGCTATAACCTCTTTCAGTGTTATATTGCCTTTAAATACCTCCGATGAAAGTTCAGCAATTGCCCTTAGCTCTTTAGTCCTTTGCCTTACTGCGTTCTCCAGTCCCATATGTGCTCTCTCTATGCTGTCTGCCATTTCATTAAAGCGGGAAGCAAGCGCTCCAATCTCATCATCCCTCTTTAAGTCTATTCTGTAATTAAGCTTTCCGGCCTTCAGTACCTCGGTTCCTTGATGGAGGGTATCCAGGGGATTCAGAATCATCTTCCTTATAACAATGATTAAAAATATTTCACTGATTAAGCCTATGGTAACGGCAAAAAATATCAGGCGTTTAGCTGTTTCATTAATCTCGGAGCGCGCCTTTTTTAGTGAGGTCTTTATAACAATCATCCCCCTTGTCTTATCCTCAGAGGAATGACAACTGTGGCACCTGGGTTCATTATTAAGAGGCTTAAAGAAAAAGAGGGCGTCATTGGTTTTTATATGGGTTTCTTTCTGTCCGGCGAATATTTCTTCGGGCACAGTAACATCAGTGTTAAATGCAAATTGCCTGTTTATACCTACGACTCCTATTTGCATTTCTTCATGCTGGCTGAACTCCTGAATATGTTGAGCAACAACCAGTGGATCTTTTTCTATCATTGCAGATGTGAGATGCCTTGTAAGTATTTCTGCAGTCTGTAAAGATTTCTCTGAATATATGTTGATTATTATGGTTTTTTCCCGTTCGAGTATCAGGTATGTAAGAAGTCCAAAAAAGAAGACTACGCCGGCCAGAAGTATCCAAAAAGATTTTTCACTGAGACTTTTTTTGATGTTCCCTTCCCCTTATAAAACGATAAAATAACCTTTTGGATTTATAATAAAACTTTATCGCTTAAAAATTCAACAAAGGACTTTTAAGTTTAATGCTAAAATTGTAATAATATACAAGAGATAGGATGGATTTATAATAAAATAACGAAATGAGAGGTGACAATGTCCAAGGTCTATTTTGCTCCGGCAAGAATAAAAAAATGGAAATATACAGACAGCATGCCAGGCAAGCTCGAAAAGTTGCTGAATGAGATAAATCTCTTGAACTTTTTTGAAAAAGATGAATGGACAGCCGTAAAGACGCATTTTGGCTCTGAGGGCGCTCATAGGATTGTAAGGCCTATATTCTTAAGAAAGGTTGTTGACGCCCTAAAGGGTATGAGCGCCAAGCCTTTTGTCACAGATACTGTCCGCATAAAAGGGCTTGATTATCTCGAAGTTGCAAATCAAAACGGGATAAATCATCTTTCGGTGGGAGCGCCCGTTGTTCTGGCTGACGGGCTTTATGGGAATGACAATATAATGGTAAGGGCCGGAGATATCCTTGGTGAAATTGCAATTGCAAGTGTAATACATGATGTACCTGCAATGGTTGTGTGTTCACACGTAAAAGGGCATATTCAGGCAGGTTATGGAGGCGCCATTAAAAATGTCGCGATGGGAGGGATCAGCTCAAGCCACAGAAAATGCGGCTGGAAATGCGGAAGGGGTGCCTTACATACAATAGGCGAGGGCAAGTTAATATGGGATGAAGCAAAGTGTGAGCTCTGTTATCAATGTGAAGAGATTTGCCCGCTTGAGAGTATAAAATTTGAGAATGAACTTTTTGCTTACAACGAAGATAACTGCTGGAGGTGTGGAAGATGCACAAGGGTCTGTCCGGCAGGCGCGCTTGCAATACCGGGTGATGACGAGAGGTTTATGCACGCCCTGGCAGAGGCTGCGAGGGCAGTTATCGGCACATTTCAGTCCGGCAAAATTATATATATAAATTTTCTTACGGAGATACAGCCCGAGTGCGACTGTATGCCGTCTGCTGATGTGCCGGTTATACAGGATCAAGGGATACTTGTTTCCGATGATATTGTTTCAATAGAGCAGGCAACAATAGATATGCTTTTAAATGGAAAACAACTTCCTCAATCTGCCATGGACGAATATCAATCTGGATCAGACGATATACTTTTTTGCCTTTCCAGAAAGCCTTATAAGTTGCAGATAGATGCGGCTGAAAGTCTCGGTCTCGGCAGTAAACAATATAAACTTATCGAGATATAGGAAGTTTAAAAAAAAACACTGCTGTCCGTGGGATGTGGACAGCAGCGTAGGGGAGGTAACGAGGCGCTTAATGAATATATTTATAACAGACCTTATGAGCTTTGTCAAGAAAAAAATTTAGATTATATATCAATTATAGATTTAGAGTACGTGCTTTCCTGCCTATAATGCTGCCTGTGCCAGGGCGATGTGCTCACGTTGAACCTATTTGCCATATTTAACATAATATACCTTATCGGACATAAGGTATAAACAAGGATTGTCAATAAGTTGTTATTAACCTCGCTTCAGTCTTATGCAGACTTATGGCAGGACTTGCTTTTAGCGGTTCTGAACGACTTTTAGGCAGATTAAAAAATATTTAAAATCATTCAGTTATGTGATATGAATGGGAGGCCAACAAGCTGCCCTTCTCGTTGCGAGTCGATTCCGACTTGTAACCCTCTATCCGCGCACAAACAAGGGATCCGCGAGAATAAGTTTTTGATGGTATCAGAATTTTAAGGTAATTGCTGGATGTCCCGTAACATGCGCCATCACCACGGCTTTCTTCAATAAGGACATCAAGGGTTTTACCTATCTGTTTAGTCATATACTCTGTTTTTTTTCTCTTATTAAGAGCTTCCAGGGCGCGAGCCCGTTTCTTCTTTACTGGGAACGGCGTGTTATCATGCATTTTTAAGGCTTCGGTATCAGGTCTGGGTGAAAAAGGAAATATATGCATAAATGTTATTGGAAGGGACTCAAGCAGATTATATGTGTTCTGAAACTCTGGCTCACCTTCTCCTGGAAAACCAACAATTATGTCCGTACCTACCGCAATATTTGGCACTCTTTTGCAAATATCCTCGATTTTAAAGGAAAATTGCTGTGAATTATATAGCCTGTTCATTGATTTCAATATATTATCATCGCCGCTCTGGAGAGGAATATGCAAGTGGTTACACAGCCGCTTGTCACTAAATATCTCAATAAGTTCATCATCAACCTCCCTCACTTCTAAAGAGCTAAGACGAATCCTGCTTATTTTTGTTTTTTTAAGAAGAGTTACAAGTAAACTTGAAAGCGTTACTTTATGTTTTAAGTCGTGGCCGTAAGTTCCCAAATGAATACCTGTTAGTACTATTTCCCTATATCCGGATTCCACTGCTTTATTGACATGCTCCACAACAACCTCAGCATCTACACTTCTTGAAATGCCTCTGGCCCTTTGTATAGCACAGTAGCTGCAAGAATAATTGCAGCCATCCTGTATCTTGATAAAGAGCCTGCTTCTCGGTTTCGAGTCGCAACGACTTGTCTGCGCCGGAAAATATAAAGAACTATCTATGCGGTAGCCTGTGAGCTTATATACAATATCCAACTTATTGTTGTTAACAATAACATCTTCTACCCCTTCCATAGCGCTAACGCTTTCCTTGTTAAGTTCAGAATAACACCCGGTTACAAGGACGCGTGCCCCTGCCCTGTGAGCCCTTCTTATTAACTGTCTTGACTGGTAATCGCTTTTTGAAGTTACTGTGCAGGTGTTTATAATGCACACTTCTGGCTTTTCCGTGAGCTCGACAATTTTATGGCCGAAACTCTTCAGTGCCCCCTCAATTGAAGAGCTTTCAGCCTGATTTACTTTACATCCCAGCGTTAAGATGGAAATCTTCATCATCCCTTGTGCCCCGAAAGCTTTCGGGGCATGTGTGTTTCATTTTGTTGGCTGAAAGCTAATAGCTGATAGCTGTCAGCTCTCCTTCAAGCGAGTGTCGCATTGCCTTTACGATCCTTACATCCGCTATCTGTCCCGGAGATACGTTGCCCCGGCTGAAGTTAACTATTTTGTTTGTTCTTGTTCGTCCTGTAATTTTTCCTTTATCTGCCTTGCTTGCTCCTTCAATAAGCACTTCCTGAATCGTTCCTTCAAGCGCCTTGTTCTTTTTTAAGGTAATCTCATCCTGAAGCTGAAGTATTTCAGCCAGCCTTTGCGATTTGACGAAATCAGGAACCTTTTCATCCATTACAGCAGCTTTTGTCCCGGGCCTTGAAGAAAACTTAAAGGCAAAGATTCCATCGAATTCTACGGCCCTGAGCGCCATTATGGTTGAGGCATGATCATCAACAGCCTCAGAAGGGAAACCGGTGATTATATCTGTTGTTATTGCTATGCCTGGTATTTCTTTTATTAGCTTATCTGCTTTTCTCATATAATCTTCATAAGTATATCCTCTATTCATAAGCTTAAGTATTCTGCTTGAACCTGATTGTAAAGGCAGATGGATATGTTCACAGACCTTAGGCAGTTCTTTTATGCATCCCATGAGATCTTCCGAGAGATCCCTGGGATGAGACGTGACAAATCTTATTCTCTCTATGCCTTCTATGGCATCTATCTGTTTTAAAAGCCCTCCAAAGTCTATCTCGCTTTTGTATGAGTTCACATTCTGGCCCAAAAGCGTAACCTCTTTAAATCCGGCTGATGCGAGTTTGCGTATTTCCTCGTATATGCTTCTGGCGGGCCTGCTTTTTTCCCTGCCCCTTGTATATGGGACCACGCAATAACTGCAAAAGTTATTGCATCCATACATTATTGACACCCATGCCCTGATACCGTCCTTCCTCAATACAGGCAGGTCAGAGTCACTGATTTCAGGATTATCTTCAGTTAAGACTACGGACTCACCTGTTCGTATCATATCACCCAGCCTCTGGAGATTTTGAGGGCCAAATACATAATCAACCTGAGGATTATTTTTTATTATTCCCCTGCCCTGCTGCTGCGCAATGCATCCTGCAACTGCTATCCTGAGAAAAGGGTTTTTCTTTTTCAGCGATTTTGTCCTGCCAAGTTCACTCCTGAATTTTTGTTCTGCCTTTTGTCTTATGCTGCAGGTATTAAAGACTATAAGGTCTGCATCCTGTGGGGCATCTGTCAGTGTATAGCCCTCATTTAAAAGTATGCCGGCCATTTTCTCGGAATCATGCATATTCATCTGACAACCAAATGTATGAATATGAGCTTTTTTAGCAGTCATTTTAAAATTTAACATGCATCATGTGCTCATAGCAAGGAAGATTGCATGCATGTCTTTTGGCAGGGCAGTTCTAACTCCTTGACATAAGGCTCGAATTTATTAGAAACTACATAGAATAATGTTCACATTTTCAGGCAAAATACAATGATGGTATCATCAAGAATCCAAAGACAATTAAGCATATGCTTTATAACAATAAGCATTTGCCTGCTTTTTCCCTTTCAGGTTTTGGCTGCCGAGAAAAAAACCATCGGCGTGATCATGACAGGAGACATTCCATATTACTCAAAAATGCATAAGGCATTTACAGCAAAGCTTTCAAGGGAGGGATACGGAGATGTGCAGGTGTTGCTTCAAAGGCCATATCCTGATCAGGTATCATGGAGTAATGCCGCGAGAAAACTTATTGCCGTAGATGTTGACATTATTGTAACGTACGGCGCATCCGTAACCCTGGCAGCAATCAATGAAAGAACCAGCATCCCAATCGTATATGCCGGAGTGTACAATCCGGACGCAATTGGCATTACAGGCAAGAATATAACGGGATCTATTTCAAAGGTGCCGGCTTCAAGCCTTATCAGATACCTCAAAGGGATAACTGCCATAACAAGCCTTGGGGTCTTGTATTCTGACATAGAGAAAGAAAGCATAAAACAGGTGGAAGAGATTGGGGATATTTCAAAAGATTTAGGTTTCAAGGTTGTAAAAATAAACATTAGAAGACCCGAAGATGTCAGAAAGATTAAGGCCTCTGGCAAGCTGGACGCACTGTTCCTGACATGCAGTGCATCAGTGAATATGTCCCTGGATGCCATCCTGGAAATTGCAAGAAGCAATAAGCTGCCAACCGCATCAACCCTGAAAAATGAAAATAATCCAGGAGTGGTGATAACTCTTTCAGCAAGCCCTGAAGAACAGGGCGAGCTGGCAGCGGAGAAGGTCATAAAGATATTGCACGGTGCGCGTCCGAACGCGCTATCTCCTACTAACAGCAAAAACATCGAGCTCATTTTCAATCTCAAAGAAAATATGGCAATGGGATTTAAGATACCGATGGGCCTTGTAACAGAGGCCACAAAGATAATTCAATAGTGAAAGGCGGCAAGAGTGTTTAATAAGATGAAATTTATTTTTAATTTTATCTTATTATTTTTTGTTATTTCCATGCCTTTTAAGGTTTTTGCTCAAGAGGAGATATTGCTCGGTCTTATACCCGAACAAAATATTTTTAAACAGATGGAGCGATACAGGCCTCTTGCATCTTATCTTTCAGAAAAAGCAGGGGTAAAGGTAAGACTGACTATCCTGAGCAGGTATGGAGATATAGTGGAAAGGTTTGTTGCGCGGAGCCTGGACGGCGCATTTTTTGATTCGCTTACAGGTGCGATGGCAATAACAAGGATGGGAGTAGAGCCGATGGCAAGGCCTGTAAATCTGGACGGAAAAGCAACTGTCCGCAGTTATATATTTGTGCGTACAGACAGCAAAATAAATTCAGTTAAGGATATGAAAGGCAAAAAGGTTGTTTTTGTTGACATGGCCACAGCAACAGGATACTTATTCGCAGTTGCCTTTTTGCATGAAAATGGCATCCATGATATTAACAGGTATTTCAATGAATATTTTTTTACCGGGAGTCATGATTCAGCGATCTACTCTGTCCTTGATAACAGGGCAGATATAGGTTCTGCACAAGATACAATCTTTAATATGTTAGCTTCAAAGGATCCAACCATTAAAAGAGAACTTCATATAATAGCACAATCGGAAGAACTTCCTGAAACCACGCTTTGCCTGAGGAAGAGCATTTCTTCTAAAATAAAAAACCGCATAACAGACATTCTCCTGCATATGAATGAAGACCCTGCAGGCAAGAAAATATTAAAAAAATTTGGTGCTGTGAAGTTTATAAGGGCTGAGGCAGGGGATTTCAATTCTGTATTTAACCTTGCAAGGCGTGCACAGATAAATATAAAAGAATATAAAGGGACCAGATGAAGAAAAAGATAATCCTTTCTTTATTCTTTTTGTTCCTGCTTTTTACCATGGGCTCCGTAATGACGATGTTCTACATACTCAGGGTAACCACCAGGCTGGATACATTGATAACCCTTCACCAGGTGGAGATACTCAGGCAGGACCTCGTTATAAATGTCCAGACCGTTCAGTCGCATCTTTACACACTGGGAACTTCATTCGGCAAAGAGCTGGATGTTATTGTAGAGAATGTGGCAACGCTTGACAACGCTGCACAAAAGTGCAGCGGATGCCATCATAGTCCGGAAATCACTTCGAAGATTAAAACAATTCAAGATCTGACAGAGCAGTACAAAGAGGCGCTAAGCACCTTTATTACTACCACGGCAGGAAGAGAAAGGGTTGAGAGGCTTCAGATTGTTGCGGCAAATATAGGAAACATGATACTCACAAAGACGCAGGAGATGGCCTTTATTGCCAACCAGAAACTTAATGAGAAAACTATAGCTGCCATAAAAGATGTTTCGAGCTCGAGAATAATTCTTATAGTAACCCTGCTCTTATGTTTCTTTATAGCTTTAGCTATCGCTGCCTCATTGACAAGGGAAGTAACCGAGCCGGTCTCCGAGCTTCTCAAGGCAACCAGAAAGATAAAAACCGGCGAACTTGGGTACACAACCTCTTATGCAGGGAAGGATGAGTTTAAAGAATTGCTGGAGTCATTCAACGATATGAGCATTACTCTTAATGAAAATAATAAAAAGATTATTCAGCATCTTGTCAGGCTATCAGGGCTGTACAGGATTACCCTGTCGTTTCATGCTATAACAAATGTTGAGGATATTTACAAAGAGGTTTCATATGGAATAGCAGAACTCGTTGAGATTGAACAATGCGGAGTTATACTCCTTGATAAGGATAAAGAGTTCTTTACCCATAGATTTCCTGCGTTCGGACTTAACCAGGAACAGATAGCGAACATAAGAATACCTAAGGAAAACTTTATTGATATCTATCGCTCAAGCAACCGAAGACCATTAACGCTGAATGACAATGCTTCGGCATTGCCCTTTGGTGAAATAGACAAAAACCTGAATGTAAAAAACTTAATGCTTATCTGGATCAGGCAAAAAGGCGAACTTCTTGGCGCTATCAGGGTGGCAAATAAAAAATCAGGAGACTTTTCTGAAGAAGACTCAAGGATACTCGGAATACTTGCCAACAATGTTTCTGTTGCCCTTGAAAATGCAAAACTCTATGAAAACTTAAAAAAGCAGATGGCGGAGCTCAAGGAAACACAGGAAGAGCTTGTGCAGGCAGCAAAGCTTGCAGCAATAGGAGAGCTTGCCTCAAATATTGCTCACGAGATAAACAATCCGCTTACCAGCATACTGGGCTATTCAGAACTCATAAAAGAAGAAACTGACATTAACAATATAATGCGGGACATCGAAGTGATAGAGAAAGAGTCGTTGAGGGCAAGAGACATCGTTCATCAGCTCCTCGAGTTCTCGAGGAAAAGGCCGCTTGAAATTAAAGAGATACAAATAAATGACATAATGTCCGAGGTGCTCGCACTTGCCGCTGTCCCGCTTAAAGATTCAAATATAAAGATATCCAAATTATATGGAGACATCCCCCTGATAGAAGGAGACGCAAATCAGCTCAAGCAGGTTTTTCTTAATATTATAAACAATGCTATCTTTGCCATGCAGGGCGGCGGCAGTCTCGGCGTCACCACTGCCATGACGGACAAAGACAGTGTTCATATTGAGATCCGTGATACAGGCAAGGGTATTCCGAAAGAGATATTACAAAGGATATTTGAACCGTTCTTTACGACCAAGCAGGAAAAAGGCACGGGATTGGGGTTATCGGTAAGCTACAAGATAATACAGAGCCACAATGGAAGAATTGACGTCGAGAGCGAGGAAGACAGGGGAACTAAATTCACTATTGTCCTTCCGGTCAGCGTTAAACAGCTTTTTTGACAAATATCTCTTTTGCAATCTCGGGATCCACTGCGATAGAAGTCTCGTCAATCTGTATAACAAAGGAAGGTTTTTTCTGTAACAGCCTGATAACACTGCCGGCAGTTATCCCCATGGAACCCAGCTTGTTTAATCTTGATGTTTCGGATGAGACTATGAATACTATCCTGCCTTTTAAGCCAACCTCAAAATCGCTTAACCGCATAACTAACGGCTCTACCTCTATCGTATATTTTTTACAGCATTCGCCTCTGGGTATTGACTTGCCATGAGGACACTTTGGAGGGTGTCCCAGAAAAGTGCACACGCTTTCTGTTAATTCTTCGCTCAGGATATGCTCCATCTTGCATGCATCTACATCAACCAGGTCTTCAGTAAGCTTAAAAACCTCGGTAAAAAGCTGTTCAGCAAGGCGATGCCTTCTTATAAGCCCTTTTGCCAGCGCACGACCCTTCTCTGCAAACATTGCCTGTTCATCTTTAACAATAATAAGTCCCTGCCTTATCAACTCACTTAACAGCTCATCGAAATTTATGTCATCAGAATTTAATTTAAACCGGTTGAGCTCGTAATGCCCTTCTTCTTCCATTAACCACATGAGTTCTAATGCTTCATCTATTCTTTCCTGATCCATCAATCCTCCGGCCTGCACCAACATCTTCTCTTGCTTTAGGCGCTACTATTACTTCAACGGCAGCATTAAATCCATAACCTTATCAAAGCTTTTTCTGTGTATCGGACACGGCCCGTAATTCTGAATATTATCCATGTGTTCTTTTGTGCCATAACCCTTGTGCTTCTCAAAGCCATATTCAGGATAGGCCTTATGATATTGCCGCATTAATCTGTCCCTGACGACCTTTGCTATTATTGAGGCTGCAGCTATAGATGCGCTGACAGATTCTCCTTTTATCGGTGAAATCTGTTTGATATGCAGAGATGGAAGGCTCACTGCATCTATAAGCAAAAAGTCAGGCTCTGTTGTAAGATCCTTCACTGCCTTTTCCATTGCACGCCTTGTTGCTTTCAGGATATTTATCCTGTCTATCTCATCGGCTTCTATAATCCCTACGCCTACATCCAGACAGCAGCTTAATATCTCTAAAAAAAGAAATTCTCTTTCTTTCTCAGGCACCTTCTTTGAGTCCCTCAATCCCTTGATCCTTTCAACGCCAGGCATAACAACAGCGGAAGCTACAACCGGACCTGCAAGCGGACCCCTTCCTGCCTCATCTATTCCGGCAATCCTTTTGAGCCCTTTTTCACGAAAGGCTTCATCGTACCGGTAGATATCCATGCTATCCTTCTTTTACGATTTCTCTCTCTTTTTCTTTGATTTTTGCAGCCTTGCCTTTTTTGTCCCTCAGGTAGTAGAGTTTTGCCCTCCTGACAGAGCCTTTTTTTATAACCTCTATCCTGTCTATAACCGGTGAATATAACGGGAATATCCTTTCAACCCCAACTCCAAATGATATCTTTCTTACCATGAAGGTTTCTCTCGTGCCGCTGCCGTGCCTTGCAATGACATTGCCCTCAAACTGCTGGAGCCTTTCCTTGTCACCTTCTACAACCTTTACAAATACCCTTACTGTGTCACCAACATTAAATGCCGAGACTTCTTTCATATACCCCTGTTCAACTGCACTTATCAGATTCATCCTTCTTCCTCCTTTATTTCTGAGATCAATTTATGATCTTTATCTGTTAATAAAGCCCTCCCAATAAGATCAGGCCTCTTAAGCATTGTTCGCCTCAAGGCCTCCTTCCTTCTCCAGATTGATATATCCTTATGATTTCCGGAAAGCAGGACCTCCGGCACCATAAGCCCCCTGAACTCAGGCGGCCTGGTGTATTGCGGATAATCAAGTATCCCCCAGGTAAATGACTCCTCTTCTTTGGAGCGTTCATCACCCAATACGCCAGGGATAAGCCTTGCAACGGTATCTATTATAACCAAAGCCGGCAGTTCTCCGCCAGTCAATATATAGTCGCCGATAGAAATTTCTTCATCAACAAGGCTTTCTCTCACCCTTTCATCAACAGCCTCATATCTGCCGCATATAAGAATCAGATTTTGATTTTCTTTTGACATAGACAATGCCATATCCTGATTAAATACTTTCCCCTGGGGACTCAACATGATAGTGCGGCTTTTAACCCCATCAGCCTTTATGGACTCTATTGCATCGAAAAAAGGTTCTGGTTTCATGACCATCCCCGGCCCTCCCCCATAAGGATAATCATCAACGGTTCTGTGCCTGTCTGCTGTAAAATCTCTCAGGTTGTGGACCTTTGCTTCAATTATCTTTTTTTTAATGGCCCTTTTTATAATACTCTCATTGAGATAGGCATTAAAGATTTCAGGAAAGATTGTAATAATATCGAATTTCATCTTGCATCTATTTCTTTTTATCTAAGGGCATCTTTGTTTTTAATATTTCTTCTGCCTTTTTATCATCGCCTGATTTTCTGTATGCATCAGCCAGAGACTCAGCGGCTTTTGATGCGCCTTCTATGTCTTCAGCAGTCCTGCTGACAGTATAAGCCCTTATATAAAAATTAACTGCGTCCTGAAGCCGGCCATATTTCAGGAAAATGTCCCCTAGGCCTTTGAGATCCACGGCTATTTTTTTACTGTCCCCTGATTCCTTATCTATCTCCAGAGCCTTCATGTAAGCCTCTCTGGATTCTTCAAACTTATCTGTCAGGGCTCTTATTTCCGCTATGAGCCGCAGGGAATTTGCCTCTTCAGTTTTCTGCTTGTTGACTGAATTGAGCTTTAGTGCTGTATTTGCTGCAGTCAGTGCTTCGCTGTAATTGCCTTCCATCAGGGCTATCCTCCCAAGTAGATTCCACCTGCTGCCCTCTCTAATCCCCTTATTCAAGGCCAGGGATTTGTTAACCCATTCCTTTGCCTTTGAAAGCTCCTTCCTCTTTAAGCAGAGCCTTGCCTTTTCAAAAGCTGCCTCTGCCTTCATTGAGTCGTTGATATCAGGGATAAGAAAAACCATATCAATTAATTTCTCAGCTTCAGAAATATTCCCCTGCTTCTGATAGATGACCGCAAGGTTTATAAGGTTTATAACTATTCCTCCTGTATTTTCTACTGACTGATTTATCCTTAAGGCTTCCATATAATAATCCAGTGCTTTTTCGTAATCGCCTTTTTCTGCAGCCTTTGCCGCATTTTGGTTATATTCTATGGCCTGAGCATGGATTGCCGGGAGAGTCGGGGCTGAAGGGCCACCGCAGCCAATACACAGAATACAGAATACAGAATATAGAATACAGATAAATAAAATCTGACTTCTGACTTCTGACTTCTGACTTCTGAACTTACTCATAGCTATCACCACGCAGAAGGCTGTCTTTGGGCTCTTCGATATACGAACTGATGGGCCATACCTGCTTTAAAGACCTTATGACCTCATTTGTATCATTCAGGGCATCCTCACCTTTGTTTAATAGCCGGGGCAACTTGGGAGCAGACTTTTCAATAGCATCCTTGAGGCTTGATGTTGCCTCTTCTGCATTGCCCATTGTTTTGTTAAGTTTATCCATAGCCGGACTTACCTTGCCCTCTATGTTCAGAATTGTTTTATCTATATCAGTTACTGTGGAATCAATGTTTTTAACAGCCTTTGAAAGGGAAGATGCAACATCTGTGATATTAACGTCAGTGTTTTTCAGCAGTTTATCAATATTCTCCTTTGTTATAAGAAGCTCAAAAGACAGCATCTGAAGATTGGCAAGTGTCTGTTTTATATCAGCATCAGGATCATTTATATAGCTTATTATATCTTTTATTTCGCCTATTACCGGTCTAACTTCCTCTACAAGTTCATCAAGCCCCCTTGACTTCTCATACGAGATTACAGCGCCATCTTCTATAACAGGCTTGCCCTGGGCGCCTACAGTGACGTCTATGACATCCTCGCCTATCAATCCTTCTTTTGTAAGCATCGCCCTTGAATCCTGCCTTATCCACTTCTGATATTTTTTATCCAGGAGAAGGAGTATCTTAACCCTTGCATTTTCATCAAGGGAAAGGGTTTCTATCTTCCCTATCTTAAAACCTGACAGCTTTACAGGCATACCCTCAAAAAATCCGGTGCCCTTCTCAACTGTAAAATGGATTCGGTATTTAGGGGTAAAAGCGCCGCGTTCGACCCCGAGAAAAATCAGGGTTCCGATAATGCCTATCGCTGCTATTGCAAAAAACAGTATTACCTTTTTTTGCAGACTAACAAATCTCGGGTCAGTTTCTTTCATGGAAATTCCCTTTCTTCAATACGTAAACACGCTCGGCCATAATGCCTTTAATAGAACCCTCACTGGAGGCAAGAAAAAGGGATACCCTCCCCTTCTTTTCCTCATGGAATGCATTGACAGCTTCAAGCACCCTGTTCCTGATGTCAGAACTCAGTCCGTCAAAAACTGAATCATATATAAGCAGGTCAGGCTCCATTAGAATTGCCCTTGCAAGCCCCAAAAGCTTTTTTTTATAGGTCGGCAAGGGGCCCGGGAGCATATTCAGGTCATCATTGTATCCCAGATTGTTCAGGACATCCATCATTTTTTCTTCCATGTCCTTATATGACAGAGACGCGTGATAAGCTAATGGCAGCATCAGGTTTTCCCATACCTTAAGGTTGCTCACCAGCCCTCCTCTATTAAGAACAACGCCCATCTTTTTTCTTACCTCACCAAGTTCAGCATATGTTATTGATGATATTTCCCTGCCAAAGATAAAAACCTTGCCAGAGTCAAGCCCGGTCAATCCGGTAAGCACTCTGAGGAGAAGATTTTTTTCAAAATCCGTCTCCGCCAAAACCGCACAGATATTGCCATCGCTCACCGAAAACGAGGCACATTCCAAAAAACCTTTAAGGCTTGCGCATTCAAGCTTTATCATACGAAAAATATAAAGGTTATTATACCATCAAAGATGAATACAAGGAACAAGCTTTGTATTGTAGCCCTTGTAATTGCCTGCGGTATCTGGGTTATGCTCTTCTTGACCTTAAGCCCCTGGGAGCAGCTTACGGCAGCGATTACCATGCCGAATAGCAGGCTTTTTATGAGCGAAACTGACAATTCCGTAATGCTCAGAGAAGATAGCATCCCTTTTGCATATTGTTCGAACGGGACAGCCCAGAAAATTGACGTGACAGTGATGCCGCCGAATATGGCTGCCAGTTCAAAATAAAAAGTAAGCATTACCGCTGATAATGTGAGCGCAAAAAACCTCGGCATTATCAGATACCTATTGGGATCTATGCCCATCATCTCGATGTTTTCTATCTCGTTTTCTACATTCATTGCCCCCAGTTCCGCTGATATTGCAGTAACGCTCCTTGCAATTATTATTATTGCTGCCAGCAATGGCCCCAGTTCCCTGACCACAACCCATATCAGTATCTTGCCTGTCAGGACTGCGCTTCCAAGGCCGACAAGGTTTATAATCTGGGTTATAATAACAATGCCTATCAGCATCCCTATAACAACCATCTTGCCGAAGGTTTCGATGCCGGCAAAATATATCTGCCTGAAAAAAACAGCGCGAACAGGGCTTATTTTCAGGAAATGGAGATTTCTGAATGCGGTAAATAACAGGCTGAACAGCTCGTAAAGGTATTCGATGGTGCGGAGATATTTATAAGAAGCTTCTTTTGTCCCTGCCATATGAAATATTTTACTCTATTAGAACAGCTTTTTATTTATTTTTCCGTTTTCAGGACTATATCAGCCTCAGAGAACTCGGCAGGAGTCTTTTGTTCTTTGTCGGTTCCTTTTTCCTTGAGAGTTACTCCGCGAGTCCTGGAACCAATATCTTTCGCCTTTGTCGTTATCTGATAAACACCGCCTTCAGCCTTGAGATTTATATCGCCGACAGGCGATGTGCTTGAATACACTATTATATTCTCCTTGCCAAAAGGAGGACTGACATCAAGTTCAAATTTATCATTGCCGGAAGGTATCTCATAGACCACTCCGCCATTGAAGTAATTGTCAGTTCTGTACGGATTTGGCAGAAGCTGAACCATATTGCCGCTTGCATCCTTATATACAACCCTTGCATAGAAGGGTTTATTCCCTTTTATGTATATCTTTATTTTTTCGCCGCTCTTATATTCCTTTTTATCTGTCCATACATTGACGCTTAATGGGGCAGACGGGTCATCAGCAACTTGGCTGCCCTTTGAGATTTTTTCTATCTCCTTTTCATCAGGAATTACCTCTGCCTTGATTTTTACTTTATAGCAGTCGCCGGCTGATGAATCCTTATACCAGCCCTTCCCTATCTCCTGAATCACCTTTACTGTTGCATTTGAGTAAGCAGACGTTAAATCTTTTTCGAATTCAAAATTCTTGACATGGGTCTCGCTCTTTATGTATACGGATACCTGCTCTATCGCCTTCTTCTTTGCATCAGCCAACGCTGTCTGCTCTGTCTGTTTCTTTGACTTATCCTCACCCATGCATGCATAGCCTTCTGATTCGGTAATTGTGGATTGTGAGGCGTAAAGATTGGAGAATATGAACATACCCATAAAAAATAAAATCAAGACTCTTAACATTATGCTCCTCCTGTATAATTTCATTTACCCGTCTTCCCTATCGGAAATCCCTGTCCGCTGATGGATATTGTGGGATACTGCGCCTTCTTGAAAACTTTTTCAGCAAGAAGAGGCACTTCACTATCCACATAATCAGCAAGCTCTGTTGTCTTTACATATCCTGTCTTTCCCTTATCAGCCTTTCCTGAAAGTCCTTCTGTCAAGACATATGTGAAAAGGCCGTGCCCATTATAGCCTTCCAATGCCTCCTGAATTGATGTGGATGCAGAAAGTATTGTTGAACCAACTGCACGGCTTAAAACTTTCATAGCCGTATCCTCGCTCATGCCTCTTGTAAGCATAGCTGTCTGGATAGCATCTCCGAGAGCGCCTGCGCTGCATGTGTCAATTATAATCAGCTTCTTTGTCGCAGGGATATTTGCTATGAGTTCTTTAAGTGTGTGCTGTGGTAATGCATCTGTCTTTAGTTTCTCAGTGCGCGTTGAGCCGACATTTGAGGTGACGAGAAAATATTCTCCGTCATCAACTGTTCCGTGGCTTGCAACATAAAAGACAAAGAGGTCATCAGGATGAAGCCTTCTCATCGCCTTAAGCTCTTTGATTATGTTTTCACTTGTTGTCTCTTCAGTTGTTAAAAGCATTTTTATATTCACTTTGTCAAAAAGTCCTGATGCTCCGTTTTTAAGTTTCTCTGCAAAGAGCTTTGCGTCAGCCACTGCATAGTTAAGCTGAAGTTTTGGGTTTTTATAATCATTGATTCCAATAATAAGCGCATTTAAAGACGGTTTATCAAATGTTTTGAATGATGCTGTTATCTGGTAAATGGCGTCATTGCTCTGCATTGTATTGTCACCGTTAAATGCAATCGCTCTTATCGAGTTCAAGCCGTTTGAGAGTTTAAGATTGTAGGTTTTTAAAACCTCGTTCTGATTTGAGGCAACAATCTTCACGCCTCTTGAACTGTCGAGCATGACAGCAGAGCCGTTAAGATAGAGCCTTATATCCCCAACCCCTCCGCCTGAATCTACAATTTTTAGAGTAACAGTTATCTCATCTTTGTCAGTGCTTGCCGGGGTGTTCACTATTGATACAGCAGGGGGTTCTTTAATATCAGCAAGCTTCTTGAATTCTTTTAATGAGCCGCCTGACAATGCAAGTTTGACAAGGTCAGGGCGATAAAAAGCCTCCCTTAATTGTTCAATGGCATAATCCTGTCCGCCTACTTTTACCTTTAGATACTGGTCGCCTTTTGGAGAGGAGCTGTAATAACCATTTGATGTTGTAACAATCCATTCTCCATCTTCAAAATCAATCATGGAAGCAACTTCTTCTCCTGTAGATACATCCCATATTTTTGTAGAAGCATCTCCTGCGGATATCACATACTTGCCACCGGGCAAAAATTTTGCAGAAGTGCCCATTATACCGGTATGTCCTGTAAATACTCTCCATTCAGAACCTGACACTAAATCCCACATTATTATTTTGCTATCATATCCCGCTGACAAGGCATATTTCCCATCCGGAGAAAAAGCTACGGAGCTAATGCCGGCAATACTATCATGACCAACGAATTTCTTTATCTGAGTTAAATTTTTTGCATTCCACAATCTGACGCTATTATCGGATCCGCCGGACAAGGCATATTCACCATCTAAAGAAAAAGAAACAGCATTTACACGAGGATCAAGAAAACCTTCGCTTCCTACCACTGTTCTTATAGACTTCTCAAACGATGTATTCCATAAATTCATTTTGCCACCACTATTGCCGGATAAGACATATTTGCCATCCGGAGAATATGCAACAGACCAACTGTAAAGGTCTTTCACTTTAAAATCTCTGATTTCTCCTCCTGCTGCTACATCAAAGATTTTCATGGTTGGAGGTTTATCTTTAGAAAAAAAGCCAATATCCCCAGGAGCACCACATAAAAAATATTTTCCGTCTGGAGAAAAAGCTATAGAGACAGCTCTATTGTCATCAAATGTCATTATTTCTTGTCTTGTAGCTAAATCCCAAAGTTTTGTCCCTTTGCCACCGGAAGCAAAATATTTTCCATTAGGTGAAAAAGCGACCGCGGTTGTATCACCCATAAAAGCCTTAGGATGCGTGAAAGTTTTTAGTTTTTGTCCTTGAAGAATGTCCCAGAGGATAAAAGAGTCAAAGCCTCCAGATAAGACATACCGTCCATCCGGAGAGATATCTACTTTACTCACAATGGGAGCTTTTTGTTTAATCTCCATTGCCATATCACCGCTTTTCAACTGTATCTGCGGCGTTGCCATGCATGAGGCAAGAAAAATTAATAGAAAACCTAAGAATAATTTTTTCATAACCACCCCCTACAATATCTCTTTTTCTTCCAGGAATCTCATTGACTCCTGAACAAATTCTTTTATTGATTTTTTCTCGTTGACAAAAAAATGGCTATCAGGGTTATCAAAAGGGTGGCAGTGTAAAATGAGCCTGTCAATTTCCACCAATGATCTCTGACATGTCGTTTATTTGCTTCTTAAGGACAGCCTTCATAGCTACACCTCCTTACGTATTCAAATACTTGCTGTTGTAGTATATCTCTTTGACTTTATTAATCTCAATTATCAAAAAAATATCTCCCTATCTTACCTTCCCAATCGGAAATGCCTGTCCGCTTATGGAGATTGTGGGATACTGAGCCTTCTTGAAGACTTTTTCTGCAAGAACAGGCACTTCACTATCCACATAATCAGCAAGCTCTGTAGTCTTTACATATCCTGTCTTTCCCTTATCAGCCTTCCCTTTTAATCCTTCAACAAGCACATAAGTGAACAAGCCATGCCCCTGATAACCTTCCACTGCCTCCTGCAAAGAGGTGGAGGCAGAAAGAATGGTTGAGCCTACTGCCCTGCTTAATATCTTCATTGCAGTGTCTTCGCTCATTCCCCTTGTAAGCATCGCCACCTGTATTGCCTCTCCCAAAGCGCCTGCGCTGCATGTGTCAATGATAATCAGCTTCTTTGTTGCCGGGATGTTGGCGATAAGCTCTTTAAGCATTCCCTGCGGTAATGCGTCTGTCTTAAGTTTTTCTGTCCTTGTTGAGCCTACATTGGAGGTGATTAAAAAATACTCTCCATCATCCACAGTTCCATGACTTGCCACAAAAAAAACAAAAACATCGTCAGGGTTCAATGCTTTATAAGCCTTAAGCTCTTTCATGATGTTTTCATTTGTTGTCTCTTCTTTTGTAACGAGTTTTATTATGTTTACTTTTTCAAAGAGCCCTGCGGTAACTTTTTTAAGCGTATCTTCAAAAAGCTCTGCATCAGAAACAGCATATTTGAGCTGTAATTTCGGGTTTTTATATTCGTTAATGCCTACTATGATGGCATTAAGAGACGGCTTTGTCAGAGATTTAAACGAGGCTGTTATCTCATGAAGCACATCATTGCTCTGCATGGTGTTTTCAGCATTAAAGGCAATTGCACGGATGGTGTTCAAGCCGTTTGAGAGTTTAAGATTATAGGTTTTTAAAACTTCGTTCTGATTTGAGGCAACAATCTTCACGCCTCTTGAACTGTCGAGTATTACTGCTGAGCCGTTGAGATAAAGCCTTATGTCTCCAATCCCTCCGCCTATGTCAACGACTTTAAGGGTTACAGTTGCTTCATCCTTATTTGTGTTTTTCGGTGTGTCAACAATCGTCACAACAGGCGGCTGTTTAACATCAGCCAATGTCTTAAAGTCCTTTAACGAGCCTCCGGAAAGCGCGACCTTAACAAGGTCAGGACGATAAAATGCCTCACGGTAATTTTCAATTCCATAGACGTTATTGCCGATTCTCACATTCAGATGTTTGTCGCCGTTTGCAGATGAATTGTAATAACCTTCTGGCGTAATCACAATCCATTCTCTGTCGGTGAAGCTGATGAATTGGGCGATTTCTTTGCCTGTGGATATGTCCCATATTCTTGCTGTGTTGTCCCCGCTGCCTGAAAAAACATATTTACCATCAGGTGAAAAGGTTACGGATCCAACAGAAGAATTATGTCCCCGAAGTGCTTTTATCTCACCTCCTGTTGCGACATCCCATAAATCAATATCACCGTTCATGGAATTACCTGATATGACATACATGCCATCCGGAGAAAAAGCCACTGATATGGCTTTATAATATTGATCGACTTTTTTAAAACTCCGTATCAATCTACCGCTACTAATTTCCCAGAGTCCAAGGGCACCTGTAAGCGCATACCTTCCATCAGGGGAAAGAGTTATTGAATAAACACCCGTAAGAAGGGCATCATTTAGCTTCGGAGAAAAGGTTCTGATTTCTCTTCCTGTAAGGGTATCAAAGAGTTTTATTGTTGTGCTTTCACAATATATTGAGCCTTTTGGATCACGATTACAATATCCAGCAAGAATATGACCTCCATCTCTGGAGAAACTAAAGCTACCTTCGTTTGTTATCTGAACAGTCCATATCTGTCTTCCTGTTGAAATATCCCAGAGCCTGAGGGTTTTATCCCCACTCTCTGACAAAACATACCGCCCATCAGGGGAAAAGGAGACTGAGGAAACGTAACTTGTATGCCCTGTAAATGTCCTTATCTCTTTTCCTGTTGCAATATCCCAGAGCTTAAGGGTTTTGTCTTCCTCCCCACTCCCTGACAACGCATACAGTCCATCAGGAGAAAAGGCTAAGCAGATAATATAATCTGTATGACCTGTAAATGTCCTTATGCTCCGGCCCGTAAAGACATCCCAAAGATTAAAGACTTTATCGCTGCTCGTTAATACATACCTTCCATCATGGGAAAGGGAGACTACAGGAGCCCCCCCTGTATGACCTGTAAACTGTCTTACCTCCTTTCCTGTTTCAATATCCCAAAGCTTAGGGGCCTTATCCCGGCTCCCTGATAACACATACTTTCCATCAGGGGAAAAGGATACGGCGGTTACCCCTCCCGTTTGCCTGAACGACCTTATTTCTTTGCCTGTTGAAATATCCCAGAGTCTTACAGTGTTATCCCCATCTGTTTCCTTTGAATCCGACTTCTTCCCCCAACTCCCTGATAATACATATCTGCCATCAGGCGAAAAGACTATACTACGAACATAACCAAAGTGACCTTCAAATGTTCTTACTTTCTTTCCTGTTTCAACATCCCAGAGAATGAGTTTTTCAAAATAGACTGAAAGGGCATATTTACCATCAGGGGAAAAAATTGCATTTGTATTCGCATTTGAACCTTCAAACCGCCTTATCTCTTTTCCCGTAGCAAGTTCCCAGAGTATAATCTGGTAATTATCTGCTGATATGCCATATTTCCCATCCGGTGAAAAGGCTACGGAGATATCCGTATCTTTCTGCACAGTGAATGTCCTTATTTCTTTGCCTGTCGCAATGTCCCAGAGCTTAAGGGTTCCATCCTTGCTTCCTGATAATGCATATCTTCCATCAGGAGAAAAGGCAACAGACGTGATACTTCTTGCATGCCCAGTGAATGTCCTTATCTCTTTGCCTGACGATATATCCCAGAGCCTGATAGTGGGATCAAACCTATTATCAAACATACTCCCACGACCACCGCCTGACAAAGCATATCTTCCATCAGAAGAAAAAACTCCTGATACAACAGAGCTTTTATGTCCTATAAATGCCCTTATCTCCTTGCCAGTGGCAACTTCCCAGAGCTTGAGGGTACTATCATCGCTCCCGGACAATGCATATCTGCCATCAGGTGAAAAGGCTACAGAGGTAACTTGATCTGTATGCCCCAGTTGCACAAAAATCTCAGGTTTTTCAGCGGCAGCGGTTGGTTTTGAGAAAAGCACAAGCAGAAAAAGGCTTATAACTATCTTTTTAGCAAGAGCGATTTTATACATCTCACACCTCCGTTTTTTTATATCCGGTGTCCCCATGCAGGAGGAAAGAAAAAGGAGCAAGGTGGATATTAAAGCTTTTATCATAATCCCCTCCACCGTAAAGAGTGAGTTATTGCTACTGTCTTTCTCGCGAAAGCGGGAATCCTCATCGACTCGTCCGCACTCAGGCGGACTCGCCGGGGAGAGCCGGGGCGAGAATTCAGAGCGAAAAGACTGGATTCCGGGTCCCCCGATTAATGACTTCGAGGGCAGGCAAGCCCGGAATGACAACAAAGTAAAGCTATTTGTGAGACACCCTGCTATTTCCCCATTCTCTCAAGCAGAAACTTTACCTGCCTGTCTTCCGGGCTCAGTCTAATTACTTCCTCGAATACCTTTTTTGCATCGGCTTCCTTGCCGCTCTGGTAATACATCATGCCGAGTGACTTCTGTAATGTCGAGTCTTTTGCAAACTTTTCAACTCCGTCTTTTAAATATTTTAATGCCTTATCGTCTTCCTTCATCTCCTGATAGCAAAGCGCAAGGTAATAATATGTTTCAGCAGACGGGGATGCCTTTAACGCCTCTTCAAAAAGCACTACTGCCTTGCCATAATTCCTCTGCCTGAAGTAATCTCCAGCCTCGATAAGTATCTCTGTTGCTCTTTTATGGCGGTCTTCCTGGCTCAGATTTGTGTAAGGATTTGAAATAGCGTCAACAATCTTGCCGTCAGGTAATTTATTGTCATAGACCTTTGTTAAGCTGACCCCGCTAGTTTTCATTTCATCCGTGTTTATTGTGCCGAAATAATTAGCGCCAAGCTTTACGCCGGTTTCAGAAGATGCATTTTTCTCATTGTCAAAGATATTATTGTCCTTAATCTCTCCTGAAAACCCCTTGATGACAATACCGTCCGCATTCTGGAAGATACTGCTCATGATAATTTTTGCATCTGTCTTTTGCAGCTCAATGCCTGTTTTGTTTCTTGAAATTGTTGAATTTTTGACTGTAACAGATGGAGTGCCGGATATTGAGACGCCTGCATTGCTTTCTGTTATTACGCCATTCTCTACTGTGCCTTCTGTGTTTTGCAAGAACATTGCGGTAACCGCACCGGTTGTACGAAAACCATTTAAGGCAACAGTGCCGCCGTCAACAGATATGCCTTTCCACTTTTTATTGCCCGAAGGAGTGAGTTCAACAGGGGACTCCTTTGCATTTATTACCATCTTACCGTAAACAAGCAATGATGCATTCTCGTCAAACATCATCCTTGTTTCAGGCTCCAGGGTAAGCGATAGTCCTTTTGGCACAATCAGATCTCCCTTTACCAGAAATACCCCGGAAAGAACCGTGTCTTTTCTGAGTTCGCCTGAAATCATCACCGGGTCTTTTGAGACCAGGGATGCCCTGAGGGGGTCTTGCAGCCCTGATTCGTTGCCGGCCTGGTCAAAAGCCACAACCCTGTAATAATAAATAATGTCAGGCTTTGCTGTTTTATCTTCAAACAGGTTGAGTTCAACCTTTGCCAGTTCAGCGTATCCGCTTAACGGCTGTTCACTTCTTAAGATTGCATATCCCTTGAGGTCAGGGGTGTTTTTTACAGTATCCCATGAAATTTCTATCCTGTCCTGAAATCCCTTGGCCCTTAAGCTTTTTACCGGCGGCGGAGAAGTTGTGTCAATTGTCATAAAACCGCTCACATCAATCCACTGGCTCTCAAGCCCTCCCGGCCTTTTCAGATATGCAATAACAGGCATATCACTCGCATTGTCTCCGGACATCACAAGATATTCTCCCATATAAATGCCGGGCTTTGTCTCTTTCATCAGAACACCCTTTTTAAAGCTTCCAATATCAAACACTGCGACTGCTCCGGGTTCGCCATCCAGCCCTACCCTTACGATCTTTCCTTTCCCCAATGGACTTTCTTTTGCATTGGTTAAAACTTCCTTGATCAACGGCCTGTCCTCTGTTGTCATTCCTTTCGGAGACTGGATCTTCTCATTGAATTTATAGGCCAGCTCATTCACCATCCTGACCTGCTGTATCTCCCTGAGATTTATCGCAGTGGATACGGCAATCATTACAGCTCCCAATGGAGACATTGGAACACTGCCTTCATGGTATCTTACAGAATCTTTCATCCTGAAGACCTCTTTGCCTGTTTTTATATTTATCATCCAGACCTCAGCCTCTACTCCAAGTTGGGAATAAACTGCAGCATATACTTTTTTAAAGTCAGTGACCCTGCCGTAGATTATTCCGTCGCAGCCGATGGGCTGGCATATCTCATCCGGTTTTAATTCAAGGATGGTCTTGCCGGTAGATTTCTCGAGTTGGATTGTTTTTTCATCAACTATATAAGGCTCTACGTCCCTGTAAGGTTTAGGGCTGAAATTATTGTAGAACGCCTTTCTTACCTGATTTGCTATGCCCCTTTCCTCTGTCTCATTCTGGAAAGGCATGATTGCAACTATCCTTGGAAGTTCTTCGTCAGAGACTTGCGGCGCCCCAGGCGTACCTTTTGTCATTTCCTCTATTGATGCGCATGAAGAAAGTAATATGAATACAAGAAATAGCACATATTGTTTTTTCATGTTATACCTCCCTGATCTGTCTGTTTTTTTATTCCCTGTAAAACAGAATCTTATCAATCCATACCGTCCCACTGACAGGCGGATTCTGGCTTTTCTGCACCCCTATCCTTACTGCCAGCTTCAATTTTTTACTGCACGTGTCTTTTTAAGAAAGATTCCTGTATAAGACGTAATTATTTTAGATCTATCTGCTGATACAACTTTTATATCAAGCTTTATTTTTCCACCCGACTTGAATGGAACAACAACTCCCGTGACGATGGCATCTCCACCATCGGGAAGAACCATGAAATTTTTATCGCCTGCCGCTGCAAGCTGTTTTGAAACCTCTCTGGCCAGCCTTGTTCCTGTTGCCGAGGGCCTTTTGTAAAAATCTGTAAAATCCTCCACAGTCACGCTCTTTACAGACCTTCTTTGCAACTCATCTGCGATAAATGCGGCTATCCGTTCTAATTTCCGGACATGTTCTTGTGGCAAAGGGGGATTTTGTTCCTGCCCTTTTTCGGCTGGCAGGACATTTGCCGAAAACATGAGCAAAAAAACAAAAGCAGCCAGCATACTGAGCATTTTCACCCGAAACACCTCTATCCTGTCATTGCGAGCCGAAGGCGTGGCAATCTTGTCTTTTGAGATTGCTTCGTCGCTACCGCTTCTCGCAATGACACTTTCATTGCTCTTTGTCTCTCCTTGAGACATGATTGTTTCACTACACCCTTCCCCTCACCTTGAATACAAAATCATAATTTAACAGGTCTTCCCATTTGTACCCCTTCAACGTCGACCTTGTATCATCGCTGTCACCATATGGATTGCCGGGGATATAAAACCAGTTAACTATTGCCTCTCCTGAATGTCTCATTATTATCCAATATTTTCCAGGGGTAAGAACAGGCGATGGCTCTTTTTCTTTGGCAAATGCAAAGTCTATCCAGTAGTAACCGGGACGGAACTTTATACTGCTCAATGAAACAAGCAAGGACCTCTCTCCTGATAAGCCCGGCTTGCCATTTTCATCCTTTACGACATCAATATATAGCGTACCGTCGCCGCCGAATTTGTGCATGGCAAGCGAGATACCCTGCAAGGTCAAGGTCATTGTATTTTCAAGGGTAAAAGCCTGAGCGTATACGTAACGGGATGTCACATGTTCAGCGGTCTCCTTATCAAATACCCTGGTAGCCTCATTGCCGATAATCTGGTATACGTCAACAAGGGTCGGAAATTCCGTATTGCCGAATTCAACAGTACCTTTCTTTGGCGGAGGCGCCGGCTTGAGAGGAGGGGTTATCACGGGCACGGGTTTAGGCGCCGGTGGCGCCGGCTTTACTGATGGAGGCAATATTTTTTCAGGAGCAGCAGCCTTTGCCGTAAGGTTATTGCTCATTATATATGATACTGGCGCATCCTTTGAGGCTCTCAGTTTTATGTTGACGTCATCATTATTAAAAACTGCCTCGATATCTTCGCTGTATCTCGGCAGGTATGGTGATGCGGACCATGAGTCATTAATATCTTTTGAATCCAGTCCGTGTGTCTGTTTGATATGTCTGGTTGATGTAAATTGCCTGGACTGCTGTGGGTCATAAGAAAGCCAGCCTAAATCAGGAAATAATATCTCCATCCATGCATGCCCGCCCTGCCCCATGTCCTGCACAAGATATCCGTTTTCAACAGGAACCTTCCACTGGCGCTTAAGGCTGATGCCGCCAACTATCCGGGCAGGGATGCCTGCCGCCCTGAGTAAAGCCATCGAAAGATGCGCAAAGTTCTGGCAATTCCCCTTCCCTGTTTTAAGTGTATATAATGCATCATACTGCGGAGGGTTATAGGTATATTTTACATTGTCAGAGACCCAATTTAATATAGCATTTACAGCGTCATTTTCTGTTTTTGCATTCTCCGTGAGTTTTTTTGAAAGGGATGCAATCTCTTCGCTGTCGCTTTGAACCATGGACGTAGGCTTAAGAAATACCGCGTCATCTTTTTGAATATCACCGAGAGGAAACGATGATGCGCTTTCCATCGCAAGCAGCTCTGCTTTTATTACAGTGTTATACAATATTGTGACGCTGACATTCTGTTTCAGATTCTCCCATTTTACCTTTTTAAATCTGTTGCCTAATTTGTCCATATCATCCACTACAGATGCAGGCTCCGGAGAAAATCTGATATCCAATCCACTTAAGTCCTGAGATGTTATCTTGTTGGAAAATGTGGTCGGGACTGCAAACCTGAAAGTCAGCGACCGGACATCCTGCTGGACGTCGAAATTAATGCGCTGGGTTGTTTTTATCCTGCTCTCTAATGTTCCGTCAAGGATAAGGGTCTTGGCCGAACATGGGAGCGCCGAGAACATAAAAATTACAAAAATGAATGCGAATAAAACAGGGTTTATTATTTTTGGCTTGGTGCAATTTTTCACGTGTAAATACCCATCTTTGTCATGCTGGCTTGTCCAGCATCCTTCTTCAAGAAAGATTCCCGACAAGCGGGAATGACATTTTCATTCACTTTTGTGCCGACTTGTCGGCATGATTGTTTCATGGGATATTTCATTTTAATTTGAAATCTGTTCTTTCAGCTTTTTCTGCTCCTGCATCCGCTTTTGAACTCTTGCAAGCGCTGCATTCACCTTATCATCAGACTTGATAAGCATCCTGTCCGCCTTCCTGTATAACTCCAGTGCCTGTTCAAGCTCCCCTGTAACCTCAGAACATATACCCAGATTATAAAGAACAGATAAGGCATTTGGCGCAAGAATTCTTGCTTCTCCCCATATCTCACAGGCCCTGTCAAGCCTGCTGTTTTTTGCAAAATCTATCCCCTGGGCTAATTTTGCTTTAGCCGTGTCAGAGATAATGCCGTCGTCTGAATCCATAAGCTCAATTTCTACCGTCACATAATAAGGCGCTATATCTGTCCTGAAAATCTCTTTTCCGTACTGCTTTGCCTGTTCTATAAGCTCTCGTTCACCGGGAAGCGGTTTTTGGCTGTCAGAACAAACTGACCTCTCAACGCTTTTCCCTATATTATTGGAATAAACAACCATCCCTGTTTCTACTTCAACCAACCTTGGAGTAAAGGCAAAGGCCGCAGTCCTTTTTGTGCAGGAAACTGCATATTTTTCATACTTCGCGCACTCCTCGTATGCCCTTCCTTTTTTGTCATGTTTCGTGACTGTCTGAGCACAGCGCGTACGCTCCTCACGGTAAGTCGAGTCACTGACGTCTGATGCGGTTATAATGCCTGTGTAAATACCTTTGGCGCCAACAAGCCTGCCGACCCTGGCAGCGGTATTTGAATCAACAAGCGCGCTTTGTGAAAGTTTCATCTCGCTTATAAGCTTTTCAAGCCTTACCCTGTCCACGAGATTGAAATACTGTTTGTCTCCTATGTTGATGCTTGCAATGGTTCCTTCTATCTCTGCAGCAAACCCTTGCCCGCCCTTGCCGTCAAAGGGCAGGACTGCAACTTCTCTCAGCCTTGACGCCTCGTGATACTTGGCAGGTACAAGCATTGTTGTTTTTACAGCAGGCGGTGCGCAGGATGAAACAAGAACAGCAAAGATTAAAAAAAATAACCTGAAAGCGTGCACCCTTCCCCCCCCTGAATGATATTTTTAAGGATGAATGACGGGCAATTTATGGTTTGCCCGTCATTCGTTGATAAATCTATTTCAGCACAAAAGCTACTTTTGCAGCTGCAAGAAAACCAGCCTTTTGATTTGCAGAAAATATCTTTACTGCATCATCATCTGAAATCTGAAGGTCAGAGGGGTTTACAGAACCGGAGGCTTTTATAATCAATGGATTCTTTGCGCCTCTCTGATCAAGGGCTGCCTTTGCCTTATCAACGCTGTTTGTATATTCCCCGCAGCCCTGCTCAACAAGGACTTTCTGGCTTATCTTTGACGGGTCATAGAGCACTTCGCCCTTCTGTGTAAATATCCTGTTTATCAGGGCAGGCCTGAAACTCTGCTCTGTGGCGTCAATAACAAGGCCGTCATATTTTTCGTCGAGCGGCACAGGTTTATGCTTGTACTGAGGTGTTGGCTGCGCAGGCTCTATTAATTCCTTTTTTACATCGGGTTTTAATATCTTTGCATAAAGGGCGTCCGCAAAACTGCCAGGGCCTGTCATGCCTATCTTCATTATAACAAGGGCTATTTCATCTTCCTTGTTGTATTCCTTATGAACTACCCTTGCGCCTTTTACAAAACCGGCAACAGCTACCCTGACAAGGTCATACTGAAGTGCGGCATCTTTTACCAGCGAGTCTCCGGCAACAGCTACCCCGTCCAAAAATTCAGCCAACTTCCTGTAGGCCAATACCTCGGCGGCCCTCTCCGCAGTCAATCTCTTTTGGCCCTGGCTGATTGCATCTGCCTTTGGAAGCCCTTCAGCAGCAACAAGGATATAGCCGTTTATAAAGGCATCCGAGGAAGACTGCGTAACAGCAAGGTGCTGCTGGTTCAGGTATTCATTTGCCTTTTTAAATTTCTCATCAACCTGGGAATCAGAAGCCGGCGCTGCCATCGAAGGCTGCGTCACTGCAGGCTGATCCTCACCAATCGCAGCTGTTGCTGCAAGAAGACTAAGCAATACAACTAACACAAACATTTTTTTCATAACATTACCTCCTTTTTAATAAGTTTCAAAAGTTAAATTGTCATTGCGAGCCCGAAGGGCGTGGCAATCTTCTTTTTCTGAGATTGCTTCGTCGCTCCGCTCCTCGCAATGACGTTTCATTTAATCGTTTTTAATATATATTCATTTTCTGTCTTAATACTCTGATTGCAAGAATGGCCTCTGCGCCGTCAACAGCAGAATCCACCCTGAAATCTCCGGAAATCTCTCCCTCCATTATGCCTTTTGTCGTCACGTTCATAACTGCATTATAAAACGGAGAGGTCTTCCTTACATCAGGAAATGGAGATTGTTCATGCCCAAAAAATGCAGTTGCGATCTTTTCATCGCCTGTTATTTTTATAAGTACATCTTCAAGAATCAATGCCATCTCACCCCTCAGGACAGGCTCTGATGGTTTAAAGAGATATGCCTTTGTGGTTTCATCATATTTTGGTTCAAGCCCCCTTACCTTCCATTTCATAATCGTAAGGACCTCTTCCTTAAATTGATGATTAAGCATATCCGCAGGCGTGAACTCAGCCTTCATCTTATCTGTCCGTGACTGGGCAGCCAGGCGGCCTGCAAAAAGCTTCTCCAGTTTAAGCTCATCAACAAGCAACGCTGCAAGGTCAGCCCTTGTAACAGAATCCTTAACTGCTATCTGCTTGCCGACATCGCCTACTGTTAAACCTGCCATGGCGCGAACGATCTTGTCCACGCGTTTCCAGGCCCTGTCGGCCTTTTCATTCCATTTTCCTTCGCTCTTCATGTTCAGCACATCGGCAAACTTGTCCCTGGCCTTTTGAAATTCCCTGGCATCCAGATATGCAAGGCCCAGAAAATAGTTGGCAGCCTCTGTCCCCTGATAGTAAATCAGTTTCTTTTCGTCCGCCTTGAGTTTTCTCGCCTCACCAAATGCGTTCTCTGCGTTTTCAAGCCATTCCTTGGGCTGAAGCAGCGTATTGACCCTTATAACGGCAAGATAATAATCAAACTTCTGTTCCTTGCTTTCAGAAAGCTTATCAGCCTTCTTCAGGTGGTCAAAGGCCCTTCCGGCTTCTACATTCCTGAAACCTGCATCCGTAAGTGTCTTTGCCTTTCCGGCTGTAGTGATTGCAAGCCCGCTGTAAGCAATGGGGAACTTCGCATCACAAAACAAGGCCCTCTCAAATTTCTCTTTTGCAACATCCAGGTTACCCTTCTCCAGCGCCTCCATGCCCATTAAGTAATGATGCTGCGGATTATCCTCGGGAGAGGTACACTTTGCCTGCTGTGTTGCGCAGGCAGCAACAAACATAAAAATAAAAACTACAAACAAAAACCTGATACAATTTTTCATATATACCTCCTTTGTTGTTTCGTTTTTCTAAAGTGACGGCGTAGAACTTACATTGTCCCCTATCTTTATGTTATTTATGTTTCCCGTTACAATTGTAGCAGTTGCGGATTTATTGTCAACCTCGGTCACCTTCAGTTCTGCTGCTGTCTCTACCACCCTTTTTATAACCTCTCCTGTTTCAGGATCCTTTATCTCTTTCTTTACCTTAACAACATACAAGGTCTGGCCGACTGTTATGCCTTCACTACTGCCCGCGGCTATATAAACTGTCTTGGACCCGACATCAGTATCTGCCACCTTTGTTTTTATTGCTCCTCCGGCGCTTCCTCCCGTGCCGGTTGTCTTCCCCGAAAGCTGTTTTACTACATCTCCCACACACTTGCGAGTGGCCTGTCCGAGCATGGTCTCGTCAAATCCAGAACCGCCTATTGCTACATGGCCATATCCCCGGTAACGATCACTTGCTGAGACTTTTACGTTGCTTTTGCTTTCCGAAGCCTTGCCCTCTGCTACAGCAACTATCTCGGCAGTTGTAGTGTCAATCATCCTTGCATCAATATACACGGTGGCAACAGCAGTTGATACGCCCACGTCTGCCCCAAGCCCTATCATCCTGCCAAAGCCGCCGGTATCAATGTTTTTAGTGTCAATGCCGAACTGGGTAATGCTACCCATAATCACATACTTAACGCCGAGAATTTTCCCGATCTGAGCTGCAGTTGAAGCATCAACCAGGCCGCTGGCTCCGAGTTTTTGCTCGCTGATTACTTTTTCAAGCTGTTTCCTCTCTATCACTGAAAAAGTGCCGTCCTTTACAAGCTGCGTTACCATCATATCTGATATGCCTTTGCCTATGTCCCAGTCGCCGGGCCACCACCGGTCCCTTATGGTCCCGTACTCAAAATCCAGAACCGCTACTTTTTTCCTTGCCGCCTCGGATGTAAAAGCGCCAACTACTATAGCGGCAACAACCAGAAAACTGATGAATACTTTTCTCATGCAATTCCCCCTTAATTAAATCAGGCCTGTAAGTTTATGAATTACCTGTATTCCATAGTCACAGAGTAATTAGTAAAGTTAGCGAGTCTGAATCCTTTCTGGACAAGGCTGTTTATAAGATAAACTATATTTTCCGGATAACCAACCAGAAATTCCCCGAGTTTCTTTTCCTCGACTGAGGTAACCCATGCAGTGTTCTGCAATATCTCCTTTATCTGGAAGTTTGCGCTTATATCCGATACGTCCTTTGCTGTAAATGATATTTTCTTTGAAGCGCCTTTAATGTGCTTTGACAGGGCTTCTAACACAAGCGGGGTGATCTTTTCCTGAAGGGCCTGCAAGCCCTTCTCAGTTGCATCCTCCACGCTCATGGCCAGGCCCTTTGCCTCTTCCGCGCCTGCCTGAAGAATAATATTCTTGCCTGACGACTTATCTCTTGTAATAAGCCTGTAAGTAAGCCTGACAGTGACATTATGAAACGGCATGGAAATGCCGTAACCGACATCCTCTCCTTTTTTTGTAGAGATAGTGTAGTCAATCTTCCCGATTAACAGGACATTTGAAAGAAACTTATACATCAAAGACCTTACCGTCATGTAGTTTCCTGACTTCACTGCCTTTTCGATATCAGCAGCATCCATTGCATGAGTTGGAGCCACATCAACAACCTGATAGCCCTGTTCTATGAGTTTTCCTATTAATTTTTCTGACAGTACGTTTGTCTCGTCATATTCATCAGTTGTCTGCAGGGAAGCGCCATGTTTGCCGGTATGTTCACTTATGACCTTGGGTTTTCTTGCAGGAATAAAGACTGCCAGGGAATTATTCAGGGCCAGCGACATCAGGGCATCCTGGGCCTTTGTTGGTTCAATACATGCGTTTATCCTGACCCAGAACGTATCTTTCCGGTTATCCTCAAGGATAAGTTTATAGCCCGTCACAAGACCCCTGATGTTTTTGCTTATCGCATCATCAACAACGGCAAAGTTCTGGACTACGGTCTGGGCCTTGACCTCGACCCCGACACTCTGCTCAATTGCAGACCATTTCGCCCTTGCTATGGCCTCAGTTTTGGAAGAAGGAACATCATTGTTCACTATAACAGCCTCGCCCTCTGCATCAATACATTTTACGCCTGCCTCTGAAATAAAAGGCATTGCCAAACTGACCAGAAGGGATACGCCAAAAAATGCACTCTTGAATTTTAAGCTTTGTTTTTTCACCTAAAAATATCTCCAATCTGTCATGATGACAAAATTTAATTCATCCCTTTTTCATAAAAAATCCAAGGGTTACAGGCATTTTGTTATAGTTAAAGAAATACCAGAAGAAGCAAGTAATGTCAAGCTTTTTCAGGAAACAATCGCTTGAAATTACTGCAAGAATTCATCTGCCTTTTTTAGCCTGCGGGCAAATTCCTTTAAAAACAATATGGCTATCTTCGGTTCTTCTCTCAGGAGCGTCTCAAAATTTTCCGGTGTTATGGCAATGACAACTGTGTTATCCTCTTCTGCCTGTGCGCTTGTTGTCCTCGGGGTTCCGATTAATAATGCCATCTCCCCGAAGTATTCACCCTTTTGCATAATCCCCAGCACCTGCCCTTTTTTTACAAGCCTTACACTGCCTGACATAATGTAAAACATATCATTGCCCTTTTCTTTTTCTTCTCCTTCTTTAAATATAAGTTCTCCTGAATTGTAATTTTTTCCAAATCGGCTCTTGAGTTTTCTCGAAGCCCTGTCAGTGCGCACTTCATAAAACAGCCCCCGAAGCATGAGAACATCCTTCCTCCTCAGATTGGCAATCACCTCCGCACCGAAAAGGAGCACAATGAAAGAGTAATAAATCCATACAATAATTATAAAAAGGGCTTTTAATGAGCCAAAAGTAAAGCCGTACTGCGGATTGTAGGAAAGGAAAAGGCCGAACACAGGCCTGATTATACTCCATAAAAAAGTCGTAACGACAGAGCCCGCAAGTATATAAAATAATGAAACTCTTGCAGGCGCAAAAACAAGATAGAACAGGAACATTATTGCAGCAGTAAGGCAATATGACGTGATATCATAAAGAACGGTGCTGCCCTCCAGGATAAGAAATTTTTTGAACGTCACATTAAAAAAACTTACGCCAACAAGCAGGGATAATGTCAGGAGTACTATGCTCATATCCAAAAGTTTGGTTTTCAAGAAAGACGGCCTCTCTTCTACCTTAAAGATACCAAAAAAAGCAGTGCGCAGAGTTCCAATTAATGGCATAGACGCCCATAAAAGCGCCAACATGCTTAACAAACCCCATATACCCTTATGCCTTGCCAGCGCAAAAACCTCTTCCATTATGGTGTCGCTGTAGTAGGGGATAAACTGGGAGATGAGCATGGTAAGCCTGTTCATAACCGCCTTTGACGAGGTTATAAAAAAGCTCAGAGTAAAAAACAGCAAAAGAAGCAAAGGGACTAATGCAAAAAGCGAATAATAGGCAAGCGACGCCGCAACAGATGAATTATTGTTCTTTGCAAATGACTTTATGGACTGCCAGAACACAGTAAGGGTCATGATGGGCTTATCTTTAATGTTAAACAGCATCTTATCCTCAAAAGTTTATATTATTTTTAAATAAATGTCTTGCAAAATCAATAGAAGAAAAGTATAAAATACATCCTATGATGAAAAATAAATCTAATGCAGGCATTCCGAAAGGTTTTCTTTTTTCCGTTGCAGAGGCTGCAATTAAAAAACCGGGAAGAAAAGACGTTGCCCTGATATATTCCTCAGTCGAGGCAAACATGGCAGGAGCTTTTACCTCAAACAGGGTAAAGGCTGCACCGGTAAAGCTTGATATTGAAAAAATCAGCTCCGGCAAAGGACAGGCAATAATTATTAACAGCGGAAATGCAAATGCATGCACAGGCAAAAAAGGGATGGAAGACGCTGTTGAGACAGCCTTGCTTGTTGCTAAGAATCTGAAGATTAAGCCTTCCCTTGTTTATGTCTGCTCAACAGGCGTTATCGGAACACCAATGCCCATGGAGAGGATAAGACCCGTGATTGCCAATCTCCCGGCAAATTTAGGCAAATCAAATCTTGATAATGTTGCTGCTGCGATAATGACCACTGATACGTTTTCAAAAATTGTAAAGAGAAAAGTAAAGATTAAAAATAAAACAGGCACAATAGCAGGGATATGCAAGGGTGCGGGCATGATATGCCCGGATATGGCAACAATGCTCTGCTTTATAATCACGGATGTAGCAGTTAATAAAGCGACTCTTAACAGGGCGATCAAGGATTCCGTTAAAAAATCATTCAACAGGATAACAATAGACGGGGACATGTCCACAAACGATACAACATTGATAATGGCAAATGGAATGCTTGGTAACCACGAACTGAAAGAAAGTTCAGCCTCCTATAAAACCTTCAAGAAGGCCCTGGATGAGATTACCTGCGAGTTAGCAATGCTTGTTGTTAAGGATGGGGAGGGAGCTACAAAATTAATTGAGATAGAGGTTGAAGGCGCAGTCAACGAGAAAACCGCTGAAAAGGCTGCTTTTGCAGTTGCAAATTCAAGCCTGGTAAAAACAGCCATCTACGGGAATGATGCAAACTGGGGGCGTATTATGGCTGCACTCGGATATTCAGGAATAGATTTTTTTGAGAATAAGGCAGCTATTCAGCTCGGCAGTATCAGGGTAACTGAAAGAGGCATCGGGACAGGAAAAGACATCGAGGCAAATAAATATCTTAAAAACAACAGGGAGATTAAAATCCTCATAAACCTTAACAGCGGCAAGGCCTCCGCAAAGATCTTAACATGCGACCTGACAGAGGAATATGTCAGGGTTAATGCAGACTACAGGACATAGCCTTTCTGTTATCTTAACCAAAATCTAAGAGGCTGTTGCCTTATATCCTGCTTTTTTAATGGCAGTTTCAATATCCTGCCTGCTGAGCTTTGCCTCGTCGAATTTAACAGAAGCGCTTCCAACTTCAACATTTGCCTCTGAAACGCCTGCAAGCCCCATAATAGCCTGTTTTACCCTTCCAACGCAGTGCATACAGCTCATGCCTTCTATTTTTATCTTTGTTTCAGTCATGATTTATTTTACCATCCCCAATGCTTCTTTTGTCATCTTCTCTGCTGTCTCGAAAACAGCCTTCTTACCCTCTTCTGTCCTTGCCTCAATATAAAATCTGACCTTCGGCTCTGTGCCTGACGGCCTTATCATTAGCCATGAACCATCGTCAAAGACAAGCTTTGTGCCGTCAACTGTGATTACATTTTTTACAGTTCTTTTATCTCCTCCAATAATCACTTCATCCCCTGCCTTATACTGAGCGCTGATAACCGACAGCTTTTTTATCAAAGGTTCACCTGCCAGCGAGTGGTCAACTGCTATCCCCGAACGGTCAGGGTAATAATGTCCAAACTCATCCATTATATCCCTGAGATATTCACTCAGATTCTTGCCTGTGACTGCCACCATTTCTATGGCCAGCAACAAGCCAAAAATCGCATCCTTTTCGAGCGTATGGTTATATCCTGTTATACCGTCTGACTCTTCAAAGGCAACTACTGCTCTTTCTTTGGCTGTTTTTAAGAGATATGGTCTGAAATTCTTAAATCCTACCTTAGTTTCCTTCACCGGTATTGCGAGTTTTCCTGCTATAGCATTCAAGAGATTGCTTGTGCCGACAGATTTTACGGCGATTCCCTGAATACCTTTATGAACATGGAGATAATGAAATGCCATAGCGCCAAAGTAATTCATAGGTATCTGCATCTTTGCATCCGCATGCCTTATGCGGTCACCGTCAGGGTCCATGATAACACCAAGACAAAATCTCGCCCTGCTTTTCTTTAAGACTTTTTCGACTCCCTGCATGTTTTTTTCAGAAGGCTCAGGAGCTACACCGCCAAAGAGGAAATCATCCTCTGTTCTAAGATATATAATCTTATCGCTCTTGCCAAGAATCCCCTGGATTTTTCCCCTTGTAGCTCCATGGACATTGTCAATACAGACAATGCAGTCCTCCTTGTTTATAAAATCCTTTATCCTTTCGATATTCAGTGTCTTACGCATAAGAATATATTTTATATACAGGGAAGCAAGGTCTATCTTCTCAACGCTCTCAGGTTTTATTGGCTTAATGACAACGGATTCGCTCATCATCCTGTTGGCTGTCTCTTCAAGCTTTGTTGTAATCTCAGCTCCTGCAGGGCCGCCGTCTGAAGGGTTGAATTTAAAACCTGCATAATTTGCAGGATTATGTGAAGGCGTAAGGTTTATTGAACATGCAGCATTCAGCATTTCTATGCCGGCTGAAAACTCCGGCGTGACTGCCTCGCCTGCATACCAGGTTTTTATCCCACTTTTTTGAAGCAGGCCTATTGCTTCCATGGCAAATTCAGGGCCGAGAAATCTGTTGTCATGCCCCACAATGATGCCGCGTCTTTTTACCTCTTCGAACTCCGATACTCCCATTGCCTGCATCACAGACTTATCATTGCTCTTGAGCATTTCGATTATGGCTGAAGTCACAATGCGAAGGTTATTGAATGTAAAGTCAGTGCCAATCTCTCCCCGCCAGCCTGATGTTCCGAATACAATTTTGGCAGGGGACATATTCTCCCTTGCAAGCTTTTCTATAACTGATAAAAGTCCTTTGTTTTTTGAAACATCAGACATTATCTCTTTCCAGCAGGAAGCAGCGTCTTTAAATTCGCGTTTCATTAATCCTCAATTTTAGAGCCCTGGAAAAGTGTCATTGCAAGCAGGTCCCTCGCTTGTCATTGCGAGCCGAAGGCGAAGCAATCTCGATTTTATCGCTCTGGATAAACTCCGCAATCTCGCTTTTATATAAATCAATATGTTAGAGATTGCCACGTCGGTCGTATCGCCCTCCTCGCAATGACGCCAAAATATGGGGTTTTTCAGCAGTCTCAATTTACAAAAGTTCCCGCACTTTTTTAATAATTGCACTTCTTGATATTTCCTCGTAATCAAGAAGCTCTCCTGCTTTTCCGCTCTTCGGCATCTTTTGCACCGAGAGCGAATGGACAGGCACATCAACATCAGCCATCAGGCTCCTTACTGCTTCTCCTATACCGCCTTCTGCAAAATGGTCTTCAACGGTGATTATCGCCTGAGTAATATTTGCCGCCTTTCTGAGATTAGTCATATCCGCAGGCTTGATGCTGTAAAGATCAATTATGCGGATAAAAATTCCTTCTTTCTTCAACTCCCCATATGCGCCCAATGCTTCATGAACTGTTATGCCTGCTCCAACAACTGTGATAACGTCCTTATCGCTCTGCCTTAATACCTTGCTTCCGCCAATCGGGAATTCCTCATTTGTCTTATAGATAATCGGCGTAGCATTTCTTGTGGTGCGAATGTATACCATTCCCTTATGCCTGGCTGCCTCTTCAGTCAGTTTTTCCGCTGACACTGCATCAGAGGGATACAAAACAACACTGTTCAGTATCGTTCTGAACATGGCTATGTCTTCAAGCCCCATCTGTGAAGCGCCGTCTTCACCTATTGATACTCCTGCATGAGAGCCTATGAATTTTATGTTGGCATCTGAATACCGGCTCATCCTTATCTGGTCAAAGGCACGCGTGAAAAATGCAGCAAAGGTCGAAATGAACGGGATTTTATTGCGCCGTGATAACCCAAGAGCAGCGCCAACCATATTCTGCTCTGCAATATACATCTCAAAAAAACGCTCGGGGTATTTCTCCCTGAATATATCGGCATGCGTTGAATTGCTTACCTCTGCATCCAGGACTACGATGTCCGGATATTTGGGAAAGATTCTTGCAATTGCATTTCCATAGGCCTTTCGGGTTGCAACAGGCGTATCAGCAAGATAGAGAATCTTTTGAGTTGCCTGAGGAGTGCGTATTTCAGGTTTCAGATCTTCGGGCTTTGCCATATCTCCGCGCACTGCTTTGTCTATCTCTCCCATTTCTTTAAGCGCCTGTTCAAGCTGTTCCTTGTTAAGCGCCTTGCCGTGCCAGCCATTTTTATCTTCAATAGATGAAACGCCCTTCCCCTTAATAGTCTTAGCGATAATCATCACGGGCCTGTCATTAACCTGCAATGCTTTTTCATAAGCGCCAAGAATCTCGTCAAGATTGTGGCCGTCTATCACAATGGTCTCCCAGCCAAAAGAGGAAATACGTTTTTCATAGGCATTTACATCATGCCCGTACATAGTCTCCCCTCTCTGGCCCAGGCGGTTCACATCGATAATTCCAACAAGATTGTTAAGCTTATAGTGTACTGCTATCTGCATTGCCTCCCATTGGGAACCTTCCGACATCTCGCTGTCCCCCAGAAGCACATAAGTTTTATAAGGTAGTTTATCTATATACTTTGCATTCAGGGCCATCCCAAGGCCTATGGAAAGCCCCTGCCCCAGAGAGCCGGTGGAGACCTCGGCATATTTAAAGGCTGTAGTTGCATGACCTTCCAAATGACTGCCAAATTTTCTCAGGGCCAGCAATTCCTGTTCTGTAATTTTTCCTCCTGCTGCCCACAATGCGTAAAGCAGCGGCGAGGCATGGCCCTTGGAAAAAATAATGCGGTCATTATTAGGGTGGCCCGGCTGTTCAGTGTTAAACCTGAAAATCCCGCTGAACATCAGGCATGTCATCAAGTCAGTTGCTGAAAGGGAAGATGTCGGATGTCCTGAACCTGCCTCTGTAGTTGAAACAAGAATGAAATATCTGATAAGTTTTGCTATTTTTTCCAGCTTTTCTTTGTCAGCCATATTATGTTCCCCTTATTCTATCAAGTTTATTTATTAATGGAAAGTTTGACAGGCAAGCACTTTCTTGGTGTATAATAAAAGCCTTCTATCTGAGAAATTCCCGGGTAGCTCAGCTGGCAGAGCAGGTGGCTGTTAACCACCCTGTCGGGGGTTCGAATCCCTCCCCGGGAGCCAAACTTCAACAAGCTCATATTAGCCTTGATTGGAAGCAATAAGAAGACATCACAAATACTTTGCCGATTACCCTTTTCTTTCAAATGCCTTTCCCCCGATAAGAACAAAGACTACAGACATAGCGATTATAACTCCTATATCAACAAACACATTGAAATCAGGGCTCATAGGCCCGGTTGCGAGTGGAGATATTACATGTTTCAAGGCATCCACGCCGTAAGTGAGAGGATTTAACTTTGCAACAAACTTTAGAATCTCGGGCAGGAGCTTCACGGGGTACATCGCGCCGGAAAGGAAAAACATCGGCATAATTATAAAGTTCATTATTACGCTGAAACTTTCGTAGCTTTCATAAAAAGTTGCAAGCACAATCCCGAAGGCAGATATTGAAAAAGATACGGTAGTGCATATCAGAATAACGCCTATGATATTTAATATTCCCAGTTTCAGCCCCAGAAAAGGAAAGAGCGCAAGCACAATAACAGCCTGAATAGTTGAAATGATTGTCCCGCTTAATGCCTTGCCGATTACAATTGAAAACCTTGACACCGGCGCAACCAGAATCTCCTTCATGAAACCGAACTCCTTATCCCAGATAATCGAGATGGATGAAAACATCGAGCTGAAAAGAATTGTCATGCCCAGGATACCGGGAAAGATGAACTGCATATATGAGACCCCGCCCACAGGCGCCACAAGCCTTGACATGCCTGCCCCAACAAGGAAAAGCCAGACCAACGGCCTTGCTATTGCAGAGATAAGCCTCGACTTTTCCCTTACAAACTTTTTGAATTCCCTTGCAACAATCACATATATAGCATTAAATTCCATATGTTTGCCCTTCTACTATAGTTAAGTTGTCACTTTTATCATTCCAGCTCGTCGCCATTTTGTCATTGCGGCTTGTCCGCAATCCTTCTCTCAGCCTCGGCTGATTCACTGAGGTGAACAAAAAAGATTCCGAACAAGTCGGAATGACAGAAAACGAAACAGATTCCCAGCGACCGAGAATGAGCGAGAATGCTTTGCCCTGTCAATAATCATCATATTCAACTATGCCTCCTCCTATACGCCCTGACATCTTCCTTTATCGTATCCGAACCAGAGCCGCCCTCTTCCCTTATTTCCTTCCCTGTCAGCTTTAAAAAAACATCGTTAAGAGTCGGCCTCTGAAGCCTCACTGATAAGACAGCGTCGCCTAAAGTTCTTATAAGTTCGGGTATACATGCATCTCCTTTTATCGTGGATATAAAAATCTCTCCGTCCTTCACCGAGGCGTCAACATTCAAGACTTTTTTAACCTCATCCACTGCCTTTAGATTATCCTTTGTCTTTAGATATATGACATCACCGCCAATTATTTTTTTAAGTTCTGCGGGACTGCCGCTTGCGATAATCTTTCCATTGTCTATGATGGCAATATTATCACAGACCTCTGCCTCTTCCATATAATGCGTTGTCATAAAAATTGTTACATTGTGCTTTTTAGGAAGCTCTGTTATAAATTCCCATAGGTTCGTCCTGCTTTGCGGGTCAAGCGCTAATGTAGGTTCATCGAGAAAAAGTACTTTAGGCCTGTGTATCAAACCCCTCGCAACCTCAAGCTTCCGTTTCATGCCGCCTGAGAATTTTTTTACAAGGTCATCTTTCCTGCCAAACAGATCAACAAATTTCAGTGCATCATCAACCCTTTTTTGACGTTCGCTCTTTTCAACATTATAAAGATATGCATGGAATATCAGATTCTCTTCTGCCGTGAGGTCTTTGTCCAGAGTTGTGTCCTGAAAAACTATGCCGATGGATTTTCTCACCAACGCTGATTCTTTTGCGCAATCATGCCCGTCTATGAATGCCTTTCCTGAAGTCGGCGAAAGCAGGGCGCAGAGGATATTTATCGTTGTTGTCTTGCCGGCTCCATTTGGCCCGAGAAAACCGAATATCGTGCCCTCTTCAACGTTAAAAGACACGTCATCAACTGCGGTGACATTTCCAAACTTTTTTACAAGATTTTCAACTTTAATTATTGGCATATATAGACCTTTTTTACAACCGAACCTTATATCGTCATTCCCGTGAAAACGGGAATCCAGAAAGAACAAAAACTGGCTATCCTTATGATACCCGTGTGTACTGAAAAGCACAAGACACACCAGCCTGTTGAAAAACTCTTTTTTTCTGTCATTGCGAGCGAAGCGTGGCAATCTCGCCTTTAATAAAATCAATGGGTTAGAGATTGCTTCGCCGCAGAAACTGCTCCTCGCAATGACATACGATTGGTTTTTCAACAAGCTGACACGTCTTGACAATAAAGGGGTTTTAATCAATAATTACACAGGCAAAACTTGATAAAACTTAAAACAAAAGGAGATTATAGGATTTCTGCCAGAATGAAAATATCCGCACTCTTTGGTGCTGATGTGAATGAGGTAGGCGCTCAATGCCGACATGGGAAAGGATGAAATGAAGCAAAAGGATATGTTAATAAAAAACCTGAAACGGTGTTCTTTAGAAATAGCAGGAATATTTCTTTTATTTGCTGCGTCATCAGCGCTGGCAGATCAGTGGAGCCCGCGTTATACCGAAAGTCTTCCGGACTCCTCCTTTGCTGTCAGTGAAATTACAAAAAATGGGAAGAAAATTCGATACCTTCCCCATCATAACCATCTGGGAGAACTCGATATCTATCATTTGAAGATAGCTTTGGGAAAAATTCAACAGGTAAAATGGATAGACCCTGCAAATTTTGCCAAAGCCAAAGTCCACTTAGAGCAACACTATCTGGACTACAAGCAAAAACGGGCTAAAGTTTTTGGATTAAAAAATACCGTTAACATCAACAAAGCATCTGCTAAAGAATTAATGCAACTCCCTCACATTGGGGAAAAACGGGGACAGAATATAATTGAGTATCGAAAAACGTACGGGGGCTTCAAAAGCGTAGGCGAGTTGAGACGTGTTCCTGGTATCGGACCTAAAATATTAAAAGATGTCGAGGATCTTGTTACTGTGAAATAGAGTTTAGGGAACAGACATGGACGGTTCTATTTAGAAATGCCCAAAACTTTATTAAAAATAAAAAATAGGGACAGCGCCCATTAATAAATAAAAATTTGCCCGCACCGACAGATAATGCGTTGCAAAAAACTTGCGCTAAAACCTTTCAGGCTTCTTTTGCAACGGAAACATTATGTGAAAATGGGGGCTGAAAAAAAGACTATGAAGGAATATAATTAGACAATATTTATGTTTGATCGAATCTTAAAAGAGATGCGAGACAAGATTCGCAAGCTGGAATACATCATGACAATCCACGCCGACGATGAGATGAATGATGACTGCTTGACCATTTTTGATGTTGAACGATGTATTCTCACAGGACGGATTCTTGAACGGCAGAAAGACAAAGAGACTTCCGAGTGGAAATATCGAATAAATGGGCAGACACTCTCTGATAACGAAGTTGAGATTGTTGCCAAAATTAGTCCAACAGGCAAGTTGGTTATAATTACTGTATATATGCCATAATATTGCTATGGGAACAGGAAAACAGATGATTTGTGATGTTTGCGGGAAGCCGGGTGCACGCATCCGCAAGGTTGCAAGGACTTACGGTAAGGGCAAGGACATCTTGGTCATAGAAAATGTCCCTGTCGTTACATGTCCACATTGCGGGGAAAGTTATCTTGAAGCAGAGACACTGTATGAAATCGAGCGTATTAAATTGCATAAGAAAAGCTTTGCAGTTAAGCGCTCAGTTCCTGTTGTTGAATATGCTTGAAGAAAGAAGGCACGCACCCCACTCCACATAACAACCCGGTTTGCGGCGCTCCAATATTCGGATTCAACGTTGGGGTCGCTCCTTGTGCCCGCTCTGAAGTTCACCCTCCCCAACCCCTCCTCACTCATACCTCAGCGCAGTAATCGGGTCATACAGCGAGGCCTTTCTTGCAGGATAAACCCCAAAAAATATTCCTACTGCCGCTGAAAACAAAAATGCAAGAACTATAGACCACAGCTCAAGCTGCGTTGGAAGAAACTCTATGAAATATGGAATTATAAATGAGACAGTCCCTGCAAACAAAATTCCTCCTGTCCCCCCAATAATGCTCAAGGTCATTGACTCTACCAGAAACTGAAGCAGGATATCACTGTTCTTGGCGCCCAGGGCCTTTCTGATTCCAATCTCTCTTGTCCTTTCTCTCACAGAGACAAGCATTATATTCATTATGCCTATGCCGCCGACAACCAACGATATTGCAGCAATGCCCGCAAGCACCGCCGTCATGATATTCAGTATCTTAGTCATGACACCAAGCATTTCGTCCTGGCTCATCACCGTAAAATCTTCCTTCCCTGCATGTCTTTTGATCAGTATCTGCTTGATCTCTTCTGTTGCTTCATGTATCTCATTGGCGCTCTTGACCTTGATTGTTATATTAAAAAGACGGTCTGTATCAAAAAGTTCCTGGGCTGCAGTGGTCGGGATAAAAACTATATCGTCGAAATCAATCCCCAGTGTCACTCCTTTTTTCTCCATAACGCCGACGACCCGGTATTTGCTGTCACCAATGCTGACGAGGGCGCCAAGGGCATTCTTGTCGCCGAAGAGGTCCTTTTTAACTGTTCTTCCCAGCACACAGACCTTCCTTTTCGCATCAACCTCGGATTCGGTGATGAACCTCCCTGAATCCACCTTCAGGTTCCTGATGTTGAAATAAGTCTCGGTAGACCCCACGATGGAGTTGTCCCTGCTCTGATTGAGGTATTTGACCTTTGCAGAGCCGAACATCACCGGCACTGCATCGTCCACATGCTTTGACCGTCTCTTGATAAGCAGGGCGTCATCATAGATAAGTTTTCTTACGGTACTTGCCTCAGGCGGATGAAACCCTCCCTTCGCAGAGGTCTTTCCGGGAACCACGATGAGGATGTTGGTGCCGAGGTTTCCAAGCTCCCTGTGTATGTAGGTGCGTGCGCCTTCGCCGATAGAGACAAGGAGTATTACTGCTGCAACGCCTATAATTACCCCGAGCATTGTCAGGAAAGACCTAACCTTGTTGCTCATCAGAGAGTCTTTTGAGACTTTTATGATTTCAATTATATCCATAAATATTGTCCGTATAGAACAGCAGGATATAGTATTTGAGCGGTTTTATTTTGCCGATATTCAATAACAAGCCCTGTTTCATTGTCATTCCCGCTTGTCGGGAATCTTTCCTGAAACAAAGAGAGATTCTGGACAAGCCAGAATGACAAATAGAAGGTCATGAGTGAAAATACCATATCCCGCATCTGCATGTTTATATTTCAGTAACATCCATCTTGGCATACTCCGTCCCTTATAGTTATTATCCTTGCCGCCTGCTCAGCTATCTCTTTCTCATGCGTGACAAGAACAATTGTAACACCTTCTTTATTCAAACCCTTGAATATGTCTATAATCTCTTTCCCTGAACGGCTGTCAAGGTTTCCCGTCGGTTCATCAGCAAGGATTATCGCAGGCTCATTTATCAAAGCCCGCGCGATTGCCGCCCTCTGCTGCTCGCCTCCCGAAAGTTCATTTGGATAATGATCTGCCCTGTGGGAAAGGCCTACTTTCCGGAGCATTTCCATTGCCCTCTGCTTCCTCTCCTTCGCCAATACACCGCTGTAAAGCAGCGGCAGTTCAACATTCTTCCACGCCGGGAATCTCGGAAGAAGATTAAAACTCTGAAACACAAACCCTATTTCTCTGTTCCTTATCTCTGCAAGTTCATTGTCTGTTTTCAGGCTTACATCCAAATCATGCAGAATGTATGTACCTGAAGTCGGCCTGTCAAGGCATCCTATAATATGAAGCAATGTTGACTTGCCTGAACCGGAAGGCCCCATTATGGCAACAAGCTCCTTTTCGGCAACCTCCATATCTATGCCCTTCAAGACCTCTACCGTCACCTTCGGTAAAACATAGGATTTCTTTATGTCCTTCAGGGATATCACTCCGGCTTTTTTGTCTCTTTCACCCTTTTGTCGTCAGCAAGGCCTGATGCATCGGGATTTGAGATTATAATATCTCCCTCTTTAAGGCCGGATGTTATCTCCGTATAACTCCAGTTAAATCTCCCTGTTTCAACAGAAACCAGCCTGGCCTTTGAACCGACCTTAAGAAAAACCTTCTTCTTTCCATCCCTCTCAAGAATCGTCTGTGAAGGGACCACAAGTGCATCCTTCACGCTGTCAATTATAATCTCTATATCCGCAGACATCCCCTGCTTCCTGACTATTTCTTTTTCCCTGAACCTGGTCCTTACCTCGAAGGTCCTCGTCTCCTGCTTGCCTCCAAGGACAACAGGAGATATCATGTATACCGAACCCTTAAAAATCCTGCCCGGATATGCATCCATTGTTATATTGACATCCTGCCCTGATTTCACCTTTGCAACATCTGCCTCGTCTATGAAGGCCTCGATATAGAGATCCTCTGTCGAAACAATATTTGCTATAAGCGCCCCCTTTGCAACTGTCTCGCCGATCTTTACAGGCCTTGATGTTATGACTCCGTATATCGGGGATTTTACAAACGAGTAATCGTAGTTTAATTTCGCAAGCGCAAGCGAATTCTTTGCCTCTTTTACGCCGGCATTTGCAACATCTCGCTCCCTGAATACAGAGTCAATATCTGTCTGTGATACATATCCTTTGTCTTTCAGTTCGTTAAGCCTGTTCAATCTCGCCTCAGCCTCTTTAGCGACAGCAATTGCCTTTTCCATGGATGCCTGGGCAATCCTGAAATTGAGCGAAGCCTCATCAGGGTCGATCTCTGCTATTGCAGATCCCGGCTTTACGATATCGCCTTCTTCAATAAAAAGCCTGGAGATTCGCCCAATCCTCTGGGCCGTAACTTTTATTTCCTTATCTGATTTTATAGTGCCTGTTGACGTAGCAGTTACAGTTATCAGAAGTTCCTGCTTCTTTACAGTCACTGTCTTGACCTCAACGGCGTTGAAAGCTCTTTTGATAACAAAAATGGTTATCAGCAAAGCAATAACAATAAAAACCCAGAAACCAATTCTCCGGTAGAAAGACATTCTATTTCTCCTTATTAATCACTAAGTTAAATTCTACCATAAAAAAGATACAGAGTTCTCCTGGCAAGATATTTAGGAGGCTATTAAAAATCTGTCATTGCGAGCGAAGCGTGGCAATCTCGCATTTAATAAAATCAATGGGTTAGAGATTGCTTCGTCGCCCCGAAGGCTTTCGGGACTCCTCGCAATGACATGTAGCGAGTTTTTCAACAAGCTGTTAGATGATTTAAATCATAGCAATGCATCCTGGGATATTTTATACTCAATACAAGAAAACACAAAAATTGAAGGAGGACAGATATGGCACTAAGAAATATAATAGAGATTGACGAAGATAAGTGTAACGGATGCGGCCAGTGCGTAGTTGACTGTGCAGAAGCAGCCTTGCAGATTATCAATGGGAAAGCAAAGCTTGTTAAAGAGATATACTGTGACGGATTAGGTGCATGTATGGGCAATTGCCCGACCGGAGCCCTTAAGGTAGTGCAGAGAGAGGCCGAGGCATTCGATGAGAAGGCCACTGAAAAACATATACATGAAACAAAAAACAAAAAAGAAGAACCCTGCGGATGTCCCGGTTCAAGGACTGTTGATTTTTCAGAAAAAACAGAAGCCCATACCGGTACAGTAGAGCTTAGGCCGGAACTTTCAAACTGGCCTGTCCAGTTAAAACTCGTTGCGCCGAATGCCCCTTTTTTAAAAGATGCCGACCTGCTTCTGGCAGCTGATTGCACAGCTTTTTCTGCAATCAACTTCCACAGCAGATTCATTAAAGGTAAAAAACTTTTGATAGCTTGCCCGAAACTGGATGATACACAGCTTTATTATGAAAAACTTACTGAGATGTTCAAAGGAAACGACATCAAAAGCATAACCGTAGCAAGAATGGAAGTTCCGTGCTGCGGCGGTTTGATACACCTGGCAAAAGAAGCCCTTAAAGCGTCAGGAAAGGACATTCCCCTGAATGAGGTTGTTATCGGAATTAAGGGTGAAATCCTGAGCGAAGGAAAGAGCCCTCTTATTCCGAAACTACAAAAAATATCATAAAAGATAATCAAGCACGGTGAATACAAATACTGTCATGCTTATATAGCCGTTCATATTGAAAAATGCCATATCAAGCCTGCTGAGGTCATTGGGCTTAACCAGCGAATGCTCGTATATGAAAAGCGCTGCCGCAACTGCCATTCCAATCCAGTAAAATATTCCGAGGTTAAAAATTATCCCTGTAAATACAAGCAGTCCCCATGCAAAAAAATGAAATATGCCTGAAAACAGCAAGGTCTTTTTAATGCCAAATCTCTTTGGAATCGAATACAGGCCGAATGACTTGTCGAACTCCAGGTCCTGAAGGGCATAAAGAGCATCAAATCCCGCAAGCCAGAATATCACCGCAAGGGCAAGCGGCAATATCTGCCAATCCAATGTGCCTCTTACAGCAATCCATGCGCCCAGAGGCGCTGCCGAGAGAGATAGTCCGAGCACAAAATGCGACAGCCACGTAAATCTCTTTGTATAGGGATAGAGAAATACAACTGCAATAGCAACAGGAGAAAGTTTAAGGCAAAGCGGATTGAGCATATAAGCGGCATAAATAAGCACCGCAAACGATACGGTTGTAAATATGACTGCATCCATAACCCTGACCTTGCCTGCCGGTATCTCCCTGCCAGAAGTCCTCGGGTTTTCAGCATCTATCTTCCTGTCAATAATCCTGTTCAGCCCCATTGCGCCTGACCGCGCTCCCACCATTGCAACTATAATCCAGAATATCTGCCTTAACGACGGAATGCCTGATGCAGCAATGACCGCTGCTGTCAGGGCAAATGGAAGCGCAAAAATGGAATGAGAAAACTTTATTAACTTTAGATAAAGAACAAGTTTTTGGAACAATTTAACCCTCCGCAATCTGATTATTTCATAATAACATAACCTATTTATTGGTATTGAGGTATTTAATTCATTATGCTATCATGACGCAAATAGTTTAAAGCTACCCTTGAGGTAGATTATATGTTATGCGCAAAATGAATAAGATATTTAGATTAATAATATTAATATCAATTGGCTCCTACGTGCTTTTGCTCTTTGCGCCTTACAACATTCCCGCAATTTATGACCAATCGACACTTAATCTTCTAGAGTGGTCTGGATATGGGGCAAATGAAATCCTACTGAATTATGGTTTTTGGGCTGTTATGGTGTTGTACCTAATTTCTGCTCTCGGACTATGGTTCTTTATAAATGAAGCAAGATTTCTTTATTTAGCCGTAATTGTATTTGACCTACTTTCGACTCCATTCGGAGGTTTATGGGTGCAATCAGGTATTGATGGTATGCTCAGCTACATCAGCACTCTGCTTGACGGTATTATTTTGTATATGGCTTTTATGAGTCCTGTCTCACAACAATTTAAATCAGTTAAAGCTCTGAAGTGGACGCAAGACGATCTCATGCCTGCTTCATATACGGATGAGCTTAGCTCCAACTTGGAGAATTTAATAGCCGTTATCAGAAAATATAAAGTGGCATCCTGGGCCTTTGCGCTATTTGTCGGTTTTGTATTCCGTTATTTATATGCAATAGTAAAGAATTCTATTTTCATAAAGAAACTTATTTCGCCATTATTTGGACGGATAGATCTTTTTTCCGAGTTGCAAATACAGATTCTTATAGTTGTCGTGAATATCATTACTGAATTTACATCATCTCTATTCCCAGCTATGTTCTGCGGCGGCTTGCTCGTGTATCTTTTCGGAAAAAGGGCCACTGAATTAGGTATATGGTCGGCGTGTATGTTTATCGCTCTAGGTCCCAGATTCTTGTTCTTTTGGCAAGCTCCCGAAATTGGCCTGAAAATCAGTATTTTAATGCAGCCTATAATAGCAGTAATCGTATTGGCATCAGCTATATCTGTAATTACGAAAAGGACAAATCGCATAACAACCGGCTCGACGGCCGACCGGGGTTAAGCTGGTTCGGTTTTGGCAAAGACTGGTTGCCCCGGCGGGTCAGCCGTAACGTTATGCGTAAATAATAACTTCCTCATCTAAATCCCGAATATTACAGTCCTTTCCTCCATATCAACTTTATCTATCCTCACCTTTAATTCCTTACCTATAGTAAATGAGCGTTTTGTATTTTTTCCGGAAAGGGAGAAGGCGCGTTCGTTAAACTCGTAGAAATCATCTGTCAGATACGAAACATGAACAAAACCATCAACATAAAAATCCTTAAGCCTTATCTTTAAGCCATACGGGGTGATATTCACGACCCTGCCTTCAAATTCCTCGCCAACCTTGTCTTTCATAAACCACACCCTCATGGCATTAATAACCTCTTTCTCAGCCTCATCGGAGAGGCGCTCGGTCCTGGATGAGTTAAATGCAATATCAGGGAGAAGTTTTTCCAGTTCCTGTTTTCTTTTATCTGAAAGGCGTGTTTTCTGCAAAACCTCTCTTAATATCCTGTGAACCACAAGATCAGGATACCGCCTTATAGGCGATGTAAAATGGGTATAACATTCTGATGCAAGGCCAAAGTGCCCTACATTTACAGAAAAATACCTTGCCCGCTTAAGACTTCTTAATACCATATAATTTACAATCTCTTCTTCTGGTTTGCCTTTTATGTCTTGCAGAAGCAATGAAAAATCCTTCGGCCTTTGAAGCTTCTTAATCCTGCTCACAGGCCTTATGACTCTCATAATATCTTCAAGTTTCATTGGGTCGGGTTCTTCGTGTATCCTGTAAAGGCTTGGGACTTCAAGCCCTGCGAGATGTTCTGCCACAGCCTCATTCGCTGCTATCATGAATTCCTCAATGATTATATGTGCAAAATTCCGCTCGGACCTGATTATTGCCTCCGGGCTGCCCTGCATATCAAGCAAAACCTCAGGCTCAGGAAGATCGAAATCAAGGCTTCCCCTGTCAAGTCTTTTCTTTCTCAGAACACCGCACAGTTCACTCATGAGTTCAAAATGCGGCAAAAGATAATTATATTTCTCCCGTTCTTGGCTGTCATTATCAATCAGGATTTTTTTAATAGACGTATAAGTCATCCTCTCGTCACTTTTTATAAGGCTGGGATAAAACTTTGAATTCAGCAGCGCGCCATGCCTGTCAAAATCCATCTCGACTGTAAATGCAAACCTTTTGACCTTGGGCTTAAGGCTGCACAGGTCTTCCGACAGTTCTTTGGGAAGCATCGGCGTTACCCGGTCCGGGAAATATATGCTTGTGCCTCTTTTTCTCGCTTCAAGGTCAATAACAGAATCCCATGGGACGTAAAAACCTACATCTGCTATATGAACCCAGAGCCTGTAACCGTGCTCTGTAAGCTTGATTGAGACTGCATCATCAAAGTCTTTGGCCCTCTCTCCGTCAATCGTAACTGTAGGAAGCGCTGTTAAATCTTTCCTTTTTTCTTCCAGGCCGCCAGCGCCATCTGCTGCCATAGAAAGTATCTTTGCCTCCTCAGCCACATTCTTGGGAAATCTTCTCGGGATGTTAAATTCATCTATTATTGCCTCGACCTCGGATGCAGGGTCCTCGGGTTTTTTTATTACCTTCACAATCCTTCCTGCAGGCGGCCTTTTATCTGCCGGATAATTAATAATATCGGCTATAACCGTATCCCCGTCTTTTGCCAGCCCTTTATCCCCCGGAGGTATGTAAAGGTCAAATGGTATGGATTTATTTTTGGGCCTGACATAAGAGGCAGTTTTTGTGACATCAAGCTTGCCGATTATCCTCGTATGTGCCCTTTCGATTATCCTTATTATCCTGCCTTCGCGTTTATGCAGGTTCTCCACCCTTACGACAACCCTGTCATTATCCATCGCTCCTGAGGTTGCACGCCCGGGAATAAAGAAGTCCCTTTCTCCGGGTTTCTCTGTTATCACAAAACCGTAACCATCCTTATGCGCCTCAAAGTAACCTGTTACAAGATTTGTATCCTCTGCCGGAACATAAAGGCCTTTTTTTGTCAGTATGATGTCACCGTCTCTGAGCATCTCCCTGAGAACCTTTTTTAATGAGCGCGCCTCAGAATGGTTTAGTCCTATGATATGAACTATTTCCTTGAAGCTGACAGGCTTTTTAATTTTTTCTTTAAAGAATGAAAAAACGGTTTGTTTATTTACCATGACAGTTGCAGAACAGGCAGTTTAAAAAAAGGGGAACAGGTTTAATCCGTATCCCCCTTTTTATTTCTTGCAGTCTATATATTTTTTGAGCCTCTGAATGTTTTATTCGAGTATTTCAAGAACGCAGCGTTTGCCTATTTTAGTGCCTGAAGCGCTGAGGATTGTCCTCATTGCACGTGCGGTCTTACCCTGTTTGCCTATAACTTTTCCAAGGTCAGTCTGCGCAACCCTTAGTTCAAAAACAGTGGTCTTTTCACCCACAACCTCTGAAACTGCAACATCTTCCGGCTTGTCAACCAGAGCCTTAGCCATTGACTCAACCAATTGTTTCATCTTCTCCACCTCCATAGGAATTTGGACTGTCTACGACTCCTGAAGTTATAGTCCAGCCCTTTTCAAAAGCTTTTTAGTAACATCAGTAGTTTGTGCTCCTTTTTGTAACCAAAGCCTGGCCTTCTCTAAATTCACTTTTATCTCGGAAGGCTCCTTAAGCGGATCATATGTTCCGAGTACCTCTATAAAAGGCCCATCCCTTTTAGCCCTTGAATCAACTACTACCATCCTGTAGAAAGGTCTCTTATGGGCGCCTAATCTCCTTAATCTGATCTTAACCAAAACTCTACCTCCTCGTTTCATCTAAAACTTTTCTGAGTTTTAAGCTTACCAGAAAGAGCATAAACTGTCAATAACAGCAGCGGAACTATCAAGGCAAAATAGAAATGACCCTGCTATTTTCCCTTACGCTTCGGAGCCGGGAACCGCTTGTTCATTTTTCAAGTTGAATCTTTATATATGCCTTTGACCTTAGTTCTTCGATATGTTTTTCCAATCGCTGATTAACCTCTTTTTCTATAAGATAGTTTTCTATCTTATCCCTTACGTCATCGAATTCGACATTGCCAAATTCATTCCTGTTCTTTTCGTAGAATTCCTTAAGGTCTTCTTCTGTTATTTTTATGATTGTCTTGAGCTTCAGCTCTATATATTCCTGAATGATTGCATCCTTTGCAGGGGCCTCAATACGCAGTTTTTTGGCCTCTCTCAAAAGGAGTATTCTGTTTATTACTGTGTTTAATACCTCTTCTCTTTTAATGTCAGGCATCAGCTTCACCGTGTCTTTGTAATTATTTTCAAGTTCGCTCATAGTTATGGCCCTGTCATCAACAAAAGCAACAACCCTGTCAATGATTTCTGCATAGCAGAAATCAGGGCATAGGGCATAGAGCATAGCGCAAGAAGCAAATAGTATGGAAACCCATACCCTGATTTTTGTTCTTCGCTCTTCGCTCTGCGCTCTGCGCTTTATGCTCTTTGTTTTGTTAGAACGCATGTCCGATAGTGAAGTGCACTTCACCCCTGCTTTCTCCTTTTTCTCTGTCAAGTTTATATCCGTAATCTACCCTGATAGGCCCAACCGGCGTGTTGTATCTGATGCCCATGCCGGCAGTATATTTCAGCTCAGAGAGATCTATATCTCCTGTTTTTCTCCACACATTTCCACCGTCAACAAATGTTACAAGGCCAAAAGTCTCGCCAAGAGACGTCCTGAGCTCAAGGTTTGTCAGAAAAAATGCATTGCCGCCGGTTGGAGAACCATTGACACCTTTAGGGCCTAAAGTGTCCTGCTCGTATCCGCGCGCTGTAGTCCTTCCGCCAAGGAAGAATCTCTCAACAAGCGGAAGATCTCTGGTATTGTCAAAACCCTGCGCAAAGCCGCCTTTTAAAGCTACGGCAAAAACAAAATATTTGTTTAATTCCTTATACGTGCTCCCATTAACTATAATTTTTACAAAGTCTGTTTCTGAAAGAAGCATGCCTGATGCGGCCTTTACAGATATGCCGGCAAGTACGCCTTTCCTGGGATCAAATGGATTATCCCTGGTATCATATATTATTCCGGGCTTTATACCGCTTATTGTAAGTGTTCCTGTATCCTCCTTTGCAAGAATGATATCAGGCTGCACGTCATAAGTCTTGACCAACGCAAATTCATAGAAAATCTCACCCTTTAACTTTTCGCTGAGCCTTTTTTCAAAACCTGCGCTTGCAGAATTTCTTTTTAATTTATATCGCGTCTCGCGGGTTGACATATTTTTTTCTGTCCTGGCTTCCTTTATGAATATCATTCTGAAGGGTATAGAACTATCCAGAAACCATGGCTCAAGGTAATTAATGATATACCTCTGCTCTAATGTACTGAGTTCTGTCCTGAAAGATGCCTGCCTGTTCATTCCAAACAGGTTACGGTAGCTTATATCGAGCGAACCCCGAAGCCGTTCATAATCCCCGTATCCAAGACCGAATTCAACGATCCCTGCATTTCCTTCCTTTACCCGAAGATGGATATTTCTGACAGTGGTCTCCTTGTCTATTGCATCTATCTCCACATCAGTGAATAATCCAAGCCGGTACATTCTCTGGCGCGTTTTAGTAATGAGGGTATAATTAAAGGGAGCGCCCTCTTTATATATCAATCCCCTCTTAATTGCCCTGTATCTTGTCTTTTCATTACCGCTTATTACAGTTTTACCGAAAAAAGTCAGCGGCCCCTCAACGATATCGAAGATAACCCTTATGCCCTTTTCGCTAACTTCCTGCTTTACGTCAATCTTTGCATCACTAAAACCATAGCCCGCGTAAAGTTCGATAATCCTGTATCTTGCATCTGAGATATCAACCTCATTATAAGGAGAACCTGCTTTTATCCTGACAGCTTTTTCGACCTCTTCTTTCGGGACAAGTTCTGCCCCTTTTATTTCAATGCCCTCTATATATGTTTTTGGGCCTTCTTTAATTGTTATGGTGAGGTCTGCCTTTGCATCATTTATCCTCGACTGGATATCATCCATGTGTATATCCATGTATCCCATTGCATTATAAAACTCCATCAGCGTTGTCCTGTCGGCATCTGCAAGGTCGGGGTTATATAAAGCGCCTTCTTTCAGGGACATAACCTCTTTCAGATTTTTCTCGGGTATGGATACCCCGGTAAACTTTATAGAATTAACCTTAACTTTATCTCCTTCAAAAATGAAAAAAGTAACGGCAAAGGCATCCTCGCCTGAGGTTATCACCGAAGCAACCTGTACAAAAGCATAACCCTTAGCGTGATATAAGGATGTAATCCTTGAGACTGTCTCTTCCACCAGGTCATCTCTGAAGTCTCCGGCATCAAAAAAAGGTGTTTCCTTAAGAAGCGCTTTTGAACTCACAGAATCATTGCCTTCAAATGTGATGTCAAGTTTCTTGCCCGGGTTGACATCAATATCAAGTTCGCCGTTGCTGAAAGTATAAGGGCCTGCTGATGGATTTAGATAATTATCTTTCTTGTAATAGTCCCTTATATTTTCCATATCCTTTTTGAGTTTGAATTGGTCATAAACGTCGCCTTCTGACATTTTCATTATCTGCATTACTTCATCTTCAGATCCATAAATCCTGATATGTTTTATTATTTCAGGCATTCCTTCATCTATTATAAGGGTAAGATTTATTCTGTAAGGCTTGCGCGTTTTTTCCGCCTGCACTTTTATCACGGCATTTGGGAACCCCATCCCGGATAATATCTCTTTGAGTTCTCTCACGGAATGTTCTGTAAGGTCATACCTCATAATCTGGCCTTCCTTAAATAGAAAAAGTTCCGTCAATGCCTTTTTTTTCACATGTTTATTCCCTTTAATATAGATATTCCTGATAATATCTCTTTCCTTAACTCTTATCTTTACATGCGCCCTGTCAGCGTCATCCAGCTCAACAGATATGTCTTCGAATATCCCCTTAAGAAACGCCATTTTTATACCGATGTCCACGCTGAGAGGATTAAAAACATCGCCAACTCTTATGCTTAAAAGGTCTAAGAGTTCCTCTTCCTGGATAGAATACAGGCCCTCTATATCTATCTTTTGTATTGTTGTTTCAGATGCTCTCACAAATGAAGAGCAGAAAAACAGAAATGCAAAAGTGCAGATGCAGAGAAAAACCATAGAGCGGAAGCGCGGAAGCGCAGAAGCGCGGAAACCGAAAATTTTTGTTTTATCTTTTGTCATCTGTATTCAAACCTGAATTTAATATCCGTACCGAGGCTGCCCCTCTCATCCCTTACGCCGAGCAGCGAAACATTCTTGCCGAGGATGTATTCGAGCCGGAGTACCTGCTCCTCTGTAGAACCGATTGAGGAAACATAAGTTACAAATAACCTGTCTCCTAAAAGCCTTTTTGACACGGTAACGCGGGGTCCGACTGTACCTGTAGATTTTGAAATATAAGGGTCCACCTGAACCCTGTCAAGCCCTGTTATGTTCCTCACCCTGTCTTCAAAGACATCCTGAACCTTTCCTGTAAGAAATGAGGCAGCCTCTCCCGCGCCTATTCCTCCTTCAAGGCCCTTTAATTCCCTTCCTATCTGCCCTACTGTAAGCAGGCTGAGAATATCTGTCTCCTCAAGCGGCGGATCGGAAATAAGCGAGAGCGTAAAATGTTCAAACTGCCCTTCAAGGCTCAATTTGATATTATATCCCTTCACTATTGTTTGCGCTACAATCTCCATCACGGGGTTTATCCTGTTTGGGTCGGCAAAGTCTGCGCTTGCATTTAATATCCTGAATTCATTATTCCTGAAGTAGACCTTGCCTTCCTTGGATTCAACTCTGCCGAAAAGAAGAGGATGCCCTATCGTGCCCCTCAGTACCAGGTCAACCTTTAAGGGCGCGTTTGCTATGTTGTTATCCACAATAATGTTTTCCACCCCGTATATCTTTACGTTCAATGCTGCCTTTTCTATTCTTGTTGGCTCTGCCTTAGGCTTCTCCTTCCTGCTTGCCTTAAGAAGCCAGCTTTTCCATTCAACCCTTTCCCGGTATCTCGCCCTGTTTATCTTTATATCGCCACTAATATTTTGTGCTTCGAGGGTGCCTTTATAAAAAATATTTCCGTCAAAATTAACAGTAAAATCTTTGGACACAGAGGTTGTTATATTATTCAGTTTTCCGTCAAGATAAAACCTTTTTATGTCTAATCCTTTAAGGTAGACAATCCCTGAAACATCTATATCCCCGCCGCCGAGCTTTCCGGAGAGTTTCTGGATAATGATCTTATCGTCCTCAAAATAGAAATAGCCGTTTATAGCGCTGATTCGCTGATGCATATCCTTTAAACCAAAAGACGCACTGGTTATATTAAGGCTTCCGCTTATATGAGGATTATCCCATTTCCCTGTAACCGTTAAAGTAAAATCAGAATCTCCCCTCAAAATACCGATCCTCTTTGAAAACCCCTTAAGCGGTGAAAGCTCTGAACTGCCTTCAAGTACCAGGTTATATTCTCTCCCTGCTTCTATATTCCCCCTCAGACTGAAAGAGGCATTTCCGCTTCTCATGGTAAGTGCAGAAAATAATATATTCCTGTTATCAAACCTGAGCCTTATATCCGAATCATTCGAAAAACTATTACCGAAAAGTGCTACCGTCAGCTGATTTATAACTGCAGAAGCATAAAAATGTTTTTTATCTCCTGACAGGGCAGCGCGGCCCTTTATGTTTACGACCAGATCTTCAGGGACGTCTTTCAGTAATCCGGCAAGAAGAAAATCATACCTCCCTGATGCCATGTCAATCTCTGCAGTCCATGGAAGCGTATCGCTAAGATATCCCTTCCCCTTCAATCTCATCTTCTCATTGAAAAGTACGGCATTAAAAATAATATCCTTATTCCTGACAGAAACGTTTATTGTGCCGTCGCCGAGCGGTTTTCCCTTAAACGTCCCTCCCGACAATTTTCCGTTAATCTTAATGGCAGGGTTATCGAATGTGCCTGAGCCTTCTGCGCTTATGCTAAGGATCGCATCATCCGGCATGCCCTTCAGCTCCATATCTCTGATAAACAGCCTGTCTGCAGAAACATTAAAATGGAATTTCTCCCTGTCTGATATCCTGCCTTCTCCTGTCAGTGAAGAACCCCCTTTTTTCACCGTTGCCTTTTTTACAATGAAATCCCTGTAGTTATAAGAAAAATTGGCTGATACAAGGTCCAATGGAACGTCATACGCTGTTGCATGAGTTATCGTGGCAGTGCCTGAATATTCAGGATTGGGGTCTTTGCCTGTTAGACTGAAATCAGAATCGAGACTGCCTTTTATGGGCAGTTTTTTATAAAGGATTTTCGCCAGCTTCCCGATATCCGCGCCTCTCACCGATCCTGCCAGCCTGTACTCGGGGTGCTTAAGGTCAAAAATTTCTTTTGCCTCCTGAAATCTTATATTACCTTTTATTTTATGCTGTTCACCTTTTGCCCTGGCTGATAATTCTTTTATTTCAAGATAATTTTTCCTGTAAGAGAGTTCTCCTGCAATATTTTCTAATTCATAATCATCGAAAGATGCAGAGGTAATATTTAATATTCCGTTTATCAGGGGATCATCAAAGTTGCCTGTTATTGTTCCTGTAAAATCTCCTGAGCCCTTCATACGGTTGAGATAAGGGGCTGTAAGGTCCGCTATATCAACAGTCGCCAGCTTACCTTTCAGATTAAGCAGAGAAGCTGACATATTGACAGTGCCATTTATCCCCAATGTTGAATTTTCAGTTCTGGCCTCTGTATTTATCAGAGATAGTATATCTCCCTGCACTGAAAAGCTGCCCTTCGCCTTCCTGACCCTTCCTGGAAAATCACTGCCTGTTTTTTTATTCTCATACTCGAACCATCCCGCAGGATTAAATTCCGTGTCTGACGAATAAAGTTCTCCCTTTACCTTTCCCAACGGTATTCCCGGCTCCCATTCTATAAGCTTAAAGGCTGCGGGGCTGTCAATATCTGTGAATTTTACCCTGACAGAATAATGTTCGACACTCGGCAACTCTATTGATACCTCTGCTTCTGCGCGGCCGTTATAAAGGACGCCCTTCCCGTCTTTGAAGTTCATAATACCGTCCCTGTAGGAAACCTTGCACCTGAGGTCATCAATATCAACATCAAAGAGATTCCCTCTCCTGAGCCTTGCATCAGCGCTGCCTGTAAGATTTGTGATTGCGCCGCTCATCTTGCCGTCAAAATCTACCATCCCCTCAACCCTTTCTTCCACCTTCAGGAGTTCCATAAGGGTCTGCAGATAAAAACTGCCTTTAAGCCTGATATCAATAATGGGCGAGCCTTCTCCGAATTTTATATCGCCCTTTGCAGATATCTTTCCTTCACCCTCCCGCTTCAGGCCAAAAACCTTTTTAACAGAATCAACAATAAGGCTCAGGTCTGCCTTCAGGGCGCCTTTCCCTTCAGATGAATAAAAGCCCTCGGCCTGCATCTTTGAGGCGTATGATCTGAGCGTAATATTCTTTATATGGATGCCGTCCTTGTTGAAAAGTAATATGCCGCTCATTTCGCATCTAAATTCCGGGAAATCCTTAATATTTGAAATGAGATTCTTAATGTTTACCTTCATTTTTGGCACATCGCCAATCAGGACCTCCCCGTTTACTTTTTCGCCTGTGATAACTGCGTTATAATCGGCATCATAAAATGAGAAATCTCCATTACGGACCTCTATTACACCTGCCCTTACCTTTACCTTTTTGGGATTTTCTATGGCAAGATAATCCTTGACCTTCTCGATTATGTCATCTATCTGGCCCCTGTCCGTCGATATTTCAGGCCCGGTTATAACTACCCTTTTCAGCATTATCTCTTTCCTTAATATGCCCGACAACCCCACGTAACCTTTTACCCTTTCTGCGGTCAGCACTCTGTTGCCTTCCTCATCAAAAAACTTCAATCCCCTTGCCTCAATAAATAAGGGAAACAGGTTAAAATATATTTTCTGGGCTATTACCTTGCGGCCGGACATGTTTTCAAGCTCCGGCAGTATTATTCTCTTTAATGCATTTGATATGTACGGCCCGCGGGAGACAAAAATAATTATCCCGATAAACAATACACCGAGTGAAAGATATATTATGCGCTTTAACTTTTTAGTGTTTTCCATAGGGATGCAAGTAGTTCAGTGGCCTTAAGCCCGTTAACCTTCCTTCCTTCATGCTGTATATAAAAAATATCCTGCGCAAGGCCTGATTCTGTATTAATCTTTGCTGATATTATATTGAACCCATTTTCATAAAAGAGGTTTGAGGCATCGTATAAAAGCCCATGCCTGTCCTGAGAAAAAAATTCAAGGATAGTACTTTCCCCGGACGTTTCATTATCAAGCTCTATAAATACATCAACTCTGCTGCCAATTTCTTTTTGGGAGCCTGACAAGTCTATACGCGTGCCTCTTAACACAACATCCTCCAGCCCGTTTTTGATAAAAATATCCATTCCATCCCACCAGATCTCTTTCCAGTTTGAAATTTGAATTTTATCAATAATAAGCCCTTTTTTGCCAGTATATAACCTTGCGCTCAATATATTCATCCATTTTGACGACAGGAATCCTACAATCCTGGAAAAAAGGCCAGGGCTGTCCCATGTCCCGACAATAATTTCTGTTGTGCCATCATGCTTATCGTTAATGCTTAAAGCAAAGTTATCTTCCCTTACAGCCTGGGCAAGGCTATAATCATGATATATCCTCTCTGAAGGGGTCGAAAGAAGATATCTCTCAGGCATATCCGCAATAAAACCCTTAAGCCCTTCCCCGTCAGCGCCCTTATAAGAATCAAGAATGCTTTCTATATAAACTTCTCTATCCCTTCTTACCCCTCTCAGGTAATTCAATGTCTTTTCATAAAGCTCCTGAAGCAGATAGGCCTTCCATTCTGTCCAGAAGGACGGATTCACGGCAGACATGTCAGCATACGTCATGAGATATAATGCGCCGAGGCTTTCTTCGTCTCCGACGGCCTCTGCAAACTGGGCAATAATCTCAGGGGCTTCAATCTCCCTTGTCAGTGCAATGCGCGACATGAGGATATGGTTTTTTACGAGGAACTCTATCCTTTGCCTTTTATCAACATCCATATTAAACCTCTCAACTATATTCTTAAGCCTTTTATATCCTTCTTCCTGATGATATTTTCCGGCTGCCTTTCCTATATCATGGAAAAGAATGGACATGAAAAGTATCTCCTTGTCTTTTATGCCCTTCATTATCCCTGAAAGGCGCTCAAGGCTTTTATATTTCGTTGCAGTGAGCAGCTCAAGGTTTTGTACGGCATGCAGGGTGTGTTCGTCAACGGTGTACCTGTGGTAAGGCTCGTACACAACCAGCGACCTCAAGGCCCCTAATTCAGGAATGAACCGGCCGAGCGCTCCTGTCTCATGCATCTCCCTCAATGTTTCATATACACGCGGGCCGTTCAGTATCTCGCGAAAGAAACCCATGGTTTTATGAGAGCGCCTTGTCCTTCTCCCTATATACAGGAGATTTTTTGTTATATCCTCCCTGAGGTTATGGCTTAATTTTTTACCGGTTTTAGAGGACGCATAGAAGGCCTCGATAATCCTTTCGGGATTTTTTCTTACGCTGCTGTTTTCTGACGGGATAACGACATTCCTGTAGATGAAAAAATTCTCAGTCGCCTTTTTCTTTACCGCGCTCCAGTCCCTGATGCTCTCGATGACCCATTGCCTTGTGCACAGGCCCGCAATAAGTGATGTTACGTTGTTTACGATATTTGCCTTGAGGTAAAAATATCTCATGAACCTCTCAGAGCCTGAAAATTTCTTGGAATTGCGGAACCCGAGCCTCGCAGACACGTGGTCATGCGTGTCGAATGAAAGGACATCGTTTCTTCTTTTACTCATAATATGAAGGCAGAATCTTACCTTAAGCAGAAAATCATAGGCCCTCATAAGCCTCTTGAAATCATGCCCTGATACAACATTTGAAAGCTGCTCGATATTGCCCAGTTTCAGTGCAATTTTTGAAAGCCAGAGGACTGTATGAATATCTCTAAGCCCGCCCTGGCTCTCCTTTACATTCGGTTCAAGAAGATAAACAGAATCTCCGAACCCTGTATGTCTCTTTTCCATCTCTTGCAACTTGCCTGTTATGAAATTTTTCTGTTTCCTGAACGCAAGCTCTGAATAGACCTTTTCATGAAAATAATTATAGAGCTCCTTATCTCCTGCTATAAACCTTGCCTCGATCAGGGATGTATGCGTCCTTAAATCTTTTTTTGCCTCTGCAATACAGTCTTCGGGTGTTCTGAAGCAATGCCCTATTGTGAGTCCCGTATCCCAGAGCTTATAGAGGACTGTTTCAACCTTTTTTGAGTCTGCTTTATCCCTCGCAAAAAACATGATATCTATATCAGAATAAGGAGCAAGCTCTGCCCTGCCATATCCGCCGATGGCAATAAGGGCAAGGGGTTTTTGGGATTCGATTGAATTGAAGAGCTCTGTAAGAAATCCATCTATTTTCCGCGTGTAAAAGGCTGAAAGCTCTCTGCCGCCAAGCTTATCGAAAACACCCTCGATTTCCTTCAAAAAGTCCATGTAGTATGATACTATATGAGGCGATTAGGATGCATGTTTTAAGGAGATATTCGTGTATGATTAAGTTTTCTGGCGCTACATAACAAGAATCAGAAAGGCAGGCCTTTTGGAAGTTTTATCCCTTTTTTGCCTTTAAACATTTTCAGCATCTTTTTTAATTCAACATATTGCTTAACCACTCTATTTACATCCGCCGCTGTTGTGCCGCTTCCCATGGCAATCCTTTTCCTTCTGCTGCCGTTCAGGAGATTATGATTCCGCCTTTCAGCCAGCGTCATGGAGTTTATTACAGCCTCTGTCCTTACCAGTTCCCTGCCGTCTACTGAAACCCCTTTCATCTTATTGCTCATGCCGGGTATCATATTTAAAATATTTTCGAGCGGGCCCATGTTCCGTATTTTTTTAAGCTGCTCCTTTAAATCATCAAATGTGAATGATTCTCCGAGTATCTTTTCCTGTAGTTTTTCGGCCTCTTTTTGCTCAAAGGCATTCTGAGTCTGCTCTATCAGGCTGAGCATATCTCCCATCCCGAGAATCCTCGATGCAACCCTTTCAGGATGGAACGGCTCAAGCATATCAATCTTTTCGCCTGTGCCGATAAACTTAATCGGTTTTTCAGTGATTGACCTTATAGAGATGGCAGCTCCGCCTCTTGCATCACCGTCCATCTTTGTAAGTATTATTCCGTCAATCCCTATCTGCTCATTGAAATTCTTTGCTATATTTACTGCATCCTGGCCGGTCATTGCATCAGCAACAAATATAACCTCTTTCGGGGAAACAGCGTCTTTCACATTCTTAAGTTCTGCCATAAGGCCTTCATCAATGTGGAGCCTGCCTGCGGTATCGAGTATCAATATGTCCCTTGCGTCAATCCTTGCTTTTTTTATAGATTCTCCGCAGAGGGCTACAGGGTCTTTTGTGTCTTTTGAATAGAAGACCGGAACATCTATCTGAGAGCCGAGGGTAATGAGCTGCTCTATTGCTGCCGGCCGTTGAAGGTCGGCTGCGACAAGCATGGGTCTTCTGCCCTCTTTTTTGAAAAACCTGGCAAGCTTTGCAGAGGTTGTAGTCTTTCCGGAACCGTGAAGACCCACCATCATAATTACAGTTGGCGGGTTTGGAGAAAGCTGTATCCTGCTGCTTGCGCCCCCGAGGAGCGCGCAGAGTTCATCATTTACTATCTTAATAACCTGCTGTCCGGGAGTAAGGCTTTCAAGGACTTCCTTGCCGACGGCTTTATCTTTGACCTTCTGTATAAAATCCTTTACAACCTTGAAGTTTACATCAGCCTCAAGAAGCGCGAGACGGACCTCTTTCAGGGCTGCTTCGACATCTTCTTCTTTAAGCAGTCCCCTGCCGCGAAGTTTTTTAAATATTGATTCGAGTTTTTCGGTAAGCGATTCAAACATAAAACTAAAGCAGCCTTTCTATCTCAGATGTAAGTTCCTGCATAATGTCCCGCGTATTGCCCATATGTATTGTTACGACCCGGCCCTCTTTATTAATTATAAAAGTCACGGGTATGCTGCTTATGCCATAATGCCTCATGGTCTCCTGCCCAGCCAGAAGCACAGGATATGTAATTCCATGTTCCTTTATAAAAGACTTTATGGTTGCCTCTCCCTCGTCTTTTGATACAAGGGCAAGAAATACAAGCCCCTTATCCTTGTATTTTTTATAAACCTTCTCAAGTATTGGCGCTAATTCCTTGCACGGGGGGCACCATGTAGCCCAAAATTCGACCATAACTACCTTGCCTTTGTAATCGGCAAGGCTGATTGTATTGCCGTTTATTCCTTTTAACGTAAAATCAGGCGCTGTGTCTCCTATAGAGGGCGGATTTATCTCTACTTCCCCTTCCTTTTTTTGGCATGAAGAGGCAAAGATTAAAAAAAACGCAATCCCGATGACGGCAAAAATATTTTTCACTTGAATTTGTCCTGTATTATTAAAGATTATAATCAGCAGATTCAGGCGCTGAGTAAAGAATCTATCTTGGATTTAAGCTGATTCTTGGGTACTGCACCAACAACCTGATCTACTCTCTGTCCGCCCTTAAAAAACATGATTGTTGGAATACCCATTATCTTATATTTGCTTGCAATATCAGGGTTTTCATCGGTGTTCAGCTTTGCCACCTTTATTTTCCCTGCATATTCCTTTGCAAGCTCTTCAACTGTGGGCGCAATCATTCTGCACGGCCCGCACCACACAGCCCAAAAATCAATCATAACCAACCCCTTGTCCTGAAGAACCTCTTTATCCCACGTAGAAGTCGTAACCTCGACTATCCCCTCTGCCATCATGAACCTCCTCTAAATTTGTTAAGTATTTTTTAATTATATTTCTAATTCCTGAGTTTTGTCAATCTCAGAGCCTTCGGGTTTTAGATTGACAGGCCAGGCTTGTTTCGCAAGATTTTCATGTAACAAACCTAAAATTATAACTTGACAAGACATGCAGGGAAAAAATATTATCAAATAGTCAAAAATGACCTCCAGGAAAGGAGATTCTATGAACATCGGGCTGTTTATCTCAGAATCAGAAAAAGCGATCAGCAATATCATTGACCTTCAAGCGCTCGCATCCGATTATAAAAATCTCGCCTCAGTGAAAATTTTCAACAACCTCTGCAGTTCAACAAGCATCAGGGCAGTTCAGGAAGAGATAAAGACTAAGAAGCTCAAAGGCGTTGTCCTGGCAGGTGAATCACCTCTTTATTACAAAAAGATAAGAAATGGAGACTTGCTCCTCAAAACAATACACGAAGCCGGCATAAACTCTAATATGGTAAGCTTTGTTAATTTAAAGGAGCAGGTGGCAATGCCTCACAGATCAGACCCGTCAGGAGCCACGAAGAAAGCAAAGGTCTTGCTAGACGTCGGCATTGAAAAACTAAGATTTACACATGATGTTGAAACAATAGGCGTAACGCCCAAAAAGTCTGTGGCGATTATCGGCACGACCATAGGCGGACTTTTTGCTGCTAACAGGCTACTGGAGAGAGGATACAAAGTTAATTTTATTGACAATGCCTCTTTAAGGGATCTGGGGGATTATAAGGCCCAGACAATGCCAACACTTGCCTATGTAAAAAATCACCCTGATGCAAGCTTTCATGAGAGGGCAATCAAAGAACTTTATGGATATGCAGGCAATTTCAGGATAGAATTTGAGGATTATTCATTGAGGGCAGGCGGAATTGTAGTAGCAATAGATGATGACCTCAAATATACAGAAGAACTATACCCCCTCTTAAGAATTGAGAGGAATGAGCAGGGATTCTTTGTCCCAATAATCTCTGACACAGCCACGGTCGAAACCGTAAATCCAGGAATTGTCGTCATACCATTTACCAAAAATGCCCCTCTTCCTCATATTATTGCACTCTCTGACTCGGCATCTACACTCTTAGACTCTCTCCTGAGTAAAAAAGAGATTGAGCATGAACTGTTTGTTTCTGAGGTAGATGAAAAGGTCTGCGGAGGCTGTGGAACATGCATAAAGACCTGCATATTCCATGCAGCAGAACTCGACCCCATTAAAAAACTCTCCTCTACAAATATTAAGAGATGCGTTGGATGCGGGGATTGTGTCTCTGCCTGCCCCACCGGCGCAAGGGACCAGATTTCGGCGCCGACAAAATATCTCATTTCTGCCATAAAAATACTGGCTCAGTATCAGCCTCCTAACGGTATAAAGGTCTTATATCTTGCATGCGAAGGCTGTGGCTATCCATCTCTCGATTATGCAGGAAAGATAGGGGTCGAATATCCGACAAGCGTGCTGCCTTTAAGTGTGAAATGCGCCGGGAGAATTGACACACAATTAATACTTGAAGCCTTCAATGAGGGATTTCAGGGCGTAGTTGTTTGTAAATGTAAGGATGACCACTGCCTTAACATTGTCGGCAATATAGACCTTGACAGAAGGGCTAACCTCTTCAGGTCGGTTCTAAAAAGCAGAGGGATATCCCCTGAGAGATTAAGGATTTTCGGGGTTTCAGAATGCGAAGGAGGCTCATGCGTTGGCAGCGCCGTAGAATTCATAGGCTACCTGAAAAATATAGGGGGTATGGCATAATATGGAAAAAGTAAAAGTTGCAACAGGACATCTTCAGGGTTGTTTTGGATGTCACATAGCCATCCTTGACCTTCACGAAGATATTGTTGGGATACTTGAAGCAATTGAGATTGTGAGGTCCCCGATAAACGACGTCAAAGAGGTTCCTGAAGTAACGCTCGGGATACTCGATGGCTCTGTCACTAATACTGAAAACAGAGAAGTAGCAAAAAGATTCAGGGAAAAGGCAGATAAGATACTTGCCTTCGGGACCTGCGCCTGTTTCGGGGGAATTCACGGATTAAGAAATCTTTATCCCTTAAAGGATGTCCTGAAAAGAAGTTATGTAGATTCAGAAAGCACGATTAACGGCAAAATCCCTTCATCAGGGGACATACCTGAAATGTTGCCGCACGTACATGCAGTAGATCAGGTAATTAAGGTGGACTATCATCTGCCCGGCTGCCCCCCTACCCCGTATATGATTAAAAAGGCTCTAACTGACATTCTCAGTGGTAAGGAACCTGAACTGCCAACAAAGAATCTCTGCCATGAATGTGTCAGAGAGCATAAGGAGATGTACATCCCAAAAAGGGAGTTTATTACAGAAACTGTTACAGCATTGATGGAGCTTGAACATATTGATCAAAAAAAATGTTTCCTCGAACAGGGAGTTTTGTGCATGGGGCCTGCCACAAGAGAAGGGTGCGATTCCAGGTGTGTAAAAGGCAATACTCCTTGCAGGGGATGCATGGGGCCTACGCCTGATGCGCTTGAGCAAGGGGCAAAGATGATAAATGCCTTAGCCAATATACTCCCTGCAGGAGGCCTTATGTTTATGGAGGATGTGGTTGGCGTGGGTTACCGGTATGCCCTCCCTGTTTCTATATATCCTCATGTTAAGGAGGATGCGAAATGAGCAAGAAGATAACTATTGAGCCTTTAACAAAACTTGAAGGACACGGCAAGATAACTATTACTCTCGATAATAAAGGAGAGGTATCAGATGCACATTTTCATGTGACAGAGTTCAGGGGGTTTGAAAAGTTCTGCGAGGGAAGGATGCTCTGGGACATGCCTGTAATAACCACAAGGGTATGCGGCATATGCCCTGTGAGCCATCACCTTGCTTCAGCCAAGGCATGCGATAACCTCTTGGGGATTACAATCCCGGAAACTGCAAAAAAATTGAGAGAATTGATGCATATGGGTCAGTTTATTCATTCACATGCACTGCATTTCTTCTTTCTGGCAGCGCCTGATATGGTTGTAGGTCCGGATGCTGATCCAAAAGACAGAAGCGTGATTGGCATACTCGAAAGAGACCCTGAGACAGCTAAAAAGGCAATAAGATTAAGAAAGATAGGGCAGGAGATAATAGACAGGGTCGGAGCAAGGCCGATACATCCTGTCACAGCAATACCCGGCGGTATGAGCAAAACCCTTTCTCATGAGGACAGATTTTTTCTCTCAAAAGAAATCAATGATGCAATACCCCTCTCGGAAATGGCTGTAGAATTAGCGCTGGAACTTATAGAGAAATATCCTGATATGATAGAAGGCCTTGGCAAGCCTGATGGAAGGTTCATGGGCTTAACGAATAAAAACGAACTTGAATTATATGATGGAACTATCAGACTGAGAGGAAAGTCAGGAGATATAGAATTTGACCCTCTAAAATATCTTGACTATATAGGAGAGCATGTCGAGGATTCTTCATGGCTCAAGTTCCCTTTCTACAAAAAAGACGGCTGGCCTGATGGCTCCTACAGAGTAGGACCGTTAGCAAGGCTAAATGTTTCAGAAACAATAAACACACCGCTGGCAGGAAAAAGACTTAAGGAATTTAAGGCAAAGGGTAATGGCAAGCCACTGGAAAATAATATTTACTACCACTGGGCAAGAACAATAGAGCTTCTTTATGCCGCTGAAAAGGCGAAAGAACTTCTCAATGATGATGCAATCGTAGGCGACGAATTCAGAGTCAGGGTCGAAAGAAAAGCAGGTGAAGGTATCGGCGTTATAGAGGCGCCGAGGGGAACACTCATCCACCATTATATGGCTGATGATAACGGCAGGATTAAAAAAGCCAATCTTATTGTGGCTACTGCACATAATAACAGGGCTATAGACCTTTCGGTTGCTCAGGCAGCCAAATATTTTATCAAAGACGGAAAAATGTCTGAAGGTATTCTGAACAGAATAGAGATGGCAGTAAGATGCTATGACCCGTGTCTTTCATGCGCTACCCATGCCATCGGCAAAATGCCATTAGAGGTGATATTGTTTTCAGGCAATGGAGAACAGATAGACGCTATCCGGAGGGATTAATGAAGGAAGATAATATCAGAAAAGCCTTGGATGAAATCAAAAAAAATCTTGAAGAATCTTTCGGAGCAGGCCTGGCAGCAAGAATTCTTTTTTCCGCAAGGGATAATGTAAATGCTCCCATTATCGGAATCACACGGGAAAAATTTGCAGACCTCGCAAAGGCTGTCTGCACTGATGACAGGGTAAAAGGGATGTGGGGAGATTTCGGCGCCAGGGAAAGACTCTCAAAGTGGGAAAAACTTGGGCTATCATAAAACAGCTATTTTAGGAATAGGGAATATCCTCCGCAGGGATGACGGCGTTGGAATTCATGCGATAAACCGTCTAAGGGGAATAGGCCTTCCTTCTGAAATTATGCTCCTTGACGGAGGAACCGCAGGGTTTGACCTGCTTCACTACCTCCAGGGCATAAAAAAACTGATAGTAATAGACGCTATGCTCACAGACGACAAACCAGGGACGATACACATACTGGCCCCTGAGGAAATAAAGATTGGAAATAATTCCGGGCTGCCAACTCATCACACAGGCCTTATGGAAACCATTGAGATGGCAAGTCTCCTCTGGGGCAAAATAGAAACAATTATTATTGGTATTGTGCCAAAAGACTATCTCAATTATGGAATGGAACTAACTCCGGAGGTAAGCAATGCATTTGAGCATGTGGTGGATATAGTTAAAAAAGAGGTTTATCGTCTTAACACCCTCCCTGCCATCTGACCTGTAAATTTACCCTCCGATACCGCAGGCCGGCCATTCACAATCACATAATAAATCCCGGCAGGTTTTAAAAATGGCCTGTTAAATGTTGCCTTATCAATAATTTTCTTCGCATCAAAGATAATAATGTCTGCAAATGCGCCTTTTTTTATAATTCCCCTGCCCCTTATCCCGAATGTCTTTGCAGGAAGCATTGTTATTTTATGTATAGCTTCGTTCATGCTCAATAGTTTTTCATCCCGGACATATTTCCCGAGAAATCTTGGAAAACTCCCGAATGTTCTTGGATGAGGTTTTCCTGTGCAGGTTGTGCCTGAAAAGCTTCTTGCCGAGCTGTCTGAGCCTATCATTGTATACGGCAGGGAGAGGAATCTCTGAAGATTGTCTTCGTTCATTGATGAAAATATGGCACCAACCCTCAACTTCTCCTCTATCAGAATCTTAAAAAGCGTATCCACAGGGCTTTTCTTCATCTTTTTTGAGATATATGAAAGAGTCTTGCCTTCCATCCATTTATTTTTTTGAGAAATTACAGATGACACGCTGACACTTTCCCAGTAATCTTCATCATGAATTCTTTGCAATATCTCTTTTCTTATCTTCTCCTGGATATTTGAACTTTTTAACCTTCTTAACTCTTCTTCCGCGCCTCCGTCATAAGTCCATGAAGGCAGGATTGTGTCGAGGTCAGTGCTTGAGGCAGTATATGGATACCTGTCGCATGTAACCTTAATCCCTTTTCCCCTGGCATTTTCTATCAATGATATTGCTTCGCCTATCTTATGCCAGTTCTCCTTTCCGGCTGTCTTGATATGTGAGATATGCACTTTAATTTTTGCTTTCTTCCCTATGCTGATTATTTCCTTAATCGCCTCGATAAGTTTATTCCCTTCGCTTCTCATGTGGGAGGTGTAAATGAGTTCTGAGTTCAAACCTTTACACAGCTCAATCAGTTCCTCTGTATCCGAATAAATTCCTGGCGGATAAATAAGCCCTGTTGAAAGCCCTATTGCTCCTGCATCAAGCGCCTGTCTTAAAAGAACCTGCATCTTCTTTAAGTCTTTAGCTTCAGGTTTTTTATCTTTATAACCAACTACAGAGGCGCGGATATTCCCGTGTCCGGTTAATGTGACAAAATTAAGAGCAATACCTTTTCTTTCAAGTATCCTGAAATATTCTTCAAACGTTGACCAGCGTTCTTTAATCCCAAGTTCTTTAAGGTCTTTTTCCCTGTGCTCAAATGCTTCCCTGTATAAAGGCGCGGCAGAAAGCCCGCAATTCCCGTTTATCTCGGTTGTCACGCCCTGCGATATTTTCCCTTCTGCGCGCGGATCAGCAAGCAATGTAAAATCTGAATGGGCATGTGTGTCAATAAATCCCGGTGCAACCGCAAGCCCTCTCGCATCTATCGTCTTTTCTGCCTTGACCCCTTGACCCCTTGACCCCTTGACCCCTGTTTTTTTGTTTATAAAAGCTATCTTATCTCCTGCAATCCCGATATCAGCCTGAAACGGCTCGTTGCCGGTGCCGTCAAAAACCATTCCGTTCTTTATTAATAAATCAGTCTTCATCTGTTTTCTCCTGTTGCATGATGAGTTCCCTCTTCCTCAAAAAATATCTCAGGCGACTGCATGCTCTGAATAAACATCGGCAGAAGGAACGAGGATATAATCTTTGCCCTCTTTAAAAATCCGTCGTTTTCTCCCCTGTCTTTATGGTTCCTGTAATTCTCGGCCAGATAGTCCTTGAGTTTAGGGAAACATTTAAGCGTTAGCCCCATTATTGAGAAAAATTCATTGACAGGCATGCCTGTTTTTTCAAGAGGCCTCATGGTATTTCCGAGTGCGCCAACCAGTGTTTCAAGCGGCGTTGTTGCCGTGAGGATCTTTGCGCCTGCAACCATAAAAAATATCCTCAAGGTCCTTAGTGACGCCATTCGAAGTCCTTCTTCAGTAATCACAATAGAGCCGATACTGTAGATAATCTTTCCATGGCTGAAAAACATATTGCTGATAAAAGTAAAGGCCAGAAAAAAACTTATAGGGATCCAGCCTCTTTTCACGGATGCAAACGGGATTCTCAGAAGCAGGATTAAAATTAAAACCAGTATGAAGATATAAACTGACAGGTTCTGAACAAGAAAAAGCGAGATGATAAAAACAATATAAAAAATAATTTTCAGTTCAGGAGCCAAAAATTACCTTATCCCTGCCATTTTTTGATCCGGGGGTATCGCGGCAATATAAGTATCAACGCCTTTAGCAATTGCTTTTGCAATATACTCCCTGTAAGCCTCTTTCTTGAACAGCTTTTCTTCTATCGGATTGCTTATGAAGGACGTCTCCACAAGGACAGAAGGCATCTGTGCTCCGACAAGAACATAAAACAGGGCATTCTTGACGCCGTGGTCACTCACATTGTTGTATTTTTCATCCAGTGTGGACACAATTGATTTCTGGACATAATTGGCAAGCTTTATTGACTCGTCCCTCTTTAGGTCCCTTTTGAGGTCGCTGAGCATTACATCAACATCGCTCTTATACTTATTCATTTGCTCCCTCATTTTTCTGAGCGATATTGCATTTTCTCTAGCTGCAACCCTCATTGCCTCGTCGTCGTCTGTCCAGTTGAGAAGATAGGTTTCTATACCTCTTGCTTTTCTATTCGGGCTTGCATTTGCGTGGATTGATACAAAGAGGTCCGCATGTTTGCTGTTCGCAAAGGCTGTCCTGTCTTCCAGTCTGATAAACACATCTGTTTCTCTGGTAATGAAAACATTGATATCTTTCTTTTTTGAAAGTATCTTCTTTAATTTTAAGGCAATATCCAGAACAACGTCTTTTTCATAAAGGCCTTTGGGGCCGACTGCTCCGGGGTCGTGCCCCCCATGCCCCGGGTCAAGAACTATTGTCGTTACGTTTGAAGCTGCATCCTGAGTTTTTACAGGCTTCCTGCCATAAACATCTATGATAAGTTTTGCAGGGTCGCCAATGATAAACGCCTTAAAATCTTTTATCTCCTCCAGATCCAGGACCACCCTGACAGTATCTTTACTGAACTGCCCTGCCCTCACTGTCTTTAATATACCGTCCCCGACAGGGAGTGTCGTGTTTATCTCTTTTGATATCCTGCTGTTTTTAAGATCAAAATAAAGCCTGTCAGGATTTGAGATACGCTTGCTTGAAAACTCAACAGGCGTTGAGAGTTCAATAACAACTCTTGTATATCCTTTGGATGACAATTGCCTTATTTCTTTAACTTCCACAGGTTCAGAAACAGGTTCAGCGGCGCGTAAATAAAGCGGGGCTAGAAAACTTAAAAATACTGCGGTTACAAATATTACTGAAAGCCGTAAACTATAAATATTACGGTCTGCCATTTTAGAAATTAAACAGCCTGAACAGCGGTAACTTCAGGTATCTCGCGTTTGATGCTGGCCTCAACCCAGTTCCTTAACGTAAGCGTTGACATCGGGCATGTCCCGCAGGCGCCCTTTAATTTGACATACACGACACTTTCTTTTATTTCCACCAGCTCTATATCTCCGCCCTCGGACTTAAGACCTGCCCTTACCTTTTCGAGAACTTCCTCAACCTTCTCCCTTAACACCATATACAGCCTCCTCACCACTTTCTTTAATAATAAAGAAAGCTGCTTCATTTATTCAAGAGGCCGATGGAGGTTTCTTGAAATATTAGGTCATTTAATTTAGTATAAACAGTGGTCAGCGGTATACTTAAAAAATTATTCGGCACAAAGAATGAAAGGGAGATAAAGCGCCTGTGGCCTCTTGTCGAGCGGATAAACTCACTCGAACCGCAGATAGTTGCCCTGACCGACAGTCAGCTGAAAGACAAAACTACGGAGTTCAAAAAAAGGCTTGAACTCGGCGAAACACTAGCTGATATCCTGCCTGAGGCCTTTGCAGTTGTCCGTGAGGTCTCGAAGAGGACCTTGAAGATGCGCCACTTTGATGTCCAGCTTCTCGGCGGCTTAGCGCTTCATGAAGGTAAAATTGCAGAGATGAAAACAGGCGAAGGTAAAACACTTGTTGCTACTCTGCCTGTGTATCTTAATGCGCTTGAAGGCAGGGGCGTTCATATAGTCACTGTAAATGATTACCTTGCAAGAAGGGACGCTCACTGGATGAGTCCCATCTATAATTTTCTCGGCCTCAGCGTCGGTGTTATCCTTCACGGGCTCACAGATGAACAGAGACAGGCTTCTTACAACACTGATATAACATACGGCACAAACAATGAATTCGGTTTTGATTATCTCAGGGACAACATGAAATATGATATAACCCAGTATGTCCAGAGAGAGCTTAATTATGCAATAGTTGACGAGGTGGACAGCATCCTCATTGACGAGGCAAGAACTCCGCTTATAATCTCAGGGCCCTCGGAAGAATCTACGGACAAGTACTATAAGATAGACAAGATAGTGCCGAGGCTTCAAAAAGATATTGACTACGCAATTGATGAAAAGGCAAAGACTGTAATCCTGACGGATGAAGGCAATATAAAGGCTGAAAAACTGCTCGGCGCAGGCAATCTGTATGACCCGGCCAACATAGAGCTTGTGCATCATGTGCTTCAGGGGCTTAAGGCGCATACTCTTTTCAAGAGGGACGTTGATTATATTCTCAAGGACGGCGAGGTAATCATTGTTGATGAGTTCACAGGAAGGCTGATGCCGGGCAGGCGCTGGTCTGACGGCCTGCATCAGGCAGTAGAGGCCAAGGAAGACGTAAAGATAGAGAGTGAAAACCAGACTCTTGCCACTATCACATTCCAGAACTACTTCAGGATGTATAACAAACTCGCAGGAATGACAGGAACCGCTGACACAGAGGCCGAAGAATTCGGAAAAATATACAATCTTGATGTGCTTGTAATGCCTACAAATAAACCGATGATAAGAATTGATTCTCCTGACATGATATATAAAACGGAAAATGGCAAATTTAACGCAGTAATCAGGGAGATAGAAGAGCTTCATAAAAAGGGGCAGCCGGTCCTTGTCGGAACTATATCTATAGAAAAATCAGAGGTGCTGAGCCATCTGCTGAAGAAAAAAGGCATACCCCACTCTGTCCTTAATGCAAAATACCACGAAAAAGAGGCGGAGATAATAGCACAGGCAGGCAGAAACGGAGCTGTGACAATAGCAACGAATATGGCAGGAAGAGGCACAGACATAGTCCTCGGGGGCAATATCGAAGGGCTCGCAAGAGAAATCTTAATAGACAAAAAAGACTATTCCGAAGAAGATTACAGCCAGACTTTTTTAAAGGCAGAGAAAATATGCATTGAAGACAAGGATAAGGTTGTGAACGCCGGAGGCCTGCATATCCTCGGTACAGAAAGGCATGAAGCAAGAAGGATTGACAATCAGCTGAGGGGACGCTCAGGCAGGCAGGGAGATCCGGGCTCTTCAAGGTTTTACTTATCGCTGGAAGATGACCTTATGAGGGTCTTTGGTTCTGACAGGATCTCAGGGATTATGGACAGGCTGGGCATGGATGAAGATATGCCGATAGAGAACAAACTCGTATCAAGGGCCATAGAAAATGCGCAGAAGAGGGTCGAGGCCCACAACTTTGACATAAGAAAACATTTGCTTGAATATGACGACGTTATGAATAAACAGAGGGTAGAGATATATTCATTCAGACGGGAAATCCTGCAGGGCGAAGAGTTAAAAGACAGGATATTCTCCATGATCGAAGATACTGTTGACGAGCTTCTTTCTATATATTGCCCTGATGAAAAACATCCTGAAGAGTGGGACATGAAGGGCCTGCGCGATGCTGCCTACGGTATATTTTCCATAACTTATTCCTCAACCCCTAAATCCATGGAAGAGGCAAGAGAATCTCTTATGTCTGCAATAAAAGAAGCATATGATAAAAAAGAAGCTGAGATCGGCAGCGACATGGCGAGATATATAGAAAAGATGATCATGCTTCAGGTGGTTGACACACAATGGAAAGATCATCTGCTTGGTATGGACCATCTTAAAGAAGGCATTGGCCTCAGGGGTTACGGCCAGAGGGATCCCCTCACTGAATATAAGAAAGAGGCATTTGATGTCTTTGCTGAAATGACAGACAGGATTTCTATCGAGGTATTGAGCAGAATCTTCAAAATTCAGGTAAAAAAAGAGGAAGGCTTAAAAGAGATTCCCAAAAAGCAGAAATTGAACTATAATAAGATCGGCAGTCCTGAAGGCCAGCAGACGGTCCATAAAGGGAAAAAGGTTGGAAGGAACGACCCATGTCCATGCGGAAGCGGTAAAAAATACAAAAAATGTTGCGGTGTGAATGCCTAAGATACTTTTAATCGGTTCAGGTATTTTCAGGAAGGACTATGAGGATATCCTTTCCCAGAAGGGGTTCGAGGTCTCAAGGTTCAGGGCCATTGATAATGCGCTTCCCCGGCTCAATGAAAAGGTAAATATTATCATAGTTGAAAAAGAGCAAAGCAAAAACAGCTCTTTCAAAGACTTTATTAAAGCATCAGGCAATATACCAAAACTTGTAGTATCCCCGGACTATTCCTTCACGGGGCTTGCTGTATGGCTGAAAAATCCTCTTGCCTACCCTGTTTACAATCCTTCGGAAAAAGAGCTGCTGTATTTTATAAACCGTATTTTGAAAGAAAAAAGCATGCGGATTGAGAACAAAATACTTCAGCAGGAACTTGATATTGCAAAAAAAGAGATAGAGTTTTTTGAGAAGGTTGCAAAAATATTGACGTCCTCAATGGAGCTCAACCAAATACTTGTTGCAATAATGAAAAAAACAAAAGAGATGACAAATGCCGAGGCATGGTCTGTGCTCCTTGTTGACGAGGAGACAGGCGAATTGGTCTTTGAGAGGACCGACGGCAAGAAAAAACCCAGGATAGAGAAATACAGACTGAAACTCGGGGAAGGCATTGCAGGCTGGGTTGCACAGGAGGGAGTTCCTGTAATCGTGCCTGATGTATCCCGGGATGAAAGGTTCAGTTCCAAGGTGGACAGGCAGACGCATTTCAGGACAAAGTCGTTGATGTGTGTGCCGATAAAAAGCAAAGGCCGCGTCATTGGAGTTCTTGAGGTCGTAAATAAGCTCACAGGCGGGCCGTTCACAAATGAAGACCTCACGCTGCTTATGAGGCTTATCGACCAGGCAGCGCTTGCAATCGAACGGACATCTCTCTACCAGAAGATGGCAGAACTCGCTGTCACGGATGACCTTACAAAGCTGTTTAATACAAGGTACCTGAACAGGACCATCGAGATGGAGATCCAGCGCTCAAACAGATACCACACATCAATATCCCTCATCTTTATTGACATTGACCATTTTAAAAATATAAATGACAACCACGGACATCTGGTAGGCAGCAAGACGCTTGTCGAGATGGGCCAGTTGATCATCAAGAGCCTGCGTGCTATAGACATTGTTGCCAGATACGGAGGCGATGAATTTGTGGTTGTCCTGCCGCAGACAACTCCAAGGGCAGCTGCTCTGATAGCAGAGAGAATAAGAGCAGCAGTCGAGCATAATGTATTCCTCAAAAAAGAGGGCTATGGATTTAAGGTAACTGCAAGCTTTGGAGTTGCATCTTATCCTGAGAACGCAAAGACCAAAGAGGAGCTTCTTCGCCTGGCAGATGAAGCTATGTACAGAGTTAAAAATACCACCAGAAATGGAGTATATGTTATAGCGTGATAATAACCAATAACCAAATTACAACAGCAAAAATCAAAATTTGGAACCCTGTGTCCTGAATTTAAAACTATGGCACTTTTTAATTATGCCTCAAAAGAGATTACCCTTAAGATTGTTTACTACGGCCCCGGCCTGAGTGGAAAAACAACCAATCTCCAGCAATTACATTCAGCCCTGGACCCCAAAAAAACAGGGAAACTGCTTTCGCTAGCCACAGAAACCGACAGAACGCTGTTCTTTGACTTTCTTCCCATAGAACTCGGCAAGGTAAAAGACTTTTCCATCAGGTTTCAGCTTTATACTGTGCCCGGTCAGGTAAAATATAATGCAACGAGAAAAGTTGTGCTTAAAGGCGCTGATGCCATTGTATTTGTCGCTGATTCTCAGCGGGCAATGAGGGAAGCAAACATGGAAAGCTTTGCCAACATGAAAGATAATCTCCTTTCAAATAATATAAACTTTGAAGATATATCTCTTGTCCTGCAATACAACAAAAGAGACCTTCCTGACGTGCTTTCAATTGATGAATTAAATAAAGACCTGAATGACGGCGAGCACGTATATCTTGAGGCTGAGGCAGTTAACGGTAAGGGTGTTCAGGAGGCGTTTCAGGTCGCTACAAAACTTCTTATCAAAGACATGGCCCGCAAGCATAAACTTGAGATCCAACCGGCTGCTCAACCTGAAAAACCTGCGCCTGTCAGTGAAGGAGTTATCTCTTCGCCGTTGTTTGAAGAAGAAAAAATACGTACTGAAGAACCATTGGCATCTGTAACTTCAATGCAAGAAGAAATCGTAGTCATCCCGGAAAAAGAAATATCCGAAGCAGAAGTATTCGGAGAACAAATTATATCATTCGAAGAAGAGACAGACAAAAAAGAAAAAATCCCTGAAGCAAAACCTTCTGAAGCCCCCAAAGAGTCTGTATCCGAAGAAGATTTCTTTTTTACTAAAGAGCCTGCTGAACCTGTTCCCCCGCCGCCACCCGTGCAGGAACAGATAATTGAAGAAGACAAAATTGAAGCTGAAAACCCTTTCGCGTTTCCGAAAGAACCGGAACTTGAGCAAGAATTCTCTTTTGCTCAGGAGCCTGCTCAACTATCCAGAACAATAGAAATGCCGGAGGTTAATAAAGAAACAAAAGAAGAGCGGAGAGAACCTCAAATCAGAGAAGTTCCGGTATTTCCTGCTGAAGAACTCGACAAAATAAGAGCAAGCATCAGAGAAATCCCGGTATTCCCTATTGCAAAACTTGATAAAATGGCTGAGAGCATTAAAGAAACAAACCAGTTATTTGTCAGCCTCAAAGTTGCAATCAAAGAATTATCTGATGAACTGAGAAAAACAAAAGAAGAGCAAAAAGAGATATTAAGCATAATCAGAGAGATGAAGATAGCTGAGACAGTAGAAAGGATAAAGAGTAAAGGGAAAAAAGGCAGCTGGTTCGGAATGAAATAATCAAACCCTCTCAAGTGTTTTTACCAGCGCCTCTGCTTTTTTAAGACTTTCATAATATTCCCTTTCAGGGTCAGAGTCCGCAACAATGCCGGCTCCTGCCTGGACATACGCAAATCCTTTTTTTATCAGGAATGTCCTTATTATAATATTCAAATCCATATTCCCTGAAAACCCGATATAACCTATCGAGCCCGTGTAGGGCCCTCTTGAGACAGGCTCCAGTTCATCTATAATTTCCATGCACCTTACCTTTGGGACGCCTGTTATTGTTCCTCCGGGGAATGCAGCCTTGATTGCATCAAAACATGTTTTCCCGTCAGCAAGATTTCCTTTCACATTAGAGACGATATGAATAACATGAGAATAATCCTCTGTGATCATCAGTTCATCAACATACACGCTCCCATAATCACAGACCCTTCCTATGTCATTTCTTTCAAGGTCAATGAGCATTATGTGCTCTGCCCTCTCCTTCTCATTCAGCAATAATTCCTTACGCATTTTTTCATCTTCTTCCCTGTCCTTACCTCTCGGCCTTGTGCCTGCTATCGGCCTTGTCTCAACAATGCCATTTCTTATGCTTATCAGCCTTTCAGGCGAAGAACTCACAATCTGATAATCACCAAAATCAATATAAGCTGCAAATGGAGAGGGATTTATGGAGCGCAGAATCTTGTAAAGCTCCCATGGCTTTGTTCTGCCGATTTCAGCAGACACCCTCAGGGAAAGATTTGCCTGAAAAATATCTCCGGCAGCAATATATCCCTTTGTCTTCTTTACGATGCCCATGTACTGTTTTTTGGATAAACCGTTCTTGAGCGCAGAAGTGCGGAAGTGCGGAAGTGCAGAAGTCTTTTCTTTTTTTAAACTTTTGAACTTTTGAACCTTTGAACTGATTTCGTCTATCTGCTGAGTTGCTTCCTCATACTTATCTTCCAAATCCACATCCATATAGCCATACCCCAAATCCGTATCCCTCGCAGCAGGACACACAATTATCCATGCCTTTTTCTTTTTATGGTCAAATGCAATGAGTTTATCAATCATAAAAAAATGAGCGTCAGGGATTTTAAGATCATCCTTAGTTGTTTTAGGAAGCCTCTCAAGGTACTGCACAAAATCATAACTCAACAAACCTACAGCGCCGCCCTGAAATGGAGGAAGGGATTTTATTGGTTTCTGTTTATATGCAGTAACCAATGATTTCAATCTCGACAACGGAGCCACAGAAGATATTGACCTTCTGCCTTTTGTCGTGATTTCAACAGAACTATTTTTGACTTTAAATATTAAATAAGGGTCAAAACCGATGAATGAATACCTTGCAATCTTCTCCGGCCCTTTCACGCTTTCAAGAAGAAAACTGTTTGGAGATGCAAAGGATTCATAAACCAGATGAGGAGAAGAATACGGTATCTCCTTATAAACAGGCGGTGTTTCTCCGTCTTTTATAAGTTTAGAGAAGTTTTTTTTAGAAGGAGTGGTCATAATTTCTGTTTACAGATACCTAAAACCCGTTAGCTTTACGCCGTGAGCATCTCTAGAGAAATCAATTCAAGTGTCTTGAGAGGATTAGCAGAATTGATTATCGCCCTTCCCATCACAATATAATCCGCCCCTTCCCTCAATGCCTGCTTCGGGGTCATTGTCCTGTGCTGGTCATCAGGAGGCTGCCAGGAGGGCCTTATGCCCGGTGTTACAATCAGAAACCCATTTCCGCAGTGGCTCTTAACCCTTGCAGTTTCATGCCCTGACGCAACAACACCATCAAGGCCAGCCTTGAGTGCTAATCCGGAAAGATGCCTTACATGTGTATTAAGGCTGTGCTGAATGCCGATTTCGTCCTTTAAAACCTGCTGAGACATGCTTGTAAGAACAGTAACTCCAAGTATTCTCGGTTTCTTCAGGTTTTCCTTAAGACACAGTTCAACCACTGCTTCTTTGCATTTTTTCATCATCTCGAGTCCGCCTGATGCATGGACATTGAACATGTATACTCCAAGCCTTGTTGCAGCAATTGCAGCCTTTGTAACAGTATTTGGGATGTCGTGGAATTTGAGGTCCAGGAAAACCCTTTTATTCCTCTTGTGAAGCTCTTCTATAATCTTTGGCCCTGCTGAAGTAAAAAGCTCAAGGCCAACCTTGTATATCTCTATCTGGTCTTCAAACTTATCCACAAGCTCAAGCGCATAATTAAGTTCCGGGACATCAAGCGCTATTATTAATTTTTCTTTCCAGGGCATTATCTAACTTTCCTCATTTTGCTGTTTTGTTTATATATCATAACAAACTTTGCCTGATTGATACCCTTTTTACTTCTTCCCCTCCACAATCGGAATCTCTTCCGCACTTTTGGCTTCCGCCCTATTCCGCTATCGAAAACCGGTCGCTGTCCCTAATATTCAGCCTAAACTCCGGGATATTTTAGAAGTAATAAGCCGGAAAACTGCGCCTTATACGATAACCTCAAGGGTACATAGTCAAGCCAAGACTTCTAAAATCGATGTCAAAAGAAAAACATGGCATGTTTTCAAGCATATGAGTAATTATGACGTATGAAACAGCATCGCAGAAAGAAAGCCTCTTATCTCTGGAAAGTTTTTTAAATATCTCAGCCGCGGCCATTCTCACGGAATCGTTATAATGAACAATATGCAGTGAGGGCCTGACCATATCAATAAATTCGACCGAAAGTTTGTAGTTTGCCCTGTACCTCAGAAGAGTTATAGTTTCGCTGATTATATCGCATGTCGTATAAAGCGAGATTTTATTTTCTCTGAAAAATTCAAGGATTTCGCCTGCCCGGCTGTAATTAGAGTCGTCAGGACTAAGAGAGGCAAAGAAAAAAGAAGTATCACAGAAGGCCTTGTTTTGAGGAAGGTTCAATGACTGTCCTCAGCAACGTAGAGATATTCCTTGATGTTTTCAGAAACAGGCTTCGTCTTGTATTTTTTAGAACCAAGACGCTTTCTGAGTTCAAGAAGTTTTGCCGCAGCCTCACCGGGCTTGATTTTGGGCGGTGTCTTTATCTCAGCAACCACTTCATCATGCACTGTAATCTGATACACAGTTTCAGGAGAAGATTTAAGAGACTTTATTATGCCCGGAAGCCTCTTCCTTGCTTCTGTTATGGAAATTACATTTTTCATCAGTCTATCCTCACATTAAAAAGTATCATCTGTACATCATTGTACATTATATCTTATAATTCGTCAACGTTAACACATCTTACAAGCAAAATGGCTCTTTTGACTATTGTTCTATTGCACTTCTGATTTTTGCTCTATTGAACTTTCTCACTTTTGCACTTTTACTCTCTTGCTCTTATCTGCTTCTGACTATTGACTATTGCACTTTTGCGCTTGCTTGAGCTATCGAAAACCGGTTAAGACCTGAAAATTCCTCTGGTAGCCTTCTCCTATTGCCTTTTAGCGAAACACCTCATCTAACCGCCATATTAGCGTTAATGCCTCGGGCCAACCAGCTTCGGCAAAAATATCCAGTAGGACCACCAAATTATTCAAAGCATCTTCTTCTCGAAATATATAACGGTGGTCAGCAAGAAGAGATTCCACCAACTTTACTGTTTCGCTTACTGCCATGGAATCCAAGTTGTAACCCGACCCTGCCCTTTTACTTGATTTGGCAACGCCAGCAGCCAAGTGCAAAACGCCCGCAGGATCATGAGTTATTACCCTGGGAGCGCACACATGGCGCACACATGCACACATGGTGCACACATGGGGTCAGGCTTGACTATTGACATTTGCCCTCACATCCTTCAACGTTTTAATCAGCTTCTCGGTCTCTTCCTTCAAGTCAGCTTTCTCTTTCAGGTGCCTTGAAATCATGGCCGGGTCCTT